>Ga0255210_1000006_pt1 | contig 226480 bp, 181 predicted proteins | sample Miss_Yuk_RepA_8d_FD_188422 | JGI IMG/M metagenome (GOLD analysis project Ga0255210, IMG submission 188422) | Freshwater microbial communities from Mississippi River, Louisiana, United States - Miss_Yuk_RepA_8d | ecosystem: Environmental > Aquatic > Freshwater > River | place: USA: Louisiana...
GCGACCCTGGCGCGCGCAGCGCAGCGGAGTCGGCGCCGCAGGCGCCGACCGCCCCAGTGTGAGCCCGGGCCGGGTACCGGCCGCCGCGCTCGCTCTGGCCTCGGAAAGCAAGGACAGCAAAGCGCCGAAGACCGACACCGAACGCCCTCAAGCCGCCCGCCGCGCCTCGCCCAACAACCGCGGGCGCAGGTGCAGCAGCATGTCGTCCACCATCGCCGGCAAGTCGAAGGCCGGCGCCCAGCCCCAGTCGTCGCGTGCCGCACGGTCGTCGATGGCCTGGGGCCAGCTGTCGGCGATGGCCTGGCGGAAGTCGGGGGCGCAGTCCAGCGTGAAGCCGGGCACCCGTCGGGCGATCTCGGCGGCGATCTCGGCCGGGGTGAAGCTGAAGGCCGCCAGGTTGTAGCTGCCGCGCTCACGCAACGCCTCGGCTGGCGCGTCCATCAGTTGCAGCGTGGCGCGGATCGCGTCGGGCATGTACATCATCGGCAGCCGGGTGTCGGCGCGCAGGAAGCTGGTGTAGCGGCCAGCCTGCAACGCGCCGTGAAAGATGTCCACCGCGTAGTCGGTGGTGCCGCCGCCGGGCGGCGTCTTCCAGCTGATCAGGCCCGGGTAGCGCAGGCTGCGCACGTCCACGCCATGGGTGGCGTGGTACCAGGCGCACCAGCGCTCGCCGGCCAGCTTGCTGATGCCGTAGACCGTGCCCGGGTCCATCACCGTGTGCTGCGGCGCGGTGGCCGGCGTGCCGGGGCCGAAGGCGGCGATCGAGCTGGGCCAGAACACCCGCTCCAGCCGGGCAGTGCGCGCCAGCTCCAGCACGTTCAGCAGCCCGCCCATGTTCAGGTTCCAAGCCCACTGCGGGTGCTGCTCGCCGCTGGCCGACAGCGCCGCGGCCAGCAGGTAGACCTGGGTGATGCGGTGGCGCTTGACCGCGGCGGCCAGCGCCGCGGCGTCGGTCACGTCCAGCGCCTCGTGGCGGATGCCCGGCACGCGGCCCTGCGGCGACAGGTCGGCGCTGACCACCGCGTCGGCGCCGTGGCGGGCCACCAGGGCCTCGGTCAGCTCGGTGCCGATCTGGCCGTTGGCGCCGATGACCAGGATGCGGGGTGCGGCGCTCACCGCAGCAACCCCAGCTCGCGCCCGGCCTGGGCGAAGGCGGCCACCGCCTGGTCCAGCTGCGCGGTGCTGTGCGCGGCGCTGACCTGCACCCGCACCCGCGCCTGGCCCTGCGGCACCACCGGGTAGAAGAAGCCCACCACATAGACGCCCAGCTCCAGCAGCCGCGCCGCCAGGCGCTGGGCCAGCACCGCGTCGCCGACCATGATCGGCACGATGGGATGCTCGCCGGGGCGGAGGTCGAAGCCCGCGGCGGTGATGGCCGCGCGGAAGTGGCGGGTGTTGGCCTGCAGCCGGTCGCGCAGCGCGGTCGAGCCCTCCAGCAGGTCGAGCACCGCGATCGACGCGCCGACGATGGCCGGCGCCAGGGTGTTGGAGAACAGGTAGGGCCGCGAGCGCTGGCGCAGCAGCTCGATCACCGGCTTGGGCCCGGCGGTGAAGCCGCCCGAGGCGCCGCCCAGCGCCTTGCCGAAGGTGCCGGTGATCAGGTCCACCCGCGACCGGCCGTCCACCAGCAGGCCGCGGTGCTCGTGCGTGCCGCGCCCGGTGGCGCCCAGGAAGCCGGTGGCATGGCAGTCGTCGATGGCCAGCAGCGCGCCGTGCTCGTCGCACAGCCGGCGCATCACGTCGAGCTGGGCGATGGTGCCGTCCATCGAGAAGGCGCCATCGCTGAACACCAGGATGTGGCGGGCGCCGCCGGCGCGCGCGGCGCGCAGCTGCTGCTCGAGGTCGGCCATGTCGTCGTGCCGGTAGCGCCGGCGCTGCGCCTTGCACAGGCGGATGCCGTCGATGATCGAGGCGTGGTTCAGCGCGTCGCTGATGACGCAATCGGCCTCACCCAGCAGGGGTTCGAACAGGCCGCCGTTGGCGTCGAAGGCGGCGGCGTAGAGGATGGCGTCGTCCAGTCCCAGGAAGCGGGCGATGCGCTGCTCCAGCTGCTTGTGCAGGTCCTGCGTGCCGCAGATGAAGCGCACGGAGCTCAGGCCGAAGCCGTGGCTGGCGATGGCCGCCTGCGCGGCGGCCATCACCGCCGGGTGCGCCGACAGACCCAGGTAGTTGTTGGCGCACAGATTGATCAGCGAGCGGCCGCCGGGCGTGCCGTCGTCGACCCGCACGGTGGCACCCTGCGGCGAGGTGATGACACGCTCGGTCTTGTACAGGCCGGCCGCGTGCAGCTGCTGCAGCTCGGCGCGGACCTGGGCCAGGAAATCGTCGGGGTTCGGCATCGTCGGGGCGCCGGGTGGGCGCGGTGGTCGGGACGGGCCCGCCGCGGTGGCGGCGGGTTCGGTCATTCGGTGTTCGTTCTATTTATCGAACACGAATGCAGCATAATGGACAACCCGCTGCCGACGCAAGCCTCACCCGACACCGCCCGCCATGTCCACCGCACCCCGCCCCACCCCCGCCGAGCCGCCGCGCGTCGGCGATGCCCTGGCCGCGCTGCGCGAGCAGCAGCGCCTGTCGCTGGACGAGCTGTCGCGCCGCGCCGGCGTGTCCAAGAGCATGCTCTCGCAGATCGAGCGCGCCCAGGCCAACCCCACGGTGGCCGTGGTCTGGCGCCTGGCCAACGCGCTGGGCGTGCCGCTGTCCGATCTGCTGGACGCCGCCCCCCGCCCGGCGCCGCCGGCCATCGTCCACGTTCCGGGCAACGCCACGCCCACGCTGGGCGGCACCAGCAGCGGCTGCACGCTGCGCATCCTGGGCCCGATCGAGCTGGCCGGCCAGACCGAGTGGTACGAGCTGCGCCTGGAGCCGGGCGCCGTGCTGGACTCCCAGCCGCACGAGCCCGGCACCCGCGAGCACCTCACGGTGCTCGACGGCACGCTGGCGCTGCAGGCCGGCGACGCCGCCCAGGCCCTGGCCGCCGGCGAGACCGCGCGCTACGCCGCCGACCTGCCGCACGCCATCCGCAACCCCGGCCCGGCGCCGGCCACGGCGCTGCTGGTGGTGATCCACGGCGGCTGACCCCCCTGCGGCACAATCCGCGCCACCATGAGCCTGGTCTTCCCGCACACCTTCGTCCCCTGGTTCCGCGCGGTGGCGCCGTACATCCACGCCTACCGGGGCAAGACCTTCGTGGTGGGCGTGGCCGGCGAGCTGATCGCCGCGGGCAAGCTCAACACCTTCGTGCAGGACCTGGCCATCCTGCAGGCCATGGGCATCAAGCTGGTGCTGGTGCATGGCTTCAGGCCGCAGGTCAACGAGCAGCTGCAGGCCAAGGGCCACGCCTCGCGCTACAGCCACGGCATGCGCATCACCGACGAGGTGACCCTGGACTGCGCCCAGGAGGCCGCCGGCCAGCTGCGATTCGAGATCGAGGCCGCCTTCTCCCAGGGCCTGCCGAACACGCCGATGGCCAATGCCACGGTGCGCGTGGTCTCGGGCAACTTCCTCACCGCGCGGCCGGTGGGCATCGTCGACGGCGTGGACTTCATGCACAGCGGCGTGGTGCGCCGGGTCGACGCGCCGGCGCTGCGCCGGCTGATCGACATCGGCGCGCTGGTGCTGCTGTCGCCCTTCGGCTTCTCGCCCACCGGCGAGGCCTTCAACCTGTCGATGGAGGACGTGGCCACCGCCACCGCCATCGCGCTGCAGGCCGACAAGCTGCTGTTCCTGACCGAGATCCCCGGCATCCACGAGGACCGCGCCGACCCGGAGAGCCCGATCGACACCGAGATGGCCCTGGCCGACGCCCGCCGCCTGCTGGCCGAGCTGCCGCCGCCCACCCGCCCCACCGACCTGGCCTTCTACCTGCAGCACTGCGTGCGCGCCTGCGAGGCCGGCGTCGAGCGCTCGCACATCCTGCCCTTCGCCGTCGACGGCGCGATATTGCAGGAGGTATTCACGCACGACGGCATCGGCACCATGGTCGTCGACGAGAAACTCGAAAGCCTGCGCGAGGCCAATGCCGACGACGTCGGCGGTATCCTGCAGTTGATCGAGCCCTTCGAGCGCGACGGCACGCTGGTGCGCCGCGAGCGCACCGAGATCGAGCGCGACATCGCCAATTACACCGTCATCGAGCACGACGGCGTGATATTCGGCTGCGCGGCGCTGTACCCCTACCCCGAGGCGCGCACCGGCGAAATGGCGGCGCTGACGGTCTCGCCCCAGGTCCAGGGCCAGGGCGATGGCGACCGCATCCTCAAGCGCGTGGAGCAGCGCGCCCGCGCGCAGGGCCTGGACAGTATCTTCGTGCTGACCACGCGCACGATGCACTGGTTCATCAAGCGCGGTTTCGCCCCGGTCGACCCGGATTGGCTGCCCGAGGCGCGCAAACGCAAGTACAACTGGGACCGGCGCTCGCAGGTGCTGGTCAAGAAGCTGGCCTGAAACGGCCGACACCCCTGTTCAAGAACCGAAGGAGAACCCCATGGCCCGCAGCGTGCAGTGCGTTTATCTGAAGAAGGAAGCCGAAGGGCTGGACTTCCCGCCCTATCCCGGCGAGTTGGGCAAGCGCATCTTCGCCGACGTCAGCAAGGAGGCCTGGCAGGCCTGGCTGCGCCACCAGACCATGCTGGTCAACGAGAACCGCCTGAATCTGGCCGACCAGCGCGCCCGCCAATACCTGGTGCGGCAGATGGAACGCTTCTTCTTCGGCGAAGGCGCCGATCAGCCCACGGGTTATGTGCCGCCGGCGGCCTGAATAACGAGCGAATGCAGCGGGGCACCGGTATCCACCGGGTATCGTTGAGGGAATACCCCTTTACAACTTTCCCGCGGTGGGGATATACGGATTTGAACTAAACTGTTCCCGTTTTCCCTGTCCCCGGAGACCGACCATGTCCTCCCTGCAAGACCTGCTGGCGCAGCGCGCCGAACTCGAACGCAAGATCGCCGACGTCCAGCGCGAAGAACGCGCGAATGCGATCGACAAGATCAAAACCCTGATGGCCGAATTCGGCCTGACCGCTGCGGACATCGCCGGCAAGACCCCGACGCCGCGCGCGGCGGTGAAATCCGGCAGCGGCAGCAAGGTGGCGCCGAAATTCCGCAACGCGGCGACCGGCGAAACCTGGTCCGGCCGCGGGCTGCAGCCCAAGTGGCTGAAGGCGGCGCTGGCCGCCGGCGCCAAGCTGGAGGATTTCGCGCTCTGACCGCATCCGCTGCACGCCAGCGACCTGCCCTGCGGCCCGGCATCGCCCGGGCCGCGGCCTTTGTGCCCGGCCTGCCGGCCCGCCCCGCGCGCGGCAGGCCGCACCGGCCAGCGGCCGCGGGGTGGGCGCGCCGCGGCGGCGCCGCTAGCATGCCGGCGTGCGCCGCGGACCCGCCGAGCGGCCGTCCGCAGTACCCATGACGCCGACCCCCGACAACGCCACCACGCAGTGGGCGGCGCCCCCCACCGACCTGCCCGCGCTGCCGGACGACGCGCCGCACGGGCCGGCCCTGCCGGCGCGCTCGCCGCTGGCCTGGCTGTGGCGCTCGGCACTGGTCTTCGCGCTGTACCTGGCCACTGGCCAGGTCGGCCTGCTGCTGGCCCAGCCAGCGCCGTCCTGGCTGGTCAGCGCCTTCTGGCCGGCCGCCGGGGTTGCGCTGGCCGCACTGTTCCGCGGCGGCACGCCGCTGCTGCCGGCGGTCGCGCTCGCCGCCTTTACCGTCAACCTCGGCGCCGGCGCGTCGCCGGCGCTGGCGCTGGCGCTGGCGCTGGGCAACACCGGCGGCCCCTGGCTGGCGGCGCGCTGGATCGCCCGGGTGGGCTTCAACCCGCGCCTGGACCAGCGCCGTGACCTGGGCCTGCTCACCGTCGCCGCGCTGGGCGGCACCGTGCTCAGCGCGGCCAACGGCGCGGCCTGCCTGGCCATCGCCGGCCGCATCAGCCCGCTGGACCTGCCCCTGACCGCGCTGCGCTGGTGGTCGGGCGACGCCCTGGGCGTGCTGGTGGCCGGCGTGCCGCTGCTGGCCCTGGACCGCCGCGCCCTGGCGCGCGCCTGGGCGCCCGGCCAGCGCGCCGGCACGCTGGCGCTGCTGCTGGCCAGCGCCGCGGCGGTGGCGCTGGGCCTGGGTGGCGACCGCCAGCTGGGCCTGGCAGCCCTGCTGCTGCTGCTGGTGCCGCACCTGCTGCTGTGCGCGCTGGCCGCACGCAGCGGCATCGCGCCGGCGTCGACCGCGGTGGCGCTGCTGTCGGTGGCGGTGATGGTGGCCACCGCCACCGGCGTCGGGCCGCTGGCCCGCTTCGCCGGGGCCGACGGCCGCACCCTGTTGTGGGGCGGCGTCGCGGCGCTCGCCGGCCTGGTGCTGCTGGTGCACACGCTGCTGGGCGAACTGGTGCGGCTCAACGAGCGCTGGCGGCTGGCGCTGGACGGCTCGGACCTGGGCGTGGCCGACTGGAACCTGCGCACCGGCGAGGTCTACGCCTCGCCGCGCTGGAAGGCGCTGATGGCCGCCGGCAGCGCCGAGCCGGTGCCCGGCCTGCAGCGCTGGCTGCAGCACCTGCACGCCGAGGACCGCGACACCGTGCGCGCCGCGCTGGCGCCGGGCGCGCCGGGCGTGCGCCGGGAGGTGCGGCTGCGCGTGGCCGACAGCTGGCGCTGGTTCGACCTGCACCTGGTGGTGGCCGAGCGCGACGACCGCGGCACCGCGCTGCGCGTGGTCGCCTCGGCCGCCGACATCGGCGCGCGCCGCAGCGCCGAGGAGCGCCAGCAGCTGGCGGCCAACGTCTTCATGCACCTGCACGAGGGCCTGGTGGTCACCGATGCCGACCTGCGCATCGTCGACGCCAACGCCACCTACAGCCGCATCGTCGGCGTGCCGCTGCCCGAGCTGATCGGCACCGTGCCCGGCCTGCTGCGCCCCGGCCTGGGCGAGGGCACGAACCGGCCGCAGCAGGCCAGCCTGTGGCAGTCGCTGCAGAGCAGCGGGCACTGGGTGGGCGAGCTGGTCGAGCGCCGCCGCAACGGCGAGGCCTGCGCGCTGCACGTCACCGTCTCCAGCGTGCACGGGCCCGACGGCGCGCTGCGCTACCACGTGCTGGTCGTCAGCGACGTCACCGAGCAGCGCCTGCAGCGCGAGAAGCTGGAGCGCCAGGCCCATTTCGACGAGCTGACGCGCCTGCCCAACCGCGCCCGCCTGGGCCAGCTGCTGGCCGAGGCCATGGCCGCCACCGACCGCGACGGCTACCTGCTGGCGGTGTGCTACCTGGACCTGGACCACTTCAAGGTCATCAACCAGCGCTACGGCCACGCCTGCGGCGACCGCCTGCTGGCCGAGCTGGCGCAGCGCCTGCGCGGCGCGCTGCGGGTGCGCGGCACCGTCTGGTCCGACGCCGCGGCGCGGCTGGGCGGCGACGAGTTCGTGCTGCTGCTGCGCGCCGGCACCGTGGACGAGGCCCGCCAGGCGGTCGAGCGCGTGCTGCGCGTGGTCGCCCAGCCCTTCCCGCTGCAGCCGGGCCGGCCGCCCGAGTTCGTCACCGCCAGCGTCGGCGCCACCGTCTACCCGCTGGACGCCAGCGACGCCGACACCCTGCTGCGCCACGCCGACCACGCGATGTACGGCGTCAAGCAGAGCGGGCGCAACGGCTTCCTGTTCTTCGACCCCGAGCACAGCCGCCGCACCGAGGAGCGGGTGCTGGCCATCGGCCGCGTGCAGGACGCGCTGGACCGCGGCGAGCTGGTGCTGTACTACCAGCCCAAGGTCGACCTGCGGCGCGGCACCGTGCTGGGCGTCGAGGCCCTGCTGCGCTGGCACCACCCCGAGCACGGCGTGGTGCCGCCGGGGCAGTTCCTGCCGCTGATCGAGCACACCGGGCTGTCGGCACGCGTCGGCGACCACGTGCTGTCGCAGGCGCTGGACCAGCTGGACCGCTGGCGCGACCAGGGCCTGGAGCTGTCGGTCAGCGTCAACATCACCGGCCGCCACCTGCAGGAGCCCGACTTCGCCCAGCGCCTGGCCGAGCTGCTGGCCCGTCACCGCGCGCCGCTGGGCCCGCAGCTGGAGCTGGAAGTGCTGGAAACCGCCGCGCTGACCGACATCGGCTTCACCAGCGCGCTGCTGCAGCGCTGTGCCGCGCTGGGCGTGCGCTGGGCGCTGGACGACTTCGGCACCGGCTACTCGACGCTGACCTACCTGAAGCAGCTGCCGGTGCAGGTGCTCAAGGTCGACCGCAGCTTCGTGCGCAACATGCTCGACGACGCGCAGGACCGCGCCATCGTCGAGGGCGTGATCAGCCTGTCGCGCACCTTCGGCTGCACCGTCGTCGCCGAGGGCGTCGAGACCCCGGCCCAGGCGCGCATGCTGCTGGAGATGGGCTGCGATGTCGGCCAGGGCCTGGGCATCGCCGCGCCGATGCCGGCCGACGAGGTGGCCGCCTGGGTGCGCGGCTGGAAGGGCCTGTTCGCGCTCAGCGCGGCCGCGCCGGCCACCGCCGCCGGCGGCCTGGCGGGCTGAGCAGCGCGCGGGCGCCCGCCGGCGCTTCGCTAGACTCCCCCCGGTGCTCCCGCCCGGCTTCATCCAGGACCTGCTGTCCCGCGTCGACATCGTCGAGGTGGTGGGCCGCCACGTCGAGCTGAAGAAGGCCGGCATCAACCACAAGGGCCTGTGCCCCTTCCACGGCGAGAAGTCCCCCAGCTTCATCGTCAGCCCCTCGCGCCAGACCTACCACTGCTTCGGCTGCGGCGCCCATGGCGACGCCATCCGCTTCCTGACCGAGCACCACGGCATGGGCTTCATGGACGCGGTGCGCGAGCTGGCCCAGCAGGTCGGCATGGCCGTGCCCGAGCGCAGCGACAGCCCCGAGCAGCGCGCCCGCGCCGAGGCCGAGCGCGCCCAGCGCGCCACGCTGTCGGACGTGCTGGACAAGGCCGGCGCGCACTACCGCGCCGCGCTCAAGACCAACCCGCGCGCCATCGCCTACCTCAAGCAGCGCGGGCTGACCGGGCAGATCGCCGCGCGCTTCGGCCTGGGCTACGCGCCCGAGGGCTGGCGCACGCTGGCCAGCGTGTTCCCGCGCTACGACGACCCGCTGCTGGTCGAGTCGGGCCTGGTCATCGTGCAGGGCGACGAGGGGCCGGAGCAGAAGCGCTACGACCGCTTCCGCGACCGCATCATGTTCCCGATCCGCTCGGTGCGCGGCGAGGTCATCGGCTTCGGCGGCCGCGTGCTGGACAAGGGCGAGCCCAAGTACCTGAACTCGCCCGAGACCCCGGTGTTCCACAAGGGCCAGGAGCTGTACGGCCTGTACGAGGCCCGCCAGGGCCTGCGCGCCAAGGGCTACGCCCTGGTCGTCGAGGGCTACATGGACGTGGTCGCGCTGGCGCAGTGGGGCTTCCCGAACGCGGTGGCCACGCTGGGCACCGCCTGCACCGCCGACCATGTGGCCAAGCTGTTCCGCTTCACCGAGTCGGTGGTCTTCAGCTTCGACGGCGACGCCGCCGGCCGCCGCGCCGCCGGCCGCGCGCTGGAGGCCGCCCTGCCCCACGCCAGCGACACGCGGACCATCCGCTTCCTGTTCCTGCCGGCCGAGCACGACCCGGACTCCTACGTGCGCGAGCTCGGCCCCGCGGCCTTCGAGCAGGCGGTGGCCCAGGCCGTGCCGCTGTCGGCCCAGCTGATCGCCCAGGCCGACGAGGGCTGCGACCTGGCCACGCCGGAGGGCCGCTCGCGCATGCTCTCGCAGGCCGGCCCGCTGGTCGACCTGCTGCCCGAGGGCCTGCTGCGCGAGCAGCTGGTGGCCGAGCTGGCCCGGCTGGGCGGCATCGCCACCGACGCGCTGCTGGCGCACTGGGCCCGCCGCGCCGCCGGCCGGCCGCGCCGCGCCGACCCCGGGGCGGCGGCCCCGGCCCCCGGCGACGCCCCGGGCCACGCCGCCGCGCCGCCGCACGACGATGGCGACCCGGGCTACGACGAGCGCGACCTGCATGCGGGTACCGACGACGGCACGCCGCCCGGCGAATGGGGCGGCGGCCGGGGCAGCGGCTGGGGTGGCGGCAGGCGCGACGAGCGGCGCGGTGCCTGGGGCGACGCCGCCCGCCCGCCCGGGCCCGCGCGCGACGGCGGCCGCCGAGGCGGCCCCGGCGGCTACGGCGGCAGCCCGGGCAGCGGCTGGGGCGGCGCACGCGGCGGCTGGTCGCGCGACGGTGACCGCCGCCGCTTCGACGCCCCGCCGGTGCCGCGCACGCCGCCGCGCACCGCCACGCTGCTGGACCGCCTGGCCTGGCTGCTGGCCCGGCACGCCGAGCTGTGGCTGGCGCTGCCGGCCGAGACGCAGCACTTCCTGTTCGACCGGCCGGCACCCTACGGCCGTTTCCTGCACGCGCTGGAGCGCCTGGTCCACGAGCACGGCACGATCACGCTGGGCGCGCTGCTCGACGAGCTGCGCCAGGAGGAGACGCGCGCCGCCGAGCAGGGCGACGCCATCGCCGACGACGCGCCGCCGCTGCGGCCGCTGCTCGACCGCATCGCCGGCTTCGACGCGCTGGACCCCGATCCGCCGACCACCGACCTCGACGCGGTGGTCCGCGAGTTGGAGATCGCCGAGCTGGAAGCCCAGGCCCAGCAGCTGGTGCAGGCCGCCGCCAGCGACCCCGACGCGCTGGCCGAGCTGCGGGCGATCCGCGAGCGCGTGTCGGCCCTGAAGACGCCCGCCGCGCCGGCCAGGACCTCCTGACCCCAAGCGCCGGCTTGCACAAGCACGGTATAATCCGCGATTGGTTGCATCGGCAAGAGTGACAGCAGCACCTCCGGTCCCGGCCGCCCTCTGACCCAGGGTCCGCACAAGCGGTAAGCACAAAGGCCAAACCCTCCCGCAAGGGCTGCACTTCGACAACGTCCACGCGAGCTTGCCCGACCGAGCCGGTTATCCCGCCTTCCCCGCCGCAACGGGGCGTCCTGGCGGGCTGCTGCATGGCCCTGCGCACGCGCGCCGGCCCGGGCGGCCGCCCGCACCGCGCCCCGCCCACCGGCCACGGCAGCGCTGACCGCCCGGCGCCACCTCCCGACACCTCCGCGCAAGGATCCGCATGACCGCCAAGAAGACCGACGCCGCCAAGCCCGCCAAGGCCGACGACAAGCCCAAGACCGCCGCCAAGGCCAAGACCGCCGACGACGCGGCCAAGCCCGCGGCCAAGACCAAGGCGGACGCCGAGGCCAAGCCGGCGGCCAAGGCCGCCGCGAAGTCGGCCGCCAAGGGTGCGGCCAAGGCCGACAAGCCGGCCAAGGGCGCCAAGGGCAAGGACGCGAAGAAGCCCGAGGAGGACGACCTGGACCTGGAGGTCGACTTCGAGGCGGAGGTCGAGGCCGAGGCCGAAGCCGAGGCGCCGGCCGACGAAAGCGCGGTCGAGGCCAAGGCCAAGCCGCTGCGCATGAAGGTCAGCCGCGCCAAGGAGCGCGCGCTGATGCGCGAGTTCGGCCTGGACGAGACCGCGCTGACCGAGGAAGAGGCCGTCAAGCGCCGCCTCGAGCTGAAGACGCTCATCAAGATGGGCAAGACGCGTGGTTTCCTGACGCACCAGGAGATCAACGACCACCTGCCCGAGAAGCTGGTCAACGAGGAAATCCTCGAGGCCATCATCTCCATGCTCAACGACATGGGCATCGCGGTCTACGAGCAGGCGCCCGACGCGGCCACGCTGCTGATCGCCGGCGGCGGCACCACCACCGCGACGGAAGAGGAAGCCGAAGAGGCCGCAGAGGCCGCGCTGTCGACGGTGGACAGCGAGTTCGGCCGCACCACCGACCCGGTGCGCATGTACATGCGCGAGATGGGCTCGGTCGAGCTGCTGACCCGCGAGGGCGAGATCGAGATCGCCAAGCGCATCGAAGGCGGCCTGCAGGCGATGATGCAGGCCATCTCCGCGTCGCCCAAGACGATCGCCGAGATCCTGGCCATGGCCGACAAGATCGAGGCCGGTTCGATGCAGATCTCCGAGGTCGTCGACGGTTTCGTCAGCAATGACGAGGCCGACGACTACGTCGCCGAGGAGGACTTCGACGAGTTCGACGAAGAGGACGACGACGACGGCAACGGCGGCAGCAAGGCGCTGACCAAGAAGCTGGAAGAGCTGAAGAACCAGGCGCTGGAGCGCTTCGCCCTGGTGCGCGGCCACTTCGACAAGATGCGCAAGGCCTTCGAGAAGGACGGCTACAACTCGCCGGCCTACCGCAAGTGCCAGGAGCAGCTGACCGAAGACCTGATGACCATCCGCTTCACGGTCAAGACGATCGAGAAGCTGTGCGACGTGCTGCGCTCGCAGGTGGACGACGTGCGCCGCTTCGAGCGCGAGATCCGCAAGATCGTCGTCGACCGCTGCGGCATGCCGCAGGACCACTTCATCAAGACCTTCCCGCCCAACATCCTGAACCTGGAGTGGGCCGAGAAGGAGACCGCCGCCGCCAAGCCCTACAGCGCCATCCTGGGCCGCAACCTGCCGGCCATCCAGGAACTGCAGCAGAAGCTGATCGACCTGCAGGCCCACGCCGTGGTGCCGCTGGACGACCTGAAGGAGATCAACCGGCAGATGAACGCCGGCGAGAAGGCCAGCCGCGACGCCAAGAAGGAGATGATCGAGGCCAACCTGCGCCTGGTGATCTCCATCGCCAAGAAGTACACCAACCGCGGCCTGCAGTTCCTCGACCTGATCCAGGAAGGCAACATCGGTCTGATGAAGGCGGTCGACAAGTTCGAATACCGCCGCGGCTACAAGTTCTCGACCTATGCCACGTGGTGGATCCGCCAGGCCATCACCCGCTCGATCGCCGACCAGGCGCGCACCATCCGCATCCCGGTGCACATGATCGAGACGATCAACAAGATGAACCGCATCTCGCGCCAGCACCTGCAGGAGTTCGGCTACGAGCCGGACGCGCCGACGCTGGCCGAGAAGATGGAGATCCCCGAGGACAAGATCCGCAAGATCATGAAGATCGCCAAGGAGCCGATCTCCATGGAGACGCCGATCGGCGACGACGACGACTCGCACCTGGGCGACTTCATCGAGGACACCAACAACACCGCGCCGATCGAGGCCGCGATGCAGGCCGGCCTGCGCGACGTGGTCAAGGACATCCTCGACAGCCTGACCCCGCGCGAGGCCAAGGTGCTGCGCATGCGCTTCGGCATCGAGATGTCCACCGACCACACGCTGGAAGAGGTGGGCAAGCAGTTCGACGTGACCCGCGAGCGCATCCGCCAGATCGAGGCCAAGGCCATCCGCAAGCTCAAGCACCCCAGCCGCAGCGACAAGCTGCGCACCTACCTGGACAACCTCTGAGCCAAGGGGCCGGCAGCGCCGGCCCCGGCTGCCCGGCGACGGCCTCCTGCGGGAGGCCGTCGCGCTTTCACCGCAGCGTCAACCAGGTGTCAAGAGACCGTGACGGATTCACGGATAATCCGGCCGCATGACGCGCATCGCCGAGCGCACCGTCCTCTTCGCCGACCTCCGCGGGTCCACCGCCCTCTACGAGACGCTGGGCAATGCCGAGGCGACTTCGGTCGTCACCCACACGGTGTCGGCGATGGCGCGGGCGGTGCCGGCCTGCCACGGCGAGGTCATCAAGACCCTGGGCGACGGCCTGATGGCGGTGTTCTCCACCCCGGCCGACGGCCTGCAGGCGGCGCTGCAGATGCACGAGGCGCTGGACCAACTGGTCAGCCGCGGCCGCGAGCGCGGCGCCTCGGCCGGCCTGCGCGGCCTGCGCCTGCAGGTGGCGCTGGCGCGCGGTGAGATCGTCGAGATGGGCGGCGACTGCTTCGGCGACGCCGTCAACGTGGCTGCCCGCCTGGTCGACCTGGCCAGCGACAACGAGACCCTGATCACCGCCGACGTGCTGACCGGCCTGGCGCCCGAACTGCGCCGGCGCTTCCGCTCGCTGGACTGGATGCACCTGCGCGGCCGCGCCGAGCCGGTGCAGGTGCACGTGCTGGGCGGCCGCCGCGCGCTGGACCTGGCGCCCACCCAGTTCGGCGCCGTGCCCAGCACGCTGGAGCCCGAGGCGGTGCGCCTGCTGTGGCTGGGCATCAACGAGGTCTACGACGGCGAGCGCATGCCGGTGGTGCTGGGCCGCAGCCCGCAGGCCCATTTCCGCGTCGACGACAGCCGCGTCTCGCGCTCCCACGCCCGGCTGGACTGGCACGGCGGCGTGTTCCAGCTGACCGACCTCAGCTACAACGGCACCTACGTGCGCTTCGGCGACGCCGAGGAGGTGGTCAGCCTGCGCCGCGGCAGCTGCACGCTGCACGGCCACGGCGTGATCGGCCTGGGCGGCTCGCCCAACGACCCGGGCGCGCCCTGCGTGCGCTTCGAGCTGCTGTCCTTCGTCGACACCGTCCCGCACCGCCCCTGAGGCTCCGGCGGCCCGGCCCTCGGGCATGATGCGGCGCTCCCCCACTGCTGTTCCCGCTGTCCATGCCTGCCCGACCGCCGCTGCGCGTGATGTACGTCGAAGACGACCGCGTCGGCGCCCTGCTGTTCGACCACGCGCTGCGCGGCGACCCGCGCGTCACGCTGCAGGTGGCCGAGAGCCTCGCCGAGGCGCTGGCCCTGGCGGCCCGCTGGGCGCCGCAGGCGCTGCTGGTCGACGCCCACCTGCCCGACGGCCTGGGCACCGAGCTGCTGGCCCGCCTGCGCCGGCTGCCCGGCCTGGCCGCGGTGCCCGCCTACCTGTGCTCGGCCGACGCCGACGCCGGATCGGTCGAGCGCGCGCGCGCCGCCGGCTTCGCCGGCTTCTGGGCCAAGCCCCTGCCCGCGCGCGAGGTGGTGCAGGCCCTGCTCGACACGCCCTGCCCGGCCACGCTGCCCGGCTGAGGCGGGTCCGCGCCGGCGCGGCGCCCCCGCGCCGGTGCCGGCATGGGGCTTGGCCGACAATGCCGGCCGATGAGCTTCACCCCCGCCCCCGCCTACCGCCACGGCAGCGCCGAACGCACCGCGGTGCTGCTGGTCAACCTGGGCACGCCGGACGCGCCCACCGCCCCGGCGCTGCGCCGCTACCTGGCCGAGTTCCTCTGGGACCCGCGCGTGGTCGAGATCCCGCGCCCGCTGTGGTGGCTGATCCTGCACGGCGTGATCCTGCGCACCCGGCCGGCGCAGTCGGCCGCCAAGTACGCGTCGATCTGGACGCCCGAGGGCTCGCCGCTGCTGCACTGGTCGCGTCGCCAGGCCGAGGCCCTGCAGGCCACGCTGGCCGCGCGCGGCCACGACGTGCTGGTGCGCCCGGCGATGCGCTACGGCGCGCCGGCGATCCCGCGCGTGCTCGACGAGCTGCAGGCCGCCGGCGCCACGCGGGTGCTGGTGCTGCCGCTGTACCCGCAGTACGCCGCGGCGACCACCGCCAGCGCGGTCGACTGCGTGGCCGACTGGGCGCGCCGCAGCCGCCGCGTGCCCGAGCTGCGCTTCGTCAACCACTACCACGACGACCCCGGCTACATCGCCGCGCTGGCCGACAGCGTGCGCGCGCACTGGGCGGCCCATGGCCGCGGCCGCAAGCTGCTGATGAGCTTCCACGGCGTGCCGGCGCGCAGCCTGGCGCTGGGCGACCCCTACCACTGCGAGTGCCACAAGACCGCGCGCCTGCTGGCCGAGGCACTGGGCCTGGGCGCCGACGACTACCTGGTCACCTTCCAGAGCCGCCTGGGCCGCGCCAAGTGGCTGGAGCCCTACACCGAGCCCACGGTGCGCCGCCTGGCCGCCGAGGGCGTGACCGACATCGACGCCATCTGCCCCGGCTTCTCGGCCGACAACCTGGAGACGCTGGAGGAGATCGCCGTCGAGGCGCGCGAGGCCTTCGAGCAGGCCGGCGGCCGGCGCTTCGGCTTCATCCCCTGCCTGAACGACCGGCCGGACTGGATCGCCGCGCTGACCGACCTGACCGAGCGCCACCTGCAGGGCTGGCCCTCGCGCGCAGGCGACGAGACCGCCGCACGGGCCGCCCAGCGCACGCGGGCGCTGGCGCGGGGCGCCAGCGACTGAGACGGCCGGTGTGCCGGCGCGCCGGCACATGGTCGACAATCCGGGGCCATGTCCCACCGCGCGCCGATGCCCAAGCCCGCCCCCGAGTCCATGCGCCTGGACAAGTGGCTGTGGGCCGCCCGCTTCTACAAGACGCGTGCGCTGGCCGTCGAGGACATCGACAAGCACCGCGTCGCCGTCAACGGCCAGGTGGCCAAGCCCTCGCGCGAGCTCAAGCCCGGCGACACCGTGGCGCTGCGCGGCGGGCCGTCGCTGCGCACGGTGGTCGTGCTTGGCCTCAGCCCCGTGCGCGGACCCGCCCCGGTGGCCCAGGCGCTGTACGAGGAGACGCCCGAGAGCCAGGCCGCGCGGGCCCAGGCCGCCGAGCAGCGCCGCCTGGCCGCCGAGCCGGCGTTGGCCATCGCCGAGGCCCACCAGGGCCGGCCGACCAAGCGCGACCGCCGCGAGATCGACCGCACCCACCACGACTGGCAGCGCTGGAGCGCCTCGCTGGACGACGACTGAGTGCCCCCGCCACGGCGCGGTGCCAGCAAAGTGGCCGGGCTGCCGTGACAGGTTGAAAAATCCCCTCTTGAACCGCGGGATACGACCCCCATATCCCGAAGCAACCGTGTTCAACCCCTTCAAACGAACCCGCCAAGCGACCGACATGACGACGCCGGAGAACCCCTCGTCCATCCCCCCCGAAGCCAACCCCTTCGTCGACCCGGCCGCCATGCCCGACCTCGCCGCCGCCACCGCGGCGGCCGACGCCGAGGCCGCGCAGCCTGCCCTGGCCGCCCAGCTGGCCGAGCTGCAGACCAAGCACACCGAGGTCTCGGACGCCTACCTGCGCGCCAAGGCCGAGGTCGAGAACGTGCGCCGCCGCGCCGACGAGGAGGTCAGCAAGGCGCGCAAGTTCGCCATCGAGGCCTTTGCCGAGAGTCTGCTGCCGGTCGTCGACAGCCTGCAGGCCGCGATCGCCACGCCCGAGGCCAAGGTCGAGACGGTGCTGGAGGGCGTGCACGCCACGCTGCGCCAGCTGACCGCGGCGCTGGAGCGCAACAAGGTCGTCCAGGTCGCGCCGCCGGCCGGCACCAAGTTCGACCCGCACCAGCACCAGGCCATCAGCATGGTGCCGGCCGACCAGGAGGCCAACACCGTGGTGGCCGTGCTGCAGAAGGGCTACCTGATCAACGAGCGGGTGCTGCGCCCGGCGCTGGTCACCGTGGCCGCGCCCAAGTGACCTGACGCAAGAACCACAAGCAAAGCCCGGGCCCGGCCTCTTGAAAGCCTGCGCCTGAGCCGCAATTCCGAACACAAGCAAATCACTCCCCAGGAGCACACCAACATGGGCAAGATCATCGGCATCGACCTCGGCACCACCAACTCGTGCGTGGCCGTGATGGAAGGCAACACCACCAAGGTGATCGAGAACAGCGAGGGTGCGCGCACCACGCCGTCGATCATCGCCTACCAGGAGGACGGCGAGGTGCTGGTCGGCGCCAGCGCCAAGCGCCAGGCCGTCACCAACCCGCGCAACACCGTCTACGCCGCCAAGCGCCTGATCGGCCGCAAGTTCACCGAGAAGGAAGTGCAGAAGGACATCGACCTGATGCCCTTCACCATCGCCGCGGCCGACAACGGCGACGCCTGGATCGAGGTGCGTGGCAAGAAGATGGCGCCCCCGCAGGTCAGCGCCGAGGTGCTGCGCAAGATGAAGAAGACCGCCGAGGACTACCTCGGCGAGGAAGTGACCGAGGCCGTGATCACGGTGCCGGCCTACTTCAACGACAGCCAGCGCCAGGCCACCAAGGACGCCGGCCGCATCGCCGGCCTGGAAGTCAAGCGCATCATCAACGAGCCCACCGCCGCGGCCCTGGCCTTCGGCCTGGACAAGCACGGCAAGGGCGACCGCAAGATCGCCGTGTTCGACCTGGGCGGCGGCACCTTCGACATCTCGATCATCGAGATTGCCGACGTCGACGGCGAAAAGCAGTTCGAGGTGCTGTCGACCAACGGCGACACCTTCCTGGGCGGCGAGGACTTCGACCAGCGCCTGATCGACTACATCGTCACCGAGTTCAAGAAGGAACAGGGCGTCGACCTGACCAAGGACGTGCTGGCCCTGCAGCGCCTGAAGGAAGCCGCCGAGAAGGCCAAGATCGAGCTGTCCAACAGCACCCAGACCGACGTCAACCTGCCCTACATCACGGCCGACGCGTCGGGCCCGAAGCACCTGAACGTCAAGCTCACCCGCGCCAAGCTGGAAGCCCTGGTCGAGGACCTGATCGAGCGCACCATCGAGCCCTGCCGCATCGCCATCAAGGACGCCGGCGTCAAGGTCTCGGACATCGACGACGTGATCCTCGTCGGCGGCCAGACCCGAATGCCCAAGGTGCAGGAGAAGGTCAAGGAGTTCTTCGGCAAGGAGCCGCGCAAGGACGTCAACCCGGATGAAGCCGTCGCGGTCGGCGCGGCCATCCAGGGCCAGGTGCTGGGTGGCGAGCGCAAGGACGTGCTGCTGCTGGACGTCACCCCGCTGAGCCTGGGCATCGAGACCCTGGGCGGCGTGATGACCAAGATGATCAAGAAGAACACCACCATCCCGACCAAGTTCTCGCAGGTGTTCTCCACCGCCGACGACAACCAGCCGGCGGTGACGATCAAGGTGTTCCAGGGCGAGCGCGAGATGGCCTCGGGCAACAAGAGCCTGGGCGAGTTCAACCTCGAGGGCATCCCGCCGGCGCCGCGCGGCCTGCCGCAGATCGAGGTGACCTTCGACATCGACGCCAACGGCATCCTGCACGTCGGCGCCAAGGACAAGGCCACCGGCAAAGAGAACAAGATCACCATCAAGGCGAACTCCGGCCTGAGCGAGGCCGAGATCGAGAAGATGGTCAAGGACGCCGAGGCCAACGCCGCCGAGGACGCCAAGAAGGTCGAGCTGGTGCAGGCCCGCAACCAGGCCGACGCGATGGTGCACTCGGTGAAGAAGAGCCTGGCCGAGCACGGCGACAAGCTCGACGCCGGCGAGAAGGAGAAGATCGAGGCCGCGCTGAAGGACGCCGAGGAAGCGCTGAAGAGCGACGACAAGGCGACCATCGACGCCAAGACCGAAGCCCTGATGACGGCCAGCCAGAAGCTGGGCGAGAAGGTGTACGCCGAGCAGCAGGCCGCGGCCGGTGCCGCCGCCGGCGCGGCCGGTGCCGGCGAGGCGCCGCAGGGCGCGGCGGGCGGTGCGTCCAAGCCCGCCGACGACAACGTGGTCGACGCGGAGTTCAAGGAAGTCAAGAAGTGATGGCGGCCGCGGCCCCGGCGACGGGGCCGTGCCCTTCCCGCGCCGCGTGCAGCGGGCAGACCCGGTCTGCCTGCCGCCGCGGCGGCTTCGCTTCAACGAGCTGAGAAGTGCCCATGGCAAAGCGCGACTACTACGACATCCTCGGCGTGCCCAAGAACGCGTCCGAGGACGACATAAAGAAGGCCTACCGCAAGCTGGCCATGAAGTACCACCCTGACCGCAACCAGGGTGACGGCGCCAAGGCCGCCGAGGAGAAGTTCAAGGAGGCCAAGGAGGCCTACGAGATGCTCTCCGATGCGCAAAAGCGCGCCGCCTACGACCAGTACGGCCACGCCGGCGTCGACCCGAACGCCGGCATGGGCCGCGGCGGGCCGGGCGCGGAGGGCTTCGGCGGCTTCGCCGAGGCCTTCGGCGACATCTTCGGCGACATCTTCAACGGCGGCGGACGCCGGGGCGGCGGCGGCGGCCAGCAGGTCTACCGCGGTGCCGACCTGAGCTACGCGATGGAGATCACGCTGGAGGAGGCCGCCCACGGCAAGGACGCGCAGATCCGCATCCCCAGCTGGGACAGCTGCGAGACCTGCAAGGGCACCGGCGCCAAGCCCGGCACCAGCGCCAAGACCTGCAGCACCTGCAACGGCAGCGGCACGGTGCACATGCGCCAGGGCTTCTTCTCGATCCAGCAGACCTGCCCGCACTGCCACGGCAGCGGCAAGATCATCCCCGAGCCCTGCACCAGCTGCCACGGCGCCGGCAAGATCAAGCGCCAGAAGACGCTGGAGGTGAAGATCCCCGCCGGCATCAACGAGGGCATGCGCATCCGCTCGGCCGGCAACGGCGAGCCCGGCACCAACGGCGGCCCGGCCGGCGACCTCTACATCGAGATCCGCATCAAGGAGCACGAGATCTTCGAGCGCGACGGCGACGACCTGCACTGCACCGTGCCGGTGTCGTTCACCACCGTGGCGCTGGGCGGGTCGATCGAGGTGCCCACGCTGTCGGGCAAGGCCGAGATCGAGCTGCCCGAGGGCACCCAGCACGGCAAGACCTTCCGCCTGCGCGGCAAGGGCATCAAGGGCCTGCGCAGCAGCTACCCGGGCGACCTGTACGCCCACGTGTCGGTGGAGACGCCGGTCAAGCTCACCGAGCACCAGCGCAAGCTGCTCAAGGAGCTGGACGAGTCGCTGAAGAAGGGCGGCGAGAAGCACTCGCCCAATGCCAAGAGCTGGACCGACCGGGTCAAGGACCTGTTCAAGTGAGTGAAACCAGGGCTTGCGATTCGGGCAGCCCTGACACAACTGTCTGAGCCCCACGACGTCAAGTCGCCCGGGCGCGGGCCGATAGAGGACGCAAGGCCCCGGGTGTGTCCCGGGGCTGCAGACCGCGGCCCGGCCACCGGCCGGGCCGCGGGTCCGTTCCCCAGCCCCGTCCCGGACTCGTGCAGAAAGACTCGCCAACGCTGGGCGCCCGCGCCCTGGTCATCGACGGCAACCCGACGATGCGGCGCGCCACCGTGGCGCAGCTGCGCGACCTTGGCATCGAGCAGGTCCGCCAGTGCAAGGGCCTGGCCGACGCCCGCATGTCGCTGGAGCAGATGGACTTCGACTTCGTCCTCTGCGCCGACTTCATCGAGGGCAGCGAGCTCAGCGGCCAGAACCTGCTGGAGGAGCTGCGCCGCGAGGCCATCCTGCCGCACAGCACGGTGTTCGTGATGCTGGCCAGCGAGGCCACCTACGCCAAGGTGGTCGAGGCCGCCGAGGCCGCGCTGGACGTGTTCCTGCTGCGGCCGTACAAGGTGACCGCGCTGGCCGACCGCCTGGTGGCCGCGCGCCGGCGCAAGCGCGAGCTGGGCGTGGTCTTCGAGGCGCTGCAGGCCAACCGCCACGCCGAGGCGGTGCGCGCCTGCCTGGAGCGCTACGAGCAGCAGCAGCCCTACGGCCTGCACTGCGCGCGCATGGCCGCCGAGATCCTGCTCAAGGCCGGCCAGGCCGACGAGGCGCTGGCGCTGTTCCGCCGCCTGGCCCACGACCGCCAGCTGGCCTGGGCCAAGCTGGGCGTGGCCCGCGCGCACTTCGCCGCCGGCGACCTGCACAACGCCCGCCGCCAGGCCGAGGCCCTGGTGAAGGCCAACCCGACGATGGTCGAGGCCTACGACCTGCTGGGCCGGGTGCAGGTCGACCAGGGCGAGCTGTCGCAGGCACTGCGCACCTACCACACGGTGACCGAGATCACCCCGGGCTGCAGCCTGCGCCTGCAGCAGTGCGGCTCGCTGGCCTTCTACCTGGACGACCGCGAGCTGGTGGTCGAGATGCTGGAGCGGGCCGTGTCCATCGGCACGCAGTCGCGGCTGTTCGACGCGCTGTCGCTGCTGCTGCTGGCCTTCGTGCGCCACGACATGGGCGACCTGCGCCGGCTGATGGCCTTGCAGACGCCGTTGCAGCAGTTCCAGAACGACTACCCGCAGTCGCGCCGGCTCAAGCTGTTCGTGCGCGCCGGCGGCGCGCTGCGTGCGCTGCTGAACAAGCAGCTCGACGAGGCCTTCCAGACGGTGCAGGCCCTGGCCGACGAGGCCGACACCCCCGACTTCGACCTGGAGGCGGCGATCGTGGTGCTGGCGCTGTGGACGCGCCTGCCCACGCGCGACGTCGCCGCCGGCCAGCAGGACAAGATGGTGCGGGCGATCGCGATGCGCTTTTGCACCTCGAAGGCAATCTCCGAGATCCTGGTGGCGGCCGCCCGCCACCACGAGACCCTGAGCCAGATGCTGCGCGCCTGCCATGCCGAGATCACCGGCGTGGCCGAGGAGGCGATGCGCCTGGCGATGCAGGGCCAGCAGTCGCGCGCAGTGGCCATGCTGCTGGAACACGGCGAGGCCACGCGCAACGCCCGGCTGATCGAGATGTCCAGCCTGCTGCTGCGCCGCCACCGCGACCACATCGCCGACCAGGACGCGCTGCTCGAACGCAGCGTGGCGCTGCACCAACGCTACTGCCGGCCGATCACGCACATCGCCGGCATCCGCCGCAGCAGCCGCGCGCCCGGCGGCCTGGTGCTGCGCGGCCAGCGCCTGACTCCGGCCGCCGACCACGGCCCCAGCCTGCTGGCCCACGGCGCGCCGTCGGTCAGCGAGGTCGAGCTCGCCGCCGCCATCGACGAGACCCGGGCCACCGCCATCGACCGCGGCGCGCCGCAGGCCGCCGCGGTGGGTGACGAGGCCCTGCCGGTCACGCCCTGACCGGACGCTAGAACAGGCTGCCCTGCGCCGGTGCCTGGGCGCCGTCGCCACCGCGACCGGCGGCCGCGGGCGGGCGGAACTGGCCGGTGTCCAGCGGCTCGCGCTCGCGCGACAGGCCCAGCCGGTCGCAGGCCTTGCGCAGGCGCTGGCGCAGCAACTGGGCCCAGACGCCGCTGCCGGTCATGCGCTCGCCGAAGCGGCTGACGTTGTCGGCGCCGCCACGCATCTCGCGGATGCGGGCCATCACCCGCGCGGCGCGCTCGGGGAAGTGCTGCTGCAGCCACTGCTGGAACAGCGGGTTCACCTCCCAGGGCAGGCGGATCACGATGCTGAAGGCGCTGCGCGCACCGGCCTCGCGCGCGGCGTGCAGGATGCGCTCCAGCTCGGGCTCGTTCAGGAAGGGGATCAGCGGCGAGACGCTGACGCCGACCGGGATGCCCGCGGCGGCCAGGCGCTCGATGGTGCGCAGGCGCCGGGCCGGCGCGGCCGCGCGCGGTTCCATCACCCGGGCCAGCGCCGGGTCCAGCGTGGTCACCGAGACGTCGACCCGCGCCAGGCGGCGTGCGGCCATCGGTGCGATCAGGTCGATGTCGCGCTCGATGCCCGAGGACTTGGTGATCACGCTGAACGGATGCGCGCACTCGTCGAGCACCTGGATCAGCTGGCGGGTGATGCCCAGCCGACGTTCGGCGGGCTGGTAGGCGTCGGTGGCTGCGCCGATGGCCAGCGGCTGCGCCTGGTAGCCGCGCACCTGGAAGGCCTCGCGCAGGCGTTGCGCCGCGTTGACCTTGGCGACGATGCGCGTCTCGAAATCCAGCCCGGGCGACAGGTTCAGGTAGCTGTGGGTCGGGCGGGCGTAGCAGTAGATGCAGCCGTGCTCGCAGCCGCGGTAGGGGTTGACCGACCGGTCGAAGCCGATGTCGGGCGAATCGTTGCGCGCGACGATGGACTTGACGCGCTCCTCCAGCAGTTGCGTATCGGGCGCCAGCGCCTGGGCGTCGACTTCCTGGTCCAGCGTGCCCCAGCCATCGTCGTCGCGCTCGCGCTGGTCCTGGCTGAAGCGGTGGGCCAGCGCCCAGGCGGTGCCCCGGCCCTTGAACGCCGGCGCGGTCAGGCCGTGGGCCGGCGCTGCGGGCGACGCGTCTGCGGGCTGGATGGGGATGCGGCGCATGCTGTGAATATACACAGCTACTGTTTTTTCATCCAGCTCCGTTTGCCACACGCGGGCCCAAAGCCGGGCCGCTGGTATCGCGGCCCGTCCTTCGCCAGCCGTGCCAGGCCTTCCGGCCTGCCACGCGCGGGCTCAGTACTCGCCGTTGCCGAGGGCGCCGGGGGCGAGGTTGTCGAACTTGGTCAGCGGCTTCAGGAAGGTGAGCTTGACCGTGCCGACCGGACCGTTACGCTGCTTGGCGATGATGATCTCGGCCACGCCCGGCTCCTTGGTCGGGTTCGGGCCATCGGGCTTGTTGTAGTACTCGTCGCGGTAGATGAACATGATCACGTCCGCGTCCTGCTCGATGGCGCCCGACTCGCGCAGGTCGGACATCATCGGCCGCTTGTCGGTGCGCTGCTCGACCGAGCGGTTGAGCTGCGACAGCGCGATCACCGGGCACTGCAGCTCCTTGGCCAGCGCCTTCATGCTGCGCGAGATCTCGCTGAGCTCGGTGGCGCGGTTCTCGCCGTCGCTCTTGCCGGTGCCGCTCATCAGCTGCAGGTAGTCGATGACGATCAGGCCCAGCGTGCCCCCGAACTGGCGCGCCATGCGCCGCGCGCGGGCGCGCAGCTCGGCCGGGTTCAGGCCCGGCGTCTCGTCGATGTACATCTGGGCCTTGCCCAGCTGCTCGGCGGCCTCGGACAGGCGGCCCCACTCGTCGTCGCGCAGGCGGCCGGTGCGCAGGTTGCTCTGGTCGATGCGGCCCAGCGAGCCGACCATCCGCAGCGCCAGCTGCGAGGCGCCCATTTCCATCGAGAACACCAGCACCGGCAGGCCTTCCTGGACCGCGACGTTCTCGGCGATGTTCAGCGCGAAGGCGGTCTTGCCCATCGACGGCCGCGCGGCCAGGATGATCAGGTCGCCCTTCTGCATGCCCGCGGTCATGCGGTCCATGTCGAAGAAGCCGGTGCGCACACCGGTCACGTCCTCGGCGCCGTTCTCGTGCAGCTCGGTGACGCGGTCGATCAGCTGCATCGTCAGCTTGTCGATGCTGAGGAAGCCAGCCTTGTTGCGCGAGCCCTCCTCGCCGATCTTGAAGATCCGGCCCTCGGCCTCGTCGAGGATCTGGCTGACCTGCCGGCCCTGCGGGTTGAAGGCGTTGGTGGCGATCTCGTCGGCCGCCGAGATCAGCTTGCGCAGCACCGCGCGCTCGCGCACGATCTCCGCGTAGCGCCGCAGGTTGGCCGCACTGGGCACGCTCTGCGCCAGCGCGTTCAGGTAGGCCAGGCCGCCGCAGGCCTCGGCCTTGCCCAGCGACTGCAGCTGCTCGAAGACGGTGATCACGTCGGCCGGCTTGCTGGCGTTGATCAGCGCGGCGATGGCGCCGAAGATCTCGCGGTGCTCCCAGCGGTAGAAATCGTCCTCGGTGATCTGGTCGCCGGCGCGGTCCCAGGCCAGGTTGTCGATCAGCAGGCCGCCGAGCACGCTCTGCTCGGCCTCGACCGAGTGCGGCGGCACGCGCAGGCGGGCAACCTCGTCATCGGCGGGCGACGGGCCGGAGGCGGGACGGAGGGCGGTGGACATCGGCGGACGGCTCGTGCGGGCGGACGAAAGATGATACGGCGCGGCCCGCATCCGCCGCCGCGCCCCCTGTGGGCAAGCCTGTGGAAATGCGGTGCAGCGCGGGTGGACAAGCCCGCCGCAGCGGTGGAGAAATGAAAAAGGGCCGGCGCAGGCCGGCCCTTTGGACGCGGGAGGAACGTCGCCGCGGTCAGGCGGCTTCGGCCACCACGTGCACGGTCACGTCGACCACCACGTCGGTGTGGGCGGCCACCGAGACGGGGAACTCGCCCAGCGCCTTCAGCGGGCCGTGCGGCATGCGCACATTGGCCTTGGCGATGTCGAAGCCCAGCTTCTTCAGGCCTTCGGCCACGTCGGCGTTGGTCACCGAGCCGAACAGGCGGCCGTCGACGCCGGCCTTCTGGGCGATGGTGATGGTCTTGCCGGCCAGCTTCTCGCCGACGGCCTGGGCGGCGGCCAGCTTCTCGGCGGCGGACTTTTCCAGTTCGGCGCGGCGGGCTTCGAATTCCTTGATCGCGGCCTCGGTGGCGCGGCGCGCCTGCTTGGTCGGGATCAGGAAGTTGCGGGCGTAGCCGTCCTTGACCTTGACGACATCGCCCAGGTTGCCCAGGTTGGCGACCTTCTCGAGCAGGATCACTTGCATGGTCTTTGCTCCTTAGACGCGGTGCTGGTCGCTGTACGGCACCAGGGCCAGGAAGCGCGCGCGCTTGATGGCGGTGGTCAGCTGACGCTGGTAGAAGGCGCGCGTGCCGGTCAGGCGGGCGGGCGTGATCTTGCCGTTCTCGCCGATGAAGTCGCGCAGCACGTCGACGTCCTTGTAGTCGATCTCCTCGACGCCGGCGACGGTGAAGCGGCAGAAGCGCTTGCGCTTGAACAGCAGCGACTGCTGGTTGCGCTTGGGCTTGCGGTCCTTCGAAAACTTACCTTTTCCACGAGGCGGGGGCATGGTGTACCTCTTTCAGATGTTGGGCCGGCGATCAGACGCGCGGCGATGAATCAGGGGACAGCGGGGGGCTCGGAAGCCACCGGGGTCAGCTCGGTGATGTGGAACAGCCAGCCGCGGCCGTTGCGCGCTGCAGCGATGAAGCCTGCGTACAGGGCCGCATCGCCCAGCGCCAGCGCCGACAGGGGCCGCGTGATCGCGCCGATCGCCAGCGCCTTGACCTCGACCGAGACCTGGCGTGACTGACCGTCTTCGGTGAGCGTCGAGGCGTGTTGCAGCCTGCAATCGATCACCGGCAGACCGGCTGGCGTGTAGCGCACGGCGCCCCGCTCGACCAGCGTCGCCGACAGAACCAGGCGGTTCATCGGCACGCCGGCGGGCGCGGCCGCGGGGGCTCCAATCAGGCGCTGGCCTCCTGGTTGGACTTGCGGGCCTCTTCCTTCTCGACCGCCTTCATCATCACCGACGGGGTGGTCTCGGCCTTGGTCTTGGCCACGGTCAGGTGGCGCAGGACGGCGTCGTTGAAGCGGAAGCCGGTCTCGATCTCAGCCAGGGTGTCCTTGCTGCATTCGATGTTCAGGCACAGGTAGTGCGCCTTGCCCAGCTTCTGGATCTGGTAGGCCAGCTGGCGGCGGCCCCAGTCCTCGACGCGGTGCACCTTGCCGCCGGAGGCGGTGACGATGCCCTTGTAACGTTCCAGCATGGCCGGAACCTGCTCGCTCTGGTCCGGGTGGACCAGGAGCACGATCTCGTAGTGACGCATGAACACTCCTTGTGGGTTCCGGGCCGCCCCGGACCGGGGCCGCCAATGGACGGAAGCCGCCCGCCAGCGTCAAGATGGCAGTGCAGCAAGGGAAAGCCCGCGATTATAGCAGGGAAGGCGGACCCGAGCGCTGCTGCTCGTCGGCCGCGGCGTCCGGCTCGCGCAGCCGCTGCGCCATCGCCGCCTCGGCGGGCTCGGGAGCCGCGCTCAGCCAGCTCGCCAGCACCAGCGCCGCGCAGCCGGCCGGCACGCCGAAGACGCCGGCGGCCACCGGGTCGATGCCGAACCAGCGGCCGTCGCCGGAGGCGGCGGCGGCGGCCAGCCCCAGCCAGGCGCGCACGGTCGGCAGGTTGCTGACCATGTACCACAGGCAGGTGCCCACCCCGACCAGCATGCCGGCCACCGCGCCGGCACGGTTGGCGCGCCGCCAGAAGATGCCCATCACCAGCGCCGGGAAGAAGGTGGCGGCGGCGATCGAGAAGGCTGCCGTGACGAAGGGCAGGATGTTGGCGATGCGCAGCGAGGCCACCCAGGCCGCGAGCACCGCGGTCAGCAGGACCATCAGCTTGCTCAGCATCACCCGCTTGATCGCCGAGGTGCCCGGCTTGACGATGCGGAAGACGAAGTCGTGCGACAGCGCGTTGCTGATGGTCAGCAGCAGCCCGTCGGCGGTCGACAGGGCCGCGGCCAGGCCGCCGGCGGCCACCAGGTAGGTGACGACCAGCGGCAGCCCGCCCATCTCGGGGGCGGCCAGCACGATCATGTCGCCGCCCAGGCGCAGCTCGGCGAACTGCAGGATGCCGTCGCCGTTGATGTCCTGCACCGACACCAGCGCCGAGTCCAGCTTGCTCCAGCGCCGGATCCAGTCCGGCAGGCTGCCGAAGGAGGTGCCCACCAGCTCGGTGAACAGCTGGTACTTGACCATCACCGCCAGTGCCGGCGCGCTGATGTAGAGCAGCACGATGAACAGCAGCGACCAGCCCACCGAGCGCCGCGCCGCCGACACCGAGGGCGTGGTGTAGTAGCGCGTCAGCACGTGCGGCATCGCCGCGGTGCCCAGCATCAGGCACAGCACCAGGGCCATGAAGTTGCTGCGGCTGTCGGCGCCGTCGCCGCGGCCGGCGGCCGGCGCCAGTCCGGCCAGCGGCTGGGCCTGGGCCAGCGCCTGCGCCTGCTCGCGCTGGTAGGCGGCGCGGGCCTCGGCCTCGCTGCGCGGCTGGCGCTCGAGCCGGCGCTCGGCCTGCTGGATCTGCGCCAGCGGCGCGTTCTCGGCGCGCATGCGCTCGACCTCGCGCGCCAGCGCCTCGGCGTCGCTGACCATCGCGGCCGGCACGTCGGCCAGCTTGCGTCCGGCCTCGTCGGCGCGCTCGCGCAGGCGGCGGCGCACCTCGGCCTCGCCCGGGTCCTGCAGCAGCTGGGCCTCGCGCTGCGTCACCACCGACAGCTGCTGGTGGTAGCTCAGCACCGGCAACCAGGACCCGGTCTGCTGCAGGCTCAGCCACATCACCGGCACGGTGTAGGCGATGATCAGCACGATGTACTGCGCCACCTGGGTCCAGGTGACGGCCCGCATGCCGCCCAGGAAGGAGCACACCAGCACCCCGCCCAGGCCGACGAAGATGCCGATCTCGAAGGAGAAGCCGGTCAGGTGCGAGGTGATCAGCCCCACGCCGTAGACCTGGACCACGACGTAGACGAAGCTGACGATGACCGTGGCGGCCACGCCGATCAGCCGCGGCGCGTGGCCGCCATAGCGCGCGCCGAGGAAGTCGGGGATGGTGAACTGGCCGAAGCGCCGCAGGTAGGGCGCCAGCAGCACCGCCACCAGGCAGTAGCCGCCGGTCCAGCCCAGGATGTAGGCCAGGCCGTCGAAGCCCTGCAGGTAGAGCACGCCGGCGGTGCCGATGAAGGAGGCGGCCGACATCCAGTCGGCCGCGGTGGCCATGCCGTTGTACATCGCCGGCACGCGGCGGCCGGCGACGTAGTACTCGGCCTCGTCGGTGGTGCGGCTGGCCAGGCCGATGCCGGCGTAGACCAGCACCGTGGCGATCAGGAAGCTCGCGCCGATCCAGCCGCGCGGCCAGCCGTGGTGCTCCAGCAGCGCCAGCACGGCGATGAACAGCACCACACCCAGCGTGAACAGGCCGTAGCGCCGGTGCAGGCGCTGCTCGAAGCGCCGCGCGCCGCCGACCGCGCTGCCGGGGATGAGGCTGGACATCGGCGGGCGGCGCGGCGCTGCTCGGCCGCGCTCAGCGCGCGGCCAGCCGGGTCCAGGTGTCGACCACCGAGTCCGGGTTCAGCGAGATCGACACGATGCCCTCGGCCGCCAGCCAGTCGGCGAAGTCCGGGTGGTCGCTGGGGCCCTGGCCGCAGATGCCGATGTACTTGCCGGTGGCGCGGCAGGCGGCGATGGCCCGGCTGATCAGCGCCTTGACTGCCGGGTCGCGCTCGTCGAAGTCCTGCGCCAGCAGCTCCAGCCCGCTGTCGCGGTCCAGGCCCAGGGTCAGCTGGGTCAGGTCGTTCGAGCCGATCGACATGCCGTCGAAGTGCTGCAGGAACTGGTCGGCCAGGATGGCGTTGCTGGGCACCTCGCACATCATGATCACGCGCAGGCCGTTGCCGCCGCGCACCAGGCCGCGGTCGGCCAGCAGCTGGGTCACGCGCTCGGCCTGGCGCACGGTGCGCACGAAGGGCACCATCACCTCGACATTGGTCAGGCCCATGTCGCTGCGCACGCGCCGGATGGCCTCGCACTCCATGGCGAAGGCGTCGGCGAACTCGCCGGCGATGTAGCGCGACGCGCCGCGGAAGCCCAGCATCGGGTTCTCTTCGTCGGGCTCGTAGCGGCTGCCGCCGATCAGCTTCTTGTACTCGTTGGACTTGAAGTCCGACAGGCGCACGATCACCGGCTTGGGCCAGAAGGCGGCGGCGATGGTGGCCACGCCCTCGGTCAGCTTGTCGACGTAGAAGGCGCGCGGGCTGGCGTGGCCGCGGGCCACCGACTCGACCGCCTTCTTCAGGTCCGAATCGATGTTCGGGTAGTCGAGGATGGCCTTGGGGTGGACGCCGATGTTGTTGTTGATGATGAACTCCAGCCGCGCCAGGCCCACGCCCGAGTTCGGGATCTGGGCGAAGTCGAAGGCCAGCGTCGGGTTGCCGACGTTCATCATGATCTTCACCGGGCAGTAGGGCATCTCGCCGCGCTGCACCTCGGTGACCTCGGTCTCCAGCAGGCCGTCGTAGATGTAGCCGGTGTCGCCCTCGCTGCAGGCCACGGTGACAAGCTGGCCGTCGCCGAGCTTGGCCGTGGCGTCGCCGCAGCCCACCACCGCCGGGATGCCCAGCTCGCGCGCGATGATGGCCGCGTGGCAGGTGCGGCCGCCGCGGTTGGTGACGATGGCACTGGCCTTCTTCATCACCGGCTCCCAGTTCGGGTCGGTCATGTCGGTGACCAGCACGTCGCCGGGCTGCACCCGGTCCATCTCGGCGATGCTGGTGACCAGGCGCACCGGCCCGGTGCCGATCTTCTGGCCGATGGCGCGACCCTCGGCCAGCACCGTGCTGTGGCCCTTGAGCTTGTAGCGGTGCTCGGCCTGGTTGGCCGACTGGCTCTTCACCGTCTCGGGGCGGGCCTGCAGGATGTAGAGCCGCCCGTCCTCGCCGTCCTTGCCCCACTCGATGTCCATCGGACGGCCGTAGTGCTGCTCGATGATCAGCGCGTACTGGGCCAGCTCGACGACATCGGCGTCGCTCAGCGCGTAGCGGTTGCGCTGCTCGGGCGCGTTGTCCACGGTGCGCACCAGCCGGCCGGTGGCGGCGCGCTCCTCGGGCGATGCGAACTCCATGCGGATCAGCTTGCTGCCCAGGTTGCGGCGGATGATGGGGAACTTGCCGGCCTTCAGCCCCGGCTTGTGCACGTAGAACTCGTCGGGGTTGACGGCGCCCTGCACCACCGTCTCGCCCAGGCCGTAGCTGGCGGTGATGAAGACCACGTCCTCGAAGCCGCTCTCGGTGTCGATGGTGAACATCACGCCGGCGGCGCCGACGTCCGAACGCACCATGCGCTGCACGCCGGCCGACAGCGCCACCTCGTGGTGGGCGAAGCCCTTGTGCACGCGGTAGCTGATGGCGCGGTCGTTGTAGAGGCTGGCGAAGACCTCCTTCATCTTGTGCAGCACGTCGTCGATGCCGTGCACGTTCAGGAAGGTCTCCTGCTGGCCGGCGAAGGACGCGTCGGGCAGGTCCTCGGCGGTGGCCGACGAGCGCACGGCGAAGCTGGCGCCCGGGGCGCCCTCGGTGAGCTGGGCGAAGGCCTCGCGCACGGCCGCCTCCAGCGCCGGCGGGAACGGCGCCTCGCTGACCCAGCCGCGGATCTGCGCGCCGGCCTCGGCCAGCGCCTTGACGTCGTCGGTGTCCAGCGCCGCCAGGCGGGCGTTGATCTTGTCGGTCAGGCCGCCGTGGGCCAGGAACTCGCGGAAGGCGTGGGCCGTGGTGGCGAAGCCGCCGGGCACGCGCACGCCGGCATGGGCCAGCTGGCTGATCATTTCGCCGAGGCTGGCGTTCTTGCCGCCAACGACCTCGACGTCGGTCATTCTCAGGTCCTCGAAGGGGAGGACCAGGGCGGTCGCCAGATGGGTGGATGACATGGGAAAGCTCCGTGATGGTGGGAAATCGGTGCTGTCCGGCCGGCCGGGCGCGCGCCGCGCGGCGCAGCGGCCCAGGCGGCAGACCACGCTCTGGCGCTTGTCGATTCTGCTTGTCGGCAAGAGGCGGTCATCGGGATGGCGGCGGGCACGCCGCTCAAGGCGTGCCGGCAGGTCGGCGGGGGCAGCGGGATTCTACGGACGAAGCGCCTATCATCGACCGAACTTTCCCGCAGCGCCCCCGTGCCCACCTCTCCCATGCCCACCCGCAGCGTGTTCTTTGTCTCGGACGGCACCGGCATCACCGCCGAGACCTTCGGCAACTCCATCCTGGCGCAGTTCGAGGCCCGCTCGCGCCACGTGCGCCGGCCCTTCATCGATACGCCGGACAAGGCCCATTCGGTGGTGCGCGAGATCAACCAGGTGGCCGACCGCGAGGGCCGCCGGCCGATCGTGTTCATCACCCTGGTCGACGACGCGGTGCGCGACATCGTCGCCGGGCCCGACTGCCGCGGCCTGGTGCTGGACATGTTCCGCACCTTCGTCGAGCCGCTGGAGGCCGAGTTCGGCATCAAGAGCAACCACCGCGTCGGCCGCTTCTCCGACGCGGCCAAGAGCACCGAGTACCACGAGCGCATCGAGGCGATCAACTTCTCGCTGGCCCACGACGACGGCCAGAGCGCGCGCAACCTGGACAACGCCGACGTGATCCTGCTGGGCGTCAGCCGCTGCGGCAAGACGCCGACCAGCCTGTACCTGGCGATGCAGCACGGCATCAAGGCCGCCAACTACCCGCTGATCCCCGAGGACTTCGAGCGCCGCCGCCTGCCCACGCCGCTGGCGCCGCACCTGAAGAAGTGCTTCGGCCTGACCATCGACCCCGAGCGCCTCTCGCAGATCCGGCACGAGCGCCGCCCCGGCAGCAAGTACGCGTCGATCGAGAACTGCCGATACGAAGTCCGCGAGGCCGAGTCGATGATGCGCCGCAGCGGCGTCGCCTGGCTGAGTTCGACCCACAAGTCGATCGAGGAAATCGCCACCACCATCCTCAGCGACATCCGGCCCGACCGGCTGGTCTACTGACGATGGACGCACGCGCCGAGCCGGTGGCGGTCGTCGACGGACGGCGCCGCATCCTGCACCCCGGACCGGCCGCCGCGGCGCGCCACGACGCGGTGCCGGTGCGCCTGCGCGGGCAGCCGCTGCGGCTGCGCGCCGGGCGCACGCTGCTGGACGCGCTGGTCGACGCCCTGCCCCCCGGCACCGCCAGCGCGGTGCTGACGCTGGGCGAGGCGACGCTGGCGCCCTTCGCCTACGTGATGCCGGCGCGCTCGCGCAGCGGCGAGCACGCCGTCTACTTCAGCGAGCGCTTCGACGCCGACGGACCGGTGCGGCTGCGCGGCGCCAGCGTCACCTTCGGCCGCCAGGACGGCGCGCCCTGGCTGCACTGCCACGCCCGCTGGACCGCGGCCGACGGCCAGCCGCACTGCGGCCACGTGCTGCCCCGCGACGCGGTGCTGGCCAGCGACCTGCCGGCCACCGCCTGGCTGCTGGACGGCGCCGCCTTCGACGTGCTGCCGGACGCCGAGACGCGCTTCTCGCTGTTCCGCCCGGTGGCCGTACCGCGCAGCGATGGCGCGCTGGCCCACCCCGACGCGCTGGCGGTGCGCCTGGCGCCGAACGAGGACGTGTGCACCGCGCTGGAATCGCTGTGCCGCCAGCATGGCTTCGAGCGTGCGGTGGTGCGCGGCGGCGTCGGCAGCACGGTGGGCGCGGTCTTCGAGGACGGCCGCGTGGTGCAGCCCTTCGTCACCGAGGTGCTGATCCGCGATGGCCGCATCGCGCCGGGCACCGATGGCCTGCCGGTGGCCGCGCTGGACGTCAGCCTGGTGGACCACACCGGCGGCCTGGCCGATGGCCGCCTGGCCCGCGGCGCGAACTCGGTGCTGGTGACCTTCGAACTGGTGCTGCAGGCGGTGCGCTGACGGCCGCCCGCCCGGTCAGCCCTGCGCGGCGCGCAGGGTCGGCAGGCCCACGCCGGCCGCGTCGAAGCCGCCATCCACCGCCAGCACCTGGCCGTTGACGTAGCTGGCCGCCGGGCTGCAGAGGAAGCCCACGGCATTGGCGATCTCCTCGCAGGTGCCGTAGCGCTCCAGCGGGATCACGTCGTGGTAGTCCTTGCGGATGGCCACGGTGTGCACCAGCTTGGCCATCTCGGTCTCCACCGGGCCGGGGGCGATCGCGTTGACGCGGATGCCCACGGTGCCCAGTTCGGTGGCCTGCTGCTTGGTCAGGTGGATCAGCGCGGCCTTGCTGGTGCCGTAGGCCACGCGCAGCGTGCTGGCGCGCAGGCCCGAGATCGACGCGATGTTGACCACCGCGCCACCGCCGCTGCGGCGCATCCACGGCACCACCGCCTGCGTGCACAGGAAGGGCCCGTCGAGGTTGGTGGCCAGCACGGTGCGCCACTCGTCGTAACGCGTCTCGCCGATGGGCTTGAACACCGCCACGCCGGCGTTGTTGACCAGCGCGTCGATGCGGCCGAAGCGCTCGGCGGTGGCCGCGGTGGCGCGCTCGACCTGGTCGGGCTGCGAGACGTCGCAGCCCAGGGCCAGCACGCGCTGCGGGTCGGCCAGGGCCTGGTCGGTGGCGGCCAGCGTGGCGGTGTCGATGTCCCACAAGGCCACCCGCCAGCCGTGCTGCAGGAACCAGCGCGCCACGGCCAGGCCGATGCCGCGGGCGCCGCCGGTGACGATGGCGACGGGCATGGTGGCGGGCAGGTGGTCGGTCATCGGCGGTCTCCTCGGGTCGGTGGGGGTCGGGCGGGCCGCCAGTCTAGGCAGGTCGACTGATTCGCTGAAGTACGATTTCCGAATCGATCAATCTGGATTGCAGAAGATGGAACTGCGCCACCTGCGCGCCCTGGTCGCCGTCGCCGAGGAGGGCCACTTCGGCCGGGCCGCGGCCCGGCTGCACCTGTCGCAGCCGCCGGTCAGCCAGGCGATCAAGGAGCTGGAGGCCGAGCTGGGCCAGCGCCTGTTCGAGCGCAGCTCGCGCCGCATCGCGCTGACCCCGGCCGGCGAGGAGGCGCTGCGCGACGCCCGCGCCGTGCTGGCGCGCACCGAGGCGCTGCGCCAGCGCGGCCGCGACGCCACGCTGGGCCAGGGCGGGCGCCTGGCCGTGGGCTTCATCAGCCTGGCCGCCTACGCCTGGCTGCCGGGCGCGCTGCGCGCCTTCACCGGCGCGCATCCGCGGGTGCGGCTGGCCCTGGTGGAGTCGACCACCGACCAGATGCTGGGCGAGCTCGACAGCGGCGCGCTGGACCTGGGCGCCGTCTTCGCCGGGCCGGGCCTGCCGGCCAGCCTGGCCTACCGGCCGACGCAGCGCGACCCGCTGGTGGTGGCGCTGCCGGCCGGCCACGCGCTGGCCGCGCTGGACCGGGTGCCGCTGGCGCGGCTGGCCGACGAGCGCTTCCTGGCCTTCGAGCGCCGCCACGGCCCGCTGATGTTCGACGCCATGGTCAGCGCCTGCCTGCAGCACGGCTTCTCGCCGCGGCTGTTCCCGGCGCGGCAGATGCACACCATCGTCAGCCTGGTCTCCGGCGGCATCGGCGTGGCCCTGGTGCCGGCCTGCGTGCAGGTGCTGCAGCGCGCCGGCGTGGTCTACCGGCCGCTGGCCGGGCCGACGCCGACCGTCGAGCACGGCGTGGCCTGGCGGCGCGACGACGACGCGCCGGCGCTGCAGCAGTTCCTGGCCTGCGTGCCGCCGCTGGCGGACTGAGCGCCCCGGGGCCGCGCGGCGCGGCCGCTTCAGGCCACCGCCTGCGGGCGGTGCTGCAGTTCCACCTGCAGCCGGGTCAGCGCCTGGCTGGCCTGCATCAGGCGGTTGCCCAGCGCCACGCGGCGCGCCGGTCCCAGCCGCGACTCGATGGCCGCCAGGCTGATCGAGGCCACCGGACGGCGCTGCGCGTCGTACACCGGCACGCCGATGGCCCAGCTGCTCTCCAGCACCAGGCCGGGGTTCAGGCAGTAGCCCAGCGCGCGGGTCTCGTGCACCAGCTGCCAGATCGCCGCGTCGGTGCAGCCGGGGTACTGGCTGCGCCGCGCCTCGCCGTTGCGCTGCAGGATGGCGGCCACGTCCTCGTCGGCCAGCGCCGCCAGCATCGCGCAGCTGCCGGCGCCCACGCCCAGCGGCCAGCGGTCGCCGGGCTTGACCAGCTGGTTGCGGATCGGGAAGTCGCCCTCCCAGCGCGACAGGCAGATGCTCTCGATGCCGTGCAGCACGGTGAAGAACACCGTGTCGCCCGACTCCAGCGCCAGCGCGCGCAGCGCCGGCGCGGCCAGGCGCTGCAGCTCGTAGCTGGGCTCGGCGGCCAGGCCGACGGCGAAGGCCTCGGGCCCCAGGCGGTAGGCACCGGTGGCCTGGTCGTGCAGCACGAAGCCCTCGTCGACCAGGGTGCGCGTCAGCCGCACCGCGGTGGCCTTGGCCAGGCCCAGGCGGCGGCCGATCTCGCCCATGCGCAAGCCGCCGGGCCCGACGCGGGTGAGCAGGCGCAGCACCGCCAGGCCGCGGCGCAGCGTCTGCGCGCCGGCGGTCTCGGCAGGTCCGGCCGGGGGTGGATCGGTCGTCGGCATCCCAGTGTTTACCCGAATCACATGGTCCACATGATGAACCATTTTCTGCATCAACCACGGGGAAACCGTCAGAACCACCCCTGGGACGCCTCCTAGAATTTTCGCTGTCGACGTCGGGACTTCCCTGCATGGCCGGAATGATGGTTCACATAGTGGACCGATTCGGCCCGTCGTCCCCAGCTTCTGCAGCCCGCGCCCGGGCCGCCAACGTTCCGGAGACCCCCATGCCCATCACCCCCCACATCGTCGGCTGGGGCCACACGGCCTTCGGCAAGCTGGACGCGCTGGACCTGGAACAGCTGTTCAGAGACGCCGCGCAGCCGGCCATCGCCAGCGCCGGGCTGACGCCGGCCGACATCGACGGCGTCTTCGTCGGCCACTTCAACGGCGGCTTCGTGCGCCAGGACTTCAGCGGCGCGCTGGCCGCGCTGGCCATCCCCGAGCTGCGCCACGTGCCGGCGGTGCGGCTGGAAAACGCCTGCGCCACCGGCTCGGCCGCGATCTGGGGCGCGCTGGACGCGGTGGCCAGCGGGCGCCTGAAGCGCGTGCTGGTCGTCGGTCTGGAGAAGATGAACACCCTGCCCGGCGCGCAGATCGGCGAGGTGCTGCTGCGCTGCTCCTACGTCAAGGAGGAAGGCGACACCCCCGGCGGCTTCGCCGGCGTGTTCGGCCGCATCGCCGAGACCTACTTCGCCCGCTACGGCGACCAGAGCGACGCGCTGGCCGCGATCAGCGCCAAGAACCACGCCAACGGCGTGGCCAACCCCTACGCCCACATGCGGCGCGACTTCGGCTTCGGGTTCTGCCGCCACCCGTCGGACAAGAACCCGTTTGTGGCCGGGCCGCTGAAGCGCTCGGACTGCTCGCTGGTGTCCGACGGCGCGGCCGCGCTGGTCATCAGCGCCGAGCCGCTGGCCGGCGCCCAGGTGCCGGCGGTGCGCTGGCGCAGCCGCACCCAGGTCAACGAGGTGCTGCCGCTGTCGCGCCGCGACTGCACCCGCTTCGAGGGTGCGGCCCTGGCCTGGCAGCGCGGCCTGGCCGAGGCCGGCGCCACGCTGGCCGACCTGGGCTTCGTCGAGACCCACGACTGCTTCACCGTGGCCGAGCTGCTGGAGTACGAGGCCATGGGCCTGGCGCCGCAGGGCCAGGGCGCCCGCGTGATCCTGGACGGCGTGACGCGCAAGGACGGCCAGCTGCCGGTCAACCCCAGCGGCGGCCTGAAGTCGCGCGGCCACCCGATCGGCGCCACCGGCGTGTCGCAGCACGTGATGGCGGCGATGCAGCTGACCGGCACCGCCGGTGACATGCAGGTGCCCCAGCAGAAACTGGGCGCCGTGTTCAACATGGGTGGCGCGGCGGTGGCCAACTACCTCAGCCTCCTGGAGGCGGCCTGATGGGCCAGGCCCACGCCGCCCAGGTCTGCAACCTGGCCCGGCTGCTGAGCCACACGGCCCGGCTGTTCCCCGAGCGCACCGCGCTGGTCCAGGGCGAGCGGCGCTGGACCTGGCGCGAGATCGACCAGCGCGTCGACGCGCTGGTGGCCGCGCTGAGCGCGCTGGGCGTGCAGCGCGGCGACCGCATCCTGCAGCAGTCGCGCAACAACCTGGCGATGTTCGAGGCCGGCTGGGCGGCCTTCCGCATGGGCTGCGTCTGGGTGCCGACCAACTTCCGGCTGGCGCCGTCCGAGGTGGCCTACCTGGGCGCGTCCAGCGGCGCGGTGGTGATGCTGGCCGAAACGGTGTTCGCCGAGCACGTGGCCGCCACCCGCGCCGAGGCACCGGCGCTGCGCGAGGTGCTGTGGATCAGCGCCGGTGGCGACGGCGCGGACGACGGCAGCGCCCTGCCCGGCCCCGGCCTGCGCTACGAGGCCGCGGTGCGCCAGCACCTGGGCGCCGCCGCGGCCGAGGCCACCGTGGCCTACGACGACCCGCTGTGGTTCTTCTACACCTCGGGCACCACCGGCAAGCCCAAGGCCGGCATCCTGACCCACGGCCAGATGGGCTTCGTGGTCGCCAACCACCTGGCCGACCTGATCCCGGGCACCGACGAGCGCGACGTCTCGCTGGCCGTGGCGCCGCTGTCGCACGGCGCCGGCATCCACGCGCTGCTGAACGTGGCGCGCGGCGCCGCCACCGTGCTGCTGCCCGGCGAGAAGCTGGACCCGGCGGTGGCCTGGCTGCTGGTCGAGCGGCACCGCGTCAGCAACCTGTTCACCGTGCCGACCATCGTCAAGCTGCTGGTCGAGCACCCGGCGGTCGACCAGCACGACCACTCGTCGCTGCGCTACCTGGTCTATGCCGGCGCGCCGATGTACCGCGCCGACCAGCGCCTGGCCTTGCAGAAGCTGGGGCCGGTGCTGGTGCAGTACTTCGGCCTGGGCGAGGTGACCGGCTGCATCACCGTGCTGCCGGCGCACATGCACTCGGCCGACGACGCCAGCCCCGACGCCAACATCGGCAGCTGCGGCAAGCCGCGCACCGGCATGGAGGTGGCGGTGCTCGACGCCGACATGAAGCCGATGCCCACCGGCGAGGTCGGCGAGATCTGCGTGCGCGGCGGCGCGGTCTTCGCCGGCTACCACGCCAACCCCGAGGCCACGGCCAAGGCGCTGCGCGGCGGCTGGTTCCACACCGGCGACCTGGGCCGGCTGGATGCCCGCGGCCTGCTCTACATCACCGGCCGTGAGAGCGACATGTACATCTCCGGCGGCAGCAACGTCTACCCGCGCGAGTGCGAGGAGGTGCTGCTGACCCACCCCGGCGTGGCCGAGGTCGCCGTGCTGGGCGTGCCCGACCGCACCTGGGGCGAGATCGGCGTGGCCGTCGTCGTCCGCCGCGACGGTGTGCCAGCGGCCAGCGCCGACGAGCTGCTGGCCTTCCTCGACGGCCGCCTGGCCCGCTACCGCTGGCCGCGCCAGTTCTTCTTCTGGGATGCCCTGCCCAAGTCGGGCTACGGCAAGATCACCAAGAAGGACGTGCGCGCGCTGCTGTTCGAGCGCGGCGAGGTGCAGCCGGTGGCTGCCGACTGACCGAACGAACGTCCGCCCTTTCCCCCGGAACGCCGGCCCCGTGGCCGGCGTCCCTGTCCCTCCCACGAACAACCTGTCCAGGAGACACGCATGACCCTCCAACGCCGCACCCTGCTGGCCAGCGCCGGCGCGCTGGCCCTGCCCACCGTTGGCTTCGCCCAGGGCAAGCCGGCCGAGTTCACGCTGAAGTACGCGAACAACCTGCCGGTCACCCACCCGATGAACGTGCGCGCCAACGAGATGGCCGCCAAAATCCTGGCCGAGACCAAGGGCCGGGTGGAGATCAAGGTCTTCCCCAGCAGCCAGCTGGGCAACGACACCGACACCCTGGGCCAGGTGCGCTCGGGCGCGGTGGACTTCTTCACCCTGTCGCCGCTGATCCTGGGCAACCTGATCCCGTCGGCGCAGATCAGCGGCGTGGGCTTCGCGTTCAAGGACTACAACCAGGTCTGGGCCGCGATGGACGGCACGCTGGGCGCCCACGTGCGCAAGGAGATCGCCGCCAAGTCGCCGATGTTCGCGATGGAGAAGATCTGGGACAACGGCTACCGCCAGATGACCAGCAGCGCCCGCGCCATCACCAAGCCCGAGGACCTCAAGGGCATGAAGATGCGCGTGCCGCCCAGCCCCTTCTGGGTGTCGATGTTCAAGGCCTTCGAGGCCAGCCCGGCGACGATCAACTTCGCCGAGGTCTACACCGCGCTGCAGACCAAGGTGGTCGACGGCCAGGAGAACCCGCTGGCCATCATCGCCACGGCCAAGCTCAACGAGGTGCAGCAGTTCTGCTCGATCACCAACCACATGTGGGACGGCTTCTGGTTCCTGGCCAACAAGAAGAGCTTCGAGCGCCTGCCGGCCGATCTGCAGGAGATCGTCACGCGCAACATCAACGCCGCCGCGCTGCTGGAGCGCGACGACGTGCGCAAGCTCAACGACGGCCTGGTGACCGACCTGAAGGCCAAGGGCATGCAGTTCAACACCACCGACGCCGAGCTGTTCCGCGCCAAGCTGCGCGCCGCCGGCTTCTACGCCGAGTGGCACAAGAAGTTCGGCGACGAGGCCTGGGCCCTGCTCGAGAAGTACACCGGCAAGCTGGTCTGACGCCCGCGCCCCGCCCGACATGACGGCCAACGCCACCCCCACCGACAACCCCGATTCGTTCTCGCTGCCCAACGAGGTCGAGCCGCCGCGCGCCGGCGGCTGGCTGCTGCGGCCGGTGGAGGCGGTGTCGGCCGGGCTCGGCCTGGCCATCGTGCTGATGCTGCTGGGCGGGGTGGCCTCGCGCTACCTGTTCGGCGCGCCGCTGACCTGGGTCGACGAGGCGGTGTCCATCGCCTTCCTGTGGCTGGCGATGCTGGGCTCGGCGATCGCCATCCACCGCAACGAGCACCTGCGGCTGACGCTGTTCGTGCAGATGCTGCCGCCGCGCTGGCAGGGCCCGGTGCAGGCCTTCGGCCTGGGCGTGGTGGCGCTGTTCCTGCTGGCGCTGGTGGTGCCGGCGCTGGAGTACATCGAGAGCGAGTCCTACGTCACCACGCCGGCGCTGGAGATCGCCAACAGCTGGCGCGTCTCGGCCATCGCCGTGGGCATCGCGGCGATGCTGGCCGTGCTGGCCGGCCACGCCTGGCGCACCTGCCGCAAGCGCGACCTGGCCGGCGCGGCGCTGCTGCTGGCGCTGATCGCCGGCGCCTGCTGGGGTCTGAAGCCCACGCTGGCCACGCTGGGCACGCTGAACATCCTGATCTTCCTGATCGGCTTCGTCGTCGCCGGCCTGGTGGCCGGCGTGCCGATCGCCTTCTGCTTCGGCATCGGCACCGTGGCCTTCATCGCCTTCACCACCCAGGTGCCGGTGGGCGTGGTGGTGGGCCGCATGGACGAGGGCATGTCCAGCCTGGTGCTGGTGTCGGTGCCGATCTTCGTGCTGCTGGGCTGCGTGCTGGACGCCACCGGCATGGGCAAGGCCATCATCGATTTCCTGGCCTCGCTGGTCGGCCATGTCAAGGGCGGCATGAGCTACGTGCTGCTGGGCTCGCTGTTCATCGTCTCGGGCATCTCGGGCTCCAAGGTGTCGGACATGGCCACGGTGGCGCCGGCCCTGTTTCCCGAGATGAAGCGCCGCGGCCAGAAGCCCAAGGAGATGATCGCGCTGCTGTCCACCGGCGCGGCGATGGCCGACACGGTGCCGCCGTCCATCGTGCTGATCGTGCTGGGCTCGGTGGCGGGGGTGTCGATCGCCGGGCTGTTCCAGGCCGGCGTGACCGTGGCCCTGGTGCTGCTGCTGGCCCTGGCCATCCTGGCGCGCTGGCAGGCCCGCCACGAGCTGATGGCCGGCGTGCGGCGCGCGCCGCTGGCGGTGGTCGGCAAGACGCTGCTGGTCGCCGGCCCGGCGCTGGTGCTGCCCTTCCTGATCCGCGGCGCGGTGGGCGGCGGCGTGGCCACGGCCACCGAGGTGTCGACCATCGCCGTGCTCTACGCGATGGCCATCGGCGCGCTGATGTACGGCGGCATCTCGCTGCGCCAGGTCTACGCCATGCTGGTCGAGACCGCGGCGCTGTCGGGTGCGATCCTGATGATCCTGGGCACAGCGCTGGCGATGGCCTGGGCCATCACCCAATCGGGCGTGGCGCAGCAGCTGGCCGCGTTCATGAAGGGCCTGCCCGGCGGCGTGCCCACCTTCATGGCGGTGACCATCGGCATCTTCCTGCTGCTGGGCTGCATCCTGGAGGGCCTGCCGGCGCTGCTGCTGATGGCACCGCTGATGTTCCCCATCGCCAAGAGCCTGGGCATCCACGATGTGCACTACGCGATGGTGGTGGTGGTGGCGATGAACATCGGCCTGATGATGCCGCCGGTGGGCGTGGGCTTCTACATCGCCTGCCGCATCGGCAACGTCTCGCCCGACGAGGCAATGGGTGCGATCTGGCCCTACCTCGTCGCGCTGATCCTGGGCCTGGTCGTCATCGCCGCGGTGCCGGCCATCTCGACTGCCGTGCTGTAGCCATCGGCCTGGGGCGGCTGTCGGCGCGTTGCTGACGTTCTCTGCCCCTACGCGGCGAAGACTAGCGTCGTGTGTCGCGCAAGCAAAGCGTCGTCGGGGCCCGCTGCGGCGCTTCACGGAGGCGGTCGGCGCTGCGCGCCGACTGCCCTGCGGTGCTCGGCCGGCTGGCCCGGCGTGCAACTCGCTACGCGTCTGCTACGCAGCCGCTGCGCTCGAACAAGCACGCCGAGTCAGTTCACGCGGCGCGCCGGCTGCGCCGCCGCGCTGGCCAGCCGGCCTGCGCTCCTCGGCGCCTCCCAGGCGCGCCGCAGCGGGCCCCGACGCCGCTTTGCGACACCATCTCCGCACGCGAGGGCTTCTTGTCTGCGCGCCTCGGTGGTGCTGCGCGGCGGCCGGTACCCGGCCCGGGCGATCTGTGGGGCGGCGAGCAGCACAGCGCCAGGGTCGGCACGCCGGCGCAGCCGGCGTGCTTCGTGAACTGACTCGCCGCGCTTGTTCGAGCGCAGCGGCCGCAGCACGGGCGCGGAGCGAGTTGCGCGGCGCGACCCTGGCGCGCGCAGCGCAGCGGAGTCGGCGCCAACGGCGCCGACCGCCCCAGTGTGAGCCCGGGCCGGGTACCGGCCGTCGCGCCCGCTCTGACCTCTGCGAGCAAGGACGGCAACGCGCCGCAAGCTGCCGACTACCGCCCGCCGGTCCGCCTCAACGATTCGTACAGGCACACCGCTGCGGCCGCCGCGACGTTGAGCGACTCCTCGCCGCCCGGCTGCGGAATGCGCACCGTCAGCGCGCAGCGCGCCAGCAGTTCGGCGGCCACGCCCTGGCCTTCGTGGCCCAGCACCCAGGCGCAGGGCGCGGGCAGGTCGGCCGAGGGCAGCAGCGCGTCGGTGGCCAGGCTGGTGCCCACCAACGGCACCTGCAGCGCGGCCAGGTCGTCCGGCCGCAGGCCCTCGACCAGGCGCAGGCCGAAGTGCGCGCCCATACCGGCGCGCAGCACCTTGGGCGACCACAGCGCCGCCGTGCCCTGCAACGCCAGCACCTGGGCCACGCCGAAGGCCGCGGCGCTGCGCAGGATGCTGCCGACGTTGCCGGCGTCCTGCACCCGGTCCAGCACCACGCTGGCGGCCAGCGGGTCGATGGCCGGCGCCGCCGGCAGCGGCAGCAGGAAGCCCAGCCGCGCCGGCGATTCCAGACCGCTGAAGCCGTCGAACAGCGCGTCGGGCACGCGCACCACGCGCGGCGCCCACTGGGCCAGCGCGCGCAGGTCCGGCTGCGCCCAGGCGCTGTCGGCCACCACGGCCTGGGCCGGGCGCTGGCCGCGGGCCTGCAGCGCGCTGCACAGGTGCTCGCCCTCTAGCCAGACCTCGCCGGCCTTGCGGTAGCCGGCCGGGTCGCGCGCCAGCTTGCGCAGCCGCACCAGCAGCGGGTTGTCCTTGGAACTGACTTCGACCGGCTCGCTCACGCCGCGCCCTCCCCGCCCGCCGCGGCGGCAGCGTCCAGCACCGCCCGCACCGGCGCATAGCTGCGGCGGTGCGCCGGGCAGGCGCCGTGGGCGCGCAGCGCGGCCAGGTGGTCGGCCGTGGGGTAGCCCTTGTGCGTGGCGAAGCCGTACTGCGGGTGCGCGGCGTCCAGTGCCAGGCACAGGCGGTCGCGGTGCACCTTGGCCAGGATGGACGCGGCCGAGATCGCCGGCACCTTGGCGTCGCCCTGGACGATGGCCTCGCCCGGCACCTTCAGCACCGGCAGCCGGTTGCCGTCGACCAGCACCTTGGTCGGCGGCAGGCGCAGGCCCTCGACCGCGCGCTTCATCGCCAGCATGGTCGCGTGCAGGATGTTCAGCTGGTCGATCTCCTCGACGCTGGCTTCGGCGATGCAGCAGGCCAAGGCCTTGGCGCGGATCTCGTCGAACAAGCGCTCGCGGCGGCGCGGGCTGATCGCCTTGCTGTCGCCCAGGCCGGCGATGGGCTGCAGGTCGTCCAGGATCACCGCCGCGGCCACCACCGGCCCGGCCAAGGGGCCGCGGCCGGCCTCGTCGACACCGGCCACCAGCCCGGGCGCGTCCCAGGCCAGGCCCAGCTGCTGGGGCCGCGGCTCAGCCCTGGCCGATGACTTGCGCGATGGCATCGGTGGCCTTGGTGGCGGTGTCCTGCCGCAGCAGGTGGTGCAGGTCCTCGAAGCGGCGCTGCAGCGCGGCGGCGCGCGGCGCGTCGTCCAGCCAGGCCAGGCCCTCGCGGGCCAGGGCCTCGGGCGTGGCGGCGTCCTGGATCAACTCGGGCACGACAAACTCGCCGCTGAGGATGTTGGGCAGGCCGAACCAGGGCTGGTAGGCCATGCGCTTCATGCGCCACCAGTTCAGCGCCGCCAGGTGGTAGGTGATGACCATCGGCCGCTTGAACAGCGCGGCCTCCAGCGCCGCGGTGCCACTGGCCACCAGGGTGAGGTCGCAGGCCGCCAGCGCGGCGTGCGACTGGCCGTCCAGCAGCTGGATGGCGGCATCGGCCGCGTGCTGGGCGACCAGGGGCTCGACCAGGCCGCGCAGGCCCGGCACCACCGGCAGCACGAAGCGCAGGCCGGGCCGCTGGCGCTGCATGCGCGCGGCGGCAGCCACCAGCCGCGGCGCGATGTGGGCGATCTCGCTGCGCCGGCTGCCCGGCAGCAGCGCGACGACGGTGTCGTCCGCGCCCAAGTCCAGGGCCTGGCGCGCGGCGGCGCGCGGCGGCACAAGCGGGATGGCATCGGCCAGCGGGTGGCCGACGTAGGTGGCGGCCACGCCGTGGCGCTGCAGCAGCGCCGGCTCGAAGGGGAACAGGCACAGCACGTGGTCGGCCGCGGCCTTCAGCTTGTGCACGCGCTCGCCGCGCCAGGCCCAGATCGACGGGCAGACAAAGTGCAGCGTCTTCAGCCCGCCCTGGCGCAGCCGCGTCTCCAGGCCGAAGTTGAAGTCCGGCGCGTCGATGCCGATGAAGGCCGCCGGCCGCTCGGCCAGCAGGCGGTCGCCCAACTGGCGGCGGACGCGCAGCAGTTCGGGCAGGCGCTTCAGCGCGTCCACATAGCCGAACACGCTCAGGCGCTCGTGGGGCCACCAGGCCTCGAAGCCCTGGGCGGCCATCTTCGGCCCACCGATGCCGGCGGCCTGCAGCGCCGGCCAGCGCCGGCGCAGGCCCTGCAGCAGCAGGCCGCCCAGCAGGTCGCCCGACGCCTCCCCGGCGACCAGGCCGAGTCGCAAGGCGTCGGCGTTCATCGGGGACTCAGCGGACGATGCCGCGCGTCGCTGCGGCCAGGAAGTCCAGCATGGTCTGCGCGTCGCCGGCCACGCCGTCGGCGGCCGGGCCGTCCGCGGGGGCGGCCAGCGCGGCGATCTGCGCCGTCGCCTCGGCCAGCGTCAGGCCGCTGCGGTAGAGCAGCTTGTGCATCTGGCGGATCGCGGCCAGGCGCTCGGCGCTGAAGTCGCGGCGCTTCAGCCCGGTCAGGTTGACCGCGCGCGCGGCCAGCGGGTGGCCGTCTGCGGTGATGAACGGGGGCACGTCCTGGGCCACGTGGGCCTGGAAGCCGATCATCGCGTGCGTGCCGATCTTGACGAACTGGTGCACGCCGGTCAGGCCGCCGATGGTCGCCCAGTCACCCACGTGCACATGGCCGGCCAGCGTGGCGTTGTTGGCCAGCACGCAGTGGCTGCCCAGCCGCACGTCGTGGGCGATGTGCACATAGGCCATCACCCAGTTGTCGTCGCCGACGCGGGTCAGGCCCTCGTCCTGCACCGTGCCGGTGTTGACGGTGACGAACTCGCGGAAGGTGTTGCGGTCGCCGATGGCCAGCCGGGTCGGCTCGCCGCGGTACTTCATGTCCTGCGGCTCGGCGCCGATCGAGGCGAACTGGAAGATGCGGTTGTCGCGGCCGATCGTGGTGTGGCCCTCGACCACCGCGTGCGGGCCGATGCGCGTGCCCGCGCCGATGCGCACGTTCGGTCCGATCACCGCATAGGCGCCGACGACCACGTCGTCGGCCAGTTCGGCCTGCGGGTCGACCAGGGCGGTCGCGTGGATCTGCGTCATGCGCGCCGCCCGGCTCAGGCCACCTTGCGCATGGTGCACATCAGCTCGGCCTCGACGGCGGTCTCGCCGGCCACGCTGGCGCGCGTCTTGTACTTGTAGATGCCGCCCTTGGCGCGCTCCAGCGTCGCCTCCAGGATCAGCTGGTCGCCCGGCTCGACCACGCGCTTGAAACGCGCGCCGTCGATGCCGACGAAGTAGACCACCGTGTTCTCGTCGGGCTGCTCGCCCATCGACTCGAAGGACAGCAGCGCCGCCGTCTGCGCCAGGGCCTCCAGCATCAGCACGCCCGGCATCACCGGGCGGTGCGGGAAGTGGCCCATGAAGAACGGCTCGTTGATGGTCACGTTCTTCAGCGCCTGGATGCGCACGTTCTTCTCCAGCTCGAGCACCCGGTCCACCAGCAGGATGGGGTAGCGGTGCGGCAGCAGCTTGAGGATGCGGTGGATGTCGAGCACGGGAGCGGTCATGGCAGGGTTCCGGGGATCTTCTTCTCCAGCGCGCGCAGGCGCTCGCGCAGGGTGTGCAGCTGGCGCAGCGTGGCGGCGTTCTTCTCCCACGACGCATTGTCGTCGAAGGGGAACAGGCCGCTGTACTGCCCCGGCTTGAGGATGGAGCGGGTGACCACGGTGGCCGCGGTGATGTGCACGTGGTCCACCAGCTCGAGGTGGCCGAGGATGATGGCGCCGCCACCCGCGGTGCAGTGCCGGCCGATCTTCGCGCTGCCGGCGATGCCGACGCAGCCGGCCATCGCGCTGTGCGCGCCGATGTGCACGTTGTGGCCGACCTGGATCAGGTTGTCCAGCTTGACGCCGTCGTCCAGCACCGTGTCGTCCAGCGCGCCGCGGTCGATGCAGGTGTTGGCGCCGATCTCCACGTCGTCGCCGATGCGCACCGCGCCCAGTTGCTCGATCTTCACCCACTGGCCTTCATGCGGCGCGAAGCCGAAACCGTCGGCGCCGATGACCACGCCCGAGTGCACGATGCCGCGCGCACCGATGCGGCAGGCCTCGCCCAGCGTGACGCGGGCGGCCAGGCGGGTGCCCTCGCCGACCACCGCATCGGCGCCGACATGGGCGTGCGTGCCGACGACCGCACCGGCCGCGATGGCCGCGCCGGCACCGACATAGGCGAAGGCGCCGACCGAGGCGCTGGGATGCACCACGGCCCCCGGCTCGACCACCGCGCTGGGGTGGATGCCGACCACCGGCGCGCGCCGGGTGCGCGCCGCCCACCACTGGGTGAGCTGCGCGAAGTACAGGTAGGGGTTGGGCGCGACGATGGCCGCGCCGCGGGCCAGCGCCGCCTCGCGCATCGCCGGCGCGACGATGACGCAGGCCGCCTGCGAGGCGGCCAGCTGCGCGGCGTAGCGCGGGTTGGACAGGAAGCTCAGGCTGGCCGCGTCGGCGGTCTCCAGCGGCGCCAGGCGGGCGATGGCGGTGTCGCCATCACCGAAGAGTTCGCCGCCGCACACCGGTCGAAGGGCGGCGACGATGTCGGCCAACCGCACCGGGTTGGGCACCGGGGCGGTGACCACGGCGTGCGGCTTACTTGCCGCCGGCGGCGTTCAGCGCCTTGATCACCTTGTCGGTGATGTCCACGCGCGGGCCGGCGAAGACCACGTCCTGCAGGATCAGGTCGTACTTCTCGCCTTCGAAGATCGACTTGATGACCTTGTTGGCGCGCTCGACGATGGCGGCGGTCTCCTCGTTGCGGCGCTGGTTCAGGTCTTCCTGGAACTCGCGGCGCTTGCGCTGCAGGTCGCGGTCCTGCTCGACCAGGTCGCGCTGGCGGCGGTTGCGCTCGGCCTCGGGCAGCGTGGGAGCGTCCTTCTCCAGCTTGTCGGCGGCGGCCTTGAGCTTGCTGGCCTGGTCGACCAGGTCCTTGTCGCGCTTGCTGAAGTCGGCTTCCATGCGGCTGAGCGCGGCCTTGGCCGGTCCCGCCTCGCGCAGCACGCGCTCGCTGTTGACGTAGCCGATCTTCAGTTCCTGCGCCTGCGCGGTGCCGGCTGCCCAGGTGGCGGCGCACAGGGCGCCCAGCACGGTCAGCGACTTCAGGGTCTTGGTGATCATCAGAACGCGGTCCCGATCTGGAATTGGAAACGTTGGATTCTATCCGTCGGCTGTTTGCGGATCGGTGAACCCCAGCTCATCTTCAGCGGCCCCACCGGCGAGATCCAGGACAGGCCCAGGCCGGTGGAGGCGCGCAGCGAGTTGAAGTCCATGGTCTCGCCGTCGCGCCAGACATTGCCGGCGTCGGCGAAGGCGAAGATGCGCAGCGACTTGTCGTTGCCGGTGCCCGGCACCGGGAAGTACAGCTCGGCGTTGAGGTTGAGCTTCTTGGCGCCGCCGATGTAGGCGCCGGTCGGGTCGATCACGCCCAGCGAGTTCTGCTCGAACACGCGCACCGAGCCCAGGCCGCCGCCATAGAAGTTCTTGAACACCGGGTAGGGCCGCCCGCCCTGGCCGATGCCCCAGCCGAGCTCGCCGTTGACGCCCAGCGAGATCTTGCTGAACAGCGGGAAGAACTGCTGGTACTGCAGGTTGGTGCGCACGTAGCGCACGTCGCCGCCGACGCTCCACTCGACGTTGGCCCGCTGGTAGCGCCCGGCGGTGGGCGACAGCGCGCTGTCGCGCTCGTCGCGCGCCCAGCCCAGGGTCAGCGGCACCGAGGTGGAGCGCCGGCCGTAGCGGAAGCGGTAGTCGAAGTACTGGTTGGGGATGCCGGTGTCCGAGCCGATGTTGGTCTGCTCCACGCCGATGCCGAAGAACACCGTGTCGTGCTCGGTGAACGGCACGCCGAAACGCACCGCGCCGCCCGGGTTGGCGATCTGGTACTGGTCGCCCAGGCTGTTGTAGGGGCGCGAGGTGCGGTAGTACAGGTCGATCGCCCGCGAGATGCCGTCGACGGTGAAGTACGGGTCGACGGTGGAGAACACCAGGCTGCGGCCGGTCTTGCTGGTGTTGATCTCGAAGCCCAGGTAGTTGCCCGAGCCGAAGACGTTGTCCTGGCGGATCGACGCGGTGACCGCCAGCTTGTCGGCGCTGGAGAAGCTCAGGCCCAGCATCAGGTTGCCGGTGGGCTTCTCGGTGACGTTGACCGTCAGATCGACCTGGTCGACGGTGCCGGCGATCTCGTTGGTGTCGATGGCCACGTCCTTGAAGTAGCCCAGGCGCTCGACGCGCTCGCGCGAGAGCTTGATCTTCTCGGCGTCGTACCAGCTGGACTCGAGCTGGCGGAACTCGCGCCGCACCACCTCGTCGCGGGTGCGGGTGTTGCCGGCCACGTCGATGCGGCGCACGTAGGCGCGGCGCTGGGGGTCGGCCTGCAGCACGATGGCGACCTGGCCCGAGTCGCGGTCGATCTCGGTGCGCGGCTCGATGCGGGCGAAGGCATAGCCGTAGGTGCCGAAGCGGTCGGCGAAGGCCTTGGTCGTCGCGGTCACGGCCGCGGCGCGGTAGGGCTCGCCGGGCTTGATGCCGACCAGGCGCTGGAAGTCCTCGTCCTTGCCCAGGTAGTCGCCCTCCAGCCGCACCGCGGTGACGGTGTAGGGCTGGCCCTCGCGCACGGTGATGGTGATGGCGATGCGCTGCTTGTCCGGCGAGATCGTCACCTGGGCCGACTCGATCGCGAACTCCAGGTAGCCGCGGTTCAGGTAGTGGGCGCGGATGGTGTCCAGGTCGGCGTTGAGCTTGGCGCGCGAATAGCGGTCGTTCTTGGTGTACCAGGTCAGCCAGCCGCTGGTGGTCAGGTCCATCAGCCCGGTCAGCGTGCCTTCGCTGAAGGCCTGGTTGCCGACAACGCGGATCTCCGAGATCTTGGCCGCCTCGCCCTCGTTCATCGTGAAGCTGACGTTGACGCGGTTGCGCTCGGTCGGCGTGATGGTGGTGACAACCTCGGCGCCGTACAGGCTGCGCGACAGGTACTGGCGCTTGATCTCCTGCTCGGCGCGGTCGATCAGTGCCTTGTCGAAGGGCATGCCCTCGCCGATGCCGGCGTCCTTCAGCGACTTGGTCAGCGTGTCCTTGTCGAACTCCTTGAGGCCGACGAAGCTGACCGACTCGATGACCGGGCGCTCCTCGACGACGATGACCGCGACGCGGCCGTCGATCTCGATGCGCACGTCCTTGAACAGGCCGGTGGCGAACAGCGCGCGCAGCGCGGCGGCGGCCTTCTCGTCGGTGTAGGTGTCGCCGACACGGAAGGGCAGCGCGGCGAAGACGGTGCCCGGGTCGGTGCGCTGCAGGCCCTCGACGCGGATGTCCTGCAGCGCAAAGGGTTCGACGGCATGGGCAGCGGGGGCGGCCAGCGTCGCCACCACGGCGGCGACGGCGAGCGCGGACCCGGCCGGGCGGAACAGGCAGGCGGGGGAAAGCGGGTGCATCAGGGGTTCAGTGCAGGCCCAGCAAGCGGGCGACGTCGTTGAAGAGGGCCACGGACATCATCAGCAGCAACACCGCGACGCCGCCGCGCTGCAGCCGCGCGAGCCAGAGCTCGGACACCGGCCGGCCGGTCAGGCCCTCGAAAATGTAATACATCAGGTGGCCCCCATCGAGCATGGGCAGGGGCAGCAGGTTCAGCACGCCCAGGCTGACGCTGACCAGGGCCAGGAATCCCAGGTAGTAGGCCAGGCCGTGCTGCACCGACTGGCCGGCCGCGTCGGCGATGGTCAGCGGGCCGCTGAGGTTCTTCACCGAGGCCTCGCCGGTCAGCATGCGGCCGAGCATGCGCAGCGTCAGCGCCGACACCTCCCAGGTGCGCACCATGCCCTGCTGCAGCCCCTCGACCGGCCCCAGCTGCACCGTGACCATCGCCGGCGGGGCGCCGACATAGGCATCGATGCGGGCGATGGCGCGGTCGCCTTCCCGCGCCAGGCGCGGGCGCACCGGCAGCGTCAGCGCCTGGCCCGCACGCTCGACCTGCCACTGCATGGGCAGGGCCTCGTCGCCGCGCACCGCTGCGCGGATGCGCTCGCGCAGCCCCTGGGCATCGGACACCGGCTGGCCGTCCACCCGCAGCACGCGGTCGCCGGCGCGCAGCCCGGCCAGCGCCGCGGGGCCGCCGGCCTTGACCTCGCCCATCACCGGCTCGCTGAAGGCGCCCCCCAGGCCGACGCGGCGGAGCACGGCGGGGTCGACGTCCTTGGCGCCGAGCTCGTCCAGCCCCAGCCGCACCTGCCGGCTGCCGCGGCCGTCGGCGTCGCTGACCTGCAGCTGCAGCGCCTCGCCGCGCAGCAGTGCCTGGGTCACCAGCCAGCGCAGGTCGGACAGCGAGCGCACATCCGTCCAACCGCCCTCGGCGTCCTGCCAGGCCTGCACCCAGTCGCCGGCGCGCAGCCCGGCACGCTCGGCCAGGCTGCCGGCCACCGGCGCGCCCAGCACCGCCTTGGGCTCCTGCTGGCCGATCCAGTGCGAGGCCGCGTACAGCAGCACCGCCAGCAGCAGGTTGGCCACCGGCCCGGCGGCGACGATGGCCGCGCGCTGGCGCAGCGGCTTGCGGTTGAAGGCGCGGTCGCGCTCGGCCGGGGGCACCGGCCCCTCGCGCTCATCGAGCATGCGCACGTAGCCGCCCAGCGGCAGCGCCGAGAGCACGAACTCGGTGCTGTCGGGCGTGGCCTGGCGGCGCCAGACGACGCGGCCGAAGCCGATCGAGAAGCGCAGCACCTTGACGCCGCAGGCCACCGCCATGCGGTAGTGGCCGTACTCGTGCACGGCGATCAGCACCGCCAGGGTCAGCAGGAAGGCGAGCACGGTGGTCAGCATGACGCGGCTCCTCGTGGTTCGGGCGGGGCGGGCTCAGCCCAGCGCGCGGGCCAGGCCCTCGGCGTGGGCGCGGGCGCGCGCGTCCAGTGCCAGCAGGTCGTCCAGCGACGCGGCGTCGGCCGCGCCGGGCAGCACCGCCGCGACGGTGCCGGCGTTGATGCGGTGGATGTCGGTGAAGCGCACGCGGCGGTCCAGGAAGGCGGCCACCGCCACCTCGTTGGCGGCGTTGAGCACCGTGGTGCTGCCCTCGGGGCCGCGCAGCGCGTCGTAGGCCAGCGGCAGGCCGGGGAAGCGGGCCGCGTCGGCCGGCTCGAAGGTCAGCGGCTTCAGGCCCAGGAAGTCCAGCGCATCGGCGCCCGAGGCCTGGCGCTCGGGCCAGGCCAGGCCGACGCTGATCGGCACCTTCATGTCGGGCGTGCCCAGCTGCGCCAGCACGCTGCGGTCCCGGCACACCACCATCGAGTGGATGATGCTCTGCGGGTGCAGCACGACGCGGATCTGCTCGGGCGCCAGGTCGAACAGCCAGCGCGCCTCGATGACCTCCAGCGCCTTGTTCATCATCGTCGCCGAGTCGACCGAGATCTTGCGGCCCATCACCCAGTTCGGGTGGGCCACGGCCTCCTCGGGCGTCACCGCGTGCAGCGTGGCCGGGTCGCGGCTGCGGAAGGGGCCGCCGGATGCGGTCAGCACGATGTGGTCGATGCGCGCGCCCCAGGCGCGGCGGTCCTCCGGCAGGCACTGGAAGATGGCCGAGTGCTCGCTGTCGATCGGCAGCAGCTCGGCGCCGCCTTCGGCCACCGCGGCCATGAACAGCCGGCCGCCGACGACCAGGGCCTCCTTGTTGGCCAGCATCAGGCGCTTGCCGGCGCGCGCCGCGGCGATGCACGGCGGCAGACCGGCGGCGCCGACGATGGCCGCCATCACGCTGTCGACCTCGGGGTGGGCGGCCACCTCGCACAGCGCCTGCGGGCCGTGCAGCACGGTGGTGGCCACGCCGGCGGCCTGCAACTCGGCGCGCAGCGCATCGGCCTGCGTTGCAGTGCCGACCACGGCGAAGCGCGGTCGCCAGCGCCGGCACAGCGCGGCCAGCTCGGCGCCGCGGTGCATCGCCGTCAGCGCGAAGGCCTCGTAGCGCTCGGGGTGCAGGGCCATCACGTCGAGCGTGCTGGTGCCGATCGAGCCGGTGGCACCGAGGATGCACACGCGTTGGACCATGTCGGGGAAACCTCTGCGAGAGATGCGACGAAGAAGGGAACGCCGCCAGCCTACAGGCTGATCAGCGCCAGCGCGGCCGGCAGCACCGGCAGCAGCGCGTCCACACGGTCGAGCACGCCGCCGTGGCCGGGCAGCAGCTGGCTGGAATCCTTGGCGCCGGCGGCGCGCTTGACCAACGATTCGAACAGGTCGCCGGCCACGCTCAGCGCGGCCAGCGCCAGCGCCGCCAGGGCCAGGCCGCCCCAGCCGAATCGCTGGCGCAGCACCAGGAACAGGCTGGGCGAATCGAAGACCCACTGCGCCTCCAGCCACTGCCAGCCCACCGCCAGCAGCAGCACGCCGGCCACGCCGCCGTAGACGCCCTCCCAGCTCTTGCCCGGGCTGATCGTCGGCGCCAGCTTGCGCCGGCCGAAGGCCCGGCCGGCGAAGTAGGCGGCGATGTCGGCCGCCCAGACCACGCACAGCGTGGACAGCAGGAAGTTGATGCCGATGGTGCGGGCCTGCGCCAGCGCCAGCCAGGCCAGCCACAGCAGCGCCAGGCCCAGCGCCCAGCGCAGTGCCACCGGCCAGGCCGGCCAGCCGGCCGGGCCGCGGCGCAGCACCGGCACCAGCCCGGCCACCCACAGCGCAGCGCCGGCCCACCACAGCCCGGCCAGCGCGCCGATCTGCGGCAGCCGCGCCAGGCTGATGGCGCACAGCGCGGCCAGCAGCGCGCCGCTGGCCAGCGCCGGCAGCGGGCTGGCCACGCCGTTCAGCCGCGCCCATTCCCAGCCGGCGGCGCTGATCAGCACCAGCGTGAACAGGGCGAAGGGCAGCGGGCTGGACGCGGCCAGGGCCGGCAGCAGCAGCGCCAGCAGCACCAGCGCGGTGATCACTCGCTGGCGCAGCATGCAGGCTCAGCCGGTGGGCAGCTCGGCAGGCGAGACGGCGCCGAAGCGCCGCTCACGACCGGCGTAGTCGGCCAGCGCCTTGTCCAGCGCCGCGGTGTCGAAGTCCGGCCACAGGCAGTCGGTGAACACCAGCTCGGAATACGCCACCTGCCAGAGCAGGAAGTTGCTGATGCGCACCTCGCCGCCGGTGCGGATGAACAGGTCGGGGTCGGGCGCGTGGCGCATGGCCATGAAGCCCGACAGCCGCTCCTCGGTGATCTCCTCGGGCTTCAGCCCGGCGGCCACCGCCTGGCGGCAGGCCTGCACCACGTCCCAGCGGCCGCCGTAGTTGAAGGCCACGCTCAGCGTGATGCGGGTGTTGTGCTGGGTGGCCTGCTCGGCCTCGGCCCACGCGGCGCGCAGCCGGTCGGACACCGCGTCGCGGTCGCCGACGATGACGATCTTCACGCCGTCCTTGGCCAGCTTGGCCAGGTACTTGGTGACCGCCACCACCACCAGACCCATCAGGCCGGAGACCTCGTCCTCGGGCCGCTTCCAGTTCTCCGACGAGAAGGCGAAGACGGTGAGGTACTCGATGCCGCGGTCGGCGCAGGCGTTGATCACCTTGACCAGCGCGTCGACGCCGGCCTTGTGCCCGAAGAAGCGCGGCAGGTAGCGCTTCTTGGCCCAGCGGCCGTTGCCGTCCATCACGATGGCCACATGGCGTGGCACCGACAAATCGCGTTTCATGGGTCTCCGAGCGGATTAGCCAGCGACCGCCGCGGAACCGGCTTCGCCGGGCCGCTGGCGGTGCCCCCTTGAGGGGGCGGCCGAAGGCCGTAGGGGGTGGGCCATCAAACGGCCAGAACCTCGGCTTCCTTGGACTGCACCAGCTTGTCGATCTCGGCCACGGTGCGGTCGGTCAGCTTCTGCACGTCGTCCTGGGCGCGGCGCTCGTCGTCCTCGCTGACGGCCTTGTCCTTGAGCAGCTTCTTCAGGTGCTCGTTGGCGTCACGGCGCAGGTTGCGCACCGCCACCTTGGCCTCCTCGCCGGTGTGGCGCACGACCTTGGTCAGGTCCTTGCGGCGCTCCTCGGTCAGCGGCGGCATCGGCACGCGGATCAGGTCGCCCTGGGCCGCGGGGTTCAGGCCCAGGTCGCTCTCGCGGATGGCCTTCTCGATCTTCGCGCCCATGCCCTTCTCCCAGGGCTGCACGCTGATCGTGCGCGCGTCCAGCAGCGTGACGTTGGCCACTTGGCTGATCGGCACCGGCGAGCCGTAGTAGTCCACGTGCACCTGGTCCAGGATGCCGGGGTGGGCACGGCCGGTGCGGATCTTCTGCAGCTCGCCCTTGAGCGCTTCGACGGACTTGGCCATCTTGGTCTCGGCGGTCTTCTTGATGTCGGCAATGGTCATCGTGTGGCTCGCGTGATTCGGGGGTCTGGAAGGGTCGGATCAGACGTGGACCAGCGTGCCCTCGTCCTCGCCCATCACCACGCGCTTGAGCGCGCCGGGCTTGAAGATCGAGAACACCTTGATCGGCAGCTTCTGGTCGCGGCACAGCGCGAAGGCGGTGGCGTCCAGAACCTGCAGGTTCTGGGCGATGGCCTCGTCGAAGGTCAGCGCCGCGTAGCGGGTGGCCGTCGGGTCCTTCTTGGGGTCGGCGGTGTAGACGCCGTCGACCTTGGTGGCCTTGAGCATGATCTCGGCACCGATCTCGGCGCCGCGCAGCGCGGCCGCGGTGTCGGTGGTGAAGAAGGGGTTGCCGGTGCCGGCGGCGAAGACGACGACCTTGCCCTCTTCCAGGTACTGCAGCGCCTTGGGGCGCACATAGCTCTCGACCACCTGCTCGATGGCGATCGCCGACATCACACGGGCCGTCAGGCCCTCGCGCTGCATGGTGTCGGCCAGGGCCAGCGCGTTCATCACGGTGGCCAGCATGCCCATGTAGTCGGCGGTGGCGCGGTCCATGCCCACCGAGCCGCCGGCCACGCCGCGGAAGATGTTGCCGCCGCCGATGACCACGGCCACCTCGACGCCCAGCGCGGTCACCTCCTGCACCTCGCGCACCATGCGCACGATGGTGGCCCGGTTGATGCCGTAGGCGTCGTCGCCCATCAAGGCCTCACCCGAGAGTTTCAGAAGAATGCGCTTGTAGGCGGGCATGCAGGCGGCTCCTGGTCGAGAGGGGGAAGTTTAAGCGGCGGCCGCGGGTCGGCCACCGGACGGGCCGCCGCAGGGTGGCTGCGGCGGCCCTGGATGTGGCTCGGCCGGCGGGCGCGATCGGCGCCGGGCCGGCCGAGGGGGCTGCCCGCAGGCAGCCGGGGGGCGTCAGGCCGACTTGGCGGCGGCGACCTGGGCGGCCACTTCGGCCGCGAAGTCGTCGACCTTCTTCTCGATGCCTTCGCCGACCACGTACAGGGTAAAGCCCTTGACGGTGGTGCCGGCGCCCTTCAGGTAGGCGGCGACGGTCTGCTTGCCATCGGCGGCCTTGACGAAGACCTGGTCCAGCAGCGAGACCTCCTTCAGGAACTTCTGCACCGAGCCCTCGACCATCTTGGCGACGATGTCGGCCGGCTTGCCGGATTCGGCGGCCTTCTCGGCGGCGATCTTGCGCTCCTTCTCGACCAGGTCGGCCGGGACTTCGGCGCTGGACAGCGCGGCCGGCTTCATCGCCGCCACGTGCATCGCCACGTCCTTGGCCGCCACGTCGCTGCCGTCGAACTCGACGACCACGCCGATGCGGGTGCCGTGCAGGTAGTGGGCCAGCTGGGCGCCGCCGTCGAAGCGCTTGAAGCGGCGGATGGCCATGTTCTCGCCAATCTTGCCGATCAGGCCCTTGCGCACGTCTTCCACCGTCGGGCCGAAGCCGTCCTGCGCCAGCGGCAGCGCGCTCAGCGCGGCCACGTCGGCCGGGTTGTGCTGGGCCACCAGGTCGGCGCAGCTCTTGCAGAAGGCCAGGAACGAGTCGTTCTTCGAGACGAAGTCGGTCTCGCAGTTGACCTCGATCAGCGCGCCGGTCGCGCCGGCCACCGACGCGGCGACCACGCCTTCGGCGGTGATGCGGGCGGCGGCCTTGCCGGCCTTGTTGCCCAGCTTGACGCGCAGGATCTCCTCGGCGCGCGCCATGTCGCCGTCGGCCTCGGTCAGGGCCTTCTTGCATTCCATCATCGGCGCGTCGGTCTTGCCACGCAGCTCGGCGACCATGCTCGCGGTGATAGCAGCCATGTTCAATCTCCCAGTCAGACGGACCGCCGCGCAGGGCGGCCCGGGGTGTAGCGGATCTCTGTCGTGAAAAAGGGGCTGATCAGCCCCTTTGCGCTGGCCGTGCGGCGAGGACTCAGGCCTCTTCGCGGACCTCGACGAACTCGTCGCCGCCGGCAACCGCCGCGACCACGTCGTTGACGGCGTTGGCCTTGCCTTCCAGCACGGCGTCAGCCACGGCCTTGGCGTACAGCGCCACGGCCTTGGCCGAGTCGTCGTTGCCGGGGATCACGTAGTCGATGCCCTCGGGCGAGTGGTTGGTGTCGACGACGCCGATCACCGGGATGCCCAGCTTCTTGGCCTCGGCCACGGCGATCTTGTGGTAGCCGACGTCGATGACGAACAGCGCGTCGGGCAGCGCACCCATGTCCTGGATGCCGCCGATGTCCTTCTCGAGCTTGGCGATCTCGCGGTCGAACATGAGCGCTTCCTTCTTGGTCAGCTGCTCGTTGCCGCCTTCGCGGGCGGCCTGCATGTCCTTGAGCTTCTTCAGCGAGCCCTTGACCGTCTTGAAGTTGGTCAGCATGCCGCCCAGCCAGCGCTGGTCGACGAAGGGCTGGCCGGCGCGCTGGGCTTCCAGCGCCACCACCTCGCGCGCCTGACGCTTGGTGCCCACCATCAGGATCGTGCCGCGCTTGGCCGCCAGCGAGCGCACGAACTTCATCGCCTCCTCGAACTTCGGCAGCGTCTTCTCGAGGTTGATGATGTGGATCTTGTTGCGATGGCCGTAGATGAAGGGGGCCATCTTGGGGTTCCAGAAGCGGGTCTGGTGTCCGAAATGGACACCCGCTTCCAGCATTTCACGCATGCTGACAGACATGGAGTAGCTCCGAAGGTTGGGTCTAGAATCCGGCGCGAATCGACGCCGGGCGCAGCCGCTCAACCCTGTTGAGTGCAGCCGGCCCGGCCATCGACACCTTTCGACAGCCGGTTCGCGATTGCGTCTGCCTGGCCCGCCGCACCCCTGTGGCACGGCAGCACCCCGGTCGGGGCATCCAGGTAAACCCAAAGAGTATAGCATCCGGGCAATCCCGCCCGACCGGCCGGCGCCCCGCCCCTGCGGCGGCCAGCCCCCTCCCCCGGCCGCGGCACGCACCGAGGCCTGCTGTGATCCCCGACTTCCCCCTGCCCGAGGCGGCCGCGCGCGGCGCCGACGACCCTGCCGACGCGCCCCCCGACCTGCACGACGCGCTGGCCGCGCTGCGCAGCGGCCGCACCAGCGCCGCCGAGCTGCTCGACGCCGCGCTGCTGGCCGCCGACGGCCCGGCCTGCGACGCCGTCTACCTGCGCCGCTTCGACGCCGCCGCCCAGGCCGCCGCCGCCGCGGTGGACCTGGCACTGGCCGCCGGCGCGCCGCTGCCGCCGCTGGGCGGGCTGGCGGTGTCGGTGAAGGACCTGTTCGACGTCGCCGGCCAGCCGACCACCGCGGCCAGCCGGGCGCTGGACGACGCCGCGCCCGCCACCGCCGACTGCCCCGCCGTGGCCCGGCTGCGCGCGGCCGGCGCGGCGCTGAGCGGCCACACCAACCTCAGCGAGTTCGCCTTCTCGGGCGTGGGCATCAACCCGCACCACGGCACGCCGGTCAACCCGGTCACCGCGGCGCTGAACCCGACGCCGCGCATCCCCGGCGGCAGCACCTCGGGCGGCGCGGTCTCGGTGGCCACCGGCGCGGCCTGGGCGGCGCTGGGCTCGGACACCGGCGGCTCGATCCGCATCCCGGCCGCGCTGCAGGGCCTGGTCGGCTTCAAGAACACCCAGCGGCTGACGCCGCTGGCCGGCGCGGTGCCGCTGTCCACCACGCTGGACACCGCCTGCGCCATCACCCGCAGCGTGCGCGACGCGGTGCTGCTGCACGCGGTGCTGGCCGCGCGCACGCCGCGGCCGCTGGCCCGGCCGCTGCACGCGCTGCGCCTGGCGGTGCCGACCACGCTGATGCTCGACGGCCTGGACACCGACGTGGCCCGCGCCTTCGAGCAGGCGCTGGCCCGGCTGCGCGCCGCCGGTGCGCAGGTCGACGAACTGCCGCTGCCCGCGCTGGCCGAACTGGCCGCGATCAACGCCCAGGGCGGCTTCACCGCCGCCGAGAGCTGGGCCTGGCACCGCGCCCGCCTGGCCGTGCGCGCCGCCGACTACGACCCCCGCGTGGCCGCCCGCATCCGCCGCGGCGAGGCCCTGGGCGCGGCCGACTACATCGACCTGCTGCACACGCGCACGCGCTGGATCGCCGATGTCGAAGCGGCGGTGGCCGGCTACGACGCGCTGCTGTCGCCCACGGTGCCGATGGTCGCGCCGCCGCTGGCGCCGCTGCTGGGGCAGGACAAGGGCAGCGACAGCCGCTTCTTCGCGATCAACGCCCTGCTGCTGCGCAACCCCTCGGCGGTCAACTTCCTCGACGGCTGCGCGCTGTCGCTGCCCTGCCAGGCGCCGGGCCAGATGCCGGTGGGCCTGATGGTCTGGGGCCCGGCGCTGGCCGACGACGCGGTGCTGGGCGTGTCGGCGACGATCGAGCGCGCGCTGGCGGCGGCGCACGCGGGCTGACGATGCGGGTGGCCGTGATCGGCGCCGGCATCGTCGGCGTCAGCACCGCGTTCGAGCTGGCCCGCGACGGCCATGCCGTCAGCGTGTTCGAGCGCCATGGCAGCGTGGCCGAGGAGGCCAGCTTCGCCGACGCCGGGCTGCTGTCGCCGGCCTGGGTCGCGCCCTGGGGCCAGGCCGAGCCCGCCGGCACCGGCCGCCCGCGCTGGCTGGGCTGGTGGCCCGGCCGGCGCGGCGACGCCGACGGCGCCGCCGCCCGCAGCGAGCGCCTGCACCGCCTGGCGCGCTACAGCCAGCAGCGCCTGCAGTGGCTGCGCCAGACGCTGCGGCTGGAGCACGAGCACGCGCCCGGCGTGCTGCTGCTGCTGCGCCGGCCGGCCGACGGCGCCCAGGCGCGCCGGCCGCTCAAGCGCCTGGCCGAGCTGGGCGCGGGCTTCCACCTCGTCGACGCCGCGCGCGCCCGGGCGCTGGAGCCCGGCCTGAACCCGGAGCAGCCGCTGCACGCCGCGGTGCAGCTGGCAGGCGACGAGGTCGGCAACTGCCGGCAGTTCGCCCAGCTGCTGCGCGTGGCGGCACAGCGCCTGGGCACCGAGTTCCGCTTCCAGCGCACCGTGCTGGCACTGCAGCCGGGCGCGCAGCCCGGCCTGCGCCACCGCGGCCCGGCCGCCGACGACGCGCCGCAGGACGAGGCCTTCGACGCCGCGGTGGTCTGCGCCGCGGCCGGCGGCCCGGCGCTGCTGCAGCCGCTGGGGCTGCGGCCGGCCTGGCAGCACCGGCCGGTCGTCGCGGTGACCGCGGCGCTGCGCGTGGTCGACGGCCACCCGCACCTGGGCCCGCAGGGCGCACTGGTCGACCTGGCGCGCCAGACCACGATCAGCCGCATCGGCCAGCGCGTGCGCGTCAGCGGCGCCGCGTCCGCGCGCGCCGGCACCCCCGGGGCCGTCGACGAAGCCGCGCTGCAGCGCCTGCACGCGGTGCTCGACGACTGGTTCCCGGGCTGCCTGCAGGCCGGGCCGGTGCAGCGCTGGCAGGGCCAGCACAGCGCGCTGGCCGACGGCCTGCCGCTGCTGGGCGCCAGCGGCCGCGCCGGCATCTGGCTGAACCTGGGCCATGGCGGCCACGCCTGGGCGCTGGCCTGCGGCAGCGCCCGCGTGCTGGCCGACCGCCTGGGCGGCGCCCGCCCCGAGGTCGACGACAGCGGGCTGGACGCCACGCGCCTGCAGCCCGCCGCGCGGGGCTGACCCGCCGCACCGGCCCGGCGCTCAGGCACGGCTCAGGCGCCGGCCAGCCCCCGCCGGCCGGCCCGCCAGGCACCGGCCTGGCGCAGCAGCGCCGGCGCCGCCACCGCCAGGCCCAGCAGCGTGCTGGCCAGGCCCGGCGCCACCATCAGCACCGCGCCCAGGCCGCACAGCGCCTGCTCCCAGCGCCGCAGCTCGACCAGCAGGAAGCGCGACAACGCCGCCGCCAGCAGCGTGATGCCGGCCAGGCAGCCGGTGAAGGTGACCGCGAACTCGGCCCAGCTGAAGCCCTTGGCCACCAGCAGCAGCGAGGGCGAGAAGACGAAGACGAAGGGCACCAGCGCCTTGGCCAGGCCCAGGCGGAAGGCCATGTTGCCGGTCTTGAACGGGTCGCTGCCGGCCATGCCGGCGGCGGCGTAAGCGGCCAGCGCCACCGGCGGCGTGATGTCGGCCAGCACGCCGTAGTAGAAGACGAAGAAGTGCGCCACCAGCGGCTCCACGCCCATCAGCACCAGCGTGGGCGCGGCCACGGTGACCATGATGATGTAGTTGGCCGTGGTCGGGATGCCGCAGCCCAGCAGGATGCACACCAGCCCGGTCATCACCAGCGCCACCACCAGGGCCAGCGCCTTCGGGTCGACCAGGCTGGCCGGCAGCCAGGCGCCGACACCGCCGGCCAGTGCGTGGGCCGCGCCGGTGATCAGGGTGCTGAGTTTGAAACCCACGCCGGTGAGCGTGACCACGCCGATCACCAGGCCGACCGTGGCCGCCGCCGCGCCCACCGCCAGTGCGTACTTGGCGCCGGTCTCGAAGGCCTCGGCCAGCACGCGCGGCGCGATGCGCCCCTGCACCCGCCCCCCGCGCAGCCCGGCCGCGCCCAGCAGCACGCCGGCGGCGAACAGGCCCAGCCGGGCGCCTTCGTGCTGCAAGCCGCCGAACACCAGCCCCACCAGCAGCGCGTGCAGGCCGGCCAGCAGCGCCCAGTTCAGCGGCCGGTTGCCGCTGGCCCGCGTCGTCAGCCCGACGATGGCGCAGGAGCTGATGCCGGTGAAGGCCGCCAGGTAGGGCGTGCGCCCGGACACCAGCACGAAGATCAGCAGGCCCAGCGGGATCAGCGTGGGCCAGCGCTCGCGCAGCGAGGCGCGCAGCCGCGGCATCTCCGCGGGCGTCAGCCCGCGCAGGCCGAAGCGCCGGGCCTCGAAGTGCACCTGCATGAACACGCCGAAGAAGTGCATGAAGGCCGGGACCGCGGCCGCGGCGATGATCGTCTGGTAGGGCACGGCCAGGAACTCGATCATCAGGAAGGCCGCTGCGCCCAGCACCGGCGGCGTGATCTGGCCGCCGGTGGACGAGGCGGCCTCGACTGCGCCGGCGAACTCGCGCCGGTAGCCGACGCGGATCATCGCCGGGATGGTCAGCGAGCCCACCGTCACCGCGTTGGCCACCGACGAGCCCGACAGCATGCCGAACATCGCCGAGCCGAACACGCTGACCTTGGCCGGCCCGCCGGCGTAGCGCCCGGCGATGCTGGAGGCGATGTCCAGGAACAGCTGGCCCAGGCCGATGCGCGTGGCCAGCACGCCGAACAGCACGAAGTGGAAGACGTAGGTCGCCACCACGCCGACCGCCACACCGTAGACGCCCTGGCTGGTCAGGTACTGGTGGTTGACCAGTTGCGACCAGCTGGCGCCGGCGTGCTTGAGCAGGCCCGGAAAGGCCGGCCCGGCCAGCGCGTAGGCCATGAAGGCGATGGCGATCAGCGGCAGCGGCCAGCCCATGCTGCGCCGCGTGGCCTCCAGCAGCGCGACGATCAGCACCGTGCCCATGGCCACGTCCAGCGCGCCGGGGTTGCCGACGCGGAAGGCCAGGTCGTCGAAGATCCAGGGGATGTAGAGCACCGCCGCGGCGATGGCCACGGCCAGCGCCCAGTCGTGCCAAGGCACGCCGCCGGGCGCGGCCCAGCGGTGGCGCGCCGGCGCGTGCAGCAGCGCCGCGCGGTGCGGGAAGACCAGGAAGATCAGCCCCAGCACGAAGGCCAGGTGCACGCCGCGGTGCGTGGCCTCGGGCAGCAGGCCGAAGCCGGCGGTGTAGTAGTGGAACGCCGACAGCGCCACCAGCAGCGCGCCCACCAGCGCCAGCGCCGGCTGGGCCAGCGGCCGGAAGCGCATCTCCGGGTCGAAGCGCTGCTCCAGCTCGGCGAGCTGGCGGTCGTCGGGCAGGGCGGTGCTCAAGGCGTGTCGGCGGAGCCCGTCACTTCAGCAGGCCGGCTTCCTTGTAGAAGCGCTCGGCGCCCGGGTGGAAGGGCAGGCCCGCGCCCTTGACCGCGTTCTCCTTGGTGATGAACTTGCCCTTGGCATGGCCGGCGGCCATCGCCTTCTGGCCGGCGTCGCCGTACAGCGCCTTGACGATCTCGTAGACCACCGCCGGATCGGCCTTGTCGCTGGTCACCCACTGCGCGCCGACGGCCAGCGTGCGCACCGCGCCGACGCCCTTGTAGGTGCCCTCGGCGATCAGGTCGGGCGAGAAGAAGCCGTCGCTCTTGCGGACCGCGTCGGCCGCCGGCCCGTCGATGGGCAGCAGGTCGATGCCGGTGCCGGACGAGGCCAGCTCGGCGATCGCCCCGGCCGGCGAGCCGCCGGTGAAGAAGAAGGCGTCGAGCGCGCCGTCCTTGAGCTTGTCGCCGGCCTGGTTGGGCTTGATGTACTCGGGCTTGAGGTCGCTGTCCTTCAGGCCGTAGGCGGCCAGGATGGTGCGCGCGTTGATCAGCGTGCCGGAGCCGGGCTCGTCCAGCGCCACGCGCTTGCCCTTGAGGTCGGCCACGGTCTTGATGCCCGAGCCCTTGCGCACCACGATGTGCACGCTCTCGGGGTAGAGGTTGGCGATCAGCCGCAGGCCGGTGACCGCGGTCTTGCCCTCGAACACGCCCTTGCCGGTGTAGGCCCAGGTGGCCACGTCGGCCTGGCTGAAGCCGGACTCGATGGCGCCGCCGTTGATCGCCGTGACGTTGGCCAGCGAGCCATTGCTGGCCTGGGCGGTGACGGCCAGCTTGCCGGGCTGCGACACCGCGTTGGCGATCATGCCGCCCACCGGGTAGTAGGTGCCGGCGGTACCGCCGGTGCCGATGCGGAAGAACTGCTGGGCCTGCGCCGTGCCGCCGGCCAGAAACAGCGCAGCGGCCAGCAGGCCCCAATGGCGTCGCGTGATCATCGTCGTCGAACTCCTGGTCGAAAAGGGCAGATCGCGCCGACCCCAGAGGGGCCGGCGCGGGGCAGTAAAGCACAATGCGTGCGCGCCTCCCATGCGGCGAACCCTGGTGGACCCGACATGCCCCTGCCCTGCCCCGCCACCCCCGCCAGCGGCCCGCAGGCCGTGCTGCCCGCGCTGCGCGGCTGGCCGCTGCACGCCAGCGCCGCCAGCCGCCGCATCGAGCAGGCCGCGCTGGCGGCCAGCGCGCCGCACGCGCTGATGGCGCGCGCCGGGCTGGCCGTGGCCCGGCTGGCGCTGGCGGTGGCGCCGGGCGCGCGCCGCGTCTGGGTGGCCGCCGGTCCGGGCAACAACGGCGGCGACGGCCTGGTCGCCGCGCGCTGGCTGCACCAGCAGGGCCTGGATGTGCGCGTGGCCCTGCTCGGTGACCCGGCGCGCCTGCCCGACGACGCCCGCGACGCGCTGGCCCGGGCACAGCAGGCCGGCGTGGCCATCGCCAACGGGCTGGACGACGGCTTCGCCGCCAACCTGGCCATCGACGCGCTGCTGGGCCTGGGCGCCCGCCGCGGCCCCGAGGGCGCGCTGGCCGAGGCCGTGCGCCGCCTCAACGCCGGCACGGCGCCGGTGCTGGCGGTGGACCTGCCCACCGGCCTGTGCGGCGACACCGGGCGGCGCCTGGGCGCCGATGCGGTGCGCGCCGCACACACGCTGTCGCTGCTGACGCTCAAGCCCGGGCTGTTCACCGCCCAGGGGCGCGACCTGGCCGGCCGCGTCTGGCTGGACACGCTGGGCGTGGCCGACGACGGCGCCCCGCCCGACGCCACGCTGGCCGGCCCGCAGGCGCTGCAGGCGCTGCTGCCCGGCCGCGCCCACGCCCAGCACAAGGGCAGCTTCGGCGACGTGCTGGTGCTCGGCGGCGCACCCGGCATGGGCGGCGCCGCGCTGCTGGCCGCGCGGGCGGCACTGGCCGCCGGCGCCGGGCGCGTCTACCTGGCCCGGCTGGACGGCCAGGAGGCGCCCGACGCCGCACGGCCCGAGCTGATGCCGCGCAGCCCGCAGGCCGTGCTGCAGCCGGCGGTGCTGGGCGCGGCCACGGTGGTCTGCGGCTGCGGCGGCGGCGACGCCGTGCGCGCCCTGCTGCCCCAGGTGCTGGCCCAGGCCGCCCGCCTGGTGCTGGACGCCGACGCGCTGAACGCCGTCGCCGCCGACCCGGCGCTGCAGCAGGCGCTGCGCGCCCGCGCCGACGCCGGCCAGCCCACGGTGCTGACGCCGCACCCGCTGGAGGCGGCGCGGCTGCTGGGTGCGGACACCGCCGCCGTGCAGGCCGACCGCCTGGCCCGCGCGCAGGACCTGGCCGGGCGCCTGGCCTGCACCGTGGTGCTCAAGGGCTCGGGCAGCGTGGTCGCCGCGCCGGGCCGCCTGCCGTCGCTGAACCCGACCGGCAACGCGCGGCTGGGCACGGCAGGATCGGGCGACGTGCTGGCCGGCTGGCTGGGCGGTCTGTGGTCGCAGTCGCTGCCGGCCGGCGGCGCGGCAGCCGGCTTTGACGCGGCGGTGGCCACCGTCTGGCTGCATGGCCGCGCCGCCGAGGCGGGCGACGACCGCCTGCCGCTGCGCGCCGCCGACCTGGCCGACGCGATGGCCGGCGCCTTGCCGCCGCGCTGAGCCGCGCGGGCGCCGGCCGCGCCGCGGCGCGGCGCCAGTGCCGCTTCAGTGCCGCCTCGGTGCGGGTTCAGCGCGGGTTCGGCGCCGCCCCGGCGCCCGCTCAGCGCCGGGTGCGGCCGGCGGTCTTCGCGGCCTTGGCGCCGCTGCGGGTCTTCTTGCCCGGCGCTGCGCCGCGCGCCGCCACCGCCTTGGCCCGCGCGGCCTTGGTCGCGCGGTCGCGGCTGCGCACCTCGCGCAGTTCCTCGCCGGCCGAGGCCGGCTCGCCGCGCGCCGCGGCCTTGGCCGCGCCGCCGCTGCGCCGTCCGCGCGCCAGCAGCGCGTCGTCCTCGCCCTCGCGCACCAGGCGGAAGTCGATGCGACGGCTGTCCAGGTCGACGCGGCTGACCTGCACCCGCACCCGCGAGCCCACGGCGTAGCGCACGCCGGTGCGCTCGCCGCGCAGCTCCTGCCGCGCCTCGTCGAAGCGGAAGTACTCGCCGCCCAGCTCGGTGATGTGCACCAGGCCCTCGACGTAGAGCTCGTCGAGCACGACGAACAGGCCGAAGCTGGTGGCCGTGGCCACCGTGCCGGCGTACTCCTCGCCCAGGTGGTCGCGCATGAAGCGGCACTTCAGCCAGGCCTCGACGTCGCGCGAGGCCTCGTCGGCCCGGCGCTCGTTGGCACTGCAGTGCGCGCCTGCGGCCTCCCAGAGCTCGGCGTCGTGCACGCTGGCGCTGGTCTTGGCCGGCGCCTTGCCGCCCTTGCGCACCTTGGCGGCGGGCTTGGCCGGCACGTCGTCCTCCACCGCGCCGCCGGCCAGGTGGTAGCGCTTGCCCAGCAGCAGGCTCTTGAGCACGCGGTGCACCAGCAGGTCGGGGTAGCGGCGGATCGGGCTGGTGAAGTGGGTGTAGGCCTCGTAGGCCAGGCCGAAGTGGCCCGAGTTGCTGGCGGTGTAGATCGCCTGCTGCATCGAGCGCAGCAGCATCTGGTGGATCTGCGCCGCGTCGGGCCGGTCCTTGGTGGCCAACGAAATCGCCTGCAGCTCGCTGGGCTTGGGGTCGTCGCTGAGGCTGGCGTTGATGCCCATCGCCCGCAGGTAGTTCTGCAGCGTCAGGCGCTTCTCGGGCGTCGGGCCCTCGTGCACACGGTACAGCGCCGGGTGCTTGTGGTGGGCGATGAACTCGGCGGCGCAGACGTTGGCCGCCAGCATCGCCTCCTCGATCAGCCGGTGCGCCTCGGTGCGGGTGCGCGGCACGATCTTCTCGATGCGGCCGTTGTCGTCGCAGACGATCTGCGTCTCGGTGCTCTCGAAGTCGATCGCGCCGCGCTGGCCGCGGTGCCTGAGCAGCGCGCGGTAGACCTCGTGCAGGTGCACCAGGTGCGGCACCAGGTCGGCGCGGCGCTGCGCCTCGACGCCGCGGGTGTTGGTCAGGACGGCGGCGACCTCGGTGTAGGTCAGCCGCGCGTGCGAGCAGATCACCGCCGGGTAGAACTGGTAGGCGCTGATCGCGCCATCGCTGTCCACCACCATGTCGCAGACCATGGACAGGCGCTCGACGTCGGGGTTCAGCGAGCACAGGCCGTTGCTCAGCTTCTCCGGCAGCATCGGGATCACCCGGCGCGGGAAGTACACCGAGGTGGCGCGCTCGTAGGCGTCCTCGTCCAGCGGCTCGCCGGGCTTGACGTAGTGGCTGACGTCGGCGATGGCCACCAGCAGGCGCCAGCCCTCGACCGCGCTCTTGCCGCGGCCCTTCTTGAAGGGCTCGCAGTAGACCGCGTCGTCGAAGTCGCGCGCGTCCTCGCCGTCGATGGTGACCAGGGGCACGTCGGTCAGGTCGACGCGCTGGCGCTTGTCGGCCGCGCGCAGCTTGTCGGGCAGGGCCGCGGCCTGGGCCAGGGTCTCGGCCGAGAAGCGGTGCGGCACCTCGAACTTGCGCACGGCGATCTCGATCTCCATGCCGGGGTCGTCGATCTCGCCGAGCACCTCGGTGATGCGGCCCACCGGCTGCGAGTACATCGACGGCGGCTCGGTCAGCTCGACCGCGACCACCTGGCCGACGGTGGCGTTGGCGGTGGCGTTCTTCGGGATCAGGATGTCCTGGCCATAACGCCGGTCCTCGGGGGCCACCAGCCAGACACCGTTCTCGTGCAGCAGGCGGCCGATGATCGGCACCTTGCGGCGCTCGATGATCTCGACGACGCGGCCCTCGGGCCGGCCCTTGCGGTCGTAGCGCACCACGCGCACGCGGATGCGGTCGCGGTGCAGCACCGAGCGCATCTCCTGCGGGCTGAGGTAGATGTCGGGCTCGTTGTCGTCGCGCTTGACGAAGCCGTGGCCGTCGCGGTGGCCCAGCACGGTGCCTTCGATCTCGCTCATCAGCGCGGCGCCGAGAACGGTTTGGCTTGTGGTCGTGTTCTTGATGATGCTATACTCCTAGCTTCAGTACCTGCCCAGGTGGCGGAATTGGTAGACGCACTAGTTTCAGGTACTAGCGCTGCGAGGCGTGGAGGTTCGAGTCCTCTCCTGGGCACCAAATGATAGAGGCCAGCACGAAAGTGCTGGCCTTTTGTCTTTCTGGCCGCCTCGCGCCGCCCAAGGCCTGGGCGGTGGGTTCAGGGTTGTTTCGGGTTTGGCCCCGCGAGGCCACCGACGGCCGCGCCGCCCGGATCGGGCAGGCTGCGGCGGCGGCCGGTGTCCTCAAACGGAGAACTTCTTGGCCAGGCCTTCGGGACGGAGGTTGTCGTACTCCTCGAAGGGCTGGTGGATCCAGGGGCTGCTGGGCAGCATCTCGACGTAGTACTCGGGCACGTAGGTCGACACGCCCTTGACCCAGATGACCGCGGTGCGCAGGTCGGTGATCGACGGCACGCCGCGCAGGCGCTCGACCACCGCCTTCAGCGTCACGCCCGAATCGGCCAGGTCGTCGACCAGCAGCACGCGGCCGGCCAGCTCGCCCTTGGGCATGGTGATGTACTTGGCCATGTCCAGCCGGCCCTGGATGGTGCCGGCCTCGGCGCGGTAGCTGCTGGTGCTCATGATGGCCAGCGGCTTGTCGAACACGCGCGAGAGCACGTCGCCCGGGCGCATGCCGCCGCGCGCCAGGCACAGGATCTGGTCGAACTCCCAGCCGGAATGGGCCACCTTGAGCGCCAGGCGCTCGATCAGCAGGTGGTACTCGTCCCAGCTGACGTACAGGTGCTTGCCGTCGTCGGTGAGCATGCGGAGGTCTCCTCGTGGGGTGCGGCCGGGTCAGGCCTTGTACGGGTGGCGCAGCAGGATGGTGTGCTCGCGGTCCGGGCCGGTGGAGACCATGTCGATCGGCGCGCCGATCAGCTGCTCCACGCGCTTCAGGTAGGCGCGGGCGTTGGCCGGCAGCTGGTCCCACTGCGTGACGCCGAAGGTGCTGCCCTCCCAGCCGGGGAAGGTCTCCCACACCGGCTCGCAGGCGACGATGTCGTCGGCGTCCAGCGGCAGGATGTCGATGTCCTGGCCGTTGAGCTTGTAGCCCACGCAGACCTTGATCTCGGCCAGCGTGTCCAGCACGTCGAGCTTGGTGATGCACAGGCCCGAGATGCCGTTGATGATGATCGCGCGCTTGAGCGCCGCGGCGTCCAGCCAGCCGCAGCGGCGGGCGCGCCCGGTGACGGTGCCCTTCTCCTGGCCGACGGTGGACAGGTGGTGGCCCACGGTGCCCGGGGTGACAATGTCCAGCTCGGTCGGGAACGGGCCGCTGCCCACGCGCGTGGTGTAGGCCTTGGTGATGCCCAGGATGTACTGCAGCAGCCCCGGGCCCACGCCGGCGCCGGCGGCGGCGTTGCCGGCCACGCAGTTGCTGCTGGTCACGTAGGGGTAGGTGCCGTGGTCGATGTCCAGCAGCGTGCCCTGCGCGCCCTCGAACAGGATGTTGGCGCCGGCGCGGTGCGCCTGGTGGATGCGGTAGCCCACGTCGGCCATCATCGGCTTGAGCTGCTCGGCCACCGCCATCGCCTGGTCGAAGATGGGCTGGAACTCCAGCCGCTCGCCCTTCAGGTAGCCGCCCAGCGCCTCGTTGTGCAGCGCCAGCAGCTCGCGCAGCTTGGCGGCGAAGCGTTCGGGGTGTTTCAGGTCCTGCACGCGCAGCGCGCGGCGGGCCACCTTGTCCTCGTAGGCCGGGCCGATGCCCTTGCCGGTGGTGCCGATCTTGCCGCTGCCGCTGGTCTCGCGCAGCGCCTCGCGCGCCTTGTCCACGGCGACGTGGAAGGGCAGGATCAGCGGACAGGACTCGCTGATGAACAGGCGCGAGCGCACCTCCAGGCCGATCTTCTCCAGCCGCTCGATCTCGGACAGCAGGTGCACCGGGTCGACGACGACGCCGTTGCCGATGTAGCAGGGCACGCCCTCGCGCATGATGCCCGAGGGGATCAGCTGCAGCGCGGTCTTCACGCCCTTGATGACCAGCGTGTGGCCGGCGTTGTGGCCGCCCTGGAAGCGCACCACGCCCTGGGCGTGGTCGCACAGCCAGTCGACGACCTTGCCCTTGCCCTCGTCGCCCCACTGGGTGCCGACGACGACGACGTTGCGGCCCGGCGCGGCGGCCGCGGCTTGCGTTGCTTGTTGCATGTTCAGAAGTCCTTCAAGAGGGTGCGGTGCGCGGCACGGCGACGGGCCGGAGGGCCGTCAGAGCGCGCGCAGCACCCAGCGGCCGTCCACGGCCACCAGTTCACGGTCGCAGTCGAATTCCTCGCCCTCGTGCTCGTGGCCGGGCAGGATGCACACGACGGTCTCGCCCTGCTCGCGCAGCTGGCGCACGGCCTGGCGCAGCGCCGTCTCCTCGCTCCAGGGCGCGCGGATCGCGGTGCGGCGCGGCGGCTCGGCGGCGCAGGCGGCCAGCAGCTTCAGGTCGGTGGAGAAGCCCACCGCCGGGCGGTTGCGGCCGAAGACCGCGCCGACCTCGTCGTAGCGGCCGCCACGCAGCAGCGCGTCGGCCGCCCCGGGCGCGTAGACGGCAAAGCGCGCGCCGGAGTAGTAGGCGTAGCCGCCCATGTCGGCCAGGTCGAAGCCGATGCGCACGTCCGGGTGCGCGCGGCCGATCTGGCGCGCCAGCCAGGCCAGGTCGTCCAGCGCCGCGGTGATCAGCGGGCGCTGCGGCAGGAGCTCGCCCGCACGGGCCAGCACCGACAGGTCGCCGTAAAGCGTCGGCAGCGCCAGCAGCCCCGCACGGGCCTCGGCGGGGAAGCCGGCCGACAGCTGCTGCAGCCGCGCCAGGTCCTTGGCGGCCAGCGCCTCGGCGACCTGGTCCAGCAGTTCGGGCGAGGCGACCACGCCGGCCAGCACGCCGCGCACGATGCGCGCGTCGGCCAGGTCCAGCACCAGGTCGTTCAGGCCGGCGGCGCGCAGGCCGTCCAGCGCCAGGTCCTGCACCTCCAGGTCGGCCTCCAGGCCGGCATGGCCGTAGATCTCGGCGCCCAGCTGCAGCGGCTCGCGCGTCGCGTGGGCCGACTGCGGCCGCGTGTGCAGCACCGGCCCGCAATAGCACAGGCGGGTGACGCCGGCGCGGTTGAGCAGGTGGGCGTCGATGCGGGCGACCTGCGGCGTGGCGTCGGCGCGGATGCCGAGGCTGCGGCCGCTGAGCTGGTCCACCAGCTTGAAGGTGCGCAGGTCCAGCGCACGCCCGGTGCCGCTGAGCAGCGACTCCAGGTGCTCCAGCAGCGGCGGCATCACCTGTTCGAAACCGTAGCTGCGGGCCATCTCCAGCAGCGTGCGGCGCAGGTCTTCGAGGCGCCGCGCTTCAGCCGGCAGCACGTCGGCAATGTGCTCGGGCAGCAGCCAAGCAGAGGACATGGAACAAACCCGAGGGGATTAAAACCGGCATTGTACCGGCGCACGGTGGCGCGCCGGTGTCGGGCCGCCACCACAGCGGGCCGCCGCGGCGGCCGGTGGCTCAGTGCCAGACCGCCAGCAGCAGCAGGCCGGCCAGCATGCTGGACAGGCCGATGAAGCGGATCTGGCCGTCGCTCAGCTGCAGCGCCCGCTCGAACACCTGGCGCCAGGCCGACGGGCTGAGAAAGGGCAGCAGGCCCTCGAACACCAGCATCAGCGCCAGCGCGCCCAGCAGCCAGTCGGACATCGATGGCGTGGCGCGTCAGCGCTTGGCCGGCGCCGGCGTGGCGGCGGGCCCGGCACCGCGCATCGCGCGGAAGAAGTCGCTGGCGGGGTCGACGACCATCACGTCGCTCTTGCTGCGGAAGCTGGCCCGGTAGGCCTCCAGGCTGCGGTAGAACTGCGCAAAGGCGGGGTCGCGGCCGAAGGCGTCGGCGTACAGCGCGCTGGCCTTGGCATCGCCCTCGCCCTTGATCTTCTGCGCATCGCGGTAGGCCTCGGCGATGATCACCTCGCGCTGCTTGTCGGCGTCGGCGCGGATCTTCTCGGCCTCGGCCGCGCCCTGCGAGCGCAGTTCGTTGGCCACCTGCTTGCGCTCGGATTCCATGCGGCGGTAGACCGAGTCGGTGATGTCGGCGACGAAGTCCACGCGCTTGATGCGCACGTCGACGATTTCGATGCCGAAGGACTTGGCCTCGTCCACCAGGCGGTTGCGCACGTCGTTCATCACCTTGTCGCGCTCGGCGGCCAGCACGCCGCGCACGGTGCGCTTGGTGATCTCCTCGTTGAAGGCCGCCTGCACCACCGGGCTGAGCCGGCTCTCGAGGTTGCGGATGTCGGTGCCGTTGTTGCGGATGAACTGGCGCGGCTCCACGATGCGCCACTTCACCAGCCAGTCGATGACCAGGCTCTTCTTCTCGGCGGTGAAGATCGGCCGCGTCTCGGGGCTGTCCAGCGTCTGCACCCGCTTGTCCAGCATCACCACGTTCTGGAAGGGCGGCGGCAGCTTGGCCTTCAGGCCGGGCTCGGTGATCACTTCCTTGATCTCGCCCAGGGCGTAGACCACGGCGACCTGGCGCTGGTCGACGACGAACAGCGTCGAGGCCAGCAGCATCAGCACCAGCAGCGCGCCGGCGACGATGAGTCCGATACGGTTCATGTTGTGTCGTTTCTGGCGTGTCGGAATGGGGGATCAGCGGCCGTCGCGGTCGCGGCTGCGGCTGCCATCGCGTGAGCGCGGATCGGCCGCCGGCGCGGCGGCCGCCGGATCGGCCTGGGCGGCCGATGCCTGCGGCACCACCTGCACGCTGCCGGACGGGGCGCCGCCGCTTTGCTGGATCAGCTTGTCCAGCGGCAGGTACAGCAGGTTGCTGCCGTTGCGGCTGTCGACCATCACCTTGCTGACGTTGCTGTAGACCTGCTGCATGGTGTCGATGTACATGCGGTCGCGGGTCACCGCCGGCGCCTTCTGGTACTCGGCCAGCACCGAGCGGAAGCGCTGCGCGTCACCCTCGGCCTGCGCCACCACGCGCTGGCTGTAGCCCTGGGCCTCCTCGCTCAGCCGCGCGGCGGTACCGCGGGCCTTGGGAATCACATCGCTGGCGTAGGCCTGGCCCTCGTTCTTGAAGCGGTCGCGGTCGGCACCGGCCTTGACCGCGTCGTTGAACGCCGCCTGCACCTGCTCGGGCACCTGCACGTTCTGCACGTTGACGTTGACCACCAGGATGCCGGCCTTCAATCGGTCGAGCTGGGACTGGATGCTCTTGACCAGGTCGGCGGCGATCGCGTCGCGTGCCTCGTACAGCACCGAGTCGACCTTGCTGCGGCCGACGATCTCGCGCACCGCGCTCTCGCTTGCCTGCTCGACGGCCTTGTCGGGGTCGCGGTTCTCGAACAGGAAGTTCTTCGCGTCCTTCAGCCGGTACTGCACCGTGAAGCGGATGTCGACGATGTTCTCGTCCTGCGTCAGCATCGACGAGTCGCGCAGCCCGGTGGTCTGGGCCACGCCGCTGCGGCCGATCTCGGCCGAGCGCAGCTGCGTCACCGACACCGTCTCGTGGGCCTGGAAGGGGTACGGGAAGCGCCACTGGAAGCCGGCGTCCACCGTCGCGCTGTAGCGGCCGAAGGTGGTGACGATGGCCTGCTGGCCTTCCTGCACGATGAAGAAGCCACTGCCGGCCCAGACCACGGCGACGACGAAGCCGATCAGCCCGATGCCGATGCCCGCGCTCTTCATGTCGGGCTGGAACGACGGGCCGCCGCCCTCGCCCGGATCGCGCCGCGGCGGCTGGCCGTTGCCGCCGCCCTTGGCATTGAACAGGCCGCTGAGCTTGCGGTTGAAGTCGCGCCACAGCTCGTCCAGGTCGGGCGGACCGTCGTTGCGGCCATTGGACTGCAGCACCGAGGCCGGCAGCACGCGGCGCGCAGCGCCGGCGACCAGCCGGCGCGCAGCCAGGCCCACGGCCGTCAGCCGGGTGCCCAGCGGCGCGGCCGCGGTGTCGGAGGAGGGAAAGGCGTGCAAGGTCATGGGGTGGGCGATGGTAACTTGGCGGTTTGGGCGCCAGGATCGGCCGGGAGAAGGTCAGGAGCGGGCACGTCGGCGCCGCTGTCGGAGAACGCCGGGGCCGCCGACGGCGCGGCCTCGCCGGCCGGGGTCTGGCCCGGCCCCGGCAGGGGCTGGCCCGCGGCGGCGCGGGCGATCAGCTCGCGCAGCTGGTCCAGGCCGGTGCCCCGCAGCGCGCTGACGAACACGCGCGGCACGGCGACGCCGCCGGGCCGCTCGACCCAGTCCACCAGATCGCGCGGCGGCGGGTCCATGCGGTCGAGCTTGTTGAACACCAGCACCTGGGGCAGGTCGGCGGCGCCGATCTCGGCCAGCACGCGCTCGACCTCGTCGCGCTGCTCCTGCAGCACCGGGCTGCTGGCGTCGACGACGTGCAGCAGCAGGTCGGCGTCGGCCGCCTCCTGCAGCGTGGCCTCGAAGGCCTCGACCAGCTTGTGCGGCAGGTCGCGGATGAAGCCGACGGTGTCCGACAGCGCGACGCTGCCGCCCAGCGCCTCCAGGTACAGCGTGCGGGTGGTGGTGTCCAGCGTGGCGAAGAGCTGGTCGGCGGCGTAGGCCCGCGCCTTGACCAGGGCGTTGAACAGCGTGCTCTTGCCGGCATTGGTGTAGCCGACCAGCGAGACGCGGAAGCTGCCGCTGCGCCGGCGCGCCGAGCGCTGCGTATCGCGCTGGCGCTTGACCTTGACCAGCCGCGCCTTCAGCGCCTTGACGCGCTCGCCGATCATGCGGCGGTCCAGCTCGATCTGCGCCTCGCCGGGGCCGCCGCGCTGGCCCGAGGCGCCGGTCTGGCGCTCCAGGTGGCTCCAGCGGCGCACCAGGCGCGAGGACAGGTACTGCAGCCGTGCCAGCTCGACCTGCAGCTTGCCCTCGGCGCTCTGCGCACGCTGGCCGAAGATCTCCAGGATCAGCGCTGTGCGGTCGGACACCGCCACGCCGAGCGCGCGCTCGAGGTTGCGCTGCTGCGCCGGCGACAGGGCCTGGTCGAAGATGACGCCGACGGCGCCGTGCATCTGCACCAGGGTCTTGATCTCGTCGGCCTTGCCGCTGCCGACGAACAGCGCCGGGTCCGGCGCCTTGCGGCGGGCGATCACGCGTTCGACGGCGACGTCGCCCGCGCTCTCGGCCAGCAGGGCCAGTTCGTCCAGGGTGGGGTCGAAATGCTGGCCGTCGCCGAAATCGACGCCGACCAGCACCACGCGCGCCGGCCCGCCGCTGGCGGCGGGCGGTGCGCTGGGGTCCCGCGGTTCGGGGTTCAAGTGGGGAGTGGGGGCGACGGGAGTGCGCCTCAGGCCTGGTCGGCCGGTTCGTTGGCGTGGAAGTTCACCGGACGGCCCGGCACCACGGTGGAGATGGCGTGCTTGTAGACCATCTGGGTCACGGTGTTGCGCAGCAGCACCACGTACTGGTCGAAGGACTCGATGTGGCCCTGCAGCTTGATGCCGTTGACCAGGTAGATCGAGACCGGGACATGCTCCTTGCGCAGCAGGTTCAGGAAGGGATCTTGCAGGAGTTGCCCTTTGTTGCTCACGATATTGCTCCGTGTTGGAAGGTTTTGATGCGATCACGTTATCACATCAGGGAAAGCACGCAGGCGCTGGGGAGGCCGCCGGGAACGCGCCAAAACCGGGTCAGACCTTCTCTTCGGCGAAAGGGTTCCGTGCCGACTTGAACTCGATGCGCAGCGGCGTGCCGACCAGCTTGAAATGGTCGCGGATGCGGCCCTCCAGGTAGCGGCGGTAGGCCTCGGGCACATGCTCCAGCCCGGTGCCGTGCACGACGACGATGGGCGGGTTCATGCCACCCTGGTGGGCATAGCGCAGCTTGGGCCGCGAGACGCCGCTGCGCGGCGGCTGCTGGTGCTGCACCGCCTCCTGGATCAGCCGCGTCAGCACCGGGGTGGGCAGCTTGCGCGTGGCCGACGCGTGGGCGTCGGCGATCGCCGTCCACAGCGGCCCCAGGCCCTGGCGCTTGAGCGCCGAGATGTAGAGCAGCGGCGCGAACTTCAGGAAGGCCAGACGCTGTTCGACCGAGCGCAGCAGCATCTGGCGCTGGTAGCTGTCGACGGCGTCCCACTTGTTGACGGCCAGCACCACGGCGCGGCCGCTTTCCAGGATGTAGCCGGCGATGTGGGCGTCCTGCTCGGACACGCCCTGGGACGCGTCGATCAGCAGCAGCACGACGTTGGCGTCGGCGATGGCCTGCAGCGTCTTGACCACCGAGAACTTCTCGATCGCCTCGAAGACCTTGCCCTTGCGGCGCAGGCCGGCGGTGTCGATCAGCTCGAACTTCTTGCCGCCGCGCTCGAAGGGCACGCTGATCGCGTCGCGCGTGGTGCCCGGCATGTCGAACGCGACCAGGCGCTCCTCGCCCAGCCAGGTGTTGATCAGCGTGCTCTTGCCGACGTTGGGCCGGCCGGCCACGGCCAGGCGGATCGGCTTGTCGGCCGCGTCCGCCTCGTCGTCCTCGGGCTCGGGGAAGTCGGCCAGCACCGCGTCGAGCAGGCTGCGGATGCCCTGGCCGTGCGCGGCCGACACCGGGTGCGGCTCGCCGATGCCCAGCTCGTGGAATTCCGCCAGCATCGGCGAATCGACCAGGCCCTCGGCCTTGTTGACCGCCAGGAACACGCGCTTGTTCGACGCACGCAGGTAGCGGGCGATGTCGTGGTCCTGGCCGGCGACGCCGTTGCGTGCGTCGACGACGAAGACCACCGCGTCGGCCTCGGCCACCGCGGCCTTGGTCTGCGCGGCCATCGCGGCGACGATGCCGGTGGGCTTCTCGGGCTCGAAGCCGCCGGTGTCGACGACGATGAAGTCGTGGCCGCCGTGCTTGGCGTCGCCGTAGTGGCGGTCGCGCGTCAGGCCGGCGAAGTCGGCGACGATCGCATCACGGCTCTTGGTGATGCGGTTGAACAGCGTGGACTTGCCCACGTTGGGCCGCCCGACCAGGGCGATCACCGGCTTCATCGTGTGGGCTTTCGAAGATGCGGAAACCGCAAGGTCACTCGGGACGGAAGGCGTACAGCCCGCCCTTGGCGGTGGCCACCAGCATGGTGCTGCCCGACAGCACCGGCTGGGCCACCACGGCAGAGCCGTCGGTGGGCAGGCGCAGCAGGGTCTTGCCGTCGGTGCGCGACAGGAAGTGCAGCTGGCCCTCGCTGTCGCCGAAGACCACGGTCTGGCCGGCCGACAGCGGCGCGCTCAGGCCGCGGTGCAGCAGGCGCTCGTTGGTCCAGGCCAGCTCGCCGCCGGCGGCACGCCAGGCGGTGATGCGGTCGCTGCCATCGGCGCCGAAGACCAGCTCCGCGTCGCCGCCCAGCGCATTGACGCCGCCGGCCAGCCGCGACCAGCGCAGCGCGGCGCGGTCGGGGCCGCTGACGTCGATGCAGCCCACCGCGGTCTGGAAGGCACGGGCGCACAGGCGCTCGCCCACCCGCAGCAGCGGGCCGACCAGGTCGTTCAGGCGCTCGACCTCGTTGGTGCCGCGCGGCGAGGTGACCGGCACCTCCCAGCGCAGGCTGCCCGTGGTCGGGTCCAGGCCCAGCAGCGAGGCACCGACGCCGGCGACCAGCGTGTTCCTGTGCGCCGCCAGCACGCCGGCCTGGGCCAGCGTCAGCGCCTCGCCCGGGCGCTGGTAGCTCCACAGCCGGCGGCCGTCCAGCGCGTCGAAGGCGTGCACCGCGCGGTCGACGCCGACGACGAAGACGCGCTCGCCGGCGACCAGCGGCGCGGTGGCGGTGCGCGAGGCCAGGCGGGTGCTCCACAGCCGCTTGCCCTGGTCCAGCACGACCAGTTCCTGGCCCTCGGTGACGGCGGCGGCGAAGCGCCCGTCGCTGCCGACCGCGGCGCTCAGTCGCCCGCCGGCCTGGCCGCGCCAGCGCTCGGCGCCGGTGGCGGCGTCCAGCGCCAGCACGGTGCCGTCGCCGCCGGCGACGACGAACTGGCCGTCGCGCGCAACCATCGCCAGCGGGAAGCCGATGCCGTCGATGCGCGCCTGCCAGACCTGGCGGCCGGCGATGGCCGGGGTCACCGGCTCCAGCGGCGTCGGCTTGGGCTTGTCGGCGGCGCAGCCGGCCAGCGCGACCAGCGCAGCCAGCACCAGGCCGCGGGCGGCGGTGACAGCGACGCGGCGCATCACTTGGCCGCTCCCGGTGCCGAGGCCGCGGCCGGCGGCGCGCCCAGCGCGGTCAGCTTGGCCTCGACCAGGCGGCGGTAGTCCAGCTTGTCGGACATCGCCTTGTAGGCCGCCTCGTAGGCCGCCTTGGCCGCGTCGCGCTGGCCCTGGGCCAGCAGCACGTCGCCGCGGCGGTCGGCCACCAGGCCGGCGAAGGGCTTGGCGTCGGCGGCGTCCAGCGCCTTCAGCGCGGCGTCGTACTGCTTGGCGTCCAGCAGCACGCCGGCCAGGCGCAGGCGGGCGATGCTGCGGTACTCGTCCTCGCTGGCGTGCTCGGCCACCCAGGTCAGGCTGGCCTTGGCGGCGTCGGCCTGGCCCTTGTCGTACTGCACGCGCGCGGCCAGCAGGCCGCCCTGCTGGGCGAAGGCGGTACCGGCGTAGCGGTCCTTCAGGTCGTTGAACACGCGGCCGGCCTTGTCGGCGTCGCCGGCCACCGCGGCCTTGTCCAGCTCGTCGAACATCGCGCTGGCCTTGATCGCCTGGTCGCGCTGGTACCAGCCCCAGCCGTTCCAGCCGGCGAAGCCCAGCAGCACCGCGGTCAGCCCCCAGGTGATCAGGTTGCCCCAGCGCTTCCAGAAGGCCTTGAGTTCGTCGAGTTGTTCCTGCTCCTGCAGGTCGAGTGCGTTCGCCATGAAGCCTTGGTGGTCCGTGCCGGTGAAATCAGGGGCGGATTATGCGTTGCGCAGTTCGGCCGCCCAGCCGGCCACGGCAGCCAGCGGGCGCAGGCCCTGCTCGCCGCCGCCGCGCAGCGGCTTGACGGCGACCATGCCCTGGGCCAGTTCGTCGCCGCCGAAGACCAGGGCGAAGCGCGCGCCGCTGGCGTCGGCCTTCTTGAACTGCGACTTGAAGCTGCCCGGGCCGTCGCCGCCGCCGGCGTGCATCTGCACCGCCACGCCGGCGCTGCGCAGCGCCTCGAGCACCGGCAGCGCCACGGCGTAGGCGGCCGCATCGGGCAGGACCGCATAGGCGTCGGGCACCGGCTGGGGGGTGGCCACGCCGCATTCCTTGATCAGCTCGAGCACGCGCTCGATGCCCAGGCCCCAGCCCACGCCCGGCGCCGGCTTGCCGCCGATCATCTCGACCAGGCCGTCGTAGCGGCCGCCGCCGCAGATCGTGCCCTGCGCGCCCAGGCGCGGGGTGATCCACTCGAACACCGTGTGGTGGTAGTAGTCCATGCCGCGCACCAGGCGCGGGTTGACGGTGTAGGGCTGGCCCACCGCCTCGAGCGCGGCCTGGACCGCCTCGAAGTGCTTCAGCGAGGCTTCGCCCAGGAAGGCCAGCAGCTGCGGCGCGGCGTTGACCAGGTCCTGCATCGCCGGGTTCTTGGTGTCCAGGATGCGCAGCGGGTTGCTGTGCAGGCGGCGCAGCGCGTCGGCGTCGAGCAGGTCCTTGGCCGTCTCCAGGTGGGCGATCAGCGCGGCACGGTGGGCGCGGCGCTCCTCGGGCTGGCCCAGGGTGTTGATCTCCAGGCGCACGTCGGACAGGCCCAGGTCGCGCCACAGCGTGCGCGCCATCAGGATGACCTCGGCGTCGACCTCGGGGCCGGCGAAGCCCAGGGCCTCGATGCCGACCTGGTGGAACTGGCGGTAGCGGCCGCGCTGCGGGCGCTCGTGGCGGAACATCGGGCCGATGTAGAACAGGCGCTTCGGGCCGTCGTAGAGCATCGAGTGCTCGATGGCCGCGCGCACCACGCCGGCGGTGTTCTCGGGGCGCAGCGTCAGCCGGTCGCCGTTCATGCTGTCCTCGAAGGAGTACATCTCCTTCTCGACGATGTCGGTGACCTCGCCCAGGCCGCGCACGAACAGCGCGGTCGGTTCGACGATGGGGGTGCGGATGTTCTGGTAGGCGTAGCGGCGCATCAGCGCGCGCACGGTGTCCTCGAACCACTCCCAGCGCGCCGAATCCGGCGGCAGGATGTCGTTCATGCCTTTGACGGCTTGCAGTCGTTCAGCCATGGAATGCCTGTGGGGTGCGGGGCGGCGCGGGGCGCGGCGCCCGGGGATACGGCCGGCCGGCAAGCGCCGGGCGGGTCGGGCAGGGTCGGGACGGCGGCGTCAATGCGCCGCGGTGGCAGCGCCGAAGCGGCGCTCGATGTAGTCCTGCACGATCTGGTGGAAGGCCTGGGCGATGCCCTCGCCGCGCAGCGTCATCGCCTTCTGGCCGTCGATGAACACCGGCGCGGCCGGCGCCTCGCCGGTGCCGGGCAGGCTGATGCCGATGTCGGCGTGCTTGCTCTCGCCGGGGCCGTTGACGATGCAGCCCATCACCGCGACCTTGAGGTTCTCGACGCCTGGGTACTTCGACTTCCACACCGGCATCATGGCGCGCAGGTGGTCGTCGATCTGCTTGGCCAGCTCCTGGAAGGTGGTGCTGGTGGTCCGGCCGCAGCCCGGGCAGGCGGTGACGCTGGGGTTGAACGCGCGCAGGCCCAGGGCCTGCAGGATCTCCAGCGCGACCACCACCTCCTGGGTGCGCGGCTCGCCGGGCTGCGGCGTCAGGCTGACGCGGATGGTGTCGCCGATGCCCTGCTGCAGCAGCTGGCCCATGGCCACGGCCGAGGCCACCGTGCCCTTGGTGCCCATGCCGGCCTCGGTCAGGCCCAGGTGCAGCGCGTAGTCGCAGCGCTGGGCCAGGGCCTGGTAGACGCTGATCAGGTCCTGCACGCCGCTGACCTTGCAGCTGATGACGATGTTGTCGGGGTTCAGCCCCAGCTCGCGCGCCCAGCCGGCGCTTTGCAGCGCCGACTGCACCAGCGCCTGGTACATCACCTGCTTGGCGTCCCAGGGCCAGGCGCGGCGGGCGTTGTCGTCCATCATGCGGGCCAGCAGCTCCTGGTCCAGGCTGCCCCAGTTGACGCCGATGCGCACCACCTTGTCGTGGCGGATCGCGGCCTCGATCATCTGGGCGAACTGGCGGTCGCGCTTGTCGCCCTTGCCCACGTTGCCGGGGTTGATGCGGTACTTGGACAGCGCGGCGGCGCAATCCGGGTACTCGGTCAGCAGGGTGTGGCCGTTGTAGTGGAAGTCGCCGACCAGCGGTACCAGCACGCCCATGCGGTCCAGCTGCTCGCGGATGTGCGGCACGGCCTTGGCCGCCTCGGGCGTATTGACGGTGATGCGCACCAGCTCCGAGCCGGCCTGGGCCAGCTCCTTGACCTGGATCGCGGTCTCGATCACGTCCACCGTGTCGGTGTTGGTCATCGACTGCACCCGCACCGGCGCGTCGCCGCCCAGCGTCAGCACCTGGCCGCCCCAGGCCACGCGGGCCTGGCGGCTGCGGCGCGGCGCCGGCTGGGCGGGGGTGATCAGCAGCAGGGAATCGTCGTCGGCGTCGGGCATGGTGGGCGGGATCAGGGCAGCGTCAGGTTGGCGATGTTGTCGCGGGCGCTCAGCACCACCGGCTGGCCGCGGAACTGCAGTTCGGTGCCGCGGGCGTTGCCGATTCTCAGCCGCACCGGCAGCACCGGCGTCAATGCCACCGTCTCGCCCGCGGGCACCAGGCGCGCCATCAGCGTCTGGCCGTTGCCGTCGATGGCCTGCACCCAGGTGGCCTCCAGCGCGCGCAGCAGCAGCGTGTCGCCGGCCACCGGCGCGAAGGCGGACGACGCGGCCGCCGGCGCCGCGCTCGGGCCCGCGGCCGGCGCGGACGCCGCCGACACCGCCGGAGTCGCCTGAGCCGCCGAAACGCCCGCCGGCACGGCCGCCGGTTCGGCCACGGCAGAGGCCGGCGCCGCGGCGGACGCGGCAGCGTCGGCCGCCGGCGGCAGGACGGCCGGCACCTCGGCCGCCGGCGGGGCGGTGGGCACCAGCACAAAGGCCGCGGCGGCCAGCAGCAGCAGGGCCACCAGCCACAGCACCGGGTGGCGCCAGGGCGCCCAGCCCGACAGGTCGGTGGGCAGCACCCGGCCCGGGCGGTCGCGGAAGGGCGCGTTGAGCCCGCCGTCGACCCGGCCCAGCGCGTCCGGCGGCGTGCCGGGCAGCAGGGCCAGCACCGGCGCGGCGTCGATCTTCAGCACCCGGCACACCGCCTGCGCCAGCGCGCGGGCGAAGGTGGCGTCGGGCAGGTCCTGCAGGCGGCCGCTCTCCAGCGCCTCCAGCTTGGCCGGCGGCACCTTGATCGCCGCGGCCAGCGCGGCGATGTGCAGGCCCTGCTGCTGGCGCGCGGCACGCAGCAGCGCGCCGGCGGCCACGGCATCGGGGGCCGCACCGCCGGCGGCGGATGGCAGCGGCGAGGCGCCGGACGGGGTCTCAGTCATCGAAGCGGCCGCGCTCGTACAGCGCGGTCTCGGGCGCCTGCGGGAAGCGCTCGCGCAGGCGGTGGCCGAGCACGCGCACGTCGGCGTCGCGGCCCAGTTTGCGGTCGATGCGCGCGGCCAGCCACAGGGTCTGCGCGTTGGCGGCGGCCGGCTGCTCGTTGACGCGGCCGATGTAGAAGCGCGCGCGCTCGTACTCGCCGCGGCGGTAGAGCACCTCGGCCAGGTTCAGGCCGGTGGCCGGGTTGGCGGGCTCGAGCTCGTAGGCGCGCATCAGCGCGGCCTCGGCCTCCACCCAGCGGCCGTTGCGGCCATGGCAGACGCCGCGCGCCAGCAGGGTGCGTGCGGCGTCGCGGTACTGCGGCAGCGCCAGCGCGGCGTCGAAGCGCGCCTGGGCCTCGTCGAAGCGGCCGCGCTGGCACAGGAACCAGGCCTGGTTGTGCAGCGTCGCGCCGTCGCGGGGGTTGAGCTGCAGCGCGCGGGCGAAGCTGGCCTCGGCCAGGCGGTCCTCGCCCATCGCGGCATAGACCAGGCCGCGCAGGTTGTAGGCGTCGGCCAGGTCGGGCTTGGCCTGGATCGACAGCTTGACTTCGTCCAGCGCGGTCTCGGTCTGGCCGCGGGCGAAATAGGCGCTGGCCAGTTCCAGCCGCACGCGCGCGCGGCGCTCGGCATCGGTCTGGTCGGACGCGGTGGCGATGGCGTCGGGCGCGTCGCCGGCGGGCGGGCCGCCGGCGCAGCCAGCCAGCAGCGCCGCGGCGGCCAGCAGCAGCGCGCCGCTGCACTGGCGCCAGGCCCGCGCGGCCAGGCTGCTCATGCGCCGTCCGAGGACGCGGCCTCGATGCGGATGACCGGGCGCGTCAGCCGTTCGGCGGCACGGGTGCGGTCTTGCACTTCGCCGGCCAGCTGGCCGCAGGCGGCGTCGATGTCGTCGCCGCGGGTCTTGCGCACTGTGGTCACGATGCCGGCGTCCTGCAGGATCCTGGCGAAGGCCAGCACCCGCTCGCGCGGCGAACGGTGCAGGCCCGAGGCCGGGAAGGGGTTGAACGGGATCAGGTTCAGCTTGCACGAGACGCGCGGCGCGCCGGCCTGGCCGTTGACCAGCGCGATCAGCTGGCGCGCCTGCTCGGGCCCGTCATTGACGCCGTCGAGCATGCAGTACTCGAAGGTGATGAAGTCGCGCGGCGCGGCGCTCAGGTAGCCGCGGCAGGCGGCCATCAGCTCGGCCAGCGGGTACTTGCGGTTCAGCGGCACCAGCTGGTCGCGCAGCGCGTCGGTGGGCGCGTGCAGCGAGACGGCCAGGGCCACCGGGCAGTCCTGCTGCAGGCGCTCGATCATCGGCACCACGCCCGAGGTGGAGACGGTGACGCGCCGGCGCGACAGGCCGTAGCCGTGGTCGTCCAGCATCACCTTCAGCGCGGGCACCAGCGCGGCGTAGTTCTGCAGCGGCTCGCCCATGCCCATCATCACCACGTTGGTGATGGCGCGCTCGCCGGGCGCCAGCTTCAGGCGCTGGCGCAGGTGGTGCTCGGCGTACCAGAGCTGGGCGAGGATCTCGCCGGTGCTCAGGTTGCGCGAGAAGCCCTGGTGGCCAGTGGAGCAGAAGCGGCAGCCCACCGCGCAACCGGCCTGGGACGACACGCACAGCGTGCCGCGGTCGTCCTCGGGAATGAAGACCGACTCGACGGCGTTGCCGCCGCCGACGTCGAACAGCCACTTGATGGTGCCGTCTGCCGAGGCCTGCTCGCTGACCACCGGCAGCGCCTGCACCACCGCCCGGCTGGCCAGCTTGTCGCGCAGCGACTTGGCCAGGTCGGACATGCGGGCGAAATCGCTTTCGCCCTTCTGGTGGATCCAGCGGAACAGCTGCACCGCGCGAAACCGCTTCTCGCCGAGCTCGCCGCACCAGGCGGCAAGACCGTCGAGGTCGAAGTCGAGCAGGTTGACCGGGGTCACCGTGGTGCGCGTCGCCGCTGTCCGTGCCGGCGCCTCAGCGGCCGGCGTAGACGTTCATGCCGGGGAAGAAGAACGCCACTTCGACGGCGGCGGTCTCGGGGGCGTCCGAGCCGTGCACGGCGTTGGCGTCGATCGAGTCGGCGAAGTCGGCGCGGATGGTGCCCTTCTCGGCCTTCTTCGGGTCGGTGGCGCCCATCAGCTCGCGGTTCTTGGCGATGGCGTTCTCGCCTTCCAGGCACTGGATCATCACCGGGCCCGAGACCATGAAGTCGACCAGGTCCTTGAAGAAGGGACGGGCCTTGTGCACGGCGTAGAACTGCTCGGCTTCGCCGCGCGACAGGTGGACCATCTTGGCGGCGATGACCTTCAGGCCGGCGCCTTCGAAGCGGGCGTAGATCTGACCGATCACGTTCTTCGCCACGGCGTCGGGCTTGATGATCGAGAGGGTGCGTTCGATGGCCATAAAAAGCTCCTGAATCAAGGACTTAAGGGAAACCGCGCATTCTAGCGCGGGTTGATGTCACACGGTCGGCACGGGCGCCCGGCCGGGCGGGCGGACTCAGCGCCCGCCGCCGCCACCACGGCGGCCACCGCGGCGGTTGCCACCGCCGCCGCCGCCGCCACCGCCGCCCTGGTTCTGGAACTTGCGGACGAAGGCGTCGGCGCCGATGTAGCCGACCGAGGTCTTCATCGGGTCGGGCTGGCCGCCCTGCCCGCCGCCGCCACCGCCCTTGCCCTTGCGACCGAAGGGGTTCTGCTTCTGCACGAAGCGCTTGTCGTAGGTCTGCTCGAGCGGGTTGGGGATCGGACCGTCCTCGGGGATCTCGCGCCGGGGCTGGCGGGCCTCGCGGATGGCGCGCTTGTCGAAGGTCTGCATCAGCGGGTTCGGGATGGCCGCGAAGTTGATGCGGTCGATGTCGTCGTCCTCGTCGCGCGGGGCGCGGTCACGGTCGCGCTCGCGCTGCTTGGGCTTGCCGCCGGGGCCGCCGGCCTGGCGGTCGGGACGCGGCGGGCGGTCGCGCTCGGCGCGCTGGCCCTGCGGCTGGCCGCCACCCTTGCCGGGCTTGCCGCCCTTGCCGGCGCCGTCCTGACGCGGCGGGCGCTGCGGCGCGCCGGCGCCCCGGTCGGGACGCTCGCCCCGGTCGGAGCGCTCGCCACGGTCGGCGCGCTCGCCCCGGTCGTTGCCGGCCAGGCGGCGCAACGCGCCGACCTCGGCCTGGTTGAGGTCGACGTAGACGCCGCGCTTGAGCCCGCGCGGCAGCACCACGCAGCCATAGCGGATGCGGATCAGCCGCGACACGCCCAGCCCGACCTTGTCGAACAGCTTGCGCACCTCGCGGTTGCGGCCCTCGGTGATGACCACGCGGTACCAGTGGTTCACGCCCTCGCCGCCGCCGTCCTCGATGGACTTGAAGGCGGCGCGCTGGCCGTCGATCTCGACGCCCTCGAGCAGCCGGTCGCGCTGCTCGGCGCCCAGCGTGCCCAGCACGCGCACCGCGTACTCGCGCTCGACGCCGAAGCGCGGGTGCATCAGCTGGTTGGCCAGTTCGCCCGAGTTGGTGAACAGCAGCAGGCCTTCGGTGTTGATGTCCAGCCGGCCCACCGACTGCCACTTGCCCTGCGGCAGCCGCGGCAGGCGGCGGAACACCGTGGGCCGGTGCTGCGGGTCGTCGTGGGTGACGACCTCGCCGACCGGCTTGTGGTAGGCGATGACGCGCGCCGGCCCGGGGGCGATGCGCACCTTGATCTGGCGGCCGCCGACGCTGATGCGGTCGCCGAAGGAGATGCGCTGGCCGGTGTGGGCGACCTGGCCGTTGACCTGCACCTGGCCGTCGGCGATCAGCTGCTCCATGTCGCGGCGCGAGCCGATGCCGGCCTGGGCCAGCACCTTGTGCAGCTTGGGCGCGTCGGGCTCGGGCGCCAGCACGCGCTTCTCGGGCTCGGGCGGGGCCTCGCCGGCCTCGGCGTCGAAGTCGCCGGTGAGCACGGCGGCGAAGGTCGCGCCGGCGTCCTGCGGCTCGGCGGCGGCGGCCGGCTCGGCCGGGGTGGCGCCCTCCTCCTCGTCGTCGCCCGCGCTGACGGTGACGACCTGGAAGGCCTCGCCCGGGGCGCCGTCCTCGCGCGGCGGGCGGTCGGCGCGGTCGGCACCGCCGCGGCGGCCGCGGCGGCGGTTGCGGTTGCGGCGGCGCTGGCCGTCGCCGCCCTCCCCGTCGCCGTCGCCTTCGCCGTCACCGCCCTCGGCGCCGTCGCCACCGTCGTCGGCGCGCACCGCGGCCACCGGCGCCGCCACGGCCGGCTGGCTGGCAGCAGCATCGGCGCGCGGTGCCGCGGCCTCGGATGCGGGCGCCGGCGTGGCGACTGCCGGCGCAACCGGCGCAGCCACGACCGGCTCGGCCACCGGCACGGTCGCCAACCCGCTGCCGGCGACCTCGGCCGCCGGCGCGCGGCGACGCGTGCGGGCCGGCTTGGCAGGCGCGGTATCGGGCGCGGCGTCGGCCGGGCTGGTGGCCGCGAGCACCGGCGCGTCCACCGCCACCGGAGCGGCGACGACCTCGGCCGCAGCCTGCGGAGCCGCCTCGGCCTCGGCCGCCTTGCGGCGGGTGCGCTTGGGCTTGGCCTCGGCTTCGGCCACCGGCGGCAGCGCCTCGGCGGCGGACGCCTCCGCGGGCGCGGCCTCGGCCGCCTTGCGGCGCGTGCGCTTGGGCTTGGCGGCCTCGGCGGCCGCTTCGGCCGGCGACGCGTCGCCCGGCAGGGCGGAGGGTTGGGAATCGTTGGCGGGCGTGTTCATGCGTGCGCGGCGGGGGTGGAATCGTCGGGCGCCGGCGCGGCGGCCGGGGCGGGTGCCGGCAGGTCCGGGGCGTCCGCGGCAGCGGGCGCCGGGGGTGCGGCGGGTTCGGTGGATGCGGGGGTGGGCGCGGCCGACGCGGCGGCCGCGGCGACGGCGTCGACCGCCTCGTCCAGCAGCGAGGGCTGGCCGGCGGCCGAGCCTGGGTCGAAGACCTGGGCGGTGGGCAGGCCCTCCAGCTCGGGCAGCTGGTCCAGGCTGGCCAGACCCAGGTCGTCGAGGAACTGGCGCGTCGTCGCGTACAGCGCCGGGCGGCCCGGCGCCTCGCGGTAGCCGATGGCCTCGATCCAGCCGCGGTCCTCCAGCGACTTGACGATCTGGCTGCTGACGGTGACGCCGCGGATGTCCTCGATGTCGCCGCGGGTCACCGGCTGCCGGTAGGCGATGATGGCCAGCGTCTCCATCGTCGCCCGCGAGTAGCGCGGCGGCTTCTCGGGGTGCAGGCGGTCGAGGAATTCGCGCATCTCGGGCCGGCTCTGGAAGCGCCAGCCGCTGGCCAGCGTGACCAGCTCGACGCCGCGGCCCGACCAGTCGCGCACCAGCTCGTCGAGCATGGCGCGCAGCGTGTCGGCGCCGACCTGGTCGTCGAACAGGCTGCGCAGCTCGCGCATCGACAGCGGCTGCTGGGCGCAGATCAGCGCGGTCTCGAGGACGCGTTTGGCCTCGTCGGTGTTCATGAACCCTGGTTCACTGGGCCGTTGCCGGGCAACGGCGGCAAAGTGCTGGTGGTCGCGACAACTGGGTACGGCGTCGCACGGTCCGTCGGAAACGGTGGGCCGGGCGCGCGGTCTCGGTGCTGTTGCTGCGGTCCGGCGGCATGGGCTGCCGGGCTGGGTGCCCTGCCGGCAGGTCGCTGCATGGGCGGGGCGTCTACTGGCGCGGGGCGTCCGGTACGGCTGGCCTGCGCGGCGTGGGCCTGGTCGGCGGGCTGGTCACCACCGAACATCCACTGCTTGAGGCCACATTGTAGCCTGGGATTGGCGCGGCCATGCCGGGCCGACAACGCGCCGGACAACACGCCGGTCAGCGCGCCGCCGGCAGCACCTGCGCCCAGGCGGCGGCCAGGTCCGCGGGCAGCGGCGCCTGGAAGGCGCAGGGCCGGCCGTCGGCCGGGTGCGCGAAGGCCAGCTCGGCCGCGTGCAGGGCCTGGCGCTGCAGGCCCAGCTGCGGCCGGCCGCCATACAGCGCGTCGGCCAGCAGAGGGTGGCCGCGCGAGGCCAGGTGCACGCGGATCTGGTGGGTGCGCCCGGTGTGCAGCCGGCAGCGCAGCGCGCTGACCGGCGGCGGGCCGGGCCACACCGTCAGGCGCTCGACGTCGGTGCGCGCCGGCTTGCCGCCGGCGACCACCGCCATGCGCAGGCGCGAGACCGGGTCGCGGCCGATCGGCGCCTCGATCGTCGCCTGCGGCCAGGCCACGGCGCCATGGGCCAGCGCCAGGTAGACACGGCGCACCTCGCGCGCGGCGATGGCGCGCACCAGCGCGGTCATCGCCGGCAGCGTCTTGGCCACCACCATCAGGCCGCTGGTGTCCTTGTCCAGCCGGTGCACGATGCCGGCGCGCGGCAGCGCGGCCGCGCCGCCATGGTGGGCCAGCAGGCCGTTGAGCAGCGTGCCCGACCAGTTGCCCGCCGCCGGGTGCACCACCAGGCCGGCCGGCTTGTCGACGACCAGCAGGTGGGCGTCCTCGTGCACGATGGCCAGGGCCATCGGCTCGGGCCGGAAGGCCAGGCTCTCGGCGGTGGGCACCAGGTCCAGCGCCAGGCGCTGGCCGGCCTTGAGCTTGCGCGAGGCGGTGGCCTGCACCTGGCCGTCCAGCCGCACATGGCCGCGGTCGATCAGCTGCTGCAGCCAGCTGCGCGAGAACTCGGGCGCCAGCGCGACCAGGGCCTTGTCCAGCCGCAGGCCGTGCTGGTCGGCGGCGACGACCGCCTCGCGGTGGTCGACCTCGGGGGCGGGCTCGGCGTCGGCAGCGGCGGCGTCCTCGTCGGGGGCCAGCAGGTCGGCCGGGAGCCCGGCCGTGGCGTCGGGCGGCGCGGCGGGCGCGGGGCGGGGGGATGCGGCCATTAGAATCGCGCCGGTTGCACTGAGACGTGGAAGGACGCCGGCCGCCACGCGGCCGCCGACACCGATGAGCTTGTTCAAGGTTACGCGCGCCGGGGCCGCGCACAGCGCCCTTACCCCTGCGCCGGCCCGCACCGGAAGGCCGGTGGCGCCGGCACTGGCCCTTGCCCTGGCCGTGGTGCTGGCCGGTTGTGCCAGCAAGCCGCGCGAGGACGACGACCGCAATTCGCCCGAGAAATTGTATGCGGCGGCCAAGGAAGACCTGGCCGCCGGCAGCTACGAGCCGGCGATCAAGACGCTGGAGAAGCTGGAAGGCCGCGCCGCCGGCACGCTGCTGGCGCAGCAGGCGATGATCGACCTGGCCTACGCCAAGTGGCGCACCGGCGAGCGCGTCGAGGCGATCAGCACGCTGGACCGCTTCATCAAGCTGCACCCGTCCAGCCCGGCGCTGGACTATGCGCTGTACCTGAAGGGCCTGGTCAACTTCAACGACAACACCGGCCTGCTGAGCGCGCTGGCGCGACAGGACCTCTCCGAGCGCGACCAGCAGGCCGCGCGCGACGCCTACCAGGCCTTCGGCCAGCTGGTCGAGCAGTTCCCCGAGTCCAAGTACAGCGACGATGCGCGCCAGCGCATGGACTACATCGTCAACGCGCTGGCCTCGTACGAGGTGCATGTGGCGCGCTACTACTACCGCCGCCAGGCCTATGTGGCGGCGGCCAACCGCGCCCAGCTGGCGGTGCGCGACTACCCGGGCGCACCCGCGTCCGAGGAGGCGCTGTACATCATGGCCGCCAGCTACGAGCGCCTGGGCCTGAAGCCGCTGCAGGACGATGCCGAGCGCGTGCTCAAGCTGAACTTCCCCGAAACCCGCTACCTGCGCGACGGCGTGCGCGCGCCCGACAAGGCCTGGTGGCAGTTCTGGTGAGCCGCTGAGCGCGGCGGCGGCACCGGCCCGAGGCCTCAGAGGCTGAGAGGACTTCGATCGTGGCCGAGCGGCGCGCTCAAAGCCGGCCGATCTAGGCGCAAAGCGCAGCCATAGCCCGGGCTATGGCGAGCATTTGCAACGACGAGCGGGCGGCTTTGGGCGTGACGAGCGGGCATGAGCGAAAAACTCTCAGCCTCTCAGGCCGCCGCAGCCGCGTTGCCGGCGGCGAGTTCGTCCAGCCAGGCCAGCGCATCGTCCTCGGTGTTGCAGGTGCCCATTGGCGGCAGCGCGGCGCGCAGCGTGCGGCCGTAGGGCATCTGGCGCAGCCGCACGTCGGCGATGACCAGCAGGCCGCGGTCGGTCTCGCTGCGGATCAGCCGGCCGGCGCCCTGCTTCAGCGCGATCGCCGCCTCGGACAGGTAGTAGTCGGTGAACGGGTCGCGCCCACGGGCCTCCAGGTCCTTGCTGCGCGCGCGCACCAGCGGGTCGTGCGGCGGCGGGAAGGGCAGCTTGTCGATCAGCACGCACTGCAGCGCGGCACCGGGCACGTCGATGCCCTCCCAGAAGCTGGCCGAGCCGACCAGCACGCTGCGCGGCGTGTCAAGGAAGCGCTGCAGCAGCGTGCGCTTGGGGTGCTGGCCCTGCACCAGCACGTTCAGCGGCGTGCCGGCGGCGTCGGCAGCCTCGCGCAGCGCGTCGGCGATCAGCGGCAGCACGCGCAGCGTGGTCGTCAGCACGAAGGTGCGGCCGCCCAGCCGGCCGGCCAGGCGCGCGGCCAGCGCGCCCACCGCCGCCGGGTGGCCGGGCTCGTTGGGCTTGGGAAAGCGCGGCGGCACCCAGGTGCGGGCATGGGCCGGGTAGTCGAAGGGGCTGCCCACGCGCAGCTTGCGCGCGTCCTCCATCGCGGCAGCCTCGCTGAACCAGCGCAGCTCGTCGTCGCTGCCCAGCGTGGCCGAGGTGAAGATCCAGGCCCGCGGCGCGGCGGCGCGCTGCTCGGTGAACAGGTCGCGGATGTGCAGCGGCGACTCGACCAGGCGCGCGTCGCGCGCGCCGACGTCGATCCAGCGCACGCGGTCGGTGGCCGCCTCGGCGACGAAGCCGTGGGCCAGCTGGGCGATGCGCCGGGCGCGCTCGACCAGGCGGGCGAAGTCGGGCGCGCTGTCCTCGACCTGCAGCGCGGCGTCGCGCGCCGCGCCGGCGGCAGCGGCCAGGCCGGCCAGGGCGGCGGCGAAGTCCGGGCGCGCAGCACGCTCCTCCCAGCCCAGCTTGACCACGCCCTTCAGCTCGCGCAGCGGCCCGGCGCAGGCCAGGCGCAGCTCGCGCGCGGCGCGGTCCAGGCCGCCGGCCAAGGCCTGCCAGTCGGCCAGGCCGCGGGCGTGGGTCAGGCCGGCGGCGATCAGGTCGCGGCCGATGTCAATGACCTGGTTGGTCGACAGCAGGGTGCCGAGGAACTGCAGGCCGGTCTCGACCAGCTGGTGGGCCTCGTCGAAGACCGCGGCGTCCACCGTAGGCAGCAGCTCGGCCACGCCGCTGTCGCGCAGCGCCAGGTCGGCGAAGAACAGGTGGTGGTTGACCACCACCAGGTCGGCGGCCATCGCGTCGCGCCGGGCCTTGACGACGTGGCAGTCGCGCCAGTTCGGGCATTCCTGGCCCAGGCAGTTGTCGCGCGTGGAGGTGACCAGCGGGATCACCGGCGAGCGCTCGTCCAGGCCGTCGACCTCGCCGAGGTCGCCGGTCTGCGTGGCGTGGGCCCAGGTTTCGATGCGCGCCAGCGCGCGCACCGCGAAGCGGTCGGGCAGCGTGGCGGTGTCGCGGGCCAGCGCCAGCCGGTGCAGGCACAGGTAGCTGCCGCGGCCCTTCAGCAGGGCCAGGCGCACCGGGCGCTTGAGCGCATCGCGCAGCCGCGGCAGATCGCGCAGGAAGAGCTGGTCCTGCAGGCTCTTGGTGGCGGTGGAAACCAGCGCGCGCCGGCCCGACAGCAGCAGCGGCACCAGGTAGGCGAAGGTCTTGCCGACGCCGGTGCCGGCCTCGGCCACCAGCGCGGCGCGGTCGGCCACGGCGCGCGCCATGGCCTCGGCCAGGCGCTGCTGGGGCTCGCGTTCGATGAAGCCGGGGTCGGCCTCGGCCAGCGCGCCGCCGGGGCCCAGGGCCTCGCGGGTGGCGGCGACCAGGTCGACGGCGGCGTCGGGGTCGGTGGCAGGGTCGGCACCGGACCCGGCGGCCACCGGCCCCCAGGCCGCGGCCATCGCGGCTTCGTCGTCGGCTTCGCCGTCGGCGGCGGCGGGGCGGTCGGCGAGGTCGTCGGACGGCGCCGCGCCGGCCCGGGACCCGGGTGCGGCCTCGGGGTCCGGGGCGCGCATCAGGCCGGTTCCGGCGGGTCCAGCGCCGCCTCGAGCCGGGCGATCTCGTCGCGCAGTGCCAGGCGGCGCTTCTTCAGCCGCCGCAGCGTGAGGTCGTCGTGCGGGAGGTCGATGGCGATGCGGTCGATCAGGCTGTCCAGATCGGCATGCTCGATGCGCAGCTCGATCAGCCGGCGCTGCGGCGAGCGCAGGTCGGCGTCGCTGGGCGGCGGCAGGGGCGTCATCGGCGGGAGTTTATAGTCTGCCGCCATGAGTGCCGTGCTTCCCCAGGCCTACCGGCTGCTGGCCGCCACCGGCCTGCACAAGGGTGACCGCCCCTACCAGCAGGACCAGGTCGAGATCCTGCGCCACCCCCGCCACCCGGACTGCCTGCTGGCCGTGCTGGCCGACGGCATGGGCGGCAAGAGCGGCGGCCGCAAGGCGGCCGACCAGGTGCTGCACACCGCGCACCAGCTGTTCGAGCGCTTCGCCCCGGGCAAGGACAGCGGCCCCGACCTGCTGCGCAGCCTGATCACCGAGGCGCACCTGATGATCAAGCTGACGGCCATCACCGCCGAGGAGGAGCCGCACAGCACGGTGGCTGCCTACCTGCTCCAGCCCGGGCGGGCCTGCGACGTGGTGCATGCCGGCGATTCGCGCATCTACCATTTCCGCGGCACGGAGTTGGTCAGCCGCACGATGGACGACAGCTACGTGCAGCGCCTGATCGACGAGGGCCAGATCACCGAAGAGCAGGCCAACAGCCACCCGCAGGGCAACCTGCTGACCGGCTGCCTGGGCAGCCACGACGATCCGCCGGTGACCCTGCACCACATCGACCGGCTGGAGCCCGGCGACACGGTGATGGCCTGCAGCGACGGGCTGTGGCACTACTTCACCCAGCGCGAGTTGGCGATGTTCCTCAACAGCTTCCCGCCGCGCGATGCGGTGGAGATGCTGGTCACGCGCGCTCGGCAGCGGGCCAACGGCACCGGCGACAACCTGTCGCTGGCGGTGGTGCGCGTCGAGGCGATCGCCTGAGCCGCGCTGCGCCCGCCGTGCGCAGCGCACCGGCGGCGCTCAGCGTTGCAGCGCGCTGGCCGGCGGCAGCGGCAGCCCAGCGGCCGGCGGCCGGCGGGCGTCCTGGCGGTCGCGGCGGGCGTTGACCGCGTCGCGGTGGGCCTGGGCCTGCTGCTGGCGGCGCCGGTAGTCGGCCTCGTGGCGGGCATCATCGGCCGTCCGCGCGGCCGCGGCGCTGGCCGTCGGCACCGGCGCCGGTGCCGACGACCTGGCCGCCGCCGCCGCGACGGCGCGCGTACCTGCGGCGGACGCGGCGGGGGCCGTGGGCGCCGGCGCCGCGTCGCGGCTGCGCGCGGCCAGCGTCGCCGGCGGTGCCGCGCGACGCGGCTCGGCGGCACGCTGGTCCTGCTGCTGCAGGCGCGACTGGATGGCCTGCTGGCGCTCGGCGGCACGGGCACGCCGGCGCGCGTCGTCGAGCAGCTGCTGCTGGCGCTGCAGGTCGTCGAGGCGGGCACGCCGCTCGGCACGCGCGCGGTCCAGGCAGTCGTTGACGGCAAAGCGCTGGCGGCAGTCGGCCTCGGCGGCACGGAAGTGCTCGTCCACGCTGCGCCGCTCGGCAGCCAGCCGGGCGCGCTCGGCCGCCTCGTCGGCCACGCCGGCAGCGGCCGGCGCCGCGACGGCCGGTCCGACCAGCGAGGCCCAGACCAGCACCGCCGCGGTCAGCGCCGCGCCCGCCAGGCCGGCACCACGCCCGCGCGCCGCCAGGCCGGGCCGATGACGCGGTGGCGGGACGGCCGGGCTCATGTGATGCGCGTGTCCACCTCGCGCCGTTCCTGCGCCAGGTACTCGGCCGACTGCATCTCCTGCAGCCGCGAGACGGTGCGCGGGAACTCGTGCGACAGCGGGCCCTCGGTGTACAGCTGCTCGGCCGGCACCGCGGCCGAGACGATCAGCTTGACGCGGCGGTCGTAGAGCACGTCGACCAGCAGCGTGAAGCGCCGCGCCTCGCTGGCCAGGCGCGGCGGCATCTGCGGCACGTCCGACAGCAGCACGGTGTGGAACTGCTGGGCGATCTCCAGGTAGTCGTTCTGCGAGCGCGGGCCGCCGCACAGCGTCTTGAAGTCGAACCAGACCACGCCGCCGGCGCGGCGGCGGGCGCGCAGCTCGCGGTGCTCGATGTGCAGCACCGGGTCCTCGTCGTGGGCCTCGGCCAGCTCGTCGAAGGCGGCGCCCAGCGCGGCGTCGGCCTGCGGCCCCAGCGGCTGGTGGTACAGCTGCAGGTGCTCCAGCTTGCTCTGCCGGTAGTCGGTGCCGTTGTCGACGTTGATCACTTCCATCTGTGCCTTGAGCAGCTCGATGGCCGGCAGGATGCGGTCGCGGTGCAGGCCGTTCGGGTACAGGCCGTCGGGGTGGAAGTTGCTGGTGGTGACGATGGACACCCGGTTGGCGAACAGCGCGTCGAGCAGCCGGTGCAGGATCATCGCGTCGGTGACGTCGGCGACGTGGAACTCGTCGAAGCAGATCAGCCGGAACTTGCGCGCAATGCGCTTGCCCAGCGCGTCCAGCGGGTTGACCGTGCCCTTCAGTTCCTGCAGCTCGCGGTGCACCTCGCGCATGAACTCGTGGAAGTGCAGCCGCGTCTTGCGCTGCAGCGGCACCGCCTGGAAGAAGCAGTCCATCAGGAAGCTCTTGCCGCGCCCGACGCCGCCGAACATGTAGACGCCGCGCGGGATCGGCGGCTTGACCAGCAGCTTGGTCACCGCGTTGCCGCGCCGCGACTTGTAGGCCGCCCACTCGTCCTGGCAGCGCTGCAGGGCCGCCACCGCGCGCAGCTGCGCCGGGTCGGCGGTGTAGCCGCGTTCGGCCAGCGTCTGGTGGTAGAGCTCGGTGACGGAGGTCATGCGGACAGGAGGCTTCCGAATGAGAAAGGGGCCAGCTTACGCGGGCCCCGGGGTGCGCGGCGTCGCTGGCGCGACGACGGGACGATCAGAAGTTCAGCGTGCGCTTGTCCACCGCCAGCGCGGCTTCCTTGGTGCTCTCGCTCAGCGACGGGTGGGCGTGGCAGATGCGCGCGATGTCCTCGGCGCTGGCCTTGAAGGCCATCGCCACGCAGGCCTCGGCGACCAGCTCGCTGGCGAAGGGGCCGACGATGTGCACGCCCAGGATCTCGTCGGTCTTGGCGTCGGCCAGGAACTTGACGAAGCCGGTGGTGTCGCCCAGCGCCCGCGCGCGGCCGTTGGCCATGAAGGGGAACTGGCCGGCCTTGTAGGCCACGCCGTCGGCCTTCAGCTGCTGTTCGGTGCGGCCGACCCAGGCGATCTCGGGCGAGGTGTAGATGACCCAGGGCACCAGGCCGAAGTCCACATGGCCGTGCTGGCCGGCGATGCATTCGGCCACCGCCACGCCCTCTTCCTCGGCCTTGTGCGCCAGCATCGGGCCGCGCACCACGTCGCCCACCGCCCAGACGTTGGGCAGGTTGGTGCGGCAGTCGCCGTCGACGACGATGGCGCCGCGCTCGTCCAGCTGCAGGCCCACCGCCTCGGGGTTCAGGCCGGTGGTGTTGGGCACGCGGCCGATCGAGACGATCAGCTTGTCGACAGCCAGCGTGGCGGCCTCGCCCTTGGCGTTGGTGTAGGCCACCGTCACGCCCTTCTTGCCGGTCTTGACCTCGCTGATCTTGACGCCGAACTCGAACTTCAGGCCCTGCTTGGTGAAGGCCTTCAGCGCCTCCTTGGCCACGCCCTCGTCGGCGGCGCCCAGGAAGCCCGGCAGCGCCTCGAGGATGGTGACCTCGGCGCCCAGGCGGCGCCAGACCGAGCCCATCTCCAGGCCGATCACGCCCGAGCCGATCACGCCCAGGGTCTTGGGCACGGCCGCCATGCGCAGCGCGCCGTCGTTGGACAGGATCTGCTCCTCGTCGAAGGCGGTGCCGGGCAGCGCGCGGGCGGTCGAGCCGGTGGCCACGACCACGTGCTTGCCCACGAGCGTCTCGCTGGCGGCACCGGCCACGGTGATCTCGTAGCCGCCCTCGACCGCCTTGGCAAAGCTGCCGCGGCCGTGGAAGAAGCTGACCTTGTTCTTCTTGAACAGGTAGAGGATGCCGTCGTTGTTCTGCTTCACGACGGCGTTCTTGCGGCCGACCATCTTGGCCACGTCCATCGTCAGGTTGGACAGGCCGATGCCGTGGTCGGCGAAGTGGTGGGCCGCGTGCTCGTAGTGCTCGGACGACTGCAGCAGCGCCTTGCTGGGGATGCAGCCGACGTTGGTGCAGGTGCCGCCGGGCGCGGGGCCGCCCTTGTCGTTTTTCCACTCGTCGATGCAGGCGACGTTGAAGCCGAGCTGCGCGGCGCGGATGGCGGCGATGTAGCCGCCGGGGCCGCCGCCGATGACGATGACGTCGAATTGCTTGGACATGGGGATTCCAGGAGGTTGTCGGACGCCGCGCGGCTCACTCGGCCGGCACGAAGATCCAGAGCAGGAGGTAGAGCAGCACGCCGGTGCCACCGAACAGCGCCAGCAGCGTGACGATCAGGCGCCAGACCCAGCTCTCGACGCCGGTGGCGCGGGCGATGCCGCCGCAGACGCCGCCCAGCCACTTGTCGCTGGCCGAGCGGCGGAAGGCGTTGACCGCGGCCACCGCCGGCGGCAGGTCGCCGGGCGCGGCCGCGGGGCCGTCGAGCAGGCGCTGCTTCGCGCGCTGGAACTCCGCATCCGACAGCACACCGCGCGTACGCAGGTCTTCCAGCTTGCCCAGTTCGTCGGCGAGCGACATGGCGGCGCCCTTTCAGTGGCGTGGATCGTCGATCAGATGTCGAACAGCAGGCGCGCCGGATCTTCCAGCGCTTCCTTCATCGCCACCAGGCTCAGCACGGCCTCGCGGCCGTCGATGATGCGGTGGTCGTAGGACATCGCCAGGTAGTTCATCGGGCGCACCACGACCTGGCCGTTCTCGACCACGGCGCGGTCCTTGGTGGCGTGCACGCCCAGGATGGCCGACTGCGGCGGGTTGATGATGGGCGTCGACAGCATCGAGCCGAAGGTGCCGCCGTTCGAGATCGAGAAGGTGCCGCCGGTCAGCTCCTCGATGCCCAGCTTGCCGTCCTTGGCCTTCTGGCCGAACTCGGCGATCTTCTTCTCGATGTCGGCGAAGGACATCTGGTCGGCATTGCGCAGCACCGGCACCACCAGGCCGCGCGGCGAGCCCACCGCGATGCCGATGTCGAAGTAGCCGTGGTAGACGATGTCGTTGCCGTCGACGCTGGCGTTGACGATCGGGTACTTCTTCAGCGCGGCGACCGCGGCCTTGACGAAGAAGCTCATGAAGCCCAGCTTGACGCCGTGTTCCTTCTCGAAGCGGTCCTGGAACTTCTTGCGCATCTCCATCACCGGGGCCATGTTGACCTCGTTGAAGGTGGTCAGGATGGCGTTGGTGGACTGCGACTGCACCAGGCGCTCGGCGATGCGGGCGCGCAGGCGCGACATCGGCACGCGCTGCTCGGGGCGATCGCCCAGGTTCTGCGCCACCGGCGCAGCCACGGCCGGCAGCGGCTTGGCCACGGCGGCGTTGACCGGGGCGGCCACCGGCGCGGCGGCCTTGGGCGCGGCGGCGCCACCGGCGACGGCGGCCAGCACGTCACCCTTGGTGATGCGGCCGTCCTTGCCGGTGCCGGCCACGCTGCCGGCGGCCAGCGCGTTGTCGGCCATCAGCTTGGCCGCGGCGGGCATGGCCACGTCGGCCTTGCTGCCACCGGCAGGCGCGGCAGCGGCAGCGGCGGCGGCCGGCGCGGCGGCAGCAGGTGCAGCGGCCGGGGCCGGCGCGGCGGCGCCGGCGGTGGCCGCGGTGTCGATGCGGGCGATCAGCTGGTCGCTGACCACCGTGCCGCCGTCGCCGACGACCAGCTCGGTCAGCACGCCGGCGGCCGGCGCCGGCACTTCCAGCACCACCTTGTCGGTCTCGATCTCGATCAGGATCTCGTCGATGGCGACGGCCTGGCCGGCTTGCTTCTTCCACTGCAGCAGGGTGGCTTCGGCCACCGACTCGGACAGCTGCGGAACCTTGACTTCTACGATTGCCATGATGTGAATTCTCGGAATGTGGTGCACACGTCAAGCGAACGCCGTGGAGCCGGCTTCGCCGGGCCACTGGCGTTGCCCCCTTGAGGGGGAGGCGCGTCAGCGCCTCGGGGGTGGGCCTTACTTCGTGAGGATGAAGCCCTTGAGCTTGGCGTAGGCCTGGTCCAGCAGGGCCTTCTGCTGCTCCTGGTGCAGGTGGGCGTAGCCCACCGCGGGCGAGGCCGAGGCCGGCCGGCCGGCGTAGCCCAGGCGCTGGCCGTCGAGCATGTTCTCGTGGATGTAGTGCTGCACGAAGAACCAGGCGCCCTGGTTCTGGGGCTCGTCCTGGCACCACACCAGGTCGGTCGCGTTGGGGTACTTCTTGATCTCGGCCGCGAACGCCTTGTGCGGGAAGGGGTACAGCTGCTCGACGCGGATGATGGCCACGTCGGACGCCTTCTTGTCCTCGCGCTTCTTGACCAGGTCGTAGTAGACCTTGCCCGAGCAGACGATGACGCGCTTGACCTTGTCGGCGGCGATCTCCTCGTTCTGCTCCGGGATCACCGTCTGGAAGCCGCCGCGGGTGAAGTCCGACAGCGGCGAGGTGGCGTCCTTGTTCCGCAGCAGCGACTTCGGCGTCATGATCACCAGCGGCTTGCGGAAGGGCCGCACGATCTGGCGGCGCAGCAGGTGGAAGATCTGCGCGGCGCTGGTCGGCTGGCAGACCTGCATGTTGTTGTCCGCGGCCAGCTGCATGAAGCGCTCCAGGCGCGCCGAGCTGTGCTCGGGGCCCTGGCCCTCGTAGCCGTGCGGCAGCATCATCACCAGGCCGTTGGCGCGGCCCCACTTCACCTCGCCCGAGGCGATGAACTGGTCGATCACCACCTGCGCGCCGTTGACGAAGTCGCCGAACTGGGCTTCCCAGATCACCAGCGCGTTGGGCTCGGAGCCGGCATAGCCGTACTCGAAGGCCAGCACCGCCTCCTCCGACAGGATGGAGTCGATGACGACGAAGGGCGCCTGGTTGTCGGCCACGTGCTCCAGCGGCACGTAGGTGCCCTCGTCCCACTTCTCGCGCTTCTGGTCGTGGATGACGGCGTGGCGGTGGGTGAAGGTGCCGCGGCCGCAGTCCTCGCCCGACAGGCGCACGGCGTAGCCCGAGGCGACCAGCGAGGCGAAGGCCATGTGCTCGCCCATGCCCCAGTCGACGTTGATCTCGCCGCGGCCCATGGCGGCGCGGTCGTCGTAGACCTTCTTGACCAGCGGGTGCATGTTCACGCTGGCGGGGATGGCCGTCAGGCGCTCGGCCAGGCGCTTCCACTCGGTCAGCGGAATCGCGGTGTCGGCGGCGTCGGTCCACTTGCGGCCGATGAACGGCGCCCAGTCGACGGCGTACTTGCTCTTGAAGTTGCTGATGACCGGGTCGACGGTGTGGCGGCCCTCGTCCATCGCGGCGCGGTAGGCCTTGACCATGTCGTCGCCCAGCGTCTCGCCCAGGCCCTGGGCGGCCAGCTTGTCGGCGTAGAGCTTGCGGGTGCCGGGGTGCGCGCCGATCTTCTTGTACATCAGCGGCTGGGTCAGCGCGGGCGTGTCCTGCTCGTTGTGGCCCAGCTTGCGGAAGCAGATGATGTCGACGACGACGTCCTTCTGGAACGTCATGCGGAACTCCAGCGCCAGCTGGGTGGCCAGCACCACGGCCTCCGGATCGTCGCCGTTGACGTGCAGCACCGGCGCCTCGACCATCTTGACGATGTCGGTGCAATACAGCGTGGAGCGCAGGTCGCGCGGGTCGCTGGTGGTGAAGCCGATCTGGTTGTTGATGATCAGGTGCACCGTGCCGCCGGTGGAGTACCCGCGGGTCTCCGACAGCATCAGCGTCTCCTGGTTCACGCCCTGGCCGCCGAAGGCCGAGTCGCCGTGCACCAGCACCGGCAGCACCTGGGCGCCCTGGCGGTCGCCGCGGCGGTCCATGCGCGCGCGCACCGAGCCCTCGACCACCGGGTTGACGATCTCCAGGTGCGAGGGGTTGAAGGCCAGGCTCAGGTGCACCGGACCGCCTGCGGTGGAGATGTCCGAGCTGAAACCCTGGTGGTACTTCACGTCACCGGCGGGCAGGTCCTCGGGCGCGGTGTGGTCGAACTCGGCGAACAGGTCCTTGGGCATCTTGCCCAGGGTGTTGACCAGCACGTTCAGGCGGCCGCGGTGGGCCATGCCGATGACGATCTCCTGCACGCCCTTGTGGCCGGCCTGCTGGATCAGCTCGTCCATCGCGGCGATGAAGCTCTCGCCGCCTTCCAGCGAGAAGCGCTTCTGGCCGACGTACTTGGTGTGCAGGTAGCGCTCCAGGCCCTCGGCGGCGGTCAGGCGGTCGAGGATGTGCTTCTTCTGCTCGGCGTTGAAGGCCGGCTTGCTGCGGATCGACTCGAGCTTCTGCTGCCACCAGCGCTTCTGCGTCTGGTCGGTGATGTGCATGAACTCGGCACCGATGGTGCTGCAGTAGGTCTCGCGCAGCGCCTGCAGCACCTCGCGCAGGCTCATGTTCTCCTTGCCGAAGTAGGTGTTCGCGGCGCTGAACGTGATGTCCATGTCGGACTCGGTCAGGTCGTAGAACGCCGGCTCCAGCTCGGGGATCTTCGGGCGCTCGGTGCGCTTGAGCGGGTCCAGGTCGGCCCAGCGCGCCCCGACGTTGCGGTAGGCGGCCACGAGCGACTGCACGTGCACCTGCTTGCGGGCGACCTCCAGGTCGGCGGAACTGGCCTTCAGCGCGAAGGCATTGGCCTTGGCCCGCTGGGCGAAGGATTCGACGACCGGCGCATGGGCCACGTCGCGGCCGTCCGTGCCGTCGGTGGCGGGCACGTTCTGCAGGTTGTCGAAGTAGGCGCGCCAGTTGTCGGGCACGCTGCCGGGGTTGTCGAGGTAGGCCTCGTAAAGCTCTTCGACATACGGGGCATTGCCCCCGAACAGGTACGAATTGGACCTGTATTGCTGCATCATCGCTCGCTCACCTTTCACCCCGGTTTCCAGGGCTTCGATGGGTTGATCAACCTTCCGCGGCCCGGCTCGACCGGTTGGCGGATTGCGACCCGCCTTGCTGTTGTCTCGATCGATGTCTCGATCAGCAAGGGGCACGAAAGGACCGTATTACTGCATGGGGCGGCACTGTAACACCGTTGTTCTGGTTATCCCCAGGCGGGATTAGACCCTGCCGACCCTTTTGTTTTCCTGACAAGGGCGGCGCCGCGGCGGCAGACTCGCCGCCATGCGCCGGGCCGGCCCCACCGTCATCCACCTGCACCCCGACGCGCCGGCCAAGCCGCCGGCCGGTGCCGCCTGCAACGGCTGCGGCGTGTGCTGCGCCTGGCAGCCCTGCCCGCTGGGCGTGCTGGCCAGCGGCCGGCGCCACGGCGCCTGCGCCGCGCTGCGCTGGGACGACGGTGGCCGCCACTACCGCTGCGGCCTGCTCAGCGCGCCGCGCAGCGTCTGGCCGCGCTGCCCGGCCGCGCTGGTGCCGCTGCTGCAGCGGCTGGCGCGGCGCTGGATCGCCGCGGGCATCGGCTGCGACTGCTCGGCCGAGGCCCAGGCGGCGCCCGAGCCGCCTGGCGGCTGAGCCACGCACCAGCAGGCTGCGGGAACGCCCGGTGCAGCGGGAACGCGGCTTGCGTCTAGCATCGCCCCTTTCATGCTTACCGTGGAGCGACTGCCCATGACCCTGAAACTCGCCAAGACCGCCCTGGCCGGTGCCGCGCTGATCGCCGGCCTGGTCGCCACCAGTGCCCAGGCCGCCACCCTGCGCTGGGCCGCCCAGAACGACGTGCTGACGCTGGATCCGTACTCGCAGATCCACACCACGACCATCACGATGATGCAGCACGCCTACGAGGGCCTGACCCGCTACAGCGCCAAGTACGAGGTCGAGCCGGCGCTGGCGACAAAGTGGACCTACATCAGCCCGACCCAGGTGCGCTTCGAACTGCGCAAGGGCGTGAAATTCCACGACGGCACGCCGTTCACCGCCGACGACGTGGTCTTCTCCTACGGCCGCATCAAGCAGCCGCAGAGCACGATGGCGGTCTACGTGGCCGGCGTGAAGGAGGTCAAGAAGGTCGACGAGCACACCGTCGACTTCCTGCTGGACGGGCCGAACCCCACCCTGCTGCGCAGCCTGACCGACTTCTACATCATGAGCAAGGTCTGGGCGGAGAAGAACAAGACCACCACCACCCAGGACTACAAGGCCAAGGAGGAGAACTACGCCTCCCGCAACACCAACGGCACCGGGCCCTACAAGATCACCGGCTGGACGCCCGACCAGAAGCTGACGATGGTGATCAACGCCGACTGGTGGGACAAGGCGCACGCCAGCAACGTCACCGAGGTCATCTACACCCCGATCAAGGCCGACGCCACCCGCGTGGCGGCGCTGCTGTCGGGCGACGTGGACATCGTCACCGACCTGCCGACGCAGGACGTGACCCGGCTGCGCAACGACCCCAAGCTCAAGGTCGTCGACGGCCCCGAGGTGCGCACCATCTTCGTCGCGCTGGACCAGCACAGCCCCGAGCTGAAGTACTCCGACGTCAAGGGCAAGAACCCGTTCAAGGACCGGCGTGTGCGCGAGGCGCTGAACGTGGCGATCGACCGCGACGCGATCAAGCGCGCCACGATGCGCGGGCTGTCGCTGCCCGCGGCCATCCTGGTGGCCCCGGGCGTCAACGGACACAGCGCCGAGATCGACCAGCCGCTGAAGGCCGACCCCGAGAAGGCCAAGAAGCTGCTCGCCGAGGCCGGCTACCCCAACGGCTTCGAGTTCCAGCTGAACTGCCCGAACAACCGCTACGTCAACGACGAGGAGATCTGCCAGAACCTGGTCTCGATGTGGGCCAAGGTCGGCGTGCGCACCAAGCTGGTGGCCGAGGGCATGGCCACCTTCATCGCCAAGGTGCAGAACTTCGACGCGCCGGCCTACCTGCTGGGCTGGGGCGTGGCCACCTACGACGCGCAGTACTCGCTGCAGTCGCTGGTGCGCACGCGCACCAGCGGCGCCGACGGCAACTTCAACTTCGGCCGCGTCAGCGACGCCCAGGTGGACAAGCTGGTCGACGCGATGAAGACCGAGACCGACGTGGCCAAGCGCAACGCGATGATCAAGGAAGCCCTGGTGCGCACCCGCGACGAGCACCTGTACGTGCCGCTGCACCACCAGCTGCGGCCCTGGGCGATGAAGAAGAACATCGAGACCATCCACCGGTCCGACGATCGCCCGGCGGCCAAGTTCACCAACGTCAAATGAGGGCGCTCGCCGCCGGATGACGCAGGGGCCCCACGGGGCCCCTGTTCCATTCGGCGGTGCGGGCGGGTCAGAGGCTGGAGCGCACCGTGCGCCCGCCCTGCATCACCAGGCGGATGCCGGTCTCGGGCCGGGCCAGCATCGACAGCTCGACCGTCGGGTCGCCGTCGACCAGCAGCAGGTCGGCGCGGGCGCCGGCGCGCAGCTCGCCGACCTCGCCCTCCAGCCGCATCAGCCGCGCCGCGGTGATGGTGGCCGACTGCAGCACCTCCACCGCCGGCAGCACCTCGGCGCGGATGGCGAACTCCTCGGATTGCCGGACCTGCATGTGGCCCAGCAGGTCGCTGCCGAAGACCAGGGGCACGCCCTCGGCGCGGGCGATGCGCAGCGCGTCCAGGCCGCGCGCGCGCACCTGGGCCAGCTTGTCCAGCATCTCGGCCGACCAGCCCAGGCGCTGGCCCTCGTCGGCCAGTGCGGCGTAGGTCACCAGCGTGGGCACCAGGTAGGCGCCGCAGCGCTTCATCGTGCGTGCGCTGGCCTCGTCGATCAGGTTGCCGTGCTCGATCGAGCGCACGCCGCATTCCACCGCGCGGCTGATCGCGCGGGGCGAGTAGGCATGGGCCATGGCGTAGAGGTTGGCCGCCTCGGCCTCCTCGACCGCGGCGCGCAGCTCCTCCAGCGAGAACTGCGTGCCCTCCAGCGGGTCGGTCGGGCTGGACACGCCGCCGCCGGCCATGATCTTGATCTGGTTGGCGCCGGTGCGCACCTGCTCGCGCACCGCGCGGCGCACCTCGCCGACGCCGTCGGCGATCGCCCCGATCAGGCCCAGGCCGGCGCAGCTGCAGAAGAAGCCACGCTGGCGCACGCCCTTGGGCCGCATGTCGGCATGGCCGCCGGTCTGGCTGACCGGGAAGCCGGCGATGTACAGCCGCGGCCCGGCGAACAGGCCGCGGGCCACCGCCTCCTGCAGGCCAAAGTCGGCGCCGCCGGCGTCGCGCACCGTGGTGAAGCCGCGGTGCAGCATGCCGCGCAGGATGGCACCGGCCTCGGCGGTGACCAGCGAGGGCGGCTGCAGCGCCAGCCCGACCAGATCGTGCGAGGCCGCCACCGCGTGCACATGGGCGTCGATCAGCCCCGGTAGCGCGACGCGGCCGCCGGCGTCGATGGTCTCGGCCGCGTCGTCCACCGGCGGCGCGCCGGGTTCGACCGCAGCGATGCGGCCGCCCTCGAGCACCAGAGTGGACGGCGGGCCCAGCACGCCGCGCGCGGCATCGAAGGGCCGGGCGTTGCGGACGACGCGGCGCGCGGCGCTCATCGCGGGCAGCGGGTAGGGTAGCGCGTCAGGCGGCGACGGCGGCCAGGCCCAGGCGGGCGCGGGCGGCGGCGTACTCGCGCTTCAGGCGCGCCACCATCTCGGCCACCGGCACCACCTTGTCGATCGCGCCGATGCCCTGGCCGCAGCCCCAGATGTCCTTCCAGGCCTTCTTGGCCGCGTCGCCGCCGTGGAAGCTCATCTTGCTGGCGTCGCTGGTGGGCAGGTTGTCCGGGTCCAGGCCGGCGGCGACGATGGACGGCTTCAGGTAGTTGCCGTGCACGCCGGTGAACAGGTTGCTGTAGACGATGTCGTCGGAGTTGCTGTCGACGATCATCTGCTTGTAGCCCTCGACCGCGCGTGCCTCCTCGGTGGCGATGAAGGCCGAGCCGATGTAGGCGAAGTCCGCGCCCATGGCCTGGGCGGCCAGCACCGCGTCGCCGGTGGCGATGGAGCCGGACAGTGCCAGCGGGCCGTCGAACCACTTGCGCAGTTCCTGGATCAGCGCGAACGGGCTCTTGGTGCCGGCATGGCCGCCGGCGCCCGCGGCCACCGCGATCAGGCCGTCGGCGCCCTTCTCGATCGCCTTGCGGGCGAAGAAGTCGTTGATGATGTCGTGCATCACCACGCCGCCCCAGGCGTGCACGGCGTCGTTGACGTCGGTGCGCGCGCCCAGGCTGGTGATGATGATCGGCACCTTGTACTTGGCGCAGGCCGCCATGTCGTGGTCCAGCCGGTCGTTGGTCTTGTGCACGATCTGGTTGATCGCGAAAGGCGCGGCGGGCTTGTCCGGGTGGGCGCGGTTGTAGGCGTCCAGCGTCTCGGTGATCTCGTGCAGCCACTCGTCGACCTGCGAGGCCGGGCGGGCATTGAGCATCGGCATCGAGCCGACCACGCCGGCCTTGCACTGCTCGATCACGAGCTTGGGCGTGCTGATGATGAACAGCGGCGAGGCGATGATGGGCAGCGGCAGCTTGGCCAGCACGGGCGGCAGTTTCGACACGGGGCGACTCCAGGTCGGGAGAAGGGAATGGGGAGGGCGGATGCGGCCAGTGTGCACAGCGCGCCGGCCGCGGCAGGGTCACGCGCGGGACAGCGCGTGCCGCCGCACCCGCCTATTGCACCGCCGGGGCGCCGGCCGGTCTTGCGCCGGCTGGCTGCCGTGGCCCGCCGCCGGGTGGCGCGGCCGCGGCCCCGGGGCGGCCGGTCAGAACGCGTCGAGCGCCATCTCGACGACACCGGCGGCGCCGTCGACGATGCTGTCGCGCAGGCCCGGGGCCTTGGACAGCAGGTGGTCGCCGTAGAAGCGGGCGGTGGCGATCTTGGCGCGCATGAAATCGGCCTCCTCGCCGGCGGCCAGCTTGTCCTCGGCCACCAGCAGGGCGCGGCCCATCTGCCAGCCGGCCACCAGGTTGCCGGCCAGCATCAGGTAGGGCACGCTGCCGGCGAACACGGCGTTGGGGCTGGCCTTGGTCTGGCCGGCGATGAAGTCCACCGCGTCCAGGAAGGCCAGGCGCGCAGCCTTCAGGCGCCGCGCCATGGCCTGGGCGGCCTCGCTGGCGCGCGCGGCCAGCTGGCCCTCGGTGGCCTCGACCTGGACAGCGATGGCGCGCGCGGTGGCGCCGCCGTCGCGCGCGGTCTTGCGGCCGATCAGGTCGTTGGCCTGGATCGCCGTCGTGCCCTCGTAGATCGCCAGGATCTTGGCGTCGCGCAGGTACTGCGCCGCGCCGGTCTCCTCGATGAAGCCCATGCCGCCGTGCACCTGCACGCCCAGGCTGGCCACGTCCAGGCTCATCTCGGTGGAGTAGCCCTTGACCAGCGGCACCATGAACTCGTAGAAGGCCTGGTTCTGCTTGCGCACCTCGGCGTCCGGGTGGGCGTGGGCGGCGTCCTGCGCCGCGGCGGCCACCAGGGTCATCGCGCGGCAGCCCTCGACGTAGGCGCGCATCGTCATCAGCATGCGCTTGACATCCGGGTGGTGGATGATCGGCGCGGCGGTGTTCAGCGAGCCGTCGACCGGCCGGCTCTGCACCCGGTCGCGCGCGTACTGCACGGCCTTCTGGTAGGCGCGGTCGGCCACCGAGATGCCCTGGATGCCCACCGAGAAGCGCGCGGCGTTCATCATCACGAACATGTACTCGAGGCCGCGGTTCTCCTGGCCGACCAGCGTGCCGATGGCGCCGCCCTTGTCGCCGTACTGCAGCACCGCGGTGGGGCTGGCCTTGATGCCCAGCTTGTGCTCGATGCTGACGCAGTGCACGTCGTTGCGCGCGCCCAGGCTGCCGTCGGCGTTGACCAGGAACTTCGGCACCACGAACAGCGAGATGCCCTTGACGCCCTCCGGCGCACCGGCCACGCGGGCCAGCACCAGGTGGACGATGTTCTCGGCCATGTCGTGCTCACCGTAGGTGATGAAGATCTTGGTGCCGAAGAGCTTGAAGGTGCCGTCGGGCTGGGGCTCGGCGCGGGTGCGCACCAGGCTCAGGTCCGAGCCGGCCTGCGGCTCGGTCAGGTTCATCGTGCCGGTCCACTCGCCCGAGATCATCTTCGGGATGTAGGTGGCCTTCTGCTCGTCGCTGCCGGCGGTCAGCAGCGCCTCGATGGCGCCGTCGGTCAGCATCGGGCACAGCGCGAAGCTGACGTTGGCGCTGTTGACCATCTCCACGCAGGCGGCGTGCACCAGCTTGGGCAGGCCCTGGCCGCCGAAGTCCGTCGGGTGGTGCAGGCCCTGCCAGCCGCCCTCGGCGAACTGCTTGAAGGCCTGCTTGAAGCCCGGAGTGGTGGTGACCTTGCCGTCGTGCCAGGACGAGGGGTACTTGTCGCCCTCCCAGTTCAGCGGCGCGATGACGTCCTGGTTGAGCTTGGCGCACTCCTCGAGCACCGCGGCGGCGGTGTCGAAGCCGGCCTCCTCGAAGCCGGGCAGCTGGGCCACGGCGTCGATGCCGGCCAGTTCCTTCATCACGAACAGCATGTCCTTGACGGGGGCGCGGTAGGTCATTTCTTTCTCCGGATGAGACAAGGGCGCCGTGATAGGCGCCCTTCAGGGGTGAAGCGTGCAGGGGCGACCAGCGTCGCCCGCGGGGCTTACAGGGTGTTGACCAGCTCGGGCACGGCGGCGAACAGGTCCGCCTCCAGGCCGTAGTCGGCGACCGAGAAGATCGGCGCTTCCGGGTCCTTGTTGATCGCGACGATCACCTTGGAGTCCTTCATGCCGGCCAGGTGCTGGATGGCGCCGGAGATGCCGGCGGCCACGTACAGCGTCGGGGCGACGATCTTGCCGGTCTGGCCGACCTGCCAGTCGTTGGGCGCGTAGCCGGCGTCCACCGCGGCGCGGCTGGCGCCGAGGGCGGCGCCCAGCTTGTCGGCCAGCGGCGTCAGCACCTCGTTGAACTTCTCGCTCGAGCCCAGCGCGCGGCCGCCGGAGACGATGATCTTGGCGGCGGTCAGCTCGGGGCGGTCGCTCTTGGCGATCTCGGAGCCCAGGAAGCTGCTGCTGTCCGAGGCGGCCACGGCGGCCACGGTCTCGACCGCGGCGCTGCCACCGGTGGCAGCGGCGGCGTCGAAGCCGGTGGTGCGCACGGTGATCACCTTGACCGCGTCGGCGCTCTGCACCGTGGCGATGGCGTTGCCGGCGTAGATCGGGCGCTCGAAGGTGTCGGCGCTGACGACCTTGGTGGCGTCGCTGATCTGGCCCACGTCCAGCAGCGCAGCCACGCGCGGGGCCACGTTCTTGCCGCCGGCGGTGGCCGGGAACAGGATGTGGCTGTAGTTGCCGGCGATGGCCAGCACCTGGGCGGCGACGTTTTCGGCCAGGCCGTGGCCCAGGCCGGCGCCGTCGGCGTGCAGCACCTTGGCCACGCCGGCGATCTGCGCGGCGGCGGCGGCGGCGGCACCGGCGTTCTCGCCGGCCACCAGCACGTGGACGTCACCACCGCAGGCCAGGGCCGCGGTGACGGTGTTCAGGGTCGCGCCCTTGACGGAGGCGTTGTCGTGTTCGGCAATGACGAGTGCAGTCATGTCGTCGTCTTCCTCAGATGACCTTGGCTTCGTTCTTCAGCTTGTCCACCAGCGTGGCCACGTCCGGCACCTTCACGCCGGCACCGCGCTTGGGCGGCTCGCTGACCTTCAGCGTGGTGATCTTGCTGGCGGTGTCGACGCCCAGGTCGGCCGGCTTGACCACGTCCAGCGGCTTCTTCTTGGCCTTCATGATGTTGGGCAGCGTGACGTAGCGCGGCTCGTTCAGGCGCAGGTCGGTGGTGATCACCGCCGGCAGGCTCAGCGCCAGCTTCTCCAGACCGCCGTCGACCTCGCGGGTGACCATCAGCTTGCCGTCGGCCACTTCGACCTTGCTGGCGTAGGTGGCCTGCGGCAGCTTGGCCAGCGCGGCCAGCATCTGGCCGGTCTGGTTGCAGTCGTCGTCGATCGCCTGCTTGCCCAGGATGATCAGGCCGGGCTGCTCCTTGTCGACCACGGCCTTCAGCAGCTTGGCCACGGCCAGCGGCTGCAGTTCGTCGGCCGACTCGACCAGGATGCCGCGGTCGGCACCGATGGCCATCGCCGTGCGCAGGGTCTCCTGGCACTGCGTGACGCCGCAGGACACGGCGATCACCTCGGTGACCACGCCCTTTTCCTTCAGACGCACGGCCTCCTCGACGGCAATCTCGTCGAAGGGGTTCATGCTCATCTTGACGTTGGCGATGTCGACCCCCGTGCCGTCGGACTTCACACGCACCTTGACGTTGTAGTCGACCACACGCTTGACGGGCACCAATACCTTCATGTCGCGCTGCTCCTGGCGTTATCGTTGAATGGACGTAAACCGGTCGGCCGTGATTCTAGGTGCCACCCCCGAGGGCCGGAATGGCAGGAAATCGAACGGTCGTGCTATTTTTTGCCATTGTGCCACCGCGCGAGGCTTGGCAGCAGTCCCCGCCGGGACGGCGGCGGCTGGTTAGACTGCGCGCCCCATGTCCCGCCCCCCGTCCCCGCCGCAGCTGGGCCTGTTCGACTCCGGCGTCGGCGGCCTGTCGGTGCTGCGCGCGCTGCGCCGCCGGCTGCCGGGCGCCGGCATCCGCTACATCGCCGACACCGCCTGCACGCCCTGGGGCGAGCGGCCGGCCGACTGGGTCGTTGCGCGCAGCCTGCAGCTCAGCGCCTGGCTGATCGACCACGGCGCCGACCTGGTGCTGGTGGCCTGCAACACCGCCACCACCCAGGCCATCGCCGCGCTGCGCGCGCGCTGGCCGCAGCGCGCCTTCGTCGGCGTGGAGCCGGGCGTCAAGCCGGCGGTGGCCGCCAGCCGCAACGGCCGCGTGGCGGTGATGGCCACGCCGGGCACGCTGCGCAGCCGGCGGCTGCGCCAGCTGGTCGACGCCCACGGCGCCGACGCCACGGTGCTGGACCTGCCCTGCCCCGGCCTGGCCGACGCCATCGAGCGCGCCGACCCTGACGACCCGGCGCTGGCCGCGCTGCTCGACGGCATCGCCGCGTCGCTGCGCGCCGCCGCGGTGGACACCGTGGCCCTGGGCTGCACCCACTACCCGCTGGTGGCCGACGCGCTGCAGCGGCGCCTGGGCGGCGGCGTGCGGCTGGTCGACACCGGCGAGGCCGTGGCCCGCCGCGTCGCCGACCTGCTGGGCGCGCGCGCCGCGGCCGCCGCCGATCCGACCTCGCCCGGCCCGCTGCAGCTGCTGGCCACCGGCGACACCGCCGGGCTGCAGCGCGCCGCCGACCGCTGGCTGGCGCCGGCGCTGGCGGCCGGGGGCCCGGGCGGCAACCCCGCCGCCGCCGAGCCGGCGGTGCGGCCGCTGCACCTGCCGCCGCCGCCCGACACGCTGGACGGCCGGCCGAGGCCCTAGACTCGGCCCCTTGGCCAGACCGCGCGGGTGACGGAACTGGTAGACGTAGCGGGCTTAAAACCCGCAGCCGCAAGGCGTACGGGTTCGATTCCCGTCCCGCGCACCAGACCGGCGCCTGGCGCCGGCCGGCAGCCCGGGGCCACCGGGTCGCCGACGGCCCCGCCGGCGGCGATTGACGCAGCGCAAGCGCGCGGGCCGGCGGCGCCCGGCCTGTCACCGATTCGTCAAGAACGGCGCCCAGACTGGGGCGCATGACCCGCAGCGCCGCGACGACCACCGCCTCCCCGACCCCCGGCCCCCGGGCACGGCCCGACCCGCAGGAGGCCGCGCTGCTGCAGTCGCTGCAGTCGCTGCGTGCCGAACTGCTGGACCATGCGCAGCACTACGCGCCGCTGCTGCAGCCGGTGCACCCGCAGCACCGCGCCGGCGCGCACAACCTGGTGCACTACCTGGCGATGCGCCAGGCCGACCGCCGGGCGCTGCAGGAGCAGCTGGCCGAGCGCGGCCTGTCCTCGCTGGGCCGCGCCGAGACCCATGTGCTGGCCAACCTGGACCGCGTGCTGGGCCTGCTGCTGCGCCTGACCGGCCAGCCGCCGGCGGCGGCCGACCCGCCGCCGCCGGTGGAGCTGGCCGAGGGCCGAGCCCGGCTGGCCGCGCATGCCGCGGCGCTGCTGGGCCCGGCGCCGGCGCAGCGCGACGTGCGCATCATGGTCACCCTGCCCAGCGAGGCGGCCGAGCAGCCGGGCCTGGTGGCCGACCTGGTGGCCGCCGGCATGGACGTCGCGCGCATCAACTGCGCCCACGACGGCCCGGCGCAGTGGACGGCGATGGCCGACGCGGTGCGCGCGGCCGCCCATGCCGCCGGACGCCCGGTGCGCTTGCTGATGGACCTGGCCGGCCCCAAGCTGCGCACCGGCCCGATCGCCAGCGGCCATGCGGTGGCCCGGCTGCGGCCCGAGCGCGACGCCTTCGGCCGCGTGATGGCGCCACTGCGCTTCGGCCTGCGGCCGCTGGCCAGCAGCGCGCCGGTGGGCGACGCGCCGGTGGCCTTCGGCGTCGACGCCCGCTGGCTGGCCGCGGTGGCCGACGGCGACGCGCTGGAGCTCACCGACGCCCGCGGCGCCGAGCGGCGGCTGCAGCTGCTGTCGCGGCACGCCGGCGGTCTGGTCGTGGCCTGCAGCCACACGCTGTACCTGACGCCGCAGACCGTGCTGCGCTGCCGCCCGGCGCAGGGCCGGCCGCGCGAGACCCTGCTGGGCCAGGTGCCGCAGCGTCCGGGCACGATCTGGCTGGCGCCCGGCGACCGCCTGCGCCTGGTCGACCGCGGCATGGGCCATGCCGCGCTGCCCTCGTTCGAGGACGGCGACGGCGACGCGCCGCGCCCGGCGACGATCGCCTGCACGCTGCCGCAGGCCCTGGCGCAGGTGCAGCCGGGCCAGCGCGTCTGGTTCGACGACGGGCGCATCGGCGGCGTGGTGCGCGAGGCCGGCGCCAGGGGCCTGGAGATCGACATCACCGACACCCGCCCCGGCGGCGACCGCCTGGCCGCCGACAAGGGCATCAACCTGCCCGACACCGACCTGGCCCTGCCGGCGCTGACCGACAAGGACCTGCAGGACCTGCCGCTGGTCGCGCGGCTGGCCGACATCGTCGGCCTGTCCTTCGCGCAGTCGGCCGCCGACGTGCAGGCGCTGCGCGCGCGCCTGGCCGCACTGGGTGCGCCCGAGCGCGCGATCCTGCTGAAGATCGAGACCCGGCGCGGCTTCGAGGCCCTGCCCGAGCTGCTGCTGGCGGCGATGGGCGGGCCGGTGGCCGGGGTGATGATCGCCCGCGGCGACCTGGCCGTCGAATGCGGCCACGAGCGCCTGTCCGAGGTGCAGGAGGAGATGCTCTGGCTGTGCGAGGCCGCCCACCTGCCGGTGGTCTGGGCCACCCAGGTGCTGGAGACGCTGGCCAAGACCGGCCGGCCCTCGCGCGCCGAGATCACCGACGCGGCGATGGGCGGCCGCGCCGAGTGCGTGATGCTGAACAAGGGCCCGCACATCCTGGCCGCGATGCGCTCGCTCGACGACATCCTGTGCCGCATGCAGCAGCACCAGGCCAAGAAGCGGGCGCTGCTGCGCGCGCTGCGCTCCTGGCCGGCACCGGCGCACTGACCGCACCGCGGGGAACACCACCGCCCGGCCCGCCGGCCGCGCAGCCCGTATGCTGCCGGCCCATGCCCGCCACCGCCCGCCGCCACAGCCCCGCCGCCGAACGCAACCGCGCCCCCATCCTGGCCGAGCTGCAGCGCCTGCTGCCGGCGCAGGGCCTGCTGCTGGAGATCGCCAGCGGCAGCGGCCAGCACGCCGCCTACTGCAGCGCCGGCCTGCCCGGCTGGCAGTGGCTGCCCAGCGAGGCCGACGCCGAGGCGCTGCCGTCCATCCAGGCCTGGTGCGCCGGGCTGGACCGCGTGCGCCCGCCGATCGTGCTGGACGTGCTGCAGCCCGACTGGCCCGGCGTGCCCGCGCGGCTGGATGCGGTGTTCTGCGCCAACCTGCTGCACATCGCGCCCTGGGCCTGCTGCGCGGCGCTGCTGCGCGGCGCCGCGCGCCACCTGGCGCCCGACGGCCTGCTGCTGACCTACGGCCCCTACCTGGAGGACGGCGTGCCCACCGCCGCCAGCAACCTGGCCTTCGACGCCGACCTGCGCGCGCGCAACCCGGCCTGGGGCCTGCGCCGCCTGGCCGACGTGGCCCAGCAGGCCGCCAACGCCGGCCTGGTGCTGCGCGAGCGCGTGGCCCTGCCGGCCAACAACCTGCTGCTGGCCTGGGGCCGCAGCCGGCCGGCATGCGCCTGAGCTACCTGCAGGGCTACCCGCCGGCGCTGCTGGCCCAGGTGCAGGCCCTGGCCGACGCCGGCCGCCTGGCCGGCTGGGTGGCCCAGCGCCACCCCGAGGCCCACACCGTGCGCAGCGAGCGCGCGCTGTTCGACTACGTCAACGCCCTCAAGACCCGCCACATGCGCCACGCGCCGCCGCTGGCCAAGGTGGCCTACGACCCCGACCTGCAGCTGCTGCAGCACGCGCTGGGCACGCACACCGCGGTCTCGCGGGTGCAGGGCGGCCGGCTCAAGGCCAAGCGCGAGATCCGCATCGCCGCGGTGTTCCGGGACGCGCCGGCCGACTGCCTGCACACGATCGTGGTGCACGAGCTGGCGCACCTGAAGCAGCCCGCCCACGACAAGGCCTTCTACGCGCTGTGCCAGCACATGCTGCCCGACTACCACCAGCAGGAGTTCGAGCTGCGCCTGTGGCTGACCGCGCGCGAGCTGCCCGCCGCCGGCGGCGGCTGAGCCGCCTCACTTGCGGTAGTGCTCCAGCGAGGGCGGCGGCGTGTAGCCCAGCTCGCGCGCCCGTGCCTCCCAGCGCGCGGCGGGCTGCGGCTGGTCGCTGCGCCGGTAGTGCAGCGCCAGCTCGTAGCTGGCGATGCCGTTGCCCAGCTCGGCGGCGTACTGCATCCAGCCCTCGAAGCGCGACGCCGCGGGGCCGGTGGCCGCCCGCGTGGCCCACTGCCGGCCGATGCGCGCGGCGGCGTCCTTGTCGCCGCGGCCGGCCTTGACCAGGTCGGCGTTGTAGGCCAGCGCCGCCGCGTCGCCGCCGGGCACCGGCGCGAAGCTGCTGCGGTACAGCCGCATGTCGTGGCGGCGCAGCAGGGCCGCGGCGTCGCGCGCGCCGGCGGCGGCCACCTCGGCCACCGCGGCGCGGGCGCTGCCGCCCCAGCGTTGCACGAAGGCCTCGGCCAGGCGCAGCAGCTCGGGCGGCCAGACGGCGGCCTGCAGCGCCGCCCAGTCGGCGTCCTCGGCCTCGCGCTCGCGCTGGGCGCGCTCGGCCCGCGCCCGCTCGGCGCGCGCCCGCGCCGCGGCCAGCTGCGCCGGCGAGGCCACGGGAAACGCCACCCGCGTGTTCTCGGCGATGAAGGGAAACTGCGCGAAGCGGCGGATCACCGTCAGCGGGTGGCCCAGCATGGTGCGCTGCACCTCCAGCTTGACCAGGCGGAACAGGTCGGAGAAGGACAGCTCCTCCGGCACCTGCCGCAGCAGGCGCACCAGCGCGCCGGTGTAGAAGGTGGGCTCGTCCTCGCGCTTGGGCGCGATGGCCGGCTTGCCGGCGCCGGTGGAGAAGGCGATCAGGCAGCCCGGCGGCGCCTCGACCTGGTTCAGCCCGTCGACGCCGCGCCCGCTGGGCCGCAGGTCGGACCGGCAGGCGTCGACCACCGCCAGCGTCAGCCCCTGCGGCCGGCGCGGCAGGCGCTGCACCAGGTCGCGCTGCAGCGCCAGGCTGCCGCCGAGCAGGCCGTCGGGCGCGCCGTCGGGCCGCACGCCGGCGCCCAGCAGCAGGTTCTCGGCGTCCACCTGCAGGCCGTGGCCGCTGAAGTAGAACAGCGCGGTGGCGTCGGGCGGCGCGGCCTGCACGCGGGCGATGAAGGCGTCGACCGCGGCACGCGCCTGGGCCGGCGCGGCGTCCAGCAGCAGCGTGGCGTCGAAGCCGCGGCTGCGCAGCGCGCGCTGCAGGTCGCGCGCGTTGGTGTGGATCGACGGCAGGTCGAAGGGCTCGGGGTACAGGCGGTTGCCGATGACCAGCGCGAGGCGGCTGGGGTCGGGGGGCGGGTCGGCAGGCAGGTCGGTCGCCGCAGTGGGCGCGCTGGCCGGCTGGGCGACGGCCCGGGCGGCCAGCCCGCCCAGCGCGGCGACCGGCCCGGCGGCCGACCCGGCCAGCAGCACGCGGCGCCGCGGCAGGCCGGAGGACGGCGCAGCCGGCGGGTCGGGCGGCAGGTGGGGCGGGACGTGGCGGCGCATGCCGTCGGCCTCAGGGCGTGCAGCCCAGCCGGCCCAGGTCCAGCGCGCAGGTGGCGGGCAGGCGCAGGCCCTGGGCGCCCTGGGTGGCCGGCCGGCCGGGGCCGACCTCGGCGATCACGCCGGCGCGCAGCCGGATCGCCACGTTCTCGGTGCGCACCGCCTCCTCGAAGCGTTCGCGCCGCGCCGTCTCGGACACCGAGGCCACCGCCGACAGCGAGCTGCTGAGCTGGGGCGTGGCCGGCAGCACGCCGTTGTAGAACACCGGCAGCTCGGTCGGGTCGCCGGCGCCGTCGTGGAAGAACAGGTAGCCGTCGGCACCGCTGCGCGGCCCGGCCAGGAACACCGCCCGCGTGCCGCCGGCGGCCTGGCGCGGCAGCACCCGCACGAAGCCGGCGCTCAGGCCCTCGCGCCGCTCGCCCAGGCTGCGCGCGCCGATGCTGACCGCGATCGGCGCGTCGGCACGGCCGAAGGCGCGGTCGGCGGCCAGCGCCTCGGGCAGCAGCGTCAGCGCCAGGCCGGGCAGGGAACGCTCGACGCCGGCGCCCGCGTCGTTGTACCAGAGCCGCGCCGCCAGCACGCTGCCCGGCGCGGTGGCCAGCTGGCCGGCGCGTATGCGCAGCACGTCGGCCTCCAGCCCGGCGCCGCCGACCAGCAGCTGCTGCCCGGCCAGCGCGACCACGCCCTGCCCGGCCGCGCGCCCGCCTTCCAGCTCGACCGCCGACCACGGCGTGGCCCAGGCCGCGCCGCTGAGCGCCGCGACGCCGCCGGCCAGCCGGTTGCGCACCTGGTCCAGCGCGATCGAGCCACCGGCGTCGGCGTGCAGCAGCAGCGCGCTGCCGGTGGCGGTCAGCACCTGGCTGTGCGCGCCCTGGGCGATCACGTCCTCGGCCAGCCACAGCGGGCGGCTGCGCAGCGGGTCCAGCGGCTGCAGCTCGCCGGTGGCCACCGGCGCCAGCGTGTAGGCCGGCCGGGCGTGGGCCAGCAGGGCCAGGCTGCCGCCGTCCAGCTGCAGCAGGCCATCCAGCGCCGGCAGGCCGCTGGCGGTGCCGCCGGCGGCGCCAGTGGCGCCCAGCTGCAGGCGCCCGGCCTCGATGCGGCTGGCGCCGGCCCCGGCCTCGCCGCCGACGCGGCCGCTGAGCAGCACCTGGCCCAGCACCAGGTCGCGGTAGGTGCCGCCGTCGACGGTGGCCGTGCGGCCGGCCGACAGGCGCACCTGGCCGGCCTGCAGCGACAGCGGCCGCGTGCCCCAGCGGTTGTCGTCGTGCAGCGCCTCGATGGTGGCGTCGGGCGCGGCCAGCGTCACCGGCGCCGCGGCCACCACCTCGACCGGGCCGCCGTAGCGCTGGTCGCCGGCGCTGCGCAGCGCACCGCCCAGCGCCACCGGCCCGTCGGCGTCGAGCGCGGACACGGTCTCGTCGCCGGCCAGCACCAGCCGGCCGCCGGCCGCCACGCGCAGGTGGCTGGCGGCCGACAGCGCGCCCGCGCCCTCGGTGCGCAGGGTGCCGGCACGGACCACGGTGTCGCCGCTGTGGGCCAGCGCGCCGGTGGCCAGCAGCAGGGTGCCGTTGCCGGCCTGCTCCAGCACGCCGCTGCCGCCGAGCGGCCGGTCCAGGCGCAGCGTGTCGGCGCGGTCGACGCGCAGCGTGCCGGCGTTGTGCACCGCGCCGCGGCCCAGGCTGCCGGCGCTGCCGCCGTCGCCCAGCTGCAGCGTGCCGGCCTCGACCACGGTGTCGCCGTGGTCCTGGTCGGCGCGCAGCGTCCAGCGGCCGGTGCCCTGCTTGACCAGCGTGCCCTCGCCGGACAGGCGGCCGCTGAACACCGCGTCGCCGCCACCGGCGCCGACGGCCAGGCTGTGGGCGCCCAGCAGCACCTGGGCGGCCGGCGTGCCGGGCGCAGCGCCGCCGGCGTCGGCCAGCGCGGCCAGCGTCTGGTCGCCGCCCAGCTGCAGCGTGCTGCCGGCGGCCATCTGCAGCTGGGCGCTGGCGGCCACGCGCTGCGCCGCCTCGGTGCGCAGCGTGCCGGCCTGCAGCAGCAGCAGCGGCGCGTCCAGCTGGCCGGCGGCGCCGATGGCCAGCGTGCCGGCGCGCAGCGTGGCCGACGTGCTGGCCAGCACCGGCGCGTCCAGCCGGCTGCTGCCCTGGCTGAGCAGCTGCGCCGTGGCCAGCGGCGCCTGCACCGTGGCGCCGTCGAGCAGCGTGGTGTCGCTGACCGCCAGCGTGGGCGTCGCCAGGGCGGCGCGCAGCGCCGCCACGCCGACCGGTGCGTCCTGGCGCAAGCGACCGGACAGCGCCAGCGACTGCACCCGCTCGTCGCCGCCCAGCGTCAGCGTGGCGCCGGCGGCCACGGTCAGCGCGGTGCCGGCGGCCAGCGCCTGCGCGCCCTCGGTGCGCAGCTCGCCGGCCTGCAGCTGCAGCAGCGGCGTGTCCAACGTCGCGCCGGCGGCCAGGGTCAGCCCGCCGTCGCGCAGCGTCAGCCGCTCGGCCTGCACCGCGGCGGCGATGCGGCTGGCGCCGCGGCTGTCCAGGCCGGGCGTGCGCAGCGGCAGCGCCAGCTCGCCGCCCTGCAGCGCGGCCGTGCCGGTCAGCGCCAGCGCGCCGTCGCCGGCCAGGCGGCCGGCCAGCGCCAGCGAGGACGCCGCCTCGGCGCCGGCCAGCCACAGCAGGCCGCCGGCGTCGACCTGCAGCGCCGCCGCGCCGCCGGCCAGCTGCGCGGCCTGCACCGTGCGCAGCGCCGCGCCGGCCTGCACCTGCAGCCGCGTGGCGGCCAGGCTGCCGCCGCCGGCCAGGGTCAGCGTGCCGGTCTGCACCACGGCGTCATCGGCGTGCAGCGCGGCGGCCACCCGGCCGTCGCCCCGGCTGACGAAGCGCGGCGTGCTCAGCGGCGCGGCCAGCAGGCCGCCGGCCAGCAGCGCGTCGGCGGTGGCGGTCATGCGGCCGACGCCGTCGAGCACGCCGGACAGGTCCAGCGTGCGCACGGTGACCGCCTCGTCCAGGCGCAGCGTGGCGTTGGCGGCGACGCGCACCGTCGCGTCCGGCGACAGGCTGCGCGCGCCGATACCCACCAGCGTGCCCTGCACCACCTCGACCAGGCCGTCGCCCTGGGCGGTGCCGCGCAGCTGCAGCACGCCGTCGCCGCGCTTGAACAGCCGGCCGCCGCCGGCGCTGTCCAGCGTGCCGCTGAACAGCAGATCGGGCGTGCCGCCGGGCACCTCGACCGTCAGCATGAAGGCGCCCAGCTCGACGCGCGCGCTGCCCACGGCCGGCGCGCCCGGCAGGTCGCCGAACAGGCCGACCGACTCGTTGCCGCCCAGACGCAGCGTGGCGCCGTCGGCCAGCCACAGCGCGCCGGCGTCGGGCAGGCGCTCGTCGCCGCGGGTGGCCAGCGTGCCGGCCAGCACCCGGGTGCCGCCGCTGTGGGCGTTGTCGCCGCCCAGCACCAGGGTGCCGGCGCCGGCCTTGTCCAGCGGCCCGGCGCTGCCGGCGCCGCCGGCCCCCTCGTCGGCCACCCGGCCGTCGTAGGCCAGGGTGCGCCCGGCGTCCACCGCCAGCGTGCCGCCACCGGCGCCCAGCGCGAGGCCGCGGGTGGCCGCCAGCGTGGTGTCGGCGCGCACGCGCAGCGTGCCGCCGTCCAGCAGCAGCTGGCCCGGCGTCGCGTCGGCCGGCGCGCTGCCCAGCTGGGCGTCGCGGTCGATGGCCAGCGTGCCGCCGAGCACGCGGGTGGCGCCGCGGTAGGGGTTGGCGCCGGCGCTGTCCAGCGACAGCGTGCCGGCGCCGGTCTTGGTCAGCATGCCCGGCACGGCGCCGTCGCCGATGCGGCCGGCCACCTGCAGCGTGGCGCCGTCGGCCACCGCCAGCGTGCCGCCGCCGGCGCCCAGCTGCAGGCCGCGGGTGGCGGCCAGGCGGGCGTCGGCCTCGGCGCGCAGGGTGCCGCCGTCCAGCACCAGCTGGTCGGCGGTGGCCGTGGCCGGCGGCGCGCCCAGCTGCGCGTCGTCGGTCAGCGCCAGCGTGCCGCCCAGCACGTCGGTGCCGCCGCGGCGCGCGCTGGCCGGGCCGGCCAGGCGCAGCAGGCCGTCGCCGGTCTTGGCCAGGCGGCCGGCGCCGCCGCCGGCATCGGCCAGCGCGGCCTGCAGCGTCAGCGTGCGGCCGTCGGCCACCGCCAGCGTGCCGCCGCCGGCGCCCAGGGCCAGGCCGCGGTGCGCGTCCAGCGCGCCGTCGCCCAGCCACTGCAGCGTGCCACCGTCCAGCAGCAGCTGGTCGGCCACCCGCGTAGCCGGCGCCGCGCCCAGCTGGCCGTCGCGCGACAGCGCCAGCGTGCCGCCCAGCACCTGGGTGGCGCCGCCGTAGGCGTTGTCGGCCGTGCCATCCAGGCGCAGCACGCCGCCGCCGGTCTTGCGCAGCGTGCCAGCCAGGCTGCCCGGCACCGCCGCCACGCCGCCCACCGGCCCCGGCAGCGCCAGCGTGGCGCCAGCGTCGACCGCCAGCGTGCCGCCGCCGGCGCCCAGCCACAGGCCGCGGGTGGCGGCCAGCGTGGCGTCGGCGGCCACGCGCAGCGTGCCGCCGTCCAGCAGCAGCTGCTGCGGCGAGGCCACCGCCGGCGCCGCGCCGAGCTGGCCGTCGCGGGCCAGCACCAGCGTGCCGCCCAGCACCTGCGTGGCGCCGCTGTGGCTGCTGTCGGCCGCGCCGGCCAGCACCAGGGTGCCGGCGCCGCGCTTGACCAGCGCGCCGGCGGCCGCGCCGTCGGCCAGCGTGCCGGCCAGCGTGACGGTCTGGCCGCCGGCCACGTCGATGCCGCCGGCGTCGCCGACCAGGGCGATGCCGCGGGTGGCGGCCACCGTGGTGCTGGCGCTGAAGGCCAGCGTGCCGCCGTCCAGCAGCAGCCGGCCCGGCGTGGCGCTGGCCGGCACGGCGCCCAGCGCAGCGTCGTCGGCCACCGACAGCACGCCGGCGCGGACCTCGGTCGGCCCGGTGTGGCGGTTGCGGCCGCCCAGCGTCAGCGTGCCCGCGCCCTGCTTGACCAGGCCGCCGTCGCCGGACAGCACGCCGTCGAAGCGCTGGTCGCCGCCCAGCGCGCCGGTGCGCAGCGTGTGCACGCCCAGCAGCACCTCGCCGCCGGCCGCGCCGCCGCCGGCCAGCGCGCCCAGCGTGGCATCGGCTTCCAGGCGCAGCTGCACGCCGGCGGCGTCGGCCAGCGTGAGCGCCGCGCCGTCGCCCAGCGCCTGGACGCCGGCCAGCACCAGCGCGCCGGCGTCGACCCGCACCGTGCCGGCAAAGGCCTGGCTGCCGGCCAGCGTGAAGCTGCCCGCGCCCTGCTTGACCAGGGCGCCGCTGCCGGCCAGCCGGCCGTCGAAGCGGCTGTCGCCGCCGGCGCCGGTGCGCAGCGTGCTGCCGGCCAGGCGCAGCTCGCCACCGCTGGTGCCGCCGCCGGACAGCCGGCCCAGGGTCTGGTCGGCGCGCAGCTCCAGCACCGCGCCGGCGGCGTCGGCCAGGGCCACGTCGCCGCCGGTGGGCAGGGCATCGGCGCGGTCGACGCGCAGCGTGCCGCCGGCCACCAGGGTGCCGCCGCCGTGCTGGCTGGCGCCGGACAGCGCCAGCGTGCCGGCGCCGGCCTTGACCAGGCGCCCGGCACCGCGCAGCGCGCCGGCGAAGGCGCTGTCGGCGGCGTCGGCCTGCAGCGTCAGCGTCTGGGTGCCCAGCTGCACGTCGCCGCCGCGGGCGCCGCCGCCGTCGAGCGCGCCCAGGGTCTGGTCGCCGGCCAGTTCCAGCTGCACGCCGGCGGCGTCGGCCAGCTGCACCGCGGCGCTGGCGGCCAGGGCCTGGCCGCCTTCCAGGCGCAGCTGGCCGGCCTGGACCTCGGTGCTGCCGGTGTAGCCGTTGGCGCCGGCCAGGGTCAGCCGCCCGGCACCGACCTTGGTCAGCCCGCCGCTGCCGGCCAGGCTGCCGCTGAAGCGGCTGGACGCGCCGTCGCCGCCCAGCGTCAGGCGGAAGCGGTCCAGCGCAACGCTGCCGCCGCCCGCCCCACCGTCGCCCAGGCCGCGCAGCGTCGCGTCGGCCTGCAGCAGCAGCGCGGCGCCGGCGTCCAGCCGCAGCGCGGCGTCGGCCAGCGCCTGGCCCTGGGCCAGCGCGACGCTGCCCTGCTGCAGGTCCAGCGTGCCGGCAAAGCCGGTGGCGGCGTCCAGCGTCCAGCGGCCGCCACCCTGCTTGACGAGGCCGGCGCCGGCGTCGCCGTCGATGCGGCCGGCAAAGCGCGCGTCGGCGCCGCTGGCGCCCAGGGTCAGCGTGTGCCCGTGCAGCTGCACCCGGCCGCCGGCCGCGCCGCCGCCGGCCAGCGCGCCCACCGCGGCGTCGCCGGCCAGGGCCAGCACCACGCCGGCCGCGTCGTCCAGCTGCACGGTGCCGCTGGCCGCCAGCGCGCCGGGGTGCAGCTGCAGCGTGCCGGCCTGCACCCGCAGGTCGCCGCCGAAGCCGCCGGCGCCGGCCAGCGCCAGCGTGCCGCTGCCGGCCTTGGCCAGCGCGCCGCTGCCGGCCAGCGGGCCGTCGACGCGCAGCGTGTGGCCGGCGGTGTCCAGCGTGCCGCCGCCGGCGTCCAGCACCAGGGCGCGGCCGGCGCCCAGCGTCAGGTCGCCCAGCGCGCGCAGCGCGCCGCCGTCCAGGGTCAGCGCGCCGCTGCCCAGGCGGTCGTCGGCGGCGATGGCCAGCGTGCCGGCGCGCACCCGGGTGCCGCCGGCGTGGCCGTTGGCCGCGGCCAGGGTCAGCAGGCCGTCGCCGGCCTTGTCGAGCCCGCCGCTGCCGGACAGCGCGCCGGCCAGCGTCAGCCCGCCGCTGCCGACCTCCACCGTGGTCGGCGCCAGCAGCGCCACGGCGCCGCTCAGCGTGGCCGCGGCGCCGCTGCTGGCCAGCACGCCGCCGTCCAGCAGCAGCGCATTGGCCAGCGAGGCGCCGCGCAGGTCCAGCCGGCCGCCGGCCACGCCGAGCACGCCGCCGCCCAGCGCGCCGTCGCGGGCCAGCGCCAGCGTGCCCTCGGCCACCGTGCTGCTGCCGCTGAAGCCGCTGCCGTCGCCGCCCAGCAGCAGCGTGCCGGCGCCGGTCTTGCGCAGGGCGCCGCTGCCGGCCAGCGCGCCGGTCAGCGCCAGGTCGTGGCCGCCGCTGTCGATGCTGCCGCCGCCCGCGGCCAGCACCAGCGGGCGGCTGCCCAGGTCCAGGTCGGCCAGGGCGCGCAGCGTGCCGCCGTCCAGCGTCAGCGCGCTGGCGGCGGCGCCCAGGCGGTCGCCGCGGTCCAGCGCCAGCGTGCCGCCGGCCACCGTGGTGGCGCCGCTGAAGGCGCTGGCGTCGGCCGCCAGCGTCAGCGTGCCGGGCCCGGTCTTGGTCAGCGCCGCGCTGCCGGTCAGCGTGCCGCTCAGCGCCAGCGCGTGGCCCTGGCTGTCCAGCGTGCCGCCGCCGGCGCCCAGCTGCAGCGGCCGCGCCAGGCTCAGGTCGGCCAGGGCCTGCAGCGTGCCGCCGTCCAACGTCAGCGCGCTGGCCGCGGCGCCCAGGCGCGCGTCGGCGTCCAGGGCCAGCACGCCGCCGCCGACCACGGTGGCGCCGGTGAAGCCCTGGGCGTCGGCCCGCAGGCTCAGCGTGCCGGCGCCGGCCTTGGTCAGCGGGCCGTTGCCGGCCAGCACGCCGGCCAGCGACAGCGCCTGGCCGGCGCTGTCCAGCGTGCCGCCCGCCGCGCCCAGCACGACGGTGCGCGTGCCCAGGTCCAGCGCGCCCAGGGCGCGCAGCGTGCCGCCGTCCAGGTGCAGCGGCTCGCCGGCGGCGCCGAGCGCGGCGTCGCCGGCCACCGCCAGCGTGCCGCCCAGCACCGCGGTGCCGCCGACGTGGAAGTTGGCCCCGTGCAGCGTGGCGGTGCCGGGCCCGGTCTTGGTCAGCGGCCCGCCGCCCAGGCTGGCGTCGACGGTGCCGGCCGACAGCGTGTGGCCCTGGGTGGCCACCAGGCCGCCGTTGACGATCTGGCCGCCGGTCATCGCCAGCGTGGTCACGGTGTGCATGCCGCCGGCCAGGTTCAGCGTGCCGTCCTGCACCGCCAGCGCCCCCGCCGGCGACAGCGCGCCGCTGCCCAGCACCAGCTCGCCCTCGGCCAGCGTGGTCAGGCCGCTGCGGCCGCTGGCACCCAGCAGCCACAGCCGGCCGGCGCCGCGCTTGGTCAGCGTGCCGGCGCCGGGCACGGCCTCGGCCTGCGGCACCGGCGCGTCCAGCTGCAGGCCGGCGCCGACCTCGACGACGCCGCCGCCCGCGCCCAGCACCAGGGTGCGCCCGGGCCACAGCATGAACGAGGACAGCGCGCGCAGCGTGCCGCCGCCCTCGAGGGTCAGCGTGCCCGCGCCCAGGCGGAGATCGCTGTCGGCGGCCACCGTGCCGCCGGCCACGGTGAGGTGGCCGAAGGTCAGGCCGTTGCCCGGGCCGGTGAGCCACAGCGTGCCCTCGCCCAGCTTGGTCAGCGTGCCGCCGCCGGCCAGCGTGCCGGTCAGCCGCAGGTCGTGGCCGTTGGTGTCGATGCGGCCACCGCTGCCAGCCAGCCACAGGTCGCGGCCGGCCGCCAGCTCCAGGTCGGCGTCGGCGCGCAGCGTGCCGCCGTGCTCCAGGCTCAGCGTGCTGGTGGCGGCGCCGAGCTGGGCGTCGGCGCGGATCGCCAGCGTGCCGGCGCTGACCCGCGTGGCACCGGTGAAGCCGGGCGCGTCGCCGGCCAGGACCAGCGTGCCGGCGCCCAGCTTGACCAGTTCGCCGCCGCCGGCCAGCGTTCCCTGCAGCACCACCGTGTGGCCGTTGCTGTCGATGCGGCCGCCGCTGCCGTCCAGCTGCAGCGTGCGGCCCGGTGCCCAGGCGAAGTCGGCCAGGGCCTGCAGCGTGGCGCCGCCGGACAGGCCCAGCAGGCCGGCGCTGCCCAGGCGGTCTTCGGCGGCCAGGGCCAGCGTGCCGTCGCGCACGTCCACCGCGCCGCTGAAGCCGGCAGCGGCGGACGACAGCGTCAGCCCGCCCGGGCCCAGCTTGACCAGCGTGCCGCCGCCGGCCAGCCCGCCCTGCAGCGTCACCGCATGGTGGGCGGTGTCGACGGTGCCGCCGCCGGCGCCCAGCGTCAGCGTGCGGCCGGCGCCCAGGTCCAGGTCGGCCAGGGCCTGCAGCGTGGCGCCGCCTTGCAGCGTCAGCGCGCCGCCGCCCAGCCGCTGCCCGTCGTCCAGGGCCAGCGTGCCGGCCGCCACCGTGGTCGCGCCGCTGAAGCCGCTGCCGTCGCCGGCCAGCCAGAGCCGGCCGGCGCCCAGCTTGGCCAGAGCCCCGGCACCCGACAGGGGGCCGAGCAGCCAAAGCTCGTTGCCGCCGGTGTCGATGCGGCCGCCGCCGGCCCCCAGCAGCAGCGCGCGCCCCGGCTCCAGCGCCAGGCTGGCCGCAGCCAGCAGCGTGCCGCCGTCCAGCGTCAGCGCGCCGGAGGTGGCGCCCAGCGCGGCCGCTTCGAACAGCACCAGCGTGCCGTCCAGCACCCGCGTGCCGCCGCTGTGGCCATTGGCCGCGGCCAGCGTGAGCTCGCCCGCGCCGGTCTTGCTCAGCGCGCGCGGCCCGCCGGTCTCGACGATGCCGCCGGTCAGCAGCAGGCTGCCGCCGGAGACCGCCAGCGTGGCGTCGGCCGCCAGCGTCAGCGGGCCGGCCAGCCAGCCCTGGCCGCTGAGGTTGTCCACCCGGCCACCGGCCAGCAGCAGCGGGTTGTTCAGCAGCACCGACTGCGCCAGCGCCAGCTCGCCGCCGGCCAGCGTGACCGTGCCGCTGCCCGGCGCCAGGACGTCCAGCCGCAGCGTGCCGGCCTCGATGCGCGTGCCGCCGGCGTAGAACTTGGCCTGGCCGCCCAGGCTCAGCGTGCCGGCGCCCTGCTTGACCAGGGCGCCGGCGCCGTCGATCACGCCGGCCACGGCCACCGCATGGCCGGCGGTGTCGATGGCCGCCTCGCCGCCGGCCAGCTCGACGCTGCGCGACGCGGCCAGCGCCAGGTCGGCGCCGGCCCGCAGCGTGGCGCCGGCGGCCAGGGTCAGGGTGCCGGACGGGTCGCCCAGCCGGTCGTCGGCGTCGATGACCAGCGTGCCCTCGGCCACCCGCGTGCCACCGTCGTGGCTGCTGGCGCCGGCCAGCGTCAGCGTGCCGGCGCCGCGCTTGACCAGGCGGCCGCCGGCGCCGCTGAAGCGGCCGTCGAAGCGGCTGTCGGCCCCGTTGCTGCCCACCGCCAGCCGGAAGCTGCCGAGGCGGACCTCGCCGGCGCCGGCCAGCCCGGCCAGCGCGGCGTCGGTGTCCAGGCGCAGCGTGGCGCCGGCGGCCACGGTCAGCGCGCTGGCCGACAGCGCGTCGGCGTCGTCCAGCCGCAGCTGGCCGGCGTCGACGACGCTGGCGCCGCGGAAACCGGGGCTGGCCGCCGCCAGCGTGAGCATGCCGCCGCCGGCCTTGCGCAGCGTGCCCGTGCCCGACAGCGGGCCGCCCAGCGTGAGGCCGAAGCCGCCGCTGTCCAGCGTGCCGCCGGCGGCGCCGATGGCCAGCGGCCGCGCCGCGTCCAGCGCCAGCGTGGCCAGCGCGCGCAGGCCGCCGCCGTCCAGCGTCAGCAGGCTGCCGGGCGCGCCCAGCCGGGCGTCGCCGTCCAGCGCCAGCGTGCCGGCGGCCACCGTGGTGGCGCCGCTGAAGCCGCCGGCCGCGCCGGCCAGCAGCAGCGTGCCGCTGCCGGCCTTGCGCAGCGTGCCGGTGCCGGCCAGCGTGGCCGCCAGCGTCAGCTGGTGCCCCTGCGTGTCCAGCGTGCCGCCGGCGCCGTCCAGCTGCAGCGTGCGGCTGGCGGCCAGCGTCAGGTCGCGGCCGTCCAGCTGCAGCGTGCCGCCGTCCAGCGTCAGCGCGGCGCCGGCGGCGCCCAGGCGGTCGTCGGCGGCGATGGCCAGCGTGCCGCCCTCCACCCGCGTGCCGCCGGCGTGGCCGTTGGCCCGCCCCAGGGCCAGCGTGCCGGTGCCGGTCTTGACCAGGCTGCCGCCGCCACCGGTGCTGACGACCTGGCCGTCGAAGCGCGTGGCCTGGCCGTTGCCGCCGACGCGCAGCGTGTGGCCGACCAGGTCGACCGTGGCCTGCGCCGCGCCGGCGCCCGCCAGCCCGCCCAGCGCGGTGTCGGCCAGCAGGCGCAGCGCCACGCCGGGCGCGTCGGCCAGCGTGACGGTGGCGCCGGGCAGGCCGGCCGCCAGGTTCAGCGCCAGCGTGCCGCCGGCCAGCTGCGCCTGGCCGGCAAAGCCGCCGGCGTTGCCCGACAGCGTCAGCACGCCGGCGCCGGATTTGAGCAGCGTGGCCGCCGTGCTGCCGCGCAGCGTGCCGACCAGCGCGCTGTCGCCGCCGGCGCCGCCCAGGTCCAGGCGGTGGCCGCCGAGGTCGACGACGCTGTGCGCGCCGTCGCTGAGCCGGCCCACCGCGCTGTCGGCCTGCAGGCCCAGCACGGCGTCGGCGCTGTCGGCCAGGCTGAGCGCTGCGGCGCGCAGCGCGCCGGCGTGGGCCAGCCGCAGCGTGCCGGCCTGCACGCCCAGGCTGCCGTTGAAGCCGGCGCCGTCGCCGGCCAGCGTCAGGCTGCCGCCGCCGAGCAGTTCGAGCGCGCCGTTGCCCGCCAGCGTGCCGGCCAGCTGCAGGTCGCGGCCCTGCGTGTCGATGCGGCTGCCGCTGCCGGCCACCGTCACCGCGCGGCCCAGCTGCAGCGCCGCGGCGGCCTGCAGCGTGCCGCCCGAGAAGGCCAGCGCGTCGCCGGCGTCGCCCAGCGCGGCGTCGCTGGCCACCACCAGGCGGCCGTCCTGCAGCGCCGTGCCGTGGTGCAGGTTGGCCGCGCCCAGCGTGGCGGTGCCGGTGCCGGTCTTGGTCAGCGTGCCGCCGTCGAGCACCGCGTCGATGCGGCCGGCCAGCACGGTGCTGCCGGCGGTGGCCACCAGCGTGCCGTTGCCGACCTGGCCGCCCTCCAGCCGCAGCGAGGCCACGGTCTGGATGGCGCCGCCCAGGTCCAGCACCCCGCCCTGCACCGTCAGCGCGGCGCCGCTGGCCAGCGACCCGTCGGCCAGGGCCAGCGTGCCGGCCTGCAGCGCGGTCGGGCCGTCGAAGGCGTTGCCGGCCGCCAGCGCCAGCCGGCCGTCGCCGCGCTTGACCAGGCCGCCGACGCCGGTGAAGCCGCGGCCGGCGGTCAGCGTGGCGCCGGCGGCCACGTCGATGGCGCCGCCGGCCACGCCCAGCAGCACGCGGCGCGCGGCGTCCAGCGTGAAGCCGGCCAGGGCCTGCAGCGTGCCGCCGTCGGCCAGCGTCAGCGGGTTGTCGGCACCGGCCGGACCCAGGCGGTCGTCGGCGGCGACGGCCAGCGTCGCGCCCTCGACCGTGGTCGGGCCGCGGTAGGCGTTGGCCGCGCCCAGCGTCAGCACGCCGCTGCCGGTCAGCGTCAGCCCGCGCGCGGTGGCCGGCGCGGCGCCGTCGGTGATGGCGCCGGCCAGCGTCAGGCCGTCGCCGTCGACGCGCACCGCCAGGTCGGCCTCCAGCGCCACCGTGCCGTCGAGCCGGCCGCCGCCCACGCTGTTGGCCAGCGTGCCGCCGCGCACGCGCAGCGGGTTGGCCAGCACCGCGCCGTCGCGCAGGTCCAGCGTGCCGGCCTGCAGCAGCAGCTCGGTGGCCGCGTCGCCGGCGCGCCCGGCGCTGCCGATGGCCAGCGTGCCGGCGTCCAGCGTGGTGCCGCCGCTGTAGGTGTTGGCGGCCGACAGGCGCAGCGTGCCGTCGCCGCGCTTGGCCAGCCCGCCGGGGCCGCTGGCCACGCCGGCCAGGTCCAGCGTCAGGCCGGCGCCGACCTCGAAGCGCCCGCCGCCAGCGTCCAGCCGCAGCGGCCGGGCGGCGTCCAGGGTGAAGTCGGCCGTCGCGCGCAGCGTCGCGCCGCCGGCCAGGGTCAGCGTCTGGGCCAGGGCCGCGGGGCCCAGGCGGTCGTCGGCGGCCAGGGCCAGCGTGGCGCCGCTGACCGTGGTCGGACCGCGGTAGGCGTTGGCCGCGGCCAGGGTCAGCACGCCGCTGCCGCTCAGCGACAGGCCGCGCGCCGCGGCCGGCGCGGCACCGTCGGCGATGGGGCCGGCCAGCGTCAGGCTGTCGCCATCCACGCGCACGGCCAGGTCCGCTTCCAGCGTGATGGTGCCGTCCAGCTGGCCCGTGCCGCTGCCGGTGGCCAGGCGGCCGCCGCTGACGCGCAGCGGGTTGGCCAGCACCGCGCCGTCGCGCAGGTCCAGCGTGCCGCCCTGCAGCTGCAGCTCGGCGGTGGCGTCGCCGGCCCGCCCGCCGCCGACCAGGGCCAGCGTGCCCGCGGCCACCGTGGTGGGGCCGGCGTAGGGGTTGGCGGCCAGCAGGCGCAGCGTGCCCTCGCCCAGCTTGGCCAGGCCGCCGCTGCCGTCGACCACGCCGGCCAGGGTCAGCGTGCCGGCCGCGTCGACGGCGAGGTCGGCTGCCAGCGTCAGCGCGCCGTCGAGCCGGGCGCTGCCGCTGCCGTTGGCCAGCCGGCCGCCGTTGACCTGCAGCGCGTGCCCCAGCGTGGCGCCGTCGCGCAGGTCCAGCGTGCCGCCGTTGAGCAGCAGGCCCGCGGCGGCCGCCCCCGGCTGGCCGCCGCCGCTGAGGCGCAGCGTGCCGGCGGCCAGCTCCGTGCCGCCGCTGTAGCTGTGGGCGCCGGTCAGCGTCAGCGTGCCGGCGCCGGCCTTCTTCAGCCCGCCGCTGCCGCTGAGCAGGCCGGCGACGGTGCTCTCGCCCGCGCCCAGGGTCAGCGTGCGCACGCCGGCACCCAGCACCGCATCGCCGACCACCGACAGCGTGCCGGCGCCGATGTCGGCGTTCAGCGCATGCACGCCGCCGCCGCCCTGGTTGCTGACGGTGACCGCGCCGCTGCCGGCCGACAGCGTGGCGCCCAGCACCACGCGGCCGCTGCCGTTGGCCGAGCCGCCGCTGTCGTTGGCCAGCAGCGCGATCGCGCCGTCGTGGGTGCCGATCGGCGCCGAGACGGTGATGCTGCGGCCGGCCTGCAGCGTCAGGCCCTTGCCGGCGGCGGTCATGGCCACCGCGGCGCTGACGGTGATGTCCTCCTTGGCCTGCAGCACCACGTCGCTGCCGGCGGCGTTGATGACGCTGTTGGCGATGGCCAGGTCATCGCCCGCCCGCTCGGCGAAGGTGTCGAGGTCGGCCAGCGTCACGCCCGCGGTGCCGGTGGCGGCGATGCTGAGGTTCTTTGGGTCCAGCAGCCAGCGGCCGGTGCGGCCGCCGCCGGGGGCGCCGGTGTCGACCCGGCCGTAGGCGATGCCCAGCTGGCGCAGGCCCGAGGTCTCGACCGCGCCGCCGTCGCCGCCCTCGGCGCCGCCGCGGGCGCGCGCCTGGCCGTTGAACACCGTGGCCCCGTCGGACCAGACGACAATGCGACCGCCGGCGCCCAGGCGCAGCGCGCTGGCGTCCAGCAGCACGTCGTCGGCCACCAGGGTCAGGCGCGCGCGCCGCTCGTCGCCGCCGCCCTGCCAGTTGCCGCCGACCAGCAGCGTGCCGCCGCCGGCGTCGCCCTGGGCCAGCAGGCGCGCGCCGGCGTCCAGCCAGACCTGCCCGCCCAGCACCGACACCTGGCCGCCGCGCAGCCCGGGGCCGGCGGCCGAGGCGTCGACGGTGCCGGCGACGCGGGTGACGCCGGCCGCGCCGCCGTCGATCACCACCTGGCCGTCGCGCAGCGCGAAGCCGGTGGCCCGCACCGCGCCCTCGAGGTTGAGCACGGTGTCGGCGAAGCCGCTGCGCGCGGCGGCACGCAGCTCGGCGCTGCCGGCGCGCAGCGTGGCCGCGGGCAGCAGGCGCAGCCGCGCGTCCAGGCCGGCGTCGCGCAGGTTGAAGAACACCAGGCCGTCGCCGTCGACGTCGACCTGCACCGCGCCGGCCGCGGCCAGGCCGATGCGCGGCGCGTCGATGCGGCCGCCCACGCTGACGCTGGGCGCGACCAGGGCCACGGTGCCGCTGGCGCGGATCTCGCCGTCGGCGCGCAGCGCGCCCGAGCCCCCGTCGGCCGGCGCCAGCTGCCAGCGGCCGTCGGCCAGCGCGGCGGTGTTGACGGCCAGCGTGGTGGCCACCAGGCTGCCGACGTCGACCTGCGAGCCGGCACCGAAGACCACGCCGCGCGGGTTGCTCAGGAACACCCGGCCATTGGCCTGCAGCCGGCCCAGGATCAGCGAGGGGTCGCTGCCGGTGACGCGGTTGAACAGCACCGACGCGGCGTCGGGCTGGCGCACCAGCACCTGCTCGCCGGCGGCGATCGAGAAGCTGCGCCAGTCAAGCGCGGCGCGCGGCGTGGCCTGCACCAGCTCCAGCGTGCCGGGCGCGCCGGCGCGCAGCGCCACCTGGCCCTGCACCGGCGTGGCGCCCTCGGGCAGCGCCCAGCCGGCGCCCGGGGCCAGCCCGGCGGCCAGCGCCGCGGCCAGCACCACCGGCCGCAGCCGGCGCGCCGGGGCGCCGGCAGGGTGCGGCGCGGTGTGCGGGGCGGCGTGCGGGGCGGGCGGGCGGCGCATCGCGGCTCTCGCCTCAGAAGAAGCGCGTGAACTGCGCGTAGACGCGCAGCCGGCCCTGGTCGGCCTCGGACCGCGCCTGGCCGGCCAGGCGGGTGGCCAGGCTGGCGCGCAGCGCGTAGGCGCCGGGGCGCTCCCAGGCCAGCGCCAGCCCGGCGCCGGTGTAGTGGGCACGGTTGACGAAGCGCGCGCTCTGCCGGCTGGCGTCGTGGCGGAAGCGCACCTCGCCGTGGTCGACGAAGGCGCTGAGCACGAACTCGCGCGCCAGCCGGCCCAGCCAGGCCTCGGGCGGCAGCAGGCGCAGCTCGGCGGTGGCCACCAGCCCGCTGTCGCCGGTGCCCTCGCCGGGGGCGAAGGCGCGCACGCCGTCGGGGCCGCCGACGCGGAACTGCTCGGCGCTGTCCAGGTTGTCCATCGCCTGCTGGGCGCGCAGCGCGGCGTACAGCAGCAGCCGGCCGTCGACCAGGTTCTGCAGCCGGTTCATCGCCAGCGACAGCCGGGTGAAGCGCGGCGCGTCGTCGACCGCCGAGCGGGCCAGGCCGTCGTAGCGCACCTCGCCGCCGGACAGGTGGGCCTCGAAGGTGCTGACCGCACCGCCCAGCAGGTTGTCGCGCAGGTCGCCGGTCAGGCCCAGCGTCAGGCTGGTGATGCGCCGGCGCACCGACTCGCCGACCTGCGCGTCGGTCTGCGCCTTGTGGTCGAGCGTGGCGACGACGAACAGGTTGAGGTTGCGCGAGCGCCGCCAGGGGTACAGGGCGTAGGCGCTGGCCGCGGTGGCGTCGCCGTGGTAGTCGCCGTCGCGGAAGCGCTCGTCGGTCAGCCGGTAGCGCACGTAGGACAGCGACGTGCCCAGCTTCAGGCCGTCGTGCCCGACCGGCAGGTTGTAGCCCAGCAGCGCGAAGCCCAGGCCGCCGCTGCCCGAGCCCAGCAGGTTCAGCGTCAGCGCGTCGCCGCGGCCGAGCAGGCTGTTGCCGGCCAGCAGGCCGCCCAGCCGCGCGCGGCCGAGAAAGCGCGAGCCGTTGGCGTCGAGGTCGGCCTTGCCCGACCAGCGCGGGTCGGCGCGGCCGGTCACGCGCAGCGACGCGGTGCCGGGCCGCGCGCCCTGCTCGACGTCGAAGCGCACGCTCAGCCCGCGCAGGTCGTTGAGCAGGAAGACCACGCGCTCGACATCCTCGACGCGCAGGATCTCGCCCGGCTGCAGCCGCGCCAGGTAGGCCTCGACGACGGCGCGCGGCACCGGCAGCTGGTCGGACCAGCCGCTGAGGTCGATGCGGTCCAACCGGCCCTCCAGCACCTGGATGCGCACCAGGCCGTCGCCCGGCTGCTGCTCGGGCAGGTAGGCATAGCCCAGGTAGTAGCCGGCCTCGCGCTGCAGCCAGCGGGTGACGTCGGCGGCGGCGTTGACCAGGTCCTCGTAGCGCCGCTTCGGCCCGACGTAGGGCGCCAGCAGCGCGGGCAGCGCGGCCACCAGCGCCGGCGGTGCGTTGTCGGACAGCTGGTAGCCGCGCACGTCCAGCGTCAGCTCGTCGGCCGGCTTGGCCAGCTCGCGCGGCGGGTCGGGGCGCGGCGGCAGCTCGCGCGGGTCGGTGGTCGTGGGGACGCGCGGCGCCAGCTGCGCCGGCGTGGGCAGCACGCCGCCGGGCCGGCTGTCGGCGGGCGCCACGGCCTGCGCCGCGGCCCCGCACGCCAGCACGGCCAGCACCAGCGGCAGCCAACGCGCCGCGGCGTGTCCGCCCGGCGCGCCGCGGGGGATGGCGCCGTCGTCGGAGGCGCGCTGGGCGGCATGCATCGGGCCATCGTATGCAGCGCCCCGGGTGGCGCAAAGGCGCGCACCGACTGCAGCGTAGGGGTTGCCAGCCCGCCGGCCGCGTGCATCGGCGGCGCGGGCCAGGCCGGGCGGCGCGGCGGCCGCCGCCGGCCTTCAGCCTTCTTCAGGATTCTTCAGGGGCTCTTCTGGCGGCCGATCTCGACGCGGCGGTTCTCGGCGGCCAGCGGATCGCTGCCGACCTTCAGCTCGCGCGCGCCCAGGCCCACGGCCTGCAGCATGGCCGGGTCGGCGCCGTTGTCGACCAGGTACTTCTTGACCGCCAGCGCGCGCTCCAGCGACAGCCTGTCGTTGAGCTCGTCGCTGCCCCGGCGGTCGGCATGGCCCTCGATGCGCACGACGCGGCCGGCGCCCTTCTTGCCGCGCAGCACCTCGGCGAAACGGTCGAGCTGCTGGCGCAGCAGCTCGGGCAGCTTGGCCGAGCCGAGCTCGAAGGTGGCCGTGGGCAGCGAGAAGCGCACCGCGGGCTTGAAGCCCATGCACTTGAAGCCGGCCTGCTCCAGCTCGCGGCAGGCGTCCTCGGGGAACAGGCCCTCGTTGATGGCCTGCGCGTCGGGCACCTGCTGGCCGAGGTCGATGGCGGCGGCGCCGCCCGGCGCCGCGTCGGCCGCGGCGGCGGGCGCGGGCAGCAACAGGCCCGCGCACAGGCCTGCGACGAGGCCCACGGACAGGCCCGACACCAGCAGGCCGCGGCACAGGGCGCGGCCCCGGAGGATCGCAGGGTTCATGGTCGGCTCCTTGGGCAATGGCCGGTGGCCGCCGGCCGCGCGGGCCCGCCAGGAATCGGCGGCCACCCAGCAACCATCTTAGGCAGCGGGCCTGGCCGCGGCCATCCCCAGGACCGGACACCGGCCGGCGGCCGGCCGGACGCCCCGCCGCTCAGCGCCCGGCGCGGATCGCCGCGGCGCGGATCGCGCCCAGCGTGCTGCGGCTGGTCGAGACGTCGGGGTCGAGCTTCAGGTGGATCAGCGTCGGCGCGCCGGGCTGCAGGGCCTCGGCGAAGGCGGCCTCGAAGGCCTCGGTGCGGTCGACGAAGGCGGCGCGCCAGCCGAAGGCGCGGGCCATTGCCGCGAAGTCGGGGTTGTACAGGTCGCTGCCGCTGACCCGGCCCGGGTACTCGCGCTCCTGGTGCATGCGGATGGTGCCGTAGCTGCCGTTGTCGACCACCAGGCTGACCAGCCGGCCGGCGCCGCGCCCGGCACCGTAGCCGGTGGCGGTGGCCAGCTCCTGGCCGGTCATCAGGAAGTCGCCGTCGCCGGCGACGTTGACCACGGTGCGCTCCGGGTGCAGCAGCGACGCCGCCACCGCGGCCGGGAAGCCGTAGCCCATCGCGCCGCTGGTCGGCGCCAGCTGGGTGCGGCCGTGGTGCTGCAGGCCGGCGTAGCGCACGTAGCGGTGCAGCCAGCCGCTGTAGTTGCCGGCGCCGTTGGTGTAGACGGTGTCGGCCGGCGCCAGGCGCTGCACGGTCTGCATCACCACCGCCAGGTCCAGCGGCGCCACCGGGTCGAAGGCGTGGTTGGCCTCGTAGTCGGCGTGGGCGGAGGCCGCCCAGTCGCGCCAGGGCAGGTCCAGCGGCGCGGTCAGCGCTTCCAGCGCCTTGGCCGCGCTGGCCATGCCGGCCTGCAGCAGCCGGTCGGCGGCGTAGACGCGGCCCAGTTCCTCGGCCCCGGCGTGGATGTGCACCAGCTGCTGGCGCGGGCGTGGCGGCTCCAGCAGGGTGTAGCCGCCGGTGGTCATCTCGCCCAGGCGCACGCCGAGGGCAATCACCAGGTCGGCCTCGCGCACGCGCTGGGCCAACTTCGGGTTGATGCCGATGCCGACGTCGCCGGCGTACAGCGGGTGGTGGTTGTCGAAGGTGTCCTGGAAGCGGAAGCCGCAGCCCACCGGCAGCTGCCAGTTCTCGGCGAAGCGCTGCAGCGCGCGGGCGGCCTCGGCGTCCCAGCCGCCGCCGCCGGCGATCACGAAGGGCCGCCGGGCGGCGAGCAGGCGCGCGCGCAGCTCGCGCAGCCCGCCGGGCGCCGGCCAGGCCACGGCCGGTTCGGCGCGCGGCAGCACCGGGGCGGCGGTGGCGGTGGTCAGCATGTCCTCGGGCAGCACCAGCACCACCGGGCCCGGGCGGCCCTGCATCGCGGTGTGGAAGGCGCGGCCGACGTACTCGGGCAGGCGGTCGGCGTCGTGCACCTCGCCCACCCACTTGGCCAGGCCCAGCGTGCCGGGGCCGAACATCTGGCGGTAGTCCAGCTCCTGGAAGGCCTCGCGGTCGCGCTGGTCGCCGGCCACCTGGCCGACGAAGAGCACCAGCGGCGTCGAGTCCTGGAAGGCGGTGTGCACGCCGATGCTGGCATTGGTGGCGCCGGGGCCGCGGGTGACGAAGCACACGCCCGGCCGGCCGCCGAGCTTGCCCTGGGCCTCGGCCATGAAGGCCGCGCCGCCCTCCTGCCGGCAGGCGACGAAGCGGATGCGCTCGCGGTGCTGGTGGAAGCCGTCGAGCACGGCCAGGAAGCTCTCGCCCGGCACGCCGAAGGCGGTGGTGACGCCCTGGGCGATCAGGGCTTCGACAAGGGCGTGGCCGGCGAGTCGGGCGGTCATGGCGGTGCGGGGCAGTGGTGGTGGCGCCGCATTATCCCGAGCGCCTGCCCGCCCTCAGCCCGCCCTCAGCCGGCCATCAGCCCGGCCGCAGCGTGCGGCGCACCCGCCGCACGCGGAAGGCGCTGACCGCCAGCAGGCCCTGCACCGCGGCCAGGCCGATCCACACCGCCCGCGGCTGCTGCAGGTCCATCAGCCGGCCGAACAGCAGCGGCGCCAGCGCCTGGCCGATGTCCAGCCCGGCATAGACCACGCCGTAGACGCGGCCGCTGGCGTTGTCCGGCGTCGAGCGCTTGACCAGCAGGTCGCGCGAGGGGCTGGCGCTGCCGGTGACCAGGCCCATCAGCCCGAACAGCGCCGGCACCCAGGCCCCCGGCAGCGGCAGCAGCGCGATGGCCAGCGCGATGCAGGCCGCGGTGGCCATGCCGGCGGCGACGATGCGCTCGCAGCGCGCCGGGTCGTTCGCCAGGAAGCCGCCGCCCAGCATGCCGGTGGCGCTGCCGACCATGTAGATCGACAGGCAGGCCGCCACCCAGTGCAGCGGCACGTCGTGCAGCTGGCGCGCGGCCTGCGGCGCGAAGCTCTGCACCACGCTCAGCGCCACCGCGTAGAAGAGGAAGAAGGCCATGCACATCCACACCGCCGGGATGCGCAGGAAGTCGAACGGCCCCTCGGCCGCCACCGCCGGGGCGGCCCGGCCGGCGGCCACCGGCGCCGGCGGCCAGGGCGCCTCGGCGGGCAGCGCCAGCCGCCCGCGCTGCCACCACAGCAGCAGCAGCACCGCCGCGGCCAGGGCCGCCGCCGCGGCCAGCGCCGCGCGCCAGCCGGCGGCCAGGGCCAGCGGCACCAGCAGGGCCGGCGCCAGCGCCCAGCCCAGCGTGCCGCTGATGCCGTGGGCGCTGTAGGCGTGGCCCAGCCGGCCGGCGTGCACCTTGCGGTTGAGCAGGGTGTAGTCCACCGGGTGGAACACGCCGTTGCCCAGGCCGGCCAGCGCCGCGCAGGCCAGCAGCGCGCCGTAGCTGGGCGCCAGCGCGTAGCCGGCCGTCGCGGTGGCCAGCAGCGCCAGCCCGCCCAGCAGCACCGGGCGCGGGCCCAGGCGGTCGACGACGAAGCCCGAGGCCGTCTGCACCAGCGTGGAGACGACGTAGAACACCGTCAGCACCGCGCCCAGCTCGGTGTAGCTCACGCCGAAGGCGTCCTTCAGCCAGGGGAACAGCGGCGGCAGCACCAGCTGGCTGAAGTGGCTGACGCCGTGCGCCAGCCCGACCAGGCCGATGACCGCGGCGTCCTCGCGCAGGCGGGTGGCGGCTGGGGCCAGGGCGGTGCTCGACATCCGGCGATGGTAGCCAGCGCGGCGGCCGCGGCCCTGCCGCGCGCGGGACAGGCCGGCGGCCCCGCGCCCGCTAACGGCGTGCAAGCGCTGTAAGCAGGCGTCACCCGGGCCCGCGTCCGCCTTGCACCGGCAATACATCACGAAACCTGCGCTTCACGCGGCCGGCCTAGAGTGGCCCGCAACAACAGCTCAGGGAGAAGTCCATGCTCGACAGCCTGTTCGGCAGCCTGCAACCGAGGCGATTGCCGGCCGCACCCGACCCGTCGGCCGCGGCCGACGACAGCGGCCTGGCCACCCGGGCCAGCGCGACGGCCGACGTGGTCGTCGAGCGCTCGCCGGTGGAGACCATGCGCCGGCACTTCGCCGCGGAGCGGCAGGCGGGCCGGCCGCTGCCGCCGATGCTGAGCCTGCTCGACCCGTCGCGGCTGTGGGCCGGCGCGGTGCTGCGGGCGCTGTCCGAGGCCGGCGGCCAGCCGCTGCAGCGCCTGGCGCTGCGCGAGCAGGGCACGCTGCGCACGCTGGCGGTGATCGAGCGCACGCTGGTGCCGCGGCGCGGCGCCGAGCCGCTGCGCGTCTACCACGCCGACCCGCGCCCCGGCGGCCTGGACGGCGGCCTGGACGCCGACGCGCTGGGCCTGGCGCTGGCCGAGGCCAGCCGGCTGACCGCGGTGCTCGTCGGAGCGCTGCAGCCGCAGGCCCTGCTGGCCCTGCTGGGCCGGCTGCTGCAGGCCAGCCACGAGCCCGGCTGGCGCGGGCGCGACCTGGTCTTCCTGCTGCCCCCGTCGGCGGCGGCGCTGGGCGATCGCATCGCGCGGCAGCCCTGGCCGGCCGGGCTGCGGGTGCAGACCGTGGCCGAGCCGCTGGGCACCACCGCCGGCATCTGGAACGGCGTGCTGGGCGCCTGGGAGGCGGCGCAGCGGCCCGCGGCCGCGCCAGCGGGGCCCGGGCCGGCGGCCGAGGCCGGCGGCAGCGCGCCGCCGCAGCCGGCGCCGGCCGCCGCACCGGGCTGGGCGCCCGCGCTGCCGGCCCGCGAGGCGCTGAACCGCCTGCTGCAGCCGCTGTCACGCAGCGAGGGCCTGCGCGCCTGCGGCGTGGTCGACCTGCGCAGCGGCGACCTGCTGGCCAGCCAGAGCCGAGGACACCCGCCGGCCGAGCTGGCGGCGCTGGCGCTGGCGCTGTGCCAGGCGCGCCAGGTGCAGCTGGCGGTGGCCCGTCCGGCCGCGCCGGCGGACGAGGTGCTGGTCAGCGCCGGCGCGCAGCAGTGGCTGCTGCGCAGCCTGCCCGGCGACGCGGCGCTGGGCTTCGTCGCGCTGCTCGACCGCCACCAGGCCAACCTGTCGCTGCTGCGCTTCCGGCTGCTCGACGCCGAGCGCCTGCTGGGCTGAGCGGGCCGGCGGCCGGCGCGGGCTCAAGTCGGGCCGGCCGGCGGCCGATACCGGGGAATCCCCGTCCTGCCCCAGGAGTGCCCTTCCATGGATTTCTCGTCGGTCTACAACTTCCACGAAAAGGCCGTGTTCGAGGCGGTGGCCACCGCCGCGCCCAAGTACCCCGCACTGGCCGGCAACGCCGAGCTGCTCGCCGACGTGGCCTGCGTCGCGCTCAACCGGATGACGCCGCGCTACATCCGCCACAGCGTGGACCTCGCCTTCTTCTCGACCGAGAAGGAGCGCGACGACACCCAGCGCAACATCGACGAGTCCGTCGAGTTCGCCTTCGGCTACGTGCAGGCACGCCACGTGATGGCCGCGCGGCGCTGAAGCGCCACGCACGGGCCGGTGCCCGGCGCGCCGCCCCCGGCCCCGTGGACGGGGCCGGGCGCCGTGGTGCTCAGTGCACCGTGCGGCCGAAGCTGAGCTGGCCGTCGACCACGTCGACCGGGATCACGTCCTTGGGCCCGAAGCGGCCTTCCAGGATCAGCTTGGACACCGGGTTCTCGATGCGCTGCTGGATCGCGCGCTTCAGCGGCCGGGCGCCGAACACCGGGTCGAAGCCCGCCTTGGCCAGCTCGGCCAGCGCCGCGTCCGACACCTCCAGGCCCATGTCCATCTTGGCCAGCCGGCGCGCCAGCAACTGCAGCTGGATGCGCGCGATGGCCTGGATGTTGGCCTCGTCGAGGGCGTGGAAGACCACCGTCTCGTCGATGCGGTTGAGGAACTCGGGCCGGAAGTGCTGCTTGACCTCGGCCCACACCGCGTCCTTGACCACCTCGGACGGCTGGCCGGCCATCTGCATGATCAGGTGCGATCCCAGGTTGCTGGTCATCACGATCACCGCGTTCTTGAAGTCCACGGTGCGGCCCTGGCCGTCGGTCAGCCGGCCGTCGTCCAGCACCTGCAGCAGCACGTTGAACACGTCCGGGTGCGCCTTCTCGACCTCGTCGAGCAGGATCACGCTGTAGGGCTTGCGGCGCACGGCCTCGGTCAGCGTGCCGCCCTCCTCGTAGCCGACGTAGCCCGGGGGCGCGCCGATCAGGCGGCTGACCGAGTGCTTCTCCATGAACTCGCTCATGTCGATGCGCACCATCTGGTCGTCGCTGTCGAACAGGAAGCCGGCCAGCGCCTTGCACAGCTCGGTCTTGCCCACGCCGGTGGGGCCCAGGAACAGGAAGCTGCCCAGCGGCCGGTTCGGGTCACTCAGCCCGGCGCGTGAACGGCGGATGGCGTCGGCCACCGCGACGATGGCCTCGTCCTGGCCGACCACGCGCTCGTGCAGCTTGGCCTCCATCTGCAGCAGCTTGTCGCGCTCGCCCTGCATCAGCTTGCTCACCGGGATGCCGGTGGCGCGCGAGACCACCTCGGCGATCTCCTCGGCGCCGACCATGGTGCGCAGCAGCTGCGGGCCGGCGCCGCCGCCCTTCTTGCCGGCTTCCTTGTCCTGCGCCTCCTTCAGGCGCTTCTCCAGCTCGGGCAGCTTGCCGTACTGCAGCTCGGCGACCTTGTTGAAGTCGCCCTTGCGCTTCCACTCCTCGATCTGGATCTTGGTCTGCTCGATGTCCTTGCGCACCTGGTCCGAGCCCTGGGCCTGGGCCTTCTCGGCCTTCCAGATCTCCTCCAGGTCGGCGTACTCGCGTTCGAGCTTGGCGATCTCCTCCTCGATCAGGCCCATGCGCTTGATCGAGGCCTCGTCCTTCTCCTTGCGCACGGCCTCGCGCTCGATCTTCAGCTGGATCAGCCGGCGGTCGAGCTTGTCCATCGCCTCGGGCTTGGAGTCGATCTCGATCTTGATCTTGGCCGCGGCCTCGTCGATCAGGTCGATGGCCTTGTCGGGCAGGAAGCGGTCGGTGATGTAGCGGTGGCTCAGCTCGGCCGCGGCGACGATGGCCGGGTCGGTGATCTCCACGCCGTGGTGCACCTCGTACTTCTCCTGCAGGCCGCGCAGGATGGCGATGGTGGCCTCGACGGTGGGCTCGCCGACCAGCACCTTCTGGAAGCGGCGCTCCAGCGCGGCGTCCTTCTCCACGTACTTGCGGTACTCGTCCAGCGTGGTCGCGCCGATGCAGTGCAGCTCGCCGCGCGCCAGCGCGGGCTTGAGCATGTTGCCGGCGTCCATCGCGCCCTCGGCCTTGCCGGCGCCGACCATGGTGTGCAACTCGTCGATGAACAGGATGATGCGGCCCTCGTCCTGGGCCACTTCCTTGAGCACCGACTTCAGCCGCTCCTCGAACTCGCCGCGGTACTTGGCCCCGGCCAGCAGGCCGGCCATGTCCAGCACCAGCACCTTCTTGTCCTTCAGCGTGTCGGGCACCTCGCCGGCGACGATGCGCTGGGCCAGGCCCTCGACGATGGCGGTCTTGCCCACGCCGGGCTCGCCGATCAGCACCGGGTTGTTCTTGCTGCGGCGCTGCAGCACCTGGATGGCGCGGCGGATCTCGTCGTCGCGGCCGATCACCGGGTCCAGCTTGCCCTGGCGGGCACGCTCGGTCAGGTCCAGCGTGTACTTCTTCAGCGCCTCGCGCTGGCCCTCGGCCTCGGCGGAATCGACGGTCTGGCCGCCGCGCACCGCGGTGATGGCGGCTTCCAGCGCCTTGCGCGTCAGGCCGTGGCCGCGCACGATGCCGCCCAGGTCGCCCTTGCTGTCGGCCAGGGCCAGCAGGAACATCTCGCTGGCGATGAACTGGTCGCCGCGCTGGCTGGCCTCCTTGTCGGCCTGCTGCAGCAGCTGCACCAGCTCGCGCCCGGGCTGCACCGGCCCGCCGCCCTGCACGCTGGGCAGGGCGTTGTTGGCGGTGTCCATCGCCGTCTTCAGCGCCGCGGTGTTGGCACCGGCGCGGTCCAGCAGGGCCTTGGGGCCGTCGGGCTGGGCCAGCATCGCGCCGAGCACATGGCTGGGCTCGATGTAGGGGTTGTCGCGCGCGACGGCCAGGCTTTGCGCGTCGGCCAGGGCCTGCTGGAAGGCGGTGGTGAGCTTGTCGAGTCGCATGGGATGAATCCTCCGATTGCGACAGGACATGGGGCCCGGCCGGGGCGATTCAAGTGCGCGGCAGCGGCGCGCCGGGCGCGTCCGCGCCCGGCTTGCGCTGGATCAAGCGGGGCGGGCCGGCCGCGCCGCCGCCGGGTGGTCAATCGCTGGACCAGACCGTGCAGGCCGCCAGCTCGGCCGCGTCGGGCGGCTCGAAGCGCCCTTCCATCGCGTCGAACATCGCCGGCGTGACCTCGAAGGCGAAGGTCTCGCCGCGCGCCTGGTTGCGCGCCAGCACGCGTTCGCGCCGCAGCGCCGCCGGCGCGCTGACGTAGTGCGCCTGCAGCGCCAGCCCGGCGCCGGCCGCCAGCGCGGCGAAGCGCGCGCGGTCGGCCGCGCGCTGGCCGCCCAGGTCCAGCACCACCGGCTGGCCGCGGCCGGCCAGCTCGGCGGCCACGGCCCAGATGCGGCGTTCGCAGCGCGCCACGCGCTCCAGCACCCAGGGCAGCGAGATCGGCCGCGGCAGGTCGGGGCCGTAGAGCTCGCCCATCCACTCGTCGATCGAGCAGCGCAGGGCGCGGTCGCGCTCGGCCAGGCGGCGGGCGACGGTGGTCTTGCCGGCCCCTTGCGGGCCGAACACGAGGTGGAGGACGGACATGGCGGTCGGGCCGTCTGGCGGGGCAGCGGCCGGGAGAGTGGTGAAGGCGCGCAGCGTCGGGCCTGACGCTGCGTCAGGGTCAAGTCCCCGGCGCCTCTGGCACCTCCGGCCGCGGCATGCCCCGGCGCAGCAGCGGCTCGGCCTCCCAGGCCGCCAGCAGGCGGCCGGCCAGCGCCGCGTCGCCGCCGGCGGTCTGGCGGCCGCCCTCCCAGCGCAGCCGCGACAGCTCGTCCAGCGTGAAGTGCCGGCACCAGGCCGCCAGCCGCGGCGCGGTGGCGCGGGCGATGTAGTCCAGCAGCGCCGCGTCCAGGCCCTCGCCCTCGCGCGTGGCCGGCTCGGCCAGCACCATGCGGCCCCAGCGGTCGATCTGCTCGAAGTCGCCGCCCAACAGGTGGTGGACCAGGCCCATCCAGCGGTGGGCCAGCGGCTGCAGCGCCGGGTCCTCGGGCGGCCGGCCGGCGGCCATCGCGGCGCGCACCTCGGCCAGCAGCGGCGGCCATTCGGCGCGCACCGCCTGCCAGCGGGCCAGGAAGGCGCGCACCTCGTCGGCGCTGAAATGGCGGCCGTAGGCGGCCATGCGCTCCAGCGCGGCCAGCCAGTCGGCCAGCGCCGGGGTGGCGCCGTCGGCGTAGCGGTCCAGCAGCAGCGCCAGGCGGCTGCGCAGCGCGCTGGCGCGGGCGATCTCGTCGTCCAGCGCGCGCAGCTGCTGCGCCAGCACCGTGGGCAGCGCGGCCTCGCCACCGGCCAGCAGCGCGCCGATGTCCTTCAGCGCCAGGCCCAGCTGGCGCAGCGCCTGGATGGCGTGCAGCCGCGCCACATCGTCGCGGCCGTACAGCCGGTAGCCGGCGGGCGAGCGCAGCGCCGGGCACAGCAGGCCGATCTGGTCGTAGTGGTGCAGGGTGCGCACGGTCAGGCCGCTGCGCTTCGCCAGTTCGCCCACCGTCATGCCCGCCACGCCACCCCCTCGTCCGCCCGGGGCGCAGTATCGGCGGGCCGGGCCGTCCCTAGAATCGCCGCGTGAACATCCATCAGATGCAGGTGCGCTACCAGCCCCGGGCCGACCGGGTGCTGTGGCAGCTGCGCACGCAGGAAGGCCAGCTGTTCGCGATCTGGCTGACGCGGCGCATGCTGCGCCAGCTGTGGCCGCCGCTGCAGCGCCTGGTGGCCGAGGGCGAGGTGGCCCAGGTGGTGGCGCGCGGCGCCGCGCCGGGCCAGCCGCCACCCACCGTGCTGCCCGAGGCGCGCGAGATGCTGGCCCAGGTGGCCCGCGAGCGGCCGCTGCCCGGCACCGACTTCCGCCAGCCCTTCGACACCCGTCCGGCCGAGCAGCCGCTGGGCGCCGAGCCCCTGCTGCCCGAGCAGGTGGACCTGGGCCCGGGCAGCGACGGCCGCGGCCTGCACCTGCGCCTGCGCGAGCCGGGCGGGCGCCAGCTGGGCCTGCAGCTCAGCGCCGACCTGGCCACCGCGCTGATGCGCCTGCTGGAGGCCGCGCTGCGCGAGGCCGACTGGGGCGTGCTGCCGGCCCCCGCGGCCGCTGCCGCGGTGGCGCCTGCGGCGCCAACGGTGCTGAACTGAGCGCGCGCCGGCCGGCCGCCGGCGCAGGGCCAGGCTAGAGCGACGGCCCCAGCGCGCGGTACTGGCCGCCGTGGAACAGCAGCGGCGGCAGCGCCTGCTCGCTCAGCCGCAGCACGCGGCCGATGAACAGCCAGTGGTCGCCGGCGTCGTGTCGGGCCTCGGTGGCGCACTCGAACACCGCGGTGGCGCCGGCCAGCACCGGCACGCCGCCCAGGCCCTCGGACCAATCGCCCTCGGCGAAGCGGTCGACCACCGCCGACGAGGCGAAGCGCTGCGACAGCGCCTGCTGCGACTCGGCCAGCACGTTGACCGCGAAGTGCGCCGTCGCGGCAAAGGCCGGCCCGCTGTGGCTGGCCTTGCGCAGCGACCACAGCACCAGCGCCGGCTCCAGCGACAGCGACGAGAAGGAGTTGGCCGTCAGCCCGATGCGGTGGCCGTCGGCGTCGCGGCAGGTGACCAGGGTGACGCCGGTGGCGAAGCGCCCCAGCGCGGCGCGCAGCGCCAGCGGCGAGGGCGGGGCCGGCGGCACCAGGGCGTCGGCGGGCGGACGGTCGGACAGGTCCATCGGGGCAGGCATCGGGTGGCGCACGGCGGTCGGGCCCGGGCGCTCAGGCCCAGGCGGCGCGGGCCAGCGCGTAGCCGGCGGCGGTGCAGGCCAGCGCGCCCAGCAGGTGGGCGGCGCTGTGGGCCAGGGCCAGAGCCAGGTCGCCGCGCTGCAGCAGGCCCAGCGATTCGGCCGAGAAGGCCGAGAAGGTGGTGAAGCCGCCCAGGCCGCCGGTGACCAGCAGCAGGCGCAGCAGGTCGTCCGGCCAGCGCGCGAAGAAGACCAGGGCCGCGCCGATCAGCCCGCCGCCCAGGCAGTTGACCAGCAGCGTGCCCAGCGGGAAGCCGGCCCACAGGCCGTTGAACGCCAGGCCCGCGCCCCAGCGCAGCAGCGCACCGGCGGCGGCCCCGCCGGCGACGGCGGCGGCCTGGCCCAGCGTGGCGGCGCTCACGCGGCGACCGCCATCAGGCGGCCCCGGCCGGGGCCACCGGCACACCGCCGTTGCCGGAGGCCAGGCCCCAGCGCGCCAGCGCCGCGTCGTCGGCGACACGGGCGTCGACCCAGCGTGCGCCCTCGGGCGTGGTTTCCTTCTTCCAGAACGGTGCCTGGGTCTTCAGGTAGTCCATCAGGAACTCGCAGCCCTGGAAGGCCTGGCCGCGGTGCGCCGAGCTGACGGCCACCAGCACGATCTGCTCGCCCGGCTGCAGCAGGCCGACGCGGTGGATCACCGTGGCGCCGCGCAGGTCGAAGCGGGCGAAGGCCGCGTCGACCATGGCCTCGATGGACCGCTCGGTCATGCCGGGGTAGTGCTCGAGCTCCATCGCGCGGACCTGGTCGGCCGCCGCGGCGCCGTTGCGGTCGCGCACGGTGCCGACGAAGCTGGCCACCGCGCCGACGCCACCGTCGCCGGCACGCAGCGCGGCGACCTCGGCGGAGAGGTCGAAGTCCTCGGTCTGGATGCGCACGCGGCGGGGAAACACCATGGGCCCGGATTCTCGCACCGCTAGAATCGCCCCCCATGTCGCCGGCCCAACACCTCCCCCCCACCGCGCAGCCGCTGCGCGCCGCGGCCGGGTGCGTGCACGTGGCCGGCCACAAATCCCCCAAGCAGATGCTCGTCTGACCGGAGCCTGCTGTTCCGTCGGACGAGCGACGGAACAGGCGGCCCCCGACGGCACGCGCCTGGCACCCGGCCAGGCCACCCTCCTCCCCCGCCCTGCCCGCGCCCGCCCCGCCGGAGCCTTCCCGCGGTCGTGAACCTGGAGTGAGCGCGTCATGTTGGATTTCGAGGGCATCTGGGTGGCACTGGTCACCCCGCTGCGCGGCGGCGCGGTGGACCACCCGGCACTGCGGCGCCTGGTGCGGCACCTGGCCGCGCAGGGCGTGGCCGGTTTCGTCGCCTGCGGCAGCACCGGCGAGGCGGCCATGCTGGACGAGGCCGAGCAGGCCGCGGTGCTGGCCAGCACGCTGGACGCCGCCGGCGGCCGGCCGGTGCTGATGGGCCTGGCCGGCGTGCGCGCCGACGCGGTGGCCCGGCGCGCCCAGGCGCTGGCCGCCCAGGCCGCGCCGGCGGGCTGGCTGCTGACGGCGCCGGCCTATGTGCGGCCGTCGCAGGCCGGCATCGTCGACTTCTTCCACACCGTGGCCGACGCCACGCCGCTGCCGCTGGTGGCCTACGACATCCCGGGCCGCACCGGCGTGCGCATCGAGGCCGCGACGCTGCTGGCGCTGGCCGAGCACCCGCGCATCCGCGCGGTCAAGGATTGCAGCAGCGACCGCGCCGCCGCCGAGGTGGTGCTGGCCGACGGCCGCCTGGCCTGGCTGGCCGGCAACGACGACGAGCTGTTCGACCAGCTGGCCCGCGGCGCGGCGGGCGCCATCTGCGCCAGCGCCCACCTGGCCACCGCGGCCTTCGTGCAGTTGCACCGCCTGCTGCGCGCGCAGCGCCTGGACAGCGCGCGCACGCTGTGGCGGGCGCTGTACCCGCTGACCCAGGCCGCCTTCGCCGAGCCCAACCCGCAGCCGCTGAAGGGTGCGCTGGCGCGCCAGGGCTGGCTGGCCGACGAGCTGCGCGCGCCGCTGCGGCCGGCGGCCGCGGCCACCGTCGAGCGCTTGCTGGCGGCCGAGCGCGACGCGTTGGCGGCGCTGTCCGCATTGGCGACCGAAGCCGCACCCGCAGGCTGACACCGCCCGGCCGCGGGCTGACTCCGGCCGGCCGCTCGCCTCTGCCGCCCGCTCAGGACGGCGCGCGCTGCGCCTTCAGCACCTCGCCGAATCGGGCGAAGGCGGCCCGCGCGGCGGCCAGCACCTCGGCCTCGTAGCGCGCCGGGTCGGCGCTGAGGCGGTATTCGGACTTGGCGGTGTTGGCGGCGAAGCGGGTCAGCGCACCGACCAGGCCGCCGGTGTTGTCCTGCTGCTGGCTCAGCTTGTCCAGCACCATCAGGTCGGCCGGCAGCAGCAGATGCTGGTCCAGGCGCACGCGTGCGGCGTCGTTCTCGCGCCGCACGGTGAAGCGGGTGACGTCGCGCGCCAGCCGCGGCTTGGGCGTGATCTTGACCGAGGCGCCGCCGGACAGGATGCCGCCCGAGGTCTCGATCACCGCCAGCGGGATCGTCACCCGCACCTTCAGCAGGTGGGCGTCCAGCGCCTTGGCCAGGCCCCATTCGGCCCAGCGCGCCGCGGTGGTGTTGCCGCCGAGCAGACTGCTGCCCGAGCGGTACTGCTCGCCGCGCGGATCTGGGTCGCGGTTGGACTGCATGAACGACTCCTCGTCGTCGCTGTCCCAGGCCACCGGCAGGCCGCGCGGGCTGTAGGTCCAGCCGCCGTGGCCGGTGAACTTCTCGTCCTCCACCGGCGAGGGCTTGCCGGCGGCCAGCAGCTTCTGGAAGTCGGGCTGGGCGACCAGTTGCTCGTGGGGCACCACCTCCAGGCCGGCCTCGCGCGCCGCGGCCACCGCGGCGTCGTACAGCGCGTCGACGATGCGCTGGTACTGCTCGGGCCCCGGCCCGGCCAGGCGCACGATGGCGGCCGCCGAGGCGCCGCCGCGCGAGCTGCCCGCCACCGCCGAGCCGTCCTGGCGGTCCATGAACTGCACCACCAGCTGGGTGATGGCCACGCGCTTGACGCCGGCGAACAGCCGGCCGTTGTCCACCGCCACGGCCTTGGCGTCCAGCCCATAGGGCGCCGCGGGCTGCGCCTGCGCCACCGCGCCGATGCCCCCCAGCGCCGCTGCCGCGCAAGCCGCCACCGCCGCCCGCCGCAGCCCCGCCAGCGCCCGCGGCGCCGCGCCCCTGACCCGTCCTGCTCGCATCGAACCCGTCTCCCGGCCGCCCGCACCGGTGCCGGCGGACAGGCGGCCGGCGCCCGCGGCACGCGGCCCGCCCACCGCGCGCCGCTGCAGGCTTACGCCGGGTGCACCGGCCGGACGGCTCACAAGGGGTGAAGGAACCGTAGCGAGCGGGTTCAGCTTGCGCCGAGCAGCGCAGCCGTACGGGCGTACGGCGAGCAGCGCAGGCGCAAGATGGGCCCGCGCAGCAGGTTCATTCGCACCTTGTCAGCCGCCGGTGACGGGCGGGAAGAACGCCACCTCGGCGCCGGGCGGCACCACGGCGGTCTCGTCGGCCATCACCTGGTTCAGCGCGCAGCGCAGCGCGCGGCCGCGGGCCAGGGCCTCGGCATGGCGGCCGCCGCGGGCGATCAGCGCGTCGCGCAGCGCGCCCAGCGTCAGGCCGTCGGCGGCGGGCAGGGTCTCGCTGGGGCCCAGGGCCTCGCGCAGCGAGGCGAAGTAGCGCACGGTGATGGAGGTGGACATGGCAGAGGACTCGCGGTCAGGCGCCGATCAGCGAGGACAGCAGCAGCAGGCGCACGGTGTCGCCGCGGCGCACCGGCTGCAGCGCCGGCAGGTCGACCAGGCCGTCGGCCCAGACCGCCGAGGTCAGCACGCCCGAGCTCTGGTTGGGGAACAGCTCGACGCCGCCGTCGGCGTTGAAGCGCGCGCGCAGGAACTCGCGGCGCTTGTCGGGCTGCGGCCAGTCGAAGTCGGCGCGCACGCTGACCGCCCGCGGCAAGGCGGCCGGGCAGCCCTGCAGCGCGCGCAGCACCGGCGCCACCGCCAGCAGGCAGGTGACGAAGCTGGACACCGGGTTGCCCGGCAGGCCCATGAACAGCGCCTCGGCGCCGTCGGCCGCGCCGGGCCGGCGCACCGCGCCGAAGACCAGGGGCTTGCCCGGCTTCATCGCCACCTGCCAGGCCTCCAGCCAGCCCTCGGCCTGCACCGCGGGCTTGATGTGGTCCTCCTCGCCGACGGAGACGCCACCCGAGGTCAGGATCAGGTCGTTGCCGGCGGCGGCGCGCTGCAGCGCGTCGCGCGTGGCGGCCAGCTTGTCGGGCACGATGCCCAGGTCCTGCACCTCGCAGCCGGCGGCCTGCAGCAGGCCGCGCAGCGTGAAGCGGTTGCTGTTGTAGATGGCGCCGGGCTTCAGCGGCTGGCCGGGCATCACCAGCTCGTCGCCGGTGGAGAACAGCGCCACCCGCGGCCGGCGCCGCACCCGCAGCTGCGCCGCGCCCACCGACGCGGCCAGGCCCAGGGCCTGCGGCGTCAGCCGGCTGCCGGCGGCCAGCACCTCGGCGCCGTGGGCCACGTCCTCGCCGCGGCGGCGGATCCACTGGCCGGCACGCGGTGCCGCGTCCACCCGCACGCGGCCCAGGCCGGTGCCGCTGTCGTCGGGCAGGGCCTCGCACTGCTCCTGCATCACCACCGCGTCGGCCCCGGGCGGCACCTGGCCGCCGGTGAAGATGCGCGCGGCGGTGCCGGGCTGCAGGGCCTGGCCGACATGGCCGGCCGGGATGCGCTGGCTGACCGGCAGCACGGTGCCGGGCACCGGCAGGTCGGCCACGCACAGCGCGTAGCCGTCCATCGAGGTGTTGTCGGCCGGCGGCACGTCCAGCGCCGAGACCACGGCTTCGGCCAGCACGCGGCCCAGCGCGTCGAAGGTGTCGACCACCTCGGTGTCGGCGATCACGCGCTGGCCGGCCACCGCCAGCATGCGCGCCAGCACCTCTTCCAGGGTGCGCAGGGCGGGACGTTGCACGGGTTCAGCCATGGGGGTGGGGGCGGTAGTCGAAGCGTTGCGCAGTGTCCAGCAGCCAGGATGCCAGCGTGGCCGGCGTGGCCAGGTCGAACACCGGCCGGGCGGTGGCCTGCGGCAGCGCGGCCGGGGCGTCGGTGGCCACCGCCACCACGAAGGGGTCGTGCGGGTACAGCGGCGGCTCGGCCAGCGCGGCGCGCCAGACCTCCACCTTGGGCAGGTCGGCGTGCTTCCAGCCTTCGACGAAGACCCAGTCCACCGGCGACAGCTCGGCCAGCAGCGCGTGCACCGGCGGCAGGCCCGGCGCGTCGTACTCGCGCAGCAGGGCCAGGCGGCGGTCGGAGGCCAGCAGCACCTCGGTGGCGCCGGCCTCGCGGTGGCGCCAGCTGTCCTTGCCGGGGGTGTCGATGTCGAAGCGCTTGTGGGCGTGCTTGAGCACCGACACCCGCAGGCCGCGGGCGCGGAAGTCGGCGATCAGCTGCTCGACCAGCGTGGTCTTGCCGACGCCCGAGGGGCCGCAGAAGCCGACGACGCGCATCGCGTCAGTCGCCGCAGTGCTGCTGGATGTAGGCCTGCACCCGCGCCGCGTCCACCGGCAGCACGGTGAAGCGCTTGGGCAGGGCCTCGATGCCGTCCAGCCCGGCCGGGCGCAACGGCTCGCGGCCCAGCGCCTCCTGGATGGTGGCGGCGAACTTGGCCGGCAGCGCCGTCTCCAGCACCAGCATCGGCACGCCGGGCTGCAGGTGCTCGCGGGCCACCTTCAGGCCGTCGGCGGTGTGGGTGTCGACCATGTCCTGGTGCGCGTCCCAGGTGGCCTTGATCGTGGCCAGGCGGTCGGCGTGGGTGCTGCGGCCCGAGACGAAGCCGAAGCCGGCGATGCGGGCGAACTCGTCGGCCGACAGCTGGAAGCCGCCGTCGCGGGCCAGCGCCGGGCCGAACAGCTCGGCGGTGCGGGCACCATCGCGGCCCAGCAGGTCGAAGACGAAGCGCTCGAAGTTGCTGGCCTTGGAGATGTCCATCGACGGGCTGGAGGTCTCGTAGGTCTCGGTGCTGCCGCGCACGCGGTAGCGGCCGGTGCGGAAGAATTCGTCGAGCACGTCGTTCTCGTTGGTGGCGACCACCAGCTGCGCGATCGGCAGGCCCATCATGCGCGCGACATGGCCGGCGCAGACATTGCCGAAGTTGCCCGAGGGCACCGAGAAGCTGACGCGCTCGGCATTGGTCTTGGTGACCTGGAAGTAGCCGGCGAAGTAGTACACCACCTGGGCCAGCAGGCGCGCCCAGTTGATCGAGTTGACGGTGCCGATCTTGTAGGCGCGCTTGAAGGCCAGGTCGTTGCTGACCGCCTTGACGATGTCCTGGCAGTCGTCGAACACGCCCTCGACGCTGAGGTTGTGGATGTTCGGGTCCTGCAGGCTGAACATCTGGGCCTGCTGGAAGGGGCTCATGCGTCCGTAGGGGCTGAGCATGAACACGCGCACGCCCTGCTTGCCGCGCATCGCGTACTCGGCGGCGCTGCCGGTGTCGCCGCTGGTGGCGCCCAGGATGTTCAGCTGCTCGCCGCGGCGCGCCAGTTCGTACTCGAACAGGTTGCCCAGCAGCTGCATGGCCATGTCCTTGAAGGCCAGCGTGGGGCCGTTGGACAGGGCTTCGATGAACAGGCCGTCTTCGAGCTTGCGCACCGGCACGATGGCGTCGCTGCCGTAGACCGCCTGGGTGTAGGTCTTGGCGACCAGCGCCTTCAGGTCGGCGGCCGGGATGTCGTCGATGTACAGCGACAGCACCTCGAAGGCCAGGTCGGCGTAGCCGCCGGGGCGGCCGTTGCCGTACACCCCGCGCCAGCGCGTCAGCGTCGCGTCGTCGACCCGGGGGTAGTGGGTGGGCAGGTACAGGCCGCCGTCGGGCGCCAGGCCCTCCAGCAGGATCTCGGAGAAGCTGCGCTCGGTGGCGTCGCCGCGGGTGCTGATGTACTTCACGACAGCTCTTCCTTGCGCAGGCTGACGATGGGCGCCAGCACGGTCGGCAGGGCCTGCATCTGGGCCAGGGCCTCGCGCATGCGGCCTTCCACGGTGTCGTGGGTCAGGATGATCAGGTCGGTCTGCTTCTCGCCCTCGGCGCTCTCGCGCTGCAGCACCGCGTCGATCGAGATGTCGTGCGCGGCCAGGATGGTGGTGATGTTGCTCAGCACGCCGGTCTGGTCGGCCACCTGCAGGCGCAGGTAGAAGGCGGTGACGACCTGGGCGATGGGCAGCACCGGCGTGTCGGCCAGCGCGTCGTGCTGGAAGGCCAGGTGCGGCACGCGGTTGCCGGGGTCGGCGGTGTGCAGGCGGGTGATGTCGACCAGGTCGGCCACCACCGCGCTGGCGGTGGGCTCGCTGCCGGCGCCCTTGCCGTAGTACAGCGTGGTGCCCACGGCGTCGCCCTGCACCACCACCGCGTTCATCGCGCCCTCGACATTGGCGATCAGGCGCTTGGCCGGCACCAGCGTCGGGTGCACGCGCAGCTCGATGCCGCCGACGTCGTCGCGCCGCTTGGTGATGCCCAGCAGCTTGATGCGGTAGCCCAGCTGCTCGGCGTAGCGGATGTCGGCAGCCTGCAGCTTGGTGATGCCTTCCACATGCGCCTTGTCGAACTGCACCGGCGTGCCGAAGGCGATGGCGCTCATGATCGTCGCCTTGTGCGCGGCGTCCACGCCCTCGATGTCGAAGGTCGGGTCGGCCTCGGCATAGCCCAGGCGCTGGGCCTCCTTCAGCACCACGCCGAAGTCCAGGCCCTTGTCGCGCATCTCCGACAGGATGAAGTTGGTCGTGCCGTTGATGATGCCGGCGATCCACTCGATGCGGTTGGCGGTCAGGCCCTCGCGCAGCGCCTTGATGATGGGGATGCCGCCGGCCACCGCGGCCTCGAAGCCGACCATCACGCCCTTGGCGCGCGCGGCGGCGAAGATCTCGGTGCCATGCACCGCCAGCAGCGCCTTGTTGGCGGTGACCACGTGCTTGCCCGCGGCGATGGCCTCCATCACCAGGGTCTTGGCGATGCCGTAGCCGCCGATCAGCTCGACGACGATGTCGATGTCGGGGTTGGCGATGATGGCGCGGCCGTCGGCCACCACCTGCACGCCACCACGCCCCTCGGGATCGACGATGCCCCGCGCCCGCTCGACGTCGAGGTCGGCCACCATGGTGATGGCGATGCCGCGGCCCGCGCGGCGGCGGATCTCTTCCTGGTTGCGCTGCAGCACCTTGAAGGTGCCGCTGCCGACGGTGCCGATGCCGAGCAGGCCGACCTGGATGGGTTTCATGGGGTCTCGTCTTTCAGTGGGATCAGGGGTGCTCAGGCGCTGTGGCGCTTGCGGTAGTTGCCGAGGAAGCGCGCGATGCGGCCGATGGCGTCGGTGAGGTCGTCGGTGTTGGGCAGGAAGACCAGGCGGAAGTGGTCCGGCTGCGGCCAGTTGAAGCCGGTGCCCTGCACGATCAGCACCTTCTCCTCGGCCAGCAGCTCGTAGGCGAACTGCTGGTCGTCGGCGATGGGGTACATCTGCGGATCCAGCCGCGGGAACATGTACAGCGCGGCCTTGGGCTTGACGCAGCTGACGCCCGGGATCTCGGTCAGCAGCTTGTGCGCCAGGTCGCGCTGGCGGCACAGCCGACCGCCGGGGGCGACCAGGTCCTTGATGCTCTGGTAGCCGCCGAGCGCGGTCTGGATCGCCAGCTGGCCCGGCGTGTTCGCGCACAGCCGCATCGAGGCCAGCATGTTCAGGCCCTCGACGTAGTCCTTGGCGCGGCGCTTGTCGCCCGAGACGATCATCCAGCCGGCGCGGTAGCCGCAGCTGCGGTAGTTCTTGCTCAGGCCGTTGAAGGTGACGAACAGCACGTCGTCGGCCAGCGAGGCGATCGAGGTGTGGGTGTTGCCGTCGAACAGCGTCTTGTCGTAGATCTCGTCGGCGAAGACGATCAGGCCGTGCTGGCGCGCGATCTCGACGATCTCCAGCAGCACGCTGTCCGGGTAGAGCGCGCCGGTCGGGTTGTTCGGGTTGATGATCACGATGCCCTTGGTGTTGGGCGTGATCTTGCGGCGGATGTCGGCCAGGTCGGGCGTCCAGTCGGCGCCCTCGTCGCACAGGTAGTGCACCGGCGTGCCGCCGGACAGCGAGACCGAAGCCGTCCACAGCGGGTAGTCGGGCGCCGGCACCAGGATCTCGTCGCCGCTGTTGAGCAGCGCGTTCATGCTCATCGTGATCAGCTCGGACGCGCCGTTGCCCAGGTAAACGTCGTCGACGGTGACGCCGGCGATGCGCTTTTCCTGGCTGTAGTGCACCACGCTCTTGCGCGGCGCGAACAGGCCCTTGCTGTCGGTGTAGCCGGCCGCGTGCGGCAGGTTGCGGATCATGTCCTGCACGATCTCGTCGGGCGGCTCCAGGCCGAACACCGCCAGGTTGCCGATGTTCAGCTTGATGATCTTCTGGCCCTCCTCCTCCATCTGGCGGGCCTTGTCCAGCACGGGGCCGCGGATGTCGTAGCAGACGTTGGCCAGCTTGGCGGACTTGACGATGGTCTTCAGCACGGGCGCTCCAGGATCCGGGACGCGCGGCGCCCGGCCGGAAGCCCGGGGCCGCAAAACCTATAATTTTAGCCTGGGGGTGCCGAGCCACCCCCGTCGCCGCACCGCCGCCGTGCGCGCCGCACCGGCCCCGGGCCGCCCGCCACCCACCGACGCCAACCGCCGTGAAGTTCCAGCCCGACCAGCTCGCCGGCACCAACGTGATCACCCGCCACGACGCCGACGCGCTGTGGGTGGGCAACACCCGCTTCGGCCACAGCCTGCTGGTGCCCTGGCAGGGTGCGGTGCTGCCCTGGGCGCCGCGCCGGCCGGACGAGCTGACGGCCGCGCACTTCGAGGCGGTGCTGGCGCTGCAGCCCGAACTGGTCATCTTCGGCAGCGGGCCGCGGCTGAAGTTCGTGCCGCCGGCGCTGATGCGCGCGCTGATCGAGCGGCGCATCGGCGTCGAGACCATGGACACGCCGGCCGCCTGCCGCACCTACAACGTGCTGGTCGCCGAGGGCCGCTCGGTCGTCGCCGCACTGCTGCTGGACCCGCCGCCGGCCGGCTGAGCCAGCGCCCCGGCCGGCCGCCGACGGGGTGCACCGGGCTGCCCCTGACAGGCGACGACACGGTCTAACTTTATAATCGTTAGTTACGCCCCGCGAGGGCACCCGTGTCTGACCATCTGTCTGCCCCCCACGGCCCGCTCATGACGCCTGTCCTCAACAAAAGCCTGCCCGATTTCGAAGCCCAAGCCACCAGCGGCGTGAAGTTCACGCCGACGGCCTTCGCCGGCCAGGCCGTGGTCCTGTACTTCTACCCCAAGGACCATACCCCCGGTTGCACCACCGAGGCCATGCAATTCCGTGACAAGCACGAGGACTTCCTGAGGGCCGGTGCGGTGGTCTTCGGCGTCTCGCGCGACAACATGGCCTCGCACGAGAAGTTCCGCCAGAACCTGGAACTGCCGTTCCAGCTGATCGCCGACACCGAGGAGAAGCTCTGCCACATGTTCGGCGTGGTCAAGAACAAGATCATGTACGGCAAGAAGGTCAAGGGCATCGAGCGCAGCACCTTCCTGATCGACAGCGGCGGCGTGCTGCGCGCCGAGTGGCGCGGCATCAAGGTCGCCGGTCATGTCGACGAGGTGCTGCAGGCCGTCAAGGACCTGAAGGCGGCCGCCTGAGCCGCCTGGGTGCGGCGCGCAGGGTGTCGCGCCCGCGCCGCCGCGGCGTCACCCCGCCGTCACGGAGGCCGGGCACGGCCTGTGCATAATCGGCGCATGACGGTGAGTCGCCCGACCCACACCCTGCAGAAAGCCGCACAGACGACCGTGCGGCTTTTTTGTTGGGCGAACGCCGCCGCCCCACCGCCACTGCCCACCTGAGCCCCATGCCCCTGCCCAAGCCGCCTGCCAGCAAAGCCGCCGTCCTGTCGCCCGCCGACTTCGAATCCCAGGCCGCCCCGCGCGCCGAACGCAAGGGCAGCAAACCCCGCGGCCAGGACGCCGCCCCGGCCGGCAGCGCGCTGGACCTGCACGACGGCGGCGCCCCGGTGGCGGCACCGGCCAAGGCCCGGGCGGCGGCCGCCGAGGTGCTGGCCCGCGCCGGCGGCCTGCCGACCAAGGCACCGTCGCTGGCCACCGCGCCCGCGGCCGAGGCTGACAACGGCCGCCCGGCCGCCAAGCCCCGCACCCGGAAGCTGCGCGACGAGGGCCCGCCCAAGCTGTTCGTGCTGGACACCAACGTGCTGATGCACGACCCGATGAGCCTGTTCCGCTTCGAGGAACACGACGTCTTCCTGCCGATGATCACGCTGGAGGAACTGGACGGCCACAAGAAGGGCATGAGCGAGGTCGCGCGCAACGCGCGCCAGGTCAGCCGCGAGCTCGACGCGCTGGCCACCGAGGGCAGCCTGGACCCGTCGGCCGGCATCCCGCTGGCCAAGACCGGCCACAAGGACGCCGGCGGCAAGCTGTTCTTCCAGACCACGCTGTTCGACATCAAGCTGCCGGCCGGCCTGCCCCAGGGAAAGGCCGACAACCAGATCCTCGGCGTGGTGCAGAGCCTGCGCGAGCAGCACCCCGGCCGCGGCGTGGTGCTGGTGTCCAAGGACATCAACATGCGGGTCAAGGCCCGCGCGCTGGGCCTGGCCGCCGAGGACTACTTCAACGACAAGGTGCTGGAGGACGGCGACCTGCTGTACACCGGCGTGCTGCCGCTGCCGGCCGACTTCTGGGAGAAGCACGGCAAGACCATGGAGAGCTGGCAGCAGGGCGGCCACACCTTCTACCGCATCGCCGGACCGCTGGTGCCGGTGCTGCTGGTCAACCAGTTCGTCTACCTGGAACAGCCGGGCGCCGCGCCGCTGTACGCCCGCGTCACCGAGATCACCGGCAAGACCGCGGTGCTGAAGACGCTGAAGGACTTCGCCCACGCCAAGAACGCCGTGTGGGGCGTGACCGCGCGCAACCGCGAGCAGAACTTCGCGCTGAACCTGCTGACCGACCCCGAGTGCGACTTCGTCAGCCTGACCGGCACCGCCGGCACCGGCAAGACGATGATGACGCTGGCCGCCGGCCTGGCCCAGGTGCTGGACGACCGGCGCTACACCGAGATCATCGTCACCCGCGTCACCGTGCCGGTGGGCGAGGACATCGGCTTCCTGCCCGGCACCGAGGAGGAGAAGATGGGCCCGTGGATGGGCGCGCTCGACGACAACCTCGAGGTGCTGGCCAAGGGCGACGGCAGCGCCGGCGAGTGGGGCCGCGCCGCGACGCAGGACCTGGTGCGCTCGAAGATCAAGATCAAGAGCCTGAACTTCATGCGCGGGCGCACCTTCCTGAACAAGTACGTGATCATCGACGAGGCGCAGAACCTGACGCCCAAGCAGATGAAGACGCTGATCACCCGCGCCGGCCCGGGCACCAAGATCGTCTGCCTGGGCAACCTGGCGCAGATCGACACGCCCTACCTGACCGAGGGCTCCTCGGGCCTGACCTACGCGGTCGACCGCTTCAAGGGCTGGCCGCACTCGGGCCACGTGATGCTGGCGCGCGGCGAGCGCTCGCGGCTGGCCGACTTCGCGTCCGAAGTGCTCTGACGCCGGGACGCATCCGCCCGCCGAGGCGCCGCCGAGCCGACAGGCCGGCGGCGCCTTGTTTTTGGGCGCGCACCCCATTCTGGCGCCCGGCGGTTCACGGACCGCACCAAGCCCGTGCGATTTCCGGACGATCCGGCCTGCCACCGGCAGCGCTCGCCGGCAGCCGCCGCCCCGCCCCGGTCGATCGAAACTTGTTATTGATCAAGGCCGACCGCGCCCGGGGACCGACCAGGACGGGGGGCAGGTGACGTTCACGGCACATGGCTTGCACATGGGGCAGCCCAGCGCGCGGCGAGGAGGCCGGCGCGCCCCACGACAACCAGACCATGAAGACATCCCCGCCCGCCGTACAGGACAACCCCTTCACCACCGTGCTCGAGCTGTCGCAGTCCATGCTGCGCGACGTGGTCGGCGCGCTCGGTCGCATCCAGCGGGTCAACCAGACCATCCACCTGCTGTCGCTGAACGCGCGGGTCGAGGCGGCGCGCGCGGCCGAGGCCGGACGCGGCTTCGCGGTGGTGGCCGACGCGCTGACCGGCCTGTCGGCCGAGACCGGCCAGACGGTGCAGCAACTGGAGGCCAGCAGCAGGCGCACCGCCAGCGAACTGGGCGAAGTGGCCCGCCGCCTGTCGCAGGAGGTGCAGGACGAGCGGCTGTGCGACCTGGCGCGCAACGCCATCGACCTGGTCGACCGCAACCTCTACGAGCGCAGCTGCGACGTGCGCTGGTGGGCCACCGACTCGGCCCTGGTCGACGCCGCGGCCTCGCCCACGCCCGAGCGCTGCGCCCACGCGGCGCGGCGGCTGGGCCAGATCCTGGACTCCTACACCGTCTACGCCGACCTGCTGCTGTGCGACCTGCAGGGCCGCGTCCTGGCCAACGGTCGGCCGCAGCAATGGCCCGACAGCGTCGGCCAGGACATGGCGCGCAGCACCTGGTTCCGCAGCGCGCTGGCCAAGCGCAGCGGCGACGAGTTCGGCTTCGAGTCGGTGCACCCGCAGCCGCTGATCGGCGGCGAGCGCGCGCTGGTCTACGCCTGCACCGTGCGCGCCGGCGGCCAGGTGCACGGCCAGCCGCTGGGCGTGCTGGGCATCGTCTTCCGCTGGGACGCGCTGGGGCCGCAGGTGCTGCGGGCACTGCCGCTGTCGACCCAGGAATGGGCGCAGACGCGCGCGGTGATCGTCGACGACGGCGGACGCGTGCTGGCCGACGCCCAGGACGAGCGCATCGGCCAGCACCTGGAGTTCGCCGGGCGCCGCACGCTGCTCAAGGCCGGCCGCGGCACCCTCGACGCCGCGGTCGACGACGTGCCGATGCGCATCTGCCACGCCCGCTCGCAGGGCTTCGAGACCTACGCCACCGGCTGGCACGCGCTGCTGCTGCGGCGCATGCCCTGAACCGGCGGGTGCGGCCGGGTGCCGCGGCCCGTGGGGACGCGGCCGCCGGCAGGCCTCAGGCGCCGACCAGGTCCTTGACCTGCTGCAGCGCGCTCGGGTCCTCGATGGTGGTCAGGTCGCCCGGGTCGCGGCCCTCGCACACGGCCTGGATGGCGCGGCGCAGCAGCTTGCCCGAGCGCGTCTTGGGCAGCACCGAGACGAAGCGCACCCGCGCCGGCCGGGCCACCGCGCCGAGCTGCTCGTCGACCACCTTCATGATCTCGCCCTCGAGCTTCATCGATGCTTCGGGCGTCACCGCCAGGCTGGCGTCCTTCAGCACCGCGAAGGCCATCGCCACCTGGCCCTTGAGCTGGTCGGCCACGCCGACCACCGCCACCTCGGCCACGTTGGGGTGGCTGGCGATGCTCTCCTCGATCTCGCGCGTGCCCAGGCGGTGGCCGGCGACGTTGATCACGTCGTCGGTGCGGCCCAGGATGAAGAAGTAGCCGTCGGCGTCCTTCACGCCCCAGTCGAAGGTGCTGTACATCACCTTGTTGTGGATGCTGGACCAGTAGGTTTTGACGTAGCGCTCGTCGTCGCGCCACACCGTCTGCAGGCAGCCCGGGGGCAGCGGGCCCTCGACCGCGATCACGCCCTTCTTGCCCGGCTCGGTGATCTCCTCGGCGGTGGTTTCGTCGATCAGCTTGACGTCGTAGCCGTAGACCGCCTTGCCCGGCGAGCCGAACTTGGTCGGCGCCGGCTCCACGCCGTTGCAGATGGCCATGATCGGCCAGCCGGTCTCGGTCTGCCAGTAGTTGTCGATGATGGGCTTGTTGATCGCCCCGGCGATCCAGGTGGCGGTGGGCTCGTCCAGCGGCTCGCCGGCCAGGAACAGCGCGCGCAGCGAGCTCAGGTCGTACTTCGTCAGGAAGGCCGGGTCCTGCTTCTTGAGCACCCGCGCCGCGGTGGGCGCGCTGAACATCACGGTGACTTTGTACTGCTCGACCAGGCGCCACCAGATGCCGGCGTCGGGGCGGATCGGCAGGCCCTCGTACATGATCGTGGCCATGCCGTTGATCAGCGGGCCGTAGATGATGTAGCTGTGGCCGACCACCCAGCCGATGTCGCTGGTGCTGAAGTAGGTCTCGCCCGGCTTGCCACAGTAGATGTGCTTCATCGACGCGGCCAGCGCCACCGCATAGCCGCCGGTGTCGCGCTGCACGCCCTTCGGTCTACCGGTGGTGCCGCTGGTGTAGAGCGTGTAGCTGGGCTCGTTCGACTCCAGCCAGGTGCAGGGCACCTGCGCGTCCAGGTGCTGCGCGCGCAGCGCGGCGTAGTCGGCGTCGCGGCCGGCCACCCGCTCGAAGGGCGTCAGGCCGCGGTCGACCATCAGCACCTGGGCCGGCTTGTGGTTCGCCAGGCGGATGGCCTCGTCCAGCAGCGGCTTGTAGGGCACGACCTTGCCGCCGCGGCTGCCGGCGTCGGTGCTGACGATCACGGTGGGTTCGGCGTCGTCGATGCGGCTGGCCAGGCTGTGGCTGGCGAAGCCGCCGAAGACCACCGAATGCAGCGCGCCGATGCGCGTGCAGGCCAGCATCGCGAACGCGGCCTCGGGCGTCATCGGCATGTAGACCAGCACGCGGTCGCCCTGCTTCACGCCCAGCGACTGCAGGATGGCCGCCATGCGCTGCACCTCGGCGTGCAGGTCGGCGAAGGTGTAGACGATCTCCTGGTCGACCTCGGTCGACACCCAGATCAGCGCCGGCTGGTCGGCACGGTCCAACAGATGCCGGTCCACCGCGTTGTGGCACAGGTTGGTGCGGCCGCCGACGAACCACTTGGCAAAGGGCGCGCGGCTGTAGTCGCAGACCTGGGTGAACGGCGTCTCCCAGTCGATCAGCGCCGCCTGCTCGCGCCAGAAGCCGTCGCGGTCCTCGATCGAGCGGCGGTGGAAGGCTTCGTACGTGCTCATCGGCGGGTCTCCTGCGGCGGCGTTCGGATGGGGGATGCGGCGCAGCATTCGATAGCTGCGCACTGACAGGACACTGACTCTGCCACCGGCGCGCCTGCGCGGGCCCGCGTGGCCTGGCGACGGCCCCCCGCGACCGGGTGGTATCCTCGGCGGTTGATGACCACGCGCCGCGCCAGCTCCCGGTCCCTGATCGCCGCCTTGCTGCTGGCGGTGGCCGCGCATGGCCAGGCCGCTCCCGACAGCAGCGTGCCGCCCGCGGCGGCCCAGGCGGCAGCGCAGGCGGCGGCCCACACCGGAACGGCCGGCAGCCCGGCCGGTGCCGGCTCGCTCGCCGACCCGATCATGAACCTGCTGGGCGAACGCGGCCTGCTCAAGCCGCTGAATGCCGGTCAGGCCATGGTCGCCTCGGTGCGTGATTCGGTGCGCGACACCGCGTCCGACCTGGTGATGACGGCGATGAACTTCCTCGGCGTGCCCTACAAGCGGGGCGGCAATTCCGAGGAGACCGGTTTCGACTGCAGCGGCTTCACCCGCCACATCTTCGAGAACAGCATCGGCCTGGTGCTGCCGCGCCGCGCCGACGAGCAGGCCACCAGCGCCGGCCTGCTGAGCATCAACCGCAACGAGTTGAAGCCCGGCGACCTGGTGTTCTTCAACACCATGAAGCGCACCTTCTCGCACGTGGGCATCTACGTCGGCGACGACAAGTTCATCCACTCGCCGCGCGCCGGCGGCGAGGTGCGCATCGAGGACATGCGCGAGTCCTACTGGGCCCGCCGCTACACCGGCGCGCGCCGCGCCGACCTCAGCGCCGCCGTGCCGCAACGCCCCGTGACGCGCTGATTCCGACCACCGGCCGGCGGCGCGGCATCGCCCCCGCTGCGCTCGGGGCGGCTTGAACCGGTTCAAGGACGGGCGTGCCACCCGCGGCACAATCGGCCGCCATGGGCGAAACCGTGATCCCGCTGGCCGACCTGCGCTACGCCGCGCCGGTGCCGGCCATCCCCGCGCAGGCCATCCCGGCCACCGGCCTGCTGGCCGACGCACTGGGCCGGCCGCTGCGCGACCTGCGCATCTCGGTGACCGACCGCTGCAACTTCCGCTGCAGCTACTGCATGCCCAAGGAGGTCTTCGACCGGGACTACGTGTTCCTGCCGCAGACCAGCCTGCTGAGCTTCGAGGAGATCACCCGGCTGGCGCGCGTCTTCGTCGCCCACGGCGTGCAGAAGATCCGCCTGACCGGCGGCGAGCCGCTGCTGCGCAAGGGCCTGGAGGACCTGGTCGCCATGCTGGCCGGACTGCGCACGCCCGAGGGCGCGCCGCTGGACCTGACGCTGACGACCAACGGCTCGGTGCTGGCGCGCAAGGCACGCGCACTGAAGGCGGCCGGCCTGCAGCGCGTCACCGTCAGCCTGGACGGGCTGGACGACGCGGTGTTCCGGCGCATGAACGACGTCGACTTCCCGGTGGCCGACGTGCTGGCCGGCATCGAGGCCGCGCACGACGCCGGGCTGGGGCCGATCAAGGTCAACATGGTGGTCAAGCGCGGCACCAACGAGCAGGAGATCGTGCCGATGGCGCGCTTCTTCCGCGAGCGCTTCGGCGGCCGCACCGTGCTGCGCTTCATCGAGTACATGGACGTGGGCGCCAGCAACGGCTGGCGCATGGACGAGGTGCTGCCCTCGGCCGAGGTGCTGGCCCGGCTGCAGGCCGCCTTCCCCGGCACGCCGCTGCGCCCGCTCGACCCCACGGTGACCGGCGAGACCGCCGAGCGCTGGGCCTGGGCCGACGGCCGCGGCGAGATCGGCCTGATCTCCAGCGTCACCCAGGCCTTCTGCCGCGACTGCAACCGCGCCCGCCTGTCGACCGAGGGCAAGCTGTTCCTGTGCCTGTTCGCCACCCGCGGCCACGACCTGCGCGCCCTGCTGCGCGGCGGCGCCAGCGACGCCGACATCACCAGCGCGCTGGCCGCCGTCTGGGGGCAGCGCGCCGACCGCTACTCCGAACTGCGCGCGGCCCAGCCGGCCGACGACAGCGCCGGCGGCCGCCGCGTCGAAATGCACTACATCGGGGGGTGAGCCCGGACTGGAACCGTCCAGTGGACGGTTCCTGCCTGGCGAACCGACCGAGCAATGCGAGGTCGTGGGGCCGCAGGCCAGCCCGGACTGGAACCGTCCGGTGGACGGTTCCTGCCTGGCGAACCGACCGAGCACCGCGAGGTCGTGGGACCACCGGCCGCCTTGACCCCGCAGGTCATCGACGCGCCCGCGGCGCGCGCCCAGACTGGCCCCATCGCCACTGCATGGAGCCCACGATGAACACCCCCGACCTGCTGCCCCTGGCCGTCGCGCTGCTGATCGGCATCCCCGCCTTCGGCTCCTGCCTGGGCATCGGCCTGGCGTCGATGAAGCTGCTGGAGGCCTCGGCGCGCCAGCCCGAGCTGATGCCGGCGCTGCAGACGCGCTACTTCCTGGCCGTGGGCGTCACCGACGGCGCCTTCATCATCGCCACCGGCATCGGCCTGTGGTTCGCCACCGCCAACCCCTTCCGCTGATCGGCCACGGCGCACCGCACCCGGCGCTGCACGCACAATCCGGGCATGCACGCCGACCACCCCGCCACGACGCCCGAACGCCTCTCGCTGGACCAGATCGCCGCACGCATCGCCGGCTACGACCCGAACGCGCTGCCGGTGGCGCAGGCGCAGGCCTTCATCGACCGCCTGGTGCCACGGGTGCAGGCGGTGGAGCGCCTGCCGATCCGCAGCGCGCTGGGCCGCGTGCTGGCGCGCGACGTGGTCTCGTCCATCGACGTGCCGGCGCACGACAACTCGGCGATGGACGGCTATGCACTGCGCGGCGCCGACCTGGCCGCCGCGGGCGACACCCTGCTCGCCGTGGCCGGCACCGCCTTCGCCGGCCAGGTGCCCGGCAGTGCCGTGGACGCCGGCCAGGCGGTGCGCATCATGACCGGCGCGGTGATGCCGCCCGGCCTGGACACCGTGGTGCCGCAGGAGTTCACCACCCGGCTGGACGACGGCCGCGTGCGCATCCCCGCCGGCGTGGTCCGGCCCGGCGACAACCGCCGCCTGCGCGGCGAGGACCTGGCCCGCGGCGAGCCCGCGCTGCGCGCCGGCCGCCTGATGACCCCCGCCGACCTGGGCCTGCTGGCCAGCCTGGGCCAGGCCGAGGTGCCGGTGTTCCGCCGGCTGCGCGTGGCCTTCTTCTCCACCGGCGACGAGCTGCGCTCGATCGGCGAGCCGCTGGACGCCGGCTGCGTCTACGACAGCAACCGCTACACGATCCACGGCATGCTGCAGCGCCTGGGCGTGGACCTGCTCGACCTGGGCGTGGTGCGCGACGAGCCCGCCGCCCTGACCGAGGCCTTCGCCCAGGCCGCGGCCAGCGCGGATGCGGTGATCACCTCGGGCGGCGTCAGCGTCGGCGAGGCCGACCACACCAAGCAGGTGATGAAGCAGCTGGGCGAGGTGCTGTTCTGGACCATCGCGATGCGCCCGGGCCGGCCGATGGCCATCGGACGCATCGGCGCGCCGGGCCGCGAGGCCATCCTGTTCGGCCTGCCGGGCAACCCGGTGGCGGTGATGGTGACCTTCTACGCCTTCGTGCGCGACGCGCTGCTGGCCATGGCCGGCGCCACGCCGCAGCCGCTGCCGATGCTGCGCGCGGTCAGCGAGCAGCCGCTGCGCAAGAAGCCCGGCCGCACCGAGTACCAGCGCGGCATCGTGCGCCAGGCCGACGACGGCCGCTGGACGGTGCGCATCACCGGCAGCCAGGGCTCGGGCATCCTGCGCAGCATGAGCGAGGCCAACGGCATGGTCGTGCTGCACCACGGCCAGGGCAACGTCGCCGCCGGCGACCTGGTCGACGTGCTCCCATTCAACGGCCTGGTCTGAGCCGCGCCGGCGCCGGGCGCGCGCCGCGCCACCCGGGCGCGGCGCGGCGCGCCGCTCAGTGCGCTGCCGGCACCGCCTCGGCCTGCTCGGGCGTGGTGATCTCGCCCGGCACGCCGCGCCGCGCGAACAGGGTGTAGACCACCGGCACGACGAAGATCGTCAGCAGCGTGCCCACCGACATGCCGCCGACGATGACCCAGCCGATCTGCTGCCGGCTCTCGGCGCCCGCGCCGCTGGCGATGGCCAGCGGCACCGCGCCCAGCACCATCGCGCCGGTGGTCATCAGGATCGGCCGCAGCCGCAGGCTGGCCGCCTCCAGCACCGCGTCCACCGTGCCGCGGCCCTGCTGGCGCAGCTGGTTGCTGAACTCGACGATCAGGATGCCGTGCTTGCTGATCAGCCCGACCAGCGTGACCAGGCCGATCTGCGAGTAGACGTTGAGCGTGCCGCCGGCCAGCTGCAGCGCACCGAGCGCGCCGACCATCGACAGCGGCACCGCGATCAGGATCACCAGCGGGTCGATGAAGCTCTCGAACTGCGCCGCCAGCACCAGGAAGATGAACAGCAGCGCGAGCACGAACACCAGGCCCAGCGCGCCCGACGAGGCGCGGAATTCGCGGCTGACGCCGTTGAGTTCGGTCACGTAGCCGGCCGGCAGCACCCGGGCCGCGGTCTGGTCCATGAAGGCCAGCGCCTCGCCCAGCGCATAGCCCGGCGCCAGGTTGGCGGTGATGGTCAGCGAGCGGCGCTGGTTGAAGTGGTTGAGCTCGCGCGGGCTCACCGCCTCGCGCACCTTGACCAGCGAGGACAGCGGCACCATCGCCTCGCCGCGGCCGCGCACGAACAGGCGCTCGATGTCCTCCGGCGTGGTGCGGCCGCGGGTCTCGGTCTGCACGATCACGTCGTACTGGTCGGCATCGCGCTTGTAGCGCGTCACCGCGCGTCCGCCCAGCATGGTCTCGACGGTGCGCGCCACCGCGTCGACGTTGACGCCCATGTCGGCCGCGCGCTGGCGGTCCACCTCCAGGAAGATCTCGGGCTTGTTCAGCTGCAGGTCGATGTCGGGCTGGACGATGCCGGGGTTCCTGGCCATCTCGGCCAGCATCTGCTGCGCCACGCGGGCCAGGTTGGCATAGCTGTCGCTGGTCTGCACCACGTACTCCAGCGGCCGCGAGCGGAAGCCCTGGCCCAGGCTGGGCGGGGTGATCGGGAACACGCTGACGCCGGGCAGCGCGCCGACCTTGGGCAGCAGGTCGCGCGCCAGCGCCTGGGTGTTGCGGCTGCGCTCGGACCAGTCCACGGTGCGCAGCAGCGCCGTGCCGGTGGACACCTGGCCGCCGCCCATGAACATGAAGCGGCGGTCGAACTCGCTGTACTGGGCGCCGATCGCGTCGATCGCGTCCAGGTAGCGCGCGGTGAACTCCAGCGTCGCGCCGTCGGGTGCGCGCACCGGCATGATGATCACGCCGCGGTCCTCGATCGGCGCCAGCTCGCTCTTGGTGGTGCTGAACAGCCACCAGCTGGCCGCGCCGGAGGCCGCCATCACCAGCAGCACCAGCCAGCGCTGGCGCAGCGCGGCGCCCAGCGCGCGGCGGTAGCCGGCGGTCAGGCCGACCAGCAGCGCCTCCATGCCGCGGTCGAAGCGGCTGGGCGCGGCGTTGTGGCGCAGCAGCTGGCTGCACATCATCGGCGTCAGCGTCAGCGCGACGAAGCCCGAGACGATCACCGCGCCGGCCAGCGTCAGCGCGAACTCGCCGAACAGCCGCCCGGTGCGCCCGGGCGTGAAGGCCAGCGGCGCGAACACCGCGGCCAGCGTCAGCGTCATCGCCACCACCGCGAAGCTGATCTCGCGGATGCCCTTGAGCGCGGCCTGGAACGGCGGCAGCCCTTCCTCGATGTAGCGGAAGACGTTCTCCAGCACGACGATGGCGTCGTCCACCACCAGGCCGATGGCCAGCACCAGCGCCAGCAGGGTCAGCGTGTTGATGGTGAAGCCGGCCAGCGCGATCAGCCCGAAGGCGCCGACCAGCGACACCGGGATGGTGACCAGCGGGATGATCGACGCGCGCAGCGTGCGCAGGAAGACGAACACCACCAGCGCCACCAGCACCACCGCCTCGGCCACGGTGCGGTAGACCGACTTGATCGAGCGGTCGATGAACACCGAGTTGTCGTTGGCCTGCACCACGGTGATCGAGGCCGGCAGGTCGCGCTGGATCTGCGGCATCACCGCGCGCACGCCGGCCGCCACCTCCAGCGGGTTGGCGGTGGCGTTGCGGATCACGCCGGTGGACACCGAGGGCACGCCGTTCAGCCGCACGCGCGAGCGGTCGCTGGCCGCGGCCTCCTCGGCGCGGCCGACGTCGCGCAGCCGCACCGTGTAGCCGTTGACCGTCTTAAGGGCGATCTCGTTGAACTGCGCCACCGTGTTCAGGTCGGTGCGGGCGGTGACGCTGAACTCGCGCTGCCGGCTCTCGATGCGGCCGGCCGGCACCTCCAGGTTCTGCCGGCGCAGCGCGTCCTCGACGTCCTGCACCGTCAGCCGGTGCGCAGCCAGGCGGTCGGCGTCCAGCCAGATGCGCATCGCGTAGGCGCGGTCGCCGCCGATCTGGATGTCGGCCACGCCAGGCACCGTCTGCAGCCGCGGCTTGACGATGCGGTTGATCAGGTCGGTCACCTCCAGCGGCGACAGCGTCTCGCTGGTGTAGGCCAGCCAGATCGTCGGCGTGGCGTCGGCCTCGACCTTGGCGATCACCGGCTCGTCCACCGCGTCGGGCAGTCGGCCGCGCACCCGCGAGACGCGGTCGCGCACGTCGGCCGCGGCGTTGTCGGGGTTCTTCTCGAGCTTGAAGCGCACCGTGATCTGGCTCTGCTCCGAGCGCGAGATCGAGGTGATGATGTCCACGCCCTCGATGCCGGCGATCGAGTCCTCCAGCGGCTTGGTCACCTGCGACTCGACGACCTCCGACGAGGCGCCGGTGAGCCGGGTGTTGACGGTGACCACCGGCTCGTCGATGCGCGGGTACTCGCGCACCGTCAGCCGGTTGAACGACACCAGGCCGATCAGCACGATCAGCAGCGACATCACGGTGGCCAGCACCGGACGCCGGATCGAGGTCTCGCTGAGCTTCATCGTCCGCGCTCCGTCCGCCCGGCCTCAGGGTGCCGGCGCCGAGGCGCGCGGCGCGCGGGCGGCCGAGGCCGCGGATCCGGGCGCCGACCCCGCCGATGCCGCCCCGGCCGGCTTGCCGCCGCCGCCGCCGACGCGCGCCAGGTCGACCACGCGCAGCGGCAGCGCGTCGCCGCGCATCAGCCGCGCCTGGCCGGCCAGCACCACCTGGTCGCCCTCGGCCACGCCGCCCAGCAGCTCGACGCGGCCGGCCACGCGCTGGCCGATGCGCGCCTCGACGCGGCGCGAGACCAGGCCGCGGCCGTCGGCCGCGGGCACCACCAGCACGATGAACTGCTTGTCGCCCTGCGGCACCAGCGCCTCCTCGGGCACGACCAGCGCGGCCTCGCGCACCGAGAAGACCACCCGCGCACGGGCGAACATGCCGGGCCGCAGCACCGGGTCGGGGCGCTCCAGGCGCGCGCGCGCCAGCACCGCGCGGCCGTCGGCGTCGAGCTGCGACTCCAGCGCCTGCAGCCGCGCCTCGAAGCGGCGCCCGGGCAGCGCGTCGACCACCAGCTGCACCGGCTGGCCGGGCCGCAGCCGGCCCAGGTAGCGCTCGGGCAGGCGGAAGTCCACCCACAGCGAGGACAGATCCTCGACGCCGACCAGGTCGGCGCCGTCCTTGACGTAGTCGCCGACGTTGACCTTGCGCAGCCCGGCCACGCCGTCGAAGGGCGCGCGCACCGCCATGCGCGCCAGCTGCGCCTGCGCCAGCGCGACCTGGGCCTGGGCCACGTCCAGCGCGGCGGCGTTCTGGTCCACCGCGCTCTGGCTGACGAAGTTCTGCGCCAGCAGCTCACGGCTGCGCTGCAGGTTGGTGCGCGCGATGCCGGCCTGGGCCTCGGCCTGGCGCAGCTGGGCCTGCTGCAGCGTGTCGTCCAGCTGCACCAGCAGCTGGCCGCGGCGCACCGGCTGGCCCTCGGCAAAGCCCAGGCGCACGACGCGGCCGGCGACCTCGGGCCGCACGACCACGCCCTGGTTCGAGCGCAGCGAGCCGACCGCCTGCGCGTCGTCCTCCAGCCGCACCCGCTCGACCCGGCCGACCTCGACCGCCACCGGGCCGCCCGGGCCCGCCGCAGGGCCGGCACCGGCGGGCCGCCCGGCACCGGAGGCCGGTCCGGCCGCCCCGGCCGCCGCGCCCGGCTGGGCCTGCGCCGGACGGTTCTGCAGCCACCAGGCCGCCCCCAGGGCTGCGGCCAGGCCGACGGCGACGAGCGCGGTGTGCAACTTCTTCATCAAGGCGTCCCCGGGAGCATGCGGGAATGTAACGGCGGTCGACCGACCGGCGCGTCGCGCGGGCTACTGCCGCCCGCGATCCGAGGGGGCCGGCGCGGCTCAGCCGCCGCGCACCGACGCCACGCCGCGGTTGGCCAGCGCGTCGGCGCGCTCGTTGCCCGGGTCGCCGGTGTGGCCGCGCACCCAGTGCCATTCCACCGGGTGGGCGGCGGCCAGCGCGTCCAGCCGCTGCCACAGTTCGATGTTCTTCACCGGCTTGTTGTCGGCGGTGCGCCAGCCGCGCTTCTTCCAGCCGTGGATCCAGCTGGTGATGCCGTTCTTCACGTACTCGCTGTCGGTGTAGATGGCCACCGGCGTGCGCCGCTTCAGCAGGGCCAGCGCCTCGATCACCGCGGTCAGCTCCATGCGGTTGTTGGTCGTCGACGGCTCGCCGCCGAACAGCTCCTTCTCGTGCTCGCCCCAGCGCAGCCAGGCGCCCCAGCCGCCGGGGCCCGGGTTGCCCTTGCAGGCCCCGTCGGTGTAGATCACCACGCGTTCGCTCATTCAGTCCTTCTCCAGAGATTCCATCACCGGCGCCACCGCGTCGCGGCGCCGGTTGGTCAGCACCGCCGGCGCCGCCGCCTTGGCCGCATGCCGCCGCCGCGCCAGCCCGACCAGGCGCATGCCGCGCACCCGCTTGACCGCCTCGACCAGGTAGACCGCGCCCAACACCGGCCAACCACGCGCCCCGGCGCGCTCCAGCCAGGCCATGCGGCCCAGGCCGCGCTCCGAGCGCAGCGGCAGCCGCCAGCAGCCGAAGCGGCCGTGCTCGACCTCGAAGCCCAGCAGCCGCAGCCAGTCGCGCACCCGGCCGTAGCCGATGAACTCGCCCTCGCCCGGCAGGTACAGCGGGCCGCCGCCCAGCCCCAGGCGCTGGCGCAGGTGGCCGGCGCGCTGGCGCAGCCCCCACAGGCTGGCCGGGTTGAAGCCGACGATGACCACCCGGCCCTCGGGCCGCAGCACGCGCTCGACCTCGCGCAGCGTGTCGTGCGGGTCGCGGGCCAACTCCAGCGTGTGCGGCAGCAGCACCAGGTCCAGGCTCTGGCTGGGAAAGGGCAGCGCGTCGAAGTCGCAGCACAGCGCGTGCGCCGCGTCCATCGGCAGCAGCGCGCTCAGGCCCTCGTCCAGCGGCGGCAGCGGCAGCGCCTCGGGCGCGCGCATCGAGTCGCTGGCCACCCAGCGGTGCGGCATGCGGTTGGCGCGCAGCCCGGTCAGCTCGGGCAGGCCCAGCTGCAGCGCGTGGAAGCCGAACAGGTCGCACACCGCGCGGTCCAGCTGGGCCTGCTCCCAGGCCAGCAGGTAGCGCCCGGGCGGGCTCTGCAGCCAGTGGGCCAACTCTATAATCGATGGATTGCGCGTCATGAAACTCGTCGCCCTGCCCGCCTTCGCCGACAACTACATCTGGATGCTGCACGACGGCCGGCAGGCCGTGGTGGTCGATCCCGGTGACGCGGCGCCCGTGCAGGCGGCGCTGCAGGCCCAGGGGCTCGCGCTGGCCGGCATTCTAGTGACGCACCACCACCCGGACCATGTCGGCGGCATCGCCGCGCTGCGACCGCTGCTGCAGGGCGCGGTCTGGGGTCCGGCGCGCGAGGCCATCCCGCAGCCCTGCACGCCGCTGGCCGGCGGCGACACGGTCACCGTGCTGGGCCGCAGCCTGCAGGTCATCGACGTGCCCGGCCACACCGCCGGCCACATCGCCTTCTACGCCCCGGCCGCCGGCGACGAGCCGCCGCTGCTGTTCTGCGGCGACACGCTGTTCTCCGGCGGCTGCGGCCGGCTGTTCGAGGGCACGCCGGCGCAGATGCACGCCTCGCTGGGCGCGCTGGCCGCGCTGCCGGACGACACGCGGGTGTGCTGCGCCCACGAGTACACCGAGTCCAACCTGAAATTCGCGCTGGCGGTGGAACCCGGCAACGCGGAACTGGTCGATTACGCGGCCGCCTGCCGCGCGCTGCGCGCCGAAGGCCGGCCCACCCTGCCCTCCACCATCGCGCGCGAACGCGCGGTCAACCCGTTCATGCGCTGCGACGCCGCGGCCGTGGTCGACGCCGCGCTGGCCCGCGGCGCCGCCGACCGCAGCGGCCCCGAAGTGCTGGGCGCCCTGCGCGCATGGAAGAACCAGTTCCGATGACACCGCCCCACGCTGCCCTGGCCGAACCGGCCCTGCCCCTCGCCCCGGCCTCGACGCCCCGCCGCCTGGCCCTGGCCCTCGGCCTGGTGCTCAGCGCGGCGCTGACCGCCTGCGCCACCGCACCCGGCCCGCTGGCTGGCGTGGCCGACGGCCCGGCCGCGGCCGGGGCGGCCGCCGCCAGTGCGGCCGCCGCCCGCCCGCTCGGCCCGGCCGGCGATGTCGCCGAGGCCCGGCCGCTGCCGGCCACCACCGCGCGGCACGACGCCGCGGCCGTGGCCACCGCCTCGGGCAGCGTCGCGGCCGACGCGGCCGCGGGCCCGATCGCCATCGACCCGCTGCGCCCGACCGAGCGCCTGGACCTGGACGCCGAGGCCGCGCGCAGCGACCTGTGGGCACGCGTGCGCCAGGGCCTGGCCGTGCCCGACCTGGACAACGAGCTGGTGCGCAAGTGGGAGCAGTGGTACGCCGGCCGCCCCGACTACGTGCAGCGGATGACCGAGCGCGGCGGCCGCTACCTCTTCCACATCGTCGAGGAGGTCAACAAGCGCGGACTGCCCACCGAACTGGCGCTGCTGCCCTTCATCGAAAGCGCGTTCAACCCGCAGGCGCTGTCGACGGCCAAGGCCTCGGGCATGTGGCAGTTCGTGCCGGCCACCGGGCGCGACTTCTCGCTCAAGCAGAACGTCTTCCGCGACGACCGCCGCGACGTGCTGGCGTCCACCCGCGCCGCGCTGGACTACCTGCAGACCCTGCACGGCATGTTCGGTGACTGGCAGCTGGCGCTGGCCGCGTACAACTGGGGCCAGGGCAATGTGCAGAAGGCCATCAAGCGCAACCAGGCCGCCGGTCAGCCGACCGACTACGCGAGCCTGCGCATGCCCGACGAGACGCGCAACTACTACCCCAAGCTGCAGGCGGTGAAGAACATCGTGCTGCGGCCCGAGGCCTTCGCGCTGGCGCTGCCGCCGCTGCGCAACCACCCCTACTTCGTCTCGGTGGGCATCGAGCGCGACATCGACATCGACCTGGCCGCGCGCCTGGCCGGGCTGTCGCTGGACGAGTTCAAGCAGCTCAACCCGCAGATGAACAAGCCGGTGATCCTGGCCGCGGGCACGCCGCAGGTGCTGCTGCCCTACGACAGCGCCAGCCAGTTCGTGCACGCGCTGTCGCAGCACCGGGGCCTGCTGGCCAGCTGGACGGCCTGGGTGGCGCCGCGCACGGCCAAGCCGGCCGAGCTCGCCCGCCAGTTCGGCATGGACGAGGACCGGCTGCGCGAGGTCAACGCCATCCCCAAGGGCATGCTGGTCAAGGCCGGGTCCACGCTGCTGGTGCCGCGCGGCGCCCACCGCGACCAGGACGTGGCCGAGCATCTGGCCGACAACGCGACGCTGGCGCTGACGCCCGAGGCGCCGCCGCTGCGGCGCATCAGCTTCAAGGCCGGCAGGAAGGGCGAGACCGTGGCCGCCGTGGCACGGCGCTACCGCGTCAGCCCGGCCCAGGTGGCGCAGTGGAACAGCACCAGCGCCAACGCCAGCTTCAAGCCCGGCCAGGCGGTGGTGGTGATGGTCGCCAGCCGGCCGGCCGCCGTGGCCGCCGCCGCGCGCAGCACCGTGCGCGTGGCCGCCCGCGACAGCGCGCCGGCAGCCAAGGGCGGCGGCGCCAAGCGCCTGGTCAAGCCGGCACCGACCGCACGCACCCGCGTCGCGCAGAACTGAGGCCGTCGCGGGCCCGGCCCGCGCCGTTCCGGCCCGCCGGCCGGTCCGCCGCTCAATCGCCGGCGTCGACGATGGCGTAGGTCTTGGTCAGCGTCTCCAGCACCTCGAACGAGCCCTGGAAGCCGGCCGGGATCAGCAGCGCCTGGCCGGGGCCGGCCTCCTGCCAGCGGCCGTCGGCCTCGTGCAGCCGGCAGCGGCCGCCGAGCACGGTGAACAGCTCGTGCTCGTGCGGCCCGAAGGCGATGCGCCAGTGCCCGGGCTCGCAGCGCCACACGCCCACCGACAGGCGGCTGCCGGGCGCCAGCGGCAGGTCGGCCACGTTCCAGGTCTCGCGCCGCGGGCGGCCGGCGATCAGCCGCTCGCTGCGCGGGTGGTCCACCTCGGGTTCGCCGGGCATCGCGGCCTGCAGCGGCAGCAGTCGGATCGGGTCGGTCATCGTGGGCTCGCCGTGAATTCGCCGTGGGGTGCGCGCGGCCGGTCGTTGCCGCTGCCGCGCGCGGGGGGGGACGCTCAGCGCCGGTCGCTCAGCGCATGGGCCAGCGTGGACAGGTCGACATACTCCAGCTCGCTGCCCACCGGCACGCCGCGGGCCAGACGGGTCACCGTCAGCGCCGGGCCGGACTCGCCGTGCGGGCGCAGCGCGCGCAGCGCCTGCGCCAGCACATGGGCGGTGGCCTCGCCCTCGGCGCTGAAGCCGGTGGCCAGGATCACCTCCTCGACCACGCCGTCGTTGGCGCGGTCCAGCAGCGGGTGCACGCCGATGTCGCCCGGGCCGATGCCGTCCAGCGGGCTGAGCCGGCCCATCAGCACGAAGTACAGGCCGCGGTAGCTGCCGCTGCGCTCCATCGCCGCCTGGTCGGCCGGCGACTCGACCACCAGCAGCTGGCGCGCGTCGCGCGTCGGGTCGCTGCAGGTGGCGCAGATGCGCTGCTCGGTGAAGGTGTGGCAGCGCGCGCAGTGCTGCACCGCCAGCGTGGCGTCCAGCAGCGCCTGGGCCAGGCGCTGGGCGCCGTCGCGGTCGTGCTGCAGCAGGTGGTAGGCCATGCGCTGCGCCGACTTCTGCCCGACGCCGGGCAGGCGCTTGAGCGCGTCGACCAGCGCGTCGAGGCTGCGTTCGGCCAGGGCCACGGCGCGCGCCGGCGGCCGGTCAGAACGGGAACTTCATGCCGGGGATCTGCGGCATCCCGGCGGTCAGCTTGCCCATCTTCTCCTGGCTGGTGGACTCGACGCGGCGCACCGCGTCGTTGAACGCGGCGGCCACCAGGTCCTCCAGCATGTCCTTGTCGTCGGCGAGCAGGCTGGGGTCAATGGCCACGCGCTTGACGTCGTGCTTGCAGGTCATCGTGACCTTGACCAGGCCGGCGCCGGACTCGCCGGTGACCTCGATCGTGGCCAGCTCCTCCTGCGCCTTGCGCAGGTTCTCCTGCATCTGCTGGGCCTGCTTCATCAGGCCGGCCAGCTGGTTCTTCATCATGGTGGGGTTTCCTGGGTTCGCGCGGCGCGGCGGCCGCGGGGGTGGGGTCGGGGGCGGGTCAGACGGGCTTGATCGAGCCCGGCACGATGCGCGCGGTGCGGAACTGTGCCATCAGCGCCTGCACCACCGGATCGTCGTGGATCAGCTGCTCGGCGGCGCGCTGGGCGGCCTCGCGGGCGACGGCGTCGCGGCGGGCAATGGAGTCCTGCGGCGCGCCGGCCTGCACGTCCAGCTGCACCGGCTCGCCCAGCGCCGTCTGCAACGCGGCGGCCAGCTTGGTGGCCAGCGCCGGGTTGCGCAGCGTCTCGCGGTCCACGCGCAGCTGCCAGCAACGACCGCCGGGCTCGGCCGGGCCGACGGCGACCAGCTCGGCCTGCAGCGCCAGCTCGCGCACCAGGGCCTGGACGCTGCCGGCGGCCAGCAGCGGACGCAGGGTGTCGGCCCACAGCTCGCCCAGCGCGGTGGGCACCAGCGGCAGCGCGGCAGGCGCCGCGGCGGCGCCGGGGGCCGCGGCGGGCGGCGCGCTGGCCGGACGGGCGGCGGCGCTGGCCGGACCGGCCGGCAGCGCGTCGTCGGGCGCGAACTCGAGGTCCGGCGGCGCCGACGGGCCGGCGTCGGCATAGGCGTCGTCCGGTACCGGCTCGTCGGCCCAGGACGGGGGCTCGTCGGCCACCGGCGGCCGGACGGCGGCCGGCGCGGTGCGCGGCGCGGCCGCGGCGGGCGCCGCCGGGCGCACCGCGGCGGGCGTGGCGGCCGGGACGCGCTGCGGCGGGGCGGGTGGCACCGCCCCCGGCGCGGTGGATGGCGCGATGGACGACGCGGCGGGCGGGGTGTCCGGCGCGGTCCGCGCGGCGGCCGAGGCGGGCCGGGCCGGCTCGACCGGGCCATCCTCCCAGGGCGGCGTGCCGCGGGCCGCCGGCGCGCCGGGCGCCGCGCCGGTGCCCATGGGCGTCGTCGCAGGCGCCGGCGAAAGCGAAGGTGACCGCAAGGCGGAAGGCGCCGGCGCCGCAGCCCGGCCAGCGGTACTTGCCGGTGCCGCCGGGGCAGCCCCCGCCACGGCCGCGCTGGCCGCCGGCCGCGGGGGCGTGGCCGGGGCCTGCACCGGCCGCGCCGGCACCGCGCTGCGCGCCACCGCCGGTGCCGCCACCAGCGGCGCTGCGCGCGGTGCCCCGGCGGCCGCCGGCGCCGGGCCGGCGGGCGGGAAGGCCAGCAGGCGCAGCAGCACCATGGTCAGCGCGGCGTACTCGTCCGACAGCAGCGGCAGCTCGGCACGGCCGTGCAGCACGATGCTGTAGAGCAGCTGGGTCTCGTCGGGCGCCAGCGCGCCGGCCAGCTCGCGCGCCGGCGCGGTGTCGGGGTCGGTCTCGTCCAGCGCGCCGGGCACGGCCTGCTCGACGGCCATCTGCTGCAGCAGCAGGGCCACCGCCTCCAGCGTGCCGCCGGCCGACAGGCCCTGCTGGCGCAGCGCGTCCACCGTGGCCAGCACGGCGGCGCCGTCGCGCCGGGCCAGCGCGCCGACGAGGTCGGCGGCGTGCGAGCGGTCCACCGTGCCCAGCATCGCGCGCACGCCGGCTTCCTCCAGCCGGCCGGCACCGAAGGCGATGGCCTGGTCGGTCAGCGACAGCGCGTCGCGCATCGACCCGCGCGCCGCCCGCGACAGCAGGCGCAGCGCGCCGGCATCCGCCGCCACGCCCTCGGCCTCGAGCACGCGCTGCAGGTGCTCCAGCACGGTCTCGGGCGCCATCGGCCGCAGGTTGAACTGCAGGCAGCGGCTGAGCACCGTCGGCAGCATCTTCTCCGGGTCGGTGGTGGCCAGCACGAACTTCAGGTACTCGGGCGGCTCCTCCAGCGTCTTCAGCAGGGCGTTGAAGGCGTCCTTGGTCAGCTGGTGCGCCTCGTCGATCATGAAGACCTTGTAGCGGCCGACGCTGGGCTTGTAGGCAGCGCGCTCGATCAGCTCGCGGATCTCGTCGATGCTGCGGTTGCTGGCGGCGTCGAGCTCGATGTAGTCGATGAAGCGGTCGGCGTCGATCTCGGTGCAGGCCTGGCAGACGCCGCAGGGGTGGGCGGTGACGCCGCCCTGCCCGTCGGCGCCGGTGCAGTTCAGGCTCTTGGCCAGGATGCGGCTGACCGTGGTCTTGCCGATGCCGCGGGTGCCGGTGAACAGGTAGGCGTGGTGCAGGCGGCCGGATTCCAGCGCATTGGTCAGGGCCTGCACCACGTGCGTCTGGCCCACCATCTGCTCGAAGCTGCGGGGCCGGTACTTGCGGGCCAGGACGACGTGACTCATGGCGCCAGATTCTACGGGCCGCCCCCTGCACGGCCCGGCCGGTGCCCCGGTGCCCCGCGGCCCGCCGCCGCCGGCCCGGGCCGAGCGCGTCACCGATAATCCGGCGCCATGAGCGCCTCCCACACCCCCTCCAGCCCCGGCACCCTCAGCTACGAGCAGGCTGGCGTCAACTACGACCTGATCGACCCGCTGAAGGTCAGCGCCCAGCGTGCCGCCGCGGCCACCGCCGTGCACCTGGCCTCGCACGGCTTCACCGAGGTGCAGGCCTCGCGCGGCGAGTCGGCCTACGTGGTCGACGTGGGCCCGTTCTACCTCGCCTCCATCGTCGAATGCCTGGGCTCCAAGGCCCTGGTGGCCGACGAGATGGCCGCGCTGACCGGCCGCAGCTGGTACGCCGGCATCGCCCAGGACACCATCGCGATGGCCGTCAACGACCTGATCACCGTCGGCGCCACGCCGCTGGTGGTGCAGGCCTACTGGGCCGCCGGCGGCTCGGACTGGTTCGGCGACGCCGACCGTGCCCAGGCCCTGGTGGCCGGCTGGAAGAAGGCCTGCGAGGTCTGCAACGTGGCCTGGGGCGGCGGCGAGACGCCGGCGCTGGCCGGCATCGTCGAGGCCGGCCGCATCGACCTGGCCGCGTCCTGCACCGGCCTGATCAACCCCAAGCAGCGCCTGAGCGTGGGCGACCGGCTGGCCGCCGGCGACGCCATCGTGCTGCTGGACTCCAGCGGCATCCACGCCAATGGCCTGAGTCTGGCGCGCAAGCTGGTCGAGCGCCTGCCCCAGGGCTGGCTGACCGAGGTCGACCCGGTGAACCACCCCGGCCTGAGCTACGGCGAAGCGCTGCTGGCGCCCACCGTGCTGTACTCGCCGGTGACCGAGGCGCTGTGGGCCGCCGGCATCGTGCCGCACTACTGCGCCAACATCACCGGCCACGGCTGGCGCAAGCTGCTGCGCCACCCGGGCCGCTTCACCTACCGCATCCACACCGTGCCGCCGGTCACGCCGGTGCTGAAGTTCATCCAGCAGCACGCGCAGCAGGACGACCGCGAGGCCTACAGCACGCTGAACATGGGCGCCGGCTTCGCGATCTTCACCGCCGCGGCCGACGCCGGGCGCGTGGTGCAGATCGCGCAGAGCCTGGGCATCGGCGCCCGCGTGGCCGGCACGGTGGAGGCCGGCGAGAAGCAGCTGCTGATCGAGCCGCTGGGCATCCGCTTCGGCGACGACGACCTGCAGCTGCGCTGAACCGGCCGCCGCCCGTGCGCACTGCCCTGCGCACCGCCGCGCACGACCCCGCACCTGGACGGGCGCACCGCGTCCAGCCCGCCGCGGCCGCCCGACGGCGGCTGCGCGCGCTGGCGTGCTGGCTGCTGGCCTGCACCGCTGCGCTGCTGCTGGCCGGCTGCGCCGGGCTGCCGCAGCGGCCGGCGCAGCCGGCGTCGCAGCACCGCGTGGCCCCGGACGACGCGGCGCTGTCGCGCCTGCTCGCCGAGGCCGGCGTGCCCGCCGGGCGCTCGGGCTTCCGCCCGCTGCTGCTGTCAGGCAGCGCACTGCGGGCGCGCCTGGCGCTGATCGAGCGCGCCGAGCTCGGCATCGACATCCAGACCTACCTGCTGGGCAACGACGCCACCGGCCACCAGCTGATGCGCGCGCTGCGCGACGCCGCCGCCCGCGGCGTGCGCGTGCGCCTGCTGGTGGACGACCTCTACACCGTCGGCGCCACCGACGTGCTGCTGGGGCTGGCGGCCCATGCCAACGTCGAGCTGCGGCTGTACAACCCCTTCCCGGCCGGGCGCGACAGCGTGCTGCTGCGCGCCGGCGGCCTGCTCGGCGACTTCCAGCGGCTGAACCGGCGCATGCACAACAAGCTGTTCGTCGCCGACGGCCGCATCGCCATCGTCGGCGGACGCAACCTGGCCGATGCGTACTTCATGCGCAGCGACGAGGGCAACTTCATCGACTTCGACCTGCTGTGCGGCGGCGCCGTGGCGGCCGAGCTCAACGGCCATTTCGACCGCTTCTGGAACAGCGGCTTCGCGGTGCCGATCGAGGCCCTGGCCGACAACGGCCTGAGCGCCGAGCGTCGCCGCGCCAGCTTCGACGTGCTGACCCGGCCGGCCACCGCGCCACGCCCGCTGCCCCCCGCCCCGGCCGCGCTGTACGGCGTGCCGCTGGCGACGCCGCCCGACCCGCTGTTGCCCAGGCCGGCGTGGACGCTGGCCGAGGCCGACGTGTTCTTCGACTCGCCGGACAAGACCGCCGGCGTGCTGCCGCCGGGCGACCGGCTGCCGGTGGCCGGCCTGCTCGGCGGCGCGCGCAGCCATGTGGTGGTCGTCTCGCCCTACTTCCTGCCCAGCGAGGCCGGCCTGGAGCGCATCCGCCAGGCGCGCGAGCGCGGCGTCGCGGTGCAGGTGCTGACCAACTCGCTGCGCGACAGCGACGAGCCGCTGGTCAGCGTGGCCTACGGCCGGCGCCGGCTGGCGCTGCTGCAGTCGGGCGTGCGGCTGTTCGAGCTGTCGTCGCAGCGGCTGCGCCGCGAGCCCAGCCTGGGGCGCGCGCTGGGTGCCAGCATCGGCCGCCTGCACGCCAAGCTCGGCTTCATCGACGACCGCACCTTGCTGGTCGGCTCGATGAACCTGGACCCGCGCTCGGCCAACACCAACACCGAGCTGGCGCTGGCGGTGCACAGCGCGGCGCTGACCCGCGAGGTGCTGGCCATGCTGGTGCCCGAGCGCGGCCTGGGGGCCTACGAGGTGCGGCTGCGCGCCGACGGCCAGTCGATGGAATGGGTGGCCCGCGACAGCGACGGCGACGAGCGCCTGCCCGAGGAGCCGGCGCCGCCCTGGTGGCAGCGTCTGCAGCTGTGGCTGCTGTCGCTGCTGGTGCCCGACGACCTGCTCTGAACCACCGCCGCCGGCCCTCTTGAAGCCCGGACCCGGGCCATCACCTACAATCGCGGGTGACGGGCCTCCTCGCATGGAAGCGCGGCCAAACGGGTCAGGTGGGGAACCAAGCAGCCCTAACCGTTGCGACCAGTGCCGGGGTCAGGCTCGTCACCCCCCCCCCAACACCATCTGCCCGGGCACCCGGCCCGCGGCCGCGCCGCAGGCGCCGACTGGCGCCGCGCGCCATCCCGCTGATCCGCCGCCCGAGCCGCTGCCTCAGCCGCTGCCGCGTGCCGCCGCGGCGGCGCGCAGGGCGTTCAGCCCGGCCGGCCGGCCATTGGCGGCTGCGCCCGCAGGCGCCGCCGCAGCAGGCCGCGGCGCGGCGCCCTCGCCCACCGCGGCCGGTGCCGGAGCGGCCTGGTGCGGGCCGCCGTCCTCGGCCGATTCCGGCGCAATGCCCTGGGCCGCCAGCTGCACGTCGCGCAGCGTCAGGCCCAGCACGCGGCCGTAGCGCTGCACCACGCGCTGCAGGTAGGCGGTGCGGTGGTGCGCCGGCAGCGTGCGCGCGTCGACCACCTCGTTGCCGCAGCTGGCGGCCAGGCGCAGCATCTCGTCGTCGTTGTCGGGCGTCAGCACCGGCTTGGCCAGCGGCAGCCGGCGGATCATCGCCAGCACCTCGTCCTCCAGCCCCCAGTGGCGGCCGATGGCGCCGCTGAGCGCCTCCATGTCCACCCCGAGCACCGCGAAGGACGCGCCTTCCTCGCTCATCCCGGGGTCCTCGGGCTCGCCGGGGTGCGGCGGCGGCGCCGGCTGCATCAGCCGGCGGATCTGCGCGGCCTCCTCCGGGAACAGGTACTGCACCGCCAGCCGGCCCAGGTTCTGCAGCAGCGCCACCAGGTAGACGACCTCGGGATCGTAGCCCGCCGGCCGCAGCCACTGCGCGGCGCGGCCGGCCAGCTTGACGCGGTCCAGCAGCTGCTCCAGCTCGGCCGCATGGGCGTCGTTCAGCGGTCCGGGCCAGGGCCGCAGCGCCAGCGCGGCGCGGCGCACGCCGTCCAGGCCGACCATCGAGATGGTGCGGCGGATGGTCAGGATCGCCCCGCTGCCCGCGCCCAGCGGCCCGCGCGCGCGCTGGCCGTTGACCGCGCGCAGCAGCTCGAAGGTCAGGCCGACGTCCTGCACCACCACCTCGGCCAGTTCGATGGTGCGCTCGCGATCCATCAGCGCCAGCCGCGCGGCGCGCTCGGCGCCACCGGGCATGGCCGGCAGCAGGCCGGCGGCGCGCATGCGGTCCAGCAGCAGCAGCAGCGGGCCGCCGCCGGGCTCGCCCTCGGTGCGCAGCCAGCCGCTGAGCGCGCGTTCCAGCGTGCGGGCGTTGCGGTAGCGCTGGCGCTCCTGGCGGTCGGTGGCGCGGTTGACGATCGCGCGCAGCGCGTCCGGAATGCGGTGCTGCCCGCTCCAGGGCAGGCGGACGATGTCGCGGCCCAGCGGTGGCATGCGCTCGACGACCTGGCCGACATCGCCCAGGTCCAGCGCCGGCGTGCCGGCCAGCGCATGGTGCAGCACCAGACCGAAGGCCAGCACGTCGCGCTCGGCACCGCGGCGCTGCGCCGCCAGGCTCAGGTCGCCGTCGGGCGGCAGGGCCACGCCCAGCCCCATCAGCCGGCAGCCGCCGCCCTCCGGGAGCAGCACCATGTCGGGCTGCAGGTCATGGTGTGCGAAGCCGGCCTCGTGCGCGAAGGCCAGGCCCTCGAGGGCCTGGATCGCCCAGGGCACGACCTCCACGGCCGGCAGCGCCTTGCCGCCCAGGCGCTCGCTCAGCGTGACGGCGGTGCCGCGGTCGTAGGCGATGTAGGGCCAGCGCTCCTGCTCCCCGACCTCGACCACGTGGGCCAGACCGGGGTGGTCGATGCGGGCGGCCTTGCGCGCCTGGTCCAGCCAGCGCTGCAGCGCGTCGGCGTCGGCCGGTTGCTGGCGCGGCAGCGCCAGCACCAGCTCCTGGCCGACACGCGGGTCGGCCACCAGCCACAGCATGGTGCGCGCGCTCTTGCCGAGCAGGCGCAGCAGCTGGAAGCGGCCGAGGTGGCGCACGGCGCCAGTCTGGGCGGGACGGGTGGGAGGCGGAAGGGCCATCGCACGGCTTTCGGGAGTTGAGCCGATTGGACCGAATCCGCCGCCGGCCGATGGCCGGAACAGCGCCGCCGCAGCCGGCCAATTCCCCCGCCGCGGCCGGCCCGGCGCCGGGGCACGCGGGCAGCCCCGCCGCCGGTGGGGACGGGGCTTTGCGCCATAATCTGCGCCTTATCCAGATCCCAGATCCGACGGATGCCCGCCGCCCCGGCGAGCCAAGGAACAACGATGAGCAGCGACCTGATCAAGCACACCACCGACGCCACCTTCGAAGCCGATGTGCTGAAGTCGGACAAGCCGGTGCTGGTGGACTACTGGGCCGAGTGGTGCGGCCCCTGCAAGATGATCGCCCCGATCCTGGACGAGACCGCCAAGGAGTTCGGAGCGCGTCTGCAGATCGCCAAGATGAACGTGGACGAGAACCGCGAGGTGCCCGCCAAGTTCGGCATCCGCGGCATCCCGACGCTGATGCTGTTCAAGGGCGGCCAGCTGGCCGCGACCAAGGTCGGCGCGCTGTCCAAGGCGCAATTGACCGCCTTCCTCGAGCCGCATCTATAATCTCGGCATTGCCGCGGCCGGAAGCGCCACAAGCGCACCGCCGCGGCCCGAGTTCAAGCCACCGCGCCCAAGTCGCTGCTGCACGCAGCAGCCTCGGGCGGCGCGGGTTCCGGCCCCCTCCCCAGCCCCACGCCACCCGCGCCCTGCCCTGCAGGGCGTTGTCGCAGCAGGTCGGCCCTGCCACCGTCGCCGCCGATGTCGCGACGGTGCAGTGTCCGGCACGCCGCCCCGACCGGTGGCGCGCCTCGGGCGGGACGGGCCGTTTCCGACCGCGTGTCCCTGGCCCGGCGCGCCGTCCCACACCCCTGGGTGATTCCGCACATGCATCTGTCAGAACTGAAGGCGCAACACGTCTCCGAGCTCATCAAGATGGGCGAGGCGCTGGAGATCGACAACGTCGCCCGCCTGCGCAAGCAGGAGCTGATGTTCGCGATCATGAAGAAGCGCGCCAAGGCCGGCGAGCAGGTGTTCGGCGACGGCGTGCTCGAGGTGCTGCCCGACGGCTTCGGCTTCCTGCGCAGCATCGAGGCCAGCTACATGGCCAGCACCGACGACATCTACCTGTCGCCCAGCCAGATCCGCCGCTTCAACCTGCACACCGGCGACCTGATCGAGGGCGAGGTGCGCGTGCCCAAGGACGGCGAGCGCTACTTCGCGCTGGTCAAGGTCGACCGCGTGAACGGCCTGACGCCCGAGGAGAACAAGCACAAGATCATGTTCGAGAACCTGACGCCGCTCTTCCCGAAAGAGCCGTTCAAGCTCGAGCGTGACAACTTCAAGGGTGAAGAGAACGTCACCGGCCGCATCATCGACCTGATCGCCCCGATCGGCAAAGGCCAGCGCGCACTGCTCGTCGCGCAGCCCAAGACCGGCAAGACGATCATGATGAAGCACATCGCGCACGCGCTGGTGGCCAACCATCCGGACATCCACCTGATCGTGCTGCTGGTCGACGAGCGGCCCGAGGAAGTGACCGAGATGGTGCGCGGCGTGCGCGGCGAGGTCATCTCCTCCACCTTCGACGAGCCCGCCGCCCGCCACGTGCAGGTGGCCGAGATGGTCATCGAGCGCGCCAAGCGCCTGGTCGAGTTGGGCAAGGACGTGGTCATCCTGCTGGACTCGATCACCCGCCTGGCCCGCGCCTACAACAACGTGCTGCCCAGCTCCGGCAAGGTGCTGACCGGCGGTGTCGACGCCAACGCGCTGCAGCGCCCCAAGCGCTTCTTCGGCGCGGCGCGCAACGTCGAGGAAGGCGGCTCGCTGACCATCATCGGCACCGCGCTGATCGACACCGGCTCGAAGATGGACGAGGTCATCTACGAGGAGTTCAAGGGCACCGGCAACTGCGAGATCCACCTGGACCGCCGCATGGCCGAGAAGCGCGTCTACCCGTCGATCCTGATCAACAAGACCGGCACCCGGCGCGAGGAACTGCTGCTCAAGCCGGAAATCCTGCAGAAGACCTGGATCCTGCGCAAGCTGCTCTACAACATGGACGAGATCGAGGCGATGGAGTTCATCCTCGACAAGATGAAGTCGTCGAAGAACAACCTCGACTTCTTCGACATGATGCGCCGCGGCGGCTGAGGCCGCCCCAGGCTATAATCGCGGGTTTTCCGCTTTGGCAAGTGCGCGACGTGGTGTCGCGTGGCTGCCGACGACGCAGCGAAGGGTTTCCCCATGAAAGAAGGCATTCACCCCAACTACCGCGAAGTCTGCTTCGTGGACCTGTCCAACGGTTTCAAGTTCGTCACCCGCTCGACGGTGCAGACCAAGGAAACCATCAAGATGGACGACGGCCGCGAGCTGCCGCTGGTGAAGCTGGAAACCACCAGCGAGACGCACCCGTTCTACACCGGCACGCAAAAGAGCGTCGACAGCCTGGGTGGCCGCGTCGAGAAGTTCCGCAACAAGTTCGCCAACATCGGCTTGGCGAAGAAGTCCGCCGCCTGATCCGGCGCAGCGGCCGCAGGCCGTTCCGGCGCCGCGCGCAGCGGACGCCAACCCGAGGGCAGCCCAGGCTGCCCTTTTTCATGGCCGCGGCGCCGCCCGCCCGAACGCCTCCTATCATCTCCCCGGTGAGCCGCCTCGCACCCAATCCCGCCCTGGTGACGCAGGAGGCCGCGCGCCGGCTGCCGCGCCTGCCCCTGCTGCTGCTGTGCGCGGCCTATGTGCTGCCCGGCGTGTTCGGGCGCGATCCCTGGCGCGGCGCCGACCTCAACGCCTTCGGCCAGATGCTGGCCCTCGCCGAGGGCCGTGCACCCTGGGGCGCGCCGGCGCTGGGCGGGGTGGCCACGGACGCCGCGCTGCTGCCACACTGGATCGGGGCGGCGGCGATCTGGCTGACCCAGGGCTGGCTGGACGCGGCGCTGGCCGCGCGCCTGCCCTTTGCCGCGCTGCTGGCGCTGACCCTGGTGGCCGTCTGGTACGCGACACTGCACCTGGCCCGCAGCGAGGCCGCCCAGCCCCTGCCTCTGGCCTTCGGCGGCGAGGCGCACCCGGTGGACTACGCCCGCGCGGTGGCCGACGGGGCGCTGCTGGCCCTGATCGCGACGCTGGGCCTGCTGCAGCTGGGCCACGAGACGACGCCGGAGCTGGCCCAGCTGGCGGCTGCGGCCAGCTTCCAGTGGGCCGTGGCCGCGGCGCCGCACCGGCACGCCGGGCCCCGCCTGGGGGCGCTGCTGGCCCTGCCGGCCCTGGCGGCCAGCGGCGCGCCGACGATGGCGCTGGCGCTGGGCGCCGGCGCCCTGGTTCTCGCCTGGCGCAACACCGACGCCGGGCTGCGCGCGCTGCGGCCCTGGCTGCTGGCAGCGCTGGCCGGCGCCGCGCTGCTGGCCTGGCCCAGCGGCAGCTGGGCCTGGCGCGTGGCGCCGCAGATCGAGGCCGGCGGGCTGGCCAGGCTGCTGCTGTGGTTCCTCTGGCCGGCCTGGCCGCTGGCGGTGTGGACGTTGTGGCGCTGGCGCCAGCACCTGGCCGAGCGCCACCTGGCGCTGCCGCTGCTGGGGCTGCTGGTGGCGCTGGCGGCCTGCGTGGCGATGGGCGGCTCGGACCGCGCGCTGATGCTGGGCCTGCCGGGCACGGCGGTGCTGGCCGCGTTCGCGCTGCCGACGCTGCAGCGCGGCCGCAGCGCGGTGATCGACTGGTTCTCGGTGTGCTTCTTCACGCTGTGCGCGCTGCTGGTGTGGGTGTTCTGGCTGGGCCTGGTCCAGGGCACGCCGGCCTGGCCCCTGCGCTCGGTGCAGCGCCTGGCGCCGGGCTTTCGCCCCGGCTGGACGCTGCTGGCGCTGCTGCTGGCGCTGGCCGCCACCGTGGCCTGGGTGGCCCTGGTGCGCTGGCGCACCGGACGCCACCGCGAGGCGCTGTGGAAGAGCCTGGTGCTGCCGGCCAGCGGCGTCGCCCTGTGCTGGCTGCTGCTGATGACGCTGGGCCTGCCGCTGCTGGACTACGCGCGCAGCAACCGGCCGCTGGCCGAGCGCCTGGTGCGGCATGTGCCCGCCGGCCATTGCATCGCCGCGCCAGCGGCACCGCCGTCGCTGGTGGCGGCGCTGGAGTACCACGGCCGCCGGCGCGTGGACGCCACCGCCGGCGCCGCACGCGGCGGCTGCGACACCCTGGTGCTGGTGCAGCAGGTGCGCGGCCCCGGTGCGGCGCGCAGCAAGGCGGCGGCGCAGGCCCAGGCCGGCGGGCGCTGGGTCGAGGTGGCCACCGAGCGCCGGCCGACCGACCGCAGCGAGGTGGTCATCGTCTACCGCCGCACCGGCGGCTGAGGCGCGCGGGCCCCGGGCCCGCAGGTCCCAAGGCCCTCGGGCCCTCAGGCCGCGACGGCCACGGCCTGGCGCACGCGGCCGGACGGCAGCAGCAACCGGAAGCGCGAGCCCTGCCCAGGCGTGCTGTCGACTTCCAGCGCGCCGCCGTGGCGCTGCACCACGTGCTTGACGATGGACAGGCCCAGCCCGGTGCCACCGGTGTCGCGCGAGCGGCTGCCATCGACACGGTAGAAGCGCTCGGTCAACCGCGGCAGATGCTCGCGGGCGATGCCAATGCCGGTGTCGCGCACCTCGATCGCCCCGCCGCCATCGGCGCGCGGCAGCCAGGCGATGTCGATGCGGCCACCGTCGGGCGTGTAGCGCACCGCGTTGTTGACCAGGTTGGCCACCGCGCTGAGCAGCTCGGCCTCGGTGCCGGCGATCTCGATGTCCGGCGTCTCGTCCAGCGCCACCGTGTGCCGCCCTGCCGACAGCGCGCGCGCGTCGGCGGCCACGCGCTGCAGCAGCGGGCCCAGCGGCAGCCAGCGGTCGGCCGGCGGGCGCGGGCTGCCCTCGAGCTGGGCCAGGGTCAGCAGGTCGGCCACCAGCACCTGCATCCGCGCCGTCTGCTGCTGCATCAGCTTGAGCACGCGGCCGCGCTCGGTCTCGGTCAGCGGCAAGCTGGCCATGGTCTCGACGAAGCCGGCCAGCACGGTCAGCGGCGTGCGGATCTCGTGCGAGACGTTGGCGACGAAGTCGCGCCGCATCGTCTCGGCGCGCAAGCGCTCGGTGACGTCCATCGTCAGCAGCAGCTTCTGCCCGTCGCCGTAGGCGCGCAGCACCAGCTGCAGGCTGAGCCGGCCGCCCGAAGCGGGGATCAGCAGCGGCTCGTGCGGCCCGCGCTCGTGCAGGTAGGCGACGAAGGCGGGCTGCCGCACCAGGTTGGTGATCGGCTGGCGCAGGTCACGCTGGGCGTCCAGGCCCAGGTGGTCGGCGGCCACGCTGCTGCACCAGGCGATGTGGTCCTGCGCGTCGAGCAGCACCACGCCGTTGGGCGAGGCCTCGATGGCCTCGAGGAACTCGCGCAGCCGCAGCTGCTCGGCGACGATGGTCTGCTCGCGCTGGCGCAGCACGCGCTCGATGCGGTAGGCCAGCTCGCCCCAGAAGCCGGTGTCGCGCGGCGCCGGGCGGTCCTGGTCGCCGCGCAGCCAGGCCATCAGGCGGGCCGCACGCAGCACGTCGACCAGCACCGCGCTGCCCGCGCCCAGCAGCGCGCCGATGGCCGCACCGATCTCGGCCGACTTCAGCGCCGCGCCGACGAGGAAACCCAGCGCGCCGCCCAGTGCCAGCAGCAGCAGCGTGGCCAGCAGGCGCGGAACCAGCCAGACCATGGAACCGGTCGTGCCCGCCGCTCAGCCCTGCAGCACCGCCGCCTGCCGCGTCATGCGGTAGCCGGCGCCGCGCACGGTCTCGATCATCGCCGACCGTCCGGCCGGCGCCAGCGCCTCGCGCAGGCGCTTGACATGCACGTCCACCGTGCGCTCCTCGATGAACACATGGTCGCCCCAGACGCGGTCCAGCAGCTGGGCACGGCTGTGCACGCGCTCGGGGTGGGTCATCAGGAAGTGCAGCAGGCGGAACTCGGTGGGCCCCATCTTCAGCTCGATGTCGCCGCGGGTGACGCGGCGGGTTGCCGGGTCCAGCCGCAGGTCGCCGAGCTCGACCAGCTCCTCCAGCGCCTCCGGCGCCTTGCGCCGCAGCACGGCGCGGATGCGCGCCATCAGCTCGTTGGTCGAGAAGGGCTTGGACAGGTAGTCGTCGGCGCCGGCGTCCAGGCCGGCGACCTTGTCGGCCTCCTCGCCGCGGGCGGTGAGCATGATGATGGGCAGCTCGCGGGTGCGCGTGCTGGCCCGCCACTGGCGCGCCAGCGACAGGCCGGACTGGCCCGGCAACATCCAGTCCAGCACCACCAGGTCGGGCAGCATGGCGTCGATCTCGCGCTGGGCGGATTCGGCGCTGGGGGCGATGGTCACCTCGTGACCGGCGTGACGCAGGTTGATCGCGATCAGCTCGGCGATCGCCGATTCGTCTTCGACCACCACGATGCGGCTCATGGGTACAGGCTCCTCGGGTCGGGCGGTGTCAGCGCACCAGGTTCTCGACGGCGTCCACGGGGTTGTGGCGCACGTCGGTGCCCTTGACGATGTAGATGATCTGCTCGGCCAGGTTCTTGGCGTGGTCGCCCACGCGCTCGATGGCCTTGGCGACAAAGACCAGGTCGATTGACGAGGAGATCGTGCGCGGGTCTTCCATCATGTAGGTGATCAGCTTGCGCATCAGGCCGTCGAACTCCTGGTCGATCTGGTCGTCGTGGCGCAGCACCTCGATGGCGCCTTCGGTGTCCAGCCGGGCGAAGGCGTCCAGCGCCTTGCGCAGCTGCTTGGTGGCCAGCTCCGACTCGAAGGTCAGGTCCGACACCGGCAGGCGCAGCCGGCTGGAGACGCCCGAGTTCAGCAGGCGCTGCACCGTGCGGGCGATGCGCGCGGCCTCGTCGCCGATGCGCTCGAGGTTGGCGATGGTCTTGCTCACCGCGATCAGCAGCCGCAGGTCGCGGGCGGTGGGCTGGCGGCGGGCGATGATCGACGACAGGTCGCGGTCGATCTCGACCTCCATCGCGTTGACCCGCTCCTCGGCCTTGAGCACCTGGGTGGCCACGTCGCCGCTGAAGGTGGACAGCGCGTAGACCGCCTGCGCCACCTGCGATTCGACCAGCCCGCCCATCTCGAGCACGCGGGTGGAGATGCCGGACAGCTCGTTGTCGAACTGCGTGGAAAGGTGCTTGTCACCCATGCTGTGCTCCCTGGCTCAGCCGAAGCGGCCGGTGATGTAGTCCTCGGTGTCCTTGCGCTTGGGCTTGGTGAACACCTCGGGCGTGGGACCGAACTCCACCAGGTCACCCAGGTACATGTAGGCGGTGTAGTCCGAGCAGCGCGCGGCCTGCTGCATGTTGTGGGTGACGATGAGCACGGTGTAGTCGGACTTCAGCTCGTGCACCAGCTCCTCGATCTTGCCGGTGGAGATCGGGTCCAGCGCCGAGGTCGGCTCGTCGAGCAGCAGCACCTCGGGCTTGATGGCGATGCCGCGGGCGATGCACAGGCGCTGCTGCTGGCCGCCGGACAGGCCGGCGCCGCTCTGGTCGAGCTTGTCCTTGACCTCGTTCCACAGCGCGGCCTTGCGCAGCGCCCACTCCACGCGCTCGTCCATCTCCACGCGCGGCAGCGTCTCGAACAGCTTCACGCCGAAGGCGATGTTGTCGTAGATCGACATCGGGAAGGGCGTGGGCTTCTGGAACACCATGCCGACCTTGGCGCGGATCAGGCTCACGTCCATGCTCCGGTCCAGGATGTTCTGGCCGTCGAGCAGGATCTGCCCCTCGGCCCGCTGCTCGGGGTAGAGCTCGAACATGCGGTTGAACACGCGCAGCAGCGTGCTCTTGCCGCAGCCGGACGGGCCGATGAAGGCGGTCACCTTCTTCTCCGGCAGGTCCATGTTGATCTTCTTCAGCGCGTGGAAGCCGCCGTAGTAGAAGTTCAGGTCGCGCACCGAGATCTTGGCCTTCTCGGTGATGGCGTTGTCGACACGGGTGTCCATGCGGGGGCCTCGTCGGTCAATGCTTGTTGCGGAAGAGCACGCGCGCCAGGATGTTCAGCGCCAGCACGCCCAGCGTGATCAGGAACACCCCGGCCCAGGCCAGCTGCTGCCAGTTCTCGTAGGGGCTCATCGCGAACTTGAAGATGGTCACCGGCAGGCTGGCCATCGGCTCGCGCAGGTCGCTGGTCCAGAACTGGTTGGACAGCGCGGTGAACAGCAGCGGCGCCGTCTCGCCCGAGATGCGCGCCACGGCCAGCAGCACGCCGGTGATGACGCCGGCGCGCGCCGCCTTCAGCGTCACCGACCAGATCACCTTCCACTTCGGCGTGCCCAGGGCATAGGCGGCCTCGCGCAGCGCGTTGGGGATCAGGCTGAGCATGTTCTCGGTGGTGCGGATGACCACCGGGATCACGATCAGCGCCAGCGCCAGCACGCCGGCGATGCCCGAGAAGCTCTTGAAGCGTGCCACCACCGCGGCGTAGATGAACAGGCCGATGACGATGGACGGCGCCGACAGCAGGATGTCGTTGATGAAGCGCGTGGCGCTGCCCAGCCAGGTCTTCTGGCCGTACTCGGCCAGGTAGATGCCGGCCATCACGCCGATCGGCGTGCCCAGCAGCGTGGCCAGACCGGCCATCAGCAGCGAGCCGAAGATGGCGTTGGCCAGACCGCCGGTCTCGGCCTGTGGCGGCGGCGTCATCTCGGTGAAGACCTGCCAGCTCAGCCCGCCCAGGCCCAGGCGGAAGGTCTCCACCAGGATCCAGACCAGCCAGAACACGCCGAAGGCCATCGCCCCCAAGGCCAGCGTCAGCGCGACCACGTTGACCACCTTGCGTCGGCGGTGCCGCGCCAGGCGGCTGCGCTGCTGGGCGGCGGTGAAGGCCGCCGACGTCACGGATGCGTCGCTCATGAGCGCGTCCCCTCGTTCTTCTTCAGCCGCGACAGCAGCAGCTTGGACAGCGCCAGCACGACGAAGGTGATGAAGAACAGCACCAGGCCCAGGTAGATCAGCGAGGCCTGGTGCAGGCCGTCGCCGGCCTCGGCGAACTCGTTGGCCAGCGCCGAGGTGATGCTGTTGGCCGCCTCGAACAGCGACAGCGAGCTGAGCTGGTTCATGTTGCCGATGACGAAGGTCACCGCCATGGTCTCGCCCAGCGCCCGGCCCAGGCCGAGCATGACGCCGCCGATGACGCCGGCCTTGGTGTAGGGCAGCACCACCTTGTAGACCACCTCCCAGGTGGTCGCCCCCAGGCCGTAGGCCGATTCCTTGAGCATCGGCGGCGTGACCTCGAAGACGTCGCGCATCACCGAGGCGATGAAGGGGATGACCATGATCGCCAGGATGATGCCGGCCGACAGGATGCCGATGCCCACCGGCGCGCCGGAGACGAAGGCCTCCAGCAGGGGCACGCCCTTGAAGGCCTTCTGCAGCGGCTGCTGCACCCAGGTCGACAGGATCGGGCTGAACACCAGCAGGCCCCACATGCCGTAGACGATGGACGGCACCGCGGCGAGCAGCTCGATGGCGATGCCCAGCGGGCGCTTGAGCCAGCCCGGCGACATCTCGGTGAGGAACAGCGCGATGCCGAAGCTCACCGGCACCGCGATGACCAGGGCGATGGCCGAGGTCATCAGCGTGCCGTAGATCATCACCAGGCCGCCGAACTTCTCCTGCACCGGATCCCAGTCGGTCGACCAGAGGAAGCCCAGGCCGAACTTCTGGATCGCCGGCGCGGCGCCGATGACCAGCGAGACGATGATGCCGGCGAGCAGCAGCAGCGTCAGCCAGGCGGCGCCATGCGCCAGCACGGCGAACAGCGCATCGGCCCAGGGCGCGACGCGCTGGCGCTCGGGCGGGCGGGGTTGGGGCGTCACGCGTTCTTCGGCGGGGTAGGGGGTGACGGGCAGGGTGGCGGCCATGGGACCTCCGATCGCGGGGAGTCGGCGACGGGGCGCGGCCACCGGCCGCACCCCGCGGGCATCACTTGAAGGCGATGGCCTTGCCGCCGGCGTCCTTGATCTTGTCGGCCCACTGCTTGCGCACCAGATTCTTCACCGAATCCGGCAGCGGCACATAGTCCAGATCGTCGGCCGCCTTGTCGCCGTTGGCGTAGGCCCAGTCGAAGAACTTCAGCGCGGCGCTGGCGTTGGCCGGCTTGTCCTGGGTCTTGTACATCAGGATGTAGGTCGGGTTGGTCAGCGGCCAGGCGTCCTTGCCGGGCTGGTCGGTGGTGATCTGGTAGAAGGTCTTGGACCAGTCGGCACCGGCGGCGGCGGCCTTGAAGGCGTCGTCGCTGGGCGGCACGAAGTGGCCGTCCCTGTTCTTCATCAGCGTGTACGTCATCTTGTTCTGCTTGACGTACGCGTACTCGACGTAGCCGATCGAGTTGGGCAGGCGCTGCACGAAGGCGGCCACGCCCTCGTTGCCCTTGCCGCCGGCGCCCACCGGCCAGTTCACCGCCGTGCCCTCGCCGACCTTGGCCTTCCACTCGGCGTTCACCTTGGACAGGTAGTTGGTGAAGATGAAGCTGGTGCCCGAGCCGTCGGCACGGCGCACCACCGAGATGTCGGCCTCCGGCAGCGGCACGCCCGGGTTCAGCGCGGTCAGCGCGGCGTCGTTCCACTTGGTGATCTTGCCCAGGTAGATGTCACCCAGCACCTGGCCGCTGAGCTTGATCTGGCCGGCGGCGATGCCCTTGATGTTGACCACCGGCACCACGCCGCCGATCACGGTCGGGAACTGGACCAGGCCGTCCTTGTCCAGTTCCTCGTCCTTCAGCGGCATGTCGGAGGCGCCGAAGTCGACCGTCTTGGCCTTGATCTGCTTGATGCCGGCACCGGAGCCGACCGACTGGTAGTTGATGCGCGCGCCGGAAGCCTTGTGGTAGGCGTCGGCCCACTTCGCATACAGCGGGGCCGGGAAGGTGGCCCCTGCGCCCGTCACGTCCTGGGCACAGGCCAGCACGGGGGTCAGGGCAGCCGCCGCCAGGGCGGCACGGATCAGCGGGTTCAGCATGGAGAGCGCCTTTCAGTGCGGGTTCGGGTTTGTCCTTGTGGACATGCCGGCACTGTAGGCAGCACGTATGACAGGCCCGTGACGGGCTGTCACATTCCGCCGGAAACCGTCATAAACGGGCCCGGCACCCGCCCGACCGTGCGCTTTCGCACGGCGGCGGGCGGGCCGCGCAGCGGCTCAGCGCCGCGCCGCCTCGACCAGACGCTCGGCCAGCTGGCGGCCCTGGGCCGCGTCGCGCGACTCGACCATCACCCGCAGCACCGGCTCGGTGCCCGAGGCACGGATCAGCACCCGGCCCTGGCCGGCCAGCTCGGCCTCCACCGCGCGCGTCTCGGCGGCCAGGTGGGGGTTCTTCTGCCAGTCCGCCAGGCTGGGCAGGCGCACGTTGAGCAGGGTCTGCGGGAACAGCGTGACCTCGCCCAGCAGGTCGGCCAGCGACGAACGAGCGCGCTGCACCGCCTGCAGCACCTGCAGCGCGCTGACGATGCCGTCGCCGGTGGTGTGCTTGTCCAGCGCCAGCAGGTGGCCGGAGCCCTCGCCGCCGAGCAGCCAGCCGCGGGCGGCCAGCTCCTCCAGCACATAGCGGTCGCCGACCTTGGCGCGCACCATCGCGACGCCACGCGCACGCAGGGCCAGCTCCACCGCCATGTTGGTCATCAGCGTGCCGACGGCGCCGGAGACGGCGTGGCCCTGGGCCAGGCGGTCGGCGACCATCACGTAGAGCAGCTCGTCGCCGTTGAACAGCCGGCCATGGCGGTCGACCAGCTGCAGCCGGTCGGCGTCGCCGTCCAGCGCCACGCCGTAGTCGGCGCCGTGCTCGGCCACCGCGCGCACCAGGGCCTGCGGCGCGGTGGCGCCGACGCCGTCGTTGATGTTCATGCCGTCGGGCGCGCAGCCGATCGAGACGACCTCGGCGCCCAGCTCGTGGAACACGTCGGGGGCGACGTGGTAGGCCGCGCCGTGCGCCGCGTCGACGACGACCTTGAGCCCGCGCAGCGACAGGTCCTTGCTGACCGTGCTCTTGCAGAACTCGATGTAGCGGCCGCGCGCGTCCTGCAGCCGGCGGGCCTTGCCCAGGTCGGCCGAGCCGACCCATTGCGGCGGCTCGTCCAGCGCAGCCTCGACCGCCAGCTCCCAGTCGTCGGGCAGCTTCTCGCCCTTGGCCGAGAAGAACTTGACGCCGTTGTCCGGGTAGGCGTTGTGCGAGGCGCTGATGACGATGCCCAGGTCCAGCCGCAGCGCGCGTGTCAGGTAGGCCACGCCGGGCGTGGGCAGCGGGCCGGTCAGCAGGGTGTCGACACCGGCCGAGGCCAGCCCGGCCTCCAGCGAGGACTCGATCATGTAGCCGGAGATCCGCGTGTCCTTGCCGATCAGCACCGTCGGCCGCGGGCCGCCGGCGCGGCGCAGCACGCGGCCCACGGCGTGGCCCAGGCGCAGCATGAAGTCGGGCGTGATCGGCGCCTGGCCCACGGTGCCGCGGATGCCGTCGGTACCGAAGAACTTTCTCGTCATGGTGGATTCGCTTCCCTGAGGATGTTGTCTGGTTGCCCGGTCAGTGTGCCAGCAGGCCCGCCGCGCCCCAGACCTTCAGCGCGTCGACGGTGGCGGCCACGTCGTGCACCCGCACGACCTGGCCGCCGCGCTGCACGCAGGCCAGCGCAGCGGCCACGCTGGGCACCAGGCGCTCGTCGACCGCCCGGCCGGTCAGCAGGCCCAGCGAGGACTTGCGGCTCCAGCCCAGCAGCAGCGGCCGGCCCAGCGCGGCCAGCTCGGCCTGCCGGCGCAGCAGCGCCCAGTTGTGCTCGGGCGTCTTGCCGAAACCGATGCCCGGGTCCAGCACGATGCGCTCGGACGCTACACCGGCCTGCTGAACGGCCGCCTGACGTGCCGCCAGCCAGGCCGTGACTTCCTGCACGACATCGCCGGCATACTGCGGCGCCTGCTGCATCGCGCCGGGCTCGCCCTGCATGTGCATCAGGCAGACGCCGCAGCGGGGATGGGCCGCCACGGCCTCCAGCGCGCCGGGGCGCTGCAGGGCACGCACGTCGTTGACGATGTCCACGCCCAGGTCCAGGGCAGCCCGGACCACCTCGGGCGCGCTGGTGTCCACAGACACCGGCACGCCCAGCGTCACCGCATGGCGCAGCACCGGCAGCACGCGGGCCAGTTCCTCGGCGGCGTCGGGCTGGCGGGCGCCGGGGCGGGTGGATTCACCGCCGATGTCCAGCAGGTCGGCCCCCTCGCGCAGCAGGCGTTCGCAATGGGCCATCGCGGCGGCGGGCGTGTCGTGCCGGCCACCGTCGGAGAAGGAGTCGGGCGTGGCGTTGACGATGCCCATGACCTGCGGCCGGCGCAGGTCGATGCGGAAACGGGAGGTCTGCCAGAACATGCGGGCGCGGGACGCTGGGAAGACGCCACGGGGCCCTTGCGGGCCCCGTGCTGAGGTGCTGGTGGGCGGAGCGGGCCGCGGCGGCGATCCTGCGCCGGCCGCCGCTCGCCTCAGGCCGCTGCGGCCGGCGCGCTGTCGGTGCTGACGGCGCCGCCGCCACCGGCCGGCCCCTGGCCACGCGGACGGTCACCGGGCGTCCAGTCCTTGGGCGGACGCGGCGGCTTGCCGGCCATGATGTCGTCGATCTGCTCGCTGTCGATGGTCTCCCAGTCCAGCAGCGCCTTGGCCATCGCGTGCATCTTGTCCTGGTGGTCCTCGATGTGCTTGCGGGCGATGGCGTACTGCTCGTCGATGATCTTGCGAATCACCGAGTCGACCTTGCGCATCGTCTCTTCGGACATGTTGGTGGTCTTGGTCACCGAGCGGCCCAGGAAGACCTCGCCCTCGTTCTCGGCGTAGACCATCGGGCCGAGCTCGTCGGTCATGCCGTAGCGGGTGACCATGTCGCGGGCGATCTGCGTCGCGCGCTCGAAGTCGTTGCTGGCGCCGGTGGTCATCTGGTTCATGAACACCTCCTCGGCGATGCGGCCGCCGAAGAGCACCGAGATCGTCGACAGCATGCGCTCCTTGTCCATGCTGTAGCGGTCGCCCTCGGGCAACTGCATGGTGACACCCAGCGCGCGGCCGCGCGGGATCACGGTGACCTTGTGCACCGGGTCGGTCTTGGGCATCAGGCGCGCCACCAGCGCGTGGCCGGCCTCGTGGTAGGCGGTGTTCTTGCGCTCTTCCTCGGGCATGACCATGGACTTGCGCTCGGGGCCCATCATGATCTTGTCCTTGGCCTTCTCGAAGTCGACCATCTCGACGACCCGGCCATTGCGGCGGGCAGCGAACAGCGCGGCCTCGTTGACCAGGTTGGCCAGGTCGGCGCCCGAGAAACCCGGCGTGCCACGGGCCAGGATGTCGGCGCGGATGTCCTGGCCGACCGGCACCTTGCGCATGTGCACGTTGAGGATCTGCTCGCGGCCGCGCACATCGGGCAGCGTCACGTAGACCTGGCGGTCGAAGCGGCCCGGGCGCAGCAGCGCGGGGTCGAGGATGTCGGGCCGGTTGGTGGCCGCCATCACGATCACGCCCAGGTTGGTCTCGAAACCATCCATCTCGACCAGCATCTGGTTCAGCGTCTGCTCGCGCTCGTCGTTGCCGCCGCCCAGGCCGGCACCGCGGTGGCGGCCGACGGCGTCGATCTCGTCGACGAAGATGATGCAGGGCGCGCTCTTCTTGGCCTGCTCGAACATGTCGCGCACACGGGCCGCGCCGACGCCGACGAACATCTCGACGAAGTCCGAACCCGAGATCGAGAAGAACGGGACCTTGGCCTCGCCGGCGATGGCCTTGGCCAGCAGCGTCTTGCCGGTGCCCGGGGGGCCGACCAGCAGCACGCCGCGCGGGATGCGACCGCCCAGCTTCTGGAACTTCTGCGGATCCTTCAGGAAATCGACCAGCTCCTTGACCTCCTCCTTGGCCTCGTCGCAGCCGGCGACATCGGCGAAGGTGGTCGAGTTGTTGGCCTCGTCGAGCATGCGCGCCTTGCTCTTGCCGAAGCTGAAGGCGCCGCCCTTGCCGCCGCCCTGCATCTGGCGCATGAAGTAGACCCAGACGCCGATCAGCAGCAGCATCGGGCCCCAGCTGATCAGCAGGCTGACCAGCAGCGAGGGCTCCTCGCGCGGCTTGACGTCGAACTTGACGCCGTTGTTGATCAGGTCACCGACGAGCCCGCGGTCCAGGTAGGTCGCGGTCGAGCGGATGCGCTTGTCGTCGGTCGTCAGGGCCAGGATTTCGGTGCCGCCATTGCCCTCCTGCAGGGTGACGGATTTGATCCGCTTGGCGCGCACCTCCTCGAGGAAGTCGGAGTAGCCGATCATCTGACCCGACGACACCCCGCGGTCGAACTGCTTGAACACGGTGAACAGCACGAGTGCGATCACCAGCCAGACAGCGACCTTCGAGAACCATTGATTGTTCACCGCGGCTCCTTCAGCCTATTCCTGTTCCTGCTTGCGACGATGGCGCCGGAGCTGCCGATTGCACCGTTGACAGCCGCCCGACGCCGTGGCAAGTGGGGACGATTCTAGTCCCATCAAGTCCCCGCCCCGACGGTGGGGGCGTGCCGTGAAGCGGTCGAATTCCGGCGGAATTCGACCCATCACAAACCCCGGCGCCGGGCGGCGGGCGGCACCCGTCACGCCGCCTTCAGACCGATGCCGACCAGAAAGGTTTCCGACGATTTGTCGCGCGAGGCCTTGGGCTTGATCGCCTTGACGACGCGGAACTGCTGGCGGAAGGCCCGCACCAGTTCGTCGTAGCCGCCGCCGTGGAAGACCTTGGCCACCAGCGCGCCGCCCGGCTTGAGGTGCTGGCGGCCGAAATCCAGCGCCAACTCGATCAGGTGGGCGATGCGCGCGGCGTCGACGGAGGCCACGCCGGACAGGTTGGGCGCCATGTCCGACACCACCAGGTCCACCGGCCGGCCGCCGACGGCCGCCTCCAGCTGCGCCAGCACCGCGTCCTCGCGGAAGTCGCCCTGGATGAACTGCACGCCCTCGATCGGCTCCATCGGCAGCAGGTCCAGCGCGATGATCGTGCCCTGCAGTTCGCCGACCGCGGCGCCGCCGGCGCCGGCCGACTTCGGCGCGAAGCGCCGGCGCAGGTACTGGCTCCAGGCCCCCGGCGCCGAGCCCAGGTCGACCACGACCTGGCCCGGGCGCACCAGCCCCAGCGCCTCGTCGATCTCCTTGAGCTTGTAGGCGGCACGGGCGCGGTAACCCTCCTGCTGCGCCAGCTTCACATAGGGGTCGTTGACGTGCTGGTTCAGCCACGCCTTGTTGATCTTCTTGCTCTTGGAGTCGATCTTCATGTCAAGGGGGATAATACGGCGATGCCTGCCATTCAACTGACGCCCGCCCAACGCAAGGAAAAGCGCGGCGACGCCCACCACCTGGACCCGGTCGTGCTGATCGGCGACCAGGGCCTGACCGACGCCGTGCTCAAGGAGGCCGACCAGGCCCTGAACGCCCACGGCCTGATCAAGGTGCGCATGTTCTCCGACGTGCGCGCCGACCGCGAGGCCGCGCTGAACACCCTGGCCGACCGCCTGAACGCCGCCCCGGTGCAGCACATCGGCAAGCTGCTGGTGCTGTGGCGCCCGATCCCCGAGAAGCCCAAGGCCGAGGCCCGCGAGGACCGCATGCCCGGGCCGCGCGTGGTCAAGGTGCTGAAGTTCCCGAACAACGGCCGCGGCCGCCCGCAGATCAAGAAGGTCACCGTCTTCGGCAACCAGCGGCTGACGCCCGGCGGCGAGGTCAAGCGCGCCAAGAAGCGCGCCACCAGCATCAAGAAGAAGGCCGGTTGACGCCGGCCCGCCGGCGGCTCAGCCCGCCGGCCGTGCGCCACGCCAAGCCAGCACCAGCAGCAGCACGCCCTTCAGCCCGAACAGGGCCAGCGACGCGGCGTGCAGCTGACCGAAGCTCCAGCCGCCCTGCCCTGCCCGGGCCGCCGCCATCAGCGGCTGCAGGCCGAAGTAGCCGGCCACGGTGCAGAACAGCACGCCCAGCAGCAGCACCATCTCGGTGCTGAACTGCGAGCCGCGGCCCATCTCGGCCGCGCGGCGCGCCCGGGCACGCTCGATGGCCAGCAGCAGCACCGCCAGCGCCAGGCTCAGCCAGGCCTCGCGCAGGAAGATGTGCGCCACCACCCGGCCGGCGTCCGCCCGCTCCAGAGTGGCGAAGGGCGCCGGCGTGGCGATGCCGGCGATGCACAGCAGCACCCCGGCCCACAGGCCGGGCAGCAGGCGACGCAGGCGTTCGACCATTGCGCGCGACCGCTGGCGCGTCAGACGTAGCGGACTTCGACGATCTCGTAGCGCTTGATGCCGCCGGGGGCCTGCACCTCGGCCACGTCGCCGGCCTCCTTGCCGATCATCGCGCGGGCGATCGGCGAGCTGATCGAGATCAGGCCCAGCTTCAGGTCGGCCTCGTCGTCGCCGACGATCTGGTAGGTCACCTCGTGGCCCGAGCTCTCCTCCTCCAGGTCGACCGTGGCGCCGAAGACGACGCGGCCGCCGGCGTCCAGCGCCGCCGGGTCGATGACCTGGGCCGCGGCCAGCTTGCCCTCGATCTCGAGGATGCGGCCCTCGATGAAGCCCTGCTTGTCCTTGGCCGCGTCGTACTCGGCGTTCTCCGACAGGTCGCCCTGGGCGCGCGCCTCGGCGATGGCCTGGATCACGGCGTGGCGCTCGACGGTCTTGAGCCGGTGCAGCTCGTCCTTGAGCTTCTCGGCGCCGCGCTTGGTCAGGGGGATGGTGGCCATGCGGGCCTCCTCGTCGTTCGAATTCGGGGGGATGGGCCCGATCGCAGTGGGATGCGGGCCGGCAAAAGCGAAACCGCCGCACCGGGCGCCCGGAAACCCGGGTGCGAGGGCGGCGGAATCAGCGGGCCGGAGTTTAGTGCAGTTCGGCGTGCAGTTCCTGCAGGCTGTGCACCGTCAGGCCGGCCTGGTGCTTCAGCGCCTCGGTGGCGGCCTCGCAGCCGGCCATCGTGGTGTAGTAGGTCACCCGGTTGGCCAGCGCCGCGGTGCGGATGTAGCGCGAATCGGCGATCGCCGTGCGCGTCTCATCGACCGTGGTGAAGACCAGCTGGATCTCGCCGCCCTTGACCATGTCGGCGATGTGCGGCCGGCCATCCTTGACCTTGTTGACCAGCTTGACCGGGATGCCCGCCGCCGCGATGGCCGCGCCCGTGCCCTTGGTGGCCACGACCGAGAAGCCCAGCGCCACCAGGTCGCGGGCGACGGCGACCGCGCGGGCCTTGTCGCTGTCCTTGACCGTGATGACCACCGTGCCCTTGGTCGGCAGGCGCGAGCCGGCGCCGAGCTGGCTCTTGAGCATGGCCTCGCCGAAGCTCATGCCCGCGCCCATCACCTCGCCGGTGGAGCGCATCTCGGGCCCGAGGATGGGGTCCACGCCCGGGAACTTGTTGAAGGGGAACACCGCTTCCTTGACGCTGAAGTACGGCGGCACCACCTCGCGCGGCGCCCGGCCGTCGCGGCCGGTCTGGTCGGCCAGCTTCTGGCCGGCCATGCAGCGCGCGGCGATCTTGGCCAGCTGCTGGCCGGTCGCCTTGGACACATAGGGCACGGTGCGCGAGGCGCGCGGGTTCACCTCCAGCACGTAGACGGTGCAGGCGTCCAGCCCGCCGGTCACGTCGCCCTGGATCGCGAACTGCACGTTCATCAGGCCGACGACCTTCAGTGCCTGCGCCATCAGCGCGGTCTGGCGGCGCAGTTCGTCCTGCAGCGCGGCGCTCAGGGTGTAGGGCGGCAGCGAGCAGGCCGAGTCGCCGCTGTGCACGCCGGCCTGCTCGATGTGCTCCATGATGCCGCCGATCATCACCGCGCCGCTGGCGTCGGCGATGCAGTCGACGTCGACCTCGACCGCGTCGTCGAGGAAGCGGTCCAGCAGCACCGGCGACTTCTCGCTGACGCGCACCGCCTCGCGCATGTAGCGCTCCAGGTCCTTGTCGCCGTGCACGATCTCCATCGCGCGGCCGCCCAGCACGTAGCTCGGGCGCACCACCAGCGGGTAGCCGATCTCCTTGGCCAGCGCCAGCGCGGCCTCTTCGGTGCGAGCGGTGCGGTTGGGCGGCTGCTTCAGACCCAGGGTGTGCAGCAGCTGCTGGAAGCGCTCGCGGTCCTCGGCGATGTCGATGCTGTCGGGGCTGGTGCCGATGATGGGCACGCCGGCACGCTCCAGGTCCAGCGCCAGCTTCAGCGGCGTCTGGCCGCCGTACTGCACGATCACGCCGACCGGCTTCTCCTTGTCGACGATCTCCAGCACGTCCTCCAGCGTCACCGGCTCGAAGTACAGGCGGTCGCTGGTGTCGTAGTCGGTGGACACGGTCTCCGGGTTGCAGTTGACCATGATGGTCTCGTACCCGTCCTCGCGCATCGCCAGCGCGGCGTGCACGCAGCAGTAGTCGAACTCGATGCCCTGGCCGATGCGGTTCGGCCCGCCGCCCAGCACCATGATCTTCTTGCGCGCGGTCGGCTCGGCCTCGCACTCGCCGTCCACGGTCTCGTAGCAGCCGTAGAGGTAGGCGGTCTGGGTGGCGAACTCGGCGGCGCAGGTGTCCACCCGCTTGTAGACCGGGCGCACGGCCAGCGCGTGGCGCTTGGCGCGCACCTCGTGCTGGTTGGTGTTCAGCAGCCTGGCCAGGCGCTTGTCCGAGAAGCCCTTCTGCTTGAGGAAGCGCAGCTCGTCGGCCGACAGGCTGTCCAGCGTGCGCGCGCGGACCTGGGCCTCGGTGGCGACGATCTGCTCGATCTGCGCCAGGAACCAGGGGTCGATCGCGGTTTCCTCGAAGATTTCATCGAGCGTCATGCCGATGCGGAAGGCGTCGGCGACGAAGAGGATGCGCTCGGGACCGGCGTTGCCGATGGCCTCGACGATCTCTTCACGATCGGTCTCACGCTCGGTCAGCCCGTCGATGCCGGTCTCCAGGCCGCGCAGCGCCTTCTGGAACGACTCCTGGAAGGTGCGGCCCATGGCCATCACCTCGCCCACCGACTTCATCTGCGTGGTCAGGTGCGGGTCGGCGGCCGGGAACTTCTCGAAGGCGAAGCGCGGGATCTTGGTGACGACGTAGTCGATCGACGGCTCGAAGGACGCCGGCGTGGCACCGCCGGTGATGTCGTTCTTCAGCTCGTCCAGCGTGTAGCCCACGGCCAGCTTGGCGGCGATCTTGGCGATCGGGAAGCCGGTGGCCTTGGACGCCAGCGCCGAGCTGCGCGAGACGCGCGGGTTCATCTCGATCACCACCATGCGGCCGTCGCGCGGGTTGATCGAGAACTGTACGTTGGAGCCGCCGGTGTCGACGCCGATCTCGCGCAGGATGGCGATCGAGGCGTTGCGCAGCAGCTGGTATTCCTTGTCGGTCAGCGTCTGGGCCGGGGCCACGGTGATCGAGTCGCCGGTGTGGATGCCCATCGGGTCCAGGTTCTCGATGGAGCAGACGATGATGCAGTTGTCGGCGCGGTCGCGCACGACTTCCATCTCGTACTCCTTCCAGCCGATCAGCGACTCCTCGATCAGCAGCTCATTGGTCGGCGACAGGTCCAGACCGCGCTTGCAGATCTCCTCGAACTCCTCCGGGTTGTAGGCGATGCCGCCGCCGGTGCCGCCCAGCGTGAAGCTGGGGCGGATGACCATCGGGAAGCCCGAACCGCCGATCTCGGCCTGGATGCGCTTCTGCACCGCCCAGGCCTCTTCCATCGAGTGGGCGATGCCGGACTTGGCCGAGCCCAGTCCGATCTTGGTCATCGCATCCTTGAACTTCAGCCGGTCCTCGGCCTTCTCGATGGCGTGCTCGTTGGCGCCGATCATCTCCACGCCGTACCTGGCCAGCACGCCGTGCTTGTGCAGGTCCAGCGCGCAGTTCAGCGCGGTCTGGCCGCCCATGGTCGGCAGCACCGCGTCGGGCCGCTCCTTGGCGATGATCTTCTCGACCACCTGCCAGGTGATGGGCTCGATGTAGGTCACGTCCGCCGTGTCCGGGTCGGTCATGATCGTCGCCGGATTGCTGTTGACCAGGATGACCTTGTAGCCCTCCTGGCGCAGCGCCTTGCAGGCCTGGGCGCCGGAATAGTCGAACTCGCAGGCCTGGCCGATGATGATCGGGCCGGCGCCGATGATGAGGATGGATTTCAGGTCGGTACGCTTAGGCATTCTTCTTCTCCGCGTTCTTCTCGGCCATCAGCGTGGTGAAGCGGTCGAACAGGTAGGCGATGTCGTGCGGGCCGGGCGAGGCCTCGGGGTGGCCCTGGAAGCAGAAGGCGGGCTTGTCGGTGCGCGCCAGCCCCTGCAGCGTGCCGTCGAACAGGCTGACGTGCGTCGGGCGCAGGTTGGCCGGCAGCGTGGTCTCGTCGACCGCGAAGCCGTGGTTCTGGCTGGTGATCGAGACACGGCCGCTGTCCAGGTCCTTGACCGGGTGGTTGGCGCCGTGGTGGCCGAACTTCATCTTGAAGGTCTTGGCGCCCGAGGCCAGGGCCATGATCTGGTGGCCCAGGCAGATGCCGAAGGTCGGGATGCCGGTGTCGATCAGCGTGGCCGCGGCGGCGATGGCGTAGTCGCAGGGCTGCGGGTCGCCGGGGCCGTTGGACAGGAAGATGCCGTCGGGCTGCAGGGCCAGCACCTCGGCCGCCGGCGTCCTGGCCGGCACCACGGTGACGCGGCAGCCGCGGCTGGCCAGCATGCGCAGGATGTTGCGCTTGACGCCGAAGTCGTAGGCCACAACGTGGAACTTCGCGTCGGCGACCTGGCCGTAGCCGCTGCCCAGCACCCACTCGGTCTCGGCCCAGGCGTAGGCCTGGTCGACGCTGACGACCTGGGCCAGGTCCTGGCCGGCCATGCTGGGCGCGGCCTGCGCGCGGGCGACGGCGGCGTCGATGTCGGCCTGACTGATGCGGTGGCCGGCCTCGAAGGTGGTGATGCAGCCGTTCTGGGCGCCCTTGGTGCGCAGCACGCGGGTCAGGCGGCGGGTGTCGATGCCGGCGATGGCGACGGTGCCCTCGCGCTGCAGGTAGGCGTCCAGCGTCAGGCCGGCGCGGAAGTTGGACATCCGCACCGGCAGATCCTTGATGATCAGGCCGGCGGCATGGACCTTCTGGGCTTCGACGTCCTCGTCGTTGACCCCGTAGTTGCCGATGTGCGGATACGTCAGCGTGACGATCTGCCGGCAGTAGCTGGGGTCGGTGAGGATTTCCTGGTAACCCGTGAGCGCGGTGTTGAACACCACCTCGCCCACGGTGTGACCGGCGGCGCCGATCGAAGTGCCCTGGAAGACCGTGCCGTCTGCGAGTGCGAGGAGGGCGGGGGGCAGGACTGGCAGCAAGACAATGACTCCGGAAGTCGCGCACGCCCAGCTTCCTTCGCTCTGGTTGCGCCCGCCCCGGTACGACGGAGGGCGAGGCAATGCGGAAGTCCGGTGGGGAAACTTCGCAGGAGTTTCGCTAGGCTGCGGTGGTGGCGGGTAAACCTTGGAATTATGCCACACCGGGTTTGTCCGGATGCACCGGAAGCTGACCGCGCCCCGGGCCTGGCGCGTCACCCGGGGGCGCGCACGCCCCGGCGCGGTGCACCGCCGCCGCACCCCAGCGGGGCGGCCGCCCTCAGGCGCCCAGCGCGGCGATGCCGGCGCGCGCCACCTGCGCGTCCTCGCTGGACTTGACGCCGCTGACCCCCACCGCACCGATGCAGTGGCCGTCCACCACGATGGGCACGCCGCCCTCGAGCAGGCCGTCGATGGCGGGGGCGCTGAGAAAGGCGTAGCGGCCCTGGTTGATGGTGTCCTCGTAGACCTTGCTCTCGCGCCGGCCCAGCGCCGCGGTACGGGCCTTGGCCGGCGCGATGTGCGACGACAGCGGTGCCGCGCCGTCCAGGCGCTGCAGCCACAGCAGGTGGCCGCCGTCGTCGACGACGGCGATGGTCACGGCCCAGCCCTGGGCCCGGGCCTCGGTCTCGGCGGCCTCGGCGATGGCACGCACGTCGGCCAGGGTCAGCATCGGTCGGGTCTGCATGGCGGGCTCCAGCGTGAAGGGAGGACGCAGTGTGCAAGACCGGGGCCCGCCGCAGGCCGTTCCCGCGCCCGCGCCCCCTGCGCCACGTCGGACACCGGAACTAGAATCCACCGCGGCTGTCAAAGCCAGCGTCGGCAACGACGCCTTCACCCCACCCTTCGGAGGACCCATGAACGAACAACGCCTGCCCACCTTTGCCGGTTATGCCGGTGCGGGGGCACTGGACGCTGACCGCCAACGCGTCCTGCGCAACACCTACTGGCTGCTCGCCCTGTCGATGGTGCCCACGGTGCTGGGCGCCTGGCTGGGCGTGAGCACCGGCATCACCGCCGCGATGGGCACCGGCCTGTCGGCGATCGTCTTCCTCGCCGGCGCCTTCGGCTTCATGTTCGCGATCGAGAAGACCAAGCATTCGGCCACCGGCGTGGTGGTGCTGCTGGCCTTCACCTTCTTCATGGGCCTGATGCTGGCCCGGCTGCTGGCCACCATCCTCGGCTTCAGGAACGGCAGTTCGCTGATCATGACGGCCTTCGGCGGCACCGCAGTGGTGTTCCTGGGCATGGCCTCGCTGGCCACCGTGGTCAAGCGCGACCTGTCGGGCATGGGCAAGTTCCTGTTCGTCGGGGCGCTGATCCTGCTGGTCGCCGGCCTGGTGAACATCTTCCTGCAGTCCAGCGCGCTGATGCTGACGCTGTCCGTGCTGGCCATCGTCATCTTCTCGGGCTTCATGCTGTTCGACATCAAGCGCGTGATCGACGGCGGCGAGACCAACTACATCAGCGCCACGCTGGCCATCTACCTGGACATCTACAACGTGTTCCAGAGCCTGCTGATGATCCTGGGCGTGGTCGGCGGCGAGCGCGACTGAGCGCGCCAGCGGCGCCGGCAACCGGCGCCCACGCAGCACAAAGGGCTCCCGCGGGAGCCCTTTGCCATTTGCAGGCGGCCCGCCCGTCGGCGGGCGGGGCCGGCGGCGCGTTCAGCCGCGCTCGAACACCGCCATGCTCTCGACGTGCGCGGTGTGCGGGAACATGTTGACCGCGCCCGCCGCCACGCAGCGGTAGCCGGCCTGGTGCACCAGCAGCCCGGCGTCGCGCGCCAGCGTGGCCGGGTTGCAGCTGACGTAGACGATGCGCCGCGGCGGTGTCCAGCCGGCCGGCAGCGGCGCCGGCGGCAGCGCGGCGCCGTCCTCGCCGCTGCGCGGACCCAGCAGTTCGGCCAGCGCCTTGGCCAGCGCGAAGGCGCCCTCGCGCGGCGGGTCGACCAGCCACTTGTCGGCCACACCGAAGGCCACCAGGTCCTGCGCGGCGAGCTCGAACAGGTTGCGCGCGGCAAAGGTGGCCTTGCCCGCCAGACCGTTGCGCTGGGCGTTCTCGCGCGAGCGCTGCACCAGCGCGTCGCTGCCCTCGACGCCCAGCACCTCGCGGGCCCGCGTCGCGATGGGCAGGGTGAAATTGCCCAGGCCGCAGAACCAGTCGATCACCCGCTCGCCGGCGCCCGGGTCCAGCAGTCGCACCGCGCGGCCGACCAGCACGCTGTTGATGTGGTGGTTGACCTGGGTGAAGTCGGTGGGCTTGAACGGCATGGTGATGCCGAACTCGGGCAGCTCGTAGGCCAGCTCGGGCCCGCCGGCGTCGAGCAGGTGCACCGTGTCCGGGCCCTTGGGCTGCAGCCACCACTGCACGCCGTGCTCGGCGGCGAAGGCGCGCAGGCGGTCGGCGTCCGCCGCGCCCAGCGGCTCCAGGTGGCGCAGCACCAGCGCGATCACCGGCCCCTCGGCGCGCTGGCCCACGGCCAGCTCGATTTGCGGCAGCCGGTCGCGCTGGTCCATGCTGCCGATCAGCGCGCGCAGCGGCAGCAGCATCGCGCTGACCTTGGCCGGCAGCACCGGGCAGACCGCCATGTCGGCCACGTAGCGGCTCTTGCGCTCGTGGAAGCCGATCAGCACCGTGCCCTTCTTGGCCACATGGCGCACCGACAGCCGGGCGCGGTAGCGGTAGCCCCAGGTCGGCCCCTCGATCGGGCGCAGCAGGCGCTCGGCGCGCACCTTGGCCAGGTGCTGCAGGTTGTCCTCCAGCACTCGCTGCTTCACGGCCACCTGGGCCGAGGCCTCGAGGTGCTGCATCTTGCAGCCGCCGCAGGCGCCGGCGTGCAGTCCGAAGTGCGGGCAGCCCGGGCGCACGCGCAGCGCGCTCTCGCGGCGCATCGCCACCATCGTGCCCTGCTCCCAGGCGTTCTTGCTGCGGCCGACCTGCACCTGCACCTGCTCGCCGGGCAGCGCGCCCTCGACGAACACCACCTTGCCTTCGGCGTTGCGCGCCACGCCCTGGGCCTCGAGGTCGATCGCGTCGACCGTCAGCCATTCGTCCTTTGCTGTCATCGCCCGATTATCCGGGCTGGGCCGGCACCATGAAAAAGGCCGCCCCGAGGGCGGCCTGCCGGCGCTGCGCGCGCAGGATCAGGGCTTGATGTAGTCGGTGACCACCTTCCAGCGGCCGTCGACGATCTGCGACAGGCGCGACTGGTCGTTGCCCAGGCGCTTGGTCGGCGTGTAGGTCGCCTCGGGGCTGCCGAAGATGTCCTTGGGGATGGTCATCGAGTCCATGGCCTTGATGAAGGACTCGGTCGTCAGGTTCGGACCGGCCTTCTGCGCGCCACGGATGAAGGCGTCGACGATGTTGTAGCCGTAGGCCGAGTAGACGGTGGGGTCCTCGTTGAACTTGGTCTTGTACTTCTTGGCCCAGAAGCTGATCGCCTGCGAGGGCTCGTCCAGGTAGGGGATCTGCGTGGTCATCGTCGCGTACAGGCCGTCCATCGGCTTGCCGCCCAGCTTGTGGATCAGCTCGGAGTAGGTCGAGCTCGCGCCCAGGAAGGTCGGGTTGAAGCCGATCTTGCGCGCCTCGGCGATCGCGCCGATGGTCTCGCGGATCACCGTGCCCAGCACCACCAGGTCGCAGCTGGCGGCCTTGAGCTTGGCCACCTGCGACGAGAAGTCGGTCGCGCCGCGCTTGTAGGTGGTCTTCTCGCCGACCTCCATGCCCAGCGTCTTCAGCGCCGCCTCGGTGCCGCGGATCACCTCCAGGCCGAACTCGTCGTCCTGGTAGAGCGAACACACCTTCTTGGCGCCCTTCTCCTTGGCCAGCTTGGGCAGCGTGGTGCGGATCTGGTCGTAGTAGGTGGCGGCGAAGGAGTACTTCAGCTTGTGGAAGGGCTCGTACATCTCCCGCGCCGCGGTGATCGGCATGAAGTTGATGACGTTCTTCTCGAACTGCACCGGCATCGCCGCGTTGGCCGGCACGGTGCCGATGGTGCCGGCGACGATGAACACCTTGTCCTGGTTGACCAGCTTCTGGGCCGCCAGCACGGCCTTCTTCGCGTCGTAGCCCGAATCCTCGGCCAGCAGCTTGAGCTTGCGGCCGTGCAGGCCGCCCTGCTCGTTGATCTCGTCGACGCGCAGCTGCATGCCGTTGCGGCTCTGCTTGCCCAGCGAGGCGATCGGGCCGGACAGGTCCTGGATGGTGCCGATCAGGATCTCGGTCTTGCTGACGCCCTGGGTCTCGGCGTGGAGCGCCGCGCTGCCCAGCAGGGCCAGCGCGGCGGCGGTGACGGAAGCGAAATTCATGTTGGACGGTCTCCGGACGCGGGCAGGCAGGCCCGCGCGGCGATGCTAGCCGGCACCCCCGGCCCACCACCCTCAGGGAAACGCTGAGCGGGCCGCCACGGGGGCAGCCAGTTCACGCAAGACAAGCCAGCCGGTGCGCCAGCCGCTAGAGCACCGCATCGCGGTCGATGCCCTGGCGCGCCAGCCGCCGCTTGAGCTTGAGCAAGGCCTCCTGCTGGATCTGGCGCACGCGTTCGCGCGTCAGGCCCAGGCGGGCGGCCAGCACCTCCAGGGTCTCCGGCTCGCGGTCGTGCAGGCCGTAGCGGCCGACCAGCACCTCGCGCTCGCGCGGGCTCAACCCGGACAGGCCCTGCTCCAGCAGGCCCTCGACCTCGCGGCTGAGCATCAACCCGGCCGGGTCGCTGGCCTGCTCGTCGACCACGCTGTCGAGCAGCGAGGCCGCGCCATCGCTGGCCAGCGGCGCGTCCAGCGAGGCCGGCTGCTCGGCCATGCCCAGCAGCGCCTGCACCTCGGCCACCGGCCGGCCCAGGCGCTGGGCGATGGCCTCGGGGCGCACGGCCTGCACGCCCTCGCCCTGGCCGGCGGCCTCGGCCTCCAGGGCGCGGCGCGCGCGCAGCACCTGGTTCAGCTCGCGCACCACGTGCACCGGCAGGCGCACCAGGCGGGCCTGGTGCATCAGCGCACGCTCGACCGCCTGGCGGATCCACCACGAGGCATAGGTCGAGAAGCGGAAGCCCCGCTCCGGCTCGAACTTGGCGATCGCGTGCATCAGGCCGAGGTTGCCCTCCTCGATCAGGTCGCCCAGCGGCAGGCCGCGGCCGAGGTAGTGCTTGGCGATGCTGACGACCAGGCGCAGGTTGTGCTCGATCATCGCCTGGCGGGCGGCGAAGTCGCCGTCGCGGGCGGCGCGCGCGGTGGCCTGCTCCTCGTCGCTGCTGAACAGCGGCGCGCGGCGGATGTCGCGCAGGTAGCGCTGCAGGGCGTCGGCCTCGTCGGCTTCGCCGGCCGGCCCCGCCGGGGACGCGGCCGGGCCGGCGTCGGCGCCCTCCTGCAGCGGCGGCAGCGCCGGCTCCTCGTCGGCGGGCGGGGGCCCGCCGGCCCCGCTCATGCCGTTCGTCTGCGCAGCGGGGGCGGGACGAGTCGGCATGCGCGGGCGTCCCTCAGCGCGCCGGCAGCAGCTTGGCCGGGTCGACCGGCTTGCCCTGGCGGCGGATCTCGAAGTGCAGCTTGACGCGGTCGGCGTCGCTGCTGCCCATCTCGGCGATCTTCTGGCCGCGGCGCACCGCCTGGTCCTCCTTGACCAGCAGGGTCTGGTTGTGCGCGTAGGCGGTGAGGTAGGTGCCGTTGTGCTTGACGATCACCAGGTTGCCGTAGCCGCGCAGGCCGGCGCCGGCGTAGACGACCCGGCCGTCGGCCGCCGCCAGCACCGGGTCGCCGGCCTTGCCGCCGATGGCCAGGCCCTTCTGGCGGCCCTCTTCGAAGCCGGCCAGCACCGCGCCGCCGGCAGGCCAGGCCCAGGCCACGTCGTCGTCGCCCTCGCGGGCCGCAGCGGCAGCGGGCGCCGGCGTGGCCGGTGCCGATGCGGCGGCGGACGCAGGCGCGCCCGGCGCCGATGCAGCGCTGGCCGCAGCGGCCACCGGCTTGCCGTCCAGCGGCCGCGACTCGAGCTTGGGCGCCGGCACGCCGCGGGCGGTGACCGCCGCCGCGTCGACCTGCGGCGGCACCACGCGCATCACCTCGCCGACCTCGATCAGGTTGGGGTTGTCGATGTTGTTCCAGCGCACGATGTCGCGCCAGTTCTGGCCGTTCTCCAGCCCGATGCGGATCAGCGTGTCGCCGGGCTTGACGGTGTAGTAGCCGGGCTTGCCCGCGTTCTCGATGCCGCGCAGCGGCTTCGCGCCGTCGGCCGGCGCCGTGGCGGCGCCGGGGTCGGCCGGCGCGGCGGCGGTGCCGTTGGCCGCGCCCGGCGCGCGGGCCGCGGGCTTGGCCGCCGGCGGCTTGCGGTCCTCGACCGGCGCCTTGTTCTGCGTCGAGGCGCAGCCGGCCAGCACGGCGACCAGCAGCACGGCGGCCACACCGCGCAACGGTGGGCGACGCAGCGACAGGGATTGAGCAGGCATGGTGTCGGGCCGCGCAGCGACCGAGTCAGACGATGCCCGATTTTAGAGGGACGAAGTGCACCGCCTCGTGCTCGCTGCGCACCAGCCCGGTGGCCGTGCGGTCGACGACGACCAGCACCTGGCCGCGGCCGCCGCTGCGGTGCATCGGCGCCACCAGACGGCCGCCCACCGCCAGCTGCTCGAGCCAGGCGTCGGGCAGTTCCTCGCCGCCGGCGGCGGCGATCACGCTGTCGTAGGGCGCGTTCGGCGGGTGGCCCAGCATGCCGTCGCCGTAGACCAGGCGCACCGGGTCGGGGCGCCCGCCGGGCAGGGCCGCCAGGTTGGCCTGGGCCTTGTCGAACAGCGGCCGCAGCCGCTCGATCGAGACCACGTGGCGCGCCAGCCGGGCCAGCAGCGCGGTCTGGTAGCCGCAGCCGGTGCCGATCTCCAGCACGCGGCCGAGGTGCCCCCCGGCGCGGGCCGTGGCGCCGTCGAACAGCAGTTCGACCATGCGCGCGACGACCGAGGGCTTGGAGATGGTCTGGCCGTGGCCGATCGGCAGGCTGGTGTCCTCGTAGGCCTGGATCGCCAGCGCGGTGTCGACGAAGGCGTGGCGCGGCACCTCGGCCATCGCGGCGAACACCGGCTCGCAGCGGATGCCCTCGGCGCGCAGGCGCTGCACCATGCGCTCGCGCACGCCGGCCGAATCCAGCCCCAGGCCCTGCGGCGCGCTCAGCCGGCTGGCATCGCGCGCGGCCTCGTGCAGGTGGCGCTGCGGGCGCAGCGGCTCGCGCGCACGGGCAGCACCGGTCGCGGCGGCGGCCGCCTGGCCAACCCGCGCCAGCGGCAGCGGGAAGCGCGTCGGCGGCTTGCCGTCGCCACCGGGCCGGCCGGGGCCGCCCTGGCCGGCGCCGCTCAAGCGCCGCGCTCCAGGCGGGCGCGCCAGTCGGGCAGGCGGGCGTGGTCGGTCAGGTCCACCTGCAGCGGCGTGATCGACACCGCGCCGTTGGCGGTGGCGTGGAAGTCGGTGCCCTCGCCCGCCTCGCGCGCGTCGCCCGCCGGGCCGATCCAGTAGATCGGCTCGCCGCGCGGGTTGGTCTGGCGGATCACCGGCTCGCTGGCGTGGCGCCGGCCCAGGCGGGTGATGCGGCGCGGCAGCGCGTCGGCATCGGCCCGGTTGGGGATGTTCACGTTGAGCAGGAAGGGCTGGGCAGGCAGCCCGTCGGCCAGGATCTGCTGCACCACGGCCCGGGCCACGCGGGCCGCGGCGTCCAGGTGCGTCCAGCCCTTGTCGACCTGCGAGAAGGCCACCGCCGGCAAGCCGAACAGGAAGCCCTCCATCGCCGCGGCCACGGTGCCCGAGTACAGCGTGTCGTCGCCCATGTTGGCGCCCTGGTTGATGCCCGAGAGCACCAGGTCGGGGCGGTAGCCGAGCAGGCCGGTCAGCGCCACGTGCACGCTGTCCGAGGGCGTACCGTTGATGAAGCGGAAGCCCTGCTGGGCGCCGCCCGCGGCCTCGAACACCGACAGCGGCCGGTTCAGCGTCAGCGCGTTGGACGTGCCGCTGGCGTTCTGCTCCGGGGCGATGACCTCGACCTGGCCCAGGTCGGCCACCGCGGCGGCCAGGGCGGCCAGGCCAGGGGCCAGGTAGCCGTCGTCGTTGGCGATGAGGATGCGCATGGCGCCGGATTGTAGGCACCCGTCACCGGCGCGACGCCTGCCGCCGCGGGCCGCTGCCTATGATCCTGCGACCCCCGAGGAGACCCCGATGAAAGCCTGGATCTGCAGCAACCCCAACGCCGGCGTCGACGCCCTGCAATGGCAGGAAGTGCCCACCCCCGAGCCCGGCCCCGGCCAGGCCCGTGTGGCCATCCAGGCCTCGAGCCTGAACTTCCCGGACATCCTGATCGTCCAGAACAAGTACCAGTTCAAGCCCGAGCCGCCCTTCGTGCCGGGCAGCGAGTTCGCCGGCATCGTCGACGCCGTCGGCCCCGGCGTGACCAACGTGAAGGTCGGTGACCGCGTCTGCGTGCTCAACGGCACCGGCGGCTTCGGCAGCCACGCCATCGCCCCGGCCGAGAAGCTGGTGCCGATGCCGCCCGGGATGAGCTTCGAGGACGGCGCCGCCTTCCTGATGACCTACGGCACCACCCAGCACGCGCTGGTCGACCGCGGCGAGCTCAAGGCCGGCGAGACCTGCCTGGTGCTGGGCGCCGCCGGCGGCGTGGGCAGCGCGGCGATCCAGATCGCCAAGGCGCTGGGCGCCAAGGTCATCGCCGCGGCCAGCACCGACGAGAAGTGCGCGCAGTGCCGTGCGATGGGCGCCGACGAGACCATCAACTACACCAGCACCAACATCCGCGAGGCGCTGAAGACGCTGACCGGCGGCAAGGGCCCCGACGTGGTCTACGACCCGGTGGGCTCGGACCTGGCCGAACCGGTGTTCCGCTCCATCGCTTGGCGCGGCCGCTACCTGGTGATCGGCTTCGCCGGCGGCACCATCCCCTCGCTGCCGCTGAACCTGTCGCTGCTCAAGGGGGCCTCGATCGTCGGCGTGTTCTGGGGCGACTACACCCGCCGCGAGCCGGCCAACTTCCAGCGCGACCTGAAGCAGCTGGCGCAGTGGTACGCCGAGGGCAAGGTCAAGCCGGTGCTCGACGTGAAGATGTCGCTGAAGGACCTGCACGCCGCCTACGCGCGCATGAACGCGCGCCAGGTCGTCGGCAAGCTGGTGCTGACGCAGGACTGAAGCCGTGCCGCAGCCGCCCGCCGCGCCCGGTCCGGCGCGGCGACGCGGCGGCGACGTAACGGCAAGTAACAGCGGCCTCTCCCGCCACCCGGACTCGGTGGCAACGCCCTGGTCCGTCCAGGGGCATCTGCGCTAGCATCCGCGGCGGGAGAAAGAACACCATGGCCGTCAAGGTCCTCATCCTCGAAGACAACCCGGTCGCCCGCAGCTTTCTGTGCCGGGTGGTGCGCGAGAGCTTCAGCGACACCATCGCCATCACCGAGGCCGGCGACCTGGAGACGGCCCGGGCCCAGATCCGGCTGGCCGGCGGCGCCAGCGGCCTGCACGGCGTCGACCCCTTCAAGCTGATCCTGGTCGACCTGGAACTGCCCGACGGCAACGGCATGGAACTGCTGGCCGAGCTGTCGCACTACCCGGCCACCAAGATCGTCACCACGCTGTACTCGGACGACGACCACCTGTTCCCGGCGCTGCAGTGCGGCGCCGACGGCTACCTGCTCAAGGAAGACCGCTTCGAGGTGCTGGTCGAGGAACTGCAGAAGATCGTGCGCGGCCAGCCGCCGCTGTCGCCGGCCATCGCGCGGCGCCTGCTGACCCACTTCCGCCATGGCGGGCGCGTCGACGGCAGCGGCCACACCGCGCCGGACTCGGGCTTCACCTCGACGCAGGACTTCGCCACCACCAGCGCGCCGGTGCCCATCGGCAAGGTGCCCGACCACGAGCGCCTGACCCCGCGCGAGAGCGAGGTGCTGACCTACCTCAGCAAGGGCTTCACGATCAAGGAGATCGCCAGCCTGATGGGCATCAAGTGGTTCACCGTCAACGACCACATCAAGTCCATCTACAAGAAGCTCAACGTGTCCAGCCGCGCCGAGGCGGCGGTGCTGGCCACCAAGCAGGGCCTGGTCTGAGGGCCTGAGCGGCCCGGCGCGGCGGCGGCCCGATGCACCCCCCGGCCGCCACGCCCGGCCCGCCCGCCGGCCCGCCCGCCCGCCCCGCAACCCCCGACGACGACGCCCCGGGCCCGGAACCCGGCTGGGTGCGCCAGGCCCTGGGCCCGCGTCACCCCGGCGCCGCCCCGGCCGACCGGGCCCGCGGCCTGCTGCTGCTGGGCCTGCTCGGTGCGGCCGCGGTGGTGATGTGGCTGCGGCTGCTCGCGCTCGAACCCCATCTGCCGCTGCAGTGGCGGTCCTCGCCCGATGGCGGCGTCGTGCTGGACGCCGCTGGCGACCCGGCGCTGCGCCCCTACGCCGGCCTGCCGGTGCAGGCCCTGCTGCTGGCCGACGGCAGCCGGCTGGACGCCGCGGCGCTGCCGCCGCTGCGCTCGGCCCGCTGGGTGGCCGACGGCGCCGAGCGCGCACGCCTGCTGCGCCTGGCCGACCGGCTGACCGAGGCCCTGCGCCAGCCGCAGCTGCAGGTGCTGCTGGCCGACGGCCGCCAGGCCACCGTGGCGCCGCGGCCGCGCGGGCTGGCCGGCCTGGGCGCAGCCTGCTGGGCGGTGTGCGCGCTGGCGCTGGCGCTGTACCTGGCCGCCGCGTCGATGGTGCTGGCGCGGCCGGGGGTGTCGGCGGCGCTGTATGCGCTGCTGGCGGTGGCCCAGGGCGTCAACCTGCTGCTGATCGGCGCCGAGGCGCTGCCCGGGCTGGGCCTGGACCCGGCGCTGCTGCGCGCCGACCTGCCGCTGCGCGTGCTGGCCGATGCCTGCACCGCCGCCGCACTGCTGCACGTCACGCTGATCTACCCGCGGCGCCTGCCGGCCGCGCGCCTGCTGGCCGGCGGGGTCTGGGCGCTGGCCCTGGGCGGCGCGGCGGCCGCGCTGTGGCAGGCCCCGCCCACGCTGTGGTGGTGGCTGCAGGGCGCGATGCTGGCCAGCGGCCTGGCCGCGGTGGCGGCCCTGCAGGCCGCGCGGCGCCACCATGGCAGCGCACTGGCCACGCTGCTGCAGCGCCTGGTGCTGGCCGGCACGGCCACGCTGGCGCTGCTGAGCCTGGCCATCGTGCTCGGCGGGCGCGCCGGCGCCAGCGAGGCCGCCACGCCCCACGGCCTGGGCGCCGCCGGCCCGGCGGCCTGGCATGTGTTCGTCGCCTCGCTGCTGCTGCTGCGGCCCTTCATCACGCGGTCGCGCCAGGTGCTGCGCGAGTTCGCGCTGCTCGCCGGCATCGCCACCGTGGCCGGGTCGCTGGACCTGCTGTTCGTCGCGCTGCCAGGGCTGAACCCGCTGGCCTCGCTGCTGCTGTCGCTGGCGGTGTCGCTGGCGGTCTACGCCGCGGCGCGGCCGTGGATCCTGGGCCAGCTGGCCGGGCCCTCGCCGCTGAGCGCCGAGCGCATGTTCGACCGCCTGTACCGCGCCGCGCGCACGCTGGAGCAGTCGCCGGCACAGGCGCCGCGGCAGATCGCCGAGCTGCTGCGCGAAGTCTTCGACCCGCTGGACCTGGCGCGCAGCAGCGGCGCCGTGCCGCAGGCCCGCGTGGCCGACGACGGCAGCGCGCTGGTGGTGCCGCTGCCCGAACTGCCCGGCGCCGCGCCCGCCCGGCCCGCCGGCACCCTGGTGCTGCGCCACGCCCACCGCGGGCGGCGGCTGTTCACCGCCGAGGACGTGCAGTTCGCCGAGCGCCTGATCGAGCAGCTGCGCCGCGCCGTGGCCTACGACCGCGCCGTCGAGCACGGCCGCAGCGAGGAGCGCCTGCGCATCGCCCAGGACCTGCACGACGACATCGGCGCGCGGCTGCTGACGCTGATGTACAAGGCGCCCAACCCGGAGATCGAGGACTACATCCGACACACCCTGCAGGACCTGAAGACGCTGACGCGCGGCCTGGCCGCGTCCAGCCACCGCCTGTCGCATGCCGCGGCCGAGTGGAAGGCCGACCTGACCCAGCGCCTGCACGCCACCGGCTGCGACCTGCAGTGGGCCTTCTCGATCGACCGCGACCTGACGCTGACCGTGGTCCAGTGGTCGGCGCTGACGCGGGTGCTGCGCGAGCTGGCCAACAACATCATCACCCACGCCCAGGCCACGCAGGTGGAGATCGCCGCCCAGCTCGAGCGCGGCGAGCTGCAGCTGCAGGTCAGCGACGACGGCGTCGGCCGCGCCCCCGAGACCTGGTCCATGGGCCTGGGCCTGGGCGGCGTGCGCAAGCGCGTCAAGCTGCTGGGCGGCCAGGTGCACTGGCTGGAGCGCGCGCCCTGCGGCATCCGCTGCGAGGTGCGGGTGCGGCTGACCGACGACGCGGGCTGATCGGGCGGCCTGCGGGCCGGTCGCCCAGGCGGGCGCGCGCGCGGGCAAGAAAAAACCGGGCACCAGGCCCGGTTCGTGTGGATCGCGGCGGCCGTCGGACCGGCGATCAGGATGCGGTGGGGTGGCTGATGGGATACAAAACGGCGACCTAAGCTGTTGATCTCATTGGGAAAAGCGCAGAGGAATACTGACTTGTTCCCCCGTCTGTTCCCCTTGTCCGCATGGGACGTCTTGAGACCGTCAGCAGCGACATTCTCGCGGACTTGCTCGTCAATCGCAATGACGCTCTCACGGCCTGGGGCCGGCCCTTCGACCATGGCGGGCAGCCCTGATCTCGCAGCAAGCTACGGCCGTTCCGGCAGTGCGCTGATGGCGCTCCGCAGGCCTGCGACCAATCGGCCGATGCCTGCGACGATGTCGTCGATCTCCGACGTTGAGACTGTGATGCGCTGTCCGACCCTGTACGTCATGTCGCCCGACTCGTTGACGTAGCGCTGGTCGACGATGCCATCGCTGTGAGCCAGCAGGTGCCGCTTCTGGAACAGTCGCCTGAGACGCTCCAGATCCGCAGCGCCAAGGATGTCTGCGTAGGTGATGCCGACCCTCGCCGCCCAAAGCTCGCTGCCTTGCGCGAGTCGCTGGAAGGCATTCATCGGCGCAGGCGTCGCCGGTCCGGTCGAGGCATACAGGCCCTCGCAGCACCGCTGAAAGGCAGTCACTCCGTCCTGAAGGCATGACTCAATCAGCGATCGACACATCAGTTCGGCCTCATCGCGTCCAGCCGACACCGCGATGGCGTCGCGCACAACGTCCACGTTGTCCTTCTTGGCCCTGATCTTGCGCAGCGAGTCGTCGAACATGCGATCCACGGAACTGTGGCCGCAGGCGGGACAGAAGTACGCCGAGCCGATGACTGCGAATCGGCAACTGCACTTCTCGCACGAGATCTCCAGTTCCATAGCCGCAGACGCAGCGGCCGGAACTCTGTGCGGCGTGAAGGCCGGTGAGCCACCCACCTTCATCGACATCGAGATAAACGAGTTCTTCGGTTGCCGCCGGTTGAATGCGCGAGCGTCGGCGCGCATTGCACCGTCGATCGTCGCCTCGATGACTCTGCGAGCATGCCGCTCGGCGTGTCGAACCTGGGCCTTGGTAAACCAGTTCCTGGCCGGCGACGCATGACCACACATCGGACACCAGACACCTTCGTCGCGGCAGATGTTCGTCCAGTCTTCCCCCTTGATCTTGAACTGGAACTCGCAGTTGCTCGACGGGCACTCTTTGTCGATGTAGCCCTTCTCGTCGCTGTCGATGGGGACTGAGATCGACTGGCGCTCGAGAGCGCGCAGTTCTCGCATCAGGTTGTCAAACATTGGACCTCTACGCGGCTGAAGAGCAACAAGGGGCACCGGTTCCCGGTGCCCCTCGACCTTGCAGTTACTTCTTCTTGGGCGGTTGTGGCGCCGGCGTCCGCTCCTTGACCGTAGTGTCAGGGTGCGTCTTGCCGTAGTGCTCCTTGACGTACCTGCCGGTCACAGCGCTGCGATAGCTCTCTTGGGTCTTCTTCGTCATGTCGATCACCTTTCTGTTCGATCAACATGAGCCCGATGCCTACGAGGCTCGCTAGAATCCAAGGTCCCGATCGGGGGTTCCAACGGCCTCCCATCCCCTGGGCTCGAACCAGTTCAGGGCGTACAAAGCCAGGCTGCACCCTGGCTTTGTCCGTTGCAGGCCCTGTGATTGTATCCAGGCCTCGCCGAGCGGTAGTGGAAACCCTTGTGGATTTCCTGTGCCCAAGTCTGGGGTGCTCCGCTGCCTACCGCGTCGCCATGGGGCCCTGGTGCAACCGGCTCATCGGTCCCCCAGCGCGGACAGGTAGGCGGTGGCCACTGCGATGCAGTGCTCCAGGCTCGGCCGATACCCGGTCGCAGCGATCGCCTCGAACGTCGCCACGAACCCTGGCCCGGGTCGTCCGATCTGCTCGAGGAATCGGTCTCGGTGCCGCATGAGGAAAGGCGCGGCTGCCGCCAGCGCGTCCGGCTCCCGCTCGGCCACCATGGCGAGGTCGAACAGATCACGCGCCGTCGCACGGTCTCCGCGGTGGTACATCTTCTTGGCGATCACCTCCGCAGCCGTCTCGACGCGCACCGGCCGCCCCTGGATCTCCCACCACTCCCAGGCTGAGTCGGTGAGGTTCGGTGCGGCCAGGAAGTCGATCTCGCCTTCCTCGAACTGCAGCTTGACGAACGAGCCCGGCATCTCCGTGTACTCCTCGGTCAGAGATGCCGCCGTGTCGCTGAGTCGGGGCGTCACGTAGCCGAGGTACTGCGGGTCCGGCACGAAGATGTCGATGTCCTTGCTGAGGCGGTGTCCGTACCTGAACATCAGGACGGTCCCGCCTCCGAAGGTCCAGAACGGGTCCGCAAGCCCTCCGTGGCGCTGGATGTCGTCGACCAGCCTCAGCGCTCGCTGGAACAGCACTTCCCAGGGGCCAGACGGCAGCGACTTCATCACGCCGTCATCACGCCCACAGGCCCTGCCGGTGCACCGCCAGTGACCTGGCGAGCTTCGCAACATTGCGCCATACAGCCTTCGGCGCGACGCCCTCCTTCGCGGCGGCTTCCTCGACGGCCATCACCACCAGGGGCACCGGCGCCTCGTCAAGCAGGTGCGTCAGGTGGGCCGCGTAGCCCGTCGGTACGCTGCCGCTGACCAGCGCATGGCCGAGCGTGTCGGGGGGCACCTCCTGAACGTAGCTCACGCTGGCGTTCTTCGCCGCCATCCACAGGCCCCGCTTCCGATCACGCGCTGCCTGGCTGGGCGGATCAAGGTCCAGCCCCAGCACGGCCAGGACCTGGGCCACCCGGTTGAATCCCAGATCGCTCAGAGCGCCGGCTTCCAGGCCGACCAGCGTCTGCCGCGAAAGCCCGCTCAGCTGTGCGAGCCGGGACTGCGTCAGTCCCAGCGCCTCGCGCCGCTCGCGGATGATGGTGCCCAGGTTGGAGAGGTCCACAGCTCGGCCTGAAACAATGTCGAATATTTTGGACATTCTAGTGCCTCCGGATCGATCCCGCCAGGCGCTCGCCCGCGGCGGCGCAGGCCGCGCGCTGGCCACAACCGTGACAGATGTGCTCGCTGTCGGGCCACCGCGGACGATCGAGTCCATCGATCAGCCGACGGAGCCTCGCTGCAACGGCTTCGACTTGCTCCCGCGACATCAACCGGACCACGCGTGCGGTCGGCGCCGCTGAGTGCCAGCCTGGGAAGACCACGAACGCGTCGTCAGCCACCTGGACACGCAGTTCGTCCTCCACGGCCACCCGCTGCGCCGAGAGCTGGATGACGTCCGAAGTTCTCACCGCTGGTGCCGGCCGCGTCTTCAGTTCGACCAGCACGAGCAGACCGCTCGGCAGCCGATAAGCCCTGTCTACCCTCGCCACGATGGGCCAGCGGCTCTTCGACCTGAACTGCGACTCCACGCAAAACAGTTCGGCGTCCCGCAGCCCGGCCGGGCGGTCCCGCCGCTCCGCGACGCGTGCGAGGTGGCGCCGAACCAGGTGCCACGTGACTGCCAAGGCAACAGCCAAGAGCAGCCCCCACGACCACATCGACTCGAACCTCATGGCCGACGCCTCGCCGACCATCGCCGCCAGCCATGCGCCACCACACCCAGGATGCCCTTGGACATCCACCGCAACGGCGGCCAGCGCTGGAGCACGCTGCAAAGGCGCGGACCGGCGGCATAGTAGGCAGCCACCAGGCGTCGCCCCCAGGGCCGTGGCCTCAGGACCGTGTCCCTGAAGTCGCGCAGCGCATCGGTCTGCCATGCGTCTCCGAAGACCATCGTTGCGATGAAGCATCTCTCGCCCGGTCGTCGAGCCGACCCGTCACCTGGCGCTGTGGCGCGCCGACCCTGCAGCTCGAAGCGCACATGGGCAGCGAGGCCCCTCCGGCGCGCCTCCTCCTGTGAAGTGCTTCGACGCGGGCCGTGCAGGGATTCCAGAACCACGAGGCGTTCGCACCGCCCCATCTGCGCCAGCTCGGAGGCCCCTACCGACCTAACCTGGCGACACCTCGCCCGGCTCCTCATCGCCCATCCCGGCCATCGATTGCGGGCTCGAAGAGTCCGTTCGTGACCTCCGCCCCGTCGCCGTCGAAACCGATCGAGCCGGACACACCGCCGGTTGCCTGCCCAGGGAGCTTCAAGACGCCCTGTTGGACCAGCAGTCCCTCGTAGGCCAGCGTGCGCAGCCTGCCGACACGCTTCACACCCTTGTGGAACCGTGCGAGCTCGTCATAGAGACGAGGAAGCTCCGCCCTCTCGAGCTGGAACACGAGCCGGATGCGCGGCGGCTCCGAGGTCTTGGAGGGGCCGGTCACGCGGCATCTCCTGCAGCGCGCTCGGTCGTGGTCGACCTGTCGCGCTCGGCCGCCAGCACGGTTCGCGCATAGGTCATCCCGGCCAGCTGGAACCCCCTCACGTTGGCGAACACAGGTTCCTTGATCTCGAGGATCCGGTGGCGCGGAAACGCCGACTTCACGGCCTTCCGGAACAGGAAGGCGCCTCCACCCACGAGGATGATGTTCTGCAGGCTGTGCGGCGCCTCGATCCACTCCTTCATGCTCGACACGGCCTGCTCCGTCACGCTCTCGGCCAGCGGCAGCAGCCGCTTGAGGTCGTAGGGCCTCTGGAAGATCACCGGGGCCTTTCCGGTCCGCAGCGCCATGTCGATGGCGTCCAGATCACGGAAGGGCGTGCCGATGTCCTTGGTGATCTCGGCGGCGAGCAGCTTCAGCACGTCGGCGACACCCCGATTCACGGAGTGGCTCTGCTTCTGGACCAGTCGCATGCCCTGGGCGACGAGCCAGTCGAACGTTCTCGCACCCGGATCGATGATCAGGCTGCGCTCCTTGGCGATCTCGGCCAGCTTGCCGTGGGCGTGCGCGTAGAAGGCCAGCGCGCCCTGCGGCTGCGCAACTGCCAGCGTACGCACCACACTGACCTTCTTGCCTCCGCCAACATCGTGTTCGCCCGTCATGACCCGCTCCAGGGCCGACTTCTTCACCGCGAACAGCGCCACCGGAAGGCCGACGACCAGCAGGTCGATCTGGCTCTGCCGCATCGAGCGCAGCGCACCGCGCAGCAGGGCCATGTACTCCGGCGACTCGATGTAGTCGTCGTGCAGTTGCGTCGCCCGGAAGGTGTCGGCCGCGAGCCTGACCTCGGGACCGACTTCATAGAAGAGCGACCCGACCGGGATGAACATCGTCTTGGCCCCATCGCCGCCGGGCCAGAGCGGTTGTCCGTTGCTGGACGGGTAGGCCAGCGACGGGAAGCTTGCGCAGCGGATCTCGCTGTCTGCCGTGCCGGTGACGAACTTGGTGTTGCCGGAACCGACATCCACCGCCCTCACGATCAGGTTCATGGTGTTCTCCGAGTGAACGAAAGAGTGCTCAGGATCGACAGACCGACCCTGTTCCTCCACGCGGATACCTGCCTCTGCTGGCGCGATTTCGACATCGGATCCGTCCCGTTGTCACTGCGCTGGCACTGCAGAAGCACTGCAATGAACCCTGCGTGACACTGAACGGGCGAGTCGGCCGCGTGGTGTCACCACGGTCACACTGGAACGTCACTCGTCAACCCCGTCCGCCCGTCTGCTCGTGCGCCGTCAACCTGGCCCGGAACGGCCCCTGCCAGCCTTGTCGGGGTACCTGAGGCGGCAGCCTTGCCTGTCAACCCCGCGCCGTTGCTGGCGATCCGGGCCGTTGCCACGCTAGATGGGCCCTGCCGCCGAATAGCACGCCGTCAACTGCCTGCCCCAAGGGCCGCCCGATCAGGGGCCTTGCGGCGGGCGCTGCGCATGTGGCCTTGACCGTGGCCGGCGTCGCGGTTTCCACTGTGGGCTCCCGAGGGCTCCTGGCCCGCTCCCCGTGGAGCACTACAGGCGTCGCAGTCGTTACCTGCCTCGTGCCTTCAACCGAAGTTCCCGTCCCGAGCGGGTGGCGCGACCGGCCTCGACCTCCAGAAGGATCGACGTCGCGAGCGTGCCGAGTCACCCACCACAGCAGTGACCTGCCCGGTCCTTGCCAGCCGCATCCCCGCGATGACGGCTGGGCGCTCCTGAAGCGCACCGGCGCAGCAGAACCCCGTGGCGGCACCTGATGCCGCGCACCGTTCCCGCCAGCCCTTGAGCACGCGCGCATGACGCGCATCGCGCGGCGTGATGGCCTCCATGAGGCTCCCCGCACGACCCTCGCTCATCAACTCGACACCGCCCTGGACTCTCGGTCAGGGGTGGACCCATGCGAGCGGCCGGCGCTGCACACCAGGCCTGATCCACCGAATGACCCAGGGCTCGACCCTGGCGTCGATGTCGCACCCAGCCCCGAGCGGGGTGGACATCACCCCTGTCGTCGCGTCGCAGAAATGCGCAGACGGCCTGGATCAACGTGTTCCATTTTTAAGTCTGACCGAGCTGACCCAGGCCCCTCGACGAAGACCACGAGGAGCCCGGACAGCAAAGCCATGGGTGGGTGTGGCGCTGCAGAGATCGACCGCCGCACCGACGTTGCACACGATCTCCATCGCCGTGGGCTTGCCAGGAATCGGCCCCGGGGATGTCCAACGGATTCCTCCAACTCCGGTCCTTCCGACCGTTCATCCATCGGCGTGCTGTTCGGGCAGTCCGCCATTTCGCAGAAAGCCCACCATGTCCCGTATCCGCCGTGCAGAACCCTCGCGCCGCCGCCGGCAGGCACCCCCCTCCGGCAACGATTGCCTCAACGACCGCCGCAACGCTCCGCGCAATGGCTCCACCCTGCCCTCCTCATCCACCCGCCCCTCCAGGACCAACGCGATGACCTCGGCCAGTCCAGGCCGCCTGCACGGCCAGGACTCGCCGCGCCGCCAGAACAGGGCCGGCAAGTCGCCCCAGCAGGTGCTGGACCTGTACCCGCCGGGCAGGACGCCCGTGAACCGGGTGGTGGACGTGCTGATCGAGCTGTTCAACCCGATGCACACCGCGCTGGAGAAGACCGTATCGCACAAGACGCGCTACGAGCGCGCCCACTTCCTGCGCCGCTTCTTCCGCGAACTGCACACGGACGCCGGCTTCAAGCTGGCGCCCGATCCCCGCAACCTGGGCCAGCGGCATGTCCAGGCGATGGTGAAGGTCTGGCAGCGCCGCAAACTTTCGCCGGGGACGATCCAGACCTACCTGAGCTTCCTGCGCGGCCTGGCGATGTGGCTCAACAAGCCAGGCTTCATCCGCAGGCCCGAGCACTACGGCCTGACGCCTGACGAGTACGAGCGCCACGAGAACGCCCAGCGCGACAAGAGCTGGAGCGGCAACGGCATCGACGTGGAGGCCCTGCTGGCCCAGGTCTCTGCCTACGACACCCGCATCGGCGCGTCGATGCGCCTGATGGTGAAGGTCGGCCTGCGGCGCAAGGAGTCGGTGATGTGCCGCCCCTACGCCCACGTCCACCCCTTCGAGGAGACAGGCCTGCCCGAGGAGCAACGGGAGGCGGATCGGTATCTGTGGACGAAGGGCAAGGGAGGCCGTGCGCGCTGGCTGCCGCTGGCCACCGAGGAGCAGCAGTCGGCCATCGCGCATGCCCGCAGCGTGGTCAGCGGCCATGACGCACACATGGGAGCGCCGGATCGGGACCTGAAGTCCAACCTCCGTCGGCTGGACTATGCGCTGCGCAAGTTCGGCCTCACGAAGCGCGAGAGCGGCACCACCGGGCACGGAGCGCGGCACGACCACCTTCAGGGCCAGTACCAGGACACGACTGGCACGCCCGCGCCGGTTCGTGGCGGTGGGCCGGTCGATCGGGACCTCGACCGTCAGGCTCGGCTGCGTGTGGCCCGTGTCGCGGGCCATGCCCGCCTGCGCTCGGCTGGCGCCTACATCGGCGCGATCCGGCGCTCGCCTGCAGGGAGCCGCGACCCGGCCCAGGCGGAGACCGGCAAGCCCGGGCCGGGGAGCATCGGGGACGACGGTGACACGCCTGTCCCGGTCGCCTGAGCCGGCCCGCTCTGCGCCGGCTCTGCGTTCAGGCGCAGGCTGGCGCCTCGGTCCGGGCAGGCTCGTTGGCGTCGACCTCCTCGCCACCCGTCGCCGGGGCATCGGCGTGCGGCTGCACGCGCAGGCAGTCGGGCAGCCAGCCATGCCCGGCGAGCAGTTGTTCGGCCTGCGCCACCGCGGCATCCTTCTTCAGCGCCGCGAGCGGACCAGCGGCCTTGGCGCCAGCCACCGCGTGCACCACCTCGACCACCCTCGCCTTGGACACGTGCTGAAGGTAGGCCTCCCCCGTCGCCGACCACCAGCGCGTCATGTCGAGGCCGAGAGCGCGGGCCAGCCCGTCATTGACCGGTCGGCCGCCGTCGGTGCCGGTGATGCCGTTCAGGGTGGACGCGACCAGGAAGGTCAGCAGCCGCTGCACCGTCTGCGGCGGCTGCCGGAGCATCCAGTCGAACACCGCGTCGGGTTCCTTGGGCAGGTTCTCGATCCAGGCGGCGCGGTCGGCTTCGATGCGCCGAGCCGCCGGGCTCCCCTCGATGTCCTCGGCCGCTCCGCGCAGCTCGTGCTGATTGCCGGTCGCGCTGATCGCCAGCAGGTTGGGCAGTCGGTAGGCGCCATGGAGCGGGTCGGCCAGCAGCTTCAGTGTCAGGTGGGTCGTGAGTGCAGCCAGCGCAACTTCGGGCCGGTCCAGCAGTTCGGCCTGGATCGCGGCGACGCGGTGGGCCGTGAGGCGGCGCATGAGCTTCTCGGAGTGCACGGGCCGCGCTGCGGCGCCGGCTGCCGATGGAAGCGACTGCAAGGCCGGGAGCCCCGAGCCGCGCGCAGGATCCGCGTCGTCTTCCGAGCGCCCTCCACCGGCCGACTTCTGTTCGGCAGCCTTGGTGATGGCCTGCGCCAGATCGGCCCGATCCTCGGGACGGATGAGCCCTGCCTTGATCGCGGCACGGCCGTCCGTGCCCACATGCAGCACGCACCCGGCGAGCGCCATCCAGGCCACGGGCCATTCGGTCAGCGCTTCCAGTCTCGCCTTGCGCTCTTCCTCCAGCCCATCGGCCTCGGCCTCCAGGGCGAGGAAGGCCCGGTCGCGCGACGCGTCGTCCTCGTCGGCGGCGTCGTTCGCCTCGCTGCCGCCGCTGGCGCCCTCGCCGGCATCGCCATCGCCGTCGCGGTCCACCAGCGCGTCCATCTGTTCGTGCAGGGCAGCGATGCGCGTGTCCAGCGCCTTCAGCGCCTCGGCTTCCTCGGGCGTCGGTGCGCGGCGGGGCTTGCGCAGCTCGCCGTGCTTGACGTACTCGTCATAGGCGAAGCGCGGACGGATGTCGACCCACTTCCAGCCTTCAGACAGCAGTTGCTTTGCACGCTTGCCCAGCTTGTCAGCGGCGAGGCGCTCCAGCAGGGCCGGGTCCAGCAGGTAGGCCTTGCGATCGTCGTCGCTGAACAGGTCGCGGCGCAGTGGTCCGCCGGCCTTCTCGTAGGCCTTGACGGTGACGAACCGGGCCAGCGGGTCGGCGTCCGATTCGATCTCGCCCCGGGTCAGCAACTGCCGAAGATGCTCCGGGCGCTGGTTCCAGCTCGGCAAACCGGCCCAGGCCTGCTCCTGGCGCTGGTGATCGTCGACCGATGCCAGCACCATGAGGCAGTCCAGACCGATGCCGCCTTCGCGGTACAGGGTCATCAGCTGGGGCGAGACTGTGGCGAGCTTCATGCGCCGCTTGACGATGAGCGGCGTCACGCCGAAGGCTGCGGCCACGTCCTCGACGGACTTGCCCTGCGCGAGCAGCCTGGCGAAGGCGGCAAACTCGTCGGCCGGGTGCATCG
>Ga0255210_1000008_pt1 | contig 208650 bp, 185 predicted proteins | sample Miss_Yuk_RepA_8d_FD_188422 | JGI IMG/M metagenome (GOLD analysis project Ga0255210, IMG submission 188422) | Freshwater microbial communities from Mississippi River, Louisiana, United States - Miss_Yuk_RepA_8d | ecosystem: Environmental > Aquatic > Freshwater > River | place: USA: Louisiana...
CTTGCACCACTACCTGGGTTGGTTCAGGGTCGTTGACCGCTGCGCCCCCGCCCATCTGCCCGCAACACAGCTCCTCAACCTCTCCCTCGGCCGCTTCGACCATCCATAGGCATCGAGCAAAGAGCCATGAAAAAGGGGCGCCGCAGGCGCCCCTTGTCGCGCGACGGGCGGTGCACCGCCCGCCGAGCTGCCGCATCAGTTCAGCGGCACCTTCTTGCCGTCCTTGTAGACGTACAGCGTCATCGCCGGGTTCTTCAGCTCGCCATCGGCCTCGAACGCCACCTTGGTGGTCACGCCCTGGTAGTTGATGTCGTTGAGCTTGGCCAGGTAGACCTTGGGGTCGGCCGAGCCGGCACGCACCATCGCGTCGACCAGCACGTGCACGCCGTCGTAGGTGTAGGGCGAGTAGACCTGGAACTGGTTCGGGTACTTGGCGTCGTACTTGGCCTTCCAGGCCTTGCCGCCGGGCATCTTGTCCAGCGAGGCGCCGCCCTCGGCGCAGACCACGCCGCCCAGCGCCTTGGCGCCGCCCGACAGCTCGGCCAGCTTGGCCGTGCAGATGCCGTCGCCGCCGAACATCTTCACGTTGCTCATGCCCAGCTGGTCCATCTGGCGCAGCATCGGGCCGGCCTGCGGGTCCATGCCGCCGTAGAAGATGGCGTCGGGGGCCTTGCTCTTGATGGCCGTCAGGATGGCCATGAAGTCGGTGGCCTTGTCGTTGGTGAACTGCTCGTCGACCACCTGGATGCCGCGGGCCAGCGCGGTCTTCTTGAACACCTCGGCCACGCCCTGGCCGTAGGCGGTGCGGTCGTCGACGATGGCGACCTTCTTCAGCTTCAGGTTGTTGGCCGCATGCAGCGCCAGGCCGGCACCCAGCGCGTTGTCATTGGCCAGCAGGCGGAAGACGTTCTTGAAGCCCTGCTGCGTCAGCTTGGGGTTGGTCGCCGACGGCGTGACCATCGGCAGGCCGCACTGGTTGTAGACCGCGGAGGCGGGAATGGTGGTGCCCGAGTTCAGGTGGCCGACCACGCCGGCGACCTTGGCGTCGCACAGCTTCTGCGCCGCGGCGGTGCCCTGCTTCGGGTCGGCGGCGTCGTCCTCGGCCACCAGCTCCAGCTTGACCTTCTTGCCGCCGATGGTCACGCCCTTGGCGTTCAGCTCCTCGACGGCCATGCGGGCGCCGTTCTCGTTGTCCTTGCCGTAGTGGGCCTGGGCACCCGACACCGGGCCGACGTGGCCGATCTTGACGACCACGTCCTGCGCCATCACCGTGCCGGTGAGCACGGTGGCGGCGGCCGCGACGATCACATTGAGCTTGACTTGCATGCAATATCCTCCGGATGGGAATGTTGAGAGAAGTATCGGTCCGTAGGGTGGTTCTCAACGGGCGGAACGATACACCGGTTGCAGCGTGGTACCGCCGTCGCACGGCTAGTGGCTTGCCCTAGCGCAGGGCCCGGTGGCCGGCAGGCGAGCAAGCCGCGTGCCGCCGCGGCCGTGGCTCAGCGGCTGAGAGGATGCCAATCGTGGCCGAGCGGCGCGCCCAAAGCCGGCCGATCCAGGCGCAAAGCACGGCCATGGCGCAGGCCATGGCGAGCATTTGCAACGACGAGCGGGCAGCTTGGGGTGTGACGAGCGGGCATGAGCGAAAAACGCTCAGCCTCTCAGGCCGGCGGCGGGTGGCCGCCGCTGCCCAGCGCCTGGCGCAGGGCACGCGCCACCTCGGCGCGCAGCACGCGCGCCAGCTCCTGCCGGGTCTCGTGCAGCAGGCGCTCGACGGCGCGCTCCACCGCCGGCGCCATCGCAGCGCGCACGCGTTCGGCCAGCTCGGGCTCCAGCCGCGCCTGCAGCTCGCCCAGCAGCTGCTCGGCCAGCGCGGCCGGGTCGCCGGCCAGGGCGTTGGCCGCCGGCGGCGGCGCGTCCCACAGCGCCTCGGTGAGCGTGGGCAGCGGCTGCGAGGGCAAGGGCCGGCCGGCGCTCACGACGCGCCCCGCTGCGAGCGGTTGGTCGGCTGCCGGCCGGCGGCCAGGTGCGCGCGCCAGCGCCAGCGGCCGGCCGTGGCGTCCTCGGGCTGCTCTCCGACCAGCTCGATCAGGCGTGGCCAGGTCGCGACCTCAGCGGCAACCGGCGCCGGGCCCAGGTTGACCAGCACCGCCGGGCCGGGCTGCGGTGGCAGCTCGGCCGGGGCGTCGCTCAGCCAGATCGGCGTGCGCGCCAGGTGCGCGGCCACCGGCTGGCCGCTGCGGTGGCGCGCATGCGGGATGAAGTCGTCGGGGTCGAAGGTCCACAGCGCCGCGTCCAGCCGCGCCAGCTGCGCCGCGTCGCCGGTGACGACGACGCGGTGGCCGGCACGCCAGGCCTTGCGCACCAGCCGGCAGGCGTAGCCGAGCTTGTCGGCCACGCCGGTGTGGAAATCGACCTGCGTCATGGCGGCTCGGGCGCGGTCGCGGGCGGGCTCAGCGCGCCTGCGACAGCACCCAGTGCGTCAGCAGGCCCACCGGGCGGCCGGTGGCGCCCTTGGCGGCGCCGGACTTCCAGGCCGTGCCGGCGATGTCCAGGTGCGCCCAGCGCTGCTGGCCGGCGAAGCGCTTGAGGAACATCGCCGCGGTGATCGCGCCGCCGGCGCGCGGGCCGACGTTGCCGACGTCGGCGAAATTGCTCTTCAGCCCCTCGTCGTACTCCTCGTCGGTGGGCAGGCGCCAGCAGGGGTCCAGCGCGGCATCGCCGGCAGCCTGCAGCGCGGCGGCCAGTTCGTCGTCGGGGCTGAACAGGCCGCTGCGCACGCCGCCCAGGGCGATCATGCAGGCGCCGGTCAGCGTGGCGATGTCGACCACCGCCGCGGGCTTGAAGCGCTCGGCGTAGGTCAGCGCGTCGCACAGGATCAGCCGGCCCTCGGCATCGGTGTTGAGGATCTCGATGGTCTGGCCAGACAGGCTGGTGACCACGTCGCCCGGCTTGACCGCCTTGCCGCCCGGCATGTTCTCGGTGGCCGGGATGATGCCGACGACGTTGACCTTGGGCTTGAGCTCGGCCAGCGCGCGCAGCGTGCCCAGCACGCTGGCCGCGCCGCCCATATCGAACTTCATCTCGTCCATCTCGGCGGCCGGCTTGATGGAGATGCCGCCGGTGTCGAAGGTGATGCCCTTGCCGACCAGCACCAGCGGCGCCTGCGCGTCCTTGCCCTTGGCGGGCGCGCCCTGGTAGTGCAGCACGATGAACTTGGGCGGCTCGGCCGAGCCCTGGGCCACGGCCAGGAAGCTGCCCATGCCCAGCGCCTCGATCTGCTTGCGCTCCAGCACCTCGACCTTCAGGCCGTGGCCGCGCGCCAGCTTGCGCGCCTCCTGCGCCAGCACCGTGGGCGTGCAGTGGTTGCCCGGGCGGTTGGCCAGCTCGCGCGCCAGCGTCACGCCCTCGGCGATGGCCGCGCCGCGCGCCAGGCCGGCGTCGGCGGCCTTGGCCTGGGCCTTGTCGCCCACCAGCAGGCTGAGCCTGGCCAGCACCGGCGCCGCCGGTGCGCTGGGCTTGGTGCTGCGGTAGACGTAGACCGCGTCGGCCGCGGCCACCGCCAGCGCCTCGGCCTGCGCGCCATCGACCGTGTCGACGCCGGCGATCTGCACCGCCAGGTGCTTGACGCCCAGACCCTTGAGCAGGCCCAGGCCGGCGGCGAAGGCGGCCTTCACCGCCTTGGCGCTGCCGTCCTTGGCGGCGGCCAGCGCCACGCGCGGCGCCTTCACGCCGTCGACCTGGCGCAGGTAGGCGGTCTTGCCGGGCTTGAGCACGAAGTCGCCGGCGGCCACCGCGCCGCCCACGGCCTGCGCCAGCGGGGCATCCAGCCCGGCGGGCACGGCGTCGCCGACGAGGATCAGCAGCAGCGCGTCGGCGGCCAGCTTGCCGGTGCCCCCGGACGCGATCAGGTGGGTGCGGAAGTCCATAATTCGTCGCCAGAAATAAGAGCCAAAGATGTTATTCGATTCAACCGTGCGGCGAGAGCTGGCCCGCAGTTTCGGGGCCACGCTGGTGGTCATCCTGACCATCGTGATCACGATGATGCTGATCCGCACCCTGGGCCTGGCGGCCGGCGGCACCGTCGCGCCCGAGGACGTGGTGCTGGTGCTGGGCTACTACGCGCTGGGCCACCTGCCGACGATGCTGGGGCTGAGCCTGTTCATCGCGGTGGTGGTCTCGCTGGGCCGCATGTACCGCGACAGCGAGATGGTCATCTGGTTCGCCAGCGGGCTGGGCCTGGGCCGCTTCGTGCGCCCGGTGCTGCGCATGGCCTGGCCGGTGCTGCTGGTCATCGCCGCGCTGCTGCTGTTCGTCTGGCCCTGGGGCAACCGCAGCAGCGCCGAGCTGCGCAGCCGCTACGAGCAGCGCTCGGACCTGTCGCGGGTGGCGCCGGGCGTGTTCCAGACCTCGCGCGACGGCAGCCGGGTGTTCTTCGTCGACCGCGCCAGCCAGGAGGGCGTGCAGGGCCAGAACGTCTTCGTGCTGACGCGGCAGCCGCCGCTGGAGTCGGTGGTCTCGGCGCGCAGCGGCACCCTGCGCGACGAGGGCGGCGACCGCGTGCTGCGGCTGGAGCATGGCCAGCGCAACGAGGTCGACGCCGCCAGCGGCGTGCGCACGCTGGCCAGCTTCGAGCGCTACGAGGTGCTGGTCGACGAGCGTGCGGCGCGCACCGCCCAGGTCGCGCCACCGAAGACCCTGGACACCCTGGACCTGCTGCGCGACCCGCAGCCGCGCCACCTGGCCGAACTGGCCTGGCGCCTGGGCCTGCTGCTGGCCGCGTTCAACCTGCTGCTGCTGGGCGTGGGCCTGTCGGCCGCGCAGCCGCGCCGCGCCAGCAACTGGAACCTGCTGCTCGCGCTGCTGACCTTCATCGTCTACTTCAACCTGGTCAACCTCAGCCAGGCCTGGGTGGCCGGCGGCCGCATGGGCATCGCCACCGCGCTGCTGGGCCTGCATGGCACGGTGTTCGCGCTGGCGCTGGCGCTGATCTGGTGGCGCAACCACGCCGCGGTGTTCCGCCTGGCCGGCGGGCGCGCCACGCCACCGACCCGGGCCGCTGCCGCCGCGGGAGGACCGGCATGAGGACGGTGCGCCGCCTGCTCTACCGCGACATCGTCTGGTCGGTGGTCTTCGTCGCCGTGGCCTTCCTGGGCCTGTTCTTCTTCATCGACCTGGTCGACGAGCTGGAGAACATCGGCAAGGGCGGCTACACCCTGGGCCACGCGGCGCTGCGCGGGATGATGGAGCTGCCCGGGCACTTCTACGAGCTGTTCCCGATCGCCGTGCTGATCGGCACGATCTACGCCATGGCCAGGCTGGCGCAGTCCTCGGAGTTCACCATCCTGCGCACCGCCGGCCTGGGCCCGGGCCGGGCGCTGGCGCTGCTGGCCCTGCCCGGGCTGGTGTTCGCGCTGCTGACCTTCGCGGTCGGCGATTTCGTCGTGCCGGTGTCCGAGCGCCAGGCCCTGCTGCTCAAGGCCGGCGGCCGCGGCAGCCTGGCGCTGGGCGGCAGCGGCGCCTGGCTGAAGGCGCGCCGCGTCGGCGACGCCGACGGCGAGCGCGCGATCTCGGTCAACGTGGCCGCGGCCGGCGCGGGCGGCGACCTGCTGGGCGTGCGGGTCTTCGAGTTCGACACCGACGGCCGGCTGCGCACCCGCCTGGAGGCGCACAGCGGCCAGGTGCGCCAGGACGGCGTCTGGCGGCTGCGCGAGGTCAGCCGCACCGACTGGCCCACGCCGGCCCAGGCCCAGCAGGGCACGCCGCTGCGCCAGCAGACGCTGGCCGAACTGGACTGGCCCAGCACGCTGGACGCTACCGTCGTCGCCGCCGCGCTGCTGCCGGTGGCCACCATGTCCACCGTCGACCTGTGGCGCTACACCCACCACCTGGCCGACCAGGAGCAGGCGGTGCAGCGCCACGAGATCCAGTTCTGGAAGAAGGCGCTGTACCCGCTGGCCTGCGTGGTGATGGTGGCGCTGGCCCTGCCCTTCGCCTACCTGCACGCGCGCGCCGGCGGCGTCAGCTTCAAGGTCTTCGGCGGCATCATGCTGGGCATCAGCTTCGTGCTGCTGAACAACGCCAGCGGCCACCTGGGGCTGCTGCGCCAGTGGACGCCCTGGCTGGTCGCCGCCGCGCCCAGCCTGCTGTACCTGCTGCTGTCGATGGCCGCCTTCACCTGGCTCGTGCGCTACCGCTGACCCCGCCCCGATGACCGCCCCTGAAACCGACACCCGCGGCCTGCTGCTGTTCGCCCACGGCGCCCGCGACCCGCAGTGGGCCCGCCCCTTCCAGGCCGTGGCCGAGCGCTGCCGCCCGGCCTGCGGCGGCCGCGTCGCGCTGGCCTTCCTCGAGTTCATGACGCCCGACCTGCTGGCCGCCGGCCACGCCCTGGTGGCCGCCGGCTGCACCCGCGTCGACGTGGTGCCGCTGTTCCTGGGCGCCGGTGGCCATGTGCGCAAGGACATCCCCGGCCTGCTGGTGCGGCTGCAGGCCGCCCACCCCGGCGTGCGCTTCACACTGCGCCCGGCGATCGGCGAGGCCGGCCCGGTGATAGCCGCGATGGCCGCCGTGGCGCTGGCCGGTGGCGACGCACCGGAGGCCGCGCCGTGAACCTGCACCAGTTCCGCTTCGTGCAGGAGGCGGTGCGCCGCAACCTGAACCTGACCGAGACCGCCAAGGCGCTCTACACCTCGCAGCCCGGCATCAGCAAGGCCATCCTCGAGCTGGAGGAGGAGCTGGGCGTGGACATCTTCGCCCGCCACGGCAAGCGCATCCGCCGCGTCACCGAGCCGGGGCAGCTGGTGCTGCAGTCCATCGAGATCATCATGCGCGAGGTGGCCAACCTCAAGCGCATCGGCGAGGAGTTCTCCAAGCAGGACGCCGGCACGCTGTCCATCGCCACCACCCACAGCCAGGCGCGCTACGTGCTGCCCGAGCCGGTGGCCCGGCTGCGCAAGCAGTTCCCCAAGGTGCAGGTGGTGCTGCACCAGGGCACGCCGGGCGACGTGGCGCGCATGCTGCGCGACGACGTGGCCGAGATCGGCCTGGCCACCGAGGCGCTGGCCGACGTCGACGGCCTGGTCAGCCTGCCCTGCTACGAGTGGCAGCATGTGCTGGTGGTGCCCGCCGAGCACCCGCTGGCCCAGGTGGACCGGCCGACGCTGGAGCAGATCGCCGAGCAGCCGCTGATCACCTACCACCCCACCTTCAGCGGCCGCACGCGCATCGACAACGCCTTCGCCAAGGCGCGGCTCAAGCCCAACATCGCGCTGGAGGCCATCGACGCCGACGTCATCAAGACCTATGTGCGCCTGGGCATGGGCGTGGGCCTGGTCGCCGAGATGGCGGTGCGCGACGACCCGCCCGGCGGCGGCCTGACCTGGCGGCCGGTGGGCCACCTGTTCGGCCCCAACACCTCGCGCGTGGCCTTCAAGCGTGGCGCCTACCTGCGCCACTTCGTCTTCGCCTTCGCCGAGGGGCTCAGCGAGCGCCTGACCCGCGCGCTGATCGAGCGCGCGATGGCCGAACGCCCCGGTGGCGAGCCCGCCTCCTACGAACTCTGAGCCGCCCGCCCCTTCCCCTGCCGCCGCACACGCCGATGCCCGAATTCCGCACCCCCGTCCCGCCCAGCCGCCTGCCCCAGGTCGGCACCACCATCTTCACCGTGATGTCGGCGCTGGCCGCCGAGCGCGGCGCGGTCAACCTGGGCCAGGGCTTCCCCGACTTCGACTGCGACCCGAAGCTCGTCGACCAGGTGGCCGCGGCGATGCGCGAGGGCCTGAACCAGTACCCGCCGATGGCCGGCGTGGCGCCGCTGCGCGAGGCCGTGGCGGCCAAGATCGAGGCCGCCTACGGCCGGCGCTACGACGCGGCCAGCGAGGTCACCATCACCGCCGGCGCCACGCAGGCCATCCTCACCGCGATCCTGGCCACGGTGGGACCCGGCGACGAGGTCGTCGTGCTCGAGCCCTGCTACGACAGCTACGTGCCCAACATCGTGCTGGCCGGCGGCACCGTGGTGCGCGTGGCGCTGCAGCCGGTCAGCTTCCGGCCCGACTTCGACGCCATCGCCGCGGCCATCACGCCGCGCACGCGGGCGGTCATCGTCAACACGCCGCACAACCCCAGCGCGACGGTCTGGACGCGCGCCGACCTGGACCGCCTGGCCGAAATCCTGCGCCCGACCGACGCGCTGCTGATCGCCGACGAGGTCTACGAGCACATGGTCTTCGACGGCGTGCCGCACGCCAGCGCCGCCACCCACCCCGAGCTGGCCGCGCGCGCCATCGTCATCAGCAGCTTCGGCAAGACCTTCCACGTCACCGGCTGGAAAGTGGGCACGGTGGCCGCGCCGGCGCCGCTGACCGCCGAGTTCCGCAAGGTGCACCAGTTCAACGTCTTCACGGTGAACACGCCGATGCAGCACGGCCTGGCGCGCTACCTGGCCGACCCGGCGCCCTGGCAGCAGCTGCCGGCCTTCTACCAGCGCAAGCGCGACCTGTTCCGCGATGGCCTGGCCGGCACGCGCTTCAAGCTGCTGCCCAGCGCCGGCAGCTACTTCCAGGTGGTCGACTACAGCGCGATCAGCCCCCTCGGCGAGGCCGACTTCTGCCGCTGGCTGACCAGCGAGGTCGGCGTCGCGGCGATCCCGCTGTCGGCCTTCTACGACGACGGGCGCGACCAGGGCCTGGCGCGCTTTTGCTTCGCCAAGCGCGACGAGACGCTGCGCGCGGCGCTGGACCGACTGGCCCGGCTCTGAGCGCCCGTCCGCGCGGGCGGCCGCTCAGCGCCGTGATTCCGGCGCCGGCGGCAGCAGGTCGCTGTCGTCGAAGCTGGCGCGCTGCGAGGGCCGCGCGAAGCCCTCGGCCATGTCCAGGCCGGTGAAATCGCGGGGTGCCGGGGGCGGCTCGCTGAGGTCGAGGTCCAGCGCGCCGGTGCCGGCCAGGTCGCGGTCGAACTGGTGCACCGTCAGCGTCGTCGTGGTGCCGCTGTCGTAGGCCCAGTGCGCCTGCCGGCCGGACGGCCGCGTCGACAGGCCCGTCGGCTCGTCCAGCGGCAACAGCAGGTCCACCGCCGCCGCCGCACCGGTCGCCGCAGCCGGCGCGGCATCGCCGGGCGCATCGGCCTCCAGCGCACGCGCAGGCAGATCGCGCACCAGCGCCAGCAGCAGCAGCAGCTCGCGGTAGGCCGGCAGGTCCAGCGGCTCCAGGTCGGCGCGGCGCAGCAGCAGCGCCTCCAGTTCGGCCAGGGCGCGCAGCGGCTGCGGCCAGGCGCGCTGCAGCCGGTCCAGCAGCGCCGGGTAGTCCTCCAGGCTGCGGCCCTGGTCCAGGTCCTCGTCCCAGGCCGGCGCCTGCGCGTTGAAGCGCTGGTTGAAGCGCTCGCGGGTGCGGCTGTAGGCCTCCTCGTCGCCGAGTTCGCGGTAGATCTCCAGCAGCTTGAAATAGGGCTGGGCCTGGGTGCCGCCGGTGCTGCGCACATGGGCCAGCAACAGCTCGATGGCCGCCTGCGGCTGGCCCAGCACCACGAAGAAGTCGGCCTGCTGCTCCAGGTCCAGCAGTTCCTCGGCCGACACCGGGCGCGGCGGCACGCCGGTGCCCAGCGAGAACTCGCGGCCGGCCAGCGGCAGCGGCTCGCGCGGCGGCTCGGCGGTGACCACGCTGGGGTGCGCCACCGTCAGCGAGGGCTGGGTGGGCTGCGGCGGCGCCGGGCCCTGCAGCGGGGCGACGGAATGCAGCGCGCCGTGCTCGGACAGCACGCGCCCACCGGGCGCCGGCCGCTGCGCCACGGGCGCCTCCTCGGGCAGCGGCTGGCGCGACGCCGCCGGCTGGCCCAGCAGGCCCTGCAGCCGCCAGAGCCGCAGTCCCAGCCACAGGGCCAGCACCGCCAGGCCCGCCAGGCCCAGCCACAGCCAGGGCAGCCAGGCGGCCGCGGCCTCGGCGCGGGCCAGGCGCTCCTGCAACACGGTCTGGCGGTCCTGCTGCCGTCGCGCCTCGGCGAGCATCTGCTGCACCTGCTGCTCCAGCGGCCGCAGCGCGTCGGGGACGAGCGCTGCGCCCGAACCGGCCGCCGCGGTGGTGGTGGCCGATGCGGCATCGGCCGCCGCGTCGGCCGCGTCGCCCGCCACCGGCGCCGCCTCCGCAGCCATGCCGAGGCTCAGCACCACGGCCATGAACAACGAGGGCGGGCGGGGCATGCGGGGATCCGGGCGCCGTGGGAGGGACAGGGCGGTTGGCGAAACGTCGGGTGCGGCGCACTCTAGCATGCAGGCCGGTGCGTCCGCGCCGCCGTCGCGGGCCCGCGCACCGCAGGATGCGGCCGGATTTCACTGTGCCCCGCGGCACCCTCGGCTTCGGCGCGGACCATGGGCTTGGGGCGGCGTCCTGACGCTGCGCGGGCGCTCGTGGACAATAGGCCCGGCAAGCTGGCGCCCGTGTCGCGCCTGGGACGAGAGATGAACACCCCGGTACTGACCATCGAAGAGCGACAGAACATCGAATCCGGCGCCTGGTTCGCCCGCCTGTCGCAGCCGCTGCGCAACGCCATCCTGTCGCGCGCCTACGTGCGCCGGCTGGCCGACGGCGCGCCGCTGGCCTCGCGCGGCACGCCGGCCGAGGAATGGTGCGGCGTGGCCAAGGGTGCGGTGCGCGTGTCGCTGGTCTCGCTGTCGGGCAAGCAGGTCACGCTGACCTACTGCGAGCCCGGCGTGTGGTTCGGCGACATCGCGCTGTTCGACGGCCTGCCGCGCACCCACGACGCCGACGCCCACGGCGAGACCACGCTGCTGTGCGTGCGCAAGGCCGACTTCAAGGAGCTGCTGTCGCAGCACCCCGAGCTCTACGACGCGCTGCTGCGCCTGAACTGCCGCCGCCTGCGGCTGATGTTCAACCAGTTCGAGGACCTGAACACCAAGCCGCTGTCGGCCCGCCTGGCCAAGCAGATCATCATGCTGGCCAAGAGCTACGGCATCGAGCAGGGCGAGGAGATCCGCATCGGCCTGCAGCTGGCGCAGGAGGACCTGGCGCAGCTGCTGGGCGCCTCGCGCCAGCGCGTGAACCAGGAGCTCAAGGGCTTCGAGCGCGAAGGCGCGGTGCGCGTCGAACCCACCCGGCTGGTGGTGCTGTCGCGCGACAAGCTGCTCGACCTGGCCGAGGGGTGAGGCCGGACGTGGGGCCGTCCAGTGGACGGGCCCGCGCCTGCCGAACCGGCCGAGCACGGCGAGGCCGTGGGTCCGCAGGATAGGCCTGGAGTGCGGCGTCCAGATTCTTGTCCCGGACCTGACAGACGCCCCTGCCCGGTGTGCGGGCATCATGCCGCACCTCAAGGAGCCCGAACCCCATGGACACGTCCTCCGACGCTGCTGCAGCGTCGTCCCAGCACGCCATCGACGTCAACGCCCTGCAGGCCTGGCTGACCGCGAACATGGGTGGCTTCTCCGGGCCGCTGGAGCTGCACAAGTTCGCCGGCGGCCAGTCCAACCCGACCTACAAGCTGGTCACGCCCGGCCGCAGCTACGTGATGCGCGCCAAGCCCGGCCCGCAGGCCAAGCTGCTGCCCTCGGCGCATGCCATCGAGCGCGAGTTCCGCGTCATGAACGCGCTGGCCCTGTCCGGCGTGCCGGTGGCGCGCATGCACGTGCTGTGCGAGGACGAATCCGTGATCGGCCGTGCCTTCTACGTCATGGAATACGTCGAGGGCCGCGTGTTCTGGGAGCAGTCGCTGCCCGGGCTGACGGTCGACGAGCGCGCCGCGGTCTATGACGAGATGAACCGCGTGCTGGCCGCGCTGCACAGCGTGGACATCAAGGCCGTGGGCCTGCAGGACTTCGGCAAGCCCGGCAACTACTTCGCCCGCCAGATCGGCCGCTGGAGCAAGCAGTACCAGATGTCGATCACCGAGCCGATCCCCGAGATGGACCGGCTGATGGCCTGGCTGCCCGAGCACATGCCGGCCAGCGCGCTCGACGAGAGCCAGGTCGCCATCGTCCACGGCGACTACCGGCTGGACAACCTGATCTTCGCGCCCGACGAGCCGCGCATCGTCGCGGTGCTGGACTGGGAGCTGTCGACCCTGGGCCATCCGCTGGCCGACTTCAGCTACCACTGCATGAGCTGGCACATCCAGCCCGGCGTGTTCCGCGGCATCGCCGGCCTGGACCTGGACGAACTGGGCATCCCGGCCGAGCGCGAGTACATCCGCCGCTACTGCGAGCGCACCGGCCGCGGGTCGCCCGACGAGCTGCTGGCCGACTGGAACTTCTACCTGGCCTACAACCTGTTCCGGCTGGCCGCGATCACCCAGGGCATCGCCAAGCGCGTGGTCGACGGCACCGCCTCCAGCACCCAGGCCAAGGCCACCGGCGCGGCCACGCGGCCGCTGGCGGAGCTGGGCTGGCAGTTCGCCAGCCGGGCCTGAGCACCGGCACCAGCCGGCCCGCTGCGGGCCGGGCGGCGAACCCTCAGCGGCCGCCCTCGCCGCGGCTGGCCGGCTGGACCAGTTCGCTGTTGGCCCACGCGCTGGGCTGGGTGCTCAGGCCGCTGGCCGCCGCGGCGCGCCATTCGGTGCCCAGGCGCCGCGCCTCGCGCAGCGCGTGCTCGAACACCGAGAACCAGGGCGCCAGCGCCGCCGGGTCCGGCCGCGGCATCACGGTGCGCAGCGTCAGGCGGCCGCGGCCGATGGTCAGCACCACCGGCGAATCCGCCGGCACCGTCTCCATCGTCGCGGCCAGCGCGTCGTTCAGCGGCCCGGCCAGCCACTGCGCCAGCCAGGGCGCGATGCTGGCGACCGCGCCGTAGCGCTCGCGCAGCCGCCCCAGGTCCGCCGGGCCGGCCTTGGCGTACATCACCAGCCAGCGCATCTCGGGGGGCGTGTCGGTGTCGATGCGGGTCTGCACGTCGTCGACGAAGCGCTCGTAGACCGCCTTCTCCATCGACTCCATCAGCTGGCGGTTGAGCACCATCGCCGACAGCTCGCGCGGCAGGTCCAGTTCGGCCAGCAGGCGCAGCTCGAAGCCCGGCACGTAGTCGCGCTGCGAGGCGCCCCACTCCAGGCGCCAGACCTGGGTGCCCTGCCGGCCCTCGATGACACAGCCGGCGGCGTCGCGCACCCGGCGATAGGCGTGGCCGCGCTCCAGCGCCCACTGCTGCAGGGCCGCCGGGTCTTCCGACCGGGGGCCGCGGGACAGCAGGCGACGCAGGGACTTCAGCATGGTGTGGCAGCGCCGCCGGCGCACGGGCCAGCCGCGGCGGGAGAGCAGCGATGCGTCAAGTGTATGCGGCGCCCCCGCCCCACCGGCCCACCCCGGGGCGCGCAGCGTGCGAAGTCCGCACTTGACGGCCCGGAAAAGCAAAAAGCCGCCCGAAGGCGGCTTTCCGTTCGGCGCAAGCCGAATTACTTGCTGGCGCCAGCGGCGGCCGAAGCGGCAGCGTCGGCGGCGGCCGAAGCGGCAGCGTCGGCAGCCGAAGCGGCGGCCGGAGCAGCCGAAGCGGCGTCAGCGGCCGGAGCGGGCGCGGCGGCCGGAGCGGGCGCGGGCGCCTCTTCCTTCTTGCCGCAGGCGGTCAGGGCGGCGGCGGCGATCAGGGAAGCCAACAGGAGCGACTTGTTCATTTGTGTCCTCAGTGAAAAGTGTCGATCAACATTACCGGCAAGGGATCTGACGCATTCAGCTGACTGTCAGCCGAAGTTGCACAGAAACCAGACCCAGAAAGCTCGAGCACTTCTGGGGCTAGCCAAAAAGTATAACAAAACCTAGGGATCGCCCCTATAAACCCAAAACTGTCACGGGCCAGGTGTCGACGCAGCGTTGTAAAAAGTCTGCACTGGCTTCGTGCATGGCCTGGCGATGCACCGGATCGGTGAGCGCACGCAGCCGCCAGTCCGGTGCGTCCAGGCGCTGCAGCACGCACTCGCCGGCCAGCAGGCCGCGCAGTTCGGCCGGCAGCACGCCGTCGGCCGGGGTGCGTGCGCCAACCCGGTGCGACCAGTCCCGGCGCCAGCGCTGCAGCCGCGGATGCGCGCGCGCCGTGGCCTCGAAGTCCAGCCCGACCAGGGTCAGCTGGCGCCCGGGCTGGCGCAGCCAGCGCGTCAGCGCGTCCAGCACCTCGGGCTCGCCCAACGGCCAGTCGACGAAGTCGCTGTCGATCAACCAGGCACTGCGCGGGCCGCTCGCCGGGTCGTCCACCGGCGCCAGCGCGCACAGCGCAGCGCGCAGGCGGGCGACACAGCCGCTGCGGCCGCGGATCACTGCAGGCGCTGGTCCGTCGGCGGGCGGCACCGCTGGCTTGGCGTCGTCGGCGTCGTGCATGGGCTGACCCCGCCTCAGGCCGGCTGCAGCCAGCCGGACTCGACCCAGTCGTCGAGCAGCGCACGCGCGCCCTCGCCCAGCCGCGCCAGGTCGGCAGCGTCCAGCCAGCCCTGGTCGGCCAGCTGGCGCATCAGCCGGGCGTCGCGCCCGGCGGCGACGTAGGCCTCGCCGTTGAGGAAGACGTGGCGCTCGTCGTAGAGCATGCGGCTGCGCCGGTCCAGCACCACGCCGCTGCCGGCCGGCAGCGGCTCGCCGGGCTCGAACCAGACGGTGGGCTTGGGCTCGCTCATCAGCACGCCCAGCGCGCGGTCCAGGCGCTTCGGGTCGGCCAGCGCGCGCTGCAGCGCCTGCTCGGCGAAGCCGCGCAGCGTGGCCGGCACGCGGCCGGGCGTCTCGGTGGCCGGCGCGCCGGCGTCGGTGTAGATCGGCTCGCGCGCGCCGGGTGCCGGCGGCTCGACCTCTTCGGCCAGCGCGTGCAGCAGCTCCTGCGCCAGGCCGGTCTGCGTGGCCGCGCGGAAGCCCACCGAGCAGGTCATGCACTCGCCCTCGGCGATGCCGTCGTGGCCGTACAGCGGCGGCAGGTAGAGCATGTCGCCGGGTTCCAGCACCCACTCCTCGGTGGGCTGGAAGTTCTCCAGGATGCGCACCGGCAGCCCGGGCACCAGGCTGCGGTCGGCCACCGGGCCGATGCGCCAGCGCCGCCGGCCATGCACCTGCAGCAGGAACACGTCGTAGGAGTCCAGGTGCGGGCCGACGCCGCCGCCGTCGCTGGCGTAGGAGATCATCAGGTCGTCCAGCCGCACCGAGGGCACGAAGCGGAACGGCGCCAGCATCGCGTGCGCCGCCGGCCAGTGCAGGTCCAGGCCCTGCACCAGCAGCGTCCAGTTGGGCTTCTTCACCGGCGGCAGCTGGCGGCGGCTGAACGGGCCGTGGCGCAGCTTCCAGCCGCCGTCGAAGGCGGTGAGCAGGCGCGACTCGACGCCATCCTGGCCGGCCAGGTCGAACAGCGCGGCGCGGTCGATCGGCGGGCGCACGCCGGGCCAGGCCTGGCGCACCAGCAGCGGCTTGCGCTGCCAGTGGCGGCGCATGAACTGGGCCGGCGTCAGGCCGCCCAGCAGAGGCAGGGGTTGGTTCACGTCCATGGGCGCGGATTGTCGCCGCCGGGTCGGCGCCGCCGCACCGGCCCAGGTCAAGCCTGTGCGAACATCGCGCGATGTTGATAGCCCATCCCTGCGTGGTCAGCCTGACCTGGACCCTGGCCGACGCCCAAGGCCAGACGATCGACGAGCTGAGCGATCCGGTCGAGTTCTTCTACGGCGGCGACGACCTGCTGCCCAAGCTGGAGGAGGCCCTGGCCGGCCAGACCACCGGCTTCGCCACCGAGCTGCACCTGGAGCCCGAGCACGCCTTCGGTGACTACGACCCGGCGCTGGTGTGCTTCGAGTCGCGCGAGGTCTTCCCCGAGCACCTCGAGGAAGGCATGCAGTTCGACGGCCTGCCCGAAGGCGCCGCGACGCCCGGCATGCCGCGCGAGGCGGTCTACACCATCACCGAGATCTACCCCGACCACGTGGTGCTCGACGGCAACCACCCGCTGGCCGGCATCGCGCTGCGCCTGAAGGTGCAGGTGCGCGGCGTGCGCGCCGCCACCGAGGACGAGGTCGCCGCGGGCAGCGTCGACGAGGGCATGGTCAGCGTGCTGTCGACGGCCCCGCCATCGCCGAACCTGCACTGAGCGCGGCGGCCCGCGCCGTGCGGGCCGCGCTTCAGCCCTGGCCGGTCGAACCGAAGCCGCCGGTGCCGCGCGCCGAGGCGTCGAAACCGTCGACGACGCGGAACGCCGCCTGCACCACCGGCACGATGACCAGCTGCGCGATGCGCTCCATCGGCTGCAAGGTGAAGGGCTCGGCGCCGCGGTTCCAGCAGCTGACCATCAGCGGGCCCTGGTAGTCGCTGTCGATCAGGCCGACCAGGTTGCCCAGCACGATGCCGTGCTTGTGGCCCAGGCCGGAGCGCGGCAGGATCATCGCCGCCAGCCCCGGGTCGCCGAGGTGGATGGCCAGGCCGGTGGGGATCAGCGCGGTCTGGCCCGGCGCCAGCAGCAGCGGCGCGTCCAGGCAGGCGCGCAGGTCCAGCCCGGCGCTGCCGGGGGTGGCGTAGGCCGGCAGCTGCGCGGCCATGCGCGCGTCCAGCACCTTGACGTCGACGGTGGTCATGCGCGGGCGCCCTCCCCGGCCGCCGGGCCGGCCGCAGCGTCCGCGGCCAGGCGCTCGGCGATCTCGCGCACCAGTGCGCGCGCCAGGCTGAGCTTGTCGGCGGTGGCCAGCTCGCGCTCGCCGGCGGCGTCGACCAGCAGCAGGGTGTTGTCGTCGCGGCCGAAGGTGGCCGGGCCCAGGTTGCCGACGACCAGCGGCACGTTCTTGCGCACCAGCTTCTCGCGGGCATGGCGGGCCAGGTCGTGGCTCTCGGCGGCGAAGCCGACGCAGTAGGGGCGCCCGGGCAGGCGGGCCACGGCGGCCAGGATGTCCGGGTTCTCGGTCATCTCGAAGCCGGGCACGCGGCCGGAGCCGTCCTTCTTGATCTTCTGCGTGGCCAGCGCGGCCGGGCGCCAGTCGGCCACCGCGGCGGTGGCGACGAAGACCTCGTGCGCCGCGGCGCGCGGCAGCACCGCGTCGTGCATCTGCTGGGCGCTTTGCACGTCGATGCGCTGCACGTGGCGCGGCGTGGGCAGGTGCACCGGCCCGGCCACCAGCGTCACCTGGGCGCCGGCCTCCTGCGCCGCGCGGGCGATGGCGAAGCCCATCTTGCCCGACGACAGGTTGGTGATGCCGCGCACCGGGTCGATGGCCTCGAAGGTGGGGCCGGCGGTGATCAGCACGCGCTTGCCGGCCAGCAGCTTGGGCTGGAAGAAGGCGATCAGCTCCTCGCACAGCTCGCTGGCCTCCAGCATGCGGCCGTCGCCGGTCTCGCCGCAGGCCTGGTCGCCGTGGCCGGGGCCGAGGACGGTCGCGCCGTCGGCCGCGGCCTGGGCCACGTTGCGCCGGGTGGCCGGGTGGTCCCACATCTCGCGGTTCATCGCCGGCGCCAGCAGCAGCGGGCAGCGCTCGATCGGCCGGGCGATGCACAGCAGCGACAGCAGCTCGTCGGCCCGGCCCTGCGCGACCTTGGCGATGAAGTCGGCCGAGGCCGGCGCGACCAGGATGGCGTCGGCCTCGCGGCTGAGGTTGATGTGGGCCATGTTGTTGGGCTCGCGCGCGTCCCACTGGCTGGTGACCACGGGCTGGCCCGACAGCGCCTGCATCGTCACCGGGGTGATGAAGGCGGCCGCGGCCTCGGTCATCACCACCTGCACGCTGGCGCCGGCGCGGGTGAGCTCGCGCACCAGCTCGGCGGACTTGTAGCAGGCGATGCCGCCGGACAGGCCGAGCACGATGTGGCGGCCGCCCAGCGGCCGCACGGGATGGGGGACGGGGATCGACATGGGGGCGATTGTGCGTGGCCGGGCGCGGGCGTGCCCGCGCGGGCCGGTGGCGGTCGGGGAGGACGGCAGCGGAGGCGGCTCAGGCCGCCGCGCCGTGGCACTTCTTGTACTTCTTGCCGCTGCCGCAGGGGCAGGGGTCGTTGCGGCCGGGCGTGGCCGCGACGCGGCGGGTCTCGGGCTTGGGCGCGTGATCCAGCCAGTACACGCGCAGGTCCTGCACCGCGAAGCAGGCCTCGTCGACCAGCTGGTCGCGTTCCAGCGCCTCGCCGTCGTAGTGCTCGGCCAGGTGCTCGGCCAGCTGGGCCTTGGGCAGCATCAGCGCGAAGACGCGCGACAGGCAGTCGTCGTACCAGCGGCCTTCCTCGGTCTCGGTGTCGGGCTCGGGCCAGTCCTCGGCGAAGTCCTCCACCGCCTGGCTGAAGCCCTCGGCCCACAGCGCACCGGTCTGCAGCAGGTTCTCGGCCTCCTCGGCGCTCATGTGGCCGCCGGCCACCACCTCGGCACGGGCGGCGTCGTCGTAGCTCAGCACCAGCGGCGACAGGCGCAGCTGGTCGGGCTCGTCGAGCAGCGACTCGGGGTCGAGCTGGCTGGCGATGGCGTTCCAGCGTGCCAACAGGGTGTCCATGGCCTGCGCCACGTCGGCCGGGTCGGCCAGGGCGCGGTCGAAGGCGTCGCCAAACATCGCCGGCAGCCATTCGCTGGGCAGCACGGTGCGGCGGCCGGCCAGCAGCGCGGTCAGGTAGCCGTCCACCCATTCCAGCGAGACATCGGCGCCGAAACCGGCCAGACGCTCGCAGAGCTGCTCCAGCGCCTCGATCTCGGCCTCGCTGCTGTGGCGGGCGACGCGGCTCATGCGGGCCTCCGCGGGGTGGTGGCCAGGGGGAAGTCGGGGCGCTGGTTCATGGCGGATGCGGTCGGGTCAGGGGTCGAGCCGGGGATTGTCGCCGCCCGCGCGGCCGGGCCGGCGCCGCAGCGCGAAGGTGGCCTTCAGGGCGACGGCGCCGCTGGCGCGTCCCAGCGCGGCGGGTCGGGGTGCAGCCGGGCCATCGACAGGCTGTCGACGTAGCGGCCGTCGCGCAGCGCATAGCCGGCATGGCAGCCCTCGACGCGGAAACCCAGGCTCTGGTACAGCGCGATCGCCCGCGCGTTGTCGCTGAACACGTGCAGCTCCAGCCGCAGCACCTGGCCCCAGCGGTCGGCCCAGTCGCACAGCGCCTGCATCAGCGCGCGGCCCACGCCCTGGCCCTGGGCCTCGGGGTGCACGGCGATGCCCAGGCTCATCACATGGCGCCGGCGCAGCGGGCCGGCCACCGGGTGCAGGCCGGCGTTGGCCACCACCTGCGGCAGGCCGCTGGCGTCGGGGCGCTCGGCCACCAGGACCAGGTCGGCGCGGCCCGGCGCCAGGCTCTCGCGCAGCTTGCCCTCCCACAGCGCGGCGTCGCCGTAGGGCGTCTGCAGCAGGTTGGGCAGCACCTCGGGATGGTTCATCGTGCGGGCGAAGGCCGGCGCATCGGCCAGCGTGGCGCGGCGGATGGTGAGGACGGAGGGCATCATGGCGGGGCGCTCGGTGGTGGAGGCGAGGGGCTGCGGGACAATACCGCGCCCGCCACCAGGGCGGCAACGCCCGAGACGACGATGACCCTCAAACGCACCGACCTCGCCCGCCAGCTGGGCCAGAAGATCGCCAACCAGCGCAAGGGCGCCACCGCGCCCGGGCGTTTCGCCCAGGAAGCCGACGCCCTGCCCGACCGCAAGGCCCAGCGCAAGCTGGACGCCGCCGCCGGGCTGGTGCCCTTCGCCTGCAAGCTGCCGGCGCCGCTGGCCGCGCAGCTGCGCGAGCGCGCGGCCGGCCACGACGGCGGGCTCAACGGCCTGGTGGCCGAGCTGCTGCAGCGCGGCCTGGGCTGACCGCCGTCCGAGCGGCGGATCGGCCGCTCGAACAGCGCCCGAGGCGCCCGGCCAGCACACAGGGCGTCCAAGGCGCCCGGCCAGCACACAGGGCGTCCAAGGCGCCCGGAGAGCACACAGGGCGCCCAAGGCGCCCGGAAAGCACACAGGGCGCCCAAGGCGCCCGGAAAGCACACAGGGCGCCCAAGGGCGCCCTGCTGCATCCGGCCCCGCGGCGCGTGCCGCGCCGCCCGGCCCGTCAGGCCCGCTCGCCGACCCAGGCGGCCACCGCGGCCAGGGCCTGCGGCAGCTTGGCCGGCTCGGTGCCACCGGCCATGGCCATGTCGGGCTTGCCGCCGCCCTTGCCGCCCACCTGCTGCGCGACGAAGTTCACCAACTCGCCGGCCTTGACCTTGCCGATGCTGTCGGCGGTGACGCCGGCGGCCAGCTGCACCTTGCCGCCATCCACCGCGGCCAGCACGATGGCGGCGGTCTTCAGCTTGTCCTTCAGCTTGTCCAGCGTCTCGCGAAGCACCTTGGCGTCGGCGCCCTCCAGCGTGGCGGCCAGCACCTTGATGCCCTTGACGTCGACCGCCTGGGCCAGCAGCTCGTCGCCCTGGGCCGAGGCCAGCTTGCCCTTGAGGGCGGCGATCTCCTTCTCCAGCGCGCGCACCTGGTCCAGCACCGCACCCAGGCGGGCGGGCACCTCGGCCGGCGCGGCCTTCAGCGTGCCGGCCACGCTGCCGACGGTGGCTTCCAGCTGCTGCAGGTAGGCCAGCGCGTTGTCGCCGGTCACCGCCTCGACGCGGCGCACGCCGGCGGCCACGCCGCTCTCGGCGACGATCTTGAACAGGCCGATGTCGCCGGTGGCCTTGACGTGGGTGCCGCCGCACAGCTCCTTGCTGCTGCCGATGCTGAGCACGCGCACGGTTTCGCCGTACTTCTCGCCGAACAGCATCATCGCGCCGGACTTCTGCGCGTCGTCCAGCGCCATCACCTGCGCGCTGGCGGCGGCGTTGGCCAGGATCTCGGCATTGACCAGGGCTTCGACCTGGCGGATCTGATCGTCGCTCACCGGCGCGTTGTGCGCGAAGTCGAAGCGCGTGCGCTCGGCGTTGACCAGCGAGCCCTTCTGCTGCACGTGGCCACCCAGCACCTCGCGCAGGGCCTTGTGCATCAGGTGGGTGGCGCTGTGGTTGCGCACGGTCCTGGCGCGCTGCTCGGCGTCGACCTTGGCGACGAAGCTGTCGCCGACCTCGACCTCACCCTCGACGATGCGGCCCTGGTGGCCATGCACGGCCGCCTGCACCTTGACGGTGTCCTCGACCAGCACGCGGGCGCGGGTGTTGCGCAGCTCGCCGCGGTCACCGGCCTGGCCGCCGCTCTCGGCATAGAACGGCGTGTGGTCGAGCACGATGACCACGTCGTCGCCGGCGCCGGCACGCTGCACCGGGCTGCCGTCCACGTACAGCGCGACCACCTTGCTGTGCTCGCACACCAGGTGCTCGTAGCCGTGGAAGGCGGTGTCGGCGCCGCGGTACTCCAGGCCGGCGGCCATCTTGAACTTGGCCGAGGCGCGGGCCTGCTCGCGCTGGCGGTTCATCGCCGCGTTGAATCCGGCCTCGTCCACCGTGACGCCGCGCTCGCGGCAGACGTCGCCGGTCAGGTCGACCGGGAAGCCGTAGGTGTCGTGCAGCTTGAAGGCGGTCTCGCCGTCGATGACCTTCGAACCACCGGCGTCCATCGCCGCCAGCGCCGCCTCCAGGATCTCCATGCCGTGGTGGATGGTCTGGAAGAAGCGCTCCTCCTCGGTCTTCAGCACCTCGGTGACGCGGGCGGCGGCACGGCGCAGCTCGGGGTAGGCCTCGCCCATCTCGGCGTCCAGCGCCGCGACCAGCTTGTGGAAGAAGGGTTTGCGCGCGCCCAGCTTGTAGCCGTGGCGGATCGCGCGGCGGGCGATGCGGCGCAGCACGTAGCCGCGGCCCTCGTTGCCCGGGATCACGCCGTCGGTGACGGTGAAGGCGCAGGCGCGGATGTGGTCGGCGATGACCTTCAGCGAGGGCGACTCGGGATCACAGCTGCCGCCGCCGGCGGCCTGGTCCACCGCCAGCTTGGCCTCGGCCAGCAGGTTGCGGAACAGGTCGATCTCGTAGTTGCTGTGCACGTGCTGCAGCACGGCGGCCAGGCGCTCCAGGCCCATGCCGGTGTCCACGCTGGGCTTGGGCAGCGGGTGCATCACGCCGTCTTCGGTGCGGTTGAACTGCATGAAGACGTTGTTCCAGATCTCGATGTAGCGGTCACCGTCCTGCTCGGGCGAGCCGGGCGGGCCGCCGGCCACGTCGGGGCCGTGGTCGTAGAAGATCTCGGTGCAGGGGCCGCAGGGGCCGGTGTCGCCCATCATCCAGAAGTTGTCGGACATGTAGCGCGCGCCCTTGTTGTCGCCGATGCGCACGATGCGCTCGGCGGGCACGCCCACCACCTTGTTCCAGATCTCGTAGGCCTCGTCGTCTTCCGAGTAGACGGTGACCCAGAGCTTGTCCTTGGGCAGCTTGAAATGCTCGGTCAGCAGTTCCCAGGCGTAGCTGATGGCGTCCTTCTTGAAGTAGTCGCCGAAGCTGAAGTTGCCCAGCATCTCGAAGAAGGTGTGGTGCCGCGCGGTGTAGCCCACGTTGTCCAGGTCGTTGTGCTTGCCGCCGGCGCGGATGCACTTCTGGCTGGTCGTCGCCCGGCTGTAGGGCCGCTTGTCGAAGCCCAGGAACACGTCCTTGAACTGGTTCATCCCGGCATTGGTGAACAGCAGCGTCGGATCGTCGCCCGGGATCACCGGCGACGAGGCAACGATGGCGTGGCCCTTGCTCTCGAAGAACTTCAGGAAGGTGGAGCGGATCTCGGCGGCTTTCATGGGCGTTCTGAGGCTGGCACCGGGTCCGTTTGCGGGCGGACTGCGGTGTCTGGCGGCGTCGATGAGGGGAACCGGTGATTCTAGGCGAGCACTTCTGGGCGCCGGTCTTTGCTTGCCGGCCCTCGCGCCGGGTGCTTTTTCTTCGATCGAAGGCTGCAAGCGGCGCTTCGCTGTCTTCTCTTGTTCTTGTTGAAAGCGGACCCTGCGTCGGTCTGAGCGGTCACGGCGCGCCGGGCTGGCCTGCTTTGCTCCGTGTCCCCCGGGTCGGCTGCGCCGACCCTCCTCCTTTACCTACGCAAAGCAGGCCAGCCCGTCACGCCGCTCAAGCACCACCGCCGCATGCTGGAATCAGATCCGTGCCCTGCGGGGATGGTGCCGGGCCGAGAGCACCGGGTGCCCGGCTACCGCAGGTAAAGGAGGAGCCGGCCACAGGCCGGCGGGGGACACGGAGGTAGCCGGGTACCCGGTGGTCTCGGCCAACGCGCGAAACGTCGAACGCCTGCTTCGACAGACAAGCAACAGCCGCAAAGCGCCGAACGCGGTCATCAGCAAAGCCGGCAGCAACTCAAGCCCCCGCCACCGTCCGCACCGTGGCGAGGAAGGCCTGCAGCGCGGCCAGATCGCGGTCGGTGCGCCACAGGCAGTGAGTGTCGTAGGGGGCCAGCGGCTGCGCCAACGGACGGAACACCACGCCGGGCAAACCGGCCTGCTGCAGGGCCGCGGGGACCAGGCCCACGCCCAGACCCTGGGCGATGACCGAAACCAGACTCAGCCAGTGGCGCAGCTCGAAGCGCAGCGCCGGCTCGAAACCGGCGTCGGCGCAGGCGGCGACGATGCGGTCGTGGTAGTCGGGCGAGACCGCGCGCATCACGATGGCGAAGGGCTCGCCGCGCAGCGCCTGCAGCGGCAGCGCCGGCGTGCCCTCGGCCAGCGGGTGTCCGGCCGGCAGACAGGCGACGAAGGGCTGGCTGGAGACGTGGATCTGCGAGAAGCCGGCCGGCACCCGGCTGGTGTGGACGAAACCCAGGTCCAGCCGGTCGTGCACCAGCTCGACCAGCTGTTCGGCCGAGCTCAGCTCCTGCAGCGTCAGGCGCAGCCGCGGGTGGGCGTCGGCGAAGCGGCGCAGCACCTCGGGCAGGCCGCGGTACAGCACCGTGCCGGCAAAGCCGATGCGCAGCTGGCCGGCCAGCCCCAGGCCGACGTCGCGCGCCTCCTGCGCCGCCACCCCCGCCTGCTGCAGCAGGGCGCGGGCCCGCGGCAGCAGCGCCTGGCCGGCGGCGGTCAGCGCCACGCCGCGGCTGTTGCGCTCGAACAGGCGCGCGCCCACCGAGGCCTCCAGCTGCTGGATGGCGGTGGACAGCGGCGGCTGGGTCATCGCCAGGCGCTGGGCGGCGCGGCCGAAATGCCGCTCCTCGGCCAGGGCGACGAAGGCACGCAGGTGGCGGAACTCCATGAATACGCCTGACGAATTCGACAATCGGTAATCGATATTAGACAGCTATTCTTGACCCCGCCACAATCGCCCGCCAGCAATCGATCACCGTTGGAGCCCGCATGGCCAAGACCCCCGCCGCCAAGTTTTCCTGGGAAGACCCCCTGCACCTGAACGACCAGCTCACCGCCGACGAGCGCGCAGTGCGCGAGGCCGCGCGCGACTACTGCCAGGGCCAGCTGGCGCCGCGGGTCACCGAGGCCTTCCGCCACGAGCACACCGACCCGGCCATCTTCCGCGAGATGGGCAGCGTGGGCCTTCTGGGCGCCACCATCCCCGAGCAGTACGGCGGCGCCGGCCTGAACTACGTCTGCTACGGCCTGATCGCCCGCGAGGTCGAGCGCGTCGACTCGGGCTACCGGTCGATGATGAGCGTGCAGTCCTCGCTGGTGATGGTGCCGATCAACGAGTTCGGCAACGAGGCCACCAAGCAGAAGTACCTGCCCAAGCTGGCCACCGGCGAGTGGATCGGCTGCTTCGGCCTGACCGAGCCCAACCACGGCTCCGACCCCGGCAGCATGGTCACCCGTGCCAGGAAGGTGCCGGGCGGCTACAGCCTCAGCGGCGCCAAGATGTGGATCTCCAACAGCCCGATCGCCGACGTCTTCGTCGTCTGGGCCAAGGACGACGAAGGCGCAATCCGCGGCTTCGTGCTGGAAAAGGGCTGGAAGGGCCTGTCGGCCCCGGCGATCAAGGGCAAGGTGGGCCTGCGCGCCAGCATCACCGGCGAGATCGTGCTGGACAACGTGTTCTGCCCCGAGGAGAACGCCTTCCCCGAGGTGCGCGGCCTCAAGGGCCCGTTCACCTGCCTGAACAGCGCGCGCTACGGCATCGCCTGGGGCGCGCTGGGCGCGGCCGAGGACTGCTACTTCCGCGCCCGCCAGTACGTGCTGGACCGCCAGCAGTTCGGCCGCCCGCTGGCCGCCAACCAGCTGATCCAGAAGAAGCTGGCCGACATGCTGACCGAGATCACGCTGGGCCTGCAGGGCTGCCTGCAGCTGGGCCGGCTGAAGGACGCCGGCGGCGCCGCGGTCGAGATCACCTCGATCATGAAGCGCAACAGCTGCGGCAAGGCACTGGACATCGCCCGCGTCGCCCGCGACATGATGGGCGGCAACGGCATCAGCGACGAGTTCGGCGTGGCCCGCCACCTGGTCAACCTGGAAGTCGTGAACACCTACGAGGGCACGCACGACGTCCATGCGCTGATCCTCGGCCGCGCCATCACCGGCATCGCCGCGTTCAACTGACCCCCCCGAAGCGGCCTGCGGCCGCCTCCCCCCAGGGGGCGCCGCCAGCGGCCCGGCAAAGCCGGTTCCGCGACGGCCGCTTGACGAGACCCACCACGGAGCATTGAGTGAGCGGACCCAAACTTCTCGACGGCGTCAAGGTCCTCGACCTGTCCCGCGTGCTGGCCGGCCCCTGGTCGGGCCAGATCCTGGCCGACTACGGCGCCGACGTGATCAAGGTCGAGCGCCCCGAACTGGGCGACGACACCCGCACCTGGGGCCCGCCCTGGTGGGGCGACGCCAAGGAGCGCATGTCGGCCTACTACCTCAGCTGCAACCGCGGCAAGCGCTCGATCGCCATAGACATCGCCACGCCCGAGGGCGCCGCGCTGGTGCGCCAGCTGGCCCAGGAAGCCGACGTGGTGCTGGAGAACTACAAGGTCGGCCAGCTGGCCAAGTACGGGCTGGACTACCCCAGCCTCTCGAAGCTGAACCCCAAGCTCGTCTACTGCTCGGTCACCGGCTACGGCCAGACCGGCCCGATGGCCAAGGCCGCCGGCTACGACTTCGCCATCCAGGCCACCGGCGGCCTGATGAGCGTGACCGGCGAGAAGGAAGGCACGCCCGGCACCCAGCCGCAGAAGGTGGGCGTGGCGGTGGCCGACCTGTTCACCGGCCTGTACTCGACCACCGCCATCCTGGCCGCGCTGATCGAGTGCGGCCGCACCGGCCGCGGCCGCCACATCGACGCCGCGCTGCTGGACGTGCAGGTGGCCATGCTGGCCAACCAGGCCAGCAACCACCTCGTGGGCGGCCTGACGCCGCAGCGCATGGGCAACGCCCACATGAACGTGGTGCCCTACCAGGTCTTCGCCACCAAGGACGGCCACATCGTGCTGGCGGTGGGCAACGACGGCCAGTACGCGCGCTTTTGCGAGCTGGCCGGCCGGTCGGACTGGGGCAAGGACCCGCGCTTCGTCGAGAACTCGGGCCGCATCGGCCTGCGCGACGTGCTGATCCCCGAGATCTCGCGCTGGATGCTGGAGCGGACCACCCAGGAATGGATGGACCTGCTGGAACCCAATGCGGTGCCCTGCGCGCCGATCCTGACCCTGCCCGGCGTGTTCAAGCACCCGCAGGTGGTGGCCCGCGGCATGAAGATCACGCTCGAGGGCGACGCCGAGGGGCCGATGCCCCTGGTGGCCAACCCGATGCGCTTCGACGGCGAGCGGGCCATCAACGACCGCCTGCCGCCGCACATCGACGAGCACGGCGACGCGATCCGCGCCGCGCTGGCGGCCGGCACCGGCTGGCCCAAGGCCTGAGAGGCTGAGAGTTCTTCGCTCATGCCCGCTCGTCACACCCCAAGCCGCCCGCTCGTCGTTGCAAATGCTCGCCATGGCCCGAGCCATGGCTGTGCTTTGCGCCTAGATCGACCGGCTTTGGGCGCGCCGCTCGGCCACGATCGACATCCTCTCAGCCTCTGAGCCGCGCCGCCGCGCGGCCCGGGGCTTGCTTGAAGGCCCCGCTTTCCACCGAGGAGATCCGATGCCCCGCCCCCAGGCCGTGCCCACCGTGCAGATCGACAACGACCGCGTCATCGTCACCGAATGGCGCTTCGCCCCCGGTGCCGAGACCGGCTGGCACCGCCACGGCCACGACTACGTGGTGGTGCCGATGACCGGCGGCGCGCTGACGCTGGAGACGCCCGAGGGCGTCAAGGTGGCGCCGCTGACGCCGGGCCAGTCGTACACGCGCCAGATCGGCGTCGAGCACAACGTCATCAACGACACCGCGCACGAGATCGTCTTCATCGAGATCGAGATGCGCTGAGCGCGCGCGGTGCCGGGCGCGCGGCCCGGCATACTGCACGCCCGCCCTTCCCCGGAGCCCCCTGCGATGGACACCGCCACCTCTCCCCTGGCCCAGCTCAACGACCCCGGCCTGCTCAAGACCGACGCCCTGATCAACGGTGAATGGGTGGCCGGCGCCAGCCGCTTCGACGTCATCGACCCCGCCACCGGCCGCAAGCTGGCCGACGTGGCCAACCTGGGCCCGGTCGACACCCACAACGCCATCGTCGCCGCCGAGAAGGCCTGGGGCCCCTGGCGCGCCAAGACGGCCAAGGAGCGCGCCGCGGTGATGATGCGCTGGTTCGCGCTGCTGAACCAGCATGCCGACGACCTGGCCCGCATCATGACCGCCGAGCAGGGCAAGCCGCTGGCCGAGGCCCGCGGCGAGGTGGTCTACGGCGCCAGCTTCATCGAGTGGTTCGCCGAGGAGGCCCGCCGCGTCTACGGCGAGACCATCCCGACCACCGACAACAACAAGCGCTTCCTGGTCATCAAGCAGCCGATCGGCGTGTGCGCGGCGATCACGCCGTGGAACTTCCCGATCGCGATGATCACCCGCAAGGTGGCCCCGGCCCTGGCCGCCGGCTGCCCGGTGGTGATCAAGCCGGCCGAGGCCACGCCGCTGTCGGCGCTGGCCGTGGCCGAGCTGGCCCAGCGCGCCGGCATGCCCGCCGGCGTGCTGAACATCGTCACCGCCGACGCCGAGCAGTCGATCGAGGTCGGCAAGGTGCTGTGCAGCTCCGACGTGGTGCGCCACCTGTCCTTCACCGGCAGCACCGAGGTCGGCCGCATCCTGGCGCGCCAGTGCGCCCCGACGGTCAAGAAGCTCAGCCTGGAGCTGGGCGGCAACGCGCCCTTCATCGTCTTCGACGACGCCGACCTCGATTCGGCCGTCGAGGGCGCGATGGTCAGCAAGTACCGCAACGCCGGCCAGACCTGCGTCTGCGCCAACCGCTTCTACGTGCAGTCCGGCGTCTACGACGCCTTCGTCGCCAAGCTGGCCGACAAGGCGCGCGCCATCAAGGTCGGCAACGGCTTCGAGACCGGCGTGAACCAGGGCCCGCTGATCGACGACCAGGCGGTGGCCAAGGTCGAGACCCACGTGGCCGACGCGCTGGCCAAGGGCGCGCGCCTGGTGGCCGGCGGCGAGCGCATCGGCGAGCGCTTCTACACCCCCACCGTGCTGGCCGACGTGACGCCGGAGATGCTGTGCTCGAAGGAGGAAACCTTCGGCCCGGTGGCGCCGGTGTTCCGCTTCGAGACCGAGGCCGAGGCCGTCGCGCTGGCCAACGCCACCGAGTTCGGCCTGGCCAGCTACTTCTACAGCCGCGACATCGGCCGCATCTTCCGCGTCGGCGAGGCGCTGGAGTACGGCATGGTCGGCATCAACACCGGCCTGATCTCGACCGCCGAGGTGCCCTTCGGCGGCGTCAAGCAGTCGGGCCTGGGCCGCGAGGGCGCGCACCAGGGCATGGACGACTACATCGAGCTGAAGTACCTCTGCCTGGGCGACATCCTGAAGTGACCCGCCCACCGCGCGCCGCCGGACGGCGTCGCGCGGCGGCTACTCGTCGTTGGCGGCTGCCGCGCCGCCGCGCGGGCTGAGCCCGGCACGGCCGACGGCCCGGCTGTCGCCGGCCTGGCCCAGCGCGCGGCGCAGCAGGCCGTCGGCGTCCTTGCCGTGCAGCGGGTACTGGGCCACGCCGGCGGCCACCGCCACCGCCACGTCCTGGCCGGCCACGGTGAAGGGCCGCTGCAGCGACTGCGCCAGCTTGGCCGCCACGCGGTCGCCATTGGCCGCGTCGTCGATCCAGGCCAGCAGCACCGCGAAGCTGTCGCGGCCGACCGAGGCCACCACGTCGCTGGCGCGCAGGCCCGAGCGCAGCCGCACCGCCACCTTGCGGCGCAGCACGTTGGCCGCCTCGGCACCCAGCCGCGCCTCGGTGGCCTCCAGGCCCTCGATGCGCAGCGCCAGCAAGGCCATCGCCGCGGGCTCGCGCTCGCGCAGCGCCACCAGGTGGGTCATGTGCTCCATCAGCTGGGCGTGGTTGGGCAGGCCGGTGGCCAGGTCGGTGGCGTAGGCCTTGCGCGCCACGCGCTCCAGCCGCTTGCGCTCGACGGCCAGCCGGGTGCTGCGGGCCAGCTGCTCGGTGTCGTTGGGCCGCAGCGGCAGCACGTCCTGCACGCCCAGGTGGACCAGGCGCAGCGCCTCGGCGGCGCCGGGCTCGGGCGCCAGCACCACCACCGCCGCGTCCAGCACTGCACGCGCCAGGCCGGGCCAGGCGGCCAGCGCGGCCAGGCCGTTGTCGCCCGGCTGCTGCATCAGCACCGCGTCCCAGGCCTGCTGCTCCAGCGCAGCGGCCAGCTCGTCGTGCGTGGCCACGCCATGCACCACGAAGGAACCGTAGGCCGAGGTCGACAGATCGGGCACGCCCCGGCCGAGAAAGAGCAGTTGGATGGGTTCGTTCATGGTGGTTGCATCAATGATGCCTGAGCGCCCCACCCCGCACCACGCTGGCATTCACGGGGGCCGCACGCAAGCTTGGCGCAAGACAAGCAAAGCGCTTGCCGCGCGGCGCCCCGGCGCGTGCGGCCACCCGGGGCCCGGCGCGGCCGCGCCGGCCGGTGGCCGACCTTGCCGCTACAATCCGCCGCTGTGCGGGCGTAGCTCAATGGCAGAGCTGAAGCTTCCCAAGCTTAAGACGAGGGTTCGATTCCCTTCGCCCGCTCCAGTGACCGAGGCAAGCGCCACGCCACCGGCCCGATGGCAGCTGTTGGCTCAAGCCGACGGGGCGGCGGCCGATACCGGCGGTGTAGTCCCAACCCGCGCCTGCCTGCAGGCCGGCCCTGCGCCTTGAGCCCTGCTGCCAACGACAACCCCGCCCTGGCGGCCATGCGACGTCACCTCGACGACGCGCTGCGCACCCAGACCATCGCCCAGGTGCTGGCCCGCGACGCGCTGCGTGCGGTGTTCCAGCCCATCGTGCAGCTCAAGGACGGCCGCGTCGTCGGCCACGAGAGCCTGATCCGCGGCCCCGACGATTCGCCGCTGGCGCGGCCGGACGCGCTGTTCGCCGCCGCCCGCGAGGCCGGCAGCACGCTGGCGCTGGAACAGGCCTGCGTGCGCGTGGCGCTGCGCAGCTGGGCGGCGCACGGCGTCGGCGGCCGGCTGTTCCTGAACCTGAGCGCCCACACCCTGCTGGACCTGGCCGAGCGCCAGCGGCTGCAGAAGGTGCTGGGCCTGCTGCAGTCGCTGGGCGTGCCGCTGGCCGCGCTGGTCATCGAGCTGACCGAGCACGAGCGCGTCGGCGACGTGGCGCGCTTCGTCGCGGTGGCCGACACGCTGCGCGCCCAGGGCCTGCGCTTCGCGCTGGACGACTTCGGCGACGGCCGCTCCAGCCTGCGGCTGTGGGCCGAGCTGCGCCCCGAGATCGTCAAGATCGACAAGTACTTCATCCACGACGTCGACCGCCACGCGGTGAAGGTGCAGACGCTGCGCGGCCTGATCCGCCTGGCCGAGACCTTCGGCACCGCGCTGGTGGCCGAGGGCATCGAGACCGAGGCCGAGCTGCGCATCGCCCGCGACCTGGGCATCGCGCTGGGCCAGGGCTACCTGCTGGGCCGCCCGGCGCCGGTGCCGGTGACCGAGGCGCTGCCGCCCGCCGCCGCGGTGATCGCCAGCGCGCAGATCGCCGTGCTGCCCGAGGTCACGCGCAGCGCCGGCGCGCAGTTCACGCTGGAGCGGCTGTCGGTGCGCGTGCCGCCGATCGCGCCGGACACCGCGGTCGACGAGGTCGCCCGCCGCTTCGGCGCCGAGCCCGCGCTGCACGCGCTGGCCCTGGTGCGCGAGGACCGGCCGGTCGGGCTGCTGCCGCGCCAGTCCTTCCTGGACCGCTACACCCGGCCCTTCTTCAAGGAGCTGTACGGGCGCAAGCCCTGCAGCGACTTCGCCAACCCGACGCCGCTGCTGCTGGACAAGCACACCGGGCTGGACACGCTGACCGCGGTGCTGACCTCGGCCGACCAGCGCTACCTGACCGAGGGCTTCATCGTCACCGAGGGCGGGCGCTACCACGGCCTGGGCACCGGCGAGCAGCTGGTGCGGGTGGTCACCGAGATCCGCATCGAGGCCGCGCGCCACGCCAACCAGCTGACCTTCCTGCCCGGCAACATCCCGATCAGCGAGCACATCGGGCGCCTGCTGGACGCGGGTGCGCGCTTCGTCGCCTGCTACTGCGACCTCAACGACTTCAAGCCCTTCAACGACCACTACGGCTACTGGCGCGGCGACGACATGATCCGCCTGGTGGCACGCACGCTGGTGTCGCACTGCGACGCGCAGCGCGACTTCATCGGCCACGTCGGCGGCGACGACTTCGTCGTGCTGTTCCAGAGCGCCGACTGGCGCGCACGCTGCGGGCAGATCCTGCAGACCTTCAATGCGCAGGCGCGCACGCTGTTCGACGCCGAGGCGCTGGCGCGCGGCGGCATCGAGGCCGAGGACCGCCACGGCGTGCCGCGCTTCTTCCCCTGCACCACCTTGTCGATCGGCGCGGTGCCGGTGCGCCCGGGCGCCTATGCCCGCGCCGACGAGGTGGCCAGCGCCGCGGCGGCGGCCAAGCACCTGGCCAAGCAGCAGGCGCAGGGGCTGGCGGTGGTGCCGGGCTGAACGCGGCCTGCGCCGGTGGCGCTCAGCCGCGCGCGGCCACCCACTCGATCAGCCGGTCCAGCGCCGGTGTGGCCCGCGCGGCCTCGGGGTGGTTGACCAGCGCGGCCACCGCGTAGGTGATGCCGCTGGCGGCCTGCACGTAGCCGGCCAGCGCGCGGGTGTCCAGCAGCGTGCCGGTCTTCAGGAAGGCGCGCCCGGTGGCGCGGCCCTGGGTCATGCGGTGGGCCAGCGTGCCGTCGACGCCGGCCACCGGCAGCGAGTCGCGCAACGCGCGGCCGCGCTCGGTGGGCCAGGCACGGCGCAGCAGCTGCACCAGCGCGCGCGGCTTGCCGCGCTCGGCGCGCGACAGGCCCGAGCCGTTGTCCACCGCGATGTCGCCCGGCGCCAGCCCCTGCGCCTGCAGCCAGCCGGCCACTCGCTCGCGGGCGTCGGCCAGCGTGGCCGAGCGCAGCGGGAAGCCGCGCGCCAGCGACAGCATCAGGTTGCGCGCTGCCAGGTTGTCGCTGGTCTTGTTGATGTCGCGCAGCAGCTGCGGCAGCGGCTCGGACTGGTGCACCGACCAGGGCAGGCGCGGGAAGCCCTGCTCGTCCAGCGGCATCAGCCCGTTGCGGTCGGGCCGCGGCTTGTCGTGCACCCGGCCGCGCAGCCGGCCACCGACCTCGCGCCACAGCGCGCGCACGGCCAGCGTGGTGAACTCGTCGTGCGGCAGCGGCGCCAGCTGCAGCTCGCGCGGGCCGCAGGCCGGCGACCAGTGGCCGCGCAGCGTCAGCGTCGGCGGCGCCACGCCGTGCGGCGGCGGCGCCTGCCAGTGGGCCCACAGCGCGCAGTCGCCGGCACCGCTGCTGAGCTGGCGCTGCAGGCGCAGCTCGGCCAGCGGCGGCTGCAGCTGCACCTGGGGCGCGCCACCGCCGCCGGCGCTGACGCGCACGCGCAGCCGGCCCTCGTCCAGCGTCAGCGCGTCGGGCCAGGCATGGTGCGGGCGGTCGGCGGCCGGCGTCGGCGTGCCGGCGAAGTCCTCCGGCCGCAGGCGGAACGCCCAGCGGTCGAGCACGATGTCGCCCAGCACCTCGTGCAGGCCCTGGGCGCGCAGCCGGGCGAGCCAGGCGCGCAGGTCGTCGGTGCCCATCAGCGCGTTGCCGCCGCCGACGATCAGCAGGTCGCCCAGCAGCTTGCCGTCGGGCTGCAGCGGGCCGGTCAGGAAGGCGTAGGTGCGCCAGCGGTAGCGCGGGCCCAGCAGGTCCAGCGCGGCCATCGCGGTGACCAGCTTGGTGGTGCTGGCCAGCTGGTAGGGCTGCTCGGCGTTCAGGCTGGCCAGCGGCGGCGCCGGCGGGTCCACCGCCTGCACCTGCAGGCCGATGCTGGCCGCGGGCAGGCCGGTGGCGGCCACCAGCTCGCGCAGCGCCGGCGGCAGCCGCGGCGCGTCGGCCGGCCGCGGCCCGGCCAGCAGCTCGGGGGTGGTGAACAGCGTGGCCAGCGCGCCGCCCAGCCAGCGGCGCCGCGCTGGCGCGTCCAGGCTTGCGGCAGAATCTCGCACCCCGGCAGCCTAGCCCGCCGGCGCTGCCGGCCAAGCGTGCATCAGCGGCGCGGCGACCGGCCAGTTCCGGCGGCTGCCTCGCCCGCCCCGGGCCGGCCGGCCCACGCATCCGGCTGCACCCGCCGCCGCCCCTCCATCCCTACCGCCCTGCCCCGCCCGCGATGAGCGACCCGCGCCCCGACGACGCCCCCGAGTCCCCGTTCCCGCACGCTGCCGACACCGCGGCCGACGCCCGGCTGCACCGTCCCGTGCGCAGCTTCGTGCTGCGCGCCGGCCGCATGGGCAGCGGCCAGCAGCGCGCGCTGGACGAACTGGGCCCGCGCTACGTGCTGCCCTACACGCCGCAGCCGCCCGACTGGGCGGCGGTGTTCGGCCGCGACGCGCCGCGGGTGCTGGAGATCGGCTTCGGCATGGGCCAGGCCACCGCGCAGATCGCCGCGGCCCGGCCCGACCTGGACTTCATCGGCGTGGAGGTGCACACGCCGGGCGTCGGCGCGCTGCTGCGCGAGATCGGCGAGCGCGGCCTGGGCAACCTGCGCATCGTCCAGCACGACGCGGTCGAGGTGCTGCGCGAGATGGTCGCGCCCGGCGCGCTGGCCGGCGTGCACATCTTCTTCCCCGACCCCTGGCACAAGAAGCGCCACCACAAGCGCCGGCTGATCCAGCCCGACTTCGTCGCCTTGCTGGCCTCGCGGCTGGCGCCGGGCGGCTGGCTGCATTGCGCCACCGACTGGCAGGACTACGCCGAGCAGATGCTGCAGGTGCTGGGCGCCTGCCCCGACCTGGCCAACACCGCCGAGGGCTACGCACCCAAGCCCGAGCTGCGCCCGCTGACCAAGTTCGAGGCCCGCGGCCTGCGCCTGGGCCACGGCGTCTGGGACCTGCTGTTCCGGCGGCGCTGAGCCGCCCCGCCCGGCGCCGCCGCCGCGGCGCGCAGAGGCTCAGTTCAGGCGTGCCACTGCACAACGCCGGTCCAGGCGGTGGCCAGCACCACGATGCCGAAGGCGATGCGGTACCAGGCGAAGGGCACGAAGCTGTGGCTGGCGATGTAGCGCAGCAGCCAGCGCACGCAGGCATAGGCGCTGACAAAGGCCGCCAGCAGGCCGACCGCGAACAACGGCAGGTCGGCCAGGCTGAGCAGCGCCCGCTCCTTGTACAGGCTGTACAGGCCGGCGCCGATCAGCGTCGGGATGGCCAGGAAGAAGCTGAAGTCGGTGGCCGCCTTGCGCGACAGGCCCAGCAGCATGCCGCCGATGATGGTCGCGCCCGAGCGGCTGGTGCCCGGCACCATCGCCAGGCACTGCACCAGGCCGACCTTCAGCGCGTCCACCGGCGCCATCTCGTCGACCGACTGGATGCGCACCGCGCCGGCCTGCCGTCGCTCGGCCCACAGGATGATGAAGCCGCCGACGATGAAGGTGCTGGCCACCACCGCCGGGGTGAACAGGTGCGCCTTGATCGCCTTGCCCAGCAGCAGGCCCAGCACCACCGCCGGCAGGAAGCCGATGGCCACGTTGGCCACGAAGCGCCGCTGCGCCGGGCTGCTGCCCAGGCCGGCCACCGCTTCGCGCAGACGCTGCCAGTAGACGATGATCACCGCGAAGATCGCGCCGGTCTGGATCGCGATGTCGAAGACCTTGCCCTTGTCGTCGTCCAGGCCCAGCAGCGCGCCGGCCAGGATCAGGTGGCCGGTCGAGGAGATCGGCAGGAACTCGGTCAGACCCTCGACCACGCCCATCACCAGGGCCTTGAGCAGCAGCACCGTGTCCACGAACGATCTCCGGGCAAAAGCCGCGGATGATAGCCGCCGGGCCTGCCGGCGCCGATGACGGGCGCCGATGACCGGAGTGATCAGGCGCGCGCCAGCGTCAGCTCGACACCGCGTGCCGTCACGGTGACCGCGCCGGGCTGCAGGCCCCATTGGCGCAGCGCGGCCAAGCGCTCGGCCGACAGGCGGTGGATCGGCAGGTCCTCCAGCATGCGCTCGGCCAGCGCCCGGGCGGCCGCGGGCACGGCGCGGCCTGCGGCCGCGGGCGGGACGGGCGGGGCGTCGTCGTCCAGCGCCAGCGTCTGCACGCACACCTGGGCCAGGCGCAGCGAGGCGTCCTGCGGCTCCCAGCGCAGCGCGGTGTCGAAGGCCAGGCGCCCGCGCAGCGCGTGGCCGCCCAGGCGCTCGCGCAGCTGCAGGCCCAGGGCCAGCGCCAGGCGGTTGCGCTCGGGCAGCAGGCGCAGCCGGGGCTCGGTCAGCTGCAGGTCCAGCAGCTCCAGCAGGCGGTGCTGCAGCGGGAAGGCGCGCTGCAGCATCGCCGCCAGCTCGGCCTCGCCGAAGACCCAGACCCGCGGCACGCCCAGGCCGGCGCAGCCGCCCAGCCAGCCGAGCGTAGGGGTGGCCACGGCGAGCGCGGTCACCAGCCGCGGCAGGGCGTGGCGGCGGGCGTGGCGACGGGCGGGGTCGGGCGGCGGCTTCGGCATCGGGGGGGCCTGCGGTGGCCTGGGCGCGGGCCGGGGCAGCGGTCCCTGCGTGGCGGCCGCGGCGCGGTCTCTCAGGGATTCTAGGCAGGCGCCCTGCCTTGACCCTGCGCGGGGCGAGCCCCTACATTACTGACCAGTCAGTCACTAATATGCAATCCACCGCACCGCCCACCCGCCGGCGCCGCAAGGAGGCGCGGCCGCAGGAACTGCTGGACGCCGCGCTGGCGCTGTTCGTCGAGAAGGGCTTCGCCCATGCCCGGGCCGAGGAGGTCGCCGCGCGCGCCGGCGTGTCCAAGGGCACGCTCTACCTCTACTACCCCAGCAAGGACGAGCTGTTCAAGGCGGTGATCAGCCACTACCTGTCGGCGCGCATCGCCGAGGGCGCGGCGCTGATCGCCACCTACGACGGCGACGCCACCGGCCTGCTGCGCGACCTGCTGACCACCTGGTGGACCCAGCTCTACGACAGCCCGGCCGCCGGCGTGTTCAAGCTGGTGATCACCGAGGTGCGCCACTTCCCCGAGATCGCCGACCACTACCTGCGCGAGGTGGTCGAGCCGGCCCACGCCCTGCTGGGCGACATCGTGCGCCGCGGCATCGCCCGCGGCGAGTTCCGCCCGGTCGACCCCACCCATGCGGTGCACTCGCTGATGCTGCCGCTGGTGATGGTCTGCCTGCACCGCCACTCGCTGGGCGCCTGCCCGGTCGACTGGCACCTGGACGGGCGCAGTTTCATCGCCGAGCACGTGCGGCTGGTGCTGACCGGCCTGTGCCGGTCGCCGGCCAACGCAGCGGCCGCCCCCCTTCCCTCGCCCTGCTGCCCCGCATCCCCATGAAGAAATGGCTCCGTTGGCTGCTGCCGCTGGCAGTGGTGTTGATCGCCGTCGCGCTGGCCGCGCGCTGGAAGGCCCGCCAGGGTGCTGCGGCACCGGCCGGCGGCCCGGCGGTGGCCGCATCGGCCGCCTCCGCCGCGGCGCCGACGCTGGACCTGGCCGCGGGCGACCTGCTGACCGTGCGCCGCCAGCCGCTGCAACGCGCGCTGGAGGTCTCGGGCACGCTCAAGGCGGTGGAGACGGCCTTCGTCAAGGCCCGGGTCGCCGCCGAGCTGAAGACGCTGGCGGTGCGCGAGGGCGACCGCGTGCAGGCCGGCCAAGCCATCGGCCAGCTCGACACCACCGAGTTCGACTGGCGGCTGCGCCAGGCCGAGCAGCAGGCCGCCGCCGCCCGGGCCCAGCTGGAGATCGCCCAGCGCCAGCTGGCCAACAACAAGGCGCTGGTGGCCCAGGGCTTCATCTCGGCCACCGCGCTGGAGACCTCGGCCTCCAGCGAGGCCGGTGCCCAGGCCACCCTGCAGGCCGCGCTGGCCGCGGTCGAGCTGGCGCGCAAGTCGCTCGCCGACACCCGGCTGACCGCGCCGATCGGCGGCCTGGTGGCCCAGCGGCTGGCCCAGCCGGGCGAGCGCGTGGCGGTGGACGCGCGCATCGTCGAGGTCGTCGACCTGTCGCGGCTGGAGCTGGAGGCCGCGATCGCGCCGCAGGACGTGCCCGCGCTGCGCGTGGGCGCAGCGGCCACGCTGCAGGTCGAGGGCCAGGACGCGCCGCTGCAGGCCAGCGTCGCGCGCATCAACCCGAGCGCGCAGAGCGGCTCGCGCACCGTGCCGGCCTACCTGGCACTGGCCGGCCAGGCCGGCCTGCGCCAGGGCCTGTTCGCGCGCGGCTGGATCACGCTGGAGCAGCGCACCGCGCTGGTGGTGCCGCGCTCGGCGGTGCGCGACGACCAGGCCAGGCCCTACGTGCTGCGCGTGCGCGACGGCCGCGCCGAATGGCGCCCGGTGACGCTGGGGGCGCGCGGCAGGCCGGCCGGCCAGGCCGCCGGTGCCGAGCTGGTCGAGGTGCTGCAGGGCCTGGACGAGGGCGACCGCATCCTCGCCGCCAGCGCCGGCGTGGTGCCCGACGGCGTGCGCCTGCGCCTGCCGGCCGCCCCGGCCAGCGCGGCCGCCATGGCGCCCACGCCGGCGCCGGCTGCGCCGGCGGCCTCACGCTGAGGCCGGGGCCGCGCCATGTGGTTCACCCGCGTCTCCATCGCCAACCCGGTCATGGCCGTGATGGTCATGCTGGCCTTCGTCGTGCTGGGGCTGTTCTCCTACCAGCGGCTGAAGGTCGACCAGTTCCCGGACATCGACTTCCCCGTCGTGGTCGTGCAGGTCGACTACCCCGGCGCCTCGCCCGAGGTGGTCGAGTCCGAGCTGACGCGCAAGATCGAGGAGTCGGTCAACACCATCGCCGGCATCAACCAGCTGTACTCGCGCAGCTACGAGGGCACCTCGGTGGTGATCGTGCAGTTCAACCTCGATGTCGACGGCCGCCGCGCCGCCGACGACGTGCGCGAGAAGCTGGCCATCATCAAGCCGACCTTCCGCGACGAGGTCAAGGAGCCGCGCGTCTCGCGCTTCGACCCGGCGTCGCGGCCGATCTTCAGCCTGGCGCTGACCTCGCCCGACGGCAGCCGCAGCGTGCAGGAGCTGACCACCTACGCCGACCAGGTGCTGAAGAAGCGCCTGGAGAACGTGCGCGGCGTCGGCTCGGTGGCCCTGGTCGGCGGGCTAAAGCGCGAGGTCAACGTCTACCTCCGGCCGCAGGCCATGGAGGCCTTTGGCGTCGGCGCCGAGACGGTGCTGGCGGCGGTGCGCACCGAGAACCAGGACCTGCCGGCCGGCGCCCTGCGCAGCGCCGAGGTCGAGCGCACGGTGCAGATCCAGGGCCGCGTCGGCCGGCCCGAGGACCTGGCGCGCGTCATCGTCGCCCGGCGCGGCGCCGCCGGCGGCAGCCAGCCGGTGCGCCTGGGCCAGGTCGCCGACGTGGTCGACGGGCCCGAGGAGCCCGAGAGCCTGGCGCTGTACAACGGCCGGCGCACGCTGGCGCTGGAGGTGCAGAAAAGCCAGGGCGAGAACACCGTCGAGGTCGTCGACGGCCTGCTCAGGGTAACCGACGCCCTGCGCCCGCAGCTGCCCGCCGGCATGGCGCTGGACGTGGTGCGCGACGGCTCGCGGCCGATCCGCGTCGCGGTCAAGAACGTGCGCCAGACCCTGTTCGAGGGCGCGCTGCTGACCGTGGGCATCGTCTTCCTGTTCCTCAACAGCTGGCGCTCGACGGTGATCACCGGCCTGGCGCTGCCGATCGCGCTGGTCGGCACGCTGGCGGTGATGAAGGGCTTCGGCTTCTCGATCAACATGGTCACGCTGATGGCCATGAGCCTGTGCGTGGGCCTGCTGATCGACGACGCCATCGTGGTGCGCGAGAACATCGTGCGCCACGTGCAGATGGGCAAGACGCCGCGCGACGCGGCGCTGGACGGCACCAACGAGATCGGCCTGGCGGTGCTGGCCACCACGCTGTCCATCGTCGCGGTGTTCCTGCCCATCGGCTTCATGGGCGGCATCATCGGCAAGTTCTTCCACGAGTTCGGCATCACCATCGTCGCCGCGGTGCTGATCTCGATGTTCGTCAGCTTCACGCTGGACCCGATGCTCAGCTCGGTCTGGCACGACCCGGCGATCGACCGCGAGGGCCAGCCCTTCGTGCCGCGCAACCTGTACGACCACACGCTGGGCCGGCTGACGCACTGGGTCGACCGCGCCTCGCATCGCCTGGGCGACGGCTACGTGGCGGCGCTGGGCTGGTCGCTGCGCCACCAGGGCGCCACGGTGCTGATCGCGCTGGGCACGCTGGTGGCCGCGCTGGCCCTGGTGCCGCGGCTGGGCACCGAGTTCGTGCCCAAGGCCGACTACTCCGAGACCACGGTGACCTTCTACACCCCGGTGGGCTCGTCGCTGGCCACCACCGAGGCGCGGGCACAGCAGGTCGCCGCGATCCTGGGCGAGATGCCCGAGGTGGCCTACACCCTGAGCACGATCAACACCGGCCAGGCCCAGGGCCGCAACTACGTCTCGGTGTTCGTGCGCCTGGTCGACCGCGCCAAGCGCGCGCGCAGCGTCGACCAGCTGTCCGACCCGCTGCGCGCGCGCCTGGCCCAGGTCGCCGGCATCACCGTGACCCACGTCGGCCTGCTCGACGCGGTGGGCGGCAACAAGCCGATCTCGCTGTCGATCCAGGGCCCGGACATCGCTGAGCTGCAGCGGCTGACCAGCGCGCTGACCGCGCGCATGGCGCGCATCCCCGGCCTGGTCGACCTGGACACCAGCCTGAAGCAGCCGCGGCCGACGGTGGCCATCGACGTCCGGCGCGACGCCGCCAGCGACCTCGGCCTGTCGGTGGGCAGCATCACCAGCACGCTGCGCGCGCTGGTGGCTGGCCAGACGGTGGGCGACTGGCGCGCCGCCAACGACCAGACCTACGACGTCAAGGTGCGCCTGGCGCCCGAGGCCCGCGACAACCCCGAGGACCTGGCCCGCCTGGGCCTGGTGCTGGGCAGTAACGCCGACGGCTCGATGCGCCTGGTGCGGCTGTCGCAGGTGGCCGACGTGCGCCTGTCGACCGGCGCCACCCAGATCAACCGCCGCGACCTGAACCGCGAGAGCGAAATTACCGCCAACACCGCCGGCCGCGCGCTGGGCGAGGTCTCGGCCGACATCCGCCAGCTGATGGAGGCGACGCCGCTGCCGCCGGGCTACAGCTACCGCTTCGGCGGCAGCACCAAGGACATGCAGGAGAGCTTCGTCTACGCCGTCTCGGCGCTGGCGATGGGCGTGATCTTCATCTACATGATCCTGGCCAGCCAGTTCCGCAGCTACCTGCAGCCGGTGGCGCTGATGAGCTCGCTGCCGCTGACGCTGATCGGCGTGGTCGGCGCGCTGATGCTGTGGCACAGCACGGTCAACATGTTCTCGATCATCGGCATCGTCATGCTGATGGGCCTGGTGACGAAGAACGCCATCCTGCTGGTCGACTTCGCGATCCGCGCCCGCGAGGAGGGCCTGGCCCGCCACGAGGCCCTGCTGCGCGCGGCCAAGGTGCGGCTGCGGCCGATCCTGATGACCACGCTGGCCATGGTCTTCGGCATGCTGCCGCTGGCCTTCGCGGTCAGCGAGGGCTCGGAGCAGCGCGCGCCGATGGGCCAGGCGGTGATCGGCGGGGTGATCACCTCGTCGGTGCTGACCCTGGTGGTGGTGCCGGTGGTCTACTGCTGGCTGGACGACCTGGGCGCCTGGGCGCGGCGCGGCTTCCGCCGCGCACCGCGTCAGCCGGACGGCGTGGCGGCGAAATAGAATTCAGGGTTTTCCGCATCCGCGTAACATTACCCCACCCCGTATCTGACAGGATCCGTGCCATGAACATCGAACAGGCCCGCTTCAACATGATCGAGCAGCAGATCCGCCCCTGGGACGTGCTGGACCCGGCCGTGCTGTCGCTGCTGGCCGTGGTGCGCCGCGAGGACTTCGTGCCCGCCGCGTACAAGGCGCTGGCCTTCGTCGACACCGAGGTGCCGCTGGGCCACGGCCAGGTCATGCTGCCGCCGCGCCTCGAGGCCCGGCTGCTGCAGGAGGCCCATGTCCAGCACCACGAGCGCGTGCTCGAGATCGGCGCCGGCTCCGGCTTCATGGCCGCGCTGCTGGCGCACCGCGCCCAGTCGGTGATCGCGCTGGAGAAGGTGCCCGCGCTGGCCCAGCTGGCCACCGCCAACCTGCGCCGCGCCGGCGTGCTCAACGCCAGCGTGCGCGAGCAGGACGGCACCAAGGGCCTGGCCGCCGAGGCGCCGTTCGACGTCATCATGCTGTCGGGCTCGGTGGCCGAGGTGCCGCAGGCGCTGCTGGACCAGCTCAAGGTCGGCGGCCGCCTGCTGGCCATCGTCGGCCAGGAGCCGGTGATGCGCGCGCTGCGCATCACCCGCCTGTCCGAGCAGTCGCTGCAGACCGAGGAGCTGTTCGACATCGTCGCGCCGCGCCTGTCGGGTTTCGCCGAACCGGCCCGCTTCCACTTCTGATGAGCGCCACCCTGAAACAGGTGCGGGTGGCCGACCTGGCGGCCTTCGTCGCCGCCCAGCCGCGGCCGCCGCTGCTGCTGGACGTGCGCGAGGCCTGGGAGCTGCAGACCGCCCGGCTCGAGCTCGCCGGCACCGAGCTGCGCCACATCCCGATGCACACCCTGCCCGCCCGGCTGCACGAGCTGGACCGCGACCAGCCCATCCTGGCGCTGTGCCACCACGGCGGGCGCAGCCTGCAGTGCGCCGCCTTCCTGCAGCGCCAGGGCTTCGACGCCGTCTACAACGTCACCGGCGGCATCGACGCCTGGTCGCGCGAGGTCGACCCCTCGGTCCCGCGCTACTGAGGCCGCCGCGCCGCCCCACCGACCATCCCAGGACCGCCGACCATGACCCGCCCGATCACGACCCCTGCCGCCTTTTCCCGCCGCCGCCTGCGGCCGACGGTGCTGGCGCTGGCCCTGGCGCTGGCCGGCGGCGCCGCGCAGGCGCAGCGCCTGGGCGAGCTCTACGAGGCCGCCCGCGCCTACGACGCCACCTACCAGGCCGCGCGGGCCCAGGCCGACGCCGCGGTCCACCGGCTGGAGCAGAGCCGCGCGCTGAACCGCCCGGCCGTCAGCGCCACCGGCAGCGTGGCCTACAGCCGCAGCGACACGCCCTACTCGTCGACGCTGACGGCCAACAGCCAGCAGCAGTCGCTGGCGCTGAACGCGCAGCAGTCGCTGTTCAACCGCGGCAACGACAAGACCATCGGCCAGGCCGAGCGCGCCGTCGAGCTGGCCCGCTCGCAGCTGGCCGGCGCCGAGCAGGACCTGATCGTGCGCGTCGCCCAGGCCTACTTCGACGTGCTGGCGGCCAGCGACACCCTGGCCACGGTGCAGGCGTCCAAGACCTTCATCACCGAGCAGCTGGCCTCGGCCAAGCGCAACTTCGAGGTCGGCACCGCGACGATCACCGACACCCGCGAGGCCCAGGCGCGCTACGACCTGGCCTCGGCCCAGGAACTGGCCGCGCGCAACGACCTGGACGTCAAGCGCCTGGCGCTGGAGACCCTGGTCGGCCGCACCGGCCTGGCCCCCAAACCGCTGGCGCTGCCGGCGGTGCTGCCGGCGCTGGCCCCGGCCGAGCCCGAGACCTGGGTGCAGCAGGCCGACGAGAACAGCCCCACGCTGCGCCAGCTGCGCCTGGCCCGGGAGGTGGCGCGGCTGGAGACCGAGAAGGCCCGCACCGGCCACCTGCCGACGGTGGGCGTCAGCGCCTCGGTCACCGACGCCCACACCCGGGTGCATGGCGACGCCCGGCTGACCAACGGCACGGTGGTGGGCTACGGCCCGGCCTCGGGCACCGGCCTGAACGGCAACGTCGGCGTGCAGATCAACCTGCCGATCTTCTCCGGCTGGTCGGTGCAGAACCGCATCAAGGAGACGCTGTCGCTCGAGGAGAAGGCCCAGGCCGACCTGGACGCCGCGCGCCGCAGCGTGGCCCAGGGCACGCGCACGGCCTTTTTCGGCGTCAACTCGCTGCGCGCCCAGGTCGGCGCGCTGGAGGCGGCCGAGTCCTCGAGCAAGCTGGCACTGGAAGCCACCCAGCTGGGCTACAAGGTCGGCGTGCGCGTCAACCTGGACGTGCTCAACGCCCAGGCCCAGCTGAACCAGGCCCAGCGCGACCTGGCCAAGGCGCGCTACGACACGCTGGTCACCGGGCTGAAGCTTCGCCAGGCCGCCGGCGTGCTGGCGCCGGCCGACGTGCAGACCGTCGACGCGCTGCTGGTCAGGTGAGGCCGCCGCGCGCACGGCGGCGCCGGGCCGAGGCTCAGTAGCCGCTGTCCTCGGCGTCGACGATGGTCGGCGACACCGTCTCGTCGCGGTCGTCGCCGCGGCGCAGCCGCAGCAGCTCGGCGGCCATCATCGCCGCCGCGCCGCGGTGCGCGGTGGCAAAGCCCAGCGCCCGGTCGACCCAGTCGTTGCGGTCCGGCGCCAGGGCCAGCGCGATCGCCGCGTCCACGCCCTGCTCGATGTCGTCCACCCGCATCGCCGCGCGGGCCTGCAGGGCCTGCCTGGACGCCTGGGCGAAGTTGAAGGTGTGCGGCCCCATCACCACCGGGCAGCCGCAGGCCGCGGCCTCGATCAGGTTCTGCCCGCCCAGCGGCGCAAAGCTGCCGCCCAGCAGCGCCACGTCGGCGCAGGCGTAGTACAGCGGCATCTCGCCCATCGAGTCACCCAGCCAGAGGTCGGCCGTGCCGGCATCCGGCGGCGGCGCGTCGCCCCAGTGGCTGCGCCGGCGCAGCACCAGGCCCTGCATGCGCGCCAGCGCCTCGACCTCGTCGAAGCGCTGCGGATGGCGCGGCACCAGCAGCAGCAGCGGACGCGGCGCCGGCCGGGCGCACCAGGCGGCCAGCAGCGGGCCCTCCTCGCCCTCGCGGGTGCTGGCGGCCAGCACCACCGGGCGGCTGAGCTGGGCGCGCCACTGCAGGCCCAGGGCCGTCAGCCGCGGCGGCGGCGTCATGTCGAACTTCAGGTTGCCGCTGACCAGCACCCGCGGCGCGCCGGCCGCGCGCAGCCGCCGCGCGTCGTCGGCCGTCTGCGCCAGCACCAGCGACAGGCGCGCCGCCGCCGGCCCCAGCAGCGCCGAGAAGCGCTGTCCCTGGCGCGCGCTGCGCTCGCTCAGCCGCGCATTGGCCATCACCATCGGCACGCCGGCGCGCTGCGCCTCGCGCATCAGGTTGGGCCACAGCTCGGTCTCCATCAGCACGCCGATGCTGGGCTGGAAATGGCGCAGGAAGCGCCGCGCCGCGCCGGGCGTGTCGAAGGGGAACCAGACCTGGCCGTCGCCCTCGCGCATCAGCTTGCGCCCGGCGCTGCGGCCGGTGGCGGTGCCGTGGGTCAGCAGCAGGCGCAGCCCGGGCCGCTCGGCGCGCAGCGCCTCGACCAGGGGCAGCGCCGCGCGGGTCTCGCCCAGCGAGACGGCGTGCAGCCACAGCGCGCCGGGCTGCGGACGCGGCCCGGGGTAAAAGCCCAGGCGCTCGACCGGGCGGAAGCGGTAGCCCGGCTCGGCGCGCCCGCGGCGCCACAGCCGCAGCAGGTACAGCGGCGTGGCCAAGCGCAGCACGCTGCTGTAGAGCGCGCGCGCCAGCGCCTGCCAGGCCCGCGCCAGCAGGCCCGGCGGCTCGGCGGCAGCAGCGTCGGGGTCAGTGCGCGGCCTGGGCGACCTGGGCATCGGGCTTGACCGCGCGCAGCACGGCCATGAAGTCGTGCTCGATGCGGTGCAGGGCCTCGGGCGTGTGGCCCTCGAAGCGCAACACCAGCACCGGCGTGGTGTTGGACGCGCGGATCAGGCCGAAGCCGTCCGGCCAGTCGGCGCGCAGGCCGTCGATGGTGTTGACCTCGGCGCCCGGGAAGCTGGCCTGGGCCTGCAGCTGCGCCACCAGGCGGTGCGGCTCGCCCTCGGCGCAGGGCACGTTCAGCTCGGGCGTCGAGAACGAGGTCGGCAGCGCGTCGAGCACGGCGCTGGGGTCGTCGCTGCGCGACAGGATCTCCAGCACGCGGCCGGCGGTGTACATCGCGTCGTCGAAGCCGTACCAGCGCTCGCCCAGGAAGATGTGGCCGCTCATCTCGCCGGCGATCGGCGCGCCGACCTCCTTCATCTTGGCCTTCACCAGCGAATGGCCGGTCTTGTACATCATCGGCACGCCGCCGGCGGCGCGGATCACCGGCGCCAGCTGCTGCGAGCACTTGACGTCGAAGATCACCGTCGCGCCGGCATTGCGCGAGAGCACGTCGCGCGCCAGCAGCATCAGCTGGCGGTCGGGGTAGATGATGTGGCCGTCGCGGGTGACCAGGCCCAGGCGGTCGCCGTCGCCGTCGAAGGCCAGGCCCAGCTCGGCGCCGGTGGCGTGCACCACCTTGATCAGGTCGGCCAGGTTCTCCGGCTTGCTGGGGTCGGGGTGGTGGTTGGGGAAGTCGCCGTCGACCTTGGAGTACAGGTCGATGACCTCGCAGCCCAGGGCCTTGAGGATGCCGGGGGCGCTGGCGCCGGGGATGCCGTTGCCGGAATCGACGACGATCTTCATCGGCCGCGCCAGCTTGCAGTCGCCGACGATGCGGGCGGTGTACTCCGGCAGGATGTCCATCGCCGCGCTGCGGCCGCGGCCGCGGGTGTAGTCCTCGGCCTCCATGCGCTGGCGCAGACGCTGGATCTCGTCGCCGTAGATGGCGCGGCCGGCCAGCACCATCTTGAAGCCGTTGTAGTTCTTCGGGTTGTGGCTGCCGGTGACCTGGATGCCCGAATTGCAGCCATGGCGGCCGCGGGTGGCGGCCACGTAGTACAGCATCGGCGTGGTCACCGCGCCGAGGTCGACGACGTCCAGCCCGGTGGACGCCAGGCCGCGGATCAGCGCCGCCACCAGGCCCGGGCCCGACAGCCGGCCGTCGCGGCCCACGGCCACCGCCTTCTCGCCGGCGGCCACGGCCTCGGAGCCGAAGGCCCGGCCCAGGTGCTCGGCAAAGGTCTCGTCGAGACCCTGGCCGACGATGCCGCGGATGTCGTAGGCCTTGAAGGCGGAAGCGGGAACTTGCATGGGCGCTGGAATCCTGCAGTGGGGGTGTGCAGGGATTCTAAGGACGGCCCGTGTCCGGCCGGCCGCGCCAGCCGCCGGCCGCCCCTGCGATCGGGGGTGGAGCCGCCGCCGCGCCCCGGCGCCGGGGTGCGCAACCACAGGTCCGGAAACGGCGAGTGCGCACCGGCCCGGCCCCTATCATGAGCCCATGCCCGCCCCGACCGACAGCCCCCTGCAGGGCGACGCCGCCTACCAGGCGCTGCGCACCCGCGACGCCCGCTTCGACGGTCGGCTGTTCGTCGGCGTCACCTCGACCCGCATCTACTGCCGACCCGTGTGCCGGGTGCGCACGCCGCGGCCCGAGCACTGCCGCTTCTTCGCCAACGCCGCCGGCGCCGAGCTGGCGGGCTTCCGCCCCTGCCTGCGCTGCCGGCCCGAGCTGGCGCCGGGGCTGTCGCTGGCCGATTCGTCGCAGGCCCTGGCCTTCCGCGCCGCGCTGCTGCTGCGCCTGGCCGCCCAGCAGGGCGAGGACCCGGCGCTGCCGGCGCTGGCTGCCCACCTGGGCGTCACCGACCGCCACCTGCGCCGCATCTTCGTGCAGGCCCACGGCGTGCCGCCGCTGGCCTACTTGACGACGCAGCGCCTGCTGCTGGCCAAGCAGCTGCTGACCGACACCGCGCTGCCGGTGACCGAGGTCGCGCTGGCGGCCGGCTTCGCCAGCCTGCGCCGCTTCAACGCCGCCTTCGCCGAGCACTACCGCATGAGCCCGAGCGCGCTGCGCCGCGAGGGCGGCCAGGGCGGCGCGGGGGGCAGCGCCATCGGCACCCGGCCGCTGCTGCGCCTGGGCTGGCGGCCGCCCTTCGACATCGACGGCCTGCTGGCCTTCTTCGCCCGGCGCGCCCTGCCCGGCATCGAGCAGGTCGAGGGGCTGACGCTGCGCCGCACGCTGGCGCTGCAGCTGCGCGGCCAGCCGCTGGCCGGCTGGCTGGAGGCGCGCTTCGAGACCGCGCGCTGCGAGCTGGCGCTGCAGGTCTCGCCCAGCCTGCTGCCCGCGCTCGGCGCGCTGCAGTGCCGGCTGCGCCAGGCGCTGGACCTGGACGCCGACCCAGAGGCCATCGACGCCCAGCTCGCCGAGCCGACGCTGGCGGCGATCGCGCCGCCCCGTCCCGGCCTGCGCCTGCCCGGCAGCTTCGACGGCTTCGAGACCGCGGTGCGCGTGGTCCTCGGCCAGCAGGTCACGGTGGCCGCCGCGCGCACGCTGGCGCTGCGCCTGGTCGAGCGCTTCGGCAGGCCCATCGACACACCCTTCCCCGGGCTGAACCGGCTGTTCCCGACGGCCGAGGCCCTCGCCGCGGCGCCGCCCGAGGCCATCGGCACGCTGGGTATCGTGCGCCAGCGCGTGGGCGCGCTGCAGGCCCTGGCCCGCGCGGTGGCCGACGGCCGGCTGGCCCTGCACCGCGGTGCGCCGGTGGACGCCACGCTGGACGCGCTGCGCGCCCTGCCCGGCATCGGCGACTGGACGGCGCAGCTGGTGGCCATGCGCACGCTGGCCTGGCCCGACGCCTGGCCGGCCACCGACATCGGCGTGCTCAACGCCCTGCTGCCCCTCACCGGCGGCCGCCGCGACGCGGCCGCCGCCACCGCGCTGGCCGAGGCCTGGCGCCCCTGGCGGGCCTATGCCGTGATGCGGCTGTGGCTGGCCCTGGAGACCCCTGCATGACCCACCCCCATTCCAAACTGGCCGCCCAGGCCCGCCTGGCCACGCCGCTGGGCACCATGACGGCCGCGGCCACCGCCAGCGGCCTGGCCGGCCTGTGGTTCGACGGCCAGGCCCACCACCCCGGCCCGCTGGACGCGCCCGAGCAGCCCGCCCACCCGGCGCTGCGCGCCGCCGCCGCCGCGCTGGCCGCCTACTTCGACGGCGCGGCCGAGCCGCTGGCCGGCCTGCCGCTGGACCTGCACGGCACGCCTTTCCAGCAGGCCGTCTGGCGGGCGCTGCAGGCGCTGCCGCGCGGCGCCACCTGCAGCTATGCCGAGATCGCCGCGGCCACCGGCCGGCCGGCGGCGGTGCGCGCCGCCGGCGCGGCGATCGGCCGCAACCCGGTGTCGGTGCTGGTGCCCTGCCACCGCGTGCTGGGCCGTGGCGGCGCGCTGACCGGCTACGCCGGCGGCCTGGACCGCAAGCGCGCCCTGCTGCGCGGCGAAGGCGTGGCCCTGCGATGAAGACGCTGAAGACGCGCGACCTGACCGACCTGGTGCTGCTGGCGGCGATCTGGGGCGCCAGCTTCCTGTTCATGCGCCTGGTGGTGCCGGCCTTCGGGCCGGTGGCCATGGCCTTCGTGCGCGTGGCCGGCGCGGCGCTGTTCCTGCTGCCCTTCCTGCTGCTGCGCGGCGAGGGCGCGGTGCTGCGCCGACGCTGGTTCGCGCTGACCGTGCTGGGCCTGACCAACTCGGCCCTGCCCTTCCTGTGCTTCGGCTACGCGGCCTACACGCTGCCGGCGGGGCTGTCGGCGATCTTCAACGCCGCGACGCCGCTGATGACCGCGCTGATCGCCTGGGCCTGGCTGGGCGACCCGCTGACGCGCTGGCGCAGCCTGGGCCTGGCGCTGGGCTTCGCTGGGGTCTCGGGCCTGGCGCTGGTCAAGTCGCTGGCCGCGCCGGCGGGTGGCGCGTCGCTGGCGGCGCTGCGCCTGGACGTGCCGACGGCGCTGGCCATCGGCGCCTGCCTGATGGGCACGCTGCTGTACGGCTTCGCCGCCAGCCACGCCAAGCGCTACCTCGCCGGCGTGCCGGCCATGGCCATGGCCTGCGGCACCCAGGCCGCCGCGTCGCTGGCCCTGGCCGTGCCCGCCGCGCTGGCCTGGCCGGCCACGCCGCCGCGGCCGCTGGACTGGGCGCTGGCCGCCGGCCTGGCGGTGGGCGCCTCGGGCATCGCCTACATCCTGTACTTCCGCCTGCTGACCCGCGTCGGCCCGACCCAGGCCGCGTCGGTGACCTTCCTGGTGCCGGTGTTCGCCAGCACCTGGGGCGCGCTGGTGCTGGCCGAGCCGCTGACCCCGGCGATGCTGGCCGGCGGCGCGGTGATCCTGGCCGGCACGGCGCTGGTGCTGGGGCTGTGGCCGCGGCGGCCGGCGGCCGCGTGAACACGGGGCGCCAGCCGCATAAAATCCAGCGTTTACCCCAGCCTAGAGACACCCTGTGGCCGCCAACATCCTTCAGAAGCTTCCCGTCGGCGAGCGCGTCGGCATCGCCTTTTCCGGCGGCCTGGACACCAGCGCGGCCGTGCGCTGGATGAAGAACAAGGGCGCGATCCCCTGCGCCTACACCGCCCACCTGGGCCAGCCCGACGAGAGCGACTACGACGAGATCCCGCGCAAGGCCCTGGCCTACGGCGCGCAGATCGCCCGCCTGATCGACTGCCGCCCGCAGCTGGTGGCCGAGGGCATCGCCGCCATCCAGTGCGGCGCCTTCCACGTCAGCACCGCCGGCGCCACCTACTTCAACACCACGCCGCTGGGCCGCGCCGTCACCGGCACCGCGCTGGTGGTGGCGATGAAGGAGGACGACGTCCACATCTGGGGCGACGGCAGCACCTACAAGGGCAACGACATCGAGCGCTTCTACCGCTACGGCCTGCTGGCCAACCCGGCGCTGCGCATCTACAAGCCCTGGCTGGACCAGACCTTCATCGACGAGCTGGGCGGCCGCAAGGAGATGAGCGAGTTCCTCATCGCCAACGGTTTCGACTACAAGATGTCGGTGGAGAAAGCCTACAGCACCGACAGCAACCTGCTGGGCGCCACCCACGAGGCCAAGGACCTGGAGTTCCTGAACGCCGGCATGCACATCGTCAAGCCCATCATGGGCGTGGCCTTCTGGCGCGAAGACGTGGTGGTCAAGGCCGAGACGGTCAGCGTGCGCTTCGAGGAAGGCCAGCCGGTGGCGCTGAACGGCCGCACCTTCGCCAGCGCGGTCGAGCTGTTCGAGGAGGCCAACCGCATCGGTGGCCGCCACGGCCTGGGCATGTGCGACCAGATCGAGAACCGCATCATCGAGGCCAAGAGCCGCGGCATCTACGAGGCCCCGGGCATGGCGCTCCTGCACACCGCCTACGAGCGTCTGGTCACCGGCATCCACAACGAGGACACCATCGAGCAGTACCGCGCCAACGGCCGCCGCCTGGGCAAGCTGCTCTACCACGGCCGCTGGTTCGACCCCCAGAGCCTGATGCTGCGCGAGACCGCCCAGCGCTGGGTGGCCAAGGCCATCACCGGCGAGGTGACGCTGGAGCTGCGCCGCGGCAACGACTACACCATCATGGACACGGTCAGCCCGAACCTGACCTACAAGCCCGAGCGGCTGAGCATGGAGAAGGTCGAAGGCGCGTTCACGCCTGCCGACCGCATCGGCCAGCTGACCATGCGCAACCTGGACATCGCCGACACGCGCGACAAGCTGGGCATCTACAGCACCACCGGCCTGCTGGGTCACAGCTCGGACGGCGCGATCCCGCTGCTGGCCGGGCCGGACGAGGGCGGCAAGGCGACGGGCTGACCTCGGCGCGCCACGATGAACAACGGGCGCCGCAGCGCCCGTTGCTTCTTTGGTGGCCGCCTTCCCCCGGCGCGCGGGGTGCCCGCCAGGGTGATTGGTTCACTGGAGCACGGCAGGGGCGCTGTCGGCGCTTTGCGGCCGTTGTTTGTCTGTCGAATCGGACGTTCGACGTTCTGCGCGTTGGCCGAGACCACCGGGTACCCGGCTGCCTCCATGTCCCCCGGACCGGCTGCGCCGGTCCTCCTCCTTTACTTACGGCAGCCGGGCACCCGGTGGTCTCGGCCCGGCACCATCACCGCAGGGCACGGTCAAATTCCAGGCATGCGGCGTTGATGCCGGAGCGGCGTGACGGGCTGGCCTGCTTTGCGTAGGTAAAGGAGGAGGGGCGGCGCAGCCTACCCGGGGGACACGGAGCAAAGCAGGCCAGCCCGGCGCGCCGCGACCGCTCAGACCGACGCCAGGTCCGTTTCCAACAAGAACAAGCAAAGGCAGGAAAGCGCCGAAACCGGTCCTCCGGCGATCCAACCACAGACCGCCCGTTGACTCGAATCAGCCCAGCGTCCGCAGCGCCCGGGCTAGGTCGGCCTGCAGGTCGGCCACCGCTTCCAGGCCGATCGAGAAGCGCACCAGGTGGCCCTGCAACTCGCCGACCTCGTCGCGCATCGACGGCAGGTCGTAGGGCACGACCAGGCTCATCGGACCGCCCCAGGAATAGCCGATGCGGAACAGCCGCAGCGCATCGACGAAGGCGTCGACCTGGGCGCGCGTCAGCGCCGGGTCCAGCAGGATCGAGAACAGCCCGGCCGCGGCCGTGCAGTGCCGGGCCCAATGGGCATGGCCCGGGCCGCTGGGCAGCGCCGGGTGCAGCACGCGTGCCACTCCCGGTTGCGTGCCCAGCCAGGTGGCCAGGTGGCGCGCCGCCGCGTCGTGCGCGTGGTAGCGCAGCGCCAGGCTGGGCAGGCCGCGCAGCACCAGTTCGGCGTCGTTGGCACCGACGCCGATGCCCAGCCGGCCATGGGCCTGCAGCAGGCGGTGGTACAGCGCCTCGTCGCGGGTGACCACGCTGCCCATCAGCACGTCGGCACCGCCCGAGGGGTACTTGGTCAGCGCGTGCATCGCAATGTCCACGCCCTGGCCGCCGGCCAGCTCGAAGGGGCGGAAGGCCAGGCCGGCGCCCCAGGTGTTGTCCAGCGCGGTCAGCACGCCGCGCGCGCGCGCCGCGGCGACCAGGCCGTCCAGGTCGGGGAACTCCATGGTCACCGAGCCGGCGGCCTCCAGCCAGACCAGCTGGCTGCGCTCGGACAGCTTGGCCGCCAGATCGGCCGCGTCCAGCGGGTCGTAGAGCCGGTGGCTGATGCCCCAGTCGGCCAGCAGGGTGCGCGCCAGCTCGCGCGAGGGGCCGTAGACATTGGCCGGCAGCAGCACCTCGTCGCCGGCCTTGAGCAGCGCGGCGTCGACCATCATGATCGCCGCCAGCCCGCTGGGCGCCAGCACGCAGTGGCGGCCGCCTTCCAGCGTGGCCAGGCGCTCCTCCAGCGTGAAGGTGGTGGGCGTGCCGTGCAGGCCGTAGGTGTATCCGGCGCGGCTCTTCCAGCTGCGCGCGCGCAGCGCGGCGACGTTGTCGAACAGCACCGTCGAGGCCTTGAACACGCCCGGCGGCACGGCGGCCCAGTGGTCCGGCGGCAGGTAGGGGTGGTGGATCAGGCCGGTGGCGATGTCGTCGGATTGGCTCACGGGGTGTCCTCGGCGGGCGGGGTCAGACCGGCTGGGCGATCAGGTCGTGGCCCTCGGCGGCCAGGATGCGGGCGCGGGTGAACTCGCCGACCTTGAGCGTCTTGCTGGCCTTCTCGGGCGGCAGCAGGCGCACGGTGCCGTCGATCTCCGGCGCGTCGGCGTAGCTGCGCCCCACCCCGCCCTTGCGGCCCAGCGCCGGCGCGTGGTCGACCAGCACCTGCATGGTCGCGCCGACGCGGCGCTTGAGGCGCTCGGTCGACACCTGCTCGGCCACCGCCATGAAGCGGGCGCGGCGTTCCTCACGCACCGCGTCGGGCAGTGCGCCAGGCAGCTCGTTGGCCGCGGCGCCCTTGACCGGCGAGTAGGCGAAGCAGCCGGCGCGGTCGATCTGGGCCTCGCGCACGAAGTCCAGCAGATGCTGGAACTCTGCTTCCGTCTCGCCGGGGAAGCCGGCGATGAAGGTCGAGCGCACCACCAGCTCGGGGCAGGCGGCGCGCCAGGCCAGCAGCCGCTCCAGGTTCTTCTCGCCGCTGGCCGGGCGCTTCATGCGCCGCAGCACGTCGGGGTGGCTGTGCTGGAAGGGCACGTCCAGGTAGGGCAGGATGCGGCCGTCGGCCATCAGCGGCAGCAGCTCGTCCACCGCCGGGTAGGGGTAGACGTAGTGCAGGCGCACCCAGGCGCCGTGCGGCCGGGCCAGCTCGGCCAGCGCCTCGCAGAGCTCGACGATGCGCGTCTTCACCGGCCGGCCGTCCCAGAAGCCGGTGCGGTACTTGACGTCGACGCCGTAGGCCGAGGTGTCCTGGCTGACCACCAGCAGCTCCCTGACGCCGGACTCGAACAGCGCGCGGGCCTCACTGAGCACCTCGCCCACCGGGCGCGACACCAGGGTGCCGCGCATGCCGGGGATGATGCAGAAGGTGCAGTGGTGGTTGCAGCCCTCGCTGATCTTCAGGTAGGCGTAGTGGCGCGGCGTCAGCTTGATGCCGGCCTCGCCGCGGAACTGGCTGCGCACCTCGGGCACGAGGTCGACGAAGGGGTCGTGCGGCTTGGGCACGTGGCGGTGCACCGCGTCCATCACCTCCTGCGTGGCATGCGGGCCGGTCACCGCCAGCACCTTGGGGTGCACCTGCTGCACCAGGTTGCCGCCGTCGTCGGCGCTGCGCGCGCCCAGGCAGCCGGTGACGATGACCTTGCCGTTGGCGGCCAGGGCCTCGCCGATGGTGTCCAGGCTTTCCCTGACCGCGTCGTCGATGAAGCCGCAGGTGTTGACGATCACCAGGTCGGCGCCGTCGAAGCTCTTGCTGGTCTGGTAGCCCTCGGCGCTGAGCTGGGTCAGGATCAGCTCGGAGTCGGTCAGCGCCTTGGGGCAGCCGAGGCTGACGAAACCGACCTTGGGCGCGGCGCCGGTCTTCGGGGTGGCGGTGTCTTGCATGCCCCGATTGTCCCCGACTTGCCCGCCGCGCCCCGGCGGCGGGGCATGGGACTCAGGGCTTGTTGGTCGGCGTGAGCCCGGGCATCGGGAACAGCGAGCCGGCCTGCTTGCTCATCTGCTCCTGCATCTGGGCGAACAGGTTCTTGCTCTGCTCCAGGTAGCTGCCCATCAGGTTCTGCACCAGCGGGGCCTGGCCGGTCATCAGCTGGGCCCAGGCCTCGGGGGTGAAGCTCTTGGGGTCGTACAGGCCCTTGCTCTGCTCGGCCAGGCGGCTCTGCAGGTCGACGAAGGACTGCAGGTTCTTCTCCAGCACCGAGCCCATCATGCCTTGCATGGCGTGGCCGTAGAAACGGATCACCTGGGCCAGCATCGTGGTGCTGAACATCGGCATGCCGCCGGTTTCTTCCTCGAGGATGATCTGCAGCAGGATGCTGCGCGTCAGGTCCTCGCCGGTCTTGGCGTCGCGCACCTCGAAGCTCTCGCCGTCGAGCACCATCTTCTTGACGTCGGCCAGCGTGATGTAGCTGCTGGTACGGGTGTCGTACAGGCGCCGATTGGGGTACTTCTTCAGGACCCGCAGGCTGCCCTCGGGGGCGGCTTCGGCGGCCGGTGCGGCTGCGCTGCGGCGTGGGGATGGCATCGCGGGGGACTCCTTGGTCTGCTCGGGCCATTCTACGGAGCGGCCGCCGCCGGGCCGGCCCGCGTTTCCCCGTGGGTGGCGCCCGACGGTCCGCATCCAGAACGCCCGCTTGAGGCCCCGCATTGCGCCGGCGCCGGCAGGCCGGCACACTGGCCGTCCCCCAGCCACCCGCCCCGCCCACCGCATGCCCGCCCGCGCCCTGGCCCCGCACGAACTGATCACCCGCTGCGACCCCGCGTCGCTGGACCTGCAGGGCCTGGACGGCCAGGAAGGCCAATCGGGCCGAGACGGGGCCGCGCCGGCCGCCATCGTCGGCCAGGACCGCGCTGCCGCAGCGCTGCGCCTGGGCGTGGCGCTGCAGGCGGCCGGCCGGCATGTCTTCGTGATGGGCCCGCCGGGCAGCGGCCGGCGCACGCTGGTGCGCCAGGCCATCGCCGCGCAGGTGCGTGCCGACGGCGTGCAGCGCAGCGACTGGGTCTATGTGCACCACTTCGCCCAGCCGCAGCAGCCGCAGGCGCTGGAGCTGCCGGCCGGGCGAGGCGCGCGGCTGAAGGCCGACATGCAGACGCTGGTGCGCGACCTGCGCACGATGATCCCCGGCATGTTCGAGTCCGAGGAGTACGCCACCGAGGTCGAACGCATCAACGCCGAGCTCAAGGGCCGCGCCGACAAGGCCTTCGGCGAGGTGGCGCAGGAGGCGCAGCGCCGCGGCCTGGCCCTGGTGCGCACGCCGGCCGGCATCACCGTGACGCCGCAGAAGGACGGCGAGGTCATGCCCAGCGAGGTCTTCGAGGCCCTGCCCGAGGCCGAGCGCGAGACGCTCAAGCAGGCCATGGTCGAGGTGCAGGAGGCGCTGCTGAAGGTGCTGCGCTCGTCGATGCGCCTGCGCAAGGAGCACGCCGACCGGGTGCGCGAGCTCAACCGCAACATGACCCGGCTGGCGGTGGACCACGCGCTGGACGACCTGGAGGCGCGCTACGCCGACCTGCCCAAGGTGGCCGCCTACCTGGCCGCGGTGTGCGCCGACGTGGTCGAGCACGCCGAGGACTTCCGCCCGCGCGAGGACGAGTCCGGCGGCCTGGACCCGGGCGACGCGCTGGCCCGCTACGAGGTCAACCTGGTGCTGGACGCCGGCGCCACGGCCGGCGCGCCGGTCGTCGAGGCCGACTGGCCCTCGCACCCCAACCTGGTCGGCCGCGTCGAGCACACCGCGCGCTTCGGCATGCTGGTCAGCGACTTCCGGCTGATCCAGGGCGGCCTGCTGCACCAGGCCAACGGCGGCTACCTGCTGATCGACGCGCTGCAGCTGCTGACCCAGCCCTATGCCTGGTCCACGCTCAAGCGCGCGCTGCAGCGCGGCGAGATCCGCATCGAGGCCATGCCCGAGCTGATGGGTCTGATGTCCACCGCCCAGCTCACGCCCGAGCCGATCCCGCTGAAGCTGCAGGTGGTGCTGGTCGGCGACCGCCACATCTGCGCCCTGCTGCAGGAGGTGGACGAGGACTTCGGCGCGCTGTTCACCATCCTCGCCGACGTCGGCGACGACATGCCGCGCGACGCCGGCCACCAGCAGGCGCTGGCGCGCTCGCTGGCGCAGCAGGCCCGGGCCCGCAGCCTGCTGCCGCCCAGCGCCGCGGCGCTGGCCCGCACGCTGGACCACGGCGCCCGCCTGGCCGAGGACGGCACCCGCCTGACCGCCCAGGTGCGCCCGCTGCTGGACCTGCTGCTCGAGGCCGACCAGGCCGCGCGCGGCCGCGGCGCGGCGCAGGTCGACGCCGCCGACGTGCAGGCGGCCATCGCCGCGCGGCGCGCGCGCGCCGGCCGCGTGGAGGAGCGCATCCGCGCGGCCACGCTGCGCGGCATCGTGATGATCGACACCGCCGGCGCGCGCATCGGCCAGGTCAACGCGCTGAGCGTGTTCGAGTCGGCCGGCGAACGCTTCGGCGCGCCGATGCGCCTGACCGCGACCACCCGGCTGGGCCACGGCGAGGTCATCGACGTGCAGCGCGACAGCAGCCTCAGCGGCCCGCTGCAGGCCAAGGGGGTGATGATCCTGTCGTCCTACCTGGCGGCGCGCTACTCGCGGCTGCAGCCGCATTCGATCATCGGCAGCCTGGTGTTCGAGCAGACCTACGGCGTGGTCGACGGCGACAGCGCCTCGCTGGCTGAGCTGGTGGCACTGCTCTCGTCGATCGCCGACGTGCCGGTGCGCCAGTGCCTGGCGGTGACCGGCTCGGTCAACCAGCTCGGTGACGTGCAGGCCATCGGCGGCATCAACGAGAAGGTCGAGGGCTTCTTCGACACCTGCGCCGCGCGCGGCCTGGACGGCACGCACGGCGTGGTGCTGCCGCAGGCCAACGTGGCCCACCTGATGCTGCGCGACGACGTCATCGACGCGGTCGCCGCCGGCCGCTTCCACCTGCACGCGGTGGCCACGGTGGACGACGCGCTGGCCGTGCTGACCGGCCTGCCCGCGGGCTCGCCCGACCGGCCGGCGGCCGACACCGTCAACGGCCGCATCGCGCGGCGGCTGCAGGTCTACGCCCAGCTGCGCCGCGGCGAGCCGCTGGCGGTGCGCCGCCGCGTGGTGCGCAGCGTGGTGCGGCGCATCGTCAGCGGCGACGGCGAAAGCCAGGCCTGAGCGGCCGGGCGGCGGCCGGCCTCAGGCGCTCAGCGCACCAGCAGCACCGGCAGCGCGCACAGCTGCACCACCCGCTGGGCCACCGAGCCCATGAACAGGTGGCCCAGCGCGCCGCGGCCGTGGGTGCCCATGACCACCTGGTCCACCGCCAGCTCGCCGGCCAGGCGGGCCAGCTCGGGCCCGGGCTGGCCCTCCAGCGCGTGCACCGCGCGCACCGCCAGGCCCAGCGCTTCGGCGCGCGCCCGGGCCTCGTCCAGCACGCCGCGCTGCGCCAGCTGTTGCGCCTCGAGCAGTTCGGGCGCGTTGAAGGCCGGCAGCTCGCCGTAGTAGACGATGGGCTCCCGGACATTGGCCAGGTCCAGCGACAGCGTCACGCCCTCGCGCGCCAGCCGCGCCGCGGCCTCCAGCGCGCGCTGGGCATGGGGGGAACCGTCGCAGGCGACGAGCAACTTCAGCATGACATCCCTTCCTCCGGCGCAGTTCCGCGCCCACGCCGCCATCCTGCCTGCCGGCGCGCCCGCCGGCAAGCCGGCAGGCGCCGCCGCCGCCGGCATCCACGGCATCCCCGCCGCCGGTCCCGCCCGGCCTGGCGTGGCCGGCCATCAACCATTGTAATTACGACGCATTCTCATTACCATGGCAACAAGCGCCCCGCCGCACCCAATCCCCCAGACCCGCGATGCCGCCCTCCCCCGATGACGCCGAAGCGAACCTGCCCAGCCTGGAAGGCCTGCTGGCCAGCACCATCGCCCTGATGACCGCCTGGGCCGATCCGGCGCCCGGCGGCGCGCAGGCCGACCCCGACGTGCAACGGCGCCTGCTGGCGCGCAAGATCGTCTCCAACCTGTTCTTCATCCAGCACCACCCCTGCGCCAGCCCGCCCTTCCGCCAGGTCATGGGCAACGCGCACCGCCACTGGACCGGCCTGGCCCAGGGCCCGGCGCAGCCGGCCGCGCCGGCCGTCGCCTGCAGCGTGCTGCACTGACCGCAGCGGCCACGGCCCCATGCCCGACCGTCCTCGCCGCAACGGCACCCGCCGCCCGCCGGCCCGGCCGCGGCCCCAGCGCAGCCGCGCGTCCGGGGTGCAGAACCACCACGCGCTGCTGGACTGGCTGCTCGTCGCCGTGGTCGTCGCCGCGGTCTACCTGTTCGTGCCCTTGCGAGCCTGAACGGCCCCCGACAGCGCGCCGGGCGGCTGGCGGGTTAACCTTCGCGCGATGAAACTCGCCACCTGGAACGTCAACTCCCTGGCCGTGCGCCTGCCGCAGCTGCTGGACTGGCTGGCCGCGCAGCAGCCCGACCTGCTGGTGCTGCAGGAAACCAAGCTGACCGACGACAAGTTCCCGCACGCCGAGATCGCCGCCGCCGGCTGGCGCAGCGTCTGGCACGGCCAGCGCACCTACAACGGCGTGGCCCTGCTGGCGCGCGAGGAGCCGGCCGAGGTGGTGCGCAACATCCCCGGCTTCGCCGACGAGCAGGCCCGGGTGATCGCCGCCACGGTCGGCGGTCTGCGCGTGGTCGGCGGCTACTTCCCCAACGGCCAGGCACCGGGCAGCGACAAGTTCGCCTACAAGATGGCCTGGCTGGACGCGCTGCAGGCCTGGCTGCGCGAGGAGCTGGCGCGCCACCCCGCGCTGGTGCTGATGGGCGACTTCAACATCGCCCCCGAGGACCGCGACGTGCACGACCCGGTGGCCTGGGCCGGCCAGATCCACTGCACCGACGAGGAGCGCGCCCACTTCCGCGCGCTGCTGGACCTGGGCCTGGTCGACGCCTTCCGCCTGTTCGAGCAGCCGCCGAAGAGCTGGAGCTGGTGGGACTACCGCAACCTGGCCTTCCGCAAGAACCAGGGCCTGCGCATCGACCACATCCTGGTCGGCGCCGCGCTGCAGCCGCGGGTGCGCGCCTGCGCCATCGACAAGCTGCCGCGCAAGAACGAGCGCCCCAGCGACCACGCCCCGGTCTGGGTGGAACTGGCCACCGGCTGAGCAGCGCCCGAGCGGGAGCGGCTCGGCGGCCGACCCCGGCCGGCCCGAACCCGGCCGGGCGCTGTGGCATCATCGGCCGCGTATCCGGGCCGCTGGGCAGACCATGCGCGCCGGCCCGGCGCAGGAGGCTGGGACGGCGATGGGACAGCGGGCGGGCGAACCGCCGGGCGGCGGGCGCGGCAAGGACGCGGGCTGGCGGCAATGGCTGCCGGCTTGGCCGCCGTGGCGCCGCACCGAGCCCGGCGACTCCCGCAGCCTGGCCACCACCCTGCCCGCTCCGGGCCGCGGCCGTGCCCTGCGGGCGGCGCACCGCACGCTGCGCCGCCACCTGCGCGGCCACCCGGCGATGAAGCAGCTGCTGCCGCACCTGTGGGCGCTGGAGCGCACGCTGTCGCGCCACGGCTCGGCGGCGCTGATGCGGCTGCCGGTGCCGGTGCTCGAACGTGCGCTGCGCCAGCTGGCGCTGCTGCAGCACGACGATGAGCCGCCCGAGGGCAGCGACGCGGACCACGCCGGCCGCTGGCGCGAGGACGCGCAGGACCTGCGCGTGCTGCGCCTGCGCCTGATCGAGACGATCGAGCTGCGCCGCCCGCTGCCGGGCATCGCAGCCGACCCCTCCGCGCTGCCGGCCAGCGCCCTGGATGCGCCGGACACCGGCAGCAGCGGGCCGGGCAGCAGCGCCTTCCCGACGCTGCCGGGGCTGGACGTCAGCGAGCTGCCCGGCGAGCGCTGGCGCCCCGCGGACGTCGGCCCGGGCGAACTGCCGCCGCACCGACCGCACCGACCGCACTGAGCGTCCGCGCCGCGCGCCGCGTCAGAGGCTGAGAGGATCTCGATCGTGGCCGAGCGGCGCGCTCAAAGCCGGCCGATCTAGGCGCAAAGCGCAGCCATAGCCCGGGCTATGGCGAGCATTTGCAACGACGAGCGGGCGGCTTTGGGCGTGACGAGCGGGCATGAGCGAGAAACGCTCAGACTCTCAGTCGTCCAGGCCCAGTTCCTGGATCTTGCGCGTGATGGTGTTGCGCCCGATGCCCAGCTTGTGCGCGGCCTCGATGCGCCGGCCGCGGGTGATCTCCAGCGCGGTGTGGATCAGCTGGCCCTCGAACTGGCGCGTCAGGCGGTCCCAGACCTCCGGGTCGCCGGATTCGAGCAGGCGGCGCGCCTCGCGCTGCAGGTCGGCCAGCCAGCCGCCGCTGGCCGGCGCCAGCGCGGCACTGCCGTTGCCCGCAGGCAGCAGGCCCGGCGCCGCCAGCGCCGCCGCCGGCAGGGCCGGTGCCGGGGCCGCGGCGTCGGCCGGCAGCGCGGCGGCCGGCGTGCTCTCGGCGTGGACGGGCAGGGCCGCCGGGCTGTCGCTGGTGCCGCCCAGCAGCTCGGGCGGCAGGTCCTTGGCCTCCACCACCTGGGCCGGCGCCATCACCGTCAGCCAGTGGCAGATGTTCTCCAGCTGGCGCACGTTGCCGGGGAAGTCGAAGGACATCAGCTGGGCCAGCGCGGCGTCGGTGATGCGCTTGGCGTCCACGCCCAGCTCCTTGGCGCTCTTGGCCAGGAAGAAACGGGTCAGCGCCGGGATGTCCTCGCGCCGCTCGCGCAGCGGCGGCAGGCGCAGGCGGATCACGTTCAGACGGTGGAACAAGTCCTCGCGGAACACGCCCTCGCGCACCCGCTGCTCCAGGTTCTGGTGGGTCGCGGCGATGACGCGCACGTTGGCCTTCAGCGGCTGGTGGCCGCCGACGCGGTAGAACTGGCCGTCCGACAGCACCCGCAGCAGCCGGGTCTGCAGGTCGAAGGGCATGTCGCCGATCTCGTCGAGGAACAACGTGCCGCCGTCGGCCTGCTCGAAGCGGCCGCGGCGCATGGTCTGCGCGCCGGTGAAGGCGCCGCGCTCATGGCCGAACAGCTCGCTCTCCAGCAGGTCCTTGGGGATGGCCGCGGTGTTGATCGCGATGAACGGGCCGTTGCCGCGCGGGCTGTGCTTGTGCAGCGCGCGCGCCACCAGTTCCTTGCCGGCGCCGGACTCGCCGGTGATCAGCACGGTGACGTTGCTCTGGCTCAGCCGGCCGATGGCGCGGAAGACGTCCTGCATCGCCGGCGCCTGGCCCAGCATCTCGGGCATCTCGGCCTGGCCGATGTCGCGCACCTCCTCGCGCAGGCTCTCGTCGACGGCGCGGCGGATCAGCTCGACCGCCTTGGGCAGGTCGAAGGGCTTGGGCAGGTACTCGAAGGCGCCGCCCTGGAAGGCCGAGACGGCGCTGTCCAGGTCGGAGTAGGCGGTCATCACGATCACCGGCAGGCCGGGCAGGCGCTGCTTGACCTTGGCCAGCAGGTCGATGCCCGAGCCGCCCGGCATGCGGATGTCGCTGACCAGCACCTGGGGCTCGTCGTCGTCGAGGGCGGCGAGCACGTCGCGCGGGTTCGAGAAGCTGCGCGTGGCGAACTGCTCGCGCGCCAGCGCCTTCTCGAGCACGAAGCGGATGGATTGGTCGTCGTCTACGATCCAGATGGGTTTCATGCGGCGGCAGCCTGTATCCTGGGATGGGCGTGCTGCCGTCCAGACGCTACGGCAGCGGAATCACGATGCGGAACACGGTACGGCCCGGGACGCTGTCGCATTCGATCGTGCCCTGGTGCTGTTGCACGAAGGTCTGCGCCAGCGTCAGCCCGAGGCCGGATCCGCCGTCGCGCCCCGACACCAGCGGGAAGAAGATGCGATCGCGGATGTCCTCGGGCACGCCCGGTCCGTTGTCCTCGATATGCAATTCCAGTGCCAGTCGGTAGCGCTGCTTGCCGATGGTGACCTGGCGGGCGATGCGCGTGCGCAGCACCAACTGGGCGTCACCGGCGGCGATGCGCTCGGACAGCGCCTGGGCGGCGTTGTGGGCGATGTTGAGCACGGCCTGGATCAGCTGCTCGCGGTCGCCGCGGAAGTCGGGAATGGAGATGTCGTAGTCGCGCAGCACCGTCAGGCCGCGCGGGAACTCCGCCAGGATCAGCGCGCGCACGCGCTCGCAGACCTCGTGGATGTTGACGTCGCTGACCACATGCGGCTTGCGGTGCGGCGCCAGCAGGCGGTCGACCAGGGCCTGCAGCCGGTCGGCCTCGTGGATGATGACCTGGGTGTACTCGGTCAGCTCCTTGGAGCTGACCTCCATCTCCAGCAGCTGCGCCGCGCCGCGGATGCCGCCCAGCGGGTTCTTGATCTCGTGGGCCAGGTTGCGGATCAGCTCCTTGTTGGCCTTGACCTGGCCCAGCGCGCGCTCCTCGCGGTCCTGCCGGGTCTGCTGCTCGATCTCCAGCAGCTCCACCAGCACGCGGTCGGCGCGGTGGTCGATCTGCGTGACGATGACGTGCACCGGCAGCTGCTCGTTGGCCGCCACCGGGGCGCGGCGCATCACCGCGTCGAAGCGGCCGGTGGCGATCTCGTTGCGCGAGACCGCGGTCAGCGTCTCGCGCAGCTGGTTGCTGTCGACGAACCAGTCGAACAGGCTGGAGCGCATCAGCGTGCGCCGCGACAGCCCGGCGACGTTTTCGAACATGGCGTTGACGAAGAGCAGCCCGCCGTCGGGCTGGGTCACGGCCACCAGCGTGGCCAGCATGTCCAGCGCCTCCCAGCGGGCGAGGTCGTGGCGGGATGTGTCGGAGCGCGAAGACATCGATCGGGGCAGCAGCAAGGTGTGGTTCAGGGTGCCAGCTTGGCCAGCTCGCGCTTGATCGCGGCGATGTCGCCCTCGGTGCGCGCGATGCCGGCCTTCATCTGGGCCACGCGCTCCTGGTAGCGCGCGTAGTTGCGCTCGTCGCCGCGTCGCTCGGGCTCGCCGTTGTTGTACTCGCGCCGCAGCGCCTCCAGCTTCTCCTCCTCGCGCCGGAGCTCGGCCTCGAGGATGCGGCGCGCGTCGCTGTCGCGCTGGCGCTGCGCGGACGGGTCGACCCGGGCCTCGGCGCCGCGCGGCGCGCTGGCCGCCGGCCCGGCGCTGGCGCCACCGCCGGCCGGCCGCGGCCGCGGCGCCTGGATCACCGTGACCGGCGCGCCCTCGATGGTGCGGCAGCCGCGGTCGCGGGCCTCCTCGGGGCTGAGCGCATCGGTGTAGAGCACCGGCGGGCCCGGGCACCGGTAGACGGTGCCGGCCTGGGCGCGGGCGGGGCCGGCCGCCAGCACCGCGGCGATCAGGAACAACAGAATCGGGAGGCTGCGCGTCATGCTCGTCGTCGGACGGCGCCCGACGACGGGCACCTCGCGGGCATTGTCGCCCAGCGCGCCGGCGGCCACCGGCCATGAAAAAAGGGCGGCTCGCGCCGCCCTCGCCGGGGTGCGGATGGCCGCTGGGGCCATCCGTGCCATCACAGCGCGTAGTACATGTCGTACTCGACCGGGTGGGTGGCCATGCGGAAGCGGGTCACTTCCTGCATCTTCAGCTCGATGTAGGCGTCCAGGTACGCATCGGTGAACACGCCGCCCTTGGTCAGGAAGGCGCGGTCCTTGTCCAGGTACTCCAGCGCCTGATCCAGGCTGTGGCAGACGGTCGGGATCTTCGCGTCCTCTTCCGGCGGCAGGTGGTACAGGTCCTTGGTCGCGGCCTCGCCCGGGTGGATCTTGTTCTCGACGCCGTCCAGGCCCGCCATCAGCAGTGCGGCGAAGCACAGGTAGGGGTTGGCGCTGGGGTCCGGGAAGCGCGCCTCGACGCGGCGGCCCTTGGGATTGGCCACGTAGGGGATGCGGATCGAGGCCGAGCGGTTCTTCGCCGAGTAGGCCAGCTTCACCGGGGCTTCGAAGCCGGGCACCAGGCGCTTGTAGCTGTTGGTGCCGGGGTTGGTGATGGCGTTCAGCGCGCGGGCGTGCTTGATGATGCCGCCGATGTAGTACAGCGCGAACTCGCTCAGGCCGGCGTAGCCGTCACCGGCGAACAGGTTCTTGCCGTCCTTCCAGACCGACTGGTGCACGTGCATGCCGCTGCCGTTGTCACCGACGATGGGCTTGGGCATGAACGTCGCCGTCTTGCCGTAGGCGTTGGCGACGTTGACGATGATGTACTTCTGCAGCTGGGTCCAGTCGGCGCGCTGCACCAGCGAGCTGAACTTGGTGCCGATCTCCATCTGGCCGGCGTTGGCCACCTCGTGGTGGTGCACCTCGACCGGGATGCCCAGCTGCTCGAGCAGCAGGCACATCTCCGAGCGCATGTCCTGGCCGCTGTCGACCGGGGGCACCGGGAAGTAGCCGCCCTTGACGGTGGGACGGTAGCCGTTGTTGCCGTGCTCGTATTCCTTGCCGGTGTTCCAGGCCGCCTCTTCGGACTCGATCTTGAAGAACGAGCCGGACATGTCGTTGCCCCAGCGGATGCTGTCGAACACGAAGAACTCGGGCTCGGGACCGAAGAAGGCGGTGTCGCCCAGGCCCGAGGACTTCAGGTAGGCCTCGGCGCGCTTGGCCAGCGAGCGCGGGTCGCGCTCGTAGGGCTTGCCGTCGTGCGGATCGATGACGTCGCAGGTCAGGATCAGCGTCGGCTCTTCGAAGAACGGGTCGATGTTGGCGGTGTTCGGGTCCGGCATCAGCAGCATGTCGGAAGCCTCGATGCCCTTCCAGCCGGCGATCGACGAGCCGTCGAAGGCGTGGCCCGACGAGAACTTGTCTTCGTCAAAGGCAGACACGGGCACGCTCACGTGCTGTTCCTTGCCGCGGGTGTCGGTGAAACGGAAGTCAACGAACTTGACTTCGTTCTCCTTCACCATTGCCATCACGTCGGCGACGGTCTTAGCCATCAAGAATCTCCTAGCAGGACGCTGTATGCAGGGGGGTGGGGAAAAAGGGTATTGCCGGCCTACCGAGGGAGTCCTCCGCAAGGCGCACAGGAATGTAGCAGAAACTATGCCCGCTTCCTGGGCACGCCGGACCGAGCGGCCGCCGGCGGCCTCCCTCGGACTCGACCAATGCGCACCCGTTTGGTGCCTCACCATGCACTCCACTGGTGCCTGTTCATCGCACCATTTCGGGGCCGAGTTGCGCCCCCAGGCCGCGCAGCCCGTCGAGCAGGGCCGCATAGGCCGCGCCGACCGCGTCCGCCCCGCCCTTGACGCCCAGCTCGATGTGCCGGCCCCACTGCGGGTGGGCGACGCTGGGCAGGCTGAAGACCTTGACCGGCGCGAAGCGCCGCTCGATGTCCTCCATCAGCGGCGTCAGCGTGGCCTCCATGCTGCCCAGCACGATGACCGAGCGCTCGGCCTGGCGCTGGCTGCCGTGCAGCGCCGCGTAGCGGCCGTCGAGCAGGGCCGCGACCATCGGGTGGGCCATCACCGGGAAGCCCGGCACGAAGTGCACCGTGCCCACGCTGAAGCCGGGGATCTTGTTGTAGGGGTTGGCGATCAGCTCGGCGCCCTCGGGGAAGCAGCCCATCTGCAGCCGGTGCAGGTTGTCGGGGCGATCGGGCTCGTAGGGCAGGCCCTGCTCGGCGGCGACGTCGCGCATGCGCTCGCGGATCAGCTCGGCGGCCTGCGGGTGCAGCACCAGCGGGCGGTCCAGTGCGGCGGCGGCGGCCTGGCGGGTGTGGTCGTCGGGCGTGGCGCCGATGCCGCCGCAGCAGAAGACGATGTCGCCCGAGGCGAAGGCCTCGCGCAGCGCTGCGCTGATCTGCGCGCGGTCGTCGCCCAGGTAGCGCGCCCAGGCCAGCGCCAGGCCGCGCTCGCCCAGCAGTTCGATGACCTTGGGCAGGTGCTTGTCCTGGCGCTTGCCGGACAGGATCTCGTCGCCGATGACGATCAGGCCGAAGCGGGGCATGCCGGGGACTCCAATGGGGAGGGGTTGGAAGGCGTCAGCGGGGGCGGCCGACCGGGCCAGGCCGCGTCGGGCCGGCGGGGCCTGGGCGGGTTCAGGCCGGCGGCGGCAACGCCGCGCCGGGCAGCGGGGCCGCGCCGGGGCCGTCCAGCGGCCGCGCGACCACGTCGACCACCTCGCCGCGCTGGGCGGCGGCGCGCGCCGCCGACTCGGCCTGTGCCGCGGCCTCGGCCGCCTGCGCCCGGGCACGCTGCTGCGCCAGCGCGCCCAGCGCGTAGTGGGCGAACCACAGCGCCGAGAACGCGAACACCAGCGTGTACAGCCAGATCGACACCACGATCAGCAGCGGCGCGAAGACCAGGGTCAGCGCGCTGGCCGCCCACAGCAGGCCGGGCGCTGCGCCCAGGTAGCCCGAGACCACGCCGATGCCCAGCAACGGCCCGCGGTGCGCGCGCATCAGCGCGTGGCGCTCGTCGGCGCTGGCGTGCTCGGCCAGCACGTCGAAGGCCATCACCCGGTAGTTGAGCCAGCCCCAGATCAGCGGCGGCACCACCAGCACCAGCGGCGGGATCAGCCACAGCGGCAGGCTGACGAGCAGCGCGATCAGCGCCAGCACCGTGCAGCCCAGCGACCAGGCCAGGCTGCTGATCCAGCCGGCGCCGCGCCTGCGCTCCAGCGTGGGGAAGCGGCGGCTGGCCACCAGCGTGACGATGGCCGGCGTCATCAGCCAGGCCACCAGCAGCACCGACAGCACGACGATGACCGGCGCCGCCAGGCCGACCACGATCAGCGGCGCCAGCACCGAGCGGAAGGACCCGCCGGCCAGCGACTCGACCCACTTCAGCGCCGCGTCCACCAGCAGCCAGCTTTCCAGCGTGGCGCGCACGCCGGCCACCGCGGCCTCCCAGTACAGCCAGCCCAGGCCCAGGGCCAGGGCCACGCCGATCAGCAGCGGCAGCAGCGACAGGCCGATCACCTTGGGGTGCAGGCAGTAGGCGGCGGCGCGCCAGAAGGCATCGAGCAGCAGCGTCATGGCGCCGAGGATAGCCCAGCGCCCCCGGCCCGCGGGCGGCCGGGGCCGGGCACGGCGTCCGCGCTCAGGCCCGGTGGGCCAGGCGCTTCAGGCCCAGCCACTGCTGGGCCCAGAAGCCGCGGCCGTAGTCGCGGCCTTCCAGCTGGTCGCGGATGCCGGTGGGCTGGGCCGGGCCGGCATCGAAGCGGGCGGTGCCGAACAGGATGTCCCAGACCGGGAACAGCACCGCGAAGTTGCAGCCGCCCAGCGTGCCCTGCCCGCCCGACTCGTGGCCGATGCCGATGGCGTGGTGCAGGCGGTGGTAGGCCGGGCTGACCAGCCAGGCGCGCAGCGGCCCGAAGTGCAGGCGCACGTTGGCGTGCGACAGGCTCTCGACCAGCTGGGTGACCGCGACGATGGCCACGAACTGCCCCGGCGGCACGCCCACCAGCAGCGCCAGCAGCACGAACACGCTGTCGCGCAGCAGCGAGTCCAGCAGGTGGTTGCGGTTGTCGGTCCACAGCGTCATCTGGCGCTGGCTGTGGTGCACCGCGTGCAGCTGCCACCACCAGCCCAGCTGGTGCTGGGTGCGGTGGTACAGGTAGTCGACGAGGTCGAACAGCAGCAGGTACAGCGCGAAGCTGACCCAGGCCTGGTCGGTGACGCCGGGCCACAAGCGGTCCAGCTCGAAGGTGGGCAGGCCGGCCAGGTGCAGCCGGCCGGCCGCCCAGTCCCACAGCGGATCGACGCTGAAGAACATCGCGACGCGGAACAGGCCCAGTCGGTGGACCAGGGTGTAGACGATGTCGGTGCGCACCGCGGCGCGGTCGGTCACCGGCTCGACCGGCCGCCAGCGCTCCAGCGCGCGCAGCACGGTCAGCATCACCGCCAGCTCCAGCAGGCCCACCAGCAGCCAGCCGGTGGCGCGGTAGCCGTCGGCCAGCAGGTTGCCCAGGCCGAGCTGGAACATCAGCGGCTGCAGCAGGCCTTCGAACAGCCATTGCTGCAGGTCGGCGAACCAGTCGATCGGGTGGCTCATGGCGTGCGGGGCCGGGGTTCAGCGGCTGCGGTAGTCGGGGTGCTCGCGCAGCGTGGCAAAGCACAGGCCGCGCGCCTTCAGGCCATGGATCAGCGGCTGCAGCACCGCAGGCGCCCAGGGGTCCTGCCGCGACCAGATGCCCAGGTGGGCGACCAGGATGTCGCCGGGCCGGATGTCGCGCAATGCGCGCTGCAGCAGCGCCGCGTTCGGGTAGCGGTCGCTGGGCAGTTCGTCGCCCAGGAAGCCGGCCGGCGCCCAGCCCACGTGCCGCCAGCCGCAGCCCCGGGCCGCGGCCAGCAGCGCGGGCGAAGTCTTGCCGCCCGGGGCGCGGAAGATCGGCAGCATGGCCTGGCCGGTCATCTCGCGCAGGCGGTCGGCCGGGCGCTGCAGCTCGGCGCAGTAGTCGGCCGGCGTCATCGTCACGCGCTGGCCGGCCTGCGGGCCCATCGACGGCTGCACGACGAAGCGGCCAGCGGCGTCGCCGGGCAGGTCGGCACGCCAGCTGCCGTGGTCCCAGGTGTGCGAGCCGAAGGCATGGCCCTCGGCGGCGCGCGCGCGCCACCAGGGCGCCCAGGTCTCGTCCAGGCTCCAGCCGCCGGTCTGGGTGCGCTCGTTGGCCAGGAAGAAGGTGGCGCGCACGCCCTCCTCGCGCAGCACCTGGGCGACCAGCGGCGCCACGCCCATGTGGCCGGTGTCGAAGGTCAGGTACACCGGCCGGTCGCAGGCCGGTGCGGCGACGGGCGCCGCCGCGTGGGCGGTCAGGGCCAGGGCCAGCGCCGCCAGCGCCGGGCCGGCGGCCGCGCGCAAGCGGCCGCCGCGGCTACTGCCGCGGGGCATGGTCCAGCGTCCACACGCCGTGCGGCGAGCGCCCGACCGGGACCTGCCGCAGCACCTTGCGCGTCGGGATGTCGATGAAGGTCAGCCGGCGCGCCCAGCGCGAGCTGACCAGCAGGGTCTTGCCGTCGGCCAGCACGTCCATGCAGTCCGGGCCGCTGGGGCCGGGCAGCTCGGCGACGACGCTCATCGCCTGGGTGTCGATCAGGCTGATGGTGTTGGCCACGCGGTTGCTGACGAACAGGTGGCGGCCGTCGCCGCGGGCGCGGAAGGCGTGCGCGCCGTCGCCGGTGGCGATGCGCTGCAGCAGCTTCGGCTGCGCGCCGGTGACGTCGTAGACCTCGACGAAGCGGTCGCCGGTCAGGCCGACGAACAGGCGCTTGTCGTCGGGCGTCAGGTAGACGTCGGCCGGCATCTTGCCCGTCGGCACCTTCCAGCGCGGCGCCTGCGTGGCCAGGTCGATGGCCATCAGCTCGTCGCTGTCCTGCAGCGAGACGTAGACCACCGTGCTGCGGCTGTCGATGTAGAGGTGGCTGGGCGTCTTGGGTGCGGCGATGCGCTTGACCAGCTTCAGCGGCTGGGCGGCGTCCCTGGGCTGCCAGTGGTAGAGGTCGACGTGGTCCAGCCGGTTGGCGGCGGTGACGAACCACTTCATGTCCGGCGAGAAGCGCAGCTGGTAGGGGTCGACGATGTCGGGCAGCGTGCGCTGCACCTCGGCCGTGACCGGGTCGATGAAGGTCAGCGAGTTGGACATCGCGTTGGCCACCAGCAGGCTCTTTTCGTCCGGCGTCAGGTAGAGGTGGTGCGGCTCCTTGCCGGTGGGGATGCGCTTGGTCTCGGTGAAGCTCACCGGGTCGATCACGCTGACGCTGGCATCGAGCGAGTTGAGCACGAAGATCGGGCGGCGCGCGGGCGGCGTGGCGCCGGCGGCGGCCTGGGCACGCACGGCCAGCGGCGCCCAGGCGCCCAGGCCGGCGAATGCGCTCAGGGCAGCGGCGCCCAGCAGGCGGCGGTGGAAACGGAAGTCGGGCATCGGAGGCGGCGGCCGGGACACGGCCGCGCGGGGTCGTTCAAGCGTCGAACCCGCGAGTGTAGGCGGCGCCGGTGCCAGGGCACCGGGCCCGCCGCCTGTGCCAGATCAAGCCCGGTGCGGGCCGGCTCAGTCGTCGTCGCCGCCGCCCAGGATGCCGCCCAGGATGCCGCCGCCGGCCAGGCCGCCCAGCACCGAGCCCTGCTCGCGGCCACCGCCGCCGGTCTGCGGTGCCGCGGCGAAGACGCGGCTGGCCAGGCGGCTGAACGGCAGGCTCTGCAGCCACACCGTGCCCGGGCCGGTCAGCTTGGCGAAGAACAGGCCCTCGCCGCCGAACAGCGCGGTCTTGATCTTGCCGACGTACTGGATCTCGAAGTTGACGCTGGGCGTGTAGGCCACGACGCAGCCGGTGTCGACCATCAGCGTCTGGCCCGGCTGCAGCTCGCGCCGCACCACGGTGCCGCCGGCGTGGACGAAGGCCAGGCCGTCGCCCTCGAGCTTCTGCATGATGAAGCCCTCGCCGCCGAAGAAGCCGACCGACAGCTTCTGCTGCAGCGCGATGCCCAGCGACACGCCGCGCGCGGCGCACAGGAAGCTGTCCTTCTGACAGATCAGCATGCCACCGAGCTGGCGCAGGTCCATCGGCAGGATCTTGCCCGGATAGGGCGCGCCGAAGGCCACGCGCTGCTTCTGCGGCGCGTGGTTGGTGTAGACGGTGGTGAACAGCGACTCGCCGGTGATCAGCCGCTTGCCGGCGCCGAGCAGCTTGCCGAAGAAGCCGCCGCCGCCCTGGTTGCTGCCGTCGCCGAACACCGTGTCCATGCCGATGCCGGCGTCCATGAAGAACAGGCTGCCGGCCTCGCCGACCGCGGCCTCGCCGGGGTCGAGCTCGACCTCGACGAACTGCATCTCCGAACCCTTGATCTCGTAGTCGACGACGTCCATGGCCATGACGGGGGTGCTCCTTGCTGTGCGGGGCCGGCAAAGGCCGCCCCGCGTGGGGTTTGAACGGCCGCGATGGTACCGAAGCGCCGCCGCCAGCGCCGGCGCTGCGGCCTCAGAGGCTGAGAGGATGTCTCGTGGCCGAGCGGCGCGCTCAAAGCCGGTCGATCTAGGCGCAAAGCACAGCCATGGCTCGGGCCATGGCGAGCATTTGCAACGACGAACGGCCGGCTTGGGGTGTGACGAGCGGGCATGAGCGAAAAACTCTCAGCCTCTCAGCCGTGGCGCGTGCGCAAGGCCCACAGGCCGGCCAGCGCCACCGCCGCCAGCAGCGCCGCCAGCCCGTGGCGCGGCGCGTGGTCGATCATCAGCCCGGCCAGCGGCGGCGCCACCATGCTGCCCGCGGTGTAGGCCAGCACCAGCACGCCGGTGCTGTCGACCAGCGCCTGCCCGCTGCCGCCGGCCGGGTCGTCGCCGGCATGGCGGCGGCCGATCTCGACCATCGCCAGCGTGTACAGCGCCGAGCCGGCCGCGCCCCAGGCCGCCGCCAGCGGCCACGCCAGCCAGTCCGCCCCGGGCAGCGCCACCGCCGGCAGCAGCAGCGCACCGCCCAGGCACAGCACCAGGCAGCCGCGGCGCAGGCGCTGGTGGCCCCAGCGGTCGGCCAGCTCGCCGGCCGGCGCGGCGGCCAGCGTGCTGCCCAGCCCGGACAGCGTGACCAGCAGCGCCGCGGCGGCGGTGCTCCAGCCCAGCGACAGGCCCCACAGCGGCAGCGCGCCCGACAGGCCGGCCTCGAAGAAGCCGCCGACGCAGCCGCTGGCCATCACCACCGGCGCCGCGCGCAGCGTCCGCCCCAGCGCCCGCGCGCCGGACAGCGCGCGCGCCAGCCCCGTGCCGGCCGCCTGCGCCGCCCTGCCCGGCGGCGCCGCGGCCAGCTCGGGCACGCGCACGCCCAGCAGCAGCAGCACCCCGGCGGCCGCCAGCGCCACCGCGACCCAGCCGGCCTGGGCCGGCGTCGCGCCGCGGGCCAGCAGCGCCGACGCCAGCGCCGGCCCGGCCATGAAGGTGCCGCCGACCATCGTCGCGAACAGCCCCATCACCCGGCCGCGGTGGGCCGGCGGCGCCAGCCGGGCCACCAGCGCCTCGCTGAGCACCCAGCGCAGCGCCGCGGCGACACCGGCCACCAGGTTCAGCAGCGCCCACAGCGGCAGCGCCTGGCCGAGCTGGATGCCGGCCAGCGCCAGCGCCGGCACCGCGCCGCTGAGCAGCAGCGCGCGCGCCGTGCCCAGGCGCCGCACCGCGGCGCCGGCAAAGGGCGCGCCCAGCAGCACGCCGGCCCAGTTCAGCGCGGCGAACAGCCCGGTGGCCGCGCCGTCCAGCCCGCGCGCCTGCAGCTGGAACAGCAGCAGCGGCGCGAACAGGAACAGCCCGCACAGCTCGGCGCCGGTGGCGGCGAACAGCGCCACCAGGCTGCGCGTGTCGGCGCGGGCGCGCACCGCGTCAGCGCGGGGCCTCGAAGAACACCCAGTTCGTGCCCTGGTTGCTGACCTCGAAGTAGACGCGCTTCTCCTCCGGGTCGGCCAGGCCGTTGAGGTTCTCGTCGAGCACGCCGTAGCCGTAGCGGTAGTTGCGCGGCGTGGCGTCGTCGGTGCCGTAGGCGGTGGACAGCTTGTCGATCTTCAGGAAGCGCCGCACCAGCTTGTCGCCGCCGTAGACCTCCAGCACGCCGTTGGTGCCGGTCCAGTTCTGGATGCTGCGGCGCAGCTCGTTCTGCCGCTCCTGCGTGCAGCCGGCCAGGGCCGCGCCGGCAGCCAGCACCGCCAGCGCCAGGGCGCGGCGGCTCATCGGGTGGCCTCGTCCTTGGTGCCGAAGATCTTGTCGCCGGCGTCGCCCAGGCCGGGGATGATGTAGCCGACCTCGTTGAGGTGGCTGTCGATCGCCGCGGTCCAGCAGCGCACCTCGGGGTGGGCGGCATCGAGCGCGGCCACGCCCTCGGGCGCGGCCACCAGCACCAGCGCGCGGATGTCCTTGCAGCCGCGGGCCTTGAGCAGGTCGATGGTCGCGATCATCGAGCCGGCGGTGGCCAGCATCGGGTCGATGATGATGGCCGTGCGCTCGCCCAGGTGGCCGACGAACTTCTCGAAGTAGTTCACCGGCTGCAGCGTCTCGTGGTCGCGCGCCAGGCCGACCACGCTGACCTTGGCGTTGGGCACCAGGTCGAGCACGCCCTCGAGCATGCCCAGGCCGGCGCGCAGGATGGGCACCACGGTGACCTTGCGCCCGGCGATCTGGTCGACCTCGGTCGGCCCGCTCCAGCACTGGATGGTCGTCTTCTCCAGCGGGAAGTCGGCGGTGGCCTCGTAGGCCAGCAGGCGCGCCAGCTCGTGGGTCAGCTCGCGGAACTTCTTGGTCGAGATGTCGGCCTCGCGCAGCAGGCCGATCTTGTGGCGCACGAGGGGGTGGTTGACGGCGATGACGGGCATGGCGCGGGCAGGAAGGCAGTTCGGGCTGGCAGGCAGTGTAGCGAGCCCGCCCCTGCGGGCCGGCGCCGCGGGCCGGCCGCCCTCAGTCGATCCGGCCGCTGAAGGTGCCGCCGGCGTCGCGCTGGCTGAAGCGCCAGCTGCCGGTGAGCGCGCCGGTGCCCGGGTCGTAGCGGCCGAGGAACACGGCCGAACCGCTGGCGCCGCTGGCCTGGAAGGCCAGCGAGCCCGACTCGTCCAGCGCCCCCATCACGCCGAACTGCCCGCCGCTGGCCGGCAGCACGGTGCCGGTGATCACGCCGCGGTTGCTGACATGCACCTGGAAGCGGCCGGACTCCGCCCCGGTGAAGGTGCCGGAGAAGGCGCCGAAGGGCACGGCGGAGAAGCGCCCGACCGGCCGCGCCGGTGCCAGGGGCGCGGCCAGCGCCGCCGGGGCCGGTGCCGCGGCCGGCGCGGCCGCCCCGCCGGCCGCGGCCGCAGGCCCGACCAGGGTGCGCTGCACCCAGCCGCTGAAGTTGGCGGCGTCGACGTGGACGAAGCCGTTCTTGACCTCGCCGCTGGCCACCAGTTCGTCGCTGCGCTGCAGCGTGGCGACCACCGCCGACTCGCGCGAGGGCTCGGCGTAGACCTTCACGTTGGCGATCTTGGCCTGCAGCATCTGGCCGGCCGCCTGCGGCGCCTCGGCGCGGACGGACGCGGCGGCATTGGCCTGGCCGGCGGCGCTGGTCGGCCGGATCAACTGGCCGCGGTCACGGATGGACAGCACGATCTTGTTGTAGTTGTCCAGCAGGCTGGCGGCCACCACCTTGCCCTCGGCAGTGCTGGTGTAGCCGCCCAGCGCGCCGCCGGCACCACCGCCGATGGCCCAGCCGCCGATGCTGAAGTCGGTCTTGCTCGCCTTGCCCTCGGCCGCGGCGACCTGGATGCTCGAGCGCACGTCGGCCACCAGCAGGCTGGTGCTGGCCTCCTTGAACTTCAGCCCCCCGGCCAGCGCGGCCAGCGGCCCGAGCCGGCCGAGCAGGCCGCCGGCCAGCCCGCCGGCGATGCCGCCGGTGTCGCTGGTCGGGATCTGCACGTCGGGCGTCATCACGAAGTCGGCGCCGGCCATCTGGCCCTTGCCGATGTTGGCCTCGGCCTGCAGGTCGCCGCCGGCGGCCAGCGCCCGCTCCTGCTGGAGGCTGCGCATGCCGGCACCGCGCTCGACGACGTCGAAGCAGCCCGACTGCTGGATCATCATGCGCAGCAGCGCGGCCGGCGACCCCAGGCCGTAGCGCTGCAGATGCCCCCAGCCGGTCTGCGGATCGACGACGGTCAGCGTGCCGAAGCTCTTGCCGCACTTCTCGACGGTGGATCCGGCCTCCTGGGCCGACGCGAGGCCGGCGACCAGCGCCAGCAGCATGGCAGCGCTGCCACGGATGAACTTCATGCATTCCCCCCTTGCGGCACCTGCGGGCGCCGGCCGGCGGCCGGCCGCTGCGGCCCCTGTTGACGGGCGATTCTGCCAAACCCGCGCGGTGCGCGGGACGCGGGCCGCAGGGCCGGTACGCCGGCGGGCGGGCCGGCCGGCCCGCGGCCGATCAGAGGCCGTCGAGCAGCACCGGCAGCAGCGTGGCCGCGGTGCCGGCCAGGCGGCGGTGGGCCACGTCGTCGATCTCGCTGGGCTCGGGGTTGAGGATCCACACCCGGGCGCCGGCCCGGCGCGCCTGGCCGGCCAGGCCGGCGGCGGGCCACACCGCGCCCGAGGTGCCGACCACCAGCATCAGCGCGCAGCCCTCGGCGGCGCGCTCGGCGGCGGCCAGCGCGTCCTCGGGCAGCGCCTCGCCGAACCAGACCACGCCCGGGCGCAGCGGGTTGGCGCAGTCGGCGCAGCGCGGCGGCACGCCGGGCTGGGCGCGCGAGGGCGGGCAATCGCCGCGCAGCGGGCAGCGGTCCAGCCAGCGGTCGGCCAGGATGTCGCCGTGCAGGCGGATCGCGTCGGTGTTGCCGGCGCGCTGGTGCAGGTCGTCGACGTTCTGCGTCACCACCGTCAGCCGGCCCGGGTGGCGGCGGGCGAAGTCGGCCAGCGCGCGGTGGCCGGCATTCGGCTGGGCGGCGCGCATGCCCACGCGGCGCTCGGCGTACCAGGTCCAGACGCCGGCCGGGTCGGCGCGGAAGCCGTCCTCGCTGGCCAGGCGGGCCGGGTCGAAGCGCGACCACAGCCCGGTCATCGCGTCGCGGAAGGTGGGGATGCCGCTCTCGGCGCTCATGCCGGCGCCGGTCAGCACGCAGATGCGGTCGGCGGCGGCGAGCTCGGCGCGGGCGGCCTGCAACGTGGCGGCGTCGATCATCGCGTCGGGCCTCGCGTCGGGCTCCGGAGCAGCGGGCGGGTCAGGCCTGCGGCGCACCGGCGCGGCGCTGGCGCAGCGCCTCGTACAGGCAGACGGCCGAGGCCACCGAGACATTCAGGCTCTCGACCGCGCCGGCCATCGGGATGCGCACCAGCGTGTCGCAGGTCTTGCGCGTGAGCTGGCGCATGCCCGGGCCCTCGGCGCCCAGCACCAGGGCCACCGGGCCGGTCAGGTCCAGGTCGTACAGGGTCTGCCCGGCGTCCTCGGCGGTGCCGACGACCTGGATGCCGCGCTCCTTCAGCTCGTTCAGGCTGCGCGCCAGGTTGGTGACCATCAGGTAGGGCACGGTCTCGGCCGCGCCGCTGGCCACCTTGGCCACGGTGGCGTTCAGGCCCACCGCGTGGTCCTTGGGGGCGACGACCGCGTGCGCGCCGGCGCCGTCGGCCACGCGCAGGCAGGCACCCAGGTTGTGCGGGTCGGTCACGCCGTCGAGCACCAGCACCAGCGGCGCGCCGTCCACCTGATCGAGCACGTCGTCCAGCGAATGCGACTGCGGCAGCGGGTTGACCCGCGCGACCACGCCCTGGTGGCGCGGGCCGCCGGCCAGGCGGGTCAGCCGCGCGTCGTCGCTGTCGACCAGGCGCACGCCGGCGGCCTGGGCGCGGTCGACGAACTGGCGCATGCGCGCGTCGCGCCGGCTGGTGTCGACGTGCAGCTCGACGATGGACTCGGGCGCGGTCTTCAGCCGCACGGTGACGGCGTGGAAGCCGAACAGGATCTTGGCGCTCATGCCGGCACTGTAGCCGCAGCGCACCGGGCGGCCGCGCCGGGCCCCACCGCGCACTCAGCCGAAAGATCAGCCGCGCAGCGCCTGCACCGCCAGCAGCGTGCCGATCAGCAGCGGCTGGTGCAGCATGTACACCGTCAGCGGCCAACGGCCCAGCGCGGCCAGCCCGCGCAGCAGCGGGGCGGCCGGCCCGGCCAGCGCGCCGGCCAGCGGCCCGCCGCCGCGCGCCAGCAGCCACTGGCCCAGCGCCAGGCCCCACAGCAGCACGCCCAGCCAGGGCAGCAGCGGCACGTAGTCCTCGGTGACCGGCTTGCGCGTGACCAGGCCGACCCAGTTGGTCCAGCGGCTGTCGAACACCGGGTGGGTGACCAGCTGCGGCAGCGCCACCAGCAGCGCGCCCAGCGGCCACAGCCCGGCGCGCAGCGGCGCCGCCAGCCGGGCCAGCACCAGCATCAGCGCCATGCCGTGCAGCACGCCGAAGCTGATCCAGCTGCGCGGGAACATCAGCGCCGAGCCCAGCGAGACCAGCAGCGCGCAGCCCGCCACCTGCGCCCAGCGCCGCCAGAAGCGCGGCCAGCCCTGGGCGGCCTGCAGCGCCGCCGCCTGGCCCAGGCCGGCGCACAGCAGGAAGCTGCTGACGATCAGCGTGCGCTGGGTGGTCCAGAACGGGTCGCGGGTGAAGCTCTGCGGCGGCTGCAGCCAGCCGAAGTGGTTGAGGTCGAAGGCGAAGTGGAAGGCCACCATCCAGACGATGGCCGCGCCGCGCAGCGCGTCCAGCCGGTCCAGGCGATCCAGACGGGGCAAGGCGGCACGGTTCACGGCAGCTTCTCGTAGACGTCGGTGAAGCCCCGGCCGTCCCAGGCGTAGAGCAGGTGCGCGGCGTGCAGGCAGTCGCGCGCGCCGGTGGGCTTGAACAGGCCCACGCACTGCCCGCCCGGCTGGCGCACGCTGCGGTAGGCCACGCCGGCCGAGCCGGCTGCGCGCAGCCGCGCACCCAGGGCCTGGGCAGCGCGGTAGTCGTCGGGGTCGTAGACGGTGTCGGGTACCACGCCGGCCGGGCGCAGGTCGTGCAGCCGGGCGTCGATGGCCACGTGGTACAGGCGCATCGGCAGGTGCATCGGCGGCTGGGCGGTGGCGGCCAGGAAGCGCGCGTGGTGGTGGCGCGTCTCGGCGATGGCGGTCGCGCGGTCGCGCGCGGCGTAGAACATGCCGTGGCTGCCGTCACCGAAGCGGCTGCCGGCGGTGTTGACGTGGGTGAAGGCGGCCATGATCGGCCCGCTGCCCGGCCCGTACAGGCGCTGGTCCGGCGGCACGCGCTCGACCTGGCCGGCGGCGTCGCGGGCGCGGGCATTGGTCAGCGCCTCCAGCGCGTAGAGGGCGTCGAAGTCCTCGGCATTGGCCACGCGGTCGTAGAGGTAGACGCTGGGGTAGCGCGTGGGCACGATGCGGCAGGCCGGCTGCCAGCGCACGCGGCGCAGCGCCGGCAGTGCGGCGTCGTCCCCGCTCACGACCAGCCCCCGCCGCGCACGCCGTCCAGGTAGGCGCGCACCGCGGCCAGGTCGCCGACGTTGCCGGCCAGCATGCGGTCCAGCGCCGAACGGCCGTGGAAGGGCGCGGCGGCATTGGGCTGGCGCACCCAGGCGTCGGCCGCCGCGGCCTCGGGCAGCAGGATCTGCAGCGCCTGGTAGATGCCCAGCAGGTAGGACAGGCGCTCCAGCGTGTCGCGCGGCAGGCGCGCCGACTCGGGCGACTTGCGCCAGGCGAAGAAGGTGGATCGCGGCGGCTGGCCCAGCAGGCACAGCTGCTCGTCCACCGACAGCTTCCACAGCGCCGCGATGCGGGCGAAGGCCTGCAGGCCGGCGGCGCCCATGCGCTCGGGCGAGACCGCCGGCCGGGCCGGCGCGGGTTCTTCCACCTGCAGCATGGCGACACTCCAGATCTGAACTGATCCGCGATTTTAGTCCGGAACCGGATGGCATGGCGCCGCGCGGCGAACCGCTGCCGGCGCGCGCTCCTAGAATCCCGTCGCGCGTCTGCCCGTAGCTCAACTGGATAGAGCAGCTGCCTTCTAAGCAGCAGGTCGGGGGTTCGAGTCCCTCCGGGCAGGCCATTGCGTGGCGCGGGCGCCGTCCCCGGCTGCGCAGCCTGTCACGGAATCGCTGCGCGCGTGGGTCCGACCCTCGGGGCGCGGGGGTCCGCAGGCCCCGCCGCCTGTCTATCGTGCCGTCCATCCGAGCCCACCCGGCTTGCACACGACCGCCACAGGACCGCCACGATGACCCGTTCCCTGCTCGCCCTGGCCGCCGCCGCCACGCTGGCACACAGCGCCACCGCCACGCCGCTGACGCCGGCCGCCACCGCCTTCGACGTGACGCTGTCGGGCATCTCCGCACTCGGCAGCGTGTCGGTCACGACCAGCGCCGCACCGGGATGGTCCAAGGCCGGCCAGCTGCAGGGCAGCATCAGCCCGCTCGGCGGCAGCGCGGCCTCGTTCCTGACCTACTGCACCGACATCTACCAGGCCGTCGCGCTGAACACCACGGTGCGCTACACGCTGCAGGGCACCGGCAGCAGCCATGGCTTCACCAGCACGCAGGCCGACCTGCTCGGCAAGCTCTACACGCACGTCGGCGCCGATGTCGACACCAAGGCCGAGAGCGTGGCCTTCCAGCTGGCGGTGTGGGAGATCGTCACCGAGACCGGCAGCACGCTCGACGTGCTGGGCGGCAGCTTCCACCTGAATCAGGGTGCCCCGGCGGCCCAGCGCAACCTGGCCAACAGCTGGCTGAGCGAGATCAGCAGCGGCTCGGTGCAGAACCGCTACAGCGCGCAGCGCCTGTACAACGGCGACTACCAGGACCTGGTGCTGTTCGCCGAGCGCCCGGAGACGCCGTCGCAGGGCGCCACCAACCCGGTGCCCGAGCCCGCGTCCTGGGCCCTGGCCGGCGTGGCGCTGGCCGGGATGGCCGCTGCCCGCCGCCGCCGGACGCAGCGCTGACCACGGACCACGCCGCGCCCGGCGGGGCCTGGTCTGCAGCGCCCTGAAAGGCGCTGGTCGGGGTGACACGATTCGAACGTGCGACCCACTGGTCCCAAACCAGTTGCGCTACCAGGCTGCGCTACACCCCGAAGCCCTGGATTCTAGCCGCCGGGCGCCGCAGCGTCGCCCGGCGCCGGCAGCAGCAGCTGGCGCGCCACCGCCTCGCACTGGCGGATGTGCTGCTCGCAGACGTACCTCAGCGCCGAGAAGGTCAGCCCGGCCGAGACCACCTGACCGGCGATCGGCAGGTACTTGGCCGCCTGCTGGGTGCTCAGGCGCACGCCCACCGTGCGCAGCAGCAGCAGCACCAGTTCGCGCGTCACCGTGCGCCCCAGCACCAGGCTGCCGGCCGCCGACAGCGCCTTGTAGACGGTGACGCGGCGCTCGGGCGCCAGGCGCTCGACCTGCTCGGGGCTGAGGCCGAAGGCGGCGCTGATCTCCGGCAGCAGGCGCACCAGCACGCCGACGTCGGTCAGCCAGTCCAGCCCGGGCAGCGGCACCATCGACACGCCGGCGGCGAACAGCGCACGCTGGGTCACCCGCCGGCGGCAGCGCGCCGCGGTGCGGGCGATGGCGTCCTCGCTGGCCGGCAGGCCGCCCGCCGCGCCGGCGCCGGGCTCGACGACGACGGCCTCGACGTCGATCACCTCGCCGGCCGCCGGCGCGGCGCGGCGCGCCCGCTTGGCGGCCGCCGGGCGGGCGGTCTTGCGCGCCGCCGCCCGCGGCCGGCCGGCGGCGGGGGTCACGCCGGCGCCTTGTCCAGCACGACGATGCCGTCGGCGTCGGCCACCAGCCAGTCGCCCGGGCGCACGGTGACGCCCTGCACCTGCACCGGCACGTCGACCAGGCCGGCGGCGCGGCGCTCGGTGGGCAGGGGCATCAGCGCCAGCGCGCGGATGCCCACCTCGGCCGCGGCCAGCTCGGCCACGTCGCGCACGCAGCCGTCGACGACGAGGCCGGCCCAGCCGTTGCGCGCCGCCGCCGCGGCCAGGTTGCCGCCGACCAGCGCGCGGCGCAGCGAGCCGCCGCCGTCGACCACCAGCACGCGGCCGTGGCCGGGCGACTCGACCGCGGCCTTGACCGAGGTGTTGTCCTCGAAGCACTTGACGGTGCTGACCGGGCCGGCGAAGGCGGCGCGGCCGCCATAGGTCTGGAACACCGGGGGCAGCACGCGGAAGGCGCCGCTGGTATCGCCCTTGTGCGCGTCGCACAGGTCGCAGGTGGGGGGAATGCTCATGGTCCGGGACTCCGTCGCCCGGCCGCACCACGCCGCCGGGTCGTCGCCGCCGATGATAGGCGGCGCCACCCGCGCCCCGCGGCGCGCCGGGCGGTCTAGAACTCGGCCTCGAGCTCGTCGATGGCCTCGGGCTCCTGCTGCGCCGCGGCCGTCCATTCCTGCAGCTCGGGCAGGGCCAGGATGCGGGCGCACCAGTCGCGCACCGCCGGGTCGTCCACCGCGACGTCGTAGGTCTTCAGCCGGGTGACCACCGGCGCGAACATCGCATCGGCCATGCCGCGGTGCTCGCCGAACAGGAAGGGGCCGCCGTAGGTCGTCAGGCACTCCTGCCAGATGGTCAGCACGCGGGCGATGTCGGCCTGGGCCCGGCTCCAGACCTTGAAGCCCGGGTAGTGGCCCTTCAGGTTCATCGGCAGCGCCGAGCGCAGCGAGACGAAGCCCGAGTGCATCTCGCCGCACACCGCGCGGCAATGGGCGCGGGCGGCGCGGTCGGCCGGCAGCAGGTTGGCCTTGGGGCGGATCTCGTGCAGGTACTCGCCGATGGCCAGCGTGTCCCACACCGTCACGCCCTGGTGACGCAGGCAGGGCACCAGGATGGACGGCGCCAGCAGCAGCATCTCGGCGCGGGCGTCGCTGTCCTCGGGGTCGACCATCACCTCTTCGAAGTCCAGCCCGGCGAAGCGCGCCAGCAGCCAGCCGCGCAGCGACCACGACGAGTAGTTCTTGCTGCTGAGGGTGAGCGTGGTGCGTGCCATCGGGCGGTCTCCGTCGTCGGTGGGATGGCCAGGCCTGCGCAAGCGCTGTGCCAGCGCCCCCGCCTGCCGACGGCGAGCCGGCGTTGACCGTGCGACGTCCGTGGCCTGCAACTTGCGGAGTGCCGGCAACGCCGCCGCCGCGAGACCCCCCCGATGCTCTACCACGCCTACCAGGCCCAGACCGACTGGATCGGCCCGCTGCAGACCGCCGCCCGCGCCATGGCGCCCTGGCTGGGCCACGACTGGCCGGTGCCGCGGGCGCTGCGCGCCTGGCTGCCGCAGGCCGCCGCGGCCTGCGAGGTGTTCTCGCGCCTGCGGCTGACGCACCAGCGGCCTGCGTACGGCATCACTTCGGTGCAGACCGGCGACCATCTGGTGCCGGTGACGGAGGAGGTGGTGCACCGCACGCCCTTCGGCTCGCTGCTGCACTTCCGCCGCGACGACCTGCCGCCGCCGCACGAGCCGCCGCGGCCGCGGGTGCTGGTGGTGGCGCCGCTGTCGGGCCACTTCGCCACGCTGCTGGTCGACACCGTGCGCACCCTGCTGGCCGACCACGACGTCTACATCACCGACTGGCACAACGCCCGCGAGGTGCCGCTGGCCGCCGGGCGCTTCGGTCTGTCCGAGTACGTGCAGCACCTGATCGACTTCATCGCCTTCCTCGGCCCGCACACCCACCTGCTGGCGGTGTGCCAGCCCTGCGTGCCGGCGCTGGCCGCGGTGGCGCTGATGGCCGAGGACGAGCACCCCGCCCAACCGCGCACGCTGACGCTGATGGCCGGCCCGGTGGACTGCCGCGTCAACCCCACCGCGGTCAACGACCTGGCCACCGGCAAGCCGATCGCGTGGTTCGAGAAGAACCTGATCAGCCGCGTGCCGGGGCGCCACCCGGGCGCCGGGCGCCGGGTCTACCCGGGCTTTTTGCAGCTGACCGCCTTCATGAGCATGAACCCCGAGCGCCACGCCAAGGCCTTCGCCGGGCTGTACGAGCAGCTGGCCACCGGCGAACTGGAGGCGGCGCAGCGCACCAGCGAGTTCTACGAGGAGTACTTCGCCGTCAACGACCTGCCGGCCGAGTTCTACCTGGAGACGGTAGAGCAGGTGTTCCAGCGCTTCGCGCTGGCCAGGGGCGAGCTGGAGGTGCACGGCCGCCGGGTCGATTGCGGCGCGATCCGCCGCACCGCGCTGTTCACCGTCGAGGGCGAGCGCGACGACATCTGCTCGATCGGCCAGACCGTGGCCGCGCACGACCTGTGCACCCGCATCCGGCCCTACATGAAGACCCACCACGTGCAGCTGGGCGTGGGCCACTACGGCGTGTTCAGCGGCCGGCGCTGGCAGCAGCAGATCTACCCGCGGGTGCGCGAGCTGATCCAGGACTACCACTGACCAGGCGCGAAGCAACCTGCTGCGCGGGCACATCTCGCGTCTGCGCTGCTCGCCGTACGCCAGTACGGCTGCGCTGCTCGACGCAAGCTGAGCCCGCTCGCGACGGTTCCTTCACACGGGGTGCGGGGGCGCTTGCGTCAGCCCTTGCCCGCCAGCCGCTCCTGCACGCCCTCGTGGATCACCCGCAGCTCGGCCAGCGTGGCGTCGATGTGGGCGCGCCGCGCCTCCAGCTCGCCGATCAGCCGGCCGGTGTGCTCCAGCGCGTACAGCAGCTGCTGGGTGCGGCCCTCGCCGTGGCTGCCGTACATGTCCAGGAAGTCCTTGATCTCGGCCAGTGAGGAGCCGATGGCCTTGGCGCGCAGGATCACGGCCAGCCGCGCCCGGTCGCGCCGGGTGTAGACGCGGCTGCCATTGACACGCCGCGGCGTCAGCAGGCCCTTGTCCTCGTAGAAGCGCAGCGCGCGCTGCGACAGGTCGAACTCCCGGCACAGCTCGCCGATGCCGTAGAGCGCGCCGTCGGCGTCCTCTCGGTGCTCGGCCACCGCCTCGCGCGGGGTGGCCGGCGCTGGTGGCGCGTCGGCGGGGTTGGCGCGGGGCGGCGCACTGTCTGTCAACTTCATGGCAGCGTCCTGGGCGGGAACGGGCGTTCAATCGGGCCGGGCAGCGCACCGACCCGGGCGGTCGGTCGCGCGGCGCATTGCCCGTTACGCCAAGCATGTTACGTTAACGGCAGGCGCGGCGTGCCACGCCCCCTCACCCCCTTTTCCCCTCCTGGAACCACGATGACCGAACACCCCTACCGCAGCGTCTTCAAGCCCGACCTGTTCGCCGGCCAGCGCATCTGGGTCACCGGCGGCGGCTCGGGCATCGGCCGCTGCGTCGCGCACGAGCTGGCCGCGCTCGGCGCCGAGGTCGTGCTGTCCGGCCGCAAGGTGGAGAAGCTGCAGGCGGTGGCCGCCGAGATCGCCGAGGACGGCGGCCGCGCCAGCTGGCAGGCCTTCGACATCCGCGACGAGGACGCGGTCAAGGCCCATGTGGCCGAGGTGCTGAAGGCCGGTCCGGTCAGCGGCCTGGTCAACAACGCCGGCGGCCAGTTCCCGGCGGCGCTGGAGCAGATCAGCAAGAAGGGCTTCGACGCCGTGGTGGCCAACAACCTGACCGGCGGCTTCCTGATGATGCGCGAGCTGTACAACCAGTGCATGGCCGAGCACGGCGGCGCCATCGTCAACATGACCGCCGACTTCCGCAACGGCATGCCGACCATGGGCCACAGCGGCGCCGCACGCGCCGGCACCAGCAACCTGACGATGACCGCGGCCTACGAATGGGCGCGCAGCGGCGTGCGCGTCAACGCCGTGGCGCCGGGCTGGATCGCCAGCAGCGGCATGGACACCTACCCGGCCGAGATCCGCGAGCACATCCGCAGCCTCAAGCGCCACGTGCCGCTGCGCCGCATGGCCGAGGAGGCCGAGGTCAGCGCGGCCATCGTCTTCCTGCTGTCGCCGGCGGCGGCCTTCATCACCGGCATCACGGTGCAGATCGACGGCGGCGCCTCGCTGGGCGGGCCGGCCTTCCCCACCGCCGACCACGAGCGCAGCCAGCCCTTCCAGGGTTTCCACCGAGCGGTCAGGCCCCAGGTCCTGCGCTGAGCCCGGCCGCGGGCGGCGCGGCTGATGTCTGCCCGCCACACCGGCGGGCCCGGCCCCCCGCGACGCGGCGGCATCGGGACAACTTGCCATGGCGCGGCGCGGTGCGCCGGGGAAAATGCACGGCGTCCCGCAGAGGACGCGAGGAGACCGCCGTGACGCTCGACTTCCTGCCCGAGCCCGCCCGCACCGCCGGCCTGGCCGCCCTGATGAAGGGCGCCGGCAAGCTCACACGCTTCCTGCCGATCCCGCAGCCCACGCTGCTGGTCGGGCCCGGCGCCAGCGCGCGGCTGGGCCAGGCGGTGGCCGGCTTCGGCCACGGCAAGCTGATGATCGTCACCGACGCGGTGATCGTGCGCCTGGGCCTGCTGCAGCCGCTGACCGACGCGCTGCGCGCCGGCGGCGCCGAGCACGTCGTCTGGGACGAGATCACCCCCGACGCGCCGATCCCGCTGGTCGAGCGCGGCATCGACGTCTACCGCGAGCACGGCTGCCAGGCGCTGGTCGCCGTCGGCGGCGGCTCGGCGATGGACGCGGCCAAGGCCATCGCCGCGTCGATCGCCAACCCCGGCAAGCGGCTGCGCCAGCTGGCCGGCTACTTCAAGGGCCTGCACGCGCCGCCGCCGATCTATGCCGTGCCCACCACCGCCGGCACCGGCTCGGAGGTGACGGTGGCGGCCGTGGTGGCCGACCCGGAGCGCGAGAGCAAGCTGGTCATCGTCGACACCCGGCTGGTGCCGCGCATGGCCGCGCTGGACCCGACGCTGATGACCGGCCTGCCGCCGCACATCACCGCGGCCACCGGCATCGACGCGCTGACCCATGCGGTGGAGGCCTTCATCGGCCACTGGGCCAGCCCCGGCACCGACGCGATGGCGCTGCAGGCGGTGTCCATGGTCTTCGAGCACCTGCGCACCGCCTGCCGCGACGGCGCCGACCTGCAGGCCCGCGAGCAGATGTCGCTGGCCGCCACCTACGCCGGCATCGCCTTCACCCGCGCCAACGTCGGCTATGTGCATGCCATCGCCCACCAGTTCGGCGGCAAGTACCACACGCCGCACGGCCTGGCCAATGCCATCGTGCTGCCGCACGTGCTGCGCTGGTCGGCGCCGGCCGCCGCGCCGCGGCTGGCGCAGCTGGCGGTGCAGGCGCGCCTGGGCGGCAGCGACGAGGACGAGGCGGTGCTGGCCGAGAAGTTCATCGCCGGCGTCGAGCAGCTCAACCGCGACATCGGCATCCCCGGCCACCTGGAGGCGCTGCAGGCCGAGGACATCCCGGCGCTGGCCCGCGCCGCCTGCCAGGAGGGCCAGGGCTACCCGGTGCCGCGCTACCTGACGCCGGCGCAGTGCGAGGCGCTGATCCGCCAGGTGCTGCCGCCCGCGCCGGCCCCGGCCCCCGCCAGGCGGGCGCGCACGCGCCGCCCGCGCACACCCTGATCCCGTCCCGACAGCCACCACCGCCGCCACCGCAGCAGCGCCCGCCCCCCACGCCAGGAGACCCGCCCCATGAAGAAGGTCGTGACCGTATCGCTCGGCTCGTCGAAGCAGGACTTCAGCTTCGAGACCGATTTCCTCGGCCAGCGCTTCCAGGTGCGCCGCCTGGGCGCCGACGACGACACCGGCCGCGCCTGGGAGTTGATGCGCCGCTGGCAGACCAAGGCCGACGCCATCGGCCTGGGCGAGATCGGCGACCACTGGCACGTCGGCCAGAGCACGGTGGTCAACAAGGAGACGCGCCGCCTGCTCAACGTCGTCACCCGGGTGCCCGCCACCACCGGCGCCACGCTGCGCCGGCTGCTGCAGGTGCGCGCGGTGCGTTACGTGCAGAACCACCTGGGCCGCTACTTCGACAACAACCTGGTGCTGTTCCTGTCGGGCATGCGCAACTACGACATGGCCCTGGCGCTGTCGGACTACACGCCCAACCTGAGCTTCGCCGACGCCCTGGCCCAGACCGGCGCGCCCGCGCTGCTGCAGTCGCTGACCCAGCTGGAGCTGTACGCCAAGGGCCACGACCTGGCGCTGGCCGGCCGACCCGGCGAGGTGCTGGAGGCCGCGCTGCCCGGCTTCAAGAGCCGGCGCATCGCCGCGGCGGTGGCCAGGTCGCATGTCGTCGTCGGCACCTTCGCCGAGCTGCAGGCGGTGGGCAGCCCGGCCAACCTGGCCGGCAAGACGGTGATCACCTCGGCGGTCGACGACGAGCGCCTGGCCTTCTTCACGCGCTGCAAGGTCAACCTGGTGATCGACGTCTCGCCGCAGCTGTTCGAGCGCGTGGTCGGCATCAACGTCATCGAGGCGATGATCCTGGCGGCGCTGGGCAAGCCGCCCGAGGACGTCTCCGACGACGACTTCGGCGAGATCATCGACGAGCTCGACATCCGCCCGCGCCTGCTGCACCCGACCGGGCAGTTCCGCAACATCCGGCGCTTCGCCTTCGTCATCCACCCGCTGAGCCAGGAGTTCATCCGCAAGGGCTTCCCCATCCCCAAGGGCACGCCCAAGTTCGTGATGGACAAGGTGGAGACGCTGGCCGCCCACCTGCCGCCGATGGTGTACTGCAAGATGGAGAACATCGTCTCGCCCACCGGTGCCGAGGCCGAGGGCTGGCTGATCAGCGTCGGCGGCACGCCCAGGGAGATGCTGGCGCGCAGCCCCGAGTTCACCTACCGCCGCCTGCTGGCGGCCTCGCGCATGGCCGAGAAGCTGGGCGCGCAGATCATGGGCCTGGGCGCCTTCACCAAGGTGGTCGGCGACGCCGGCGTCACCGTGGCGCGGCGTTCGCGCCTGCCCATCACCACCGGCAACAGCTACAGCGCCTCGGGCGCCCTGTGGGCCGCGCACGACGCGATGCGCCGCATGGGCCTGGTGCCGGTGCCCCCCAAGGGCCAGCGCGTGCAGGCCAAGACCATGGTCATCGGCGCCACCGGCTCGATCGGCTCGGTCAGCGCGCGGCTGCTGGCCATGGCCTTCGAGCAGGTGGTCATCGCCGGGCGCGACCTGGCCAAGCTCGAGGAGCTGAAGGCCTCGATCCTCGAGGACACGCCGGACGCCGACGTGGTGTGCTCGACCGACTACGACCGCCTGCTCGGCGAGATGGACATGATCGTCACCAGCACCTCCGGAGCGGGCAAGAAGATCCTGGACATCATGAAGGTCAAGCCCGGCTGCGTGATCACCGACGTGGCGCGTCCGCTGGACCTGCCCCCCGACCAGGTCGCCCGGCGGCCCGACGTGCTGGTCATCGAGTCGGGCGAGATCGAGCTGCCGACCAAGGTGCGCGGCATGAAGAGCATCGGCCTGCCGCCCAACGTGATCTACGCCTGCCTGGCCGAGACCATCGTGCTGGCGCTGGAGGGCCGCTTCGAGGTCTTCACCGTGGGCCGCGACACCGAGTGGGAGAAGGTCAAGGAGATCTACAAGCTGGGCCTGAGGCACGGCATGAAGCTGGCCGCGATCTCCGGTGTCAAGGGCGTCTACAGCGACGAGGACATCGCCCGCGTGGTGGCCCTGGCCCGCGAGGCCCGCCGCCACTGGACCGGCGACGCCGCGGCGCTGCCGACCGCATCCAAGAAGGCCGCGTCCAAGAAGGCCGCGTCCAAGAAGGCTGCGTCGAAGAAGGCCGCGTCCAAGAAAGCAGCATCCAGGAAGGCCGCGCCGGTGGAGGCCGCGCCGGCGAAGGCCGCCAAGCAGCCGGCGCCGGCCAGGAAGGCCGCGGCCAGAAAGACCGCAGCCAGGAAGACCGCCGCGGCGCCGGCCGGCTCCGAGGCCTGACGGGCGCAGGGCGATGGACCCGGTCCGCCTGAACCCGCTGGACGCCGCCTGGGTGCTCACCGAGTCGCGCGCCACGCCCAACCATGTCGGCGGGCTGCTGCAGTTCCGCCTGCCGCCGAACGCGCCGCGCGACTACATGCGCCGCATGATGGCCGAGTTCCGCAGCCACCGCAGCTTCGCCGCGCCGTGGAACCGCCGGCTGCAGTACGCGCTGCCGCGCCACCCCCTGCCCAGCTGGGTCGAGGACGAGGACATCGACCTGGAATACCACGTGCGCCACGCCGCCCTGCCCTGGCCGGGTGGCGAGCGCGAGCTGGGCGAGCTGGTCGGCCGCCTGCACAGCACGCCGATCGACCTCAGCCGCCCGCCCTGGGAGTGCACGCTGATCGAAGGGCTGGATGGCGGGCGCTTCGCGATGTTCGTCAAGGTCCACCATGCGCTGATCGACGGCATCAGCGGCATGAAGCTGCTGGTGCGCGCGATGGCGCCCGACCGCCGCGCCAGCCTGGGGCTGCCGCCGTTCTGGTCGACCGCCCGCGTGGACCTGGCCCAGCACCCGCAGGCGCCGGCACCGACGATGGCCGCGCTCGGCGCCGCCGTGGTCGACAGCGTGCGGGCCCAGGCGCGCCCGCTGCCGCAGCTGGCCGCGGCCTTCGGCCAGATCGTGCGGCGCATCGGCGCGCCGGGCGACGGCCTGGCCGTGCCCTTCGACGCGCCCCGCTCGGTGCTCAACGGCCGCGTGCGCGAGAAGCGCCGCTTCGCCACCCAGCAGTTCCCGCTGGCCCGGCTGCGCGCGGTGGCCGAGGCGGCCGACTGCACGCTCAACGACGTGGTGCTGGCCCTGTGCGGCGGCGCGCTGCGCCGCTTCCTGCTCGACCGCGACAGCCTGCCCGAGCAGCCGCTGACCGCCGGCATCCCGGTGTCGGTGCGGCCGGCCGACGACGGCGAGGCCGGCAACGCGATCAGCTTCATCGTGGCGACGCTGGGCACCGACATCGCCGACGCGCGCGCACGGCTGCAGGCCATCCGCCGCTCGGTGCGCCACGCCAAGACCCACCTGCAGAGCCTGCCCCGTGCCGCGATGCAGCAGTACACCGTGCTGCTGATGGCGCCGACCATCCTGACCCTGCTCACCGGGCTGGGCGGGCGCACGCCGCCGATGTTCAACGTCACCGTGTCCAACGTGCCGGGGCCGGAACGGCCGCTGTGCTTCCGCGGCGCCGAGCTGCTGGCCGTCTACCCGGCGTCCATCGTCACCCACGGCCAGGCGCTGAACATCACCTGCGAGAGCTACGCCGGGCACATGAACTTCGGCTTCACCGCCTGCCACAGCTCGGTGCCCAGCATGCAGCGGCTGGCCGTGTTCGCCGCGGACGCGCTGGCCGAGCTCGAGGCGGCGCTGCGGCCGGCGGGCCAGGCCACCCGGACCAAGCGGACCAAACGGACCGTTCAGTCCGCTCGGACCGCTCAGACCGCTCAGACCGAGCGGAGCCCGCGGACGGCCCAGGCCGCCGCGGCCCCGGCGGCGGCGCCTGCCCGGCCGCGCCGGCGCGCGCCGGCCGCCGCGGCATGAGGCCGCCAGCGCCGGGTGGCCCGAGCGGGCGGCGCGGCCTCACTCCGGCTGCATGCCGGCGTCCTTGAAGGCCTTGGCCCAGGCCTGCAGCTGCTCGCGCAGGAAGCCGCCCATCTCGTCGGGCGTGACGCTGCCGGCCAGCTCGAAGCCCAGCGCGCCGACGCGCTCGCGGATCTCGGGCCGCTGGATCACCGCGTTCAGCTCGCGGGCCATGCGCTGCACCACCTCGGGCGGCGTCTTGGCCGGCGCGAACAGGCCCGCCCAGGTGCCGGCGTTCAACGGCGGCAGGCCGGCCTCGGCGGCGGTAGGCACGCCCGGCAGCAGCGCGGTGCGCGCCGGCAGCAGCACCGCCATCGCGCGCAGCTTGCCTTCCTTGACATGCTGCAGCGTGCTGGCCGGCGTGGCGAAGGTGAACTGCACGTGGTTGCCCAGCACGTCGGTCACCGTCGGGCCCTCGCCCTTGTAGGGCACCAGCGTGGTGTCGGCCTTGGCCAGCTTGAACTGGGTGTGCATCAGCTGCGTCACGCCGCTGTAGCTGCCGTAGCCCAGCTTGCCGGGATTGGCGCGGGCGTAGGCCAGCAGCTCGCCGGCGTCCTTGGCCGGCACCGACGGCGAGGCCACCATCACGTAGACGTAGCGGCCCACCAGGGTGACCGGCGCGAAGCTCTTGAGCGGATCGTAGGGCGGGTTCTTCTTCAGCAGCGGCACCTGCATCATCGGCGTGTTGCTGGCCAGGAAGAAGGTGTGGCCGTCGGGCTCGGCGCGGGCCACGTGGTCGCCGGCGATCGCGCCGTCGGCGCCGGGGCGGTTCTCCACCAGCACCTGCTGGCCCAGCGCGGCGCCCAGCGGCACGGCCAGGATGCGGGCGACGGCGTCGGTCGAGCCGCCGGGCGGGAACTGCAGCACCAGCCGCACCGGCTTGGTCGGCCAGGCCTGGGCCAGCGCGGCGCCGGGCAGCGCCAGCGCGGCGAGCAGGCCGGCACCCAGGCCCAGCTTGGACAGGAAACGCTTCATCGTTGACAACCTCTCGGGAACGGGATGGGAAACCAGGATCGGACCGGCCCCGCCGGGCCGGTCCGGACCATTCTGCGGGCCCCCCGGCCTGCGGCTTCAGCGGGCTTCCCCGCGGGTGGTGGCCGCCGGCGGCGCTTTCGGTGCGGCGGTGTCACCTGCGCGGCACGGCCCAGTCGGGCCGCCGCGCGCTCGCGCTGTCCAGCACCACCAGCCAGCGGCCGGCCCAGGGGTTGGGCAGCGGCGGCTGGGCGAACAGCCAGAAGCGCTGGCCGCGCGCCTGCGCCGCGTCGTAGTCGGCGTCGAGCACGCCGTTGTGGTCGAGGAAGCGGTTCAGCGCCGCCGGGATGCGCACGCAGCCCTTGGAGCCGCGCTGGCCCAGCCGCGGCTCCAGCAGGTCCGGGTCGGTGGCATGCACCTGCAGGCGCAGCGTGCCCGGGCCACCGCCGCCCCAGGTGCGCTCGCCCGCCACCCAGCCGAAGTCGAACACGCGCAGGCCCTGCACGCCGTAGCCGCGCACGCCGAACTCGTTGCGCGTGCCCTCGGCGCGGAAATCGGGGTTGGCGGGGTCGTGGCGGAAGGCGCCCAGCGGCGTCAGAAAGTGCTCGAAGCCGCCCGGCCGGCCGGTGGCCACCGGCACCGCGCCGATCCAGGCCCAGTCCGCCGCGGCGCCCGGTGCGGCCAGGTACAGCAGCGCGGCCTGGACCTCGGCGGCGCGGTCGACCACCAGCACGAACTGCGGCGCCGCCAGCCCCGCAGCGGCGTCCTGCAGCGCCTGGCGCGCCTGCGCCGCGTAGGCGGCCTGCGCGGCCGGTGGCACCGCCAGCCGCATCGGCACCGCCAGCGCGAACAAGGCCTGCCAGGTCGCGGCGGCGGCCGCAGCAGTGGTGGCCAGGTCCGAACCCGGACCCGGACCCGGACCCGGACCCGGACCCGGACCGGGCACCGGCGGCGGCGGCGCGCCGTCGCCGGCCACCGCGGCGGCGCCGGCGAGCACGCCGGCCAGCGCCGCGCCGGCGAGCCACCGGCCAAGCGCCACCACCGGCCACGCGCGGGCGCCGGCCGGCGGGATGCAACTTTGTCGGCGGGCGGGGATCGCAGCAGCCATGGTCGCACTGTAGCCAGGGCGGCGGCCCGGCCAGTCACTGGGCGCCGCCGCCCGTGGATTGACATCGATCACGCCGTTGCCATCGGCGCTTGCTAGGCTGTACACAACCCGTTCACTGTCGATAGGAGGAATGCCATGTCCGAACTGACCGCTGCCCAAAAGGACCGCCTGGTCTCCGACCTGCGCGTCGTCATCGCCGACGCCGAGGAGCTGCTGCGCTCGACCGCCGGCGACGCCAGCGCCGGCGCCACCGAGCTGCGCGAGCGCGTCGAGGCCCGGCTGCTGCGTGCCAAGGACAACCTGGTGCAGCTGCAGGAGACCGCGGTGGCCAAGGCCAAGGCGGCCGGCCATGCCGCCGACGACTATGTGCACGAGAACCCCTGGAAGGCCATCGGCGCGGCCGCCGGCATCGGCCTGGTGGTCGGGCTGCTGATCGGCCGCCGCTGAGCCCGGGCCCGCCGCCGCGATGAGCGGGTTGCCGCCGGGCAACGGGCTGTACGCGTCGCTGCGGCGCCTGCTGGCCACCGGGCTGGAGATCGCCGAGGTCCGCCTCGAGCTGCTGGCCGTCGAGCTGGCGCAGGAGAAGGAGCGCGCGCTCGATGCCCTGCTGTGGGCGCTGCTGGCCTGGATGATGCTGACCGTCGGCGTGGTGCTGGCGGTGGGCCTGCTGCTGGTGCTGCTGTGGGACGGCTACCGCCTGCCGGCGCTGGCGGTGCTGAGCCTGGGCTTCCTGGCCGCCGGTGCGGCGCTGGTGCGCCGCGCGCGCCAGCGCCTGGCCACGCCGGGCGGCCCGGGCGCTGCCAGCCGCGGCGAGCTGGCGCGTGACCGCGCCGCGCTGGAAGGCCGGGAGCCGCCGCCATGAGCCCGCCGGGCCGCCCCGAGGGCGGGGTCGGGAAGGCTTGGCCTGCAGGCAATCCAGCGAGCGCCGGGCCGCCGGGCCCGCGCCTGGCCCCGCCCGCGCCGCCGCCCACGCTGGCGCAGCGGCGCGAGCGCCTGCTGCAGCGCAGCGCCGTGCTGCGGGTGCAGCTGGCGCAGGACGGCCGCGCGCTGCAGGCGCCGCTGGCGCTGGCCGACACGGTGCGCGAGGGCTGGCACTGGCTGCGGCGCCACCCCGAATGGCCGGCCGGCGCGGCCCTGCTGCTGGTGCTGCTCAAGCCGCGACGCGCCTGGCGCTGGGCGTCGCGCGGCTGGTGGGCCTGGCGGGTCTGGCAGCGCGCGCAGCGGCTGCTGGCCGGGCGGCTGCCGGGGCTGGGCGGCTGAGCGTCGCACGGGCCGCGGCGGACCGGTGCCGCGGCGCAGCTAGCCGAACCAGCCCTGCAGGAACCAGTCGGCCGCCGCGGCCTGCGCCAGCGGCAGGCGGTGGCGGTAGACCCAGGCCAGCGCGCCGGCCTCGGTGCGGGCGATGAAGTAGTCGCGCACCGCCGGCCCGTCGGCGTCCCACCAGCCGGTTTCCAGGCGCTGCGGCCCGGCCAGCAGCTGCAGCGGCCGGCCGTCCAGCAGCGGCAGCGCCGCCGCGGTGCCGCTGGGCAGGGCCTGCGGCTGCGGCAGCAGCCACAGCGGCTGGACGGCCAGCGCCCCGCTGTGCAGCGCCTGCGCGGCCGCGGCCTGCAGCGCGGCCGGCCAAGGCGGCGCCAGCCGCGCCGGGTCGGCCGGCGGGCAGCGGGTGGCGTGCTCGGGCCGGTGGTCGGCCACCGGCTCCAGGCGCTGCACCTGCGCGGCACCCAGCCGCGCCTGCAACCGCTCGACCAGCCGGGCCAGGCCCTCGCGCTCGCCGGCCGGGCTGGCGAACAGCTCGCCGTTGGGCGCCCCGCCCTCGGCCAGCGCGTCGCAGCGCAGGCCCAGTTCCAGCGCCGGCGCCGGCAGCGGCTGCCGCGCCAGGCGCTCGGCCAGCAGCACCTGCAGGTGCGCGGCGTCGGCCGTGGGCTGGGCGGGCGCCAGCACCAGCGTGCTGTGCGGCGGCGGCTCGGCGCCGCTGCCGCGGTGGCGGCGGCGCTCGTGGTGCATCACCAGCGTGCAGCGGGCGATGCGTGCCTGCCGTGCGCCGGCCCAGGCCACCAGCCGGGCCAGCAACAGGCGCGCGCCGGCCAGCAGCTGGGCCTGGGTGTCGGCGCGGGCCAGCAGCTCGATGCGCTGGTCGAAGCGCGGCGCCGGCTGCAGCCCGGCGGCGGCCTCGGGCGCCTGGCCGCGGGCGCGGTCGACGGCGGCCAGCAGCGCCGGCCCGAAGCGCCGGGCCAGGCCGTCGCGCGGCAGCCGGCCCAGGTCCCCCAGGGTGAGCAGGCCCATGCCGGCCAGGGCCTGCAGCGCCGCCTCGTCCAGGCCCAGCAGGGCCAGCGGCGCGGCGTCCAGCAGCGGCTGCAGCGCGGCGCGGTCGCGCGCATGCGGGCCCAGCACCAGCGCGTCGGCGCTGTCCAGGCCGGCGGCGCGTGCGCCCCAGCCGGCCAGCAGCGCCGCCGCCGCCGCGGTGGGCGCCGCGGCGATGCGCACCCGGTGGCCCAGCGGCGCCAGCGCCGCGCGCAGGCGCTGCAGCAGCGCCGGCAGGCCGCCGAACAGGCGCAGGCAGGCCTGCACCTCCAGCTGCACGCCGACCAGGGCCGGGCCGGCCGCCGGCCGCGCGCCGGCGCCGCGCCAGCCCGGCGGCGTGGCCCAGCACACCAGCGGGCTGAAGCCCAGCGCCACGTCGGCCACCGCGCGCAGCGCCTGGGCGTCGCGGCCGGCATCGGCGGCCCCCAGGCGCAGCGCCGGCGCCAGCGCCAGCGCGGTGGCGCGCTGCATGCCCGGGCGCACGCCGCAGGCCCGCGCCGCGGCGTCGACCTGGGTGATGCGGTGCGCGTGCAGCAGCGCGCGCGGGCGCGGGGCGGGGGCGGCCCCGGCGGGCAGGTCGTCCGGGGGGGCTGCTGCGTCCGCCGCGCCCGGGGCCGCATCGGCCGGCGGTGCGGCCACCGCGTCCAGCGCGGTCCAGGACTCCAGCGACAGCGCGGGCAGGTGCAGGGCCAACCAGAGCATGGCGCAGGTGCAACGAGGGCAGGAAACCGGGGGAAGCGCAGGCGGGCACGGGCGGCACGCTCAGCACGCCCGGCGCGACGCCACGGCGGCCGGCGCCACCGGTGCCGGGTGGGCCGCCGCCGGTACCGACCCGACGCACCGCATCGCCGCGACCATGGGCGCTCAACCCACCGCCAGCCCCGGCCGCAGCCGCCGCGGGCCGCGCAGGCCCGGGGGACGGGCCAGGTCCTGGGTCAGCGCCAGGGCCTGCTGGCCGGGCGTGAGCACCGGCGGCAGCGCCAGCCGCAGCGGCTGGGCCAGCGGCGGGCCGCGGCGCTTGAGCAGGCGCAGCGTCAGCGCGTCGGCCCCGGCGGGCTGCAGCAGCAGGCGCAGCGGCGCGGCGCTGGGCTGGGGCGCGGCCTGGGCGTCGCGCAGGACGAAGACCGGCCCGTCGTGGGCCTGGGCGGCCAGCTGCAGCCGGCGCAGTGCGTCGGCGCGCAGGCCGCGCGGCAGCCAGGCCAGCACCGCGCCGACATGGCCGCTGCGCAGCGCCTGCTCCAGTGCCCACAGCAGGTCGGCCGCCGGCAGCAGCGGCGCCAGCCGGTGCCCGCCGCGCGGCGCGGCGTGGCCGGCGCTGGCCGCGGCGGCCGACCCGGCGCGCGGCCGCACCAGCAGCCAGTGCCGGCTGGCCAGGCCCTGCTGCTGCAGCGCCCAGGCGCTGGGCACGGCGGGCGGGTCGAACAGCATCACGCAGCGCCAGCCCGGTGCGTCGGCGTCCGCACGGCGGGCAACGCCGGGGCCGCGCCGCGCCGCCGCCGCGCCGGCCTCGGTGGCCGCGGCCACCGCCTCGTCGGGCGGCGACAGCGCGGCCAGCGCCGGCGCCAGCAGGCGCAGCTCGCCGATGCCGGGCTGCGCCAGCAGCAGCTCGGTCAGCACGCCGTGCGGCCAGCCGCCGCCGGGCAGCTGCGCGTCCAGCGCGTCGAAACCGGTGGCCGTGCAGCGCGTGGCCGCGCCGCCGACCTGGCTGGCCCGCCACAGCGCCGGGTGGGCGGCCAGCAGCGCCCCCGGCGCCAGGTCTGACGCCAGGTCCGGCGCCACCGCAGGCCAGGGCAGCCAGGGGTCGGGGGACGACGGGCCGGGCGAAGCGTCGAGCGCAGGGACCAGCGCAGAGGCCAGCGCAGGGTCAGCCGGCGGCGCCATGACCGGGACCGGGACCGGAACCGGAACCGGAACCGCGGTCGGAACCGCGGTCGGCAGCGCCAACAAGGCCCCTGGCGCCGTCGCCGCCGCGTCCCCCGGCCGGTCAGGCGGGTCAGGCCGCCGGGCCCGCCGCCCCCCGCCCTGCCCGGGCGGGGGCAGCCGCGCGCCGGCCGGCCGCGCTGCGGCGGGCAGCTCGGCCGGGTCGAACAGCGGCAGGGTCCGGGGCGGCGACAGGTTCACCGAGAGACTGTATATCCATACAGTTTTCGAGGCAAGCCGCCGCCGCTGTCGGCCGGCCGCCACACCGCGCCCGGCCGGCCCGGGGCCGCGCCGGATAATCCGCGCCTGCCCGGCCCGCGGGCCGCCGCCCCGGCGGCCCCGGGGCGGCCCTGCCCCATGCCCACCCTGCTGCAGCGCTTCGCCCGCATCGTCCCCTTCTTCCGCCACGGCCGGCTCGCGGTCGCCGTGGCCTTCCTCGGCTCGCTGGTCGGCGCGGCCACCGAGCCGCTGATCCCGGAGCTGATGAAGCCGCTGCTGGACCAGGGCTTCAGCGCCGGCAAGCTGCCGCTGTGGCTGGTGCCGGTGGCCATCGTCGGCATCTTCGCGGTGCGCGGCGTGGCCGGCTTCGTCGCGCAGTACGCGCTGTCCTGGGCCGCCCACCGCGGCGTGCAGGACCTGCGCGCCGCGCTGTTCCAGCGCATCCTCAGCGCCCAGCCGGCGCTGTTCGCCGAGCGCTCGGCCAGCAGCCTGACCAACACCCTGGTCTACGAGGTGCAGAACGGCGCCACCCAGCTGGTGAACTCGCTGCTCACCCTGGTCAAGGACTCGCTGACCCTGCTGGCCCTGCTGGTCTACCTGCTGTGGCTGAACTGGAAGCTGACGCTGTTCGTCGGCGTGCTGTTCCCGGCGGTGGCGGTGCTGATGCGCACCGTGGGCAAGCGCCTGCACCGGCTGGCGCGCGAGGGCCAGGACGCCACCGACGCGCTGGCCTACGTGGTCGAGGAGAACGTGCTGGCCTGGCGCATCGTGCGCCTGCACGGCGCGGCGGCGGGCCAGGCCCGGCGCTTCGAGCGCCACGCGCTGACGCTGCGCCGGGTGCTGCTGAAGATCGTCGCCGCCGGCGGCGCGATGACGCCGCTGACCCAGCTGTTCACCGCGCTGGCGCTGTCGGCGGTGATCGTGGTCGCGCTGTGGCAGAGCAGCGCCGGCACCGGCACGGTGGGCGGCTTCGTCGCCTTCATCACCGCGATGCTGATGCTGGTGGCGCCGGTCAAGCACCTGTCGGACGTGATGGCGCCGATCACCCGCGGCCTGGCGGCGATCGAGCGCGGGCTGGAGCTGCTGGACAGCCACCCGGCCGAGGTCGGCGGCAGCCACCGCGTGGACCGCGCCGAGGGCCGGCTGCAGCTGCAGGACGTGGTGCTGCGCTACCGCGACGACCAGCCGCCGGCGCTCGACGGCCTGACGCTGGACGTGGCCGCCGGCGAGACGGTGGCCCTGGTCGGCCCCTCGGGCGCCGGCAAGTCCTCGCTGATCAACCTGCTGCCGCGCTTCGTCGCCCCCAGCGGCGGGCGCATCATGCTGGACGGCGTGCCGCTGGCCGACTGGGACACCGACGCGCTGCGCCGCCAGTTCGCGCTGGTCAGCCAGGACGTGGTGCTGTTCAACGACAGCATCGCCGCCAACGTGGCCCTGGGGGGCAGCGACGACCGCGCGGTCGACGAGGCCCGCGTGCGCGCCGCGCTGGCCAGCGCCCACCTGCTGGACTTCGTGCAAGGCCTGCCGCAGGGCCTGGACACGGTGATCGGCCACAACGGCAGCCAGCTGTCGGGCGGCCAGCGCCAGCGCCTGGCCATCGCCCGCGCGCTGTACAAGGACGCGCCGATCCTGATCCTCGACGAGGCCACCTCGGCGCTGGACAGCGAGAGCGAGCGCGCGGTGCAGGCCGCGCTGGACGTGCTGATGCGCGGGCGCACCACGCTGGTCATCGCCCACCGGCTGTCGACGATCGAGCACGCCGACCGCATCGCGGTGATGGAGGCCGGCCGCATCGTCGAACAGGGCCCGCACGACGCGCTGCTGGCCCAGGGCGGGCTGTACGCGCGCCTGCACGCGATGCAGTTCCGCGGCTGAAGGCGGCGGCCCGGCACCCACGCCCAACCCGCCCGGCCACGGCCCGGCCACCGGCGGCACCCCAACCGGCGGCACCACGCCGGCGACCGCCCGCGCCGTCCGGGCGCCGGCCGTCGCAGCGCCCCGGCGCCGCCACCGCAAGCGCGTTAGGCTGCCGCACGATCTCCCCCGCCCGACGCCCCGACATGCCCCGCCCGCTGCCCGCCCCCTGCCCCCGGCCTGCCGCCCCGGCCGACCGCGCTGCCGCGCCCCGGCCACGGCCGGCCCTGCGCGCCGCGCTGGCCGCGCGGGCCCTGCTGGGGGCCCTGGCCGCGCTGGCCCTGGCCGGCTGCGCCGCGCTGCCGCCGCGCGGCACGCCCGAGCCCTCGCAGGCGCCGACCGACACCGCCGGCACGCCGCTGGCCCGCATCGCCGCCGACAGCCTGGCCGCCGCGCGCCAGGCCCCCGGCGCGGCGGCCGGCGCGGGCTCGGCCTTCCGCCTGCTGCCCACCGGCGAGTTCGCCTTCGACGCCCGCACCGCGCTGGCCGCGCGGGCGACGCGCACGCTGGACCTGCAGTACTACCACGTGCACGACGACCAGGCCGGCCGCGCCCTGCTGCGCGCGCTGCGCGACGCGGCGCAGCGCGGCGTGCGCGTGCGCCTGCTGGTCGACGACTTCCACGCCGGCGAGATCCAGCAGCGCCTGGCCGACCTGGCCGCGGTGCCCGGCGTGCAGGTGCGGCTGTTCAACCCGCTGGCGCTGCGCCACGGCCCGCCCACGCTGCGCCTGCTGCTGTCGCCCGGCGAGTTCGACCGCCGCCAGCGCCGCATGCACAACAAGCTGTTCGTCGCCGACAACGCGCTGGCCGTCTTCGGCGGCCGCAACGTGGCCGACGAGTACTTCATGAACCACGCCGAGGCCAACTTCATCGACCTCGACCTGCTGGGCGCCGGGGCGGTGGTGCCGGCGCTGTCGGCGGCCTTCGACGCCTACTGGAACAGCGCGCTGGCCTGGCCGGTGCACACGGTGCTGGGCGCGCCGGACGACGCCGGGGCCGCCCGCGCCCGCTTCGACGCCGGCGTGCGCGACGCCCGCCCGCAGGCGGCCGACTACCGGCTGGACCCGCTGGGCCAGACCGCGGTGGGCGCCCAACTCGACAGCGCGGCGGGTGCGGCCGGTGGGGCCGGCGCCGACGGTGCGGCCGGCGTCCCGCCTCGGATGATCCTGGTCGCCGGCGACGCCGAGGTGCACGCCGACCCGCCCGACAAGGTGTTCACCGCGATCACCGGCCCGCAGCCCAGCGCCGCAATGGCGGGCATCCTGGCCACCATGGGCCGCGCGCGCCGCGAGGTGGCCATCATGACGCCCTACTTCCTGCCCGGCGAGGTGGGCATGCCGATGATGCGCGAGGCCGCCCGCCACGGCGTGCGCACCGTCGTCTACACCAACTCGCTGGCCTCCACCGACGAGCCGCTGGTGCACCACCTGTACCAGCGCTACCGGCCCGAGCTGCTGCGCCTGGGCGTGCAGCTGCACGAGTTCAGCCCGGCCATGGCGCAGCGCTCGCTGGGCTTCGGCCGCTTCGGCCGCTCGGTGCCGCGGCTGCACGCCAAGACCGCGGTCATCGACGAGCGCTGGCTGGCGGTGGGCTCGGTCAACCTCGACGGCCGCTCGGCCGTGGCCAACACCGAGATGAGCGTGGTCATCGACAGCCCGCCGCTGGCCGCCGCGGCGCGCCAGCTGACCCAGGGCAGCGGCAGCGGCGCCCAGGCCACCTACCGGCTGCGGCTGCAGGCCGACGGGCAGACCGTCGAGTGGCTGGGCACCGATGCCGAGGGCCGGCCCACCGTCAGCACCGACGAGCCCGGCGACCACCCCGCGCTGCGGCTGAAGCTGTGGCTGCAGTCGCTGCTGGTGCCCGAGCACCTGCTGTGACGCCGCGGGGCCGGCCGCCGCGGCGGTATGCTCGGTCCGGGTACCCCTACCCCTTCCCGACCCGTCGCCCCGACTGACGCCCCGACAACACCGACCACGAGACAGGACCCTGCCATGACCGCCCCGATCAGCCGCTACCCCGTGCCCGAACTGAAGGACCTGCCCGAAGACATCCGCGAGCGCATCCTCGGCGTGCAGGAGAAGGCCGGCTTCGTGCCCAACGTGTTCCTCGTGCTGGCCCACCGCCCGGCCGAGTGGCGCGCCTTCATGGCCTACCACGACGCGCTGCTGGTCAAGGACACCGGCACCCTGAGCAAGGGCGAGCGCGAGATGATCATCGTCGCCACCTCGGGCGCCAACCAGTGCCTGTACTGCGTGGTCGCCCACGGCGCGATCCTGCGCGTCTACGAGAAGAAGCCGCTGATCGCCGACCAGCTGGCGGTGAACTACCGCAAGGCCGACATCACGCCGCGCCAGCGCGCGATGCTGGACTTCGCGATGAAGGTCTGCCTGCGCTCGGCCGAGGTCGAGGAGGCCGACTTCGCCGCGCTGCGCGCCCACGGCTTCGACGACGAGGACATCTGGGACATCGGCGCGATCACCGCCTTCTTCGGCCTGTCCAACCGCATGGCCAACCTGACGGCGATGCGGCCCAACGACGAGTTCTTCCTGATGGGGCGCGTGCCCAAGGCGCCCAAGGCCTGAGCCGGTGGCGGCACCGGTGGCCGGCACCCTGAACCCGGCCGGGCTGTCCGAGATCGTCGCCGGCGCCTGGCGCCTGGCCGAGTGGGACTGGACGCCGCAGCAGCGCCTGGCCTGGATCGAGGGCCTGCTGGACCTGGGCATCAGCAGCTTCGACCATGCCGACGCCGAGGGCGAGCCGCCGGTGGCGGCGCTGTTCGGCCAGGCGCTGGCGCTGCGTCCGGCGCTGCGCGCGCAGCTGCAGCTGGTGGTGCAGTGCGGGCTGCCGCCGCTGGACATGGCCGGCCTGGCCGGCCGCCGTGCGCGCCATGCCCACACCGCGGCGGCGCGGCTGCGCGACTCGGTGCAGGCCCAGCTGCGCGCGCTGCGCACCGACCACCTGGACCTGCTGCTGCTGCACCGCCCCGACCCGCTGCTGGACTTCGACGAGCTGGCCGAGACCTTCGCCGCGCTGCGCCGCGACGGCCTGGTGCGCCACTTCGGCCTCAGCGACGCCCGGCCGCCGCAGCTGGCGCCGCTGCACCGGCGCTTCGCGCTGGCCACGCACCAGCTGGAGCTGTCGCCGCTGCACACCGCGCCGCTGCACGACGGCACGCTGGACCAGTGCCAGGACCTGGGCCTGCGCCCGATGGCCTGGGCCCCGCTGGCCGGCGGGCGGCTGCTGGCCGCCGACACCCCGGCGGCCCGGCGCGTGCGCCAGGTGCTGGCGCCGATGGCCGAGGCGCTGGGCGTGAGCCCGACCACGCTGGCCATCGCCTGGGTGCGCCGCCACCCGAGCCGGCCGCTGCCGGTGCTGGGCACGCGCCGGCTGGCCGTGGCGCGCGAGGCCCGCGCCGCGCTGGACCTGGTGCTGGACGCCGGGCCCTGGCGCGCGCTGTGGGCCGCCGCCGAGGCGGCCAGCGCCTGAACCCGACCCCGACCCGCACCCCGACACCGGACCCGCCCCGCCATGGACCTGCTCGCCGTCTACACCACCGTCGCCACCCGCGACGACGCGCAGCGCCTGGCCCGCGCGCTGGTCGGCCAGCGCCTGGCCGCCTGCGTGCAGATCGACGCCATCGACAGCGTCTACCACTGGGACGGCGCGCTGCAGCAGGAGCCGGAACAGCGCCTGATGATCAAGACCACCGCCGCCGCCTGGCCGGCGCTGGCCGCGGCGATCCGCGCCCTGCACCCCTACCAGCTGCCGGCGATCCACGCGCTGCCGGTGGCCGGGGCCGACCCGGCCTACGCCGCCTGGGTGGCCGCGCAGGTCACGCCGCCGACCGACGACCCGGCCGGCCCCTGAAACCGGCCGGGGTCGGGGCCGGGGCTCACGGCCCCAGCACCGCGTCGATCGCCGCCAGCACCTGGGCGATGTCGATCGGCTTGGTCAGGTAGTGCACGAAGCCGGCGGCCAGGCCGCGCCGCTGGTCGCCCGGCATCGCGTTGGCGCTGATCGCGATCACCGGCACCTGCTGCGTGGCCGCCGCGCGGCGCAGGCGGCGCAGCAGCTCGTAGCCGTCCATGCCGGGCAGCTGGATGTCCATCAGGATCAGGTCGGGCTGCTCGCTGCGCGCCAGGTCCAGGCCCAGCCCGGGCAGCGGCGCGCTGATCATCTGCAGGCCCGGCCGCTGTGCCAGCACCGCCTCCATCAGCACCACGTTGACCGGGTTGTCCTCGATGTAGAGCACCTTGCGCCGGCCCGCCGCGCCACCCTCGGCGCCAGCGTCGCTGCCGGCCGGCGCGACGGCGGCCGGCAGCGGCTCGGCAGCGGCCGGCGCGGCGCGCTGCAGCCGCACCCAGAAGGTGCTGCCGCGGCCGACCGCGCTGTCGACGCCGATCTCGCCGTGCATCAGCCCCACCAGCTGCCGGCTCAGCGCCAGCCCGATGCCGGTGCCCTCGATCGGCGCCTGCTCGGCCCCCAGGCGCTCGAAGGCCTGGAACAGGCGCTGCTGCTGCGCGGCGCTCAGGCCCGGCCCGGTGTCGCACACGCCGATGCGCACGCCCTGCTCGTCGGCGCTGCAGTCGACCCACACCCGCCCCTGCTCGCGGTTGTACTTGACCGCGTTGGCCAGCAGGTTCAGCAGCACCTGGCGCAGCCGGGTGCGGTCGGCCTGGACATGGCAGTGGCAGCCGGGCGGCGGCGTCGCCACCAGCTGCACGCCGTGCTCCAGCGCCACCGGCTGCATCAGCGCCAGGCAGTCGGCCAGCAGCGCGGCCAGGTCCACCGGCTCCAGGCTGACCTGCAGCTTGCCGGCCTCGATGCGCGCCAGGTCCAGCACCTCGTTGATCAGCTCCAGCAGGTGCGCGCCGGCCCGCAGGATCTGCCGCACATGGCCGCGCTGCGCCGGCGCCAGCGCCGCGGCCGGCTCGTTGGCCAGCAGCTGGGCGAAGCCGAGGATGGCGTTCATCGGCGTGCGCAGCTCGTGGCTCATCGCCGACAGGAAGTCCGACTTGGAGCGGCTGGCGCGCTCGGCCTCGTCGCGCGCACGCGCCAGCTCGGCGGTGCGCTCGGCCACCCGGGCCTCCAGCCGCGCGTTGGCCAGCTGCAGCTGAACCCGGGCCAGCTCGCGCGCCGTCTCGTCGACCATGTACATCAGCAGGTGCGGCTCGTCGCCCATCGGCACGCGCGCGCCGTGCAGCGCGAAGTGCACCCGCCGGCCGTCGGGCCGCGTGAAGGACAGCGGCACGTCCTGCAGCCGGCCCTGCTCGCGCAGCTGGCCGACCAGGCGCTCGCGCGCGTCGAGGTCGGGCCACAGCCCCAGCTGCAGCGCGGTGCGGCCCAGCGCCTGCTCGCGCGTCCAGCCGCACAGCCGCGTCCACTCGTCGTTGACGTCGACCAGCGTGCTGTCGCGGTCGCGCACCAGCGCGATGGCCACCGGGCTGCCGGCGAAGATGCTGCCCAGCAGCTGCTGGTTGCGCCGGGCCATCTCGCGCTGCTCGTCCAGCCCGGTGCTCTCCCAGAACTTGACCACCATGCGGCCCGGCCCGGTCTGGAAGCCGAACAGCGTGAAGGCCTGCGCCAGCCGGGTGCCCGCAGGCACGAAGCTGCGGGGGAGCAGCGGCTCGCCGTGCCGCAGCGTGGCCACCAGCGCCGCCGCCAGGCCGGTACCCGGGATGCCGACGAAGACCTCGCCCACCGGCCGCCCGACGTACTGCGGCTGGGCCACGGTGATGACCCGGCTGGCCATCTCGTCGTAGCCGGCGAAGACCAGCTCGCCGCGCTCGTCCAGCGCGAACTCCAGCGTGCCCAGCTGCGGCCCGGCGACCGCCGCGGCGGCCTGCAGCCGCGCCTGCGCGGCCTGCAGCTCGGCGCGCAGGCGGTCGATCTCGGGCTCGGGATTCAAGGTGTTCGCTTTCCTGCCGCTGTGGCGCCTGACCAGGTCCACCGGCCACCGGCGGTCGCTGCCGCCGTCCTCCCAACCGGGCGGCGCCAGTATATTGGGCGGCCCACCGCGCCCCCACCACGCCAAAACCCGATGTCCGCGCTGCACCGCCGCGCCCTGCTGCGCCACGCCTGCGCCGCCGCCCTGCTGGCACCGCTGGCACCGCTGGCCGCGGCGGCCGGCGCGGCCGCGCCGCTGCGCCTGGTCGTGCCCTTCGCCGCCGGCGGGCCGGCCGACACGCTGGCCCGCGCCGTGGCCCCGGTGCTGGCCGAGCAGCTGGGCCAGCCGGTGCTGGTCGACAACCGGCCCGGCGCCGGCGGCCTGCTGGGCGCGGCCCAGGTGGCGCGCGCGGCACCCGACGGCCAGACCCTGCTGCTGGCCAACAGCAGCACCCACAGCATCGCGCCGCTGCTGCAGCCGCGCCCGGCCTACGACCCGCTGGCCGACTTCACCCCGCTGGCCGCGCTGGCCGACGCGCCGGGCGTGGTGCTGGTGCCGCGGCAGTCGCCGGCGCGCACGCTGGACGAGTTCATCGCGCTGGCCCGCCGCCAGCCCGGCCGGCTGAGCTACGGCTCCAGCGGCCACGGCACCATCGTCCACCTGGCCACCGAGGACTTCAAGGCCCGCACCGGCACCTACATCGTCCACATCCCCTACCGCGGCACCGCGCTGGCCCTGGCCGACCTGGCCGCCGGCACGATCGACCTGCTGCTCGACTCGCTGCTGACCGGCCTGGCCGCGGCCCAGGACGGCCGCGTGCGCGCGCTGGCGGTGACCAGCGCGCAGCGCTCGCCGCTGGCGCCCGGCCTGCCCGCGGTGGCCGAGCGCCTGCCCGGCTTCGAGGCGGTGACCTGGTTCGGCCTGGTCGGCCCGCGCGGCCTGCCGGCCGAGCAGGTGACGCGCCTGAACCAGGCCGTGCAGCGCACGCTGGCCGACCCGGCGCTGCACGCGCAGCTGGCCCGGCTGGGCGCCGAGCCCACCGGCGGCAGCCCCGACGCGCTGGCCCGCCGCCTGGCCGACGAGGCGCGGCGCTGGCGGGCGGTGATCGCGGCACGGGGCATCACCGCGCCGTGACCGCGCCGTGCCCGCGTCGGCCGGCGCGGCAGGCCCCGCCGGGCCCGCTCAGCCGTAGACCGCCAGCGCCGCCTGCAGCCGGCGGCGCACCGCCTCGCGCAGGCTGTCGGGTGCCAGCACCTGCACCTGCTCGCCCTGGCGCAGCAGGTCCATCACCAGCTCGGTCTCGTCGACATAGGGCAGGGTCAGCTCCCAGCTGCCGTCGTCCAGGAAGCGGCCCTGCTGCTCGGGGTGCCATTCCTCGCGGCTGATCCAGGGCGCGGCCTGCGGGCTGAAGCGCAGCACCGCCAGCCGGCGCGTGCCGCCGGCGAAGATGCCGTAGCCGGCGTCCATCTCGGCCTGCACCTGGCGCATCGCCACGTCCTTGGCGCGCGCCTCCAGCACGCGCGCGTCCTGCACCGCGTCCAGCGCGAAGCGCAGCAGGCGCTCGCGCTGGTGGCACCAGGCGTCCAGGTACCAGGTGTGGCGGTAGTGCACCAGGCGCTGCGGCGAGACCTCGCGCTCGGTCAGCTCGCCGCGCGCCCGCGTCAGGTAGCGCAGGTGCAGGCGGCGGCGGCGCATCAGCGCCTCGCCGGCGCGCTCGAAGCACTCGGGCGGCACCGGCCGGCGCAGCGCGCCGACGATCTTGACCCGCTTCATCAGCGCCTGCGCGTCGGTCTCGCCGCCGGGGCCCAGCAGCTCGTGGATGCGGTCGAGCAGCGGCTGCAGGTGGCGGCTGAGCGTGCCGTCGGCGTCCAGCCCCGACAGCAGCTGGTGGGCCATCAGCAGCGAGTACAGCTCGCGCTCGCTGAACCACAGCCCGGGCAGCTCGTGCCGCGGGCCCGGCGCGGCGCGCGCGGCCGCGCTGCCGGCGGGCGCGAAGCGGTAGCCGTTGCGGTCGCGGTCGTACTCGATCGGCGCGCCGAGCTGGTCGCGCAGGTACTCCAGGTCGCGCTTGAGCGTGGCGGGCGAGACCTCCAGCGCCTCCAGCAGCTGGGCGAAGCTGACGCTGCCGCGGTGGCGGATCAGCTGTTCGATCTTGTACAGGCGGGCGGTCTTGGTCATTGCGGGCGGCGGGTCGTCGGGTGTGCGCAGGACGGGTTCGACGGGCGCGCGGCAGTGTGCCACGCCACTGGCTCATGGCATGAGCCACCGGCGGAGCCCCCCCGCGGCCGCGGGTGGCCGCGCCATTCCCCGCACTGGCTCATGCCATGAGCCACCCGGCCGCCACACTGGCGCCATGCCGGATGCGATGCCGGCCCCACCCGGAAGCCAACCGCCCCACCGCACAGGAGTCCACCATGGTCCAGGCCGCCTTCGAGTTCCCCAGCCAGCCGGTCGAGCCGGCCGCCGACCGCGCCCCGGCGCACCCCGGCGCGGCCGCCGCCGGCACCGCCGAGGCCGCCGCCGGCGACGCGCTGGACCGCACCGGCTTCGAGATCGGCCGCGACCATGCCCGCCACCGCGTCACGCCGCCGCTGCGCCACCTGCACGGCGACAACCCGGTGCGCCAGGGCTGGGAGCGCGGCCGCGCCCTGTTCGGCAGCCGCACGCTGCGCGCCAGCGCCGCGGTGCGGCAGTGGCTGGCGCTGCGGCTGGAGGCCTGGCAGCACGGCCAGGCCTTCGAGGACGTGCAGGTCAACCCGGCCTTCCTGGCCAGCATCGACGCGCTCGACTGCCCGGTCACCCGGCAGACGCTGACGCTGGCCGCCGGGCACGACAGCGACGCCACGGTGCAGCGCCTGAACCCGGCCGCCGCCTACGCTGCCGGCAACCTGGCGGTGCTGTCGCGCCGGGCCGCCCAGGCCCGGGACAGCGCCGGCTGCACCGAGGCCCTGGCCCGCGCCCAGCGCCTGGCCGACGGTGGCGAGCCAGCCGCCGCCGACGGCCTGGACGCCGCGGCCTGGCAGCGCCTGGCGGTGCTGGCCAGCTTCGCCACGCCGCTGCCGCATGCCCAGGCCGCCGCGCTGCCGCTGTGCGTGCTGCCGCCCAACCGCGTGCGGGTGATCAACCCGGTGCAGGCGCTGCAGCTGGTGCTGACGCTGCAGTTCACCACCGGCGGCTACGCGCGGCGGCTGATGGCGCTGTCGGCGCTGGCCCCCGGCGGCCACGAGCTGCGCCAGGCCTTTCAGGTCTTCATGCACACGCTGCTGGCGCGCCGCCTGGCCGCCGGCCCGGGCGCCACCGCGGCCGAGCTGCGCCGCACGCTGGAGGACGCCTGGACCGACCCGCTGCTGCAGCGCCGCTGGCAGCGCCTGGCCGGCCGGCTGACGGCGGCCGACTGCGCGCTGTGGCTGCAGCGCGCCGCGGCGCGCGGCCTGGTCGTCGGCGGCGGGCGCTGGCTGAGCGACGGTGCGGCCACCGAGGGCTGGGACCTGGCCGGGCCGGCCGGCAGGGTGCCCGCAGCGCCGCCGGCCGCGTCCCCGGCCGAGGCCTCGCCGGTGCCGGCTCAGGCCGCCGCGGGCAGCGCGCTGTCCAGGCCCGGCAGGCTGCGCAGCCGCGGCTCGCAGAAGCGCGCCAGCTGAGCCGGGCTGACCGACTGCGGCGCGTTCCAGTAGTGGCGGGCCGCGCCGATGTGGGTGGCCAGACACTCCAGCACCGCCGGCGCCGGGTCGAACTGGCACAGCAGGTTGGCGCCGCGCCACAGCGCCGCGGTGGGCTGCTGGGTCTGGCCGGCCACGGCCATCGCCGCGGCCAGGCTGTGCAGCACCACGTCGGCGCTCAGTTGCTGGCGCCAGCCGTCGCGGGTGAAGGGCCGGACCTCGCCCTGCCGGTGGCTGAGGCACAGCAGCCCGCTGCCATGCGCCAGCACGGCGTCGGGCTGGGCCAGCAGGCCGCCGGCGCGGTAGGTCTCGCGCAGCGCGTCGCCGCCCAGCAGCCGCGCGCCGCAGCCGCCGAGGATCGGCAGCAGCCGGGCCACGGCATCGGGCTGCGCGTCGACCTCGGCCGGATCGAAGAAGAAGGCGCGCACGTGCACGCCCAGCAGTTCGGCCTCGTCGTGCCAGGGCAGCAGGTCGCTCATCGCAGCTCCGCGGTGACCAGGGGGGCCGACGCGGGCAGCATCGGCGTGGGGGCCGGCCGCGGGGCCGCCGGCGACTCGGATCGGCCGGCCCCCGGCGCCCCCGGCATCGGCGAGCCGGACGAACCGGCCTGGCCCGACGGGCCGGGCGGTGCCAGCGGCCGCTCGGCCGGTCCCGGCGGAAAGCGTGGCGCGGTCCCCGGCGCGACGCCGGCGGCCGGGCGCTCGGCCAGCGGCGCCGGGTTGCGCGCCGGCGGCGACCAGGGCGGCGTCGCGGGTGGCGTGGCCGACGGCGGCGTCGGCGCCGCGGGCGGCACGGCCGATGCCGCGGCGTCGGCCGGCGTCGACGCCGCCGGCGCCAGCGTCGCGGCCGGCAGCACCAGCGCGGGCGCGTCCGGCGAGGCCGCACCGCGCACCGGCGTGGCCGGCACGGCGAGCTCGGGCAGGCGGTTGGCGGCCAGGCCCGGTGCCGTCACCGGGCCGAGCCAGAGCTGGCCGGCCCACAGCGCCGCGCCCAGGCCCAGGCCCAGCATGCCGGCCTTGGCCAGGCCCAGCGTCCAATGGGTGCGCTCGGCGGCGACGCCGGCCGGGCCCTCGGCCACGGCCGCCGCTGCGGCCACCGCCGGCAGTGCCAGCTCGGGGGCCGGCTCGCCGGGTTCAACCAGCACCCAGCGCTGGCCTTCGACACCGCTGCGGGTGACCTGGCGGGCAATCTGTACGTGGATCATCGCGCGTCCTGGCTGCCGCCCTCAGCGGCCGAAGGCGCCGCTGGCCATCGCCGGCACCGCGGCCTGGGCAGCGGCGCCTGGCGCGCGGCGGTCGGCGGCACTGCCCGGCCGTGCCTGGCGCTCGGCGGCGGCGCGCGCCAGCACGGCGCGCACCTGGCGCGCCAGTTCCGGCGCCGGCAGGCGTGCCGGCGGTACCGGCACCCCGGCGACCACGACGTGCAGCAGCGCGCAGCCCAGGCCCGAGACCGCGCCGAACACCGCGAACAGCAGCACCGCCGCGCCGGCCGCACCCCCCTGGCCGTACAGCGCCAGCCCCACCCCGGCAAAGCCGCAGGCGGCGCTGGCAGCGCTGACCAGCACCGACAGCAACAGCCTCAGCATCGGCCGGCCCTCCCGGCGCGTGGACCGGCAGCGCGCAGTCGCGCGGCGGCGGTGCCGCGGGCGGGCGGCCGCGGGCGGGACGGGAACGAGGGCGGGGTCGGGGGCGGGACGCAGACGCGCATCCCGCCTTTGTCGGCAGCGGCCGCGGCTTCTTGAGCCGGCCGGTGCCCGGGCGCGCCTGCCGCCGTGCGCTATGCACGCCCGGCCGCGCCCGTGGCGCGGCCGCCCGATCCGCCCTCAGCTGACCACGTAGGCGCCGGCCGCGGTGGCGACCAGCACGCCGCTGTCGCTGTGCAGCCGCATCTGGGTGGAGCCGACGCGCCCGCCCAGGCGGGTGACCTCGGCGGTGGCGATGAAGTGGGCGCCCTGGCCCGGCCGCAGGAAGTCCACCCGCAGGTCGATGGTGGCCATCTTCATGAAGCGGTGCATCACCTGCTCGGCGCTCTCGGACGGGTGCTTCTCGCCCAGGCCGACCATCAGCGCGCCGCCGCCCAGCGCGTCCAGCGTCGCGGCGATCACGCCGCCGTGCAGCCGGCCGTAGTGGCGGTGGCCGACCAGGTCGGGCCGCATGTCGAAGCGCAGCACCAGCTGCGGGCGCAGCGCCTGCACCTTCAGGCCCAGCACCTGGTTGAAGGTGATGCGCTGCTCGATCAGCTCGGTCAGTTCGGCGTCCAGCCGCGCCTGTTCCTCGGCGCTGCGGTGGGGTGGCGTCGCGTGGCTCATGGCCCGAGCATAGCGCCGCGCACCGGCCGGCCCCGGCCTGCCTATCATCCCGGGAAGCCCGATTGCCGCGAACCGCCCTCGCCCACCGCCATGACCCCGCCCCTGTCCCGACGCACCCTGGTCCGCGCGCTGCCGCTGGCCTGGCCGAGCTCCCTGCTGTGGGCTGCCGCCGCGGCCCGGGCCCAGCGCGCGGTGACGCCGCGCGGGCCGCTGGAGGCCGAGGAGCAGGCGCACATCGCGCTGTTCAAGCGCCTGTCGCCGTCGGTGGTGCACATCACCACGCTGGCCGTCGAGCGCGACTTCTTCAACCGAAGCGTGCAGCAGGTGCCGCGCGGCACCGGCACCGGCTTCGTCTGGGACACGGCCGGCCACATCGTCACCAACTTCCACGTCATCCAGGAGGGCAGCGGCGCGCGCGTCACGCTGGCCGACCAGAGCACCTGGCCGGCCACGCTGGTCGGCGCCTTCCCCGACCGCGACCTGGCGGTGCTGAAGATCGGCGCGCCGGCGGCCAAGCTGCCGCCGATCCCGCTGGGCACCAGCCGCGACCTGCAGGTGGGCCAGCGCGTCTACGCCATCGGCAACCCCTTCGGCCTGGACCAGACGCTGACCATGGGCATCGTCAGCGCGCTCAACCGCGAGATCGAGTCGTTCAACAACCGCACGATCCGCGGCGTGGTGCAGACCGACGCGGCGATCAACCCCGGCAACTCCGGCGGGCCGCTGCTCGATTCGGCCGGCCGGCTGATCGGCGTGAACACGCAGATCGCCAGCCCCAGCGGCGCCTCGGCCGGCATCGGCTTCGCGATCCCGGCCGACGAGGTCAACCGCATCGTGCCGCGGCTGATCCGCGACGGCCGCATCACCCGCCCGGCGCTGGGCATCGGCGCGGCCAGCGAGGGCCTGCAGCGCGCGCTGCGCCTGCCCGAGGGCGTGGCGCTGGTGCAGGTCACCCCCGGCGGGCCGGCGGCGCGCGCTGGCCTGCAGCCCTTCAGCCGGGCGCGCGACGGCAGCATCGTCGCGGGCGACGTGATCACCGCGATCAACGACGAGCCGGTCAAGGACCTGGACGACATGCTGACCCTGCTGGAGAAGCGCCAGCCCGGCGACCCGGTGACGCTGACGCTGTGGCGCGCCGGCCGCACGCGGCGGCAGACGGCGGTGCTGGCCGGCGGCGACTGAGCGCCGGCGCCGGCACGGCCGGGCCGCGCTTGCGCTGCCGCAAGCCGGCGCCGCCGCGCCGACGGCAGCATCGCGCGATGGACCCCAAGCGCATCCTGATCGTGCAAGGCCACCCCGACCCGGCGGGCGGCCACCTGCTGCACACGCTGGCCGCGGCCTATGCCGAGGGCGCGCGCGCCGCCGGCCACACCGTGCAGACGCTGGACGTGGCCGCGCTGGACTTCCCGCTGCTGCGCAGCCAGGCCGATTGGGAACACGGCGCCTTGCCGCCGGCGCTGCAGCCCGCCCAGCAGGCCATCGCCGACGCGCAGCACCTGCTGCTGTGCTTCCCGCTGTGGCTGGGCGACATGCCGGCGCTGCTCAAGGGCTTTCTGGAGCAGGTGGCGCGGCCGGGCTTCGCCTTCCGCGCCGAGGGCGGCAACCCCTTCGGCCACAAGGCGCTGGCCGGGCGCTCGGCGCGCGTGCTGGTGAGCATGGGCATGCCGGCGGCGCTCTACCGCTACTGGTTCCGCGCCCACAGCGTGAAGTCGCTGGAGCGCAACCTCCTGGGCTTCGTCGGCATCGCGCCGGTGCACGAGACCCTGGTCGGCGGCGTCGACCAGCTGGGCGCTGCCGGCGTGCAGCGCTGGCAGGCGCGGCTGCGCCGGCTGGGCGCCGAGGCGGCCTGAAGACAAACGGGGCGCGCCTCCGTCAGGAGACGCGCCCCGGGGGCCTGCACCGGCGCCGGGCCGGTGCCGCGGCCGCTCAGAACGAGGTCCAGTCGTCGTCGCCGACCGCGGCGGTGGCCGGCGCGGCCGCGGGCGCCGCCGCCGGCGCGGGCCTGGCTGCCGCCGGCTCGCTGCGCGGGGCCGGACGCGGCGCGGCGGCGCGCGGTGCCGGCAGCGCCGGCGCCGTGCGCGGCGCGCTGGCCGCCGGCGGCGGCAGCACCGCGGCCGGCGCGGCCGGCACCGCCTGCCCATCGACGCGGAAGCTGCCCACCGCCTGGGCCATGCGCGCGGCCTGCTCGCGCAGGCTGGCGGCGGCCGCGGCCGATTCCTCGACCAGCGCGGCGTTCTGCTGCGTCATCTGGTCGAGCTGGCCGACGGCCTGGTTGACCTGGCCGATGCCGCCCGACTGCTCGCGCGCCGCGGCGCTGATCTCGCCGATGATGTCGGTCACGCGCTGCACACCGCCGACGATCTGGCTCATCGCCTCGCCGGCGTCGCGCACCAGCCTGGCGCCGCCCTCGACCTTCTCGCTGGACGCGCCGATCAGCGTCTTGATCTCGCGCGCGGCCTGGGCCGAGCGCTGGGCCAGCGTGCGCACCTCGCCGGCGACCACCGCGAAGCCGCGGCCCTGCTCGCCGGCGCGGGCGGCCTCGACCGCCGCGTTCAGCGCCAGGATGTTGGTCTGGAAGGCGATGCCGTCGATCACGCCGATGATCTCGCTGATCTTGCGCGAGGCGGCGTTGATCTCGTCCATGCGCGTGACCACCTGGGCGACGATCTCGCCGCCGCGCTCGGCCGCGCCGGCCGCGGCGCCGGCCAGCGCGTTGGCCTGCTGCGCGGCGTCGGCGCTCTGGCGCACGCTGTCGGTCAGGTGGGTCATCGACGAGGCCGTCTCCTGCAGGCTGGACGCGGTGGCCTCGGTGCGGCTGCTCAGGTCCTGGTTGCCGCTGGCGATCTCGCTGGACGCGGTGGCGATCGAGTCGGCAGCGACGCGGATGGTGCCGATGGTCTCGCGCAGGCGGCCGGCCATCTGCGCCATCGCGGCATTCAGCGAGCGCGCGTCGCCGGCGGCCACGCGCGGCTGCACCTGCAGGTCGCCGCCGGCCACGCGCTGCATCAGCGCGTGCAGCTCGCTGGGCTCCTCGCCCAGGTCGCGCCAGACCGAGCTGACGACCAGGCGCGAGGCCACGCCGAGCACGCCCAGCACGGCCAGGCCGGTCAGCAGGTTGATCCACAGCGCGGCGCGCACGCCGGCCTCGGCCTGGGCCTGGCGGTCCAGCGTGGCCTGCGTGGCCTGCTCGTCGCGCGCCTTCAGCAGCTTGTCCAGCCTGGCCTGGGCCGCCTGCATGCGCGGCACCAGGTCGCCGAGCTCGCCCTTGCCCAGCATCGCGCGGGTGGCCCCCAGCGCGGCGCTCTGGTAGGGATCGAAGGCGGCCTGCAGTTCGGCCGCGGCCTGTGCCTTGCCCTCGATCTTGGCCATCGCCGCCAGCGTCTGCTGGGTCTTGGCCACGATCGCCTGCACCTCCTTGAGCTTGTCGGCGTCGCCCTCGGCGGCGGCCGACTGCAGCGACAGGCGGAACTCCTCGACGCCGCGGTCGACGCGCTGCACCTGCTCCAGGTAGGGGTTGTCGACCTTGCGCAAGGCCTCCAGCGAGGCCGAGGTGCGCGCGCCGACGACGTAGCTGACGGCCATGCCGACGACGAACACCGCGGCGGCGCCCGCCGGCAGCATCCAGATCTTGCTGCGGAACTTCATGAACACCACTCCTGCGCCCGGCATGCGGGCGCCTCAGGTCAATCCAGGCTGAGCACGGCCTTGACGGTGCCGTCGACGGCCGACTTCTCGACGTAGCCGACACCCTTGGGGTCGGCGGCCACGGCCTTCTTCACCGCGGCCGAGTCGGGCAGCTGCTTGGGCGCCTGGCCCTTGCCGCTGAAGACGATGCGCGACCAGGTCGACTTGACCTGGGCGACGTCGCGGCCGGTGGCCTTCTTGTAGAACTCGGCATAGACCGGCGAGGCCTCGGCCTGGTCGATCGGCGTGAAGGCCTGGCTCTTGCCGAGGAACAGGTCGGCGACCTGGTCCTTGGTCAGCGGGCCGACAGCGGGGTTGGCGATGACCACCAGGTCGGCGGCCTGGGCCAGCGAGGCGGCCAGCAGGGCCGCGGCAAAGACGAACGGGGCTTTCATGGTCGGCGCCCTCCTCAGAACACGAAGTCCACGGCGACGGTGAACAGGTCGACCTTGCCGCCCTTGACGAAGCCCGCGCCGACGTTGGTCAGGCTGCCGTTGGAGCCGGCGCCCAGGCGCATGCGGTCGTACTGCGCCTTGAGCGCGACGTTCTTCATCGCATCCCAGCGCAGGCCGACCGAGGTCGTGTTCTGGTCGTAGCTGACCGACTGGCGCACGGTGAGCAGGCCGGCGTTCAGCGCGGCGATGGCCGCGTCGGTGGCCGCATCGCCCACCGCCGAGACCTGCGCGGTCGAGCCCAGCTTGCCCTTGACCGTCGAGTAGCTGACGTAGGGCGTGAAGCTGCCGAAGCGGTAGCCGCCGCTCAGGTACCAGGCCTTGCGGTCGGAGATCAGGCCGAAGCCCTTGTAGTCCAGCGCCTCGCCCATCACGAACCAGTTGCCCGGGTCGTAGCTGGCGCCCAGGGCCACCACCGACTGCGTCATGTCGTTGAGCCGGTAGTCGCGCGGGATGGCCAGGGCCTGGGCCGAGGCGGTCTGGTAGGCCGCCGCCGGGTTCAGCGCCAGCCCGGCGCCCAGCGTCTGGAAACCGCCCAGCAAGGCCGACAGCGCGGTCGACTCGAGGTCGACGGTGAGCTTGTTGTAGCCGGCGCGCAGCGTCAGCGAGCCGACCTCGACCGTGTCGCTCAGGCCCCAGGCCTGGGTGGCCTTGGCCTTGGTCGTCGGGCTGTGCACGGTGCCGGTGCCGTAGTAGGCGTGCAGCGTGTGGTTGGCGCCGCCGAAGGCGCGGCGGTAGGTCGCGTCCACGCCGTCGCTGCTGGTGATCGGCATCACGTTGTAGGCCTCGAAGGGCGGGCGCACCCAGGGGCTGGCATAGCCGACCATGCGCGACTCGGACAGCAGGAAGTACGGCAGCGCGAAGCGGCCGGCACGCAGGGCCAGCTCACGCGTGGCCTGGTACTTCAGGTTGGCCCATTCGATGTCGGGCTCCCAGCTGTTGTCGTGGCGGTGCTGCGAGACCACCTGCACCACCGCCGACAGGCGGTCGCCGAAGCGCACGTCCATCTGGCCGGCGAGCTTGCTGTCCGGGCCGAAGGACCAGGCGCTGGTGGCGCCGGCGCCGTTGGGCTGGAACAGGTTGCCGACGAAATCGGCGTGGCGCTCGCTCGAATGCACCGCGGCCAGCGTGCCGAAGCCGCTGAACTTGAACTCGGGGCCGTCGGCGCGCGCCGCGGTGGACAGCAGGCCGGCGCACAGCAGGGTGGCAGCGATCGCGGTGGGGTGTTTCTTCATGCTCGTATCTCCAGGCAGAGCTGTTCGTTGTGTTCACCCTTCGACGACTGGACCCCGGGTGGATGCCGGCGGCGGAGTCAACAACCCCGCACACCGTTGCCGGGAACATTGGATGGCCCCCGGCCCCCGCTGATTCGGCAAAAACGCTGATGGCTTGAGGGGTATTTGCCGGCTCGTGCGGCCGCGCGTGCGGTAGTCGCACAAATCTGGTGCGGGTGAGCACCCGACAAGGTGGCCGCGACCCCCCGCGCCACCCGCGCGGGTCATCCCGATGGCCGGGCTCAGCCCGGCCCGGCGCAGCGGCCGTGGGCGATCAGGTGCAGGGCGTGGCGCATGGCCGGCTCCTGCCAGGGCCGGTCGGCGCCGTCGTCCCCCGGGCCGGCCCGGCCAGCCGTGGCCGGCGCGGCGGCGCAGTCGGGCTGCAGCGGCCCGGCGGCGGCCGGCCACCGGGCGCGCGCGCTGGCCAGCAGCAATTCCCCGCCGCCGGGCAGCGGCCAGCGCTGCGCGTCGACGGGCGCACCGCAGCTGGCGGCCCCCACCAGATGCAGCCGGACATGGGGCCGCAGGCCGTGCACCAGCAGTTCCGCGGCACCGCAGGTGCCGGGTCCGATCAGCACCACCAGCCGGGTCAGGCCCAGGGGCTTGCTGCCGCGCAGCGGCACCGGCGCGTCGTTCGAGTCGGCCGGCAGCAGCCGCAGCGTCGTGGTCGGCGGCGACTGGCCGGGGCCGCGCGCCAGCACCAGGAAGTCCAGCCCGCCCGGCGGCACCGCCAGCAGCGCCTGCGCCAGCGCCTGGGCCTGCCGGGCCGATTCCAGCCGGCTGCCGCGCAGGTCCAGCACCAGGGCGTCGACGTCGGCCTTGTAGAAGCGGGCGCGCGTCGCGTCCAGCCGCCGGATCTCCTCGTCGTCGCGTTCGGTCAGCGGCCAGTAGCCGACGCGGCGGCCGGCGTGAAGCCGGTCGCCGGGGACCGGCGCCCAGGCCGCCGACGCCGCGGCGGCCGGCCGCGTCGCCGCCAGGCGGCGGAGGCTGGCCAGGTCGACCGGCGCGTCCAGGCGGCTGATGCGGTCGGCCGGGTCGCGGCCCTGGGCCAGCGCGGTCGCGGCGTCGGCCGACGCGGCCACCGGCAGGCCCGGCGCCCACAGGTAATGCTGGTGCAGGTGCAGCCCCACCTGCCGCGCCGCCGGCTGCGCGGTCGGGACCCAGGCATGCCAGGCCTGCACCAGCACCGGGTGGTCGGTCTGGGGCGACGCGGCGACGGCCGCCAGCAGCACGCCCCCCAGGGCGGGCACCCAGGAAAGCGCCAGCGCCCAGTCACGGCGCCGCAGCGCGTCCGCCCAGCACCGCCAGGGCAGGCGCCGGCGCCAGGCCCAGGCCGCCAGGCCCGCCACCGGCAGGCCCAGCACGGCCCAGACGGCCACCGGCACCGCCCAGGCGCCCTGGCGCGCCGGATCGGCCAGCGGCGAACCGGACAAGCCGCCGACCAGCAGCAGGCTGCCCGGCCACCACAGGCCCAGCAGCCCCAGCACCGCCGGCCCGCTGAGCCGGCTGCCGCGCCAGACCGCGTAGGCCGCGAGCAGGCCCAGCACCAGCACGCCGACCGCCGGCAGGCCGAGCCGGCTGTCGAGCAGCGGCAGGCCGTCGTCGCCGGTCCAGCGGTCCAGCGCCGACGCGGCCAGCGCGCCGGCCAGCACCAGGCCCAGCAGCGGCGCCACCAGCAGGCCGACGCCACCGCCCTCGCGCCAGGGCCGCTGCGGCGCGCGCAGGTCGCGCCACAGCCGCCAGCCGCAGGGCCCCAGCAGGACGGGCAGCGCCGCGACCAGCCACGCCTCCTGGTCCTGCCGCGCCGCGGCCAGCACCACCAGCCAGGCCGGGGCCAGCGACAGCAGGGCCAGCGCAACGACCTAGGCGGCGACGTCGCCGGGCGCGCGGCGCAGCGTCAGCGCGGCCAGCGCCGCCAGGCCCAGCAAGGGCAGCGCGGCGGCCACCATCGCCGCCAGGCCGCCGCTGCCGACGGCCTGCAGCGCCGGCACCCAGAGCGCCAGCAGCGCCAGCCCGGCCAGCCAGCGCAGCGGCCGCGGCGCCAGGCCGCGCCGGTGCAGCCAGGCGGCCAGCCCGGCGTACAGCAGGCCCCACAGGCCCGCGGCGCCCAGCAGCAGCTCGCGCAGCGCCACGGCCTGCGCAGCCGCGGCGTCGCCCGGGCTCGGGTAGTTGCCGGCGCCGGACAGCACGGTGCCGACCGCGCACAGCAGCGCACCGGGCCAGGCCAGCAGCTCGGGCAAGGCGGCGGTCCAGCGCGCCGGCGGCCGCAGCGCGAGGGCCAGCGCGCACAGGGCCGCCAGCGCCAGGCCGCCCAGCAGACCCCACTGGCGGTCGGTCAGCCCGCGGCCGGGCCACTGCAGGTCCAGCGCGTCGGCGCCGTGGACCGCCGCCAGCACCAGCAGCCACAGCGCCTGCGCCGCGGCCAGCCGCGCCAGCGCCGGCCGGTCGGCCGCGCGCGCCTGCCCGGCCAGCCCGGCGCTGGCCATGGCCACCAGCGCCGCCAGCACCGCCGCCGCGGCCGCCTGCCAGGGCAGCGCCGCGCCCAGCGCGAGCACCCCGCCCGCCGCGGCCAGCGCGCCAGCGCCGGCCAGCCCGCCGACGCCGGGCCGGCGCCGCAGCAGCGGCAGCGCGGCCGGCGTGGCAGCGGGTGCGGTCAGGGGCGGTCGGTCGGCCATCGCAGGTCCTGGTCAGCGGGCGTTGTCGCCGGGCTCGGGCCCGGGGTAGTCCGGGCAGGTGCGCCGGTAGGGCTGGGCGCCGAGGAAGAAGCGCCACTCCTCGGTGCTCAGGTTGCGCTGGGCGCGGGCACAGGTGGGGAAGTCGGCCCGCTGCTGCGCCAGGTCGGCCAGCAGCACGCTGCCGCCCGCCACCAGCAGCTGCTGGCCCTGGGGGCTGAAGCGCAGCGCGCGCACCCTGGCCAGGTCGGCGAAGGTGGCGCTGGCGAAGGGCTCGCCCAGCCCGCGGCGGTCCTGGCGGTCCCAGACGACGATGCGCCGGTGGCTGTCCACCCAGGCCAGCAGCCGGCCATCGGCGCTGAACGCCAGGCCCTCGGCCTGCGCGCCCCGCGGCAGGGCGATGCGGTCGACCGTGCGCTGCTGCCGCAGGTCATGCAGTTCCAGCGCGACGCCGCCCCAGCCGCCGGGCTGCAGCGCAAGCAGCCCGCCGTCCGGCGACAGGCCGAGCACCCGGCCGCTCGGCACCGCCAGCGCCTGGGACCGGGTCTGGCCGGCGGGCCAGGCCTCCACGCTCCAGCGGTTGGCCGCCACCAGCGTGCCGTCGGCACGGAAGGCCAGGCCCAGCAGCGTCGACCAGCGGTCCTGCGAGCGGGTCATCTGCCGTGCCGGCAGCCGCTGGCCGGCGGCGTCGAAGACCTGCAGCACGCCGTCGGCATGCACCACCAGTTCGCCGCGCACGGGGTCGAAGGCCAGCGCATCGGCGGCATGCTCCAGCTCGATCGCCGGCGGCGGCGGCGCCCCGTCCAGCGGCAGCAGGTGCAGGCGGCCGCCGGCGCCGCGCTCGGGGCGCGCCGCGACGGCCAGCAGGCCGCCCTGCGGCCGGAAGGCCACCGCGTCGATCAGCGCCGGCTCGCGGCCCAGCGGCCAGCGGCGCAGCACCTGCCCGCTGGCGGCGTCGCGCAGCTGCACCTCGCGTGGGCCGGCGGTGGCGACCTCGCGGCCGCCCGGCGCGAACGCGGCATGCAGCAGCGCGACGCCGGGCTCGCGCAGCGCCCGCGCCGGCAGCGGGTGCGGCACGGTGCGCCACTCGACCACCGCGCCGCCCGCGTGCGCGGCCAGCAGGCTGCGGCCGTCGGCGGCGAAGACCACCGCCCGCGCCGCGGCGAACGCCGAAGCGCCCTCGCCCGCGGGCACCGGCGCGGCCAGCGTCAGCCCCAGCACCAGCGCGCCGGACTGCCACAGGCCCAGGCGGCCGTCGGCGGTGCCGACGGCCAGCCAGTGGCCGTCGCGGCTGAAGGCCAGGCCCTGCACCGCAGCGTCCAGCGCCAGGTCGCCGAAGTCGCGCTGGCCGGCGCTGGCGTCCGGCGACCAGCGGTAGCGCCGCAGCACGCCGTCGGCGCGCGCCACGGCCAGCTGCAGGCCGTCGGCCGACAGCGCCAGGCGTGCGACCGGCGCGGTCATCGGCAGGCGCGTCCAGAGGCGATCCTGCACCAGGTCCCACAGCACCACCTCGTCGCCGCTGACCCAGGCCAACCGGCGGCCGGCGGCGTCGGCGACCAGCTGGGTCACCGGCGCCGGCGCCCGCGCCAGCGTGCGCCGCGGCGGCGGGCGGTCGGCGCCGGCGGACGGCTGCCACTGCAGGACGCGGCCGTCCTCGCCGGCCGAATACAGCGTGCCGGCCTCGGCGCCGAAGGCCAGGCCGTGCACCGGCCCCTCATGCTCCAGCAGCGGCGCGGCGACGCGGCGGCCGCTGGCCGCGTCGAGCAGGCGCACGCTGCCGTTGGCGCCGCCGGCAGCCAGCCAGCGGCCGTCGCGGCTGAAGGCCAGCGCGTGCACCGCGCCGCGGTGGTCCTCGCCGCCGTCGGGCAGCAGGCGCCCGCCGGCGGTGTCCCAGCGCCGCACGCGTTCGTCCGGCCCGGCGCCGGCCAGCACCCGGCCGTCGGGGCTCAGCGCCAGCTGCAGCTGCTCGCGGGCGGCGCCGGCGGGGCGCTCGAAGTAGCGCTGCAGCTGCGGCGGCGTCTGGTAGACGCTGTCAAGCAGCAGGCGCCGCGCCTGGGCGCTGCGCGCCTGCGGCGCGTCGGCGCCGGCCGGGTAGCGGTAGGCCTCCTCGACGACCAGCCAGGCCAGGTCGGGCTGGCTGGCGAACAGCTGGCGCGCCTGCTCGGCCAGCTGCTGGGCGAAGACCTGGCGCGCCTGCGCCGCCGCGCTCTGCTCGGCCCGCCAGGAGCGCTGCGCGAAGAACAGCGCGCCCAGCATCAGCAGCGTCATCAGCGCGAAGGCGGCGCGCCAGCGCTGGCGCAGCCGCTGCTCGGCCTGCACGCGCACGCGCGCCTGCTCGGCCTCGCGCTCGGCCTGCGCCCGGGCCTCGCGGGCCTGGCGGGCGTCGCGGTTGCGGCGGATCACCTCGGTCAGCAGGTCGTGGGTCAGCTCCACGCGCAAGGTGCCCGAGCGCAGGTCCTTGCGCAGGATGCGCCGGCGCACCAGCGTCTCCAGCGTCGCCGCGCTGACGCCGGGCTCGCGCAGCGCCTTGTCCCAGGCGCAGCTGTCGCGGAAGCCGTCCAGCGTCAGCAGGTCGTCCTCGATGAACACCTGCACCTGGGGCGGCAGGTCGGCCACGCTGCGCGCGTAGAAGCCGGCGATGATGCGCTCCTCCTCGGCCTCCAGCAGGTCGGCGGTGATGCGGCCGCCGGCCGGGCGCTTGTGGTTGAGCTCGCTGCACACCAGGCTCAGCAGCGCGGGCTGCACCTCCAGTTCGGCCAGCGGCGGGCGCGCCTCGGGCGGCTGCAGCAAGGCGGCGCGGCCACCGGCGACGAAGCGCACGATCAGCTCGGCCGCGTCCGCGGCCACCACCGCCTGGCCGGCCTCGGCCACCACCTGCAGCGCCTGGTGGCCCTTCATGCCCTCCAGCCGCTTGTGGTTGCGCAGCGGCCCGCCCACCAGCGGGCGCAGCCGGGCGTCGAACTCGGCCAGGAAGTCCTCGCGCAGGCTGAACAGCACGGCGTAGCCGACGTGGTCGAAGTCATAGCGCTCGGCCAGCTCGGGCTGGCGGTTCAGCTGCGCCTGCAGCGCCGGCGGCACGCGGTTGCAGACCAGCTCGGCCAGCGCGGCAAGCAGGGCCTGGCGGCGCTCGGCCAGCAGGCGGCTGTCGCCGACCAGGGTGAACAGCTCCTCGAACTGGTCGAACACCAGCACCGGGCGCAGCAGGCGGTTGCGCGGCCCCCAGAACTCGGCGCCGCGGGCATGGAAGTAGGCCCACAGCGTGGCCTGGGCACCGGGCTCGGGGCCCTGCACCTGGCGCGCGGCCAGCTCGGCGCGGATGCGCTGGCGCACCTGCTCGACCAGGTCGGCGGCGCGCTCGGCCACGTCCAGCCGGACGTACACCGGCAGCCAGTCGGCCTGGCGCAGCAGCGGGAACAGCCCGGCGTGGAGCAGCGAGGTCTTGCCCAGGCCCGACTGGCCGGACAGCACCGTCAGCGCGTCGCGGCGCACGCGCCGGGCCAGGTCCTCGGCGTCGGCGTCGCGGCCCTTGAAGTAGGCCTGGTTGTCCTCGGAGAACCACAGCAGGCCCGGCCAGGGGTCCTGCGCACTGAGCCGCACGCTGGCGGCGTCGTCGTCCGGCGCCGCCGCGGCGCCGTCGCGAGCAGCGTCGTCCGACGCAGTCATGCGCCGCCCTTCTCGCGCCGCTGCTGGTCGCGCACCAGCGCCTGCACCTGGCGGATGAAGTCGGGCGCGGCCTGGCCGTCGGGCAGCACGGCCCACTGCAGGCCGCGCAGCGCCTCGGGCACCGTGGCCGCATCGCGCGGCAGGTCGTCGAGCGCCGCCGGCAGGATGAACTGCAGCCGCTCGTCCATGCCGCGCCGGCGCTCGAGCGCGGCGCTCCACTCCTTGCGGAAGAAGGCCTCGGGGCGCGACTCCAGCTGCCGCGACAGCAAGGGCACGAACACCGCGCAGCGGCGGATGTTGTCGCGGATCTTGGCCTCCCAGTCGTCGCCGGTCTGCAGCTGCTCCTTGTCGAACCAGGTGTCCAGCCCGGCCTCGTCGAGCTGGCGGCGCAGGCGCTCGGCCTGGGCCAGGTTCTGGCTGCTGTAGCTGATGAAGACGAAGCCGCTGCCCAGCGCCGGCACGCCGCGCGGCGCCGCCGCCGCGTCGCCGTGGACGCTGGCACCCGGCCGCTGCCGGGCGCGCCAGCGCCGGTGCAGCTCGGCGACGAAGCGCTGCGGGCTCCAGGGCATCAGCCAGGTGGTGGGGCTGAAGTGGCCCATGAACAGCACCTGCTCCGGGTCCTGGCGCGCGTCGGCGTCGACCAGGGCCTCGACCTGGTCCTGCGCGCGCGGCAGGCGCAGCGGCTGGCCCTTGGCCGCGCGCAGGAAGAAGCGCGCCGGCCAGTTCGACAGCCGGCAGCCGATGACCAGCAGGTGGCTGGCGGCGAGGTCGTCGAACAGGTTGTTCGGCCGCCGGGATTCGGACTGCAGCGCCGACAGCCATTCCAGCGTGTCCTCCTCGGTGGCCACGTAGCTGGGCGACGCGGCGGCGCGCCCCAGCAGGTGGTAGACCACCGGGTCGTCGAGCCGGCGGCGGGTGACCGGCAGGTCCTCGGGCTGGTTGGGCGCGTAGGCCAGGCTGCCGGCGCGCGGCCGGCCGCCGAAGCGCACCTGGTTGATCGCGTCCTCCAGCAGCGTGTCCATGGTCACGCTGACGTAGAGGTCGAAGTCGGTGATCTCGGCCAGCTGCAGCAGGGCCGGCGGCGGCTGCAGCCGCAGCGCCTGCAGCACCGTGTGCACGGTGGCATAGACCTTGGGCCGCGGGTTGGTGCCCGGGCGCGCCGATTCCAGGTAGGCGCAGACCACCGCGTTGAGCGAATCGGGGGCGGCCAGCCGGCTGGCGTCGACGCGCAGCGCCGCCGCGACGCGGCGCGCCACCAGCGTGTACAGCGGCAGTTCCTCGCCCTGCTCGACCACGCTGAGCAGGCCCGGGCCGACCACCGGCACCACCTTGCGCTCGCAGACGAACTGCAGCAGCAGCTCCAGGTGTTCGTCCTGCTCCTCGGACACCGCGTCGGCCGCGGCAGTCCACGACGGCACGCTCATCGACGCCCTCTCCGCTCCCCTGCGCCCATCGCCGGCTCCCTCTGTGCAGGCCAGCGTAGCGGCGCCCAGGCGGCAGCGCAACAGGTGCCCGTGGGAGGCGCTCAGGCACAATCCGCCCGCCCCTGGCCCAACCCCACCGGCCCACCATGCAAGTTGTCTGCCTCGACCTGGAAGGCGTGCTCATCCCCGAGATCTGGATCGCCTTTGCCGAACGCACCGGCATCCCCGAGTTCCGCCGCACCACCCGCGAGGAGCCGGACTACGACAAGCTGATGACCTTCCGCCTGGGCCTGCTGCGCGAGCGCGGCCTGAAGCTGGCCGACATCCAGGACGTGATCGGCGGCATGGCGCCGCTGGAGGGCGCCAAGGACTTCCTGGACGACCTGCGCGGCCGCTACCAGGTCATCATCCTGTCGGACACCTTCTACGAGTTCGCCGACCCGCTGATGCGCCAGCTCGGCCGCCCGACGCTGTTCTGCCACAAGCTGGAGGTGGACGCCGAGGGCTACGTCGCCGCCTACAAGCTGCGCCAGCCGAACCAGAAGTTCCACGCCGTCAACGCGCTCAAGGGCCTGAACTTCCAGGTCATCGCCGCCGGCGACAGCTACAACGACACCGGCATGCTGGGCGCGGCCGACGCGGGCTTCTTCATCCACCCGCCCGAGAGCATCGTCGCGCAGTTCCCGCAGTACCCGGTGAACCGCAACTACGCCGAGCTGAAGGCCAGCATCGACGGCGCCGCCGCCCGGCTGCGCGGCGCCTGACCGGCGCCTGACCGGCGCTTGATCGGCGCTTGATCGCCGCCTAGTCGGCGGCCGGCCGCGCCGGCGCCGCGTACCACTGCGCCGGCGGCACGCCCACCGGCCGCGCCGGCTGGTCGATGAAGTGCGGCGACATGATCTGCACGCCGTGGCGGTTGAACTCGTCCTGGATCGCCGCGTGCAGCGCCGACAGGATGGCCACCCGCTCCAGCGGCCGGTCGACGTGGGCGAACAGCTCGTACTCGACGTAGAAGTCGCCCAGCGCGCGCTGGTAGACCACCGGCGCCGGCTGCCGGCGCAGCCCCGGCGTGGCGGCGGCCGCGGCCTCCAGCAGCGCGTGCACCTGGCGCCAGGGCGCGTCGTAGCCGATGGTCACCCGCGTCGACAGCAGCGTGCCCTGCTCGGCCGCCAGGCGCGAGTAGTTGCGGATCGGTGACGAGGTCAGCACCGCGTTGGGCACGGTGATCTCCTCGTTGCGCATGGTGCGCACCTTGACCGCCAGCGTGCCGACCTCGATGACCACGCCCTCGACGTCGGCCACCGCGATGAAGTCGCCGCGCCGCACCGCGCGGGCGTAGACCAGCACCAGCCCGCTCATCAGCTGGTTGACCAGCCCGGTCGAGCCCAGGGTCAGCATCAGGCCGAACAGCACCGAGACGCCGCGGAAGGCCTCGCTGCCGGCACCCGGCAGGTAGGGGTAGGCGATGGCCAGCGCCAGGCCCCAGACCAGCAGCCGCGCCAGGCGCTCGGTGGCGCGCACCGTCTCCGGATGCAGCCAGGCGCCGCGCAGCCGGCCGTCCTGCGCCAGGCGGAACAGCAGCGACAGCCCGTCCTGCGCCAGCCGCGCCAGCAGCCCCACCACCGCCACCGTCAGCAGGCCGGGCACCGCCCCCAGCAGGCCGGCCACCAGCCAGCCGCCGAGCTGGCCGACGAAGGCCAGCAGGCGCTCGCCCCAGGGCTGGGTCCAGGGGAAGGCCTCCAGCACCGCGACCAGGCCGCCGTAGACCAGCAGCGCCTGCGCCAGCCACAGCCCGGCCTCGCCCAGCCGCGCCAGCCCGCGCCGCAGCCAGGCCCAGGCCGCGGCGGCGGCCGGCTGCGGCTGGGCGGCGGCCGCGGCGGCCTGGCGCCGCGCCGCCACCAGCGGCGCGGCCAGGCGCAGCACCGCCCACAGCCCGGCCGCCCAGGCGGTCAGCACGGCCAGCACGGTCAGGCCGGCGCGCCACCACAGCGCCGGCGCGCGCTGGGCCTGGCGGGCCTGCACCGCGGCGCGCAGGCGCTCGGCGGCCTGGCCGGCGGCCTGGTCCAGCGGCAGGCGTTCCTCCGGGTCCAGGTCCTCGGCCAGCAGCGTGAACACCGGCCGGCTGCCGACCAGCAGGGTGCGGCCCTGCGCGCCGCCCAGCGCCATCGGCAGCACCTGCACCGGCTGGGCCAGCGCGGTGTCGTCCAGCGCATCGAAGCGGCGCTGGGCCCGCTGCACGCGTTCGGCCACGCCCAGCCCGGCCAGCGGCGCGCGCAGCTCGGCCACCGGGCGGTTGAACAGCCGCAGCGGCTCGGCGGCCGGCAGCGCCGCGGCCAGGCCCAGCAGCAGCGCCGCCAGGGCGCGCCGCGCGCGGGCGCCCGTCCCGCGGCGGCCGTCAAAGCGGTGTCGTGCTGCAGCGCTGCGCCCCATGCCCCTGCCTCCCGGGCCGTGGCGGCCCATTTCCTACAATCCTAGTCCGCCGCGGCCCCGCCGCCCGCCCCTCCCGACGCCCCGGCCGCCCCCCGGCCCCGCCCGCCATGGCCGCCCAGCACCTCGAACTGCTCTCGCCCGCCCGCGACGCCGACATCGGCATCGCCGCCGTCCAGCACGGGGCGGATGCCGTCTACATCGGCGGGCCGGACTTCGGCGCCCGCGCCAACGCCGGCAACACCGTGGCCGACATCGCGCGGCTGTGCGCCTACGCCCACCGCTTCCACGCCAAGATCTTCGTCACGCTCAACACCATCCTGCGCGACGACGAGCTGGAGCCGGCGCGCCGGCTGATCTGGCAGCTGCACGAGGCCGGCGCCGACGCGCTGATCGTGCAGGACATGGGCCTGCTGCAGCTGGACCTGCCGCCGATCCAGCTGCACGCCAGCACGCAGACCGACATCCGCACGCCCGCGAAGGCGCGCTTCCTGCAGGACGTGGGCTTCAGCCAGATGGTGCTGGCGCGCGAGCTGACGCTGGCGCAGATCCAGGCCATCCGCGCCGAGGTGCGGCAGGCGACGCTGGAGTTCTTCATCCACGGCGCGCTGTGCGTGGCCTACAGCGGCCAGTGCTTCATCAGCCACGCCCACACCGGGCGCAGCGCCAACCGCGGCAACTGCAGCCAGGAATGCCGCCTGCCCTACACCGTGGTCGACCCGCAGGGCCGCATCGTCGCCCACGACAAGCATGTGCTGAGCCTGAAGGACAACAACCAGAGCGCCAACCTGCGCGCGCTGGTCGACGCCGGCATCCGCAGCTTCAAGATCGAGGGCCGCTACAAGGACCTGGCCTACGTCAAGAACGCCACCGCGCACTACCGCCAGCTGCTGGACGCGCTGATGGCCGGCGACCCGGCGCTGCGCCCGGCCTCGTCGGGCCGCACCCGGCACTTCTTCACCCCCGACCCGGACCGCACCTTCAACCGCAGCGCCACCGACTACTTCGTCAACGGCCGCCAGGACGACATCGGCGCCTTCGACACGCCCAAGTTCGCCGGCCTGCCGCTGGGCGAGGTGCTCCAGGCCAGGCCCGACCACCTGGACGTGGCGCTGGCCGACCCGGCCGACGCGATGCACAACGGCGACGGCCTGACCTGGTGGGACCGCCAGGGCGAGTTGAACGGCGTGCACGTCAACGTCGCCAAGCCGCTGGACGCCGCCGCCGGCCGCTGGCGGCTGTGGCCCAACGAGCCGATGTCGGCGCTGAAGGACCTGTTCCCGCACACCGCGCTGTTCCGCAACCGCGACATGGCCTGGGAGCGCACCATCCACCAGGCGCACAGCGCCGAGCGCCGCATCGACGTCGACCTGCGGCTGGACGAGACCGACACCGGCCTGCTGCTGAGCGTCGCCGACGCCGACGGCTTCGTCGCCCAGGCCGAACTGGCCGGCCCGTTGCAGCCGGCCAAGGACGCGGCGCGCGCCGAGGCCGCGCTGCGCGAGGGCCTGGCCAAGCTGGGCGGCACCGACTTCGCCGCGCGCACGGTGGACCTGGCGCTGTCGCAGCCCTGGTTCGTGCCGGCCGGCGCGCTCAACGATCTGCGGCGCCGCGCCGTGGCCGCGCTGGCCAACGCGCGCGAGGCCGGCCGGCCCCGTCTGCCGCGTGCCCGGCCGGTGGAGCCGCCGGCGCCCTACCCCGACGACTCGCTGAGCTACCTGGCCAACGTCTACAACCACGCCGCGCGCGACTTCTACGCCCGCCACGGCGTGCGGGTGATCGAGGCCGCCTACGAGAGCCACGAGGCGCTGGGCGAGGTCAGCCTGATGATCACCAAGCACTGCGTGCGCTACTCGCTGAGCCTGTGCCCCAAGCAGGCCAAGGGCGTGACCGGCGTGCAGGGCACCATCCGCGCCGAGCCGCTGACGCTGCAGCACGGCAAGGACACGCTGACGCTGCGCTTCGACTGCAAGCCCTGCGAGATGCACGTGGTCGGCCGGATGCGCAAGAACGTGCTGCAGCAGGCCAAGGCCGAGCCGATCACCTTCTACCGCGCGCGCGGCCAGGGCGCGGCGCCGCAGCCCGCGGCGCCGGACCGGCCGGCCTCGCGCTAGGCGCGGCCGCGGCCCCCCTCCCCCCCGGATCGGGCGGGTCGCGGGTTGATGCACCGCAAGCCCGGCCTCCGGTGCGCTTCGCATGATCGTCCGCCGCGGACACCCGGTGTCCGGCGCGTGAACGCGAACACCCCACGACGACCCGAGGAGCCCCCATGCCTGCACAAGCACCGACCCTCCGCCCCCTGGCCTGCGCTGCGGCGCTGCTGCTGGCCGCACCGGCCTGGGCCGTGATGGCGCCGCCGACCGTCAAGGCCAGCGAGGTCACGCGCGCGGCCGTCAGCACCATCGGGCCCTGCCCCAGCTACTGCGGCGGCGCGGGCGGGCGCTGGGATTTCGACGAGGCCGGCGGCGAGGGCGTGACCTCCAGCTTCGCCGAACTGACGAACGCCGATGGCCAGGGCCGGGCGCTGGCCGCGCTGACCGGACCGACCGAGCTGCCGGTGCTCAAGGCCGAGGCCTATGCCAACCCGGCCGCCCTGGGCGGCTCGCTGGTCGGCGCGGGCGCGGCCGGCATGCAGGGCTTCTTCGTCGGTGCCGGCGGCCTGCCGCAGTACCTGCTGGACCTGCGCCTGGAGGGCCAGGCAACGCACTACGTGAGCGCCGACGTCGCCATCTTCCGCGACCACGACCCCTTGACCGCACCGGGCTTCAGCAGCGACCCGGGCACGATGATCCACGAGGTCATCGCGCTGACGCCCGACCTGGAGTTGTACGACCGCGTCACGCTGGACCTGCCGGCCGACGGCACGCTGCAGCTGGCCACCGGCCAGATCGCCACCGGCAGCCTGGCCGAGGGGCAGCTGTTCTACGTCTGGGCCAGCCTGCGCGTCAGCGGCCTGCGCGGCACCTACGGCGACGCCTTCGACACCCTGACGATGGACTTCCAGGACGCCAGCGGCCTGTCGCACACCGGCGTGGTGCCCGAGCCGGCCACCGCCGCCACCCTGCTCGCCGGACTGGGCCTGCTGGCCTGGCGCCGCCGCCGGGTTCGCGGCTGACCGCCGCGGCGGCGCCAGCGGCCGGCCTGGACCGCCGCGGCCCGCCTCAGACCGCCTGCCAGTGCCAGCGGTCGCGGCCGGCGCGCTTGGCGCTGTACAGCGCCGCGTCGGCGCGTGCGACCGCCTGGGTCACCGTGTCGCCCGGCTGCACCGCCGCCAGGCCCGCGCTGGCGCGCAGGGCCAGCGGCGCCCCCTCGGCCAGGCGCATCGGCGCATCGCGCAGCGCCTGCAGCAGGCGGTCGGCGGCGAGGCCGGCGGCGGCGGCGTCGGCCACGTGCAGCAGCATCACGAACTCCTCGCCGCCGAAGCGGAACACCGGCTCGTCGGCGTGCGCCTGCGCGCGCAGCACGTCGGCGACATGGCGCAGCGCCTGGTCGCCCACGCCATGGCCGTAGCGGTCGTTGACGCGCTTGAAGTGGTCCACGTCGGCCAGCAGCACCACGGCCAGGTGGCCGTGGGCCTCGGCCAGCGCGCAGAAGCGCTGGAAGGCCTGCTCGAAGCCGTGGCGCAGCGGCAAGCCGGTCAGCGGGTCCTGGCGGGCGCTGCGGGCCAGCACCTCGGTCTTCAGCCGCGCGATGTCGGCCACCAGCGAGGACTGGCTGGCCTCGAAGGCCTCCAGATCGACCGGGTCGCCCTGGCCGCTGGCCAGCAGGTCCAGGCACAGGCGGCGCACGGCGCTGTGCATGCGCTCGTGCTGCGCCAGCACGCGTTCGGTGGTGACGCCGTCCAGCTCCTCGAACTCCGCCAGGTTCTGGGAGAACCAGCGGCCGAAGTGGCAGCGCAGGTGGGCGTCGGGCGTCAGCACGTCGTCGCCGGGCGGCGCGTGCAGCACGGCGCAGCGCAGCACACGCCGGGTCCAGCCCAGGTGGGCGTCGACTGCTGCGTCCAGTTCGGCCACCAGGCGGCCGATGCGGGGGTCGAAGACCGTCATGCTGCGGATGATCCCGCGGGGCTGGGGGCGCTGCAACGAACCGGACGACACACGGCGACTACTCCTCGGGGGCCAGTATCCATCCGCGGCGCCGCCCGGCAGTGGCCGAAGTGCGCGGCCAATGCCCGCCAGTCCCCGCCAGTCCCCGCCTTGGCCGCGCCGCCCCGCGGCCCGCCGCAGCGCGCGCGCCGCTAGCGCGCGGCCGGCGCCGGAGCACCGGCGGGCGGGAAGCGCACCCAGACCTGTTCGCTGCGGTCCAGCGGCAGCAGGTGGCCGACGAGCGCGGTGCGCCCCTGGGTGTGCAGCACCATCAGGGCGCCATCGGCCGCCCGCCGCAGCCAGAGCCAGTCGGCACTGAACTGCGCGCCGAGCCGGCCGCCGCCGGCATCGTAGGCCAGGCCCAGCCGGAGGTAGCCGTCCTGGCACAGAAAGGTCTGCCCCGCGGCACGGTCGCCCAGCGCCTGGTAGGCGGCCCTGGACACCCGCGGCTGGCGCCACGCCAGCACCGGCACCTCACCGGCGAAGACATCGATGTGGACGACGCCCTCCGCCGGCCCGGTGACGACGAACTGCGTGGCGGCCGCCACGCCGTGGTCCAGCAGGCGGGCCACCGACAGCGTGCCCAGTGCCCGGCCGTCCGGCGCGTGGGCGCTGCCCTGGGCCTGGTAGCGACCGGCCACGGGGGGACAGGCCGATGCCCGGGTGTCCACCCGCTCCAGCGGCGGCAGGCCGGGCGGGAACGGGGGCACGGCCGCGCAGCCGCCGAGCGCGGCCAGGGCACAGGCCCAGGCCGGCAGGTTCAGGACCGGACGCATGGGGGCGGCGACCAGGCGGGCGCACGGGCCGGTCGCCACCGCGCCCGGCAGCGGCGGCAGCCAGCCGGCCACCGTCCGCAGCGCCGCCCCTTCACGCCGTGGCCGGCGCGGCCCCGCCTGCGCCGGGGTTGACCAGGGCCCAGTCCGCCTGGTGCTCGGCCAGCCAGCGGCGCGACAGCGCGTCGTCCTGCTGGCCGGGGTGGAAGTCGGCACGGAAGTAGGCCCGCCAGGGCCGGGCGATGACCGGCAGCAGGCCGCCGCGGCCGACCAGCGTGCGCCAGGCGCTGGCCCAGGTCGACGGCCGGTGCAGGCTGCCGTCGCGCCACAGGTTGTGCAGCGTCTGGCGCAGCAGGTCGGTGGCGAAGTACCAGGTGATCAGGCGGAAGATGCGCAGCCGCCAGCGCTCGTTGCCGCCGAGGGCGCGGTAGAGGTCGAAGGCGGTGCTGCGGTGCTCGGCCTCCTCGCTGGCATGCCACTGCCACAGCGTGCGCAGCCGCGGCTCGGCGCCGGCCAGCGGCGCGTCGTGGCCCAGCAGGTACTCGGCCAGGATGGCGGTGAAGTGCTCGGTGGCGGCGGTGACGGCCAGCGCGGCGCGCACGTCCTGCCCCTGCAGCACGCGCAGGCGGCGGCCGATGCGCGGCTCCCAGTGGTTGACCAGGCCCTGGCGCGCCAGGTGGCCGTTGAACAGCGCGTGGATGCGCCGGTGCGTGGCCTCCTGGCCGACGAAGCCGCGCACCTCGGCGTCGAAGCGGGCGCGCTGGGCCTCGGGCAGCCGGGCCAGGCCGGCGCGCACCGAGTCGATGAAGAACTGCTCGCCGGCCGGGAAGCTCATCGACAGCGCGTTGAACAGCGCGGTGCGGAAGGCGTCGCCGCCGTTCCAGTGCCGGGCCAGCGGCGTCTGCAGGTCGACCAGCAGGCGGCGCACCGGCAGGGTGTGGGGCGCGTGCGGGGCGGTGTCGGTCGTGTCGGCAGCAAGGGCGGTCATGGGGGCGGCGATGGCGGGGGGCGGGCGCCGGCGGGCGCCCGGCCCTCATCGTGCCACGGCGCCGCCCGCGCGCGGTGCCGATGGCGCATCGGCCCCCGTGCCAGCCAGCACGCAATGCCCGGCCCGGCAGACCGCGCCGGGGTCGGGCAGGTGGCGGCAGTCGCCCGCCAGGCCCTCGCGCGCCTGGCGCGCGCGCTGCAGCCGCGCCAGCTCGTCGGCCCAGGCCTGCAGCTGCGGCACCCGGCCCTGGGCGGACGACCAGGGCAGCCAGCGCTGCGGCCCGCCGCAGGGCCGCGCGCCCAGCGCCAGCGTGTGGCACTGCGCGTCCTCCTGGCAGGGGGCATCGCCCACCTCGGCGGCGATGCGCGCGAGCAGTGCCGCCTCACCCGGCGCGGCACCCGGCGCGGCATCGGGCGCCGCGGTGGACTGCGGCGGCGCCGCCTGGCAGGCGGCCAGCAGCGCGGCCAGGCCCGCCGCCGCGGCCAGCGTGGCCAGGGTCGGCGGCGACCGGCGGCGGACGGGGCGGCAACGGGATTCGGCAGCGGGCATGGCGCGATCTTGCCGCAAGCCCGCGACCGGGCCGTCAGCCGCCCCCCCTGCCCCGGCGCCGGCGGCGCGGCAAACCCCGCCTTCGGCCGGGACGCCGACGGCGCGGCATCATCGCGGCCATGATCCCCTTGTCCGTCCTCGACCTCGCCCCCATCGTCGAAGGCAGCAGCGCCGCCGACGCGCTGCGCCACACGCTGGACCTGGCCCGCCACGCCGAAGCCTGGGGCTACCGGCGCTACTGGCTGGCCGAACACCACAACATGGACGGCGTGGCCTGCTCGGCCACCGCGGTGCTGGTCGGCCATGTGGCCGGCGGCACGGCGACGATCCGCGTCGGCTCGGGCGGCGTGATGCTGCCCAACCACTCGCCGCTGGTGGTGGCCGAGCAGTTCGGCACCCTGGCCACGCTCTACCCGGGCCGCATCGACCTGGGCCTGGGCCGCGCGCCCGGCACCGACCAGGCCACCGCCCGCGCGCTGCGCCAGCACCTGCTGCGCGACGAGGACGCCTTCCCGCAGGACGTGCAGGAGCTGCAGGCCTACCTGGGCGACCCGCGCCCCGGCCAGGCGGTGCGGGCCATCCCCGGCATGGGCACGCGGGTGCCGATCTGGATCCTGGGCAGCAGCCTCTACGGCGCCCAGCTGGCGGCCTACCTGGGCCTGCCCTATGCCTTCGCCTCCCACTTCGCGCCCGACCTGCTGCTGCAGGCGCTGGACGTCTACCGCCGCAGCTACCGGCCCTCGGCCGACTGGCCCAAGCCGCACGCGATGGTCGGCATCAACGTGGTCGCGGCCGACAGCGACGCCGAGGCGGCCCGCCTGTTCACCTCGATCCAGCAGCGCTTCCTGGGCATGCAGCGCGGCGTGCGCGGGCCGTTGCCGCGGCCGATTGCGCCGGCCGAAATGGAAACGCTGTGGAACCCGCGCGAGAAAGCCGCCGTCGAGCGGATGCTGGTGGCCAGTGCGGTGGGCGGCCCCGCGTCGCTGAAGGACCAGCTGCGCCAGATCCTCGAGCAGACCGCGGCCGACGAGCTGATCGTCGCCGGCGCCATCCACGACCACGCGGCCCGGCTGCGCAGCTACGAGATCCTGGCCGAGGTCGGTCGGGATCTCTGAAGCTGGCCGGCCCGGCGGCCGGAACTCAGCCCACCCAGCGCCGGGCGTTGCCGAACATGCGCATCCAGGGGCTGCGCGCCGACACGTCGCCGCCGCTCCAGCTCATCTGCACGTTGCGGAACACGCGCTCGGGGTGCGGCATCAGCACGGTGAAGCGGCCGTCGGCGGTGGTCACCGAGGTCAGGCCGTCCGGGCTGCCGTTGGGGTTGAAGGGGTAGGCCTCGGTCGGCTGGCCGGCGTGGTCGACGAAGCGCATCGCGCGCGCCACCTTCGCGGCGTCGCCGCGCTGCGAGAAATCGGCAAAGCCCTCGCCATGCGCCACGGCGATCGGCAGCCGGCTGCCGGCCATGCCGGCGAAGAACACCGACGGCGAATCCAGCACCTCGACCAGGCTCAGCCGGGCCTCGAACTGCTCGCTCTTGTTGCGGGTGAAGCGCGGCCAGTGCTCGGCGCCGGGGATGATGGACGCCAGCGCGGCCATCATCTGGCAGCCGTTGCACACGCCCAGCGCCAGCGTGTCGGGGCGGGCGAAGAAGGCCTGGAACTGCGCCAGCAGCGCCGGGTTGAACAGGATGGAGCGGGCCCAGCCCTCGCCGGCGCCCAGCGTGTCGCCGTAGCTGAAGCCGCCGCAGGCCACCAGGCCCTGGAAGCCGTCCAGCCGGGCACGGCCGGCCTGCAGGTCGGACATGTGCACGTCGTGCGCGTCGAAGCCGGCCTGCGCCATCGCGTAGGCCATCTCGACGTGCGAGTTGACGCCCTGCTCGCGCAGGATGGCCACCTTGGGCCGCGCCAGCTTCAGGAAGGGCGCGGCCACGTCCTCGGCGGCGTCGAAGCTGAGCGCCACGTGCAGGCCGGCGTCGCCGGGCTGGCCGGCGGCGTCATGCTCGCTGTCGGCGCAGGCCGGGTTGCCGCGCAGGCGGGCGATCTGCCAGCTGACGTTGTCCCAGGCCTGCTGCAGCTCGCGCAGCGGGGCGCTGAACTGCGGCTTGGCGTCGCGCCAGACCTCGACCACGCCGCGGTCGTTGGGCGCGCCGACGACATGGCTGTGGCGCGACAGGCCGTGGGCGCGCAGCACGCCCAGCACCGCGTCGCGGTCGGCGCGCTTCACCTGCAGCAGCGCGCCCAGTTCCTCGTTGAACAAGGCCTTGAGCGTCAGCTCGTTGCGGCGCTCGCCGACCTGGCTGGCCCAGTTCTTCGAGTCGCCCACCTCGGCGCGGCTGTCGCTGATGCCGTCGCCCTCGGTGACCAGCAGGTCCACGTTCAGGCTGATGCCGCGCTGGCCGGCGAAGGCCATCTCGCAGGCCGCGGCCCACAGGCCGCCGTCGCTGCGGTCGTGGTAGGCCAGCAGCTGGCCGGCGGCGCGCAGTTGATTGACCGCGGCGACCAGGGCCTTCAGCTGGGCCGGGTCGTCCAGGTCGGGCACCTGGTCACCGAACTGGCCGAGGACCTGGGCCAGCATCGAGCCGGCCATGCGGTTGCGGCCCTGCCCCAGGTCGACCAGGATCAGCGTGGTGTCGCCGCCATCGGCCGGCACCTGCAGCTGCGGCGTCAGCGTGCCGCGCACGTCGTCCAGCGTGGCAAAGGCGCTGACGATCAGGCTGACCGGCGCGGTGACCTGCTTGGCGCCCTGCTCGTCGGACCACTTGGTGCGCATCGACAGGCTGTCCTTGCCCACCGGGATGCCGATGCCCAGCGCCGGGCACAGCTCCATGCCCACGGCCTTGACCGTGTCGTACAGCGCGGCGTCCTCGCCCGGCTCGCCGCAGGCGGCCATCCAGTTGGCCGACAGCTTGATGCGCGACAGCGCGATCGGCGCGGCCAGCAGGTTGGTGATGGCCTCGCCCACCGCCATGCGGCCGGAGGCGGGCGCATCCAGCGCGGCCAGCGGCGTGCGCTCGCCCATGGCCATGGCCTCGCCGCGGAAGCCCGCGTAGTCGGCCAGCGTCACCGCGCAGTCGGCCACCGGCACCTGCCAGGGGCCGACCATCTGGTCGCGGTGGCTCAGGCCGCCGACGGTGCGGTCGCCGATGGTGATCAGGAAGCGCTTGCTGGCCACCGTGGGGTGGCGCAGCACGCGGAAGGCGACGTCGTCGAGCTTCACGCCGGTCAGGTCCAGCGCCTGGCCCTGGCGGGGGACGCGGGCCACGTTGCGCTGCATCTTGGGCGGCTTGCCCAGCAGCACCTGCATCGGCATGTCGATCACGCGCTCGCCGCCGGGGCCGTCCTCCAGCACCAGGTCGAGGCCGTCGGTGGCCACGCCGACGATGGCGAAGGGGCAGCGCTCACGCGCGCACATGGCCTCGAAGGCGGCCAGCCGTGCCGGGTCCACCGCCAGGGTGTAGCGCTCCTGGCTCTCGTTGCACCAGATCTCCTTGGGCGCCAGGCCCGACTCCTCCAGCGGCACCTTGCGCAGATCGAAGGTGGCGCCCTTGCCGGCGCCGTCCACCAGCTCGGGGAAGGCGTTGCTGATGCCGCCGGCGCCCACGTCGTGGATGGCCAGGATGGGGTTGTCCTCGCCCAGCGCCCAGCAGTGGTTGATCACCTCCTGGGCGCGGCGCTGGATCTCCGGGTTGCCGCGCTGCACGCTGTCGAAGTCCAGCGCGGCGGTGTTGGTGCCGGCGGCCATCGAGCTGGCGGCGCCGCCGCCCATGCCGATGCGCATGCCCGGGCCGCCCAGCTGCACCAGCAGCGTGCCCGCGCCGAACAGCTTCTTGTGCGTCTGGCCGTCGCTGATGGTGCCGATGCCCCCGGCGATCATGATGGGCTTGTGGTAGCCACGCTGCACGCCGGCCACCGCCTGCTCGAAGCTGCGGAAGTAGCCGCCCAGGTTGGGCCGGCCGAACTCGTTGTTGAAGGCCGCGCCGCCCAGCGGGCCGTCGACCATGATCTGCAGCGGGCTGGCGATGTGCTCGGGCTTGCCGATGGGCGCGGCCTCCCAGGGCTCGGCCTGGCCGGGCAGCTGCAGGTGGCCCACCGAGAAGCCGGTCAGGCCGGCCTTGGGCTTGGCGCCGCGGCCGGTGGCGCCCTCGTCGCGGATCTCGCCGCCGGCGCCGGTGGACGCGCCCGGGAAGGGGCTGATCGCGGTCGGGTGGTTGTGCGTCTCCACCTTCATCAGCACGTGGGCCACCTCGTCGCGCGCGGCGTAGGCCGGCGCGCCGGTGTAGCCCTGCGGCAGCCAGCGCTGCACCGGGCCGCCTTCCATCACCGCGGCGTTGTCGCTGTAGGCCACCACGCTGTGCTGGGGCGAGACCTTCTCGGTGTTGCGGATCATGCCGAACATCGACAGCGGCTGCGGCTGGCCGTCGATGACGAAGTCGGCGTTGAAGATCTTGTGCCGGCAATGCTCGCTGTTGGCCTGGGCGAACATCATCAGCTCGACGTCGCTAGGGTTGCGCCCCAGGGTGCGGAAGGCGTCGACCAGGTAGTCGATCTCGTCGTCCGACAGCGCCAGGCCGAAGGTGGTGTTGGCCGCCACCAAGGCGCCGCGGCCGGCGCCCAGCACGTCCACGTGGGCCAGGGGCTCGGCCGGCTGCTCGTCGAACAGGTGGCGGGCGGCGTCGCGCGTGAAGGCCACGCTCTCGGTCATGCGGTCGTGCAGCAGCGCGGCGCAGGCGGCCAGCTCGGCGTCGGACAGCGGCTTGGCCGCGCCCAGCAGCGGCTTCTTCAGCTGCAGGCGGAACTCGGTGACGCGCTCGACGCGGTGCAGCACCAGGCCGCAGTTGCGGGCGATGTCGGTGGCCTTGCTGGCCCAGGGCGAGACCGTGCCCAGCCGCGGCATCACCACCACCAGCGCGCCCGCCTCGGCGTCGGCGCCGCCGGCGTAGGCATCGCCGTAGCGCAGCAACGCGGCCAGCTTGTCGGCGTCCGGCGCCTGGCCGGGCTCGCCGGCCACCCAGTGCACGTGGCGGGCCGCCACGCCGGTGATGCGGTCGCACACCGCCTGCAGCTTCGGCAGCAGCGCCTGGGCGCGGAAGGCCGAGAGCGCGTTGCCGCCCTCGAAGTGCATCAGTGGGAGGGCGGCGTGGGCGGCAGGCGTCGGCATGGTGGCGCTGGGCTTGGGGCAGGCGGCCGGCGCGCTGGCTGCGCACCCGGCCCGGGCTGCCCGCCACGGCCCGGCGCCCACCGGCCGGACGCCGGGGCACAGGAGGTGGCAGCAGGGCCATGCCCGTGAAAACCCGGCATTCTACTTTGCGGTGGGATAATTTCCGCCATGGCCATCACGCTCAAGACCACCCCCGCCGAGATCGACGGCATGCGCACCGCCGGCCGCCTGGCCTCGGAGGTGCTGGACATGCTGACCGCCCACGTCAAGCCCGGCGTCACCACCGAGCAGCTCGACCGGCTCGCCCACGACATGATCGTGAACGTGCAGGGCGGCATCCCGGCGCCGCTGAACTACCAGCCGCCCGGCTACGTGCCCTACCCCAAGTCGATCTGCACCTCGGTGAACCACCAGGTCTGCCACGGCATCCCCAACGACAAGCCGCTGAAGAACGGCGACATCGTCAACATCGACGTCACCGTCATCAAGGACGGCTGGCACGGCGACACCAGCCGCATGTACGTCGTCGGCGAGGGCTCGATCGCCGCCAAGCGCCTGTGCGCCATCACCTACGAGGCGATGTGGAAGGGCATCGCCAAGGTGCGGCCCGGCGCCCGCCTGGGCGACATCGGCCACGCCATCCAGACCTTCGCCGAGAACCAGGGCTTCTCCATCGTGCGCGAGTTCTGCGGCCACGGCATCGGCAGCAAGTTCCACGAGGAGCCGCAGGTGCTGCACTACGGCCGCCCCGGCACGCTGGAGGAGCTGGTGCCGGGCATGATCTTCACCATCGAGCCGATGATCAACGCCGGCCGGCGCGAGATCCGCGAGCTGGGCGACGGCTGGACCATCGTCACCAAGGACCGCTCGCTGTCGGCGCAGTGGGAGCACACCGTGCTGGTCACCGACACCGGCTACGAGATCCTCACGCAGTCGGCGGGCACGCCGCCGCCGCCGGCCTTCGTCACCGGCGCGGCCTGATCCCGGCATGCCCCCCGCCACCGCGGCCGCGCCGCTGGACATCCCCGGCCTGCGCGCCCAGTTCCGCGAGGGCAAGCGCGCCCTGATCGACCACTTCCTGCAGGGCCGGGCCAGCGCCCCGGCCGCGGCGCGGCTGGTCAAGGGCGTCACCCGCCATGTCGACGCGACGCTGACCGCGCTGTGGGCGGCCAGCGGCCTGCCGGCCGAGGCCGCGCTGGTGGCGGTGGGCGGCTATGGCCGCGCCGACCTGCTGCCGCACAGCGACATCGACGTGCTGGTGCTGCTGCCCGAGGACGCCGACACCCTGGCCGGCAGCCCGCTGAAGGCGGCGCTGGAGGGCTTCATCACCGCCTGCTGGGACATCGGGCTGGAGATCGGCTCGTCGGTGCGCACGGTGGCCGAGTGCGTGCTGGAGGCGCGCGGCGACCACACGGTGCAGACCGCGCTGCTGGAGAGCCGCCTGGTCGCCGGCGCGCGCAAGCTGTTCGCCGGCTTCCAGCGCGAGACCGCCGCGGTGATGGACGCGCCGGCCTTCCTGCGCGCCAAGACGCTGGAGATGCACCAGCGCCACACCAAGTACGAGAACACCCCGTACGCGCTGGAGCCCAACTGCAAGGAAAGCCCCGGCGGCCTGCGCGACCTGCAGGTGGTGCTGTGGGTGGCGCGGGCGGCCGGGCTGGGCCGCTCCTGGGCCGAGCTGGCGGCCAACGGGCTGATCACGCCCTTCGAGGTCAAGCAGCTGCAGCGCAACGAGGGCACGCTCAAGCTGATCCGCGCCCGCCTGCACGCGGTGGCCGGCCGGCGCGAGGACCGGCTGGTGTTCGACCTGCAGACCGCCGTGGCCGAGAGCTTCGGCTACGCCCACAGCAAGGCCCAGCGCGCCAGCGAGGTGCTGATGCACCGCTACTACTGGGCGGCCAAGGCGGTGACGCAGCTCAACCAGATCCTGATGCTCAACATCGAGGAGCGCATCAACCGCAGCGAGGCCGCGCCGATGCGGCAGATCAATGCCCGCTTCCTCGACCGCGGCGGCATGCTGGAGGTGGCGCGCGACGACCTGTACGCCGAGAACCCGCACGCCATCCTCGAGACCTTCCTGGTCTTCGCGCAGACGCCGGGCATCCGCGGCCTGTCGGCGCGCACGCTGCGCGCGCTGTACAACGCCCGCGAGGTGATGGACACGGCCTTCCGGCACGACCCGATCAACCGCGAGCTGTTCATGGACATCCTGCGCCAGCCGCAGGGCATCACCCACGCCTTCCGGCTGCTCAACCAGACCTCGGTGCTGGGCCGCTACCTGTGGGTGTTCCGGCGCATCGTCGGGCGCATGCAGCACGACCTGTTCCACGTCTACACGGTGGATCAGCACATCCTGATGGTGCTGCGCAACGTGCGCCGCTTCTTCATCCCCGAGCACGCCCACGAGTACCCCTTCTGCAGCCAGCTGGCCGCCGAGTGGGACAAGCCCTGGCTGCTCTACATCGCCGCGCTGTTCCACGACGTGGCCAAGGGCCGCGGCGGCGACCACAGCCAGCTCGGCGCGGTCGAGGTGCGGCGCTTCTGCCGCGACCACGGCCTGCCCCGGGAGGACGCCGAGCTGGTCGAGTTCCTGGTGCGCCACCACCTGACGATGAGCACGGTGGCGCAGAAGGAGGACCTGTCCGACGCCGACGTCATCCGCGCCTTCGCCGGCAAGGTGGGCGACGTGCGCCGGCTGACCGCGCTGTACCTGCTGACGGTGGCCGACATCCGCGGCACCAGCCCCAAGGTGTGGAACGCCTGGAAGGGCAAGCTGCTGGAGGACCTGTACCGCACCACGCTGCGCGCACTCGGCGGCGCGCGGCCCAACCTGGACGCCGACATCGAGGCGCGCAAGCAGGAGGCGCGGCAGATCCTGGCCCTGCACAGTGCGCTGCCCGGCACCGAGGGCCCGCTGTGGAAGACGCTGGAGCTCAGCTACTTCGCGCGGCACGACGCCAGCGAGATCGCCTGGCACGCGCGCGCGCTGTGGCGCCACATCGACACCGCGCAGCCGGTGGTCAGCGCGCGGCCCAGCCCGATCGGCGACGGCCTGCAGGTGCTGGTCTACGCCCATGACCAGGCCGACCTGTTCATGCGCATCTGCGGCTACTTCGACAGCGCCGGCTTCTCGATCCAGGACGCCAAGGTGCACACCAGCCGCAGCGGCTTCGCGCTGGACACCTTCCAGGTCGTCCACCCGCAGTGCGAGGCGGCCGACCTGGGCAGCTACCGTGACCTGATCTCGCTGGTCGAGACCCAGCTGGCCGCCGCGCTGGCGCCCGAGGCGCCGCTGCCCTCGCCGGGGCGCGGCCGGGTCTCGCGGCGCGTGCGCTCCTTCCCGGTCACGCCGCGGGTGTCGCTGCGGCCCGACGAGCGCGCGCAGCGCTGGCTGCTGTCGGTCAGCACCAGCGACCGCTCGGGCCTGCTCTACGCCATCGCCCGCGTGCTGGCGCGCCACCACATCAACCTGCAGCTGGCCAAGGTCAGCACGCTGGGCGAGCGGGTGGAGGACACCTTCCTCGTCGACGGCCCGGCGCTGCAGCACACCAAGACCCAGCTGCAGGTCGAGACCGAACTGCTCGACGCGGTGGCGCCGCAGGGCTGAACGGCGATGGCGCTGCGTTCGATCACCGCGGCCGAGGCCGCCCCCGTGCTGGCCGGCTTCGACGCCATCCTCGACGCGCGCTCGCCATCGGAGTTCGCCGAGGACCACCTGCCCGGCGCCGTCAACTGGCCGGTGCTGGACGACGAGCAGCGCCGCGTCGTCGGCACGCTGTACGTGCAGTCCGGCCCGCTGCCGGCGCGCAAGCTGGGCGCGGCGATGGTCGCGCGCAACATCGCCGACCACCTGGACCGCTGGATCGCCGACAAGCCGCGCGACTGGCAGCCGCTGGTCTACTGCTGGCGCGGCGGCCAGCGCTCGGGCTCGCTGGCCTGGTTCCTGGACCAGATCGGCTTCCGCACCACGCGGCTGGACGGCGGCTACAAGGCCTTCCGCGCCGTGGTGCGCCAGGACCTGACGCAGTGGCCGGCGCGCTTCGACCTGCAGGTGCTGGCCGGCCGCACCGGCAGCGGCAAGACGCGGCTGCTGCACGCGCTGGCCGCCGCCGGCGGCCAGGTGCTGGACCTGGAGGCGCTGGCCGCGCACCGCGGCTCGATCCTGGGCAACCTGCCCGGCCGGCCGCAGCCCAGCCAGAAGCGCTTCGACACCCTGCTGTGGTCGGCGCTGCGTGCGCTGGACCCGGCGCGACCGGTCTTCGTCGAGAGCGAGAGCAAACGCATCGGCCGCATCCAGCTGCCCGACGCGCTGATGGACCGGCTGCACCACCACGCCCGCGTGCTGCGCGTGGAGATGCCCGACGCCGCCCGCGTGCGCCTGCTGCTGCAGGACTACGGCTTCTTCGCCGGCGAGCCCGAGCGCTTCTGCGCCCTGCTCGACGGCCTGGTCGAGCTGCGCGGCCGCGAGACGGTGGGCCGCTGGCAGGCCCTGGCCCGCGCCGGCCAATGGGCCGAGGTCTTCGCCCAGCTGATGCACGAACACTACGACCCGCTGTACCGCCGCTCGATGGACCGGCACTTCGCCGGCCTGGCCACCGCGCAGACGGTGGCGCTGGCCGACGGCGGCGACGCCGCGCTGCACGCCGCCGCCCGGGCGCTGCTGGCACCGGCGACGGACTGAGGCGCGTCCGCGTCAGCCGGGCGACGGCGGCCCGGCTTACGATTTGCCTTCGATCAAGCCGCCACCCCGAGCCCGGGCCCATCATCCGACCCCTGCCGACCCATGCGCCGCGAAAGCCCTGCCCTCATCGAGTCCCGCGCCTTCGGCGTGCGCCAGGTGCCGTTCCTGCGGCCGCTGGGCTGGCTGGCCCGCGGCTGGCGCGACCTGATGCGCTGCCCGCTGCCCGGCCTGCTGCACGGCCTGGGCCTGGCCGCCTTCGGCGCCGCGCTGTTCACGCTGGCGCACGACCGCTTCTGGCTGCTGTCGGGTGCCTTCACCGGCTTCCTGCTGGTCGCGCCGATCCTGGCCACCGGGCTGTACGCGGTCAGCCGCGCGCTGGAGCGCGGCCAGCGCGCCGACCTGTCGGTGGCCCTGGCGGCCTGGAAGCCCGACCGCCAGCAAGGCGGCCGGCTGATCATCTTCGGCCTGCTGCTGGCCTTCGCCGGCACCGGCTGGGTGATGACCTCGGCCTCGCTGGTCACCGGCTTCGCGCCGGCGCCGGTGCGCACGCCGATGGACTTCCTGCGCGTGGTCGTGCTCAGCGACGCGTCGCCGCTGTTCGAGGTCTGGCTGGCGATGGGCGCCTTCCTGGCCGCGCCGGTGTTCGCCAGCAGCGTGGTGGCCATCCCGCTGCTGCTGGACCGCAAGGTCGGCGTGCTCGCCGCGGTGCTGACCAGCTGGCGCGTGGTGCAGGCCCACCCCGGGCCGATGGCGCTGTGGGCCGCGCTGCTGATGGCGCTGACCGTGCTGGGCATGGCCACGCTGCTGCTGGGCCTGGTGGTCATCGCGCCCTGGCTGGCGCATGCCAGCTGGCATGCCTACCGCGACCTGGTCAGCACGGCCGGCCTCGAATCCCAACCCTGAGCGCTGCGCGATGTTCGGATACACGGAAGAGCAGGTGGCCTGGTTCGGCCTCACCTTCGGGGTGAGCGCCTTCATGCTCTACATGGTCTTCATCATCTTCCAGCTCGCGCGCGAATCGAAGGCCGGCAAGTTCGGTGCCTTCGTACTGTTCCTGGCGCTGGGCTTCGGGCTGGTGGGCTTCGCCGCCAAGGGCGTGATCAAGTACTTCATCGGCGGGATGGTCGAGTGACCCCCCCGTCCGCCGCTGTGCCGGCGGTGGCTGCGCAGCGCCACAGCCTGTTCGACGACGTCCAGGGCCTGGCCACCGGCACGCTGTTCGTCGCGCTGGGCCTGCTGCTGCTGCGCAACGCCGGCCTGCTGACCGGCGGCACCGCCGGCATCGCGCTGGTGCTGCACTACAGCACCGGCTGGTCCTTCGGCGCGGTGTTCTTCGCGCTGAACCTGCCCTTCTACTGGCTGGCCTGGCGGCGCATGGGCGCGCGCTTCACGCTGAAGACCTTTGCCGCGGTGGCGCTGCTGGCCGGGCTGTCCGAGGCGCTGCCGCGCTGGCTGCCGCTGGGCCGGGTCGAGCCGCTGTTCGCCGCGCTGGGCGGCGGGCTGCTGTGCGGCGCGGGCTTCATCATGCTGTTCCGCCACCGCGCCAGCCTGGGCGGGCTGAACGTGCTGGTGCTGTGGCTGCAGGAGCGCTTCGGTTGGCGCGCCGGCTGGCTGCAGATGGGCGTGGACTGCGCCATCCTGCTCGCCGCGCTGCCGGTGGCCACGCTGCCGCAGCTGGCGCTGTCCATCGCCGGCGCCGTGGCGATGAACTTCGCACTGGCCGTCAACCACCGCCCCGGCCGCTACACCGCGTTCTGAGGGCGGGCCAAGGACCAAGAAGAAAGGCCGGCAAAGCCGGCCTTTCGCATCGTCGCTCGGAGGCCCGAGCGCCGCTGGCGCTCAGCCCATGTGCAAACCGCCGTTGCAGCTGAAGTCGGCGCCGGTGGTGAAGCCCGAGTCCTCGCCGGCCAGCCAGCCGACGATCGAGCCGATCTCCTCGGGCGTGCCCAGGCGCTTGACCGGGATGGTGGCGACGATCTTCTCCAGCACCTCGGGCTTGATCGCGCGGACCATGTCGGTGCCGATGTAGCCCGGGCTGACGGTGTTCACCGTCACGCCCTTGGCCGCCAGCTCCTGCGCCAGGGCCATCGTGAAGCCGTGCATGCCGGCCTTGGCCGCCGAGTAGTTGGTCTGGCCGGCCTGGCCCTTCTCGCCGTTGACCGACGAGATCTGGATGATGCGGCCGAAGCCCTTCTCGACCATGCCCGGCACCACCTGCTTGGTCACGTTGAACATCGAGTTCAGGTTGGTATCGATGACCGCCTTCCAGTCGTCGGGCGTCATCTTCAGGAACATGCGGTCGCGGGTGATGCCGGCGTTGTTGACCAGCACGTCGATCTGGCCGTGCTCGGCGATGGCCTTGCTGAAGGCCTCGACGGTCGAGTCCCAGTCGGCCACGTTGCCCACCGAGGCGTAGAACGTGTAGCCCAGCGCCTTCTGCTCGTCCAGCCACTTGGTGAAGTCCCGGCTGGGGCCGCAGCCGGCGATCACCTTGAAACCGTCCTTGTGCAGCCGCTGGCAGATCGCGGTGCCGATACCGCCCATGCCGCCCGTGACGTATGCAACCTTCTGTGCCATTGCTCTCTCTCCTTGGATGAATCGGGTTGGTGGCCCGCTGCCAGGGTCGCCCGCCGCCGCGCCGCGGTCAACGGGGTTCGCCCTGTGCGGGCTTTCTTGTAGTGGCGTCGCCGCCGTTCAGCGCTCGACGGTCAGGGCCACGCCCATGCCGCCGCCGATGCACAGCGAGGCGATGCCCTTCTTGGCGTCGCGCTTTTGCATCTCGTGCAACAGCGTGACCAGGATGCGGCAGCCCGAGGCGCCGATCGGGTGGCCGATGGCGATCGCGCCGCCGTTGACGTTGACCTTGCTGGTGTCCCAGCCCATCTGCTGGTGCACCGCGCAGGCCTGGGCGGCGAAGGCCTCGTTGATCTCCAGCAGGTCCAGGTCGGCGGCGTTCCAGCCGGCGCGGGCCAGCGCCTTCTTCGCCGCCGGCACCGGGCCCATGCCCATGATCTTGGGGTCCAGGCCGGCGCTGGCGTAGCTGGCGATGCGCGCCAGCGGCTTCAGGCCCAGCGCGGCGGCCCTGGCGGCGCTCATCAGCATCACCGCGGCGGCGCCGTCGTTGATGCCCGAGGCGTTGCCGGCGGTCACCGAGCCGGTCTTGTCGAAGGCCGGCTTCAGGCCGGCCAGGGCCTCGGCGCTGGTCTTCTTGTTCAGGTACTCGTCGGCGGCGAAGACGATCGGGTCGCCCTTGCGCTGCGGGATGCTGACCGGGACGATCTCGTCCTTGAAGCGCCCGGCCTCCTGGGCGGCGGCGGCCTTCTGCTGGCTGGCCAGCGCCAGCGCGTCCTGCTGCTCGCGCGTGATGCCGTACTGGCGGGCCACGTTCTCGGCGGTGATGCCCATGTGGTACTGGTTGTACACGTCCCACAGGCCGTCGACGATCATCGAGTCCTGCAGCTTCCAGTCGCCCATGCGCTGGCCGTCGCGGCTGGCCGGCAGCACGTGCGGGGCCAGCGACATGTTCTCCTGGCCGCCGGCGATGACGATCTCGCTGTCGCCGTCGCGGATGGCCTGGGCGCCCAGCATCACCGCCTTCAAGCCCGAGCCGCAGACCTTGTTGATGGTCATCGCCGGCACCTCCAGCGGCAGGCCGGCCTTGACCACCGCCTGGCGCGCCGGGTTCTGGCCGCAGCCGGCGGTCAGCACCTGGCCGAGGATGACTTCGCCGACCTGCTCGCCCGACAGGCCGCTGCGCTGCAGCAGCGCCTGGATCACGGTGGCGCCCAGGTCGGCCGCGGGGGTCTTGGCCAGGCTGCCGCCGAACTTGCCGACCGCGGTGCGGGCGGCGGCGACGATGACGATGTCGTTGCTCATGGGTCTCTCTCCTGTGGATGGGTGACGGCGCGCGGCGCGCTCAGGCCTTCTGCTGGACGTAGCGGCCGGGGGCCGGCTCGATGGCCTTGTACTGGCGGCTGCCGTAGCCCTTGGGCGCGGCGGCCAGCTTGCCGGCATGGCGGTGCAGCCAGGCCGACCACACGGGCCACCAGCTGCCCGGGTGCTCGGTGGCGCCGGCCAGCCAGGCCTCGGGCTTGGCCGGCAGCGCGCTGCCCACCCAGTGGCTGCGCTTGTTCGAGGTGGCGGGGTTGATCACGCCGGCGATGTGGCCCGAGGCGCCCATCACGAAGGTCTTGTCGGCGACGCCCTGGAGCACGTCCACCGAGCGGTAGGCGGCCTGCCAGGGCACGATGTGGTCCTCGCGCGAGCCGTAGATGAAGGCCGGGCACTGCACCCTGGACAGGTCCAGCGACTCGCCGCACACCGTCAGCGCGCCGGGCTGGCGCAACTTGTTCGTCAGGTAGGTGTTGCGCAGGTACCAGACGAACATCGGGCCCGGCAGGTTGGTGGCGTCGCTGTTCCAGTACAGCAGGTCGAAGGGCGGCGGGGCCTCGCCCTTCAGGTAGTTGCCGACGACGTAGTTCCAGACCAGGTCGTTGGGCCGCAGGAAGCTGAAGGTGGTGGCCAGCTCCTGGCCCTTGAGCAGGCCGGGGCCGCCGGGCGCGTCGGGTCCGATGGACATCTCGCGCATGCGCACCGCGGTCTCGTCGATGAACACGTCGAGCACGCCGGTGTCGCTGAAGTCCAGCAGCGTGGTCAGCAGCGTCATCGACGCGGCCGGCTGCTCGCCGCGCGCGGCCAGCACCGCCAGCGCGGTGGCCAGGATGGTGCCGCCGACGCAGAAGCCCAGCGTGTTGATCTGCGGCGCGCCGGTGATCTCCTGCACCACGCGGATGGCGCGGATCGCGGCGTCCTCGATGTAGTCGTCCCAGGTCTTGTCGACCAGGCTGGCATCGGGATTGCGCCAGCTGACGACGAATACCCGGTGGCCGTTCTCGACGGTGTAGCGGATCACCGAGTTGCCCGGCTGCAGGTCGAGGATGTAGTACTTGTTGATGCAGGGCGGGATGAACAGCATCGGCCGCTCGTGCACCTTGGCGGTCAGCGGCTTGTACTCGATGAGCTGGAACAGCTCGTTCTCGAACACCACCGCCCCCTCGCTGCTGGCCACGTTGCGGCCGACCTCGAAGGCCGCGTCATCGGTCTGGGACATGTGGCCCTGCTGGATGTCCTTGAGCAGCAGCTGCATGCCCTGCGAGATGCTCTCGCCGCGGGTGGACAGGGCCTTGGCCAGCGCCTCGGGGTTGGTCGCCAGGTAGTTGGCCGGGCTGGCCGCGTCCACCCATTGCTGCACCGCGAAGCGGATGCGCGCCTTGGTCTTGGGGTCGGCCTGCACGCTGTCGGCCATCTGCATCAGCGTGCGCGCGTTGAGCAGGTAGACCTGGGCGGCCATCGCCGCGGCCGGGTTCTGTGCCCAGGCTTCGGCGGCGAAGCGCTTGTCCTTGAGCGCCGGGGCGGCGGGCTTGCCCTCCTGCTGGAAGGCGCCCAACGCGTCGTTCCACATCGCCGCGGCCTGGGCCATATAGTCGGACTGCAGCTGGGTCATCGCGTCCATCGGCAGGCTCAGGCCGGACATGGACTTCCACAGGTCGCCCATGGCCTGGCCCAGCGCCTGGGCACCGGCCTGTGCAGTCTGGCCGAGGTCGGGGATCGGTTTGCTCTTCACGCTTGTCTCCTGGCTGGGCACCTTCTGCAATCCGCGTGCCGTTGCGGGCCGCCGTGCGATGGTTCACGTTGTACGCGGTCTAGCTTACCGCATGATGACTCGATTTTTCGAGTCACGGCATCTCATTCCGAATTACGAAATGCACATCGTCGCCGTCGCCTGGGTCTTCGTCGTGCTGCTGATGGCGGCCGCCGAGGCCACGTCGCCGCAAGGCACGCTGCTGGGCGCCTTCTTCACGCTGCTGCTCTACGGCGTGCTGCCCTTGTCCATCGTGCTGTACGTGATGGGCACGCCGCACCGGCGCCGCCTGCGGCGCGCACGCGAGCAGGCCGAGACCGCCGCGGCCGCGCCGACGGGCTCAGCCGCGCAGCGCGACGGCGGCGGCCAGCCGCCCGGTGCGGCCGGCCTCGCGGCGGAACGAGAAGAACCGTGAGCCTTCGGCCACGGTGCACCAGGCGCCGCCGCTGACCTGGCCCACGCCGACCGCGGCCAGGCGCCGGCGCGCCAGGCCCGGCAGGTCGGCCAGCCAGCGCGGGCTGCCGTCGTGCCGCGCGCGCGGCACGAACAGCGGGTCGGCCGCGGCCTTGCCCGGGTCGGCACCGAAGGCGGCCAGCACGTCGGCCCCGACCTCGAAGGCCTGCGGCCCGATGCAGGGACCCAGCCAGGCGAGCAGGCGCTCGGGGCCGCAGCCGGCGGCCTCGCACAGCGCGGCCACGGTGGCCTCCAGCACGCCGCCGGACAGGCCGCGCCAGCCGGCATGGGCGGCGCCGACGGCGCGGCCGTCGCGGTCGCAGAACAGCACCGGCAGGCAGTCGGCCACCAGCACGGTGCAGGCGATGCCCGCTTCGGTGCACACGCTGGCGTCGGCGCGCGCCAGGGGGGCACCGGCCGCCGCAGCGGCCACGTCGGCCGCCCCCAGGCGCACGACGCGGGCGCCATGCACCTGGTCCAGCCACACCGGCGTGGCGCCCAGCGCGGCGGCGAAGCGGCGCTGGTTCTCGCGCACCGCCGCCGGCTCGTCGACGTCGCTGCCGCCCAGCACCGGCGGGCGCAGGTTCAGGCTGTCGAAGGGCGCGTGGCTGACACCGCCGTGGCGCGTGCTCATCAGCGCCGCGACGCCGGCGGGCGCCGGCCAGTCGGGGCGGATCGCGTCGGGCAGCACGGCGGCCTGCGCCAGCCCGGCCATCAGGCCTGGGCGTCCGGGCAGGCCGAGGGCTGGGTGGCGCTGAAGGCCTCCAACCGCATGCAGGCCTCGAACACCCGCATCACGTTGGGCACATGGTCCAGCCGGCAGTCGAAGCGCCGGGCGTTGAAGATCTGCGGCACCAGCGTGCAGTCGGCCAGCGTCGGCACCTCGCCGTGGCAGTAGGTGGCGGGCTGCGCGGCGAGCTGGCGCTCGACCACCTCCAGCCCGGTCTCCACCCAGTGGCGGTACCAGCGGTGCTTGTCGTCCTCGCTCAGCTTGAGGTCGTGCGTCAGGTAGCGCAGCACCCGCAGGTTGGTCAGCGGGTGGATCTCGCAGGCGATGTCCAGCGCCAGCGCGCGCACGCGGGCACGGCCGGCGGCGTCGGCCGGCAGCAGCGGCGGCTGGGGGTGGGTCTCGTCCAGGTACTCGAGGATGGCCAGCGACTGCGTCAGCCGGTGGTCGCCGTCGCGCAGCAGCGGCACCAGCCGGCTGGCCGACACCGCGGCGTAGGACTCGGCCAGGTGCTCCTGCTTGACCAGGTGCACCGGGATGTAGTCGTAGGCCAGGCCCTTGAGCGCCAGCGCGATGCGCACCCGGTACGAGGCCGAGGAACGGAAGTAGTTGTAGAGCTCCATCGGGGGCCTCCTGCCAGCTCGGTGGTCAGCGCACGCGCACGCGCAGGTCGGCCAGGCCGTCGACGTGGGCTTCCATCAGGTCGCCCGGCACCACCGGGCCGACGCCGGCCGGCGTGCCGGTGAAGATCAGGTCGCCCGGCTGCAGCGTCCAGGCCTTGGACAGGGTCTCGATGGTCTCGGCGACGTTCCAGATCAGCTCGGCCAGGTCGCCCTTCTGCCGCGGCTGGCCGTTGACCGACAGCGTGATGGCGCCGCGCGTGAGCACGCCGGTGGCGGCGACCGGGTGGATCGGGCCGATCGGCGCCGATTCGTCGAAGGCCTTGCCGATGCACCACGGGCGGCCGGCCTTCTTCATCTCGTTTTGCAGGTCGCGGCGGGTCATGTCCAGGCCCACCGCGTAGCCCCAGATGTGCTTGGCCGCATCCGCGGCGGCGATGTCGCGGCCGCCCAGGCCGATGGCCACGACCAGCTCGACCTCGTGGTGCAGGTTGCCGGTCTGCGGCGGGTAGGCGATCTCGCCGACGCCGCCGGCCGCCACCGGCACCACCGCGCTGGCCGGCTTCAGGAAGAAGAACGGCGGCTCGCGGCCGGTGAAGCCCATCTCCTGGGCGTGCTCGGCGTAGTTGCGGCCGACGCAGTAGATGCGGTGCACCGGGAACAGGCCGCCGCCGACGACGGGCACGGCGGCTTGCGCGGGAGGGGCGAGGACGTAATCCATGGTGTGTGGGCCCGAGCGCTTCGGGTTTGCGTCAGCATGTCGACGGGGATCATGCCACGCAGGCACCGCTACACTTTTGACATGTTCGAGATGCGCCGTATCAAGCACTGCCGCCACTGCGGCTCCGCCGTCCACTACCGCGTCCCGGACGACGACAACCGGGAACGCGCGGTCTGCCCGGCCTGCACCACCATCCACTACGAGAACCCGATCAACGTGGTCGGCACGGTGCCGGTGTGGGGCGAGCAGGTGCTGCTGTGCAAGCGGGCGATCGAGCCGCGCTACGGCTTCTGGACGCTGCCGGCCGGCTTCATGGAGCTGGGCGAGACGGTGGCCGCCGGCGCGCTGCGCGAGACCCAGGAGGAGGCCGGCGCCCAGGTCGAGCTGCAGGGCCTGTTCACGATGATGAACGTGGTGCCGGTCGGCCAGGTCCACCTGTTCTACCGTGCCCGCATGCTCGACACCACGCTGGACCCGGGCCCCGAGACGCTGGAGGCGCGGCTGTTCCACGAGCACGAGATCCCCTGGGACGAGATCGCCTTCCGCACCGTCAAGCAGACGCTGCGCCATTTCTTCGCCTGCCGCCAGCACGGGGCCTACCCGCTGCACACCGAGGACATTGGCTGAGGCTGGACGCAGCACCGTCCCTGCGGACGGTGCCGCGCCTGCCGAGGCGGCCGAGCTCTGCGAGCCCGGGCCGGGCGAGCGAGATCAGGCCGTCACCGGCTCGGCCTGCAGCGCCGGCCCGGTGGCGGCGTCGAAGCCCAGCTGCCACAGCAGCTCCAGGTCTTCCTCGGCGCGCACGCCCTCGGCACAGACCTGCAGGCCCACGCTCTGCACCAGGCGCACCAGGCCCTGCAGGTGGCGGCGCGCGTCGTCGGAGCCGTCGGCGGCGATGCCGTTGACGAAGCGCGCGTCGATGCGCACGCAGTCCAGGCCCAGGTCGATCAGACGCGGGATGCGCGCCAGCGCCTCGCCGGCGTGCTCCAGCCCCAGCATCGCACCCAGCGGGCGCCAGCGCCGGGAGACCTCGCGCACCAGCAGCGGCCGCTCCAGGGCCAGGGATTCGGGCAGGTCGATCCACAGCCGGCAGGCCAGCTCGGGCTCGGCCTCCAGCCGGCGCGAGACGGCGGCGACGAACTCGGCCGAGGCCACGCTCTGCGCCGCGACGTTGACGCAGCGCGCCACGCCGTCGCGGGCGATGGCCTCCAGCGCCAGCGACACCGCCTTCTCGTCGACCGCCGCGCACAGCCGGCTGCGCACCGCCTGCGACAGCCAGCGCGCCGCCGGCTCCAGCGGCCCGCCGGAGACCAGCTGCACGCGCAGCGGGCAGTCCAGGTGCAGCTGGCGGCCGTCGGCGGTGCGCACCGGGTAGGCGCCCAGCGCGACGCGGCCCTGCACCAGCGCGCGCCCGATGCGCCGCTGCCAGGACGACTCGCCCTGCGGGCCGCCGTCGTCCTGGGCGGCCGAGGCGTCGGACGGCAACGCCGCCAGGCCGCCCTCGGCCTCGGCGCGCGCCAGGGCCTCGTCGGCCAGGGCCAGCGCGCGGGTGGCGCCCAGCGGCGCGCGCAGCTCCACCGCGCCGGCGGCCACCGCGGCCTGGGTGTCGACGCGCGCCAGGGCCAGGCGCAGCGCCTGCACCAGCGAGCGGGCGGTCTCGGCCGCCAGCCCGCCCACCGGCAGCAGCAAGGCGAAATCGGACCCGTTGAGCCGCCCGGCGGTGCAGCGCTCGATGCGGCCGGAGTAGGACTGCAGCGACTGCGCCAGCGCCTGCAGCACCTGGTCGGTGGCGGCATGGCCCAGGCGCTGGTTCATGCCGGCCAGGTCGCGCAGGCGCACCAGCAGCAGGCCGGCCTCGGCGGCGCCGCCACCGTCGAGCAGGCCGTCCAGCGTGGCCATGAAGTGGCGGCGGTTGGGCAGGCCGGTCAGCGCGTCGCTGTGGGCCTGGCGGCGCAACGCCTCCAGCTGCTCGGCCTGCGCGGCGAACAGCGCGTGCTGGCGCAGCAGCAGGCGCTGCAGGCCGTCGGCCAGCGGCTGCAGCTCGGGCGGCAGCGGGGTGTCGTCGGCCGCCGGTGCCGCGGCGTCGCCGGCCGGCTCGGCGGGCGCCGAGCCCTCGGCGGCGGTGCCGGCCATCAGGTCGTCCAGCGCCCAGGCCAGGCGCTGCCGGGCCAGCAGCGCACCGGCCAGCCCGGCGGCGCCGGCCAGCAGCGCCGCCGCGGCCAGGCCCCAGCCGGCCCAGGCGGCGGCCGCGGCGCCGCCCAGCAGGGCCGCCGCGGCGGCGGCACCCCGGCGCAGCGGCGCGCGCAGCACCAGCGCGGCACGGGCATGGAGGGCGAGGGAATCGGGCATGGACGGTGGTCACGCCCGTGCGGGGGCCCGCGGACGGCGGACCCGCCCGCGGCGGGCGACGCCCTGTTGTCGACCACCCGCCGCCCGACTTGAGCGGCGCGGCGGGCCATGCCGGGCGCTCAGCGCCGTGGCGGCGGCAGGTCGGTGCAGCTGCCGTGGGCCGCCTCGGCGGCCAGGCCGATGCTCTCGCCCAGCGTCGGGTGCGGGTGGATGGTCTTGCCGATGTCCACCGCGTCGGCGCCCATCTCGATGGCCAGCGCGATCTCGCCGATCATGTCGCCGGCATGGGTGCCGACGATGCCGCCGCCCAGGATGCGGCCGTGGCCGTGCGCTTCCGGGCCGTCGTCGAACAGCAGCTTGGTGAAGCCCTCGTCGCGGCCGTTGGCGATGGCGCGGCCCGAGGCCGTCCAGGGGAACAGGCCCTTCTTCACCGCGATGCCCCGGGCCCTGGCCTCGTCCTCGGTCAGGCCGACCCAGGCCACCTCGGGGTCGGTGTAGGCCACGCTGGGGATCACCCGGGCGTCGAAGCGGCTGCGCGCCAGCGCCTGGTCGCCCAGCTGCGTGCCGGCGGCGACCTCGGCGGCCACATGGGCCTCGTGCACCGCCTTGTGCGCCAGCATGGGCTGGCCGACGATGTCGCCGATGGCGAAGATGTGCGGCACGTTGCTGCGCATCTGCGCATCCACCGGGATGAAGCCGCGCGCGTCGACGAGCACGCCGGCCTGGTCGGCACCGACCTTGCGGCCGTTGGGCGCGCGGCCCACGGCCTGCAGCACCAGGTCGTACAGGCCCTCGCTGCGGCTGCCGTCCAGGCCCTCGAACTGCACCTGGATGCCCTCGGGGGTGGCCTGGGCGCCGACGGTCTTCGTCTTCAGCAGGATGCGGTCGAAGCGGTGCGCGTTCATCTTCTGCCAGACCTTGACCAGGTCGCGGTCGGCGCCGGGCATCAGGCCGTCGAGCATCTCGACCACGTCGAGCCGGGCGCCCAGCGTGGAATACACCGTGCCCATCTCCAGGCCGATGATGCCGCCGCCGATGACCAGCATCTTCCTGGGCGCCTGGCGCAGCTGCAGCGCGCCGGTGCTGTCGACGATGCGCGGGTCGTCCGGCAGGAAGGGCAGGCGCACCGCCTGCGAGCCCGCGGCGATGATGCACTGCCGGAAGCGGATGGTCTGGGTGGCGCCGGTCTTGTCCTGGCCGTCGCCGGTGGTGGCTTCCACCGCGACGTGGTGCGGGTCGACGAAGCTGCCGTAGCCGCGCACCACCGTGACCTTGCGCATCCTGGCCATCGCCGCCAGGCCGCCGGTGAGCTTGCCGACGACCTTGTTCTTGTGCGCCAACAGCTTGCCCAGGTCGACCTGCGGCGCACCGAAGTCCACGCCCAGGTCGGCGAAATGCCGGACCTCGTCCATCACCGCGGCCACGTGCAGCAACGCCTTGGACGGGATGCAGCCGACGTTCAGGCAGACGCCGCCCAGCGTGGCATAGCGCTCGACCAGCACCACCTTCAGCCCCAGGTCGGCGGCACGGAAGGCGGCCGAGTAGCCGCCCGGGCCGCCGCCCAGCACCAGCAGGTCGCAGTCCAGGTCGGCGGTGCCGGCGAACGCCGCGGCACTTGGTGCCACCGCCGGTGCCGCGGCGGTGGCCGCTGCCGGAACCGGGGACGGCGCGGGGGCTGCCGCTGCCGTCGACGCGACGTCGGCGCCGGCAGCCTCCAGCGTCAGGATCAACGTGCCCTGGTTGACCTTGTCGCCCAGCGCCAGCTTGAGCTCGCGCACCACGCCGGCGTGGCTGGATGGGATCTCCATCGAGGCCTTGTCCGACTCCACGGTGACCAGGCTCTGGTCGACCGCGACGGTGTCGCCCGGCCGCACCAGCAACTCGATGACCGCGACGTCCTGGAAGTCCCCGATGTCGGGAACGCGCACTTCAACCAGCGCCATGGGTGTCTCCGTGGGAAGTGTGGTGGGCCGTCACAGCAGGATGCGCCGGAAGTCCGCCAGCAGGCTGGCGAAATAGACGTTGAAGCGGGCGGCGGCGGCGCCGTCGATGACGCGGTGGTCCCAGCTCAGGCTCAGCGGCAGGATCAGCCGCGGCACGAAGGCCTGGCCGTCCCAGCGCGGCTCGGTCTGGCTCTTGCACACGCCCAGGATGGCCACCTCGGGCGCGTTGATGATCGGCGTGAAGTAGCGCCCGCCGATGCCGCCCAGGCTGCTGATCGAGAAGCAGCCGCCGCTCATGTCGGCCGGGCTGAGCTTGCCGTCGCGCGCCTTCTTGGCCAGCTCGGCCATCTCGGCGCTGATCTGCAGCACGCCCTTGCGGTCGGCGTCCTTGATCACCGGCACCACCAGGCCGTTGGGCGTGTCGGCCGCGAAGCCGATGTGGAAGTACTGCTTCAGCACCAGCTGCTCGCCGTCCAGGCTGGCGTTGAACTCGGGGAACTTCTTCAGCGCGGCGACCGCGGCCTTGATCATGAAGGCCAGCATCGTCACCTTGATGCCGGACTTCTCGTTCTCCTTGTTCAGCTGGACGCGGAAGGCCTCCAGGTCGGTGATGTCGGCGTCGTCGTGGTTGGTGACGTGCGGGATCATCACCCAGTTGCGGTGCAGGTTGGCGCCGCTGAGCTTCTTGATGCGCGGGCGGTCCTGGCGCTCGACCGGGCCGAACTTGGCGAAGTCGACCTTGGGCCAGGGCAGCAGGCCCAGGGCCTCGCCGCCGCCGGCGGCCGCAGGCGCCGCCGCCGGGGCCTTGGCCTTCTGCGCGCCGGTCTGCACCTCGCCGGCCATCACCCGCTGGACGAAGGCCTGCAGGTCGAGCTGGGTGATGCGACCCTTGGGGCCGGAGCCGGCCACCTCGGCCAGCGGCACGCCCAGCTCGCGGGCCAGGCGGCGGATCGACGGCGAGGCATGCGGCAGCCGGCCGCTGGGCGCGGCGCCGGGCTGGTGGGCGGGCGCTGCGGCCGGGGCGGCCGCGGCCGGCGGGGCCGGCACGGTGGCGAGCGCAGCCGCCGGCGCGGCGGCGGGCGCAGAGACCGCGGCGGCGGCCGGCGCAGCCACAGGCGCGGCCGAAGCGACCGGTGCGGCCGGCGCGGCCGTGGCCAGCACGACCACCGGCGAGCCCTTGGACACCCGGTCGCCCAGCGCGACGCGGACCTCCTGCACCACGCCGGCGTGGCTGGATGGGATCTCCATCGACGCCTTGTCGGACTCCACGGTGATCAGGCTCTGCTCGACCTTGACCGTGTCGCCGGGCTTGACCATCACCTCGATGACCGCGACGTCGGCGAAGTCGCCGATGTCGGGCACCAGCACCTCGATGCGGCCGCCGGCGGCCGCGGACGGCACGGCGGGCGCGGCCGGCGCCACCGGCGCCGGGGCCGGCACGGCCGCCGGTGCCGCTGCGGGGCCAGGCGCCGCGGCGGGGGCCGCCGACGCGCCCTCCGCCTCCAGCACCAGCAGCACCGAGCCCTCGCGCACCTTGTCGCCCAAGGCCACCTTCAGCGCCTTGACCACGCCGGCGTGGCTGGACGGAATCTCCATCGACGCCTTGTCCGACTCCACCGTGACCAGGCTCTGCTCGGCCGCCACCCGGTCACCCGGCTTGACCAGCAGCTCGATCACCGCCACGTCCTCGAAGTCGCCGATGTCCGGGACCTTCACCTCGACCAATGCCATGTCGTGTCTCCGTGCGGGCTGCGGCTCAGGCGTACAGCGGGTTGATCTTGTCGACGTTCAGGCCGTAGCGCGTGATCGCCTCGGCCACCCGGGCCGGCGGCAGCCGGCCCTCGTCGGCCAGCGCCTTCAGCGCCGCGACCACGATGTAGTGGCGGTTGACCTCGAAGTGCTCGCGCAGCTTGCTGCGGAAGTCGCTGCGGCCGAAGCCGTCGGTGCCCAGCACCTTGTAGGGGCGGCCGGCCGGCAGGAAGGCGCGCACCTGCTCGGCGTAGCTCTTGATGTAGTCGGTCGACGCCACCACCGGGCCGGCGTGCGGCGCCAGCTGCTGGGCGATGAAGGGCACCCGCGGGGTCTCGGTCGGGTGCAGCAGGTTCCAGCGCTCGCAGTCCTGGCCGTCGCGGGCCAGCTCGTTGAAGCTGGGGCAGCTCCAGACGTTGGCGGCCACGCCCCAGTCGGCGGCCAGCAGCTGGCGCGCGGCGATGCTCTCGCGCAGGATCGAGCCCGAGCCCAGCAGGTTCACCCGCGGCGCGTCGGCCGCCGCGGCGGCGCCGGCCTCCAGCAGGTACATGCCCTTGATGATCTGCTCCTCGGTGCCGGGCTTCAGGCCGGGCATCGGGTAGTTCTCGTTGAGCAGGGTCAGGTAGTAGAAGACGTTGTCCTGCCGCTCGACCATGCGCTTGAGGCCATGCTGCATGATCACCGCGACCTCGTGGGCGAAGGTCGGGTCGTAGGCGATGCAGTTGGGGATGGTGCCGGCCAGGATGTGGCTGTGGCCGTCCTCGTGCTGCAGGCCCTCGCCGTTGAGCGTGGTGCGGCCGCTGGTGCCGCCCAGCAGGAAGCCGCGGGCCTGCATGTCGCCGGCGGCCCAGGCCAGGTCGCCGATGCGCTGGAAGCCGAACATCGAGTAGTAGACGTAGAACGGGATCATGATCCGGTTCGACGTGCTGTAGCTGGTGGCCGCGGCGATCCAGCTGCTCATGCCGCCGGCCTCGTTGATGCCCTCCTGCAGGATCTGGCCGGCCTTGTCCTCGCGGTAGTACATCACCTGGTCCTTGTCGACCGGCGTGTACTGCTGACCCAGCGGGTTGTAGATGCCGACCTGGCGGAACAGGCCCTCCATGCCGAAGGTGCGCGCCTCGTCGACCAGGATGGGCACCACGCGCGGGCCCAGGGCCTGGTCGCGCAGCAGCTGGGTCAGGAAGCGCACATAGGCCTGGGTGGTGGAAATCTCGCGGCCCTCGGCGGTGGGCTCGAGCACGGCCTTGAAGGTCTCCAGCGAGGGCACGGTGAACTGCTCGTCGGCCCTGGCGCGGCGGTGCGGCAGGTAGCCGCCCAGGGCCTGGCGGCGCGCGTGCAGGTACTGCATCTCCGGCGTGTCGTCGGCCGGCTTGTAGAACGGGATCTTCGGCAGCTCGCTGTCGGGCACCGGGATGTTGAAGCGGTCGCGGAAGGCGCGGATGTCGTCGTCGGTGAGCTTCTTGGTCTGGTGGACGGTGTTCTTGCCCTCCCCGGCCTTGCCCATGCCGAAGCCCTTGACGGTCTTGATCAGCAGCACCGTGGGCTGGCCCTTGTGGTGCACCGCGGCGTGGTAGGCGGCGTAGACCTTCTGCGGGTCGTGGCCGCCACGCCGCAGGTTCCAGATGTCGTCGTCGGACAGCTTGGCCACCATCTCCAGCGTGCGCGGGTCGCGGCCGAAGAAGTGCTTGCGCACATAGGCGCCGTCGTTGGCCTTGAAGGCCTGGTAGTCGCCGTCCAGCGTCTCCATCATGATCTTGCGCAGCGCGCCGTCCTTGTCGCGCGCCAGCAGCGGGTCCCAGTTGCTGCCCCAGATCAGCTTGAGCACGTTCCAGCCCGCGCCGCGGAACTCGCCCTCGAGCTCCTGGATGATCTTGCCGTTGCCGCGCACCGGGCCGTCCAGGCGCTGCAGGTTGCAGTTGATGACGAAGATCAGGTTGTCCAGGTTCTCGCGCGCGGCCAGGCCGATGGCGCCCAGGCTCTCGGGCTCGTCCATCTCGCCGTCGCCGCAGAAGACCCAGACCTTGCGCTTGCTGGTGTCGGCGATGCCACGGGCGTGCAGGTACTTCAGGAAACGCGCCTGGTAGATCGCCATCAGCGGGCCCAGGCCCATGCTGACGGTGGGGAACTGCCAGAACTCGGGCATCAGCTTGGGATGCGGGTAGCTCGACAGGCCCTTGCCGTCGACCTCCTGGCGGAAGTTCAGCAGCTGCTCCTCGGTCAGCCGGCCCTCCAGGAAGGCGCGGGCGTAGATGCCCGGCGCCACGTGGCCCTGGAAGTAGATGCAGTCGCCGCCGTGGCCCGCGCTCTCCGCGTGCCAGAAATGGTTGAAGCCGGCACCGAACATGTGCGCCAGCGATGCGAAGGAGCCGATGTGGCCGCCCAGGTCACCGCCGTCGGCCGGGTTGTGGCGGTTGGCCTTGACCACCATGGCCATCGCGTTCCAGCGCATGTAGGCGCGCAGGCGCTCCTCGATCTCGATGTTGCCGGGGCAGCGCTCCTCCTGCTCGGGCTCCAGGGTGTTGACATAGCCGGTGTTGGCCGAGAACGGCATGTCGGCGCCGTGCTGGCGCGCCTCCTCCAGCAGCTGCTCCAGCAGGAAGTGCGCGCGGTCGGGGCCTTCGGCCTCGATCACCGCGGTCAGGGCGTCCAGCCACTCGCGGGTCTCCTGGGCATCGGTGTCGGCGGCGGCGCCTTGCCGGGGATCGGGCTGTGCGGACATCGCGGGTCTCCTGTGGCCGGTCATGGGGGATTGCAGACGGCCGGCAGTGTGGCACAAGCCGATTCAGTTTTCAAATCGTGCCGTTCGTTTTCACATTGCGGCATTTCCAGCGGCTTCCTCCGCCGCCGTGCCGGCGGCCCGGTCGGCGGCCCGGGATAATCGTGGCCATGAGTCCTCCCCACGCCGCACCCGACCGTCTGCCCGCCGTGCGCCGCCAGCGCCGCCTGCTGGGACGCTGGTGGCGGCGCCAGTCGCCGGCGCGCCAGGACCGCTTCGTGACGCTGGGGCCGCTGGCCTCGGTGCTGCTGTTCCTGGCGGCGATCATTTCGGCCTTCTGGTACCTGCGCAACGAGGAGACCGAACGCGAGGCCGAGGCCGTCAAGCGCGACACAGAGATCGCCCAGCAGCAGATGCGCCTGCGGCTGATCGAGAACCAGGAGCAGATCGTGCGCATGGCGCGCGAACTGGTCACGCGCGAGGTCAAGGCCGCCAACTTCAACGAGCTGGCCGCGGCCTTCGCCAACGACCGGCCGGAGATCACCCAGTTCCTCTGGCTGGGCGTCGACCGCCGCGTGCGCGGCCGCCATTCGGCCCAGCCCTGGCGCGACGAGCTGCCGGCGCCGCCGCGCCCGGCGGCCTCGGCGCCCGAGGGCCTGCACGCGCGCGACGACGCCGAGTGGGCGTTCATCGCCACGCGCGACCTGCGCCAGCCGATCTACTCGCGCAGCTTCCGCGACCCCGCCGGACAGATGGTGTTCCAGGTCCATGTGCCAATGCTCGACCGCGGCCGCTTCGCCGGCGCGCTGGTGGCCGAGTACGCGATCGACGTGCTGCTGCGCCACTTCGTGCCCAGCGAGGTCACCCGACGCCACGCCGTCACCGTGATCGACGAGCGCGAGCAGCCGATCGCCAGCACCGTGCAGCCGATGCCCGGGGGCACGCGCGCGCGGGCCGCCATCCTGCACGACGTGCCGCTGGCCCCGGCCGCCAACGGCCTGGTGCTGCGCGGCACCGGCTACCGCACCTCGGTCGGCCTGATCGGCAACACCCTGTTCTGGATGGTGGTCGCGCTGTCGCTGCTGACGCTGTGGATGCTGCTGGGCACCTGGCGCCACATGCGCCGGCGCGCGCAGATCCAGGACGCGCTGGTGCAGGAGACCAACTTCCGGCGGGCGATGGAGAACTCCATGCTCACCGGCATGCGGGCGATGGACAGCGACGGCCGCGTCACCTACGTCAACCCGGCCTTCTGCGCGATGACCGGCTACACCGAGGAGGAGCTGATCGGCCGGCTGCCGCCCTACCCCTACTGGCCGCCCGACCGCATCGACGAGAACAGCCGGCTGCTGCACCAGGAGCTGCAGGGCCGCAGCCCGGCCGGCGGCATCGAGGTCAAGGTGCAGCGCAAGAACGGCACGGTGTTCGACGCCCGCATGTACGTCTCGCCGCTGGTCGACGGCCGCGGCCACCAGACCGGCTGGATGACCTCGATGACCAACATCACCGAGGCCAAGCGCATCCGCGACCAGCTCAGCGCCTCGCACGAACGCTTCACCACCGTGCTGGAGGGCCTGGAGGCGGCGGTCTCGGTGCTGTCGGTGCAGCAGGGCGAGCTGCTGTTCGCCAACCGCAGCTACCGGCTGTGGTTCGGCGCCGACCCGCGCGGCCACGCGCTGCTGGCCAGCGGCGCCGCGCCCGGCGCCGCGCTGGACCTGGCCGGCCACGACGACGAGGACGGCCTCTCCGGCCTGCCGACGCAGGAGATCGCCGGCGCGGCCAACCCGCGCGAGGTCTACGCCGAGTCGCTGGACAAGTGGTTCGACGTGCGCTCGCGCTACCTGCAGTGGACCGACGGCCGGCTGGCGCAGATGCTCATCGCCACCGACGTCACCGCCCGCCGCCGCGCCGAGGAACAGGCCGCGCTGCAGGCCGAGAAGGCGCAGATGTCGAGCAAGCTGATCACCATGGGCGAGATGGCCTCCAGCGTCGCCCACGAGCTGAACCAGCCGCTGACCGCGATCACCAACTACTGCAACGGCATGGTCTCGCGCGTGAAGGCCGGCAGCATCGACAACGACGGCCTGATCGCCGCGCTGCAGAAGACCGCCAAGCAGGCCGAGCGCGCCGGCCAGATCATCCACCGCATCCGCGCCTTCGTGAAGAAGAGCGAGCCGCAGCGCGTGCCCTCGCAGGCGCGCGACATCGTCGAGGACGCGGTGGAGCTGGCCTCGATCGAGCTGCGCCGGCGCAGCGTCAACATCCAGCACTACGTCGCCCAGCGCCTGCCCGACCTGATGTGCGACCCGATCCTGATCGAGCAGGTGCTGCTGAACCTGCTGAAGAACGCCGCCGAGGCCATCGACAGCGCCAACCTGCCGCCGGCGCGACGCCACATCGAGCTGCGGGTGATCCCGCGCCACACGCCCGACGAGGGCGGCGTGGTCGAGTTCAGCGTCACCGACCAGGGCCCCGGCCTGCCCGACGAGGTGATCAACCGGCTGTACGAGGCCTTCTTCTCGACCAAGCCCGAAGGCATGGGCATCGGCCTGTCGCTGTGCCGCTCGATCATCGAGAGCCACCGGGGCCGGATCAAGGCCCAGAACCTCTACAATGGACCGGTCGTGACGGGGTGCCGGTTCGCCTTCACCCTGCCCGTCGAGACCGCTGCGCGGCAAGAGGAGTCCACGCCGTCCCATCCCGCCGATGAGACGTCGTCCGGCACCGCAGGCCCGGCGGCCAGCAGTCCTGTCGTTGGAACCCCCCCATGAGCCTGATTCCCAAGAAGGGCACGGTCTACGTCGTCGACGATGACGAGGCGGTGCGCGATTCGCTGCAGTGGCTGCTCGAAGGCAAGGACTACCGGGTCAAGTGCTTCGACTCGGCCGAATCCTTCCTGTCGCGCTTCGACCCGCGCGAAGTCGCCTGCCTGATCGCCGACATCCGCATGGACGGCATGAGCGGCCTGGAGCTGCAGGACCGCCTGCTCGAGCGCAAGAGCCCGCTGCCGGTGGTCTTCATCACCGGCCACGGCGACGTGCCGATGGCCGTGACGACGATGAAGAAGGGCGCGATGGACTTCATCGAGAAGCCCTTCAAGGAAGACGAGCTGATCGGCCTGGTCGAGCGCATGCTCGAGCAGGCGCGCAGCGCCTTCAGCCAGCACCAGGAGCAGGCCAGCCGCGACGCCCTGCTCTCGCGCCTGACCACCCGCGAGGCCCAGGTGCTCGAGCGCATCGTCGCCGGCCGGCTCAACAAGCAGATCGCCGACGACCTGGGCATCAGCATCAAGACGGTGGAGGCGCACCGCGCCAACATCATGGAGAAGCTCAACGCCAACACCGTGGCCGATCTGCTGAAGATCGCGCTGGGCGCCAACAGCGCCGCCAAGGCCTGAGCGAGGCCCCGGCCACGGCCGCGCGCCCCCACCAAGACCCCGCCAGGCCGCTGTCCCCAGCGGCCTGCTTGCTTTTCAGGAGCCTGACGACATGACCGCCCAACTGATCGACGGCATCGCGCTGTCCCAGCAGATCCGCGCCGACGTGGCCCGCCGCGCCGCCGCCCTCACCGCCCGCGGCGTCAAGCCCGGGCTGGCGGTGATCCTGGTCGGCGAGGACCCGGCCTCGGCCGTGTACGTGCGCAACAAGGTCAAGGCCTGCGCCGAGAGCGGCCTGCACTCGGTGCTGGAGAAGTACGACGCCAGCCTGAGCGAGGCCGAACTGCTGGCGCGCATCCGCGCGCTCAACGCCGACCCGGCGATCCACGGCATCCTGGTGCAGATGCCGCTGCCCAGGCACATCAACCCGCAGCGCGTGATCGAGACCATCTCCGACGACAAGGACGTGGACGGCTTCTCGGTGCACTCCGCCGGCAGCCTGGCCAGCGGCCTGCCGGGCTTCCGCGCCTGCACGCCCTACGGCTGCCTGAAGCTGATCGAGTCCACCGGCGTCGACCTGCGCGGCAAGCACGCGGTGGTCATCGGCCGCAGCAACACGGTGGGCAAGCCCATGGCCCTGCTGCTGCTGCAGGCCAACGCCACCGTCACCGTCTGCCACAGCGCCACGCCCGACCTGGGCGCCTTCACCCGCCAGGCCGACGTGGTGGTGGCCGCCGTCGGCCGCCGCAACACCCTGACCGCCGAGATGGTCAAGCCCGGCGCCATCGTCATCGACGTGGGCATGAACCGCAACGACGAAGGCAAGCTGTGCGGCGACGTGGACTTCGCCGGCGTGCGCGAGGTGGCCTCGTGGATCACCCCTGTGCCCGGTGGGGTCGGCCCGATGACCATCACCATGCTGCTCGTCAACACGATCGAATCGGCCGAGCGCGTGGCCGGCTGAGGCCCGCGCCGGCCCTGCCCCGCCCGGCCCGCGCCTTGCTCAAGCCCCCGGATCCCCCGCCGAAAGACCTGCCATGACCAACCCGCTGCTGTCCCGTTCCGACCTGCCGGAGTTCGCCGCGATCCGGCCCGAGCACGTCAGCCCGGCCATCGATGCCCTGCTGCCCGAGGCCGAGGCCGCGCTGGAGCGCGCCGTCGGTGCCGACGTGCCAGCCGACTACGACGCGCTGTCGCAGGCGCTGGACGTGCCGCTGGAGCGGCTGTCGCGCGCCTGGCAGGCGGTGGGCCACCTCAACGCGGTGGCCAACACGCCCGAGCTGCGCGAGGCCTACAGCGCCAACCTCGGCCGCATGACCGAGTTCCACACCCGGCTGGGCTCGGACGAGCGCCTGTACGCCAAGTACAAGGCCGTGGCCCAGGGCCCGCAGGCCGCCGCGCTGGGCGCGGCGCGCCGCACCGCGCTGGACCACGCGCTGCGCGATTTCGTGCTGCAGGGTGCCGAGCTGCAGGGCGAGGCCAAGGCGCGCTTCGCGGCGATCCAGGAACGCGGCGCCGAGCTGGCCCAGAAGTTCAGCGAGCACGTGCTCGACGCCACCGACGGCTTCACGCTGTACGCCAGCGCCAGCCAGATGGCCGGCGTGCCCGAGGACATCTGCACCGCCACCCGCGCCGCCGCCGACGCCGACGGTCGCGACGGCCACAAGCTGACGCTGCACATCCCGACCTACCTGCCGGTGATGCAGTACGCCCACGACCGCGCGCTGCGCGAGCAGCTCTACCAGGCCTATGTCACCCGCGCCAGCGAGTTCGGCCCGGCCGAGCGCGACAACAGCGCGCTGATGCGCGAGCTGCTGGAGCTGCGCGGCGAGGAGGCCGCGCTGCTGGGCCACGACAGCTACGGCCACCTCTCGCTGGTGCCCAAGATGGCCGACTCGCCGGCCCAGGTGATCGACTTCCTGCGCGACCTGGCCGGCCGCGCCCGCCCGCACGCCGAGCGCGACCTGACCGAGCTGCGCGCCTTCGCCGCCGAGCAGCTGCAACTGCCCGACCTGCAGGCCTGGGACCTGGCCTATGTGTCCGAGCGGCTGAAGGAGGCGCGCTACGCCTTCAGCGAGCAGGAGGTCAAGCAGTACTTCACCGAGCCGCGCGTGCTCGACGGACTGTTCCACATCGTCGAGACCCTGTTCCACGTGCGCATCCGCCCGGACAGCGCGCCGGTGTGGCACGAGTCGGTGCGCTTCTACCGCATCGAGCGCCCGGGCACCGGCGATGCCGCGCCCGAGCTGGTCGGCCAGTTCTACCTCGACCCCTACGCCCGCCCCGGCAAGCGCCCCGGCGCCTGGATGGACGTGGTGCGCGGCCGCTGGCACCGCCCCGACGGCCGCGGCCTGCAGACGCCGGTGGCGCACTTGGTGTGCAACTTCGCCGCGCCGGTGGGCGACAAGCCGGCGCTGCTGACCCACGACGACGTCATCACCCTGTTCCACGAGTTCGGCCACGGCCTGCACCACATGCTGACGCGCGTCGACGAGCTGGCGGTGGCCGGCATCTCCGGCGTCGAGTGGGACGCGGTGGAGCTGCCCAGCCAGTTCATGGAGAACTTCTGCTGGGAGTGGGAGGTGGTCTCGCGGCTGACCGCCCACGTCGACACCGGCGCGCTGCTGCCGCGCGCGCTGTTCGACCGCATGCTGGCGGCCAAGAACTTCCAGAGCGGGCTGCAGACGCTGCGCCAGATCGAGTTCGCGCTGTTCGACATGCGCATCCACACCGAACCCGACGCGCCCGGCCGCATCCAGGCCGTGCTCGACGAGGTGCGCGCCGAGGTCAGCGTCAACCCGCCGCCCGCGTTCAACCGCTTCCAGCACACCTTCTCGCACATCTTTGCCGGCGGTTACTCGGCGGGCTACTACAGCTACAAATGGGCCGAGGTATTGTCGGCCGATGCCTACGCCGCCTTCGAGGAGCAGGGGGTGTTCAACCCCGAGGTCGGGCTGCGCTTCCGCCGCGAGATCCTGGAGGCCGGCGGTGCCCGGCCGGCGATGGCCAGCTTCGTCGCCTTCCGCGGCCGCGAGCCCAGCATCGACGCGCTGCTGCGCCACCAGGGCATGGCCTGAGCTCTGTCACACTGGCGCCCTGACGCCCACCGCCCTGCCGCCGACGCCATGACCCTGCCCCGCACCGCGTTCAGCCATGGTCTGCTCGTCGCCCTGGCGCTGGCCGGGGGCGCGGCCTCGGCGCAGTTCAAGGTGGTCGGGCCCGACGGCCGCGTCACCTACACCGACCGCCCGCCGGCCGACGCCGCCACCGGCCAGGTGCAGCAGCTGCGCCGCGACGGCGCGCCGCCGGTGCCGGTGAACGCCGCGCTGCCGTCCGAGCTGCGGGCCGTGACCACGCGCTTCCCGGTCACGCTGTACACCGGCGCCGACTGCGCCCCCTGCGAGGCGGCGCGGCAGTGGCTGGCCCAGCGCGGCATCCCCTATGCCGAGCGCGTGGCCAGCAGCGAGGACGACGTGGCCGCGCTGCAGCGCCTGACCGGCGGGCGCACGGTGCCGGCGCTGACCGTCGGCGCCCAGGCGCTGCGCGGCTTCCTCGAGGGCGACTGGCAGGCCACGCTGGACCTGGCCGGCTACCCGCGCGAGTCGCGGCTGCCGCGCGGCTGGCAGCCGCCGCCGCCGGCCCCGCTGGTCGCCCGCAGCGCCGCCGAGGCGGCGCCGGCCCGCCCCGCCGCCCCGCCGCCGCCGGTGGATGCGCCGGTCGCCGAGCCGGCGACGCCGGGCCGGCCCAGCATCCGCTTCTGACGACCGCCGCGGCGGTCACCGGCGCAGACGCAGCGCGGCGCGGCCGGTGGCCGCACCGCCGCGCCGGGACGCGGCGTGCGACCGGCGTTCAGTTCGCCGTGTCGTAGCTGAACCACTGCGAGCGGGCGCTGCCGTCCCAGCTGCGCAGGTTCAGCAGGATCCCGCGCTGGCTGGTCGCGCCGGTGTAGCCGCTGGGCACCGCCCACTGCAGCTCGGCCCCGGGCGCGACGGTGACCCCCGCGCTGCCGCGCAGCACCGTGTCGTCCGGCGTGGCCACGCTGGCGAAGGCGTTGGCCAGCGTGGCCGTCGCGCTCCTGACCTCCACCCGGTTGGCCACGGTGCCGGTCCAGGCCAGGTCCAGCGACTGCTGGCCGGCCAGCGGGCGGGCCGCGGCCACCGTCGCGGCGTCCAGCGTCACCCAGCCGGCGGTGTGGGCCCGGGTCAGGTCGGCCAGCGACGCGTTCAGGTACTTGGTGTAGCGGGTCGTCGCGGTGGTCTGGCCGCCGTAGAACAGCTCCACGGTGTAGGCGGCGTTGCGCACCAGCTGCGCCGTCACGTCGGTCGGCGACCACAGCGCGCCCCAGGCGCAGGTCTGGTTGGCGGTGCTGCCGCCGCAGCTGCCCTCGGTGGCGCCGGGGCTGCGCAGCACCGGCGCGGCGCTGGACGGCACGACGCTGGTGCTGCGCGCCACCCAGTAGTAGGGGCAGTTGGTCGGCGTGCCCGTGGTGGCGCCGGGCGTCGCGCCGCAACGCCGCGCGCCGGCACCGGCCACGTCGCCGCTGGTGTTGCTCAGGTCCATCCAGGTCTGGCCCGGCTGCACCGGCGGCACGTAGACCAGCCCCGGCACGCCCGGCCCGCTGATGCGCACCGCGCTCAGCGGCCGGCCGTCGGCCAGCGTGCCGCCGGGGCCGAAGGGGTGGATGAAGAAGCCGATGGCGCTGCGGTAGTGCTCCTTGGTGCTGGGCGTGGCGCCGGTGTAGCCAGCCACCGAGGTGAACCTGCGCAGCAGCGGCTGCACGGTCACGTCCAGCGGCTGCTGGTTGCCGGTGATCCACCAGTCGCCCGCCGCCGGCGCGCTGCCGGCGATCTTCTGGGCGACGGTGATGAAGCTGCCCAGGCGGTTGTAGCGGTCGACATAGCGCACCGCCAGCACCAGCGCCGGGGTCGGCGCCATCGGCGGCGCGGCGGCGCGGGTGCTGCGCAGGATCTCCACGTCGCTGATGCGCGCGCTCTTGCTCATCGCCGCGTCGGTCAGCAGGTTGTAGAAGTACTGGCCGGCCGCGTAGCCGTTCTGCAGGAACTCCACGCCGGTGCGCTCGCGCCGGCTGACCAGGGGCTGGCAGGCCTCGGCCAACAGGGTGACGTTGGGCCCGCCGCGCGCGGCCGGCAGCGTGTTGTCCACGCCCAGCACGCGGGCGCTGGCGTTCAGCGCGAAGCAGTTGGCGAAGGTCTGCGCCAGCTGGTTCAGGAACAGGCCGACGTCGGGCGACACCGCGGCATAGGCCAGCAGCCGGGTCTTGTTGGGCTGGTTGCTGAGGCTGCAGGTGCCGTTGACGCGGTCCCAGCGCACCAGGTAGCCCACCGCCGAGGGCTGCTGCGCGGTGAAGCGGATGCGCAGCGTCGCGGCGGTGCTGCTGTTGACCGGGAAGACGTAGCCGTTGGCCTTGACGGCGCTGCCGTTCAGCAGCTGGGCGCTGCCGGCGGCGGTGTCGTTGACCTCGGCGCCGTAGCAGGCCGGCACGTCGCTGGCCGCCACCGTGTAGGCGTTGGAGTCGTAGCTCGCGCCAGCGCTGTAGGTGCCGCCCGGCGTGTACTGCACGTACTTCTGCACCACGCCGTAGACGCCGCCGGAGCGGTCGACCCAGCGCGCGATGTCGTCGCCCAGGTAGCGCGTGCTGCCGTAGAAGCGGTTCATGTTCGCGGCCACGCGGTCGAAGTCCACCGCCGCGCTGGCCTGCTGGATCTGCGCCTTCAGCGCCGCGCCGTCGACCACGCCGTTGTCGGCCAGGTCGGCCTCGAAGCGGTTGATGAAGTCGGACACGCCGCTGCCGTTCTGGCCGATCTGCACCACCAGCGCCGACAGTGCCAGCAGGATGGTGTCGGCCGGGCGCGCGGTGGTGTCGCTGGCGATGCGCTTGAGGTCCAGCTCGGCGAAGGCCGCCACCGTGCCCAGCTCCCTGGCGTCGATGCCGAAGGCGCGCAGCGTCTCGGCCTGGGCCTGGCGCCGCGCGGTGTTGAAGATGGCCGAGCTCACCGTGCCGCTGCCGGCCGCGGCGCGGGCCAGCGCCAGCGTGCGCTCCTTGGACAGGTCGGTCAGGATGTTGACGTTCAGCGCGGTGTCGCTGCGCAGGTTGCTCAGCCCGCGCAGCGCGATCAGGTCGGCCGAGCGCTGACCGGTCAGCTCGTTGAAGTAGTAGCCCTCGGCGGTGGTCTCGACGAAGCCGCTGGGCGTCTGGTAGATCGCCGCGCTCTGCGGCGTGAAGCTGCCCTGGTCGTCCTTGACCTCCATCGAGAACGACGCGCCGGTGGGCACCAGCGCCGGCAGGCTCAGCGCCGCGCTGTTGGCGATCACCGTGGTGCTGCCGGCGGCCAACAGCACCGGCGCAGCGGTCAGGGTGTTGATGGTCACCGTCGAGCCGCGCAGCAGCGGGCCCTTCTGCACCTGGCCGGCCAGGGCCTGGACCGGCATGGCCGCGGCGCTGTCGGCCGGGCTGGCGTCCCCGCCGCCGCCGCCGCAGGCGGTGAGGGCCAGGCCGAGGACCCAGGCCAGCGAGTTCAGGCCGGCACGGGCCTGGGCGGAATCGGGTGCGGAGGTGCTCATGCGGCTCCTGTCGGGCGGCGCTGCCCCGCTCGGCCGCCGCCAGCCCCCTGGCCGGCGCGCCCGCGTGGCGAAACCAGGCAGGCATTATTGCTTCTTTTATCGTTTTTAGCTTTTCAGTCTATCCCAAGCCGTGACATCCGCCCAGCCGAGCCCGGGCCCCTGAGCACCGGGGCGGCGCGCCGTTGCCCGCGCCGCCGCCCGCGCTCAGCGCGGCAACCGGGCCGCCACTGCCCGCAGCCCGCCCACCGCGGCGCTGCCGCCGCCCACCGCCAGGCCCATCGCCCAGAACAGCGCGCCGGGGCCCAGCGCGGTGCCCAGCAGGCCGAAGCCCAGCGGCATCACGCTGCTCGACAGGTTGATGGCCATCGAGCGCAGCGCGATCGCCTCGCCATGGCGGTGCTCGGGCGTCAGGTGGTGCAACGTGCTCATGATCAGCGGCTGCACCGCGCCCAGCGTCAGGCCCAGCAGCGCGGCGCAGCCGCCCATCCACCAGGGCGTGGCGGCGAAGGGGTAGACGCAGAACACCGCGCCGGTCATCAGCATGGCCACGCGCAGCACGGTCAGCTCCTCCACCCGGTGCGCCAGCAGCGGGATGACGAAGCGCACCAGCGTCACCGCGGTGGTGAACACGCCCAGCACCAGGCCGATGGTCGAGGCGTCGTAGCCGCGGGCGTGGCCCAGCACCGGCACCGCGAAGCTGTGCACGTCCCAGCTGGCCGACAGCAGCCAGTTGACGAACAGCAGCCGCCGAAAGCCCGGCGTGGCCAGCAGCGCCCAGCGCTCGCCGCGGGCCCCCGACTGCGGCGCGGCCGGCGCCACCACGCCCGCCGCCGGCACCTGCCGCGCGGCCAGCAACGACAGCAGCGGCAGCGCCAGCATCAGCCCGTAGGCCGCCGCGAAACCGCCGGCGTCGATCAGGAAGCCCGCGGTCACCGGCCCGATCACGTTGGCCAGCGAGAAGGCCATGCCCAGCCAGCTGAACACGCGCAGCCGCTCGGTGCCGTTGGCGGCCAGACGGCCGGCGGCGCGCTGCACCAGGATCACGCCCAGGTTGGTGCCGGTGCCCGAGGCGCCCGCGCCGACGCACTGCAGTGCCAGCTGCCAGGGCCCGGGCAGCCAGCAGGCCAGCAGCGCGCAGCCGGTGCCGAACACCGTCAGCCCGACGGCCACGTGCTGCGGCCGGTGGTAGCCGTGGCGGTCGACCATGCGCCCGGCCGGGATCGCCGCCAGCACCGGCAGCGCGGCGAACAGCGCCAGCAGCAGGCCCACCGCCCAGGCGCTGCGGCCGGCCTCCAGCGCCTGCAGCGGCGCGGCCATGCGCTGACCGGCCATCGCCGAATGCAGCGCCAGCTGGCCGACGATCAGCCAGCCCAGCACCGGCACGGTGGCCGGCCGCGGTCGATCGTCCGGCGGGGGCGACGGCGGCGACGGCGGCGGCGCGTGGGCCACGCGGCTCAGGCCCCGCGGGCGCCGCGGCCGGCGCGGGCCGGCGCGGCGGGCTCGCCGCCGTCGTCGGCGCCGAGGGCGGCGTCGCCGCCCTCCTCCGCCGCCGCGTCCAGCCCGGGCAGCAGCGCCTGCACCCGGTGCTCGGGCAGCGACTCGACGGTGCGCAGCTGGCGGGCCATCGCCCGCGTGCGCACCGCGGCGGCGTCGATGGTGTTGCTGGCCTCGTCGAGCTTCTTCTTGGTCTTGGCCAGCACGTCGCCGAACTTGGCGAACTCGGTCTTCACCGCGCCCAGCACGTCCCAGACCTCGGCGCTGCGGCGCTCCAGCGCCAGCGTGCGGAAGCCCATCTGCAGGCTGGTCAGCGTGGCCAGCAGCGTGGTCGGCCCGGCCAGCGTGATGCGGTGCTCGCGCTGCAGCGCCTCGATCAGGCCGGGCCGGCGCAGCGCCTCGGCGTACAGGCTCTCGGTGGGCACGAAGAGGATGGCGAAGTCGGTGGTGTGCGGCGCGGCGATGTACTTGTCGCGGATGCTGCGCGCCTCCAGGCGCAGGCGCTGCTCGATGGCCTTGGCCGCCGCCTCGGCCGCCGGCGCGTCGGCGCGCTCCTGGGCGTCGAGCAGGCGCTCGTAATCCTCGCGCGGGAACTTGGCGTCGATCGGCAGCCACAGCGGCGCGGCGTCGGCGCCGCCGCGGCCGGGCAGCCGGATGGCGAACTCCACCCGCGCGCCGCTGCCGGGCACCGTTTCCACGTTGGCCGCGTACTGCTCGGGCGCGAACACCTGCTCCAGCAGGCCGGCCAGCTGCACCTCGCCGTAGATGCCGCGGGTCTTCACATTGGTCAGCACGCGGTTGAGCGAGCCGACATCGCGCGCCAGCGTCTGCATCTCGCCCAGGCCCTGGTGCACCTGCTCCAGCCGCTCGGCCACCTGCTTGAAGCTCTCGCCCAGGCGCTGCTCCAGCGTGGCGTGCAGCTTCTCGTCCACCGTGGCGCGCATCTGCTCGAGCTTGGCCTCGTTGCCCTGCTGCAGCTGGGTCAGCCGGCCCTCCACCGTCTGGCGCACCTCGGCCAGCCGGCGCTCGCTGGCCTCGGCCAGCGCCTTGAGCTGCTCGGCCAGCACCGCGCCCAGGCGCTGCTGGGCCTCGGCCTGCTGGGCGGCGAAGCGCTGCAGCGCGCCGTCCTGCGCCTCGCGTCCGGCCTGGCCCTGGGCCACCAGCTGCGACGCCGCCTGCTGCAGCGAGGCGGCCACCTGCTGCTGCACCGCGGCCAGCTGGGTGCGGAAGCTGTCGATCTGCTCGTTCTGGGTGCGCGCGACGTCGCCGCTCTGCGTCAGCAGCGTCTGCTGGAACAGGCTGAGCGTGGCGGCCAGCTCGCTGCGCGTGGCGCGGGCGCCCTCGGCGGCCTCGGCACGCTGCTCGCGGGCCAGGCGCTCGGCCTGCTCGCGCTGGGCCTGGGCCACCGCGTCCAGCTGGGCCTGCAGCGCCTGGCGCAGCGGCTCGGCCGCGGCCAGCGGGTCGGGTGGCGGCGGCGGGCGCCGCAGCCACAGTGCGGCCACGGCCAGCAGGTTGAGGATCAGCAGGGCACTCAGCCACCAAGGCAAGGTCATGGTGCCGATTGTGGCCGCTGGCCGGCGGGCGGCCGCCATGAAAAAGGCGTGCGGCCCGGGGGCCGCACGCCTTGCAAGGGGCGGGGCGCGCGGCCGGCCGGCCACGCGCACCGCGTCGGCGGCACGGGCCGCGTCAGGCCTGGGCCAGGTTGGCCGCGGTGAAGGGCATGCGGCGCAGCCGCTTGCCGGTCAGCGCCGCGACGGCGTTGCCCACCGCCGGGCCGACCAGCGCAGTGGCCGGCTCGCCGATGCCGCCGGGCTTCTCGGTGCTGTCGACCAGCACGATGTCGATCTGCGGCGCCTCGTGGTTGCGCATCACCCGGTAGCTGTCGAAGTTGAACTGCTGCACCCGGCCCTTGTCGAGGGTGATCTCGCCGTACAGCGCCTGCGACAGGCCGAAGATGATGCTGGACTGGATCTGCGCCTCGACGGTGTCGGGGTTGACCATGCGGCCGAGGTCGGCCACCACGGTCACCTTGTGCACCACCGGCGCGCCGTCCTTCATCGACACCTCGGCGATCTGGGCCATGTAGGTGTCGTAGCCTTCCATCAGCGCGACACCGCGGGCGCGGCCGAACGGCGCCGGGCTGCCCCAGCCCGACTTCTCGGCGGCCAGCTTCAGCACCTTGGCCATGCGCGGCTGCTTGTCCAGCAGGGCCATGCGGTAGGCCAGCGGGTCCTTGCCGGCGGCGGCGGCCACCTCGTCGAAGAAGGTCTCGTTGGCGAAGGCGTTCATGTTGTGGCTGACCGCACGCCAGTAGCCCACGCGCACGCCGGCGTCGTACTTCACCACGTCCTGGCGCGCCGCCGGGATGTCGTACAGCGGCACGCCGGCCTCGGTCATCAGGCCGTCCGGCGCCTCGGCCGGCAGGCCGAAGACGCGGCCGGTGATCGACTGCGACGCCACCCGCCAGGTGAAGGCGCTGGGCTTGCCGTCCGGCCCCAGGGCCGCGGCCAGCTGGTGCACGGCCAGCGGACGGTAGAAGTCGTGCTGCATGTCGTCTTCGCGGGTCCAGATCAGCTTGACCGGCTTGCCGGGGACGGCCTTGGCGATCAGCGCGGCCTGGATGATGTAGTCGAAGTCGATGCGCCGACCGAAACCGCCGCCCAGGAAGTGGTTCTCGACCGAGACGTTCTCCGGCTTCAGGCCCAGGATCTTGGCCACCGTGCCCTGCACCGCGTCGGGCCACTGGGTCGAGCCCGACAGGCGCATGCGGTCACCGTCCAGGTGGGCGGTGTAGTTCATCGGCTCCATCGGCGCGTGCGACAGCATCTGCGTCATGTACTCGCCGCGCACCACCTTGGCCGCCGAGCCGATGATGCCGTCGGCGTCGCCCTCCTTCTTCAGCGGGATCGGCTTGCCGCTGGCCAGCGCGGCGCGGGTGCCGTCGAACATGGCCTTGGTCGTCAGGTTGGCGTTGGCGCCCTCGTCCCAGACGATGGACAGCGCCTCGCGCGCCTTGACGGCCTGCCAGTAGGTGGCGGCGACCACGGCGATGCCGTCGGGGATCTGCACCACGTCGACCACGCCGGGCATGGCCTTGGCCTTGCTGGCGTCGAAGCTCTTGACCTTGCCGCCCTGCACCGGCGACTGCTCCAGCGACGCGTAGACCATGCCCGGCATCTTCACGTCGATGCTGAAGGTGGCCGTGCCGTTGACCTTGGCCGGGGTGTCCAGGCGGGTGGTGCGCTTGCCGACGATGCGGTACTGGCTCGGGTCCTTCATCGCCGGCTTCTCGGGCGGCGGGATGCGCGAGGCGTCGTCGGCCAGTTCGCCGTAGGTGGCCTTCTTGCCCTTGGGGCCGAGCACCATGCCGTTGACCGCCTTCAGCGTGGCCGGGTCGACGTCCCAGCGGTTGGCGGCGGCGGCCACCAGCATCTCGCGCACCTGGGCGCCGGCCAGGCGCAGCTTGTCGTAGCCCTCGCGCACCGAGGTCGAGCCGCCGGTCAGCTGCAGGCCGAAGATCAGCGCGTTGCCGTAGACCTTGCCCGGCGGCGCGTGGGCGACCTTGACCTTCTGCACGTCGACGTTGAGCTCCTCGGCGATCAGCATCGGCATCGAGGTGTAGACGCCCTGCCCCATCTCGGCACGCGCCGAGATCAGCGTGATGGTGTTGTCGTCGGCGATGTGCACCCAGGCGCTGGGCGTGAAGATGGTGGCGGCGGCCTGGGCCGGGCCGGCGGCCGGCAGCACGATGCCGACCATCAGGCCGCCGCTGAAGGCGGCGGAGCTTTGCAGGAAGCCGCGGCGGGAAACCTTGGTGTGGCTCATCGTGGGTCTCCTCAGGCCTTGGCGCCGCGCATCTCGGCGGCGGCGGTCTTGATCGCGGCGCGCACGCGCACATAGGTGCCGCAGCGGCAGATGTTGCCCTTCATGGCCTCGTCGATCTGCGCGTCGGTCGGGTTCTTGTTGCCGGCCAGCAGCGCGGCGGCGCTCATCAGCTGGCCCGACTGGCAGTAGCCGCACTGCGGCACGTCGTGCTTGATCCAGGCCTTCTGCAGCGGGTGGCTGTTGTTCTTGGACAGGCCCTCGACGGTGGCCACCAGGCGGTCGCTGACGCGCTTGAGCGGGGTCGAGCAGGAGCGGATCGGTTCGCCGTCCAGGTGCACGGTGCAGGCGCCGCACAGCTTGGCGCCGCAGCCGAACTTGGTGCCGGTCATGCCGATCTCGTCGCGGATGACCCACAGCAGCGGGGTCTCGGGGTCGGACTTCGCCTCCACGGGCTTGCCGTTGATCTTGAATCGTGTGCTCACGCTGGTCTCCTCGTTGTCGCCTGGCGGTCAGCCCCGGGCCCGGCGCCTGCGTCCGCGGCCGGGGCACCCAGGGTGCATCCTCGATCGTCGCCGCAGCCGGCGGCCGGCGCCCCCGGTACAACTACCGACTGTGGCGGGCCCGCGATGCGCCAAAGCGGCGCACCCGCGGTCGGCCCGGTCTGCGCGGCAGCGGCCTGCGCGCCCGCCGTGGCGCGCAGGCGGCAGACGGCGGGCGCGCGACACGGTCCAATGCCGCGATGGCTTCCCCCGCCCCCGAACGCCCGCGCACCGCCGCGGTGGTGCTGGCCGGCGCGCTGGCGCTGGCGGTGGCCATGGCCATCGGCCGCTTCGCCTTCACGCCGCTGCTGCCGCTGATGATGCGCGACGGCCTGCTCGACGCCGCCGGCGGTGCCGAGCTGGCCGCGGCCAACTACCTGGGCTACCTGGTCGGCGCGCTCAGCGCCGGCCGCCTGGCCGCCCGGCCGCTGCCGCTGCTGCGCGCCTGCCTGCTGGCGATGGCGCTGATGACCGCCGCGGTCGGCTGGACCGACGCGCCGGCCGCCTGGACGGCGCTGCGCTTCGGTGCCGGCGTGGCCAGCGCCTGGGCGCTGGTCGCCGTCAGCAGCTGGGCGCTGACCACGCTGGCCGCGCGCGGCCGGGCGCTGTGGGTGGGCGGCGTGTTCGCCGGCGTGGGCGGCGGCGTCGCGCTGACCGGGCTGCTGGCCTGGGCCGCGGCGGACTGGCCCGCGCGCCAGCTCTGGCAGGGCCTGGGTGCGCTGGCCCTGGTGCTGGCCGCCGCGGTGGCCTGGCTGCTGCGCGAGGCCGCGCCGCCAGTGCCGCCGGCCGCGCCGGCGCCGGGCGCGCCGCGCTCGGGCTGCCCGCCGGGCAGCTGGCCGCTGGTGTGGTGCTACGGCGTGTTCGGCTTCGGCTACATCCTGCCGGCCACCTTCCTGCCGGCGATGGCCCGCGCGCTGATCGACGACCCGGCGCGCTTCGGCCTGGTCTGGCCGCTGTTCGGCGCCGCGGCGGTGGCCTCGACCCTGGGCTCCGTGCGCCTGCTGGCGGTGCTGCGCCCGCTGCCGGCCTGGGTGCTGTGCCAGGCCACGCTGGCGCTGGGCACGGCGATGCCCCTGCTCAGCCGCTCGGCCGCGGCGCTGGCGGTGGCGGCGCTGGCGGTGGGCGGCACCTTCGTGCTGGTCACGGTGATCGCCATGGCGGTGGCGCGCGAGCGCGTGCCGCAGCAGCCGGCGCCGCTGGTCGCGCGCATGACCGCGGCCTTCGCGCTGGGCCAGATCGCCGGCCCGCTGCTGGTGCGTGCGCTGCACGGCGCGCACTGGGGCCCCGGCGGCGCCTGGGGCCCGATCGAGCTGGCCTCGGCCACCGCCACCGCGGCGGTGCTGGCCAGCGTCGTGTGGCTGTGGCGGCTCAGCGCCGCGTCGCCAGCACCTCGGGGTTGAGCGCGGTCGGCGGCCGGCCGGCCTCGGGGCCGCCGGCCAGCGCAGCCACCAGGTTGCGCACGGCCAGGTCGGCCATCGCGCGGCGGGTGGGCAGGCTGGCGCTGGCGATGTGCGGCGTCAGCACCACGTTGGGCACGCTCAGCAGATCGGGGTGCACCGCGGGCTCGCCCTCGAACACGTCCAGCCCGGCGGCGGCGACGCGCCGCTCGCGCAGCGCCCGGGCCAGCGCGGCGTCGTCGACCACGCCGCCGCGGGCGATGTTGGTCAGCGTGGCCGTGGGTTTCATCAGCGCCAGCTCGGCCGCGCCGACCAGGTGGTGCGAGGCCGGCGTGTAGGGCACGACGATGACCAGGTGATCGGCCTGGCGCAGCAGCTCGTCCTTGGCCACCCAGCGCGCGCCCAGCGCCTGCTCGGTGGCCGCGTCCAGCCGGCTGCGGTTGTGGTAGAGCACCGGCATGCCGAAGCCCAGGTGGCCGCGCCGCGCGATGGCCTGGCCGATGCGGCCCATGCCCAGCACGCCCAGCGTGGCGCCGTGCACGTCGTGGCCGGCGAACATGTCGTAGGACCAGTGCTTCCAGTGGCCGGCGCGCAGGTAGTGCTCGCCCTCGGCGATGCGCCGCGCCGCGGCCATCATCAGCGCGAAGCCGAAGTCGGCGGTGGTCTCGGTCAGCACGTCGGGCGCGTTGCTGACCAGCACGCCACGCGCGGTGCAGGCCGGCAGGTCGATGTTGTTGTAGCCCACCGCCATGCTGCACACCGCGCGCAGCGTCGGGCAGGCGTCGAGCAGCGCGGCGTCGATGCGCGGCGCGCCGGCGACGAACACGCCGGCGCAGCCCTGCAGCCGGGCGGCCAGGCGCTCGGGCGTCCAGTCCACCGGCTGGTCGCTGCCGCAGGGGGCGTCGACGTCGAAGTGCGCGCGAAGCTGCGCCAGCACCTCGGGGAAGATCGGCAGCGTGACCAGCACGCGGGGCTGGGGGGCGGCGGCAGGGTCCATCTCAGCGCATCCAGATCAGGGTGACGAGGGCGAACAGCGGCAGCAGGATGCCACAGGACCAGGCCATGTAGCCGAAGAAGCTGGGCATGCGCAGGCCGCGGTCCTCGACGATGGCCTTGACCATGAAGTTGGGCGCGTTGCCGATGTAGCTGTTGGCGCCCATGAACACCGAGCCGGCCGAGATCGCCGCCAGCGTGGCGGCCAGCGGGCCCATCAGCGTGGCCGGGTCGCCGCCGGCCAGGTTGAAGAACACCAGGTAGGTCGGCGCGTTGTCCAGGAAGGACGACAGCAGGCCCGAGAACCAGAAATAGGCCCAGGGCAGCGGCTGGCCGTCGGCGCCGGTGACCGCGCGCGCCACCGCGGCGAAGGGCCCGTCGATGCCGGCCTTGAGCATGGCCAGCACCGGCAGCATGGTCACGAAGATGCCGACGAACAGCTTGGCCACCTCCTGCATCGGGCCCCAGCCGAACTGGTTGGCCTGGCGCACCGCGCGCGGCGTCAGCGCCAGCGACAGCGCGGTCACGCCGATCAGCCCGGCGTCGCGCAGGGCGTTCTGCAGCGCGACCTCGGTGCCGGCGACGTGCAGGGACAGGCCCGGCTTCCAGGTGCCGCTCATCAGCACCAGCACGACGACTGCGCCCAGCAGCGCGAAGTTCACGCCGCCGTCGATGCCCAGGCGCGGCGTGTCGGGGGTCGGGTCCAGCGGCAGCACGCCCTCGCGGCGGTACCAGTGGCTGTCCAGCGCGTAGAAGATGGCCAGCAGCGCGGCCAGCATGAACAGCGTCTCGGGCCACAGGTGCTGCGCGGTCCAGAAGAAGGACACGCCCTGCAGGAAGCCCAGGAACAGCGGCGGATCGCCCAGCGGCGTCAGCGAGCCGCCGACGTTGCTGACGATGAAGATGAAGAACACGAACACGTGCACCGTGTGGCGCCGGTTGTCGTTGGCGCGGATCAGCGGCCGGATCAGCAGCATCGACGCCCCGGTGGTGCCCATCAGGCTGGCCAGCGCCGCCCCCAGCGCCAGCAGCCCGGTGTTCAGCGCCGGGCTGCCGTGCAGGTTGCCGCGCACGTAGATGCCGCCCGAGACGGTGAACAGCGCGGTCAGCAGCACGATGAAGGGCAGGTACTCGGCCAGCAGCGTGTGCACCAGCGCCGCGCCGGCCGCCCCGGCGCCGAACTGCCCCGCGAACGGCACCAGCATGGCCAGCGCCCAGCCCAGCGCCACCTTGCCGAAGTGCCGGTGCCAGAAATGGGGCACGAGCAGCGGCATCAGCGCGATCGACAGCAGCATGCCGGCGAAGGGCAGCCCGTACCAGGGCGACAGCGCGCGCCCGTCGACCTCGGCCGCGCCGGCGCTGCCGGCGGCGAGGAGCAGGCCCGCAAAGCTCAGCCAAGGGCCAGCGCGCATCGGTGTCTCCGGTTCTCGGTCTTTGCGAAGGCGCGCATTCTAGGCAGCGGCCGCCCGCCGACGGCGGCGGACCGGATCAGCCGGCGGCGGGCAGCCGCAGCGGCGCCAGCGCGTCCAGCAGCGCGGCCGGCAGCTTGACCGGCCGGCGCGTGGCACGGTCGACGTAGACGTGGACGAAGTGGCCCATCGCCGCGGCCAGCGGCTCGCCGGGGCTGAACAGGCCGATCTCGTAGCGCACGCTGGAGCTGCCCACGTGGGCCACGCGCAGCGCGGCCTCCACGTCCTGCGGGAAGGCCAGCGGCGCGAAATAGTTGCAGTGCGTCTCGACGACCAGGCCGATCACCTCGCCGGCGTGGATGTCCAGCGCGCCGGCGCGGATCAGGTAGCGGTTCACCGCCGTGTCGAAGTAGCTGTAGTACTGGACGTTGTTGACGTGGCCGTAGATGTCGTTGTCCATCCACCGGGTGTGGATGGGCGAGACGTGGCGGAAGTCCTCGCGGCGGCCGGGCTGGGGCTTGGTGCTCATGGCCGCGGATTGTTCCACCGCGGGCCTCGGCCGGCCTGTCGCGGCCGGCTCAAGGCGCCGGGCCGGGGCCGGCCTCGGCCTGCCAGGCCGCCCAGGCCGCATGCGCCAGCTGCACGGTGCGCAGCTGCACCGCCACCGTGGTGGCGATGTCGCGGCCGTAGCCGCCGGCCATCGTCACCGCCACCGGCACGCGGTGGGCGCGCAGCGTGTCGAAGACCAGGCGGTCACGCTCGGCCAGGCCGGCGTCGCTCAGCCGCAGCCGGCCCAGGCGGTCACCCTCGTGCGGGTCGGCGCCGGCCAGGTAGAAGGCCAGGCCGGGCGCCTCGCCGCCGGCGGTCTGGCGCTGCCAGGCCTGGTCCAGCGCCGCCTCCAGCGCGTCCAGGTAGGGGCCGTCGGTGCAGCCGTCGGGCAGGTCGACATCCAGGTCGCCGGGCTCCTTGCGGAAGGGGAAGTTCCGCGCGCCGTGCAGCGACAGCGTGAACACCGTCGGGTCGGCGCGGAAGATGGCCGCGGTGCCGTTGCCCTGGTGCACGTCCAGGTCGATGACCCACACGCGCAGCCCGCGCCGGCCGCGGCGGAAGACCTCGGCCTGCATCAGCCGCGCCGCCACCGCCACGTCGTTGAACACGCAGTAGCCCGAGCCCTTGTCGGCGTACGCATGGTGCGTGCCGCCGGCCAGGTGCAGTGCCACGCCCCCGGCCAGCGCGGCGCGCGCCGCGGCGATGGTCGCGCCCACCGAGCGGCGGCTGCGCTGCACCATGCGCTCGCTCCAGGGGAAGCCGATCTCGCGCTGCGCCGCCGGCGCCAGCGTGCCCTCGGCCACCGCGCGGATGTAGGCCGGGGTGTGCACCAGCGCCAGCTCGCCGTCGCTGGCCGGCGGCGCCTCGACCGGCTGCAGCCCCGGACACTCGGCCAGCACGCGGTCGCGCAGCAGCTCGTACTTGGGCATCGGGAAGCGGTGACCGGGGGGCAGGTCGACGCTGAAGCGGAGGTTGCTGAACACCTGCATCGTGGCCGGATTCTGACGGCCCGGGGCGCGGGGAGGATTTTTGTTGCAGCGCAACAAAAAGACCTTGCATTCCCCGCAACGGTGCCTATACTTCGAATCATGTTGCAGTGCAGCATACGCAGCACGCAAAGTCCAAGCCCCCGGTCCACCCCCCTACGGAGCCCGTCATGTCCTACCTGACCCCCGACCAGATCGCCGCCGCCAACAAGGCCAACCTCGAGACCCTGTTCGGCCTGACGAACAAGGCCTTCGAAGGTGTGGAGAAGCTGGTCGAGCTGAACCTGCAGGTCGCCAAGGCCACGCTGGCCGAGTCGGCCGAGAACGTCAAGGCCGCGATGGCCGTCAAGGATGCCCAGGAACTGCTGGCCCTGCAGGCCAGCCTGCTGCAGCCCTCGGCCGAGAAGGCCGTGGCCTACAGCCGCCACCTGTACGACATCGCCAGCGGCACCGCCGCCGAGGTCACCAAGACCGCCGAGGCCCAGATGGCCGAGCTGCAGAAGAGCCTCGGCGCCGCCGTCGACGGCGCGCTGAAGAACGCCCCGGCCGGCACCGAGAACGCCGTGACCCTGGTGAAGTCGGCGATCAGCGCCGCCAACAACGCCTTCGAATCGGTGCAGAAGGCCGCCAAGCAGGCCGCCGACATCGCCGAGGCCAACTTCACCGCCGTGACCAACACCGCCGTCAAGGCCAGCCAGGCCGCCGCCAAGTCGGCCAAGCGCGCCGCCTGATCCGGCTCGCGGTGGCAGCCCTGGCGCGGCGGAACTTTCCGCGCGGCGCCTGGCTCCCACCCTGCACTGGCGCGGCTGGCGAGCCGCCCAGTGGTGAAAGGTTGTCTCCTCGGTACCTCTCGAAAGCGGTTTCCAGGTACCTTCGGCCCGGTGGCTTGCCCCCGGGCCGTCTTTTTTCCGGCGCCGGGGCCGCCGGCCGGGTCAGTGGCTCAGCGCCGCCAGGCGCTGGCGCAGCCCGGCCAGGCCGGCCAGCGCCGCCTCGCGCCCGGCGTCGATCGCCCGCTTGCGCGCGGTGAAGTCGGCGCTGGACACGCCCTGCAGCCGCGGCCGCAGCACCACGTCGGCGTCCTTCAGCTCGAAGTGGCTGATGCTCTGGCCCATGATCGAGAAGGTCTGCAGCAGCAGCTTGAAGGCGTCGCCGGTGGCCGCGCCGTCCGGCGGCGTCGAGATGTCCACCGCGACCACCAGCTCGGCACCCATCTGCCGGGCGAAGCGCACCGGCACCGGCGACACCAGGCCGCCGTCCACGTACTCGCGCGCGCCGATCTTCACCGGCTGGAACACCGCCGGCACCGCGCTGGACGCGCGCACCGCCGCGCCCGGGTCGCCGCGCTGGAACAGCACCGGCGCGCCGCTGTCCAGGTCGGTGGCGACGATGCCCAGCGGCAGCGGCAGCTGCTCGATCGTGCGGCCGCCGGTCTGCTCGCGCACATAGCGCGCCAGCGCCTCGCCGCGGATCAGCCCGCGCGCCGGGAACGACCAGTCGGTGATCGCCGACTCGTCCATGCCCAGCGCCAGGCGGGCCAGCTCCGGCCCCGGCTTGCCGGCGGCATACAGCGCGGCGACCAGGCTGCCGGCCGAGGTGCCGACCACCAAGTCGGGCCGGATGCCGGCCTCCTCCAGCACCTGGATCACGCCGATGTGGGCGAAGCCGCGCGCCGCGCCGCCGCCCAGGGCCAGGCCGATGCGCGGCGGGCGCGGCGGCTTCGGCGGGGCGGCGGGGGCCGGCGCGGCCGGCGGCGGGGCGGGTGGCGCGGTCTGGCAGCCGGCCAGACCGGCGGCCATCGCCAGGGCCAGCAGGCCCCGGCCGGTCTGGCGGCGGTTCATGCCCCGATTGTAGGAAGCGCCGCGACCGGCACCGACTGCTTTATGCCTCATGAGAATTAGCAGCTAACTTATTAGTGGTTTGCATTTATATGGAGTCCCTCTAGAGTCGCGGCCTCGCGGGGCATGTTGCCCTGCAGCATGCATGGGATCTTCATGGACTGGATTGCGATCGCAAGCGGCTTCGGCATCGGCGCCATCGTCGGCATGACCGGCGTGGGCGGCGGCTCGCTGATGACCCCGCTGCTGATCAGCGTGTTCAAGCTGAACCCGGCGGTGGCCATCGGCACCGACCTGTGGTTCGCCGCGGTCACCAAGCTCGGCGGCTCGGTCGCCCACCACCGCCACGGCCATGTCGACTACCGCGTCACCGGCCAGATGCTGGCCGGCAGCATCCCGGCCTCGCTGGCCACGGTGGCGCTGATGCACTTCACCGGCGTCACCAAGGGCTGGGCCAGCGCGCTGACCTTCTCGCTGGGCATCGCCCTGCTGCTGACCGCCGTGGTCGTGGCCTACAAGCAGGCCTGGCACGCGCTGGGCCTGCGCCTGGAGCGCTGGCTGCCCGAGCGCCGCAAGGCCGCGCTGACGGTGGCCATGGGCGTGCTGCTGGGCGTGCTGGTCTCGCTGTCGTCGATCGGCGCCGGCGCGGTGGGCGCCACGCTGATCCTGCTGCTCAACCCGCGCTGGCCGGCCCAGCGCGTGGTCGGCACCGACATCGCCCACGCCGTGCCGCTGACCCTGGTGGCCGGCATCGGCCACGCCACGCTGGGCCATGTGGAATGGGGCCTGCTCGCCGCGCTGCTGCTGGGCTCGCTGCCCGGCATCTGGCTGGGCGCGCAGCTGACCAAGCGCATGCCCGACCGCCTGGTGCGTGGCCTGCTGTGCGTGTCGCTGGTGACCGCCGGCCTCAAGGTCATCCACTGACGCCCCGCCCCGACGACGACCGGATTCCTTCCCGACGATCCATGTACGCCTACACCGAATTCGACCGCCAGTTCGTGCGCGCCCGCGCCGCGCAGTTCCGCGACCAGCTGGACCGCCACCTCGCCGGTGCCCTGCCCGACGACGACTTCCGCGCACTGCGCCTGCAGAACGGCTGGTACGTGCAGCGCCACGCGCCGATGCTGCGCGTGGCCGTGCCCTACGGCGTGCTGTCGGCGCGCCAGCTGCGCCAGCTGGCGCGCATCGCCCGCGAGCACGACCGCGGCTTCGGCCACTTCACCACGCGGCAGAACCTGCAATACAACTGGATCCCGCTGACCCAGGCCGCCAACGTGATGGACCTGCTGGCCGACGTGGACATGCACGGCATCCAGACCAGCGGCAACTGCATCCGCAACATCACCAGCGACGCGCTGGCCGGCGTGGCCGCCGACGAGATCGTCGACCCGCGGCCCTACTGCGAGGTGATGCGCCAGTGGAGCACGCTGCACCCCGAGTTCGCCTTCCTACCGCGAAAGTTCAAGATCGCGGTGTCCGGCGCCGCCGAGGACCGCGCGGCCATCGCCTGGCACGACGTGGGCCTGCAGCTGAAGAAGGACGCCGCGGGCGCCGTCGGCTTCCAGGTGCTGGTGGGCGGCGGCATGGGCCGCACGCCGATCACCGGCAGCGTGATCCGCGAGTTCCTGCCCTGGCAGCAGATCCTGTGCTACCTGGAGGCCATCGTGCGGGTCTACAACCGCTACGGCCGCCGCGACAACGCCTACAAGGCGCGCATCAAGATCCTGGTCAAGGCCGAGGGCCAGAAGTACTTCGACCAGGTGGAAGCCGAGTTCGCCCGCATCCTGCAGGAGGACGTGGGCGCCGGCCTGCAGCTGATCCCGCAGGCCGAGTTCGACCGCATCGCCGCCAGCTTCGCCCGCCCGGCCGGCGTGGTGCCGGGCACGGCCGCGGCCTCACTGGCCGCCGAGGACGCGCCCCAGGCCTACCGCCGCTGGCTGCAGCGCAACGTGCACGCCCACCAGGTGCCGGGCTACCGCGCGGTGACGCTGTCGCTCAAGCGCGCCGGCCTGCCGCCGGGCGACGCCACCGACGCGCAGATGGACGCCGCCGCGGCGCTGTCCGAGCGCTTTTCGCTGGGCGAGCTGCGCGTCAGCCACGACCAGAACCTGGTGCTGCCCTGGGTGCGCGAGGCCGACCTGCCGGCGCTGTTCGACGCCGCCCGCGCCGAAGGCTTCGCCACGCCCAACATCGGCCTGCTGACCGACATGATCAACTGCCCGGGCGGCGACTTCTGCGCCCTGGCCAACGCCCGCTCGATCCCGGTGGCCGCGGCCATCACCGAGCGCTTCGCCGAGCTCGACGAGGTCTACGACATCGGCGACATCGACCTGCACATCAGCGGCTGCATCAACAGCTGCGGCCACCACCACAGCGGCCACATCGGCATCCTCGGCGTCGACAAGGACGGCAGCGAGTGGTACCAGGTCTCGCTGGGCGGCTCCGACGGCTCGACGATCAGCGGGCCCTCGACGCCGGGCAAGGTGATCGGGCCCTCGTTCGCCGCCGAGGAGGTGCCGGACGTGATCGAGGCCATCGTCGACGTCTACCGTGCCCAGCGCAGCGCCGGCGAGCGCTTCATCGACGCCGTGCGCCGCATCGGCCTGGCACCGTTCAAGGCCGCCGCCGACGCCCAACGCCACATCACCCGCCAAGCCGACGCCGCCTGACCATGAAGTTCATCGACACCCACACCGATCCCTGGCGCGCCGCCGGCGGCGAGGACGGCCCCCAGCCCCACCCCCCGGTGCGCGCCCACAGCCTGCTGACGCTGGAGCAGTGGCACGCCGTGCGCGAGACCTGGCCGGCCGACGTGCCCGCCGGCCTGGTGGTGCCCAACACCGTCGACATCGAGACCCTGGCCGCCGACCTGCCGCGCCTGGGCCTGCTGGCGCTGCAGTTCCCCAAGTGGGTGGACGGCCGCGCCTACACCCAGGCCCGGCTGCTGCGCGCGCGCTACCGCTTCGGCGGCGAGCTGCGCGCCACCGGCGAGGTGCTGGTCGACATGGTGCCGCTGCTGGCGCGCACCGGCTTCGACGCCGCCCAGCTGCGCCCCGACCAGAAGCTCGATGCCGCGCAGCGCGCGCTCGGCTTCTTCCCCGGCCACTACCAGGGCGACGTGCACCAGCCCCGCCCCGCCTTCGCCCGCGACCTGCCCGCCGAGCTGGCCGCCCAGCGCCAGGCCGCCGCCGACCTGGCCGCCGGCCAGGGCATCTGAGGAGCCACGTGATGAACCTGCAGACCACCATCAGCGCGCGCGGGCCGAGCGCCGGGCCGCTCCCAAGCCGGCCCGCGATCCCCTCGGGGGATCGGCCGATGTACGCATCGGACGAGGGGCTGTCATGAGCGCCATCGATCTCTACGCCCGCCCCACCCCCGGTTTCGACGAGCGCGTGGCGCACGCGCTGTCGGTGCTGCAGTCCGCCGCCAGCGACCACGCCGGCGCGGTCGTCCAGGCCACCAGCCTGGGCGCCGAGGACATGGTGGTCACCGACCTGATCGCCCGCCACCAGCTGCCCATCGCCATCGGCACGCTGGAGACCGGCGCCCTGCACGCCGAGACCGTGGCCCTGATCGAGCGCATCACCGCGCGCTACGGCCTGCCGGTGGACGTCTACAAGCCGCAGGCCGAGGCCGTGGTGCAGTTCGTCGCGAAGAACGGCGCCGACGCCATGTACCGCAGCCTGGAGCTGCGCAAGGCCTGCTGCGGCGTGCGCAAGATGGAGCCGCTGGCGCGCATGCTGGCCGGCCGCAGCGCCTGGATCACCGGCCTGCGCCGCGAGCAGAGCAACGCGCGCGGCGAGGTGCCGTTCAGCGAGAGCGAGCGTGCCGCCGACGGCAGCGCGCGCACCAAGCTCAACCCGCTGGCCGACTGGAGCTGGAACGACGTCTGGCACTACATCCAGCTGCACCAGGTGCCCTACAACCCGCTGCACGACCAGTTCATGCCCAGCATCGGCTGCGCGCCCTGCACCCGCGCCATCGCCGTCGGCGAGGACTTCCGCGCCGGCCGCTGGTGGTGGGAGCAGGAAGGCGCCAAGGAATGCGGCCTGCACGTGAAGGCCGACGAGACAGTTTCGATCATTGGAGAGCGTGCATGAACGCCCGCGTCAACCTCGACACCCTGCTGCCCGAGCTGGACCACCGCCACCTGGACTGGCTGGAAGAGGAAGCCATCTTCATCCTGCGCGAGGTCGCGGCCTCGTTCGAGCGCCCCGGCCTGCTGTTCTCCAGCGGCAAGGACAGCTGCGTCGTGCTGCACCTGGCCGAGAAGGCCTTCAAGCGCAAGCTCAGCGGCCCCGGCGAGCGCCCGCGCTTTGCCGGCCAGCTGCCCTTCCCGCTGGTGCACGTGGACACCGGCCACAACTTCCCCGAGGTGATCCAGTTCCGCGACGAGCGCGTGGCCGAGCTGGGCGACCGCCTGGTGGTGGGCCACCTCGAAGACAGCATGAAGAAGGGCACCGTGCGCCTGGCGCACCCTCTGGAATCGCGCAACGGCCACCAGACGGTGACGCTGCTGGAGACCATCGAGGAACACCGCTTCGACTGCATGATCGGCGGCGCCCGGCGCGACGAGGAGAAGGCGCGCGCCAAGGAGCGCATCTTCAGCCACCGCGACAGCTTCGGCCAGTGGCAGCCCAAGGAGCAGCGCCCCGAGCTGTGGACGCTGTTCAACACCCGCCACCGCCCCGGCGAGCACTTCCGCAGCTTCCCGATCAGCAACTGGACCGAGCTGGACGTGTGGCTGTACATCGCCCGCGAGAACATCCCGCTGCCCAGCCTGTACTACGCCCACCAGCGCCAGGTGATCCCGCGCAAGGGCCTGCTGGTGCCGCTGACCGACGTCACCCCGCCCGAGGCCGGCGAGGCGGTGGAGACCGCCACCGTGCGCTTCCGCACCGTGGGCGACATGACCTGCACCTGCCCGGTGGCCAGCGACGCGCAGACCGCCGCCGACATCGTGGCCGAGACGCTGACCGTGACCGTCAGCGAGCGCGGCGCCACCCGCATGGACGACCGAACCAGCGACGCGAGCATGGAGCGCCGCAAGAAAGAGGGGTATTTCTGATGAGCGCCGTGCTGAAGCAAGACGCCCCGGCCGTGGCCGACCACCGCGCCCTGCGCTTCCTCACCGCCGGCAGCGTCGACGACGGCAAGAGCACGCTGATCGGCCGCCTGCTGTTCGACAGCCAGGCCATCCTGGCCGACCAGCTGGACACGCTGGAAAAGCGCGCCGCCGGCGCCCCGGTGGACCTGAGCCTGCTGACCGACGGCCTGGAGGCCGAGCGCGAGCAGGGCATCACCATCGACGTGGCCTACCGCTACTTCGCCACCCGCAAGCGCAAGTTCATCATCGCCGACGCCCCGGGCCACGAGCAGTACACCCGCAACATGGTCACCGCCGCGGCCGGCAGCGACGCCGCGGTGGTGCTGGTCGACATCACCAAGATCGACTGGCGTGCCAGCCCGGTGCCGCTGCTGCCGCAGACGCGGCGCCACTCGCTGCTGGCCCACCTGCTGCGCGTGCCCAGCATCGTGTTCGCGGTGAACAAGCTCGACGCCGTGGGCGACGACGCCGGCGCGGCCTTCGCCGCGACCAAGGCGGCGCTGGAGGCCTATGCCGCCGAGGCCGGCATCGCGGTGGCCGGCATCATCCCGGTCAGCGCGCTGCGCGGCGACAACGTGACCCAGCCGCTGGACGCGCCCTGGTACGACGGCCCCAGCCTGCTGCAGTTGCTGGAAAGCCTGCCCACCACGCAGGAGCGCACCGAGGGCACGCTGCTGCAGCCGGTGCAGTACGTGGCCCGCGACGACGCCGAGGAGCAGGACGCCACCAAGGGCACCGGGCACCAGAGCCGCGTGTTCTGGGGCCGCATCGCCCACGGCAGCGTGAAGGCCGGCGACGCGGTGCAGGTCTTCCCCAGCGGCCAGGGCGCCATCGTGGCCGAGGTGCGCCGCGCCGGCAGCACGGTCGAGCGCGCGCAGGCCGGCGAGTCGGCCGGCATCGTGCTGGACCGCCAGCTCGACATCTCGCGCGGCGACTGGATCGGCAGCCCCGGCACGCTGGGCGCGCACCAGCGCTTTGCCGCCACGCTGTGCTGGCTGGACACCGAGCCCGCCGTGCCCGGCCGCAAGTACTGGGTGCGCCACGGCAACCGCTGGGTGCAGGCGCGCATCACCAGCATCGACCACCGCTTCGACATCCACACCCTGGCGCCCACCGACGCCCACGAGCTGGCCGTCAACGAGATCGGCGAGGTCACCGTCGAGGTGCAGCAGCCGCTGCCGGTGGAGCCCTACGCGGCCAACCGCGTCGGCGGCGCGCTGATCGTCGTCGACCCGGCCAGCAACCGCACCAGCGGCGCCCTGCTGGTGCAGCGCGCGGTGCACTGAGGCCCGCCGGCAGGCTGCTACCCTCGGGCGCATGGACGCAAACGAACCGCAGGTGGTCTTCATCGGCGCCGGCCCCGGCGCAGCCGACCTCATCACCGTGCGCGGCGCGCGCCGCCTGGCCCAGGCCCGCGTGGTGCTGCACGACGCGCTGACCGACCCGGCGCTGCGCGAGCTGGCGCCGCAGGCGCAGTGGATCGCCGTGGGCAAGCGCGGCTTCGACTACGCCGAGCTGCAGTCGCGCATCAACGCGCTGCTGGTCGAGCATGCGCCCGGCGGCCGCGTGGTGCGCCTGAAGGGCGGCGACCCCAGCGTCTTCGGCCGGCTGGAGGAGGAGATCCTCGCGCTGGACGAGGCCGGCTACCGCCACGAGGTGGTGCCCGGCGTCACCTCGGCCCTGGCCGCCGCCGCCCAGTGCAGCCGCCCGCTGACGCGCCGCGGCAGCGGCCGCAGCGTCAGCCTGACCACCGCGATGACCCACCTGGGCCTGCTGCAGGCCACCCGCACCGCCGACACCGAGGTCTTCTACATGGCCGGCCGCCAGCTCGGCGCGCTGGCCCAGCGCCTGCGCGAGGCCGGCTGGCCGGCCGACACGCCGGTGTGCGTGGTCTCGCGCGCCGGCTGGCCCGACGCCCTGACCACCAGCCACACCGTGGCCACGCTGGGCGACGCCCATGCCACCCATGCCGAGCGCCCGGCGGTGGTCACCGTCGGCGCCGGCGCGCGGCCGGTGGCCGCGGCCGGCGACGGCGTGAACGATGACCCCAGCGCTTGAGCGGCATCAAGCCGCCCGCCCGTACCCCACCGACTAAAATCGCGCGTTTGCCCGTGCGCCCTCGACGCCGCAGGCCCGCACCCCGGATCCCCCCAACCTCCCCCTGCTCATGACCCACGTCGTCACCGAAGCCTGCATCCGCTGCAAGTACACCGATTGTGTGGACGTCTGCCCCGTCGACTGCTTCCGCGAGGGCCCGAACTTCCTGGCCATCGATCCGGACGAATGCATCGACTGCGCGGTGTGCATCCCCGAGTGCCCGGTCAACGCCATCCTGCCCGAGGAAGACGTGCCCGGCGACCAGCAGGCCTACATCCAGCTCAACGCCGACCTGGCCAAGAACTGGCCCAGCATCACCAAGCGCAAGTCGCCCCTGCCCGACGCCGACGAGTGGAAGGACCGCAAGGGCAAGCTGTCCGAGCTGATCCGCTGATCGGCTGATGCGCCCCGGCGCCGCCCGCGCGGCGCCCGCTTGTTTGTCGCCCGCCTGCGCCATGACCGCCGCCACGCCCGACCACGCCGAAGCGGCCGCCCTCGAGACCGACGTGCTCGTCGTCGGTGCCGGCCCGGTGGGCCTGTGGCAGGTCTTCCAGCTGGGCCTGCTGGAGCTGCGCTGCGAGGTCGTCGACGCCCTGCCCCACCCGGGCGGCCAGTGCGCCGAGCTGTACCCCGACAAGCCGATCTACGACATCCCCGGCCTGCCGGTGGCCAGCGGCCGGGAGCTGGCCGACCGCCTGCTGCAGCAGGCCGCGCCCTTCCAGCCCCGCCTGCACCTGGGCCAGCTGGTGGCCGGCGTGCAGCGCCGCGCCGACGGCCGCTTCGACGCGGCCACCGACCGCGGTACCCGCTTCGTCGCCCGCGCCGTGGTCATCGCCGCCGGTGCCGGCGCCTTCCTGCCGCGCAGCATCGCCGTCGACGGGCTGGACGCCCACCTCGGCACCCAGGCCTTCCACCACGCGCCCGACGCCGCCGCGCTGGCCGGCCAGCGCGTGCTGGTGCTGGGCGACGAGGACGGCGCGCTGGCCCAGGCCTGCGCGCTGGCAGAGGCCGGCAGCTGCGCCAGCGTCACGTTGGTCCACCGCCGCGACGCCTTCCGCGCCGCGCCGGACCTGGTCGCGCGCCTGGCCGCGCTGCGCGCCGACGGCCGCGTGCGCTTCGTCGCCGGCCAGCCGCAGGCCCTGCGCCACGACGACCCCGCCGCGCCACAGCGCCTGACCGGCCTGGACCTGATCGGCCCCGACGGCCAGACCGTCACCGAGCCGCTGGACGCCCTGCTGCTGCTGCTGGGCCTGAGCCCGCGCCTGGGCCCGATCGCCGACTGGGGCCTGGCGATGGCCCGCCGCCAGCTCAGCGTCGAGACCGCCGGCTTCCAGACCAGCGAGCCCGGCATCTACGCGGTGGGCGACATCAACACCTACCCGGGCAAGCGCAAGCTGCTGCTGTGCGGCTTCCACGAGGCCACGCTGGCCGCCTACGCCATCGCCGCGCAATGCCGCGGCCAGGCGCCGCTGCTGCAGTACACCACCACCAGCCCGCGGCTGCACCAGCTGCTGGGCGTGGCCGGCCGGCCCGCCACCGATCGTTCATAATCCGGCCCGCTGACGAGCCCCACCCGGGCCCGCCGGCACTTCGCTAGGGGTGTTGCGCCGCGCAAGCGGTGCGACTGAGAAAGTCCCTTTGAACCTGATTGAGGTAAGCCTAGCGTCGGCAAACTAAACTGCCTGCCCGGGAGGGTCAGCAGCGTGCCGAAGGTCTACAGCTACATCCGGTTCAGCGACGCGCGCCAGGCGGCCGGGGCGTCGTCCGAGCGCCAGCGCGCCTACGCCGAGCGCTGGGCTGCCGAGCACGGCCTGCAGCTCGATGACCAGTTGAGCATGCGGGATGAGGGCCTGTCGGCGTACCACGAGCGGCACATCAAGGCCGGAGCGCTGGGCGCCTTCCTCGCGGCCGTGGAAGCCGGCCAGGTCGAGCGCGACAGCGTGCTGGTGGTCGAGGGCCTGGACCGCCTGAGCCGCGCCGAGCCCATCCAGGCGCAGGCGCAGCTGGCCAGCATCATCAACGCCGGCATCAGCGTGGTGACCGCCAGCGACGGCAAGGTCTACAGCCGCGAGCGCCTGAAGGCGAACCCGATGGATCTGGTGTACTCGCTACTGGTGATGATCCGCGCCCACGAGGAGAGCGACACCAAGAGCCGCCGCGTGCGTGACGCGATCCGGCGCCAGTGCGTGGCCTGGAAGGCGGGCACCTACCGCGGCCTGATCCGCTACGGCAAGACGCCGGGTTGGCTGCAAGTGATCGACAGCCAATGGCAGCTGATCCCGGAGCGGGCCGAGGCCCTGCGCGCCGCCGTGGCCATGTGCCTGCAGGGGCTGGGCACCGGGCACATCGCCCGGCAGCTGCACGCCGCGGGGCTGGCCAGCAGTGCGGCGGTGCCCACGTCGGGCCACCTGGTGCGCCTGCTGTCGCAGCCGGCGCTGCGCGGCGACAAGCACCTCGAGCTGGACGGCGAGGTGCACGTGCTGTCCGGCTACTACCCGCCAGTGCTGGACGATGCGACGTGGACCCGCCTGCAGGACGCCCTGCAGCTGCGCGGCCGACGCCAGGTGCGCGGCGAGATACCGAGCGTGCTGACTGGCACCGGCGTGGCCGTCTGCGGCTACTGTGGCGCGCCGCTCAAGGCGCAGACGATGGCCAGCAAGCGCCGTCCCGACGGCACGCTGGCTGATGGCCACCGCCGGCTGCAGTGCGTGCGGGTCAACAGTGGCCAGCCGTGCCCCGTGCCAGGATCGTGCTCGGCCGCGCCGATCGAGCGTGCACTGATCGCCTACTGCAGCGACATGGTCAACCTGCAGGCGCTGTACGCCGACGATCGCGCCGCCCTGCCCCGCGCTGAGCTGGCCGTCGCCCAGGCGGCGCTCTCGGCGGTCGAGCAGAAGCTGGCCAGGCTGACCGAGGCGCTGCTGGCCACCGACGATCCGCCGGCGACATTCGTGTTCCGGGCCCGGGAACTTGAGCGCGAGCGGACGGAGGCCGCTGCCGCCGTCCAGAGCGCAGAGCAGGCCCTGGCCGCTGCATCGCGCGCCGACATCGCCGGCGCCGACGAACGGTGGCGCACGCTGGCCGCCGGCGTTGAGGCGCTGGACTACACGGCCAGGATGCAGGCGCGGCAGCTTGTGGCCGACACCTTCGAGCGCCTGGTCGTCTACCGGCATGGCCGGCGGCCGACTGCCACGCCCGAAGGCGTGATCGAGGTAGTGCTTGTGGCGCGTGGTGGCACAGCCCGTCTGCTTCGGATCGACCGTGCAGGCGCCTGGCATGCCGGCGAGGACGTGCTGGCATCCCCCTGACGACCCCACTTTAGAGTGGTAGCAGACATCACCTCACCAGCGCACACTGCGCCAGCAGCCGAGACAGTGGCAGCCACCTCCCCCGGTCGGCGCGCTGGACGCACGCGGTGCACCGCGGCGCGATCGTCTCGGCTGCACCCTGGCGCAGATCCTGAGCCACCGCCGCCCTACCCTGCGGCAATGGCCAACGGCGCCCCATCACATCCGCTCGAGCTGCGCCCCTGCTGGTACTGCACCAGCTACGGCGGCATGCGTGCCTCAGGCACCGCGGCTTGGTGCGTGGAGCGCCGGCAGCTGCAGAGCGCGCCCGAGTGGGGCTGCGCGCTGTGGTCGCGCGCGCCGGGCGTCGACGATGAGCCGTGGGCGCCGGCGACCTGGCGGCCGCTGAAGCCCGAGCTGGTCAGGCCAATCCCAGCCTGACGGCCATGGCGCCGGCCTCGCCCCGGCTGCTGATGTGTAGCTTCCTGTAGATGGCCTTGATGTGATCGTTGACGGTGAACCACCTGATGCCCAGCAGACCGGCCACATCCTTGATCTCGCAGCCCTTGGCCAAGTAGGCCAGCACCTCAGCCTCGCGCGGCGTCAGCGGCTCGATGCCGGCGACGGCGACCGCGGCGGACTGACAGCGCGGGCAGGCGCAGGCTTCACCCACCAGCGATGTCCCGCCGCACGTCGCTCAACACCTGGCCGATGTCCTTGCCCTCGCGGCGCGCCATCCAGGTGAAGCACCATCGCGTGACCGCCCAGGCGGGCAGCCCGCAAGCAAAGCACACCCCGATCAGCGCGACGGCACCGGTGTAGCTGTGCGTCCAGCTCTGCAGCCCGAGGTACTGCACCAGCGCAGCGCCACCGCAGACGCTGCCCAGCACGGTGGTGATCAGGGCCACGGTCCACTCGCGGGCGCTGCGGGGCTGGGTCATGAGCATCACGACCAGCGATGCCAGGCCGGCGGCGCCAGCCGCACCGCCGATGAGCTTCCATCCGGCCAGGCCGGCCGCGGTGGAAGTGGTGGGTTCTCCGGTCATGCTGGTGGCTCCTGAAGTTGTGGCGGATCAGTTGACGCTGCGCGCCGTTTCATACCAGTTGGTGCCATCGCACGCCAGGGTCAGCGTGTCGTCGGCGGTGGTGGTCATGCTGCTGGCCAGCTTCAGGTTGCTGCCGTCGGTGACGGTCAGCGCGCCCTGGAACACCAGCACGACGACGGCGCCGCTGTGGCCGGTGGCGGCGATGCTGGTGATGCCGGTGGTGCCGCTGATGACCACCACGCGCTGGCCCAGCGGGATGGCGATGGTGGCGGCGCTGGCCACCACCACCGCCGCCGGCGGCGCCAGCTGGCCGTGGGCGCCGTGCAGGCCGGCGCGGTGGTCCTCGGCCGAGGTGATGGCGGTGGTGCTGGTGGTGAGCTTGGCCACCCGGGCGTAGGTGGCGGTGTCCAGCCAGTGGGTGGTGCTGGTGCTGACGCTGAGCGCGCCGGTGGCGCGGTTGACCACCACGTAGTTGGTGGTGCTGGCAGTCAGTGCCAGCGTGCCGTCGGGGATGGTCAGGCCACCCCAGGTGCCGCCGTAGAAGCCCCAGGTCAGCGCGGTGGTGGCGGGCTGGCGGGTGCCGAAGGTGGCCGCCGCCGCCAGGGTGGCGAAGTTCTCATTGACGGGCACCTCGGGCGATGCCTGGGCGCTGGTGAGCTGCTGCATGGTCATGGGATGGCTGTCCAGGTGATGCCGTCGGCGGTGGTGATGCAGACGCCGCCGCGACCGGCGTCCAGGGTGTAGGCGCCGCGGGGCTCGACGGTGCCCCAGGCCGGGAAGGACACGACGCCGACGGCGTCGCGCACGGTCCAGCCTGTGCCGCTGCCGTCGTTGATGGCCACGGTGGCGCCGCCGGCGGACAGCGCCACCACGGCCGAGCCGACCTGCATGAAGCCGGCGAACGTGGCCGGCACGGTGGTCATGGTCCACGTGGCGCCGCCGTCGGTGCTGACGCCCAGGCGCTGGTAGTACGTGGACGCGGTGCCCATCTTGTCCTGCAGGGCAACGTAAAGCCGGCTGCCGATGCTGGCCGCCGCCCAGATCATGCGGTTGATGGTGCTGTTGTTGGTGCCGCTGATGGCGCTGCAGCGCGTCCAGCCGGTGTAGCCGTCCGGGTCGGTGGTGCGCCAGGCGGTGTTGGCGGTGTAGGTGAACCACCCTCCCCCGCTGAGCGGCAGCAAGGCCCTGGGCTGGAAGGCGCCGAAGGGGAAGTAGTCGATTGCGCCCGGTGGGTCGCCGGTAGGGTCGGCGGCGGACAGGGATGCCGACAAGCCCAGGATCGTCCAGCTGGGGATGGACGTGGACTTGCGCACGTTGAAGGCGCTGTCGATGGCCACAGCGGTGGTGCCGTCCGACCCGATGCAGTTGACCGCCGGCAGACCCACGCCGGCGATGAGCGTGGGCGGGGTGCTGTAGTCGGTGGGCACGGTGATGGCGGCCGACGGGCTGACCACGAAATACTGGGTGCTGCCCAGCCGGAAGTTCAGCGCTTGGCTGGACCGACCGGCGCCCATGTAGGACGTGTTGGCCAGGTCCAGCGTGCTGATGGCGCCGGCGTTGGCCACGTAGTACTCGGCCGCGCTGGCGCCCGGGCGGAACAGCAGCGCGCCGCTGGCGCTGGCCAGCACGATGTTGGCGAACTGGCGCGCGGTCTCGGGCGGGGTGGTCGGCGGCGGGGGCAGCGGCGCGCCGGGCGTCGCGGGGTCACCGGCCAGCGATGCCGGCACCGGCAGCGTGGCCAGTGCCGCGTAGCCTCGGCCCACGTCGTCGCTGACCTGGCACACGCGCACCGTCAGCGTCGCCGGCGCGGCGCCGAAGTCGGCCACCAGCTGGGCACGGGTGTAGTCGGCGTAGGCCGCGCTGCCGGCGGTGATGGTGCGCGCCACGATGGGCCCGTTCATCACCTCGACGACGAAGCTGCCGGCGCCCGACTCCCAGGGCACCACGATGCCCTGGGGCCCGCCGAAGCCGGTGGCCAGGCGGGTGCGGCGCTTCCAGGTGATGCGCAGGTCGTCGGTAACCAGGCGCTGCAGGCGCAGGTCCACCGGAGCCAGCGGCTTGCTGGACACGCCGGTGTTGCGGAAGGTCTGCGGGCTGGCCGATGCGGTGGACTTGCCGTTGGTCACGGCGCGCAGGTTGGTGGTAACGCCGATGTCGGCCGCGGTCTGCCCCACGCGGCGCAGGCCTTGCGGGCGCAGCAGCACCACGCGCTCGGCCGCGGCGTGGCCTAGGCTGGCCCACTCGGTGCCGCGCTGGCCGCGCAGCAGGCGCGACAGCGTGTAGGTGTTGGGGTTGGTGCCGGTGAGTGTGGCCACCATGAAGCGCACGATCTCGCTGCCCACCAGCAGAGCGTTGACGCCCTGGTCGGCCAGCAGCGCGTCGCGCGTGACGCTGGCCAGCTCGCCAGCGCCCACGTCGACGGCCAAGGTGTTGCGCTCGTCCATCACCGCGCCGCCGGTCCAATCGCCCAGCGTGGTGGTGGCCGTGCCGATGACGGCCGACTCGCCAACCTCGGCCACGGTGGTGTAGGTCACGCCGTCGGCACTGCGCTGCACCACGGCGCCGGGCCAGTGGGGGGTGACGCCCTTGGCGGCCACGTAGTAGCCGGGGGCGGTGTCAGCGTCGCGCAGCTGGGGGATGTCCAGCGGCAGCAGCACGGTGTCGGCCAGCGCCGTCACGTCGGCCTGGGCGGTGTACGCGGTGTCGGTGGTCCCGGTGCTGACGATGGCGCGGGCGTCGTCGGCCACCAGCTCCAGGGTGAGCACGCCGCCGGCGTCGTTGCGGCGCACGATGCGCATGCGGTGGGTGACGCCGTGCTGGTCGACGGGCTGGATCACGTCGGTGGGCTGCAGCCGGGCGTAGGCCAGCGGCAGGTGGATCGTGGCCGTGGTCAGCCCGGCCAGGCCATCGGCCACGATGGCATCGGCCACCGCCTTGGCATCGGCCGGCTGCATGGCCAGGCCCAGCTGCACGGTGCTGACGGCCGCCTGGCCGGCGATGAGGCGGTCGGAGACCTCGGTGCCCGTCTGCTGGTCGTTGGCGGCATTGGCATAGCTCACGGCCACCTGCGGCGGCAGCTCGAGGTCGCTGGCTACCGTCAGCGCGATGGGCTGCTCTTGCGCGCGGTCAGCGCCGTAGCCGAGGTGGCTGTAGGGGATGGTGGCCACGGCGGCACCACCGCGCGGGACGAAGCGCAGCTTGTCGTCGACCACCGCCTCGAACCGGAACGCGGTGGCCAGCTGCTCGAGGATGCCGCGCGCATTGCCAGCCTGGCCCTGAGAGAGCCCGACCAGCTGTGCGGTGACGCCAGCGAGCGCGGTGGTGTCGACCTGGTCAGTCCGCAGACCTGCACGGGCACACACCGCGGCCACAGCGTCGGACACCGGGATCGGCGCAGGGGTGTAGGTGGCCAGGCTGTCGTCGACCGGCGGGGTGCTGGGCGCCGAGAAGGCAGCGGTGTACCGGGCCCAGCCGCGCGTCACGCGCAGGCCGTCGATGTCGCCATCATGGCCGTCCACGAAGCTGCGCTGGCTGTTGCCGATGAAGACCTTCTTGCCGCCAGCGGCGCGGCGGTAGCCGTTGGCCGACGTGTGGGGCGCGCCGTTGACGAAGAAGCGGTAGGTGCTGCCCTGGCGAGCCAGCGCCAGGTGATACCACTGGCCCGCCACCACTGCGACGCCACTGTCGATGATCTGCGACGACGTCGCGCCGGCGGGAAAGAGAGCCTGGAAGGTCTTGTACGCACCATCATTGACGATCTGGTATTCCTCGCGGCCGCCGGCGCTGCTGTCGTCGGCGATGCGGATGAGCGTGCGCGGCCTGCTGGGCACCGCGTTGAAGCGCATCCAGCCCTCGATGCAGAAGTCGCTGCCGTTGAGGTCCCAGTCGCCCGAGGTGCCGAGCGAGTAGACGACGTTGCTGCCACCGCCACCGCCGGGCGTGCCCTGTACGTCGAGCGACTGGCCGAAGCGCCCTTCCGAGGTCCATCCGGCGCCGTCAGCGGCAAAGTCATGGCCCTTGATGTCGACCAGGCTGCCATCGAACTGCATGAGCAGCGTCACCTGGCGGCCCTGGGCAGTGCCAGCCGTGACCAGCTCGAACATCAGGTTCGGCAGCTGACCGCCGCTGCCCAGTTGCAGCCCCTCGATGAAGGCATAGGCGCGGCCGCGGTAGGCGCAGGCGTCTGCACTGCCGACAGCGGCCTCATACGTCGGGTCGGGCAGCTGGGTGCGCGAGCCGGGGTAGAAGGTGTAGCGCTTCCACACCTCGGTGTTGGCACTGGCATCCAGCGTGGAATCGCTGCTGGTGTTGAGCGCGCCGTACACCAGCTTGCCGTTGCTCCAGATGCGGCTGACGCCCAGCGCCGGACCGTCGTTCAGGCCGATGAGCAGGTCCACCTCATAGGTGTAGGTGGTGGACTCCGCGCCGCCGCCCTTGCCCACCTCCTGCGTGGTGGCGATCTCGCGCTTCTCGCTGGCCCACCACACCTGGCCGGCGATGCGCGTGGTGCCGACCGACCAGGGCAGCGGCTGGCCATAGGCGGCGCCGGTGACCTTGAGGTCGTCCAGCCGCGGGCCGGCGGTGCGCTGGGTCTGGGTGGCCGAGTACAGCATGGACCCCAGGGCCCAGCCGACCTGGGCCCCGGTCGGGCCGCCCACCATGAAGCCGACGGCCGCGCCGGCGGCGGAGACGATGAGCTGCGCCATCAGGCGACTCCCTCAGTGCTGGCCGACGGCGTCACCCCGGGCAGCCGGTAAATGCCGCGCAGCGCGGCGCCGCGCGCAAAGAGCAGCCGGGTCTCGACCACGCGACCGGCTGCGCTGCTGGCGTGGATGAGCGACCAGCCGCCGTGGGCGTAGTCGCCCACGATGCCCAGGTGCTGCGGGTCGCGCTCGATGGCCAGCACCAGCACGGCGCCCAGCTCGATCGCGTGGATGGGCTGCATGTGCGCGGCGCACAGCCCGGCCAGGGTGCCATCGGGGTTGCGCGGATAGTCGGCGATGTCCCACCCGGCGGGCACCAGGCCCAGCGCGCGGGCGGTGCAGATGACCAGGCCGGCGCAGTCCAGCGCGGTGCGCGGCAGGCGGGCCTGGTGCATCCACGTGGTGCCCAGCATGCCGCGGGCGGTGGCCACCACCTGGCTGGCGGTGACAGAGGGGGCGCTGGGTGCGGTCATGCGCTGGCGTCCGGGGTGGCGGTGAGCGCGTCGACGCCGGGCAGGTCCGGCTCGCCCTGGAAGTTGACGACGTTGCCGAACTTGTCGCGGCAGTCGCTGCGGCGCTTGCGGCAGCCGGCCAGGGCACTGAGCGTGTCGCCCACCACCAGGTCGCGCTGCAGCGGGCTGAGCAGCTCGATGACGCCACCGGTGCTGTGCGTCTTGATCTTGGCCTTCAGGCCCGCATTGGCGCCACCGGTGAAGGTGGCCAGGCCCTCGCTGAACCAGTCGACGGCTCGTGCGGTGCTCACGGTGAAGATCCGGCGCGGGTCGGTGATGCCGGTGATGGTGAGCGCGTCGGTCCACGCCGGGGCGCTGAGGCCGCAGATGTTGTTGCCGTTGGGGCTGGGCTGGTCGGCCAGGCGCGCGCGGCAGGTCTTGCTGGTGACGCTGCCCAGGGGCTGCTGCAGGTACTGCTGCAGGCCGCGCAGCTCGGCGCGGATGGTGCCGAGCTGCTGGGTAATGTTGCCGACGATGCCGGCCAGCAGGTACTCCACGCCGTCGGCCGGGCTGGCCCAGTTGTAGCGGAAGATCAGGAACTTGGCGTTCTGCCAGACGCCGGCGCGGATGTCCGCATGGTCGAAGAGGCTGCCGTCGTCCAGGGTGGTCAGCTCCAGGCTGTCGACGCCGAAGCCGGCGGTGCTGTCGATGTTGCTGATGGTCAGGCCCTGGTCGGCCCTGTAGGTGACGCCATCGATCGGCTCACTCCGCCCGGCACTGGTGAAGGCGAAGACCTGGCCGTCCGACCGGGTGATGCGCAGCGCATGCGCCAGCGTGGTGGTGTCGCCCGCCTGGTGGGCAGCCAGCGCGATGGGGATGGTCTTCACGCCGGCACCTCGACGATGCGGATGTTGTCCCAGCCGTACACCAGGCCGCTGGTGTTGCGGCTGACGATGCGGCCCTGCATGGCGTCCACGTCGAAGCGCATGGGCACATCGAACTCGCCGCGCCAGGCAATCGCGTCGGCCACCTTGCCGCCGGGGTAGACGGCACCGGTGCCGGCCGCGGTGATCGTCTTGCCGGTGGTGGCCACGGGCAGCGTGTAGACGGCGCCGGCGACGGCGCTGATGGTGTGGGCCTGGCCGTTGAGCAGCGCTGCATCAGCCCCGCCCAGGCTGGACAGGTACAGCTTGTCGCCCACGCCCACGCTGGCCAGCGCGGCATTGAGCGTGACCTGCGTGGTGGCGCCGACGGCCACCGCGGTGACGTTGCCCGTGGCGGCGGCCACCCAGGTGACCAGGCCCGTGGCCGTGTCCAGCGTGTAGTGGGCGCCTGCCGTGAGCGTGGCGGCCCCGTTCTTCACGATGACCGTGCCGGCCACGGGCTTGGCGATCTTGCGGTCCAGCGGCAGGGTGCCGATGGTGTATCGCTTGTGCAGCTGGCCGGTGGGCATGCCGGGCGTGGCGATGACGCCCTCGGTGAGCGACACGGCGTAGTCCGTCCAGTCCCTGTAGCGCCAGCCGTACAGGCGGCCGCGGGCCGTGTAGAAAAAGGCGCGCAACGCCAGGAAGTCGCTGCTGGACTTGATGCCCTGGGACACGTCCCACTCGTGCTTGGGGTACTCCCAGTTGCCGTTGCGCTGCTCGCCGCCGGCGGCGCCCTTGGCCACGTCGGTGCTGAACACCGGGCCGCCGACGGCGCCGAAGGCGATGCGGTCAGGGAAGCGGGGGGACTCGATGAAGGCCATGGGCAGCGACCTCAGCTGTTGCGGCGGCGCGCGGTGTCCAGCCCGCGTGCGGCCGCGGCCGCCGCCTGCTGCTGGGTGCGCGGGTCGGCAGGGCTGGCGAGGTGGAAGGTCTGGTAGACCGTCAGGCCACCACCACCGCCTTGCATGGCCGGCTGAAAGATGCGGCGGGTCTGGTCGGCGTTGAAGATGCGGGCCGGGCCGGTGGCCTGCAGCTCGGGCCCGCGCTCGCCCACGATGCGCAGGCCGCCCATGTGGTCGCCGCCGTCGGCAAAGCCCGGCAGGGCCGCCATCAGCCAGTCCAGGCCCTGCTTGGCCAGGCCGCCGAGGTTGCCGGTCTTGGCGAAGTCATCACCCAGCAGCGCGTTGCCCAGCTTGGCCGCCAGGGCCTGGGCGACCATGCGGTTGACGGTGTCGGCCCACAGGTCAAGGATGCCGTCGAAGTCGCCCTTCATGGTGCGCAGCACCGTCTCGCCCAGGGTGTCCTGGATATTGCGCGCGGCCTGGGCAGCGAACTCGTTCATCTTCTCCTGCGCGGCCTCGGTGACGCCGGCGATGCCCTTGACGATCTTTTCCAGCTCATCGGGCGAGAAGGTCTCACCCATGGCCAGGCGTGCTTCCAGGCGTGCAGTCAGTGCCTGCTTGCGCGCGTCCTCGATCCGACCTGCGAACTTCATCAGCTCTTCGTCCAGACCCGACAGTTCCTTCGCTTGACGCTCCATCTCTGCGGTCATCGCCTTGGCAAACTCCGCACCGCGCTTGCGCATGTCGATCTCACGCGCCAGCTGCAGGACAACTGCGGCCGAGCCTTGCTCGGCGCCGTTCCATCCCAGCTTTTGCAGCTCAATGACCGCCTCTTCGGCTGCGCTCAAGTCTTGGACTTTGACCAGCTGCTTCCCGAGCTGATCGATGTAGTGCATCAGCGCCTTGGTCGATTCGTCGATCTTCTCCTTCGGTGCCGCAGACGACTTGGCAGGCAGCTGGCCGACGCTGGGCAGCGCGAGCGGCGGATTGATGAAGCCGCGGCCGGCGCCCGCCTGGCTGGTACCGATGCCCAGCAGTGCGCGCCTGGCCGCCTGCAGTGACTCGGCCAGGCCCTTGGCCTGGGCATCGATGCGCGCCAGCTCGGCCAGCGCGCCGGCGTTGTTCGGGTCACCCTCCAGGATGGAGAGCGGGCGCACCCGGTCACGCGCCAGCCCCACCAGGCGGTAGGTCGCGATCAGCTGCTGCACCCGGGCATCCAGCGAGTCCAGACCCAGCAGCTTGCCGATGTCGCCCTGGCGCAGCGCTTCCAGTGTGCTGTTGACAGCCGGCAGCAGCGAGGAGGTGAGCGTGCGGGCGGTATCCGCGATGGTGGCGCGCAGTGCCGACAGCTGCTTGTTGAAGCGTTCGGCCTCCTCGGCCTGTTCTTTGGTGATCTTGGCGTTCACCTCACCGGCCTCGCCCAGGTCCTTGAGCAGCGGGGCCAGCTCGCGGGCGCTCTTGCCCAGCAGCTCCTGCACCAGGCGGGCCTTGCTGCCGTCGTCCTGGTACTGGGCCAGGGCCTGCGCCACCTTGGCCAGGGCATCCACGGGGTCGGACTTGCGCAGCTCGTCGGCGCTGAGGCCGATGGCCTTGAGCGCGCGGCTGGCGGTGCTGTCGGGGTCGGTGTCGTTCAGCGCGGCGTTGAGCTTGACCACCGCGGCCTCGGCCACCTGGGCCGAGGTGCCGGTGCGCTCGGCCACATCCACCAGGCCCGACAGCTTGCCGATGGTGCTGCCGGTGGCGTCGGCCATGTCGTTCAAGCTGTCCAGGAAGTCGACGTTCTGGCGCAGCGCCTCGACTAGGCTGTAGCCGGCCAGCGCCCCGCCGGCACCGGCGAGCACGGTGCCGAGCGCCTTGGCGCTCTTGTCCCACGCCGCTTGCACGGCGGCGGCCTGCTTCTCCGCGATGCGCGCGGCGCGGTTCATGCCCTCCTCGAAGCGCGCCAGGCGCGCTTCGAGGTCGATGGACAGGGTGGCCAAGGCCATGGTCAGGTTTCCTCGGTGGCAGTGGGCTTGCCGCGGCGGTTGGCGAGCACCTCAAGCCGCAACATCAGCCCCTCGATGTCGGTCACGCCCAGCAAGCCGGCCCACAGCTCGACGCCCGCCCAGTCGAAGCCGCCGGCGCCATTGCTCAGGACGTTGGCGATGCGGATGGCGGTGTTGTCGTCGTCCGTGTACTCGGGCTGGTCATCGCCCTCGAACTGGACGCCAGCCTGGGCGTCCAGCCGGGCCGTCAGTTTTTTTCGACGGCGGCGCGGCGCTGCAGGTGCGCCTGGATCTCGTCCACCAGGTGGGCCGTGCATGCGGCAAGCCAGGCGGAGCGATCAGCGATGACCACGGCCCAGAGCTCGCGGTCGAAGGGCACCAGGTCGGAGCCGCCGATGGACTCGCCGAGCAGGTCTTCCTCGGTGATGCCTTCCCAGTCCTGCGCGGCATCGACCACAGCCGCCCGCATGCGCTCCTGGAACGGCTGGTCGCCCCCCTTGCCGAAACGCCCGAGGTCGGTCTCGGGCGGGCGCCGCAGCTTGACGCGCAGCACCGGCTTGCCATCGGCCGCCGGCCGCAGCACGCACCAGCTGTCGCGCTGGCCGAGGATCTGGGCAATCAGCGCGCGGCTCACGGCGCGCCCTCGATGACCAGGCCCTTGACCGTGACGTTGAAGCTGCCGGTGCCCAGCTGGCCCTTCTGCACGTCTTCGCCCGGCAGGCTGGGCTGGCCACGGAAGACGCGCACGGCCCCGGTCTTCAGCGTGATGCGGAAGACCAGGTACGCGCCCTTGCGCGCCGCCTTCTTCACCAGCTGCATGCCCTCGCTGGACACGTCTTCGGCGTTGACCGGGATGGTGACGGACTGCGCCGCGAGCAGGCCGTTCTCCTCCTGCTTGATGATGTCCAGCAGCGTGGTGGCGTCGAGCTTCTCGGCCTCGCCGCCGCCGATCTGGTACGCCGTGGCCGGGGTGACGGTGGCCCAGACCGTGATGGGCACCAGCTCGGCCGTGCCGCTGAAGGCGGGGAAGTCGGTCGAGTCCATGTCCTCGATGTCGAAGCTGGACCCCGACGCCGCGGCCAGCCGCACGGCCTGGCCTTCCAGCTGCACCATGCCTTCCACGCTGCGCAGGTAGGCCACGCTCTTGGCGGTCAGGCCGTGCGCCGCGTCGGTGGTGCCCACGGGCGGGCTGGCCTGGGTGATGGCGGTGACGTTCTTGGCGGTGCCTTCGGTCTTGCCGACCTCGACCTTCACGCCGCGGCCTACGATGTTGCCCATGTCGATTTCCTTTCAGGGTGCTGGGGGATGGAGCCGGCTGGGCCGGGCATGAAGAAGGGGCCGGCCTCTTGCGAGTGCCGGCCCCTGGGACTGGGGTGCTGGTGACGGTCGATCAGGTCCAGATGTCGACGTTCCAGACGCCTGCACGGGCGCCGATGTCGGGATCGATCGCGTTGGGGTCGGCCTGGTCGGGCGGCATGCCGGCAGCGGCGAGCGCGGCCTCGACCACACGGTGCACCTGGGCCGACTGGGCGCGGGTAGCGCCCCAGCTTTCGACCTGGAACACCTCCTGCCTTGCGTGCAGGCTGCCGTCCAGGTTGCGGTGCGGGATGTCGTCGACCTGCTTGAACACGATGAACGGGTAGGCATCGGACTCGACGGCCAGGTCTTCGCGCACGCGTTCGCCCACCAGGCTGACCAGGGCCGGCCAGGCCAGCAGCGCGGCGCGCAGGTCTTCAGCGGCTTCGCTCACAGCGGGTCCTTGGGGTTGAAGTTGAGCTTGCGCAGCTGGGGCCCCAGCGTGCGCTCAAAGGCCCGCAGGGCGTCCGGCAGCTGGGCGGCGGCGGGCTGCAGATAGGGCAGCGGCCGCATGCGCTTGGTGCCGAACTCCACGAAGCGCCAGTAGAAGGGGTCCGTCGGCTTCTTTGCCCCGCGCTGGGCGCCCTTGGCGGGCTTGACGTTGACGAACACGCCCACCGCCCCCTGCTGCCGCGCCTGTTTGCTGGTGCGCACGCGCAGCGCACTGGCCAGGGTGCCGGGCCTGCGCTCACCACGCTGCACCGCCCGCGCCTGCGGCTGGATGCGCGGCGCCGCCTTCTTGGCCGCATCACGCACCAGGCGTGCGCCGGCTGCCAAAGCGTTGCGCAGCGCGCGGCGGCGCAGCTTGTCGGGCAGGCCCAGCAACACGGCCTTGAGCTGGTCCAACCCTTGGACCTTGGCGCTGAAGTCATCGCCCATCGCGGATCCCCGAGGTGCTCATGATCTCGATGGTGCGGCGCACGCCATCGACATCAATGGGCTCGCCCACGATCTCGTAGGCCACGCCGTCGCACAGCACACGGTGCACCGACGTGACGCCGGGCCGGTAGCGGATGCGCCAGCGCACGTCCACAGGCGCCTGCATTTGGCCGGCGGCCAGGAACTCGCGGCCGCGCAACGGCTGCTTCTCAGCGAAGGCGGTGGCCACCGTGGTCCACACGGGCACGCGCTCGCCGCGGGCGTTGGTGGTGTCGCTACGCTGCTGCAGCGAGATCTGCCAGCGCAGCTTGCCGGCGGTGACGTGCTCATAGGCCATGGTGGCGATCCGTCAGGACAGCAGCAGCTCGCCGGCGAGCAGGCCTGCGAGCTGGGGGTGGGCGCGCAGCTCGCCGCGCTGCACGGCCTCGGGGTGATCCAGCCAGGCGGTGACCACGGCCTTGATGTACTGCTTGACGCACTCGGGCACGGTGGCCGGCGGATCGGCCGGGCCGGCCGTGATGGTGATGCGCACGCGCTCGCCCACCGCGACCTGGCCCAGCGCCGGCCAGCAGGTGCCGAGCGCCGGCGCCAGCACGGTGCCGCTGCCGTCGTCAGCCCACGCGAAAGCGGACGGCGCCAGCGACTGCCACACGGCGCCGTCCCAGTAGCTGATGGCGACGGCCCGCGGCGCGTTGACGTACAGGCGCCGCCCGACCGCGGGCCAGTCGGTCAGGCGCTCGACCACCTGCGCATCGTGGTACAGCCGGCCGGTGATGGTCTCGGCCGACTGGCGGGCGGTCACGATCAGGCTGGCGACCAGGGCGTCCAACAGCGCATCGGTGTCCGGCAACTGCTTGGCGGCGAACTTGGCCTCGGCAACGGTGACGGGCTCGGGCATTTCTGTACCTCGGTCTGGGGGCTTGGATCAGGCGGGCATCAGGTCGGCGGTCACGAACACCGACTGAGTGCTGGGCTCTTCGGTGATGACGCGCCCCCTCTGCGTCGTGCGCTGCCGGACCGGTCCCAGCGCACAGCAGAACATCACCACTTGGCCATCCATCTCTGTGGGCTCGCTGGTCACTCGCAGGCCGTGCTCGCGCTCGGCCGGCAGCGCGCCGTGCCAGCCGTGCGATCCGGGCTTGATCAGCACCTTGTCGCCGCGGCGCGGCTGCCAGAAGAGGTCCATTTCGGTCACAGCATCACCTCTGGCGGGTGGGATCAGAGCCGACGCGCGAGCCGCACGTTCTCGTAGACCTGGAAGGCGCGCGTGCGCTCCGGGCCCACGTCGATCAGGCCGGCCAGTTCGTACCAGGCCTTCTCGGCGGCATCGAGCGCACGGTGCGCGGCTGTGCGTGCGGCGTCGATCTTCTGCGCCTCGGTGGCAGCCGGCGGGTGCTCGGCCTTGCCGGTGCAGTAGCCGTTGCAGTGGGCGTCGCCCTGGTGGCAGTCGACGCCGCAGATCATCACTTGCTTCATGGTGGTCCTGGGGTTGCTGCCGGTCACCACCGGCAGGTGATGGGAGTCGAGCCGTGTACTGGCTTGATGCATAGTCACCGACACGATGCAGTGGGAGATGGCGCGGTGGTGATCGAAGAGGATGACAACAAGCGACGTCGAAACTTAACGACATATTCTCTATTTATATGGTCGTCATGGTTTCTAGACATTAATTTAAAAGGTCTGACATCACTGATTTGCACCAATTGCGCGTCACCAATTGAGCCCTGGCGTTACGCCGCACTGACGATTGCCGTTCTGGTGTATCTTGTTTGGCGCTACGTGGTTAGAGAAATAGATCCGCCAAGAGCCGGAGCACCGTATCACGGTTGGAAGGACTGGCGTGACGCCGCTCCTGCCGCGGATATCGAATACCACAAGATAATAAACAAAGCGTTCTTCAAAGAAGTGCTGAGGCTTTGGAAAAACTCTCAGTCAATTACCACCAAGCCACGCCTTGTGGAAAGCGTCGAATTCTTGTCCAACCTTCGAGAAAGCTTCGCAAATCAGCAGGGAAATCCAAAGATTCAAGCTCAAATCCAAAATGCGTCTGTTAGGAATTTGACAAAGGCACAAGACTGGCTTTCTTTGGAGCCAACCTACGGCACCGGCGAGTTCGAGTTTGAGTTCACCACACAGCAACATGCAAAGGATCAGCTATTATTCCAAGACATTCGGATCAAGATTCCTGCGTGGCGAGATCGCATTTGGCGCATCAGGGCCAGATTACGGGTCCACTTGACTACAAATCTCGCAGTCGATGTATGGATTCCATATTACTTGGCTATGGCAGCCGCCTACGCAATCGTAGAGCGATACATATCTGCCGCGTAGGACGAGCACACATGCACTTTGGCAATTGATTGGCTATCGGAACCAGGAGCTATTCAGCGGACCTTGCGCAGCGACGCGCGACCGAATCGCACCGTGGCCGAGCCGGCAGCGCCGAAGAATGCGCGGAGTTGCGGGCGGCAGCGCGTGACCGCGCCGGCCGGGATGGTGAAAGGCTCGGTTCGCAGCAGTCCCGACCAGGCCGCGGACGGCATGGAGGACCCCGCCAGGCGGTTGAAGGCCGTGGGCGTGATGGTGGTGCCGCCGACGATCATGTTGATCGCGGCTTGCACGCCCTCCAGCGAGGTGTGCCCGGCATCCACCTCCACCTCCACCTCCATCACCACGGTGTCGCCGGCGAACACCCGGGTGATGTAGTCGCCGCCCTGCAGGTACACATCGCCGGCGCCGCCTGCCGTGATCGCGAGTTGCTGCCAGCGGCCCAGGCCATCGCTGCGCACGCTGTTGGTGGTAGTGGTGCTCGTGTTGTTCTCGTACTTTGTCCAGGCCGACGCCAGGCCAGCCGTCTGCGAACTCCCGAACAGCGGGTCATCGAGGATCTGGTCGTTGTTGCTGACCTTGATCGTGCCGGTAGCGGCGCCGCTGGCAGTGCAGGCGAAGGTCAGCGTTCCGGTGGTCGGTACCGAGTCCACCACCCACGACCCGTTATAGCCGGCCGGCGTGGCGCCCTCGACCGTGATCTTGTCGCCCGGCAGCAGGTTGTGCGCCGCCAGCGTTGCGGTGGCCGTCGTGCCGTCGCCCGTCAGCGAGGTCAGCGTGCGCTGCGCCGCCAGGTAGCTGTCGCCCACGCCAGTCGGTCCCTCGTCCAGCGGCGCGATCAGGCTGCGCACGCCATCCGCGATGGCCTTGCCGACGTAGTACGCGCCCAGCGTGCCGATGTGCGTGGTGTCGGCGTAGTAGCCGCTGACCGGCGCAGAGTCCGACGATGCCGGGTCGGTGACCGCCGCGCAGCCGTCCACCACGATCATGCCCGGCGTGGCGGCGCAGAACGCTTTGATCCAGCGGTTGACCTGCTGGATGCGGCCCATCAGACCGCGGGAGTACAGCGGATGAGCCGCGGTCGGCGGCAAGATCGTGATGGCCACGACGCGCTTGCCCGATGCGCGCAGGGCCTCGTAGATCGCCTGCAGGTTGGCCGTGACCACCGCGGGGGCGTAGAGGTTGCCGGCCAGGTCGTTGATGCCCCCGAGCACCACGGCCCACGACGCCTGGACGGCCGCCGCGGCGCTGACGCGCGCCAGCATCATCTCGGTGGTGTCGCCGCCCACGCCGAGATTGGCCACCACGTCCAGCCGGCGGCGGCCCAACAGCGCGTTCGCCCAGGTCATGTAGCCGCGCGACTGGTTGGCGGTCGCGTTGCTGACCGTGGCGTTGTTGTACTGCGTGATCGAGTCGCCGAACAGCACAGCCCGATTCGCCGCCTGAATCCCATGTACTGACACCAGGGCTTTGTTGGCGGCAACGGCGGCGGCAGCGGCAGCAGGGGTGCCGGTATCGATCGTCTCGGCATCGCCCCAGGAGCCAGCGAAGGATGGGATCAGGTGCTCGCCGCCGCGCCGATCACGGAAGCCGGCGACGCGCCCATCGGCGTCCATGAGCCATTCAACGCCGTCCCGAGAGACTTTCCACTTCGGCATG